>JAESGV010000028.1_pt1 | contig 442381 bp, 462 predicted proteins | sample 9269781 | NCBI WGS metagenome assembly JAESGV01 (sample SAMN15741586, study PRJNA653496) | algae metagenome | isolation source: Tildeniella torsiva UHER 1998/13D and co-occurring heterotrophs from... | place: Slovakia: Slovak Paradise National Park, Hrabusice, Kosice Region | collected 2000-01-01
TTGAAATTCGGAGTGAGTAAAATCAGAGACTTAGGCTGTTTTTTTGCCGTCATTTAACTATGACATAGAACGATTATTTTTTATTCTTTTCACCCTTTTGTGACTGCTGCTTGAGGGCTTTCGGGGCTGGCGGAGGCTTTTCACTCGTGCTTGGACAGGCGACTGCGCCCGTCAACTGGCCCCGTCCCTGTACTCAGAAGCCTGCTTGCGATCCCGCCCAAGAGCCAGCCAAGACCCGCCTATGACTCCGCGATGCGGCATCCAGACTTTCTGCCGAAGCCGCTCTCCGCGGAAGCTTTCACCAAAACCACGCGGCTGGGCAGCATGTCTGTCGCGTCTGCGGTGGGGGCACGGGAAACGCTTTTGCGAACTGTCTTCCCTGCGTTGACTAAGACGACTTGTGAGGTAGTCTTAAATCGTTAACGCCAGAGAGGAGGCACAGACATGAAGTGCATTGGGAAAAATCTTGCGGCGTTTCTCGTCGGACTGAGCCTGTCCACTGGCCTCGTGCTGCCAGCGGGCGCCGCGGAGCTCCTGAACGTCTCCTATGATCCGACGCGCGAACTCTACGCCGAGTTCAACACCACCTTCACCGAACACTGGAAACAGGAGACGGGCGAGACGCTGACGATCAGCCAGTCGCATGGCGGATCCGGCCGCCAGGCCCGCGCCGTGATGGAAGGCCTCGAGGCCGATGTCGTCACACTGGCCCTGCAGAGCGACATCGACATCATCTCCGAGCGGGCAAAGCTGATCGCGCCGGACTGGCGCACACGCCTGCCCAACAACTCGTCCCCCTATACCTCGACCATCGTCTTCCTGGTGCGCAAGGGCAATCCGAAGGGCATCCAGGATTGGGGCGATCTGGTGAAGGGCGACGTGCAGATCGTCACGCCCAATCCGAAGACCTCGGGCGGTGCGCGCTGGAACTATCTCGCCGCCTGGGCCTGGGCCAACAAGGAATTCGGCGGCGACCAGCAGAAGATCCGCGATTACATCGCTGAAATCTATCGCCGCGCGCCTGTGCTGGATACCGGCGCCCGCGGCTCCCTTACGAGCTTTGCCCAGCGCGAAATCGGCGACGTGCTGATTTCCTGGGAAAACGAGGCCTATCTCGCCGGCAAGGAATTCGGCGCCGACCAGTTCGACATCGTCACTCCGTCGCTGTCGATCCTCGCCGAACCGCCGGTCGCGGTCGTCGACGTCAATGTCGACAAGAAGGGCACCCGCAAACAGGCGGAAGCCTATCTGAACTACCTCTATTCGGCAGAAGGCCAGGCGCTAGCCGCCAAGCACTTCTATCGCCCCTCGCGTCCGGACCTCGTGCCCGCAGGCTCCGGCCCGGAACTGCCCAAACTCGATCTCATCACCATCGACGATCCGCTCTTTGGCGGCTGGGCAAAGGCACAGCCGGAGCATTTCGGCGAAGGCGGCGTCTTCGACCAGATCTACCGCCCCTGACGGGCGGCTCCTCCCAAGGGTCAGGAAGGCGGTTCCGAAAGGGCCGCCTTCTCTGTTTGTAGATGGAGCGAAGCGCCGGCCCCTTGCCCGCCATCCGTCGCCCGTCGTTGCGCCGCAGCACATTTTCCGCTAGAAAAACTTATCCGCATGGACCCGGTGCAAATCCGGGTGGCTCTTCTGGCCGCCGATCCGCCAGACAACACAGCAACGCAACCATCCTATTTTCCTGGCCCGAGACCCTCTCGGACCGTTGCAACAACTGTGAAAAATCAACAATGCAAAGCTTTATCAATTACCGCCGCGAGTGGTTCTCCAACATCCGTGGCGACATCCTCTCGGGCATCGTCGTAGCACTCGCCCTCATCCCCGAGGCCATCGGCTTTTCCGTCATCGCCGGCGTCGATCCCAAGGTCGGCCTCTATGCCTCCTTCGCCATCGCCTGCGTCACCGCCTTTGTCGGCGGTCGCCCCGGCATGATTTCGGCGGCGACGGCTGCCACCGCCGTGATCATGGTGACGCTGGTCAAGGAACACGGCCTGCAATATCTCTTCGCCGCCACCATTCTGATGGGTCTCATCCAGATCCTCGCCGGCTTCCTGAAGCTCGGCCGCGTCATGCGCTTCGTCTCGCGCTCGGTCATCACCGGCTTCGTCAACGCGCTCGCCATCCTCATCTTCATGGCGCAGTTGCCCGAACTGATCGGCGTGCCGGGCCTCACCTATGCCATGATTGCCGCCGGCCTTGGGATCATCTATCTCTTCCCCTATGTGACGAAGGCGATCCCGTCGCCGCTCGTCGCCATCGCCGTTCTCACCACGCTTGCCTGGTGGACGGGCATGGATCTGCGCACCGTCGGTGACCTCGGCGAACTGCCTTCGACGCTGCCGGTCTTCCTGCTGCCGGATGTGCCACTCAAGCTTGAGACGCTGCAGATCATCCTGCCCTATTCGATCACGCTCGCCGCCGTCGGCCTCCTGGAATCGCTTCTGACCGCCCAGATCGTCGACGACATGACGGACACGCCGAGCAACAAGAGCCAGGAATGCATCGGCCAGGGCACGGGCAACATCGCCTCGGCCCTGGTCGGCGGCATGGGCGGCTGCGCCATGATCGGCCAGTCGGTCATCAACGTCACCTCGGGTGGCCGCGGACGCCTGTCGGCCTTCGTCGCCGGCGCCTTCCTGCTCTTCCTCATCGTGGTGCTCGACGATCTCGTCCGCATCATCCCGATGGCAGCCCTGGTCGCCGTCATGATCATGGTCTCGATCGGCACCTTCTCCTGGCGCTCGATCCTGGATGTCAGGCGCAATCCCTGGCAGTCCTCGGTGGTGATGCTGGCAACTGTCGTCACGGTCGTGGCCACCCACGACCTCGCCAAGGGCGTCATCGTCGGCGTGCTTCTCTCCGGCATCTTCTTCGCCGGCAAGGTGGCAAAACTCTTCCGCGTCACCCGCCATGCCGAAGAAGTACCGGGTACGGTCACATACCGCGTCACCGGCCAGATCTTCTTCGCCTCGGCCGAGAGCTTCATCCACGCCTTCGATTTCGCCGATGCCGCGGAGAAGGTCGTCATCGACGTCACCGCCGCCCATCTCTGGGACATCACCGCCGTCGGCGCGCTCGACAAGATCGTGATGAAATACCGCAAGGCCGGCATCGAGGTCGAAGTTCTCGGCTTCAACGAGGCGAGCGCCGACATGGTCGACCGCTTCGCTTTGCACGACAAGGACGAGCGGCTCGCAGCCAGCGCTGCCTTGCACTGAGATAAGGGCAGGGGCGCCCACAAACCGGCGCCCTTGTCCCGCTTCACCTTGCGATCAAGCAAAGGTGAGGTCGCAAAACCGGATCCGCGCACTACCCTTGAGGTTAGGTGTGAACCAATCCGGAGAACGATCATGAACCGCTCAATCACCCTGTCTGCCCTGGCAGGCATCGCCCTCTCTGCCGGTGCGGCCATGGCCCATCACGGCTGGTCCTGGGCCGAGGCCGATCAGATCGACCTGACAGGTACGATCACGTCCATCTCCTTTGCCCCGCCGCATCCGACGCTGGAACTCGACACGGCCGACGGTGCCTGGCGCATCGAGCTGGGCAATCCGAACCAGACCCAGCGCTCCGGCTTTGTCGAGGGCGTGGTCGCGGTCGGGAATGAGATCACCGTGCGCGGCAATCGGTCTCTCGATCCCAATGAAAAGCGCCTGAAGGCGGTCCGTGTCACGGTGGCTGGCAAGAACTACGACATCTATCCCAGCCGCATCGTGACAAACTGACGGGATGGAATGGCTGGCAACCCTTGCGGCACCCGTGGGCCAGACCCTCATTCGCTGGCCCATGCTCTACATCTTTGCCAATGCCAGCCATATTCTCGCATTGGCCATGCTGATCGGCGCGAGCGTCCTCCTCGACCTGCGCCTCCTCGGGGGCCTCTCTCGCCTGCCGCTCATTGAGACCACGCAAGTCCTGTCACGCGTCGCCGCACTCGCTTTGGGCGCGACCATCTTCACCGGGTTGCTGCTCTTTTCCGTGCGCCCGCTTGAATATGCTGCAAACACGGCCTTCCTGATCAAGATCGGCCTCGTCTTCTTCGGCACGCTCAACGCGATCGCCGTGCACGCATCCAGACATTGGACCGGCATGCACAGAGGCGCACCGCCCTCCTTGGCAATACGGCTTGCCGCCTGCGCGTCGCTCGTCATCTGGATCGCAACCCTGCTCGCCGGGCGCTGGATCGGCTTCCTCTAGCGGCCGTCATCACGCGACATGCGAGTGAAATTTCCCCCGAAAATGACGATTGTCAGCCAATTGCGCTTCTAAATGGCAGTGCTACTCTCCTCCAGTTGTTTCGGGGGATTTCAACATGCCGCAATTATCTGTCTGGTATTTCCGCACGGCCATCCTGTTCCTGATCGCCGGCATCTGTCTCGGTCTCTACATGTCGATCACGCACCAGTTCGAGGCGACGGGCGCCCATGCGCACATCAACCTGCTCGGCTGGGTGACGATGGCGATCTTTGGCATCTACTATGCGCTCAACCCGGTCCAGGCCGCGAGCCGGGTCGCCAAGATCCAGTACATGCTCTACACGATCGGCATCCTGGTCATGGCGCCTTCGCTCTTCCTGATGCTGACCGGCAATCCGGCGCTGGAGCCCGTGGTCGCGGTCTCCTCGCTGGTGACCTTCGCCGGGGTATTATTGTTCGCCGTGATCCTGTTCACCCGCAAGGCGTGAGGGAAGGCGGCCCATTCGGGCTGCCACTCTCCCGTGTCCGTCGATCACCGGTCTGGAACAGCTCATTCCTGCAATGACTGTTCCAGCGCCTTGGCTGCGAGTCGCGCGATCGCCGTGAGCCGCTCGAGCGAAACGCCCGACCGTGCCTTGGCGGACATTCCGGCCATGGTCGCACCCACGAAATCCGTCACGTCATCGGCCTCGTCCGGATGGCGTGCGGCAATAAAGGTGCGGATCACCTCCTCGGCGCCCCGCTGAAAGACACAAGCCGCTGCCCGTGCCTCCGGGTCGTCCGATCGTGCGCCTTCAACCACCAGGCATCCGGTCGCCTCGGGATTGTCAGCGTAACGGCGGGCGGCCTCCTCGAGCACGGCACCGAGGCAAGCCGCCACTGTTTTGTCGGGACGGAGGAGATCGGCAAGCGGTATTGCACCGGTTGCCGCATAGCGGTCCAGAACCCGCCCATACAGTCCCATCTTGTTGCCGAAGGCGGCATAGAAGCTCGGCGGATTGATGCCGAGCGCCGCCGCAATCTCCGCCACGCCGACCGCATCATAGCCGCGGGCATGGAAGAGCTGCTGCGCAATAGCCACACCTTCGTCGGGATCAAAGCGACGCGGTCTTCCTCGCGTTTGCACCTTTTTTGTAGCGATCATTACAAAAAAACCTTGAAGCTGAGAATTCAGTATTTATGTAGCGCTCGTTACGTAAACTCTCAAGGAGCAGAAATGTCCAATTTTCGAGGAAAATCCGTATTGGTGCTTGGTGGCAGTCGAGGAATAGGTGCAGCTATTGTCCGGCGGTTTGCGAACGATGGCGCAAACGTCACCTTCACCTATGCCGGATCCCAGGCTGCGGCCGAACAACTGGCATCGGAGACCGGAAGCACCGCGGTCGTAACCGACAGCGCGGACCGCGATGCCGTAATCGCCAGGGTCCGAGACAGCGGCCCGCTCGACATCCTCGTCGTCAACTCCGGCATCGCACTCTTCGGCGACGCGCTGGAACAGGATGTCGATGCCATCGACCGGCTTTTCCAGATCAACATCCAGACGCCATACCACGCTTCGGTGGAAGCCGCGCGGCAGATGCCGGAAGGTGGGCGCATCATCGTCATGGGCTCCGTCAACGGCGACCGCATGCCGGTCCCGGGCATGGCATCCTACGCGGTGAGCAAGTCTGCCCTGCAGGGACTTGCCAGGGGGCTGGCGCGCGACTTCGGTCCGCGCGGCATCACCATCAATGTCGTCCAGCCGGGGCCGATCGACACCGATGCCAATCCTGAGGATGGCCCGATGAAAGACCTGATGCACAGCTTCATGGCGATCAAGCGCCACGGGCGGCCGGAAGAAGTCGCGGGCATGGTTGCCTGGCTTGCAGGCCCGGAAGCCAGCTTCGTGACGGGCGCGATGCACACGATCGACGGTGCCTTCGGCGCGTGACGAAGCATCACCGGGCGGCGTCACGTCCGGCGCCGCCCGGTTGAACTGACGTCACTCCCTAAAGGAAGTCGTCGCTATACTGGCTTCCACCGCGCCAGTGCCTCCAGCCCGACAGGCGTCAACCCGTAAACACCGCGCTCCACCCGCTCGAACCAGCCATAGACATTCCCCTGCAGGATCTTGGCCGCCTCTGGCACCTGGGCCCGGATCTCCCGCACCTTGAGCGGCCCCGCTGCCAGAGCGGAGGCGCATCCGAGCGCCTGCTGGCGGTAGGCCGTCATGAGCGGTGTCCTCGTGCTGCCACCGACGGCCGGATCGCCCTTGCGCCGCTGGTGCTCGCGCATCAGGCGCGATCGCCTTTTCGGATTGGACCTCGGCATCGGCGTGACCGATCCGACGATCACGCTCACCTCACCGGCATCTGAAATGCCGAGCATGCCGATCCCCAGCCGCCGGCAGAGATCGCGGTAGCGTTTGTCGCTCTCGCGCCCCTTGCCCTTCGCCGAAACGCGCCCCGCGATCCAGACCTCGTCGGCGGCCGTCGCACGATCGACCGCCTGCAGGATGAGTTCGAGATTGAAGCTGAGCTTCAGTTCACAGATCACGACAACCGGTGGATCCTGATCGCTGAGCCCCACGAGATCGCATCCGCCGATCTCGCCTTTCACGGTGTAACCCGCCTGTTCGAGGAAGGCTTTGACGGGCAGGTAAAGGGAGGTTTCCATGGATCTGAGGCAAGGTTCGAGAAAAGACGCGGCCACGACTACAGTGGAACGTCGGCGCGGGACAGCCCAAATCACTTGAGCCTGACCGCAGGAACGAATGTGGATATCTCCTGATGCGGCCGGTGATATCAGACGAAGAGGACGATCATGAGCCAGATCGTTGCGGTGGCGCGGATGATGAGCCTCGCCAGGCCATCGACGGCTTCGGCACCCGCCCACACGCAGTGCCACATGAAGGCATTGTATGGCAGCGGTAGCAGGAAGACGACGACGACAAGCCAGATCGGAGCCTCGGAGGCCGCCAGTAACAGTGACGCGGCAAGGCAGGCGAGGCTCGCCGCCGTGCCGATTGCGATCATGTCGCGCCAGTACAGTGTCCGGAGAGGCACTCGGCTGGCCAGCCTGTCGGTGAAAAACTTCACGTTATCTGCCTCGAACTCGCAGCCGCGGACACATATCTGCAATGCCTATACCGGGTCCGACCCACCGGACAATCGGAATCTCGAAACCTCGACCCGGGGAGTCCATGCCGGAATTTAATATTCTTCAGCCGCCAGGCTTCGACCTCGTCCCCATGTGGCAGTGGCTGCTGGCCACCTGGTTCGGAGCGGGGCTCGTCGTTCCCTTCAGGGCAGGGCTGGCGGTCTTTGCCCTCCTGCCGCTGCTGCTGGTGTCGATCAAGCTGCCGAGGCTTGTGGTGCCGGTGCTGGCCATCACGATCTTCGCCATTGGCGTTTATGTCTCGTCGGCGATCGATCTTGCGACGGGGATAAAGGACGACCGCCGGATCGTCATCGACGAAGTGGCGGCTTTCCTGATCGGGGCATCCCTCATTCGCCAGGCAGGCTGGAAGATGCTGGTGCCCTTTGCCGCACTTTTCCTGTTCCTCGACAGGCTGAAACCCTGGCCTATGGCCTATGTCGAGCAGGTGCCGTCCGGCCTGGGCGTGATGCTGGACGATCTTGTCCCAGCCCTGCTGGTCGGCATTCTCTTTGCCGCGGTCCAGCATGTCTGGAACCGCCGATCGGCTTGATCCCGACCGGCGGCTTGGAAAAACGGGTGAGCAGGATCAGGTCTCGATCCGCTGCACGAGCAGCTTGTCTACCCGGCGTCCGTCCATGTCGATCACCTCGAAGGACCAGCCCTTCGCGGTGAACTTCTCGCCAAGAGACGGCAAACGCTTGATCTCGTCGATGACGAAGCCCGCGACGGTCTCGTAGTCCGGGTCACCGTCGATCGGGAAGTTCATCTCGTCGGCGAACTCGTCGATCGGCATCCAGCCGGCCACGAGGAAGGATCCATCCTCGCGTTCGACAATCGGCGGTTCCTCGCCGTCCTCCTCCTGGAAGACGCCGGTGATGGCTTCGAGAACGTCACCTGAGGTCACGATCCCTTCGAAATGGCCGTATTCGTCATAAACGAGAACCATGTGCGCCGGCGAGCGACGCAGCGACTGGATCACATTCATCGCGCCGGTCCGATCCGACACCACGGGCGCGTCGCGCATCACGCCACGAATGTCGAGATCGGTGCCCTGCAGAAAGGCATCCAGTGCGTCCTTGACGAAGACGACACCGAGGATTTCGTCCGAGGATCCGTTGCGCACGGGGAGGCGCGAGCGCTGCGAATTGCGCAACTGTTCCCGGATCGTGGCAAAGTCGTCCTGCACGTCGATGACCTCGACGTCGCGCCGCGGCGTCATCAGGCCGCGCGCGGTCCGGTCTGCGAGGCGCATGACGCCTGAGATCATTTCGGATTCTTCTTCCTCGATGACGCCTGCGCTGTGCGCTTCGGCAAGAACGGTTCTGATTTCCTCGTCGGTCATTTTCTCGTCGGTTTCGCCCTTCTGGCCCAGCAGGGCGAGAACGCCCTTGCCGGAAGCATTGAGCAGCCAGACCAGCGGCAGAGCGACCCTGGAGAGCATGAACATGGCCGGCGCGACCTTGGCCGCGACAGCCTCGGGAGCGCGAAGCGCGATCTGCTTCGGAACCAGCTCGCCGACGATCAGCGACAGATAGGTGATGGCAACGACGACCGATCCGACACCCAGACCGTCGGAAAGAGCTTCAGACAGGCCCTGAGTCTCCAACCACCCGGCGAGGCGGGCACCAAGCGTCGCCCCTGAAAAGGCGCCGGACAGCACGCCGACAAGGGTGATGCCGATCTGCACGGTGGAAAGAAAGCGGCCCGGGTCATCGGCAAGCCTGATGGCGATTGCAGCGCCCCGATTGCCTTGATCGGCAAGGAGCTTGAGACGGACGGGGCGGGAGGAGACAACGGCGAGTTCGGACATGGCCAGAACGCCGTTCACGAGCGTTAGAAAGATAACGATGGAGATTTCGGTTAACACGAGAGGTCCATTGGTTACGTCGGGATGCGGCCGAGCAGAATGCTGGGCGATCCGGGATGCCGATAAGCCGGCCAGTCCCTCCGTTCCGCCTTCACGCGCAATAGCGTGCGGCAGGAGGACGTCGACACGCCTTGATATATGGGAAGAGTCCCGGTCCTGCAAACCGCAGTTTTGTGACCAGCAAGTTTCGGGTGGCTCCGGAGCCGGTTCGCCCGCATCTTCGGCACGGCAAAACACGGGAGGAACGCATGCGCATCAACAGCGCGACTACGACAAAAACCGGCCCGACTCCGGCGCAGTGGCAGGCGATCCGCGGCCGTGACAAGGCCATGGACGGTCGCTTCTTCTACGGCGTCCTCTCCACCCGCATCGTCTGTCGCCCCTCCTGCGCCGCGCGCCCGGCGCGGCCGGAAAATGTCGTCTGTCATCAAACGGTGGAGCAGGCGAGGGCCGCCGGCTTCCGCCCCTGCCTCCGCTGTCGGCCCGACCGCCCCGAGACCTGGTGAGGGCTCGGGGAGGTCCCCTTGGTTTACACCAGGAAGATCGAGATGATCGGGAAGGCGGTCAGCAGGATGATCCGCAGAAGGTCGGCCGTGACGAAGGGAACGATGCCCTTGTAGGTCTCGCGGATCGGCACGTCGCGTGACATGGCCGATATGATGAAGAGATTGAGCCCCACCGGGGGCGTGATCATGCCGATCTCGGCCACCATCAGCACCAGGATGCCGAACCAGATGGCGAAATGCTCCGGGCTCATGCCGAAATCCATCGCCGTCACAATCGGGAAGAAGATCGGTATGGTCAGCACGATCATGGACAGCGAATCCATGATGCAGCCGAAGATGATGTAGAGGATCAGGATGATGATCAGCACGGTCATCGGGGCATAACCCTGCGCCGTCACCCATTCCGCACCCACCTGCGGCAGGCGGGAGAAGGCGAGGAAGGAGTTGAACACCGAGGCGCCGAGGATGATGAAGAAGATCATGCCCGTCGAGACGGCCGTCTCCTTGAAGCAGTCGAACAGCGACTTGCGGTCGAGCCCGCCATTCACCCAGGCAACGAGGCCGGCACCCGCAGCTCCGATGGCGGCGGCCTGGGTGGGGGTGAACCAGCCGAGATAGATGCCGCCGACAACCATGAAGAAGATGGCAACGACCGGCCAGACCGCAACCAGCGCCGGCACGCGGTCGCGCCAGGGCATGCGCGGTGCCTGACCTGCACTCTCGGGCCTCAGGCGGACATAGATCGCGATCACCGCGAGATAGGAAATCGCCGCGATGATGCCCGGCACGAAGGCCGCAAGGAAGAGCTTGGCAATATTCTGTTCGGCGAGGATTGCATAGATCACCAGAACCACCGACGGCGGGATCAGGATTCCGAGTGTGCCTCCGGCAGCCAGCGTCGCTGTTGCAAGCCCGCCGTCATAGCCGTTGCGCTTCAGTTCCGGCAGCGCCACCTGGGCCATGGTCGCAGCCGTTGCCAGTGAGGAGCCGCAGATCGAGCCGAAGCCGGCACAGGCGCCGACGGCCGCCATGGCAACCCCGCCTTTGCGGTGACCGAGAAACGCTGCGGCCGCATTGAACAGCGCCTGGCTCATGCCGCCGCGGGCAGCAAACTGGCCCATCAGCAGGAAGAGCGGGATGATCGACAGCGAATAATTGACATTCGTGTTCCAGGCGACGGCCTTCAGCTGCGCGAGGATCGGGGTCCATTTGCCAAGCACGAGGAAAGTGCCGACGAGGCCGGTTCCCAGCATGGCAGCGCCGATCGGCACGCGTAGAAAAATGAGGAGGATCAGGACCGGGAAGGACCAGAGGCCGATTTCAATGCTGCTCATCAATGTGCCCCCATCGCGGCGATGATTGTCTTGCCCCGGCGGATGTCGCGAATGTCTGCGGCAATCACATAGAGGGAGACGAGAAGATTGGCGACGAGGATCGCAAGCGCGATGGCAAAGCCCCACCAGACGGGCAGGATCAGGAGAGGCGTGGTCTCGCCGTTCTCGAACTTGTCCATCGTTCCGATCGTGTGGCGCCATGTGATCAGCGCCATCAGTACGGCGATGATGATGTCGCCGATCAGCTGGGTCCAGTTCATGGCCTTTGGTCCGAAGGCGGAGATCAGGATGTCGACGCCGACATGGCCGCGTTTCAACTGGCAGAAGGGCAGAAAGGCAAACACGCCGAGCCCGCAGAGCGCCTCGACGACTTCGATTTCACCGGGCAGCGGCCGGATGACGATGGCGCCGATGATCGACGCTGCGGTCAGTGCGCAGGCAAGCACGAGGCAAAAGCCGCCGAAGACGACGAGACCGGTCGCAAGGGCATTGCAGACCCGCTCCAATCTGTCGAAGCTGGTTGAGGTGGCTGTCGCCATGGGAGAAATCCTCGGGAGTCGATGACAAAAAGTCCGGGCGCCTTCCGACAGAACGCCCGGACAAGTTTGGGAGCTTACTTGGCGTTCGCCTGGATCAGGGCGAGGGCGTCGTTGTAGAGGGTCGTGCCGTCGAGGCCCTTGCCGTCCATTTCGGCGATCCAGGCCTTGGTCACGGCCTCGCCTGCCGCTTTCCAGCGCGCGGTTTCGGCCTCGTCCAGGGTGATCGTGGTGTTGCCGGCCTTGTCGGCGATATCCTTGCCGCGGATGTCGCCTGCGTCCATGGCCTGCCCGAAGAGCCTGGCGAGTTCCTTGCCCGAATTGGCGTCGATCACCTTCTTCAGGTCGTCAGGCATGGCGTCGTAGCTGTCCTTGTTCATCGCGAAGAAGAACGTGCCGGTGTAGAGGCCGTTTGCACCGGAAAAGGCGGTATGGTTCGGCGCGAGTTCGGCGATCTTGATCGCTGGCGTCACTTCCCACGGAACGACCGAGCCGTCGATGACGCTCTTCGACAGGCTTTCCGGCACCGCCGTGACCGGCATGCCGACGGCTGAGGCGCCCATGGCCTCGAGCATCTGGTTGACCACCTTGGACGTGCCGCGCAGCTTCAGGCCCTGCATGTCTTCGAGCTTGGCGACCGGCTTCGAGGCGATCGTGTGGATCAGGCCGGGTCCATGTGTGTGCACGGCCAGCACGTGATAGTCGGCCAGCTCGTCCTTCAGGTGCTTTTCGTAATAATCCTGGAAGGCGAGCGAGGTCGCTTCTGCCGTCGTCACCATGAAGGGCAGCTCGAAGGCTTCCGACTTGGGGAAGCGGCCCGGCGTATAACCGAAAAGGGTCCAGGTGAGATCGACGACACCGTCCTTGACCTGGTCGACGAGGTCCGCCGGCTTGCCGCCCAGCTGCATGGCCGGGTAGAGCTCGACTTCGATCCGGCCACCGGAATCGGCCTTGATCTTGTCGGCCCAGGGCTGCAGGACCTTGGCCGGGATCGTCGCCTGCGGCGGCAACATCTGGTGCAGTTTCAGGGTGACGTCGGCGGCAAAGCTTACGGTCGCAGAAAGCGACATGACCAGTCCGGATAGTCCGGCGATGAGAAACGGGCGCAACATGATTTCCTCCCATGTCTTGTTGAGCGCGGGGAACCTGCCGACCTGAGATCCTGCTGCGATCCGAACACATGACGGTGAGGTCATGCAAAGACCGCAACATGGGACTCCTCACTCCCGTCCGGCAAACTCTCCCTTGATGGTTATGCTTACAGATGGCTTCGTCGCATGCAAATAATCTTCTGGCGGTCATGCATAACCAAACCTGTATGATTGTGCCTGCCGCAGCTTCAATTTCGTCTCCGCTTTCGTGCCATCCGATGCAGGCGTGTAACGGGGGAGCTTGGCGGGGGCCGAGCACCCGGCTATAGCTCGCCCGATCCGCTCATGACGAGCGGCGTACCGGTTGTCGCATATCGAGGATGGGTCGGAAATGAGTTTCACCAAGTCAGGATCTTCCGGCATGTCCAGGGCCTTGTCCATCACCATTGGCCTGGTCGCAGCAGGCCTCCTGTCTTCATGTGCCGGACGCCCGGGACCGGAGACCCTCGGTACCGTCGCCCTAGGCGACTTCCAGCCGACGCGTGTCGAGACACTGTACACGGTCACCACGCGCGATCGGGCAGAGCCGGGCAAGAATGTCTTCACCACGGACAAGACCCGCGAACCCAATTATGCGAGCTTCGACGTCTCCATTCCCCCGACCCATGTGGCAGCCGCGATCGAATGGCCGAAGCCGGGCCGCAAGGTCGATCCGAAGACCGATTTTGCGGTCGTCTCCCAATCCGTGCTCGACCGCGAGGCCCTCCTGCAGGCGGTCCGCAGGCGCGAATCTGCGGCTCCCGTCGTCTTCGTCCACGGCTACAACTACAATTTCCAGGAATCGCTCTTCCGGCTGGCCCAGCTGAAGACGGACAGCAATATCGATGGCACGCCGGTACTCTTCTCCTGGCCGTCTCTTGCCGCCCTGCCGGCCTATGTCGCCGACAAGGAATCCGCCACCTATTCGCGCGACGCGCTGGCCGACCTCCTGTCCGACATGGTGCGGGCGCGAAATGGCGAGGTCGATGTCTTCGCCCATTCCATGGGAGGCTGGCTGACGGTGGAGGCGCTTCGACAGCTCAGGCTGGAAGGCAAGGGCGACGTGCTCGACCGTTTGCGGGTGATCATGGCAGCCCCCGATATCGACGAGGATGTCTTCACCGCCCAGCTCGATGTCATCGGCCGCATGCGCACGCCCATCACCATCCTCGTCGCGCCCGACGATCGCGCCCTCCAGGTGTCGAGCATCCTCGGGGCCGGCACCCAGCGCGTCGGCGCCCTCGACGCCCGAAGCCCGGAAGTCGAGGAAGCCGCGAAGCGCTACGGCATCACGATCGTCGACATCTCCTCGCTGGAATCGATCGACGCAACCAACCACAATCGCTTCTTCGACGTGAAGCAACTGGCCGCCGCATTGAACAAGCCGGCAGCCGTCGTAACCCTTGGCGATGCCGGGGCCTTTGTGTTGGATGCCGCCGCCCAGACCGTGTCTAGTCCCTTCTCGCTGGCCGCGACTGTTCTGCGCCAGCGATGATTCGGCTGGTCCTGTCGATCGACGGGCTGGCGACACTGGCTATTCCTGCAGGGCTGGCTTGCGTTTCGTCAGCTTGACTGGAGAAGAATTCGGGTGTCTTGCGCAATTTATGCGCGGCATTACCGAAGCGTTTACCCGTTGCTGGCACAAGCTTCAGTAATTGCGAATGCGCTAATAAGCATTCGAGTCTCCTCATCCTGTGGTCTGTTTCATGGCTTCTCCTTCGTCCGGTGCCGATCCGGTGGCGCTCGCGCCCGCCGCTGATCTCCCCAAGCCGCTGTCGCATGTGGCAATCTCGCTGATTCCGCGTCTTCTTCTCCGTCTGCCGCCGACGGGGCTGGTGCTGGGCGCCGTCGCCATGTTCGCCCTGCTGGGCCCGATCCTTGCAGAGGAGAGCGCATTCCGGTTCGGCTGGAGCCTCGTCATGGCGCGTCAGGGCATCGATGCGACCGAGGGCACGCTGGGCCTGTCGATGGTGCTCGGTGTCATTGCCTCGCGCGGTCTGGTGCGCATGCCGCGTCGGCGTCGGAAGGACGGATCGGGGGAAGGGGATCTCGCCCGTGCCATCGCTCTCCTGCCCGAGCAGGACAACGCCAGCGCCGGTCTCGTCCGCCTTGGAGACAAACGCATCCTGATGTCCGACTGCGGCCAGGGGTTCGTCATGTACGCGCGTCGGGGCCGCTCGCTTGTGGCGCTGTTCGACCCTGTCGGACCGAAACATCTCTGGGCGCCACTCGTGGAAAAATTCATCGACGAGGCGCGCCGCACCCGTAGCCGTCCCGTCTTCTATCAGGTCTCTGCCGATTTCCTGCCGGTCGCCGTCGAGTTGCGCCTTCAAGTGCTGAAGCTCGGTGAGCAGGCCGTCGTCGACCTCACCCGTTTCAGCCTTGCCGGTGGCGACTGGCTGAAGCTCAGGCGCTCGATCAACCGTGCCGAACGGGATGGGCTTTGCTTCGAACTCGTCCCGGCGGGTTCGGTGCCGCCACTGCTCGATGAGCTCCGATTTGTCTCCGAAACCTGGCTTTCCGCACACAAGGCCGGCGAAAAGGGCTTTTCGCTCGGAACTTTCGAGCCGGACTATGTCGCCTCCGGGCCGGTCGCGGTGATCCGTCTCGAAGGCCGGATCGTCGCCTTTGCCACCCTGATGACCGCGTCATCGGACGGCGATGCCTTCATCGACCTGATGCGCCATGTGCCGGGCGTGCATCGCGGCATGATGGACCTGCTCTTCGTGAAGATCATGGAGGCCTTGAAGGCCGAGGGGGTCCGAACGCTCAATCTCGGCATGGCGCCGCTCGCCGGGCTCGCCGTCCATCGCCGCGCGCCGGCCTGGAACCACGTCGCCCGCCAGATCTTCGAACACGGCGAACGCTTCTACAACTTCCGTGGCGTGCGCGCCTTCAAGGAGAAATTCGACCCCGAATGGCAGCCTCGCTATCTGGCTGTCGCCGGCCAGGGCCTCCCGATCCTGTCTCTGATCGACGTGACGCTGCTGATCGGCGGCGGGCTGAAAGGCCTGATGCGCAAATGATGGGAATAGGGGCAAAGATCGCGAATTGCAGCAGCCTGCGCGGGCTGCTGGCGTCAGGCCTCCTCGTCCTTCCAGTCCTGGCAGCGGCCCCTCCAGCGACGGCGACGAGCACTGGTATCGTGAGCCTGCCCCAGGATCACATGTCCGCCCCGGATGACGACAGCATGTCCGGTGTCGTCGTGCTGATTTCCGATGCCAATGGCTGGGACATGGCCGAGCAGGCCGCGCTGGAAACCGTGGTCGTCGGCGGCGCGATCGGCGTCGGCGTCGATCTGCGCACCTGGCGGGCGGCACTTTCGCGCGAGACCGAGCGGGACTGCCTCTTCCTGCCCGCCGATATCGAACGCCTGAGCCGTCAGCTGCATCGCAGCCACACCGCGGATTTCTATCGGCCGCCGCGCATCATCGGTTTCGGTGAAGGCGGGGCACTGGCACTCGCCATCGCCGCCCAGACCCCGAACGGCAGTTTCGCCGAGACGATCGGCGAGACCGTCGCCATCGATCCGACCGAGGACGTTGCTTTGCCGAAGCCGCTCTGCACCGCGGCGCCTCGCTTGGAGACGTCCACCGGCGTCGCCTATGGTCTGGCCGCCGGCAACTTGCCCAATCCCGTTCGCATCGTGTTTTCCTCGGTGGCAAAGCCTGACGCGCGCGCCCATGCAGCGTCGCTTCAGGCCACCCACGCGGATGTGGTGATTGCCGAAGGGGCGGGCGGCCCCGCACGCGTCCTATCCTCGGAGGCGGCGGGCCTCGCCGAACGGCTGGTTCCTGACGACAATGCCGCTCTCGACTTGCCGCTGGTCGAAGAGCTGGTGACGCCGACCCTCGATACGGTTGCGATCTTCTACTCTGGTGACGGCGGTTGGCGCGATATCGACCAGCGTATCGCAGCCAGGCTGAACGAAAAAGGCGTTCCCGTCGTCGGCGTCGATGCCCTGCGCTACTTCTGGAGCGAGAAGACGCCTGAGACGACGGCTGCCGATCTCTCGGCCATCATCGCCCACTACAGGAAGAGCCTGGGCGTCTCGAGGGTGGTCCTGATCGGCTATTCCTTCGGGGCCAATCTCCTGCCGAAAGTCTACGCGCGACTGCCCGAAGCCGACCGCAGCGCCGTCACGCTGCTCTCGCTTCTGGCGCTCTCCCGCCAGGCCGATTTCGAGATCGCCGTCTCCGGCTGGCTGGGTGCGGCAGGAGCCGGCAAGCATGGCGATCCCATCGATCATCTCGCCAGTGTCGAGGCTGCCAAGATCCAGTGCGTCTATGGCCTCGATGAGGAAGCCAGCGGTTGCCCGGCACTCGAAGCCCGCGTCAAGGACGGCATCGAACTCATCGCCCGCCCCGGCGGCCATCACTTCGACGAGAATTACGAGTTGGTGGCGGACAGGGTGCTGGCGCGGCTGAGCGAGCATTGACCGCCTGTGGCAGCGGCGTGGCTGCCACGTGTACAACGGTTCTGGAACCGCTATACCACACCCGCGTCTCGACGCGTGGCGCACGATCAGTCGATCAATACCGCGGTGGCCTCATTCGGACGCATGTCCACGTCCGGGTTCCCGAGCAGTGTGCTGTCGTCCCTGATCAGCTTTTCCCAGACCCCAGCCGGGGCGGCGACAATCAACTGCGGGGTGCCGGTGAGTTCGTTTATGATCCGCAGTCCATCGGAACTGTAGTCAGTCAGGGTGTCGATGATCGGCTGCTTGACCTCTTGGTAGAGACCGAACAACAGAGAGCGCCGTTCGCGGGCGGTTGCGGCTTCCCGCGCTTTCTCGACCTTTTCGTCTGCCACTCGAACAGAGACGAGGAAAGACAGGTCTTTGCTGGGGTCCAATCGACGGACCGATGCTTTCATCTGTGCACTCATCATGTCCTTGTCCCTTTGGGTAGACGAACTCGTGCCACTTCAAATACTCGCGAGATGAAGCCGTCCTCGACCACCTCGCATGGGCAGATTATTGGGCGCCGAAGGTAAAGAAGCTGTCAATTCTTGAATACGCCCGATCAAACCCTTTGGTTCCCCGCGCAAGGAGTCATCCTGTTCGATCGCCAGCGCTGCAACACCAGCAACAATCGGACACGCCATCGACGTGCCAGACATTAATCCATAGCGACCACCGGGTAAAGCGCTGCTCACCTGCACGCCGGGCGCAACCAGGTCCGGTTTGTAAACTGCTGGCTGTGACGCCGGCATCGCCGGTCCCCAGTCGCTGAAGTCCGCGATGGTATGGTGACGATCGACGGCGCCGACGGCCAGAGCACATTCGTACATGCCCGGCGCGCTGTGATTGCCTTCACCACGACGCCCGTCATTGCCTATGGCCGCCACGATCAGGATGCCGCTATCGACATAGTTCCTCGCCACCTCATACTCTTCGCGATCGTAATTCTGCCCCAGCGAAGCATTGACGATATCGACGCCTTCGCCCGATCCAAGCGCCTCAACCGCCAGCCAGTTGAGGCCTGCGGCGACCTGGTTGCGATAACCGACCATCCTCTGCTTGGCATCTCGTGTATTCAGCACCGATGCCATTGCGATCTGAGCGTCTGGCGCCACGCCTTTGCTGCGTCCTGCACTGAGTGCCGCCACGTGCGTTCCGTGCGTGCCGTAATCCTTCGCTTCGCTCCTGCTCTTCTTTGAGCCATCTGGTGCGAAGTCCTGAAAGATGACCTGCTTTCCGGCGAATTCGGGATGATCGGCATCAATGCCGGTGTCCAGGAAGCCGATGGTCACGCCCCGACCTGTGAGACCCTTCTTGCGAGCGGCGCTGATTTCGATGGCGTCGAGATGCCAATCATCCGTGTTGCCACTGACGCTATGCTCTTCTGTCGGCGCAATCTGCATAACTACTTCATTCTGCAGCACCACAGCGCCGGCTTCCTTGAGATTGGCAATCGTTTCGTCAGGAAGAGCGGGCAAGATCATGGCGTCGAGTGCGGAGAGGTAGATGCCGCGCATCTGGGTAAAGGCTCCAAACTGCGCCTCGGCGACAGCCGGTATTGCACCGCCCCCGCTGTTGGCTGCATTGAGCAGATCGACGCCTAGGCTGTTGGACGTGGACTCATACAGGAGAGCCTTCGCTGCCTTCCGTCCCACAGGGCCGTTCGTCCGTTCCCGCGTCGGCATGAGCACCAGCAAAGCGCGTTCCACATCCGGCTTGAACCACAAGTCGCCCATGCCTTGAGTTCTGGCGACCTGAGGCAGGCGCGTCACCCCCGTTTTGCGCTTGTAGCCGCGTATCCAGCGTCGCCTGAGTTCCCGGGCGTGGCGCTTGGCACCTCTGTGTCCGGTCGCCCGACGTTTCCAGGTGAACATCTGACGGTCCAGCTTTAGCAGAAATGCACCGACGTCCCCGAAGTCTCGTGACTTGCCCATGAATCAGTTGCCCCCAAACCTGACCGGGAGCAAGACTATCAGAAATATCTCAGGTTGCAATTGCCGGGCTGAAATACAACCTGTCTCCTATCAGCGGTCGCTGACTTCCCAGCGCGGGTTGATCCATGGTTCCTGATTGCTGCGGGGCAGGGGTTGCTTGCCGAGAATATGATCGGCCGCCTTCTCGCCGGTCATGATCGATGGGCCGTTGAGATTGCCATAGGTCAGCTTCGGGAAGATGGATGAGTCCGCGACGCGCAGGCCTTCCACCCCGATCACCCGGCATTCCGGATCCACGACCGCCATCGGATCGTCCTTCGATCCCATCTTCGATGTGCCACAAGGATGATAGGCGCTTTCCAGATGTTCCCGCAGGAAGCCATCGATCTGGTCGTCTGTCTGCACCCCTTCGCCCGGCTGGATTTCCGGACCGCGGAAGGCATCGAAGGCCTTCTGGCCGAAGATCTCGCGGGTCAGGCGCACGCAGTGGCGGAATTTCACCCAGTCTTCCTCATGGCTCATATAGTTGAACTTGATCACCGGATCCGCCATCGGATCGGGCGAGGCAAGGGTCACCGAGCCGCGCGATTTCGAATGATTGTAGCCGACATGGACCTGGAAGCCGTGGCTCTTGGCGGCCGCCTTTCCGTCATAGGAAATGGCGACGGGCAGGAAGTGGAACTGGATGTCCGGCTGCTTGACGCCCGGCGCCGAGCGCACGAAGGCACAGGATTCGAACTGGTTCGAGCCGCCGAGCCCGCGGCCGGAAAACAGCCACTGCGCCCCAGCCACCCCCTGCCAGAACCAGGGCAGCCAAGAATAGAGCGAGACGGGTTTGAGAGAGACCTGCTGAAAGTAGAATTCCATATGGTCCATCAGATTGGCGCCGACGCCGGGGCGATCGACCTTCACCTCGATGCCCATCGCCTTCAGATGCGCAGCCGGACCGATGCCGGACAGCATCAAGAGCTTCGGTGAGTTGAAGGAGGAGGCCGAAACGATCACCTCGCGATTGGCCTTCACCACCTCTATTCTGCCATTGCGCTCGATCTCGACGCCGACGGCACGGCCGTTCTCGATGACGATCTTGCGGGCGAAGCAGCGCACCAGCTCGACATTCGGCCGCTTCATCGCCGGCTTCAGATAGGCGTTTGCCGCAGACCAGCGGCGCGAGCGCCAGATGGTCTGCTCCATCAGTCCGAAGCCTTCCTGCTTCTCGCCGTTATAGTCCTCGGTCGTCTCGAAACCGGCTTGCTTGCCCGCCTCGACAAAGGCGCGCACCAGGGGGTTCTTCGCCGGCCCGCGCTGGACATGCAGCGGCCCGTCCGTGCCGCGCCAGCCCTCCTGGCCGCCATGCGAATTCTCCATCCGCTTGAAATAGGGAAGCACGTCGGCATAACCCCAGCCTTTGGCCCCGCTTTCCTCCCAGCCGTCGAAATCCTCGGCCGACCCGCGCACATAGACCATGCCGTTGATCGAGGAAGACCCGCCGATCACCTTGCCGCGCGGTGCGGTGATCCGCCGGTTGTTGAGGTTCGGCTCGGGCTCGGAAAGATAACCCCAGTTGTAGCGCTTCATGCTCATCGGCCAGGCAAGCGCTGCCGGCATCTGGATGAACGGCCCGATATCCGAGCCGCCGTATTCGAGCACCATGACGCTATGTTTGCCATCTTCGGAGAGGCGATAAGCCATGGCCGAACCGGCCGAGCCGGAGCCGATGATGATGAAGTCTGCCTGGTTCATTGCGGTAAAAATCCCAGCCTCGGAATTGTGGTGAAGTCCCCCGGCCTCCCCCGCAGGGGAGGTGTCGTGACGTCAGATCAATACGGCGCCTCGCACTTGCCCAAGCCGACGTAAACCGTCTTCAGCTCGGAATAATGCTCCAGCGCCGCAGCCGAATTCTCGCGGCCGAAGCCTGATTGCTTGGAACCGCCGAAGGGGATCTCGACCGGGCAGAGATTGTAGGTGTTGATCCACAGCGTGCCGGCTTCCAGCTGATCCACGACCCGGTGGGCACGCGAAAAATCGGCCGTGAACACGCCGGCCGAGAGACCGAATTCTGTGGCGTTTGCCCGCGCGATCACCTCCGCCTCGTCCTCGAAGTCGAGCACGCACATCACGGGCCCGAAGATCTCTTCGCGCGCGATCGTCATGTCGTCGGTGACATCGGCAAACACCGTCGGCTGGATGTAGAAGCCTTCGCCGGTGACGCTGTTCGGAATGCCGCCGCCGGTGACGAGCGTCGCACCTTCCGCCTTGCCCTTGTCGATATAGGAGAGGACCTTCTCGCGCTGGGCGAGGGAAACCATCGGCCCCATCTGGGTGGCCTCGTCCTGCGGATCGCCGATCAGGATCGCTTCCGTGCGGGTCTTCAGCCGCGCGAGAAACGTCTCCTTGATCGCCGTGTGCACGAAGACGCGCGTGCCGTTCGAGCAGACCTGGCCGGTCGAATAGAAATTGCCGAGCATGGCGCCGGAGATCGCGCCGTCGATATCGGCATCGTCAAAGACGACGATCGGCGACTTGCCGCCGAGTTCCATGGTCACATGCTTGAGCTGAGAGGCAGCCGCCCCCGCGACCTTGCGCCCCGTCGGCACGGAGCCGGTCAGCGACACCTTGGCGACATCGGGATGGCTGACGAGCAGCGGCCCGGTCTCGCGATCCCCCTGGATGACATTATAGACGCCCTTTGGCGCTCCCGCCTCGATCAGGATCTCGGCGATCTTCAAGGCGCCGAGTGGGGTCACTTCCGAAGGCTTGAACACCATGGCATTGCCGGCGGCGAGCGCCGGCGCACCCTTCCAGCAGGCGATCTGTTGCGGATAGTTCCAAGCGCCGATGCCGACGACGACGCCGAGCGGCACGCGCTTGGTATAGGCCCAGTCGCCGCCCAGTGGGATCTGGCTGCCGTTCATCGCGGTCGCGATGATGCCGCCGAAGAATTCGAAACTGTCGGCGCCGGAGGTGGGGTCAGCGACGATCGTCTCCTGGATAGGCTTGCCGGTGTCGAGCGTCTCGAGGTCGGACAGCTCGCGATTGCGCTCGCGCATGATCTCGGCCGCCTTCTTGAGCACGCGCCCGCGCGCCGCCGGGCTCCAGGACGCCCATTCCTTCTGCGCCCGCTTGGCCGACGCAATCGCCTTCTCGACGATCGCAGGCGTCGCCGCATGCAGCCGGGCGATCACTTCGCCGGTCGCGGGATAGATGCTCTCGATGACGGTGCCGTCGGTATCCTCGACATACTCCCCGTCAATGAAGTGGGAGGCTTGCGGTTGGGCTTTCATGTCCTGTCTCCAGACGGGTGTTCGGTTTTTGCTAGTCATCATTAGGGGCCCCTCATCCGCCCTGCCGGGCACCTTCTCCCCGCAGGCGGAGAGAAGGAGACGCCGGGGTTAACCTTCGCCTACCCTCTCCCCGCCTGCGGGGAGAGGGTAGGGTGAGGGGCAATTGTTTCGGCGGCGACGGCTTGCAACTGCCCCGCCACATAATCCTCGACCAATGCGACAGAGGCATCAATCGACAGTGGTGCAGCCTTGAGAGATTGCCGGATATAGAGCCCGTCGATCATCGCGGCTGCGCCGTCTGCAATGCGGCTTGCGTCGGTCGACCCACACAGCGGCTTCAGCCCCGAGATCAGGTTCGAATGCAGCCGCCGTGCATAGACGACGAGCAGTCGGCGCACCTCTTCCGATCGTTGCGCTTCGGAATAAAAGGCGAGCCAGGCGGCCACGACGTCCTGCGCAAACTGGTCGGCCTGGAACGAGATGCGGATCACAGCCGAAATCCGCTCGCGCGGCGTCTCAGCCGCCGCAAGTGCCGCCACCGCGTCGGCACGCAGCTGACGCAACAGCGAGCGAATCGTCTCGATCAGCAACTGGTCCTTCGAGCCGAAATAATGGTGCGCCAGCGCTGCAGACACACCGGCCTCGCGCGCGATCTCCGACATGGTCACGGTCAGCGAGCCGTGATGGCCGATCGTCTTCAACGCGGCATCAACAAGCGCCTTGCGGCGCAACGGCTCCATTCCGACCTTCGGCATTCCCCATCTCCGTTACCTGACACAAGATAAGTTTGATTGACTGATCAATCAATAAAAATCTGCGCGGGATGGATATCGCACGCGATACGCGCCGCTTAACGGTAAAGCGCCGGCAAATCCTGGATTGGCGAGGCACAGGTCGTATCATCGCCTGGCCGCCGCAAATGCCTGCAAAGCCTGCCGTCCCGCCCGCTGAGACAGCGCTTAAGTGCTGACATGAAACGGGCAATGACATCAAACTTTCATCCCGCTGTCACACTACGGAAAGCCTTTGTTGACGATTGCTCGCGCACATTTCCGCTCATAAAAACAAATGCATACTGGAGTAGCGCGTATGGGTGCGGGGGTCGCGGAAGATTTGGGCGCGCTCAGGCGTTTTGCCAGTGACCAGCTTGTCACGCTTGCCAAGCTCGTCGTCGAAAACGCCTTCCAACCCATCGTCGAAGTCGGCACCGGCGCCGTCTTCGGCCATGAAAGTCTGATGCGCGGCCACGACCGTATCGGCTTTGAGAGTCCGCTCGACCTGCTGGACCAGGCGGCCGCCACCGGCCAGCTCTTGGCCCTCGAACAGATGGTCGCCAGCCGGGCGCTGGCCAAGTTCGCGACGCTTCCCGATTGCGCCGGCGCCACGCTTTTCCTCAATCTCGACGTCCGCCTCATCCCCGACGGTAACGCGCTCGTCGACACGCTGCTCGACCAGTTGCGCAAGGCCCATGTGCCGCCGTCCTCCGTCTGTTTCGAGCTCTCCGAGCGCTTCGACAACACCCGCGTTCCGGAATTCGCAGCCTTGGTCGAGCGCCTGCGCCGTTCCGGCTTCAAGCTTGCCATCGATGATTTCGGCGTCGGTCATGGCGAGATGAAGCTGCTCTGCGACTACCCCGTCGATTATGTGAAGATCGATCGCCATTTCATCGCCGGCCTCGACAGCAATCCGCGCAAGCGCCACCTCGTCAAGAACATCGTCAACTTCTGCCATGTGCTCGGCGTGCGCGTCATTGCCGAAGGCATCGAGACGGAAGGTGAATTCCTCGCCTGTCGCGAATTCGGCGTCGATCTCGTTCAGGGTTGGTATATCGCCCGTCCCAGCACCATCGTCTCGGAGCTGAAGAGCGCCTTTCCCCATCTCCAGGATGTCGGCAAGGCCCGCCGCGCCACCCAGTCGCTCGACGAGATCCTGATCCGCAAGCAGATCGAGACGCTGCCGACCGTCTACGAACACGAGAACATCGACCACGTCTTCGATCTCTTCCGTCGTAATCCCGGCCAGTCCTTCTTTCCGGTGCTGAATGCCAACGGCGAACCGCGAGGCATCATCAACGAGCGGCATCTGAAGGAATACATCTACCAGCCCTTCGGCCGCGACCTGTTGAAGAACAAGCTCTACGAGCGCTCCATCTCCCACTTCGTCGACCGCGCCCCGATCGTCGGCCTCGATGCCGATGCCGAGCGGCTGATGACGATGTTTGCCAATATGGAAGGCTCGGACTGCGTCATCCTGACGGAGAACATGCGCTATGCCGGTGTCGTCTCCGCCGCATCGCTGATCCGCATCATGAGCGAGAAGCAGCTGAAGACCGCCCAGGACCAGAACCCGCTGACGAGCCTGCCCGGCAATCGCGCCATCCGCGATTTCATGCGCACGGCGGCGCTGGACGGCGATGGTTCCCGCTTCTTCTGCTACTGCGATTTCGACCACTTCAAGCCGTTCAACGACCATTACGGCTTCCATCAGGGCGACCATGCCATCTCGCTTTTCGCCGCGCTGCTGCGCCGCTATTTCTTCTCCGAAGGCGACTTCCTAGGTCATGTCGGCGGTGATGACTTTTTCATCGGCGTCAGCGACTGGACCCGCGAGGAACTGACCGAAATCCTGGACCGTCTCCTGTCGGACTTCCACGACGACGTCATCGACCTCTACTCCGAAGCCGACCGCCAGACGGGCCACATCAAGGGCCTCGACCGCCAGGGTCTGGAACGGGAGTTTCCCCTGATGCGCTGCTCGATCGGCGTGCTCGAACTGCCCGCCGGCCTCGTCATCGACGACGTCAACCGCATCAGCGGCGAGATCGCCGAGCTGAAGAAGCAGGCCAAGGAAAGTGCCGAAGGCGTGGTCATCGGCGTGTCGGGCGATCAATAGGCGAAGTCGACCGCCGGCCCTGCCGCTTGAACCTGCCGTCTCATCCTTCATGATATCGCAAGTGTCGACAGCGCGACGCGCAGACCGTGAATGAGCGACGAATGTTTGTGGTGGCCACGGAGCCTGCCGACCAGGCCGAAATCAAGCGCCTTCTGGACCTGTCGGACTCCGTCGCGGCGCGCCTTTATCCCGGCGCTTTCCGCCAGCCGCTGAAGGCCGACACCCTTGCTCACCCTGGCGTTGCCCTTTTCGTCGCCCGCGACCGGACAGCACGCGCACTCGGCTGTGCCGCGATCCTGCATTTGTCCGACGGCACCGCCGAGCTCAAGCGCATGATAGTCCATCCTGACTATGCGGGGCAGGGCGTCGGTCGCAGCCTCCTCCTGGCGATCCTCCAAGCGGCGAGAGAGCGGGGCTTCACCGCCGTGCTGCTCGAAGTCGGCATTCTGAATGTCGAGGCAAGGCGGCTCTACGAAAGCTGCGGCTTCCGCGACCGCGACCCCTTCGGATCCCATCAGCAGACGCCGATCGCCACCTTCATGCAGATCGACCTCTAGGATCCGCCGCATCTCCCGATACCATTTGTCACGTCGGACAAAGAGCCTCCTTTTCATCGCATTTCAGAGGCTCTATGCCTCACCTCAGCAATTGCATCCGAGGAGCTTCCCCATGTCTCTGCCCGCCACCATGCGCCATGTCGACCTGCCCACCCATGGCGGCCCGGAGGTCATGCGCCTCGTCGAGGGGCCGCTGCCGGTTCCGCGCGTGGGCGAAGTGCTGGTGAAGGTCGAGGCGGCGGGCGTCAACCGGCCGGATGTCGCCCAGCGCCAGGGCGCCTATCCGCCGCCGAAAGATGCAAGCCCGATCCTCGGCCTGGAGATCGCAGGCGAAATCGTTGCGCTTGGCGAAGGTGTCACCGACTTTCAGATCGGCGACCACATATGCGCACTCGCCAATGGCGGCGGGTATGCCGAATATTGCTGCGTGCCCGCCACCCAGGCCCTGCCATTTCCCAAGGGCTATGACGCCGTGAAGGCAGCAGCCCTGCCCGAGACCTTCTTCACCGTCTGGGCCAATCTCTTCCAGATGGCGGGCCTCACCGAAGGCGAGACCGTCCTCATCCATGGCGGCTCCTCGGGCATCGGCACCACCGCCATCCAGCTGGCGAAAGCCTTCGGCGCCACGGTCTACACGACCGCCGGCTCGGCCGAAAAATGCGCCGCCTGCATGGATCTGGGTGCAGCAAGGGCGATCAATTACAAGCTCGAAGACTTCGTCGAGATCGTCAAGGAAGAGACCCAAGGCAAGGGCGTCGATGTCATCCTCGACATGATCGGAGCTGCCTATTTCGACCGCAACCTGCAGGTCCTCGCCAAGGACGGCTGCCTCTCGATCATCGCCTTTCTCGGCGGCTCGACCGTCGAAAAGGCAAACCTCGCCCCGATCATGGTCAAGCGCCTGACCGTGACAGGCTCCACCATGCGCCCGCGCACTGCCGAGGAGAAACGCGCCATCCGCGACGACCTGATGACGCAAGTCTGGCCCCGCCTGGAGCGCGGCGAACTGGCGCCGGTCATCCATGCGGTGCTGCCGTTCGAGGACGTGGTCGACGCGCACCGGCTGATGGAGAGCTCGGCGCATATCGGCAAGATCGTGCTGAAACTGGGCTGAAATGACGTAGAGGTCAGGTGACGGGGACCTGCAGTCCTGTACTCCGGTCCCCGATGTCAGCGACGCTGCTCATATCGAAAGCAGGTGTTCCTGACCGCATGAAGAGACCCGCATTCACTTCACGCTGGCAGGCAGCGACCGGGCTGTCAGCTTGTTGCCGTCGGGGTCCCGCATATAGGCAACGAAAGACCCGTCTGGACGCTCCGTGGGCGGTGTCTCGATCGAGGTGCCGCCATGCGCCGTGCCTTGGTCATGCCAGGCTTGAACCCGTTCCGGGCTCTCGGCGAGAAGGCCGATCGTGCCGCCATTTGCCGAAGTTGCCGGATTGCCGTCGATCGGTTTCGTGATCATCAGTCGTCCGCCATTGTGCTTATAGATGAGCCGGCCTCTCGGATCCGTCTCGCCGAACTTTCCGCCCAGAGCAACAAAGGTGGCATCATAGAAGCGTTTTGAGCGCTCCAGATCGTTGCTTCCGATCATGATGTGCGTGAACATGTTTCGTCTCCTGAAATGTAGGGATTCTAAAAGTCTGATCCGGCTGGGTATAGGCGACAATCAAACCCGCCACGGGCCTTGCGCCAGATCTGGCCCCCGTGCTCAAGACACCGTCACCGGCTTTGACCTCAGCCGGCTGGCCGTTGCCGGATCGGCACGGCGGCAGAGGCGGGGCGGTAGTCCCTTCATGATCAGTTCCGCATCGGCAACTGCCATGGATCCGAGCGCATAAAAGGCGTCCCGCGTTCCGCCGGTCCTGTGGGCAGAGAGCAGAATGCCCGACGCTTGGCGCACGGGATCGTCTGCCGCGACGGGTTCCTCCGGAAACACGTCGGTCGCCACCTTGATATGGCCGGACTGGGCCGCCTCGATCATCGCCGGAAAATCGACGACGGCAGCCCGGCTCATCAGGAGGAAAGCCGCGCCCGGCTTCATCATGGCGAATTCTCGTTTGCCGATGAACCCCTCGTTCTCGCTGGTGACGCTTGCAAAAACGAAGACCACCTGGCTTTCGCGGAGCACCTCGTCGAGCGTCGACGGCTCGCAATCCTGACCTTCGATGATCTCTTTGGGAAGCCAGGGGTCGAAGACGCGGACCCTGTTCTTGAACGGGCGGATGAGGTCGCGAAACGTATTTCCGAGATCGCCAAAGCCGATGATCCCGACGGGCGCGCCGGCAAAACGGAAGGTGTTCGCATTGCCCTCCAGCCCGTAGCGCTCGACACCCTGACGAAAATCGCGATCCGCCACGGTGATCCCCCGGGCGAGATCGAGGGCCATGGCAAGGGCCGCCTCCGCCACCGGTGACGCGAAGGCGGACGCCGGCGTGATCACCCAGATCCCGCGTTCGACGCAGGCCTGATAGTCGATGTTCGACAGGAAATTCGATTCGACGTTGATGATGGCCTTCAGCTTGGGTGCCCTGTCCAGGCGCTCTCTCGGCATGTCGGTCTGGCCGAAGATCAACACCGTTTCGGGGAGATGCCGATCGACCTCGTCTGCCGGCATCGCTTGATCTTCAGAGACGATGACCTCGCCCAGCGCCTCGAGCCGGGCCCGGACCGAGGGTTCCATGATCAGGTCGAGTGTCCTGGGCAATGGATCGACCAGAATGATGTTGCGGCTCAATGTGTCCTCCCTTGAACTCCGCGTGAGACACGCCGGAGCACTTCTTCAAATCCCCGAGCCGTCCAGTTCCTTTTCGTCCTCGCCCTCCCAGGCCGGCGGTCGCACCATCGCATCCATATTGACCCCCGGTAGCGGCATCCAGCATTTCAGTTCCGGCTCCGCATAGGCGACGATCAGGCCCGGCGTCGAATCCGAGGAGCGCCAGCCGTCGGCTCCGAAGCGGTCGCCGTTGGACCAGTAGACGAGATCGACCGCGCCCGGCCCCTGTTCGGAGGCGCGGATGGTCACGAGAATGCGGCTTCCGTCACGCGGTGCCGTGCGCATGTTTCGCCAGCGGATGGATTCTTCCATGGATTGTTCCTCCCATTACAGGAGGGAGTTTCACCGTCGAAGGCTGGGCGGTCAACACGCAAAGAACCACCGCGATGAATCTGCGGCGTTGTCGGGATCGAAATGGCGGGGAGGACCAGCGCGCGAATTATGCGCTCACTCCGCTGCAATGCAACACAATTATCCCAACAAAACGTCACATAACGTGCCTTGCCGAATCCCCTGGGTCACCCTACCTTTTGAGTCATCGGCAACGTAACGAAAGGAAGGTGATCCAATGTCTAATGAGATTTCGGTCTGCGTGTGTGACTTTGGAAAGGGTGCGGTTTTGACGGGGCGGCCCTCGGCCTGACCCAGCCTTCCTTCGGATGGTCTTCCATCCGGGTCCAGACAAAGGACTAAAGCTCATGGGAGCCACCCTCACGGGTGGCTCTTTTGATTCATGGGTTTGGTATGGTGGGAAGGATGCTCATAGCCCCAACGTGCCGAAGCCCGGCACCTTGATGCCCGGCCGGGCGATGTCGATGCCAGCCACCAGGCCGAGGAAATTCACTTCAAGCCCGCTTCGCAGCCCGACCGACAGCCCGGCCAGCCCGCCAAGGCTCAAATGCAGGTCGCGTCCGTCCTTGTCGAGATGATAGAAGGCCCCGCCGGCGAGATAGTCGCGGCCGACGGCATCGGCCGGTAGCACCGCGCCCAGTTCCGGCACCTCGCGCAGCACATGTGCAACGAAGGTGTTGGAGTTCGGCCCCGGATAGATCCGGTAGCCGCCCGGCTGGCCATATTGGTAGCCGGCGATTGCCGCTTCGACCATCGGGATCAGCCGCTTGGCCTCGTCACCCTTGACCTCCGCGACGAGCCGCGGCGGGTTGGAATACCAGAAGGCATCGGGTGCCCGGTGATTGCGCCGGATCGGCGAGCCCCAGCCCACCTTGTCGTAACGCTGATAGGTGCCGTTTTCGTCCTTGGTGACGATCCAGGCATGGCTGGCAATCGCGCCTTTCAGGCCGCCGGTCATCGCCGAGAAGACATAGATCGCCGCCTCAGGGCTCTCTTCTGCCGAAGGCAGGAGGCCAGACGAGCCCCATTTCGCCGAGCTCCAGCCGTCCGGATGCTCGCGCGTCGCCCAGAGTCCGGCGGAAACGAGGGTCGGCAGGACAAAGACGAGCAGGATGACGGAAACGATGCGCAGCAGAAATTTCAATCCGGACCTCGAAGAAGGGGATGATGCATGCTTTAACAAGCAACAGACAATATTGGCATTTTGAGGCAGAGCATGGAAAATCCGATCACGGTCGAGGTCACGCGCGGTCAACTCGTCGAGAGCCGCCATCGCGGTCTGGCGATCGTGGTCGATGCCGAGGGAAAAACCGTCTTTTCCGCCGGTGATGTTGATTCCGGCGTCTTCCCGCGCTCGGCTTGCAAGGCCATGCAGGCCTTGCCGCTGGTCGAAAGCGGCGCGGCTGACGCCTATGGCTTCGGCAACCGCGAACTCGCACTCGCCTGTGCCTCCCATTCCGGCGAGCCGGAGCATGTCGCAACCGCTGCTGCCATGCTGAAAGCTGCGGGTCGTGATGAAAGCGTGCTCGAATGCGGCGCCCACTGGTCCTCGCACCAGGCCGTCCTGATCGATCAGGCCCGCACGCTGGAAAAGCCGTCGGCACTCCACAACAACTGCTCCGGCAAGCATTCCGGTTTCGTTTGCACCTGCTGCCACACCGGCGAAGATCCACGCGGTTATGCCGGCTTCGATCACCCGCTGCAGCAGGCGATCCGCGCCATCATGGCGGACCTGACCGGTGCCGTGCTCTCGAGAGACAATTGCGGCACCGATGGCTGTTCCATCCCGACCTATGCCGTGCCGCTCACGGGCCTCGCGCGCGGCTTCGGCAAGCTCGCGACGGGCAAGGGGCTCGAGCCCATCCGCGCCGCCGCCGCTCGCCGCCTGATCACCGCCTGCATGGCCGAACCCTTCTATGTCGCCGGCACCAGGCGCTTCTGCACGAAGCTCATGCAGGTGGCACCCGGCAAGATCTTCGCCAAGACCGGCGCCGAAGGCGTCTTCTGCGCGCTTCTGCCGGACAAGGGTCTCTCTTTCGCGGTCAAGGCAGAGGATGGCGCCACCCGCGCCGCCGAAGCCATGATCGCAGCTTTGCTTGCCCGCCATTTTGAGGAAGGAAGCGAAGAGCAGGCCGCGCTGACGGCGCTGTCGCACCACGGCATGACCAACTGGAACGGGCTGCATGTCGGTACGATCAGGGTCACCGACGTGCTGTTTGCCTGAGCGGCCGGTTTGGCTTCGCGACGGGTTGCAGGAAGTCCTCCCTGCCTCAAGGGAGGTTTAACCCTTGTCCGGTAGACTGGCGCCCGACCCATCGCGCGCAACCGACGAGGCCGATCACCATGGATGCTTCGATGAGAGGCCTGAACCGGAGCCCCGGTGCACTCGCTGCCCGTGACGCGGCCGTGCTCGTCGAGCATGACGGCCGTCTCCTTGAACTCGAATGCCGCGAAACCCTTGATGATCTCGATGCCCTGCAGGCGGTCTGGCAGGCGCTGGAGCGCCGGTGCCCAGAGCCCTTCACCTATTTCCAGGGCTTCGACTGGTGCCGGAACTGGTGCCGGGCCTTCCTGTCTGGCGAGACCGGCGATCCGCTGCGTCCCAGGGTCTACGTCCTCTGGGATGGCCCCGATTGCCTGATGATCTGGCCGCTGATGGCGCGCCGGGTGAGCCCCGCCATCACGATCCTGGTGCCGCTGACGGCGCCGATGAACCAATATGCCACCTTGATCCATGACCCCGCGCGCTTCGATCTGGCCCTCGGCCGGGCCGTCTTCGACGAGATTCGCAAGCACGGCGCCGGTGACGCCATCTGCCTCGATCACGTGCCGCAATCCGCGCTGCTCGCTCGCATCCTCGAAGGCCGCGGCTCCGCGCCCGAAGGCCTGCAGCAGTCCTCCATCCTCGACCTGACCGGCATTGCCGATTGGGAAAGCCACCATGCAGGCCTGCCGAAGAAGCAGCGCCTGCAGCGCAACAGCCGCCGCAACAGGCTGGAGAAACTGGGTGCCCTCGACTATCAGGTCTATCCGGCTGGTAGCCCGGGTTATGCCGAGCATATCGACCAGTGCATCGCCATGAAGCAGGGCTGGCTGAAGGGCACAGGCCGCCTCGGCCGCGACCTCTTTGATCCGCGCTTCGCCGCCTTCCTGCGGGATCTCGGTGGCAGAGCCGGCGAGGACGAAGGCGGGGTTTTCCTGCATGCTCTGACGCTTGATGGCGTGCCGATCGCCATGGAGCTCGGCATGCGATTTCGGAAGGATTATTACTGCTTCCTCGGGGCCATCGATCTCGCCTATCAGAAATTCTCGCCCGGCAAGGTGCAGATGGAAAATGCCCAGCGCTGGGCGATCGAGACAGGCATCCGCCGCTTCGATTTCCTCAATGATCCATCCACCTACAAGTCGAGCTGGACCAACACGACTGCGCCGCTCACTGCCTGCTACGTCCCCTTCAGCAGCCTCGGCCAGCTCTATTGCCGTCATTGGATGGCCGGCCTTCGACCGCGCCTGCGTGCGGTGTATGATGGCATCGGTCCGGCCTGGCGCAGCCGCCTTCGCGGCGTGATCGATGTGGTCCAGCGATTTGCCGGACACAACGGTGGCAGCATGAGCCTCGTGCTGTGCTGCATTCCATGATCGGCAAGCTTCACCGCAAGGTTCTTGATCTGATCGGCGATCCCGGCCTTCGGGGTGCGCTCACCAGCATTTCGGTACGCATCGCCGCTGCCTTTGTCGGCCTCGGCCTGCAGATCCTGCTCGCCCGCCTCATGGCGCTCGAGGACTACGGCATCTATGTCATCCTCTGGACCTGGACCAGCGTCGTCGGCCAGGTCGGCGTGCTCGGTTTCTACGATTCCGCCGCCCGCTTCATTCCGCGTTATGGGCGGCGCGAGAAACATGCCCATCTCGCCGGTTACCTCTCAACCGGTTTCCGCGTCGTCGTGACAGGTTCATGCCTTCTGGCGGCCGCAGCGCTCGTCTTTCTCACCGTCCTGCCCGGCCTCGTCGATCCGGCCTTCCTGCTGCCACTCGGTGTACTCGCCCTCGGGTTTCCGATCCTTTCGCTCGAATCCTATCTCACCGGCGTCTTCAGAGGGTTCGGCTGGTATGCACTCTCCACCATCCCGGGCTTCATCCTGCGGCCGGTGCTGATCATGCTCGGCGTCGGCCTTGCCCGGGCGGCGGGCTTTCCCCTCGATGCCATCACGGTGCTCGCAGTCGTCGTCTTCGCCTCCATCCTCGTGCTGCTCGTCCAGGCACTCCTCCTTCGCGCGCGCCTGCCAAAAACGGAACGCGTCGTCACGACACCACAGCGCCGCCGCTTCTGGCTGCTCGCCTCCGTCCTGATGATGCCGGCGATGACGGCCGAGGAGCTCTTCGTCTGGATCGACGTGCTGATCCTTGGCTTCCTCGTCGCCCCCGACGAGGCCTCGCTCTATTTCGCCGCCCAGCGCTCGCTGTCGCTGGCAGCCTTCGTGCAATACGGTTTCATGCTGGTCGCCGCCCGCGGCTTTTCGCTCTCGCTTGCCTCGGCGGACCGCGCAGGGCTGCAGGCCCGGATTACCCGCTCCACCAATGCCACCTTCTGGCTCACCATTCCCTCCGTCGCGCTGACGCTCGTTGCCGGCTATCCCTTGCTCGCCCTCTTCGGCCCGGAATTCCTCGCCGCCTATCCTTGCCTCGCTTTGCTTGGCCTCGCCTACGTCATCCGCGCCGCGACCGGCCAGGCCGCCGAACTGCTGGTCGTCCAGGGCCGCTATCGCCTGAGCCTGCTCATCGTCTCGATCTCGGTGGTGACCTGTCTCCTGTTGATGCTGCTGCTCGTTCCCCTGTGGGGCATCGTCGGTGCTGCCGCCGCCATGGTCCTCGTTCAGGTGCTGCGCCTCGCCGTGGTGACATGGCTTATGCATCGCCAGACCGGATACTGGGTGCTGGTGCGCCCGTTCACGCGCTTGGCGCAGGAGGGGTGAGCCCCGGGATCTCGGTTGGGATCTCGAGCGCCTGAAGCCTCAGGCCAGGATCACATTGGCACCCCTGGCCCTGTAGCCGTCGAGCACCGCATCTTCAGCCTCTGACACCACGATTATCCCTGTGAGTTCCGGGATGGAGGCGATGCCGAAAGGCGAGACGCTGTCGAGTTTGTCCAGCGTCAGAGGACAGTAGGTCGCGAGGCTCCGCTCCAGGATCCGCCGCTTGATCGCCGCCTCTTCGAAATCCCCTGTCGTCAGGCCGTCGGTCGCATGCACGGCCGTTGCGCCGAGGAAAAAGACATCCGGCCGCAAGCGCTCTATCGCGGCAAGCGCCGTCGGTCCGACCGCAACCATCGAATGTTTGTAGACCCGACCGCCGATCAGCACGACCTCCACGGCCGTATGGCCTTCCAGTTCGGAAGCGATTGTCGGTGCATGGGTGACCACGGTGAGAACCATGTCCCTCGGGATCTGTCGCACGATCTCCGCCGTCGTCGTGCCACCGTCGAGAAACACGACCTGACCGGGCGATATCAACCGAACGGCTGCTGCCGCCAGCCGCCGTTTCTCCTCGGTCGCCAGCCCGCGCCGCACGGAGAGCGCGGGCAGGGGCGCTGCAACCGGCAATGCCCCGCCATGCACGCGTTTCAGAAGCCCAGCCGAGGCCATGTCGCGCATGTCGCGTCGGATCGTGTCCTCCGACACGCCCCAAAGGCGCGCGAGTTCGCCGGCGACTGCCCGGCCGTCACGCTTCAACACGTCGAGGATCTGCCGCCGTCTCTGTTCTGTCAGCACGTTTCTACCCGAATATTCACGATATTACGTGATTATAACGCGAAAGATTCGACATTCCAGAAGAATCGTGCGGATATGTGCATGGTTCCGCATGAGGCGGACAAACCATGGAGAATGACATGCTGATCTTGATTGCCGGTCCCTATCGCTCGGGTACCGGAGACGACCCTCAGAAGATGGCGGCCAATCTCGAGGCGCTGGAAGCACCATCGCACGCCCTGTTCAAGGCGGGCCATGTGCCGATGATCGGCGAATGGGTGGCCTTGCCGATCTGGCATGCAGCGGGAGGAAAGACGGTCGGCGACGAACTTTACGAGGAAATCTTCCACCCGGTCGCGGGCCGCTTGCTGCAACTCTGCGAAGGCGTCCTGCGCCTGCCCGGCGCCTCCATGGGCGCCGACAACGACGTCCGCATCGCCACCGAACGCGGCATCCCGGTCTGGTACCGGCTGGAGGATGTGCCTGGCTGCGGATGAGGGAGCAGGCCAGACCAATGGCCGTAGCAACGGACAAGAATTGAAAAACCCAACTTCATGGGTTATGGTCTTGCATGGTCACCGTTCTTCGCAAGCATGGCATGCGTTTCGTGATCTACACGGCAGATCACGAGCCGCCGCATGTGCACATCTATGGTGATGGTGAAGCCCGTATCGACCTTGTGACATTGAAGGTGATGACGCAAGGCAGGCTCTCGGATCGGGACGTCCGAAAGGCTGTCGAAGAGATCAGGACGCAGCAGGCACTCTTCCTCGCAATCTGGAGACAGTATCATGGTTGAAGTCACCGACGCCGAATTGCAGAGCGCCAAGGCCCGCTGGGCCGAGGAACGTTCGGGGCGACCGGTTCCGGTCGCCGTGCGTCTCGATCGCGAAACCGAGCGGATCGTCGTCGATTTCGCCAACGGCGCGACCTTCCTCGTGCCGGCACGTGCGCTTGAAGGCCTTGAGCAGGCGACGTCCGATGAGCTGGCCGAAGTCGAACTGCTCGGCGAAACGGGTCTGCACTGGGAGGCGCTCGATGTGGACTACACCATCCAGGGCCTCATGGCCGGCATCTTCGGCTCCCGCGCCTTTATCGAGGCCCAGCGCCGGGGAGGGCAGTCGCGTTCCCCGGCCAAGGCCGCTGCCAGCCGCGCCAACGGCGCCAGAGGTGGTCGGCCGAAGAAGACTGTCGGTTGAGCAGTCAGGAAGCCGCCGCCCCCCTTACTCCACCTCCGCCAACCGCTTCTCCCACATCGCCTTGAATCCGGGACGGGACTGGATGCGGGTTAGCCATGCCGCCGTCTTCGGATGGGCGTCGAACAGCGGCTGGTAGGCCTGGGCATAGCGCCCCATCTCGCCGAGATTGATGTCGGCCACGGTGAAGCGGTCGCCGACGGCAAAGTCATGGGTGGCAAAATGCTTCTCCAGCACGCCGAAGGGGCGGGCGAGAATGCGGGCGACAACCTTGGCTTCCGCCTGGCCCGCCTCGGAGGCAAGCCGGCCCTCGCCGTTGGCCAGGGAAATCTTCAAGGCCTCGGTCTCGATCGACGTGGCACCGAAAAGCGTCCACTGCAGCGTCAGCGCATCTTCCGCCGCATCCTTCGGGGCGAGCGGTCCGCCAGACGTCTTGGCCACGTGGATGGTTTGCGCAAGCGACTCGTTGAGCACGAGTCCGTCATCGTCGATCGTCGGGATGCTGCCCATCGGGTTGACCGCCAAAAATTCCGGCGAACGGGTGTTGAGCCTTGCGTCCGGGGCCATCGGATCCTTCAGCTTGTAGGCCTGCAGCACCGGCACCAGCTCGAAAGGGGTGCCCAGTTCTTCCATCAGCCAGAGAATGCGCGTGGCGCGTGATTTGTAGACGCCGTAGATCTTCAGCATGCCGGTCTCCCTTGAATGGTGCGCCGGAGGCTATCCCGCGTCAGGCGCCCAGAAAAGCCGTTCAAGCTGATGTGGTCGATGAAATTTCCTGATGTTTGCCGACGATTGACAGCAGCCGCATGTCGCGCGTATTTCTGCCGCTCCAGGGTCTGCAGTTCACCCAGGCGTCACCGCCCCGACGAGGGGAGCTAAACCTGCCTTTCTCTTGTCGACGTCAGCTCGTTTTCCCGTGCCCCGTCGGAAGTCGGTGACCACCGGCCCTGTTGGTCGCTTGCGCGACCGGGCACGACCTGGAGACATGAGATGTCGAGGACGACACATGCCTATGCGGCGCCCGATCTGTCGGCGCTGGCGAAAAACCTCAAGCGCGAACTGGAGGCGCGGGCGGATCTGCCCGGCCATGTCGAGCTTCTGAACATGCTCACGCGCGCCGTCGGCTATCGCAACTACCAGCATTTCAAGGCGAGCCGCGGGGCGGAAGAGCGTCTCGCCAATCCGCCTGTGGCGGTATCCGAAGCCGTAGTCGATTACCGCCGTGTCGAGCTCACCGCCCGCTGCTTTGCCGGCACGGATATCCTCGTCCGCTGGCCCGGCAAGTTCAACCAGCAGCAATTGGCGCTCTGGGTGCTCTGGTCCTTCCTGCCGGCCGGGGAGGAGACGCAAGAGAAGGCGGTCAATGCGGTGCTGATGCGCCACAATGGCTTCGGCGACCATGTCCTGATCCGGCGCGAGCTGGTCAACATGGGTCTTATGACCCGCACACCGGACTGCCGTCTCTATCGTCGGGTGGAGAAGCGGCCGCCGCCGGAAGCGCGAGAACTGATCCGGCTGATCACGAGCCGGCGCCGCGAAATCTGAGAGGTGGAGTCGGGACGCGTCAGGCTTCGCCCGTCGCGTCTCAGCCGGCCTTGTCGAGCACCAGCCGTTCGCGCTCCCTGAGGATGCGTGCCCATTCGGGGTGACAACTGCCGACCTCGAGCATTTCGCGCACGCTGTCCCGGTCGACGGGACGGGAGAAGAAATAACCCTGGCCTGCCTTGCAGTCGAGGGAGAGCAGATGCTCGGCCTGCGCCTGTTCCTCGATGCCCTCCGCCACGACCCAGATGTCGAGGCCCCGGGCGATATCGAGCAGACCCCGCGTGATCACGCTGCCACTGCCGGCATCCGCCAGGCGGCGCACGAAACACTTGTCGATCTTGATGATGTCGACAGGCACCGTCAGCAGATGGGTGAGCGACGCAAAGCCCGTGCCGAAATCGTCGAGTGCCACCTTGATGCCCGCTTCGCGCATCGCGTGGATCTCTTCGGCGACGACATTGTCCTTCTGGCCGAGATAGACAGATTCCGTCACCTCGGCGACGACGAAGTTCGGGGTTATGCCGGCGCGACCGAAGGTATCGACGATACGCTGCGTCAGCCCGCCGCGATGGAAGTCGGCAGCCGTGAGGTTCAACCCCACGCGGGAAAATTCGAGACCTTCACGATGCCAGTCGCCGGCTGCAGACGAGATCCGTTCCAGCATGCGTTCGGTGATCTCGATCGCCACATGGGCGTCTTTCATCGCCTCGTGAAAATGCGCAGCCGCAACCAAGCGGCCGTCCGGCATCTTCATCCGGCAGAGCGATTCAAAGCCTATGATGCGCCCGGTGGAAAGTTCGATCACCGGCTGGAAATGCGCGTCGATCCGGTCGTCGCGCAGCGCCTGGTCGACCTCCTGCACCGAGCGGAAACGCTTTGCGATCGCGGTGCCGAGGCCCGGCTGATATTCGAGGTAACGTCCGCGCGCCCGTTCCTTGGCGTGATAGAGCGCGTAGTCGGCGTTCTGTCGCACCTGTTGCGGGCTCCGCTCCACGCCGGCCCGGGCCCCACCCAATGTCGCGGCCGGATAGATGAGGTGGCCGGCGCAATCGGCCGGTTCCTTGATGCGGGAAATCAGCCTCTCGGCAAGAGCCGCCGGATCGATTGTCGCGATACAGGGCACGAGCACGGCAAATTCGTCCCCACCGAGCCGGAAGGCCATGCCAGGTGCGGCTTCCTGCTTCATGCGTTCCGCCACGATCCGGATCAGGTCGTCGCCGGCGCCGTGGCCGAACGTGTCGTTGACCATCTTCAGATTGTCGAGATCGACCAGCATCAGGGCCCAGTCTGGCTCGCGCCGGGAAACCTCAGATATCACCTCGTTGAACCGGCTGCGATTGGGCAGCCCGGTCAGCCCGTCGGTATCGGCCATGCGCCTCCGCTCGGCCATGCGCTGGTCGCGTTCCATCGCAATCGCACAGAGATGCACGCAGGCATTGACGATCTGCCGCTCCTGTTCGGAAGGTCCTCGCGTCGTGCGGTAGTAGAAGGCAAACGTCCCCAGCACTTTGCCGGAGCCGATGATCGGCGTCGACCAGCAGGCCCTCAGCCCGAGTGGCAGGGCCAGTTGCTTGTAGGGCTGCCAGTATTCATGCGCATCGATATCTTCGACCAGAACCGGTTCGCCGTAGAAGGCGGCAGTGCCGCAGGAACCGACCCCGTGGCCGATCGCGATGCCATCGATGGCGGATGTGTATTCGAACGGAAGGGAAGGACCGGCCAGGTGGCGCAGGCGCCGCTCCTCGTCGAGCAGCAGGACGGAGCAGACGATGTCGTCCGACATCGTCTCCACTTCTCGGCACAGATAATCCACGGTCTCCGCCAACGACTGCCCTGTCGCGATCTTCTCGAGGATGATGTTCTGCAAGGTTAGAAGCATGGGGCCCGCGACATGTTGACTGCCGCAGATTAGATCAGGGGAGGCTTAAATAGAAATTACGACCATTCGGAAGATCTTATGTTGGTTTCCGGGGGCTTAATGGTTGCGTTCCGCACTTGTGCGCGCTCAGCCGCCGGCCACCCGGTTCCCGGAAAGTGTCAGATGCGGCATTGACGTATCGCCATCGTCGAGCGCGTCGCCCATCCGGTCGTTCCAGCGATAGCCCACGATCGCGCCGCCGGTGGCCCCATCAATGATGTTGTTGCGGATGACGGTCTCTCCGGCGCCTTCCACCACGCTCACGCGCATGCCTTGAGGGCTGCCACGCAGGATGTTGTCGCTGACGATGACATTGCGCAGATAGGGTCCCCAGCCGATGGCGAGCGCCGCCGTTTCGGCTCCATCCACTTGATTGCCGGTCACCAGCGTGTCGGCCTCGACCGAAATGCCGAAACCGAAGCCGCTGACGGTCGGCACATAGGGTCCCTTGTCGACGATCCCCCGGACAATGTTGTTGCTCACGGTCGATAGCCGCCCGCCATGGTCGAAATTGGCCACCGAGATCCCGATCGCAGCCGCGTCGATCAGATTGCCCTCGATCAGCGCGCCTTCGAATTCGAACTCGGCATAGATGGCCGTCTCGCCGGAGCGGAAGGCCTGGTTGCCGCTGATCGTGATGTTGGACGCGGAATTGGCCCGGATCGCGGAGAAGGCGCAGTCGGAGACGTGATTGCCCGACACGAGCACATTGTCGGCGCGGAAGATATTGATGCCGTTGCCATATTGACCGGTGCCGCCATTCGTCGCCGCGATCCGTGCCACGCGGTTGCCGGAAATTACGGTCCCATCTTCGCCTTTCGTCCAGCGATGCACGAGAATGCCGCCATTGCCGCAGTCGAAGATCTCATTGTCACGCAGGGTGAAGGCCTTGCCCTCGATAGCCCAGATCCCGGCCTCGGCCGCACCGGTGATGCGGCAGTCTTTGATCCGTCCGCCCGATCGTGCCAGATAGATCCCGCATTTGCGGCTGCCGACGATCGCGCAGTCCTCGATTGTCACATCGCCGACACTGCGAAAGGCGAGAAGCCCCTCGGTATAGTCCGCAAGCCAGCGGTTGGCGCCGTCGAAGGTGATGCCGGACAGGCTGACGCCGCGCGCATCCTGGGCCGCGATCAGATGCCCGTCGCCGCGGTAGACGAGCCGGGTCATCCCCGGCACGCCGGAGATACGGCTGCTATCGCGCAATTCCAGATTGGCCACTTCATAAGTGCCGGCTGGCAGGAAAACCGGTTGCCCAACGGCCGCCGCCCTATCGATCAGGTCCTGCAACTTGCGGCTCTGGTCGTCCTCGGTGCCCGGAAGGATGCCGGCCTCCGCCGCGTCGAAACCGCCGCGCAATTCTGCCATGGCGAGCGTCTGCGCCCGCGGCGCACGGATACCGCCGGGCAGGCCCGCGGTGGCGAGCAGCCCGCCCAGTCCGACAATGACCGCGCGTCGAGAAGGCATCTAGGTTTTCCTGTCCGAATCCTGAGCCGGACCTTGGCCGAACGGGGCGGGGGCGGCAAGAACAGGCTTAAAACAGTGTTAACGCCTCAGAAGAAGATCTTCGCCTTTCGTCTAGGCATTTCAGTGCAAGCAATTGAGCCAGATCAAGGAAACCTGTCCTGATGCGCCTAAGGTGATCCTCGAAAGACATGGACCACGAAGGAACACGCTCATGCTTCGTCTCGCTGCCGTCCTCTATATTCTCGTCGCCAGCGCCGTCGGCGGTGCGGCGGTGATTGCGGTTCTGTCGCTCGACATGCGTGAGGGCTGGCAGATCGCAGCCGCCTTTGTGGCGGGCCTGGCGATCTCGCTCCCGATAGCCGCCGTGCTCGGTAGGAAGATCTACAACGCCCTTCAAGGTCCAAAACCCGTCTGAACCACTCCCTTCGGCGTGGGACGCAAACCCTTTCTGTCCTGGCGGAGCGGAAAGGACGGTGGATACCAGTCCCATGACGACCGGCCGGCATTTTCTCGGGGGAGGGAATGCCGGTCGGGTCAATTCTGTCGCCTGCTGTTTTTGCCTATCGGCTTTCGTCCTGTTCGAACCGGTCGAACTGCGCCTCGAGACCTTCGGTAAAGCGCATATAGAGGCGCCCGAAGGCCTCCACGTCTTCGGCCGACCATCCGGCCGTGGCCTCCCTGATCGTCTCGCGCTTGATCGCCTCGATTTCGTCCAGCACCTTGCGGCCCGCATCGGTCACGCGCACCAGGCTGCGGCGTCCGTCCTCCTGAGAGGCGGCACGCTCCAGCAGTCCCTGCTTCACCAGATCCGCCACGATCCGGCTGCCGCGTGAGGGGTCGATCCGGAGCTGCTCGGCGATCGTGCCCACCGTCACCTCCTGCTGGCTGCCGATCCGCTTGATCACGCCGATTGCGTCGATGTCGGAGAGTTCGAGCCCCGTCTCCATGCGTTTCAGCGCCATGCGCCCGATGAAGCGGCGGCCAATCAGCAGCCGCATGCGTGTCATCGCCTGGCCAATGGCGGCAAGTGGCCCCCCGTCCGAAAGGGGCGTGGTCTCGGATTGGTTTTCATGGCCCTGGGCCGAAGATTTGGGGTGCGAAGCTGGCGTCATGCCCAAACAATAGCAGAGGCGCCCCGCCGCGAAAAGCAAAATAGATGCCATCAGCAAATATGTGCTATTGACATATAAATGCGGGAGGCACATTTTGCGGTTAGACAGGAGCTCCCGATCCATGACCAAGCACAGCACGGCCGCCCCCTCCGGCCCCGACCCCCGTTTCGAACCGCACCCCACACCTGCAGCCGCGGGCAGGGAGACCGCCAGCCTCGACAACACGCCACTGGTCACCGACCCGCGGCTCCGCCTCTTCGTCTATCTCCTGCTGATGTCGGCCATGTTCATGGCAACCCTCGACAACCAGATCGTCTCGACAGCACTGCCGACCATCGTCGGCGAGTTCGGCGAACTGGAGCGTTTCGGCTGGGTCGGCTCCGCCTATCTGCTGACCACCAGCGCCGTCATGCCGCTCTACGGCAAGCTCGGCGATCTCTTCGGCCGCAAATATGTGATCATGGCTGCAATCGCCATCTTCACGGCAGGCTCGCTGGTCTGCGGCCTCGCCGTCTCCATGGACACGCTGATCGCTGCCCGCGTGCTGCAGGCGCTCGGCGGTGGCGGCATCATGGTCTCGATCTTCTCGATCAATGCCGATCTCTTCGAGCCGCGCGAGCGCGCCCGCTACCAGAGCTATTCGAGCCTGGTTTTGATGGCGTCCGGCGCCCTCGGCCCCGTTCTCGGCGGCACGCTGTCCGATCTCTTCGGCTGGCGCTCGATCTTCCTCGTCAACCTGCCAATCGGCATCGCCGTCCTCATCGGTCTGGCCTTCCTGCTGCCCTACCGCAAGCCCAACCGGAAGCCCAAAATCGACTATGCTGGTGCGATCCTGCTTGCAGGCGCCGTCGCCTCGATCGTCTTCTGGGCCGATAGCGGCCAGATCTTCGGCTCCCTGATCGCCTGGCAAAGCCTCGCCGTCGTCGCCTTCGGTGCTCTCTGCGCCACAGGCTGGGTTCTGGTCGAGCGCCGCGCGCCGGAACCCGTCGTGCCGCTCTCGCTCTTCTCCAAGCCCACCATCAACCTGCTGCTGGTCATCTCGATCGTCTCGGGCGCGATCGGCATCGGCTCGGTCAACTACATCGCGCTCTTCCTCCAGACGACGACCGGCCTATCTCCCTCCATGGCCGGCCTGCTCTTCGTCGCGACAACAGGCGGCATCGCCATCGGCTCGATTGCCGCCGGTCGCCTGATCGCGAAGAGCGGTCGCTACAAGCCCTTTTCGATTGCCTCGGCAGCGCTGGGTGTCGTCAGTCTCGGCATCTTCTCCTTCATGCATGCCGGGACGCCCTTGATCTTCATCGCGCTGGTCATGCTGCTGCAGGGCTTCGGCGTCGGCATCGGCCAGCAGGTGCCCGTCATCGGCGTCCAGAATGCCGCCTCCCGCGCCGATGTCGGCGCTGCTACCGGAACCGTCACGCTCACCCGCATGGGCGGCGCGGCAATCGCCATCTCGATCTACGGCGCCATCGTCAGTTCCGGCCTCACTCATGTCCGGATCGCATTGCCCGGCGGCGTCGATTTCCGCAACCTCACCCCCGAGGGTCTGGCCGCCCTGCCGGAGGCCGCCCGCGCCTTCGTCGCCAACGCTTACTCCGACGCCTTCGTGCCGCTCTTCCTGACCGCCTCGGGCATGATGGTCATCGGCCTGATCTGCGCACTTCTCCTGCCGAACATCCGCCTGCCGCGCGAAGGCGAGGGTAAGACGGCATAACGGGTTGCTGTCATGGCGAAGCTTGCTCCGCCATAAGCTTCGCGCCAGCCGCGGCTGACAGGGTGCGGCCAGTGATGTCAGTGAATCGGTGCAGCATGTCCAAGCCTTTCCCGTCCGGTCGGACCGCCACGGCCTCTCTCCTGTCGAAGCGGCTTCTGTCGCTGGGGCTCGGCACGGCGCTGGTCGGATCGCTCTCGGGCTGCATCCTGATGACCGATACCAGCCGCATGAACATCGACGTCTTCCAGGACGAGGTCGCTCCCGTCTGGTACGATCCGGCGCGCACGCCGCCCGCCGCCGACCAGACGGCACCGCAGAAGCGCGATCTCTACCGCACACAGTTCCACCAGACCTATGGCCTGCCGGTCACCAATCCACTGCATCGCACCATGTATGGCTTGATCGTGGACGACGGCCACACGCTGCCGCCGATCCCGCTCGACCGCGTGCGGTCCGACATGCTGCGGCAGGAAGTGAGCTACCAGACGGTGGAAGCCCCCGGCACCATCGTCGTCGATACCAAGGCGCATTACCTCTATCTCGTCCAGCCGGGTGACAAGGCGGTCCGCTACGGCGTCGGCCTCGGCCGCGACGGTTATGCCTGGTCGGGCAGGGGTGTCATCAAGCGCAAGGCCAAATGGCCGCACTGGACCCCGACGGACGACATGGTCGAGAACAATCCCAATCTGCGCCCCGTCTCCGCCGAACGCGGCGGCCTGGTCGCCGGCCTCAACAATCCGCTCGGTGCCCGCGCGCTCTACATCTATCAGAACGGTAAGGACACGCTCTACCGCGTCCATGGCACCCCCGATTGGCAGTCGGTCGGCAAGGCGACGTCCTCGGGCTGCGTGCGCATGTTCAACCAGGACGTCATCGATCTCTTCGATCGCGTGCCCGACAACACCCCGATTGTTGTCATTTAGCGACACTCGTTTGCGACGATGACCCTCTCTCCAAAACGTGAGAGGGGGTCGGCGTTGCATTAAGTGAACCTTTGCTGTTTGCATCGCATCATCGCGGAACAAAGCGCACCTCCCAGCGTCTAGATCCGCAGCGCTGCCACAGGATATTTATAACCTATATGTCTTCAATTCCTCACCTGACCCGCCGTTCGCTTCTGTCGCTGACAGGCCTCGGCGCCGCCTCGCTGCTCGCAAGCTGCTCGACCTCCCGCCCGCTTCCACCAGGCGTTCGCCTCGATGGCCCGGTCGTACCCGCCGCGCCCTCGGGCCGCACGCCAGAACTCGATGCGATGTATGGCGAAGTTTATGACGGCGGCATCGTTATCCCGGCAGTGCCATACTGGCGCATCCCGGAACGCTTCTATCGCCAGCAGGTCATAGACCCCACGGGCGAAGCCCCCGGCACCGTTGTCGTCGATACGCCCAACCGCTTCCTCTACCTCGTCGAGCGCGGCGGCACCGCCATGCGCTACGGCGTCGGCATCGGCCGTGACGGTTTCTCTTGGGGCGGCGCCGGCGTCATCCAGTGGCGCCAGAAGTGGCCGAAATGGACTCCGCCGGACGAAATGATCGCCCGCCAGCCGGAACTCGAGATCTATTCCGTGCGCAACGGCGGCAAGCCCGGCGGCATCGACAATCCGCTCGGTGCCCGCGCGCTCTACATCTTCCAGAACGGTGAAGACACACTTTACCGCCTGCACGGTTCGCCGGAATGGAATTCCATCGGCAAGGCCGTCTCATCGGGCTGCGTGCGCCTGATGAACCAGGACATCATTGATCTCTACGAGCGCGTGCCGAACAAGGCGAAGATTGTCGTCCGCCAGTAACGGCTGAGCGACATCGGCCGCGTCGCGATCGAATTCAGTCACATACAAAAGAGGCCCCGCCAGCGATGGCGGGGCCTTTCTGCATCTCGAATCTCGGCTTTAAAATCAGGCCGCTTCGAGCGCTTTCTCGATGTCCTGCACCGAATGACCGGTTAGGTCCTTGTCCAGTTCGCCGATCAGAACGGCCGAAAGCTGCTTGTGATAGCCCTTGCGCATCTCGCCCAGCGTCCGCGGGGCGGCGATGATCACGAGGTTCTTGATCTTGCCTTCCAGTACCTGGCGGTTCAGCATGTCGGTAATGCCGCTGCCGAAACCGTCTTCTTCCTGCTGGCTGTCGTCAGGATTGGCAGCACTGCTGGAATGGCGGGCGCCGGAGGCGATCTTCGAGCTGTCGATCTCTTCTGCAGGCATGGCCTTCAGCTTCACGTTCAGCGCGTTGCCCTCGTTCTGGAAGAGGCTCAGCTTCTCGCCGTCGGCGACGGCAATGACGGTGTTCTGGGGCAATTGCATGAAAATTCTCCTTGATGGTCTGTGCGACGTCCACCGAAGGTGGCGTTGCCGCAGTTGACCGGAGGACAACCCCTCGGGCGGGTGATCGGTTCCTTCGTCGCAGGTCACATTTCGCACGGAATGCTGATCAGCCCTCCCGTCTCACCCTCGACAGCGAAACGGGCTGAAGGAACTCGCGGCCCCGGCATTCATGGTGGCGATGGTTAGCCCGTTGGCGACCTCGATGTCATCATCGGTCTCCGGACAGGCATCGATGTCGGCGAGACAACCGCTGTCGATGAATTCCCGGTTCCGGGCCAGAAACCGGTCGGAGACGCCGTCGCGCCCGACATGATCGAGGATTTCGTCGAGAGCCTTGGCGTAGACGTCGCATTTCTTCCGTTGCCAGTCCGACCGCCCCTCCGCCGTCGTGCCGGCCTCCTGCGCCCATGCCGGCGCGCCGGTGATCGTCACGGAGACGACACCTGCCGTCAAATAAGAAAGGGTGAAGCCGAGGCGGATGATCGCGCGGCCCGACCTCGCGCCACCCGATTTCAAAACGGATGTCATCGCCCGTATTCCGCAAAGATCGCGGCGCCGATCTCGGCAATCGCAGCATCCCGCACCTTCAGCGGATGCTTGCGCCCGTCCATATAGATCGCGACGACCAGCGGCGCATCCTCGGGCGGGCGCAACAGCGCGATCACGCCGCGCGTGCCGTGGCCACCGGCGCCGCTGCGATCGGCGATCGCCCAGCCCTTCGGCAGCTCCGCCCGCAGCAATGCGCCCGCCACGGCATTCGCCGCCATCCAGGCTTCGAGCTGGTCCCGGGCCTTCGGCTCGAGCGCATGGTCGAGCAGCAGCCGTCGAACTGTCTCTGCCATCGCCTGCGGTGTTGTCGTGTCACGCGGATCGCCGGGTGTGGCCTCGTTGAGCTCCGGCTCGTATCGATCGAGCCGTGTCGTGTCGTCGCCGATGCCACGAAGAAACGTCGTGACGGCAGGCGGCCCGCCGATCGCGGCGAGAACGGCATTGGCTGCGGCATTGTCGCTGGTTCTGAGCGTGATCTCGCAGAGTGCCCGCGTCGAAAGGCTCGTTCCCACGCGCTTCTCGGTGACAGGCGAATGCGGCCTAAGATCCGCCTTGGAGATGCGGGTTTGCTTGTCGAGAACAGATGGGCCGGCAGAGAGCGCCGCGGCACAGGCGAGCGCCTTGAAGGTGCTGGCCATGGCGAAGCGCTCGTTGGCGCGATAGCGGCGCACCTCGCCGCTGCCCATATCGAGAACTGCAAAGCCGACGCGCATGCCAAGCTCGGTCTCCACGCGCTGGGCGACGACGGTCACCGGATCGGCGTCCCTCGCATGTGCGGGCGGGAGCCCGGGTGCAAACAGAAAGGCGGGAAGGATCAGAGCGCTCAGACGGGCAGCGACCCGGCGCGCGGCGGGGGATGTATAGGTACGCATGCGGTTCTCCCAGTTGCACCCCTCAATTCGAAGGCGAACAAGGCGAGAGCGAGGCGCGACTGTTTTATCCCGTGTTGAGAGCCGGGCAGGATCGCGGATCGACGCGATGCGTCGTAGGTGCAGCGGCGGCCTCCTGATCGAGGCCGCGCTTATTCGTCCGGAATGGTCTCGAGATGGCCCTTCAGCCGCTTCAGGCCGTCGCGCAGGCTTTCGATCTCGGCGATGTCGCAGCCCGTCAGATTGCCGATGGACGCGAAAACCTCCAGCGCCCGGCTCTTGAGCGCCCGGCCTTCCTCGGTCAGGGTGATGAAGACCACGCGTTCGTCGGCGGCATCCCGGCGGCGGGCGACATACTGGACCTGTTCAAGCCGCTTGAGCAGGGGCGAGAGCGTGCCGGAATCGAGCCCGACCTTTTCGCCGAGCACCTTCACCGAGAGGTCGTCCTGCTCCCACAGCGCCATCATCACCACATATTGCGGATAGGTGAGGCCGAGCGGCGAGAGCAGCGGCTTGTAAGCGCGGGTAAACGCATGTGCGGCGCCGTAGAGCGCAAAGCACAGCTGCGTGTCCAGCCTCAGTTCCTTTTCGAGTGTTTCGTCGGTCATGGCCCTTGATGAACCCCTTTCGGCATCTATTGTTTCCACAGTGGCCAAAACTGGTCCACATTTCAATGCGCAAAAAACAATTGCACGCAAATCAATTGTGTCCTATATAGGTAATCACCAACCCGCAAACAAGGAGAACACCCATGGCAATCCTCTACACCGCACACGGTCATGCCACCGGCGGCCGCTCTGGCCACGGCGTCGCCGACAATGGCGCTCTCGACGTCACCCTGACGACGCCGAAGGAACTCGGTGGCGATGGCGCGGCCGGCACCAACCCGGAACAGCTCTTTGCCGTCGGTTACTCCGCCTGCTTCCTGGGTGCCTTGAAGGCTGTCGCCCGCAAGGAGAAGATCACGATTCCGGAAGATGCCAAGGTTCACGTCGAAGTCGGCATCGGCCCGCGTGAAGACGGCGGCGGCTTCGGCATCGAGGTGAAGCTCAGCGTCGAAGTCCCCGGTATGGACCGCGAAACCGTCGAGCGTCTCGCGGCCGCAGCCCATATCGTCTGCCCCTACAGCCACGCCATGCGCACCTCGACCGAAGTTCCGGTCACGGTTCTCTGATCGCCTGATTTCCAGCAGATCCACCGCCAGAAGGCCGGCCTCGCGCCGGCCTTTTTGCGTCAGCCGCGCAGCCGAAGATCCCGGCTTCCCGTGCTTGTCAGAACCGTATCGGGCACACGGTCTCCCCAGGCCCGCATGGCATACAGTATGTCCTGCAGCGAAGCCCCGAGCGGCGTGAGATCATAGACCACCCGTGGTGGCGTCTCCGCAAAAGCCTCTCGTGTCACCAGCCCGTGTTCCTCGAAGCGCCGCAGCCGGTGGGTCAGCGTATGGGCGCTGATGCCGGGCAGGGCCTGCCGCAGCTCGGTGAAACGCCGCGCACCGCCGAGCAGCTCCCGGATGATCAGCGTCGCCCAGGGACCGTCGAGCAGCAGGAGAAAGCGCTCGACACCGCAGCACGGCAGTTTTTTCTCGGTCATGGCGATTTCTTCCATTGGTGCATTTGACGTAACTGATGCATTTATTGCACCAATGGGTTCTCGATCCAACAGGAAAAGGATATCCGAATGTCGTTTGTCATCCATGGCGCCACCGGCGCGCAGGGAGCGCCCCTCTTTGACCTCATGCTGGCCAGGGGCCTCGATGCCCGTGCCGCCCTGCGCGATCTGGAGAAGGCCGGAGGCCGCCCGGCAATATCGGCCGATGCCGGCTCGGCATCGTCGCTCGAGGCCGCCTATCGCGGTTCTGAAGGCATCTTTGTCCATCTTCCCCAGGTGCCGGAGCCGCTGCGGATCGACTATGCGAAGAACATCGTCACCGCAATCGACCGCGCCAGGCCCGCCCGTGTCGTCTTCTCCACCAGCGGCGCAATCGTCGATGAGCTGAGCTCTCCCCTGCAGGCGGCGGATGACAGTGCCGTCGGTATACTCATGAACGGGCTTCGCGAGAGCGGCGTGTCCCATGCCGTCATCGCGCCGCGGCTCTATCTCGAGAATCTCATGCTGCCCGCGGTGATCGAACCGGCAAAGGCGAGCGGTCTCCTGCAGTATCCGATCCGCGCCGATCTTGCTGTTTCCTGGAGCTCCCATCACGATATCGCCGATGTCGCCCTGCGGCTTCTGACCGATCATACGGTGTCCGCCATTGTCGGCGTCGGCCATCTGCCGGGCCTGACTGGGCCGCAACTCGCCGCCGCCTTCGCCACACATCTCGGTCGCGCTGTCACCTTCGAAACGAAACCGGTCGCCGATTTCCAGGCCGAACTGGAACCCTTCATCGGCCCCGCTGCCTCCGCCATCGCGGCCTTCTACCAGGCTCTGGCGGAGCGAAAGGACAACGTGATCGCTGAACACACCAGCGCCCAGACCCTGCTCGGTCTTACGCCGCGCAGCGTGGAAGACTGGCTGAAGGCGTAAACAGGAAGGCCGGCGCTTGGCCGGCCTTCCGCAAGTCTATTGACGGGGTCCTCGCGAGGAGGGGCGGGATATCCGGAACGGCCGCGATGTCTGGACTTCGCCCAGCCGTCAGCGCACATCCGCCGCGGCAAAATGCGCCATCTGGTCCGCATGGGCTTTGAGAAAGGCCGGTCTTGCGGTGGCCCGGGCGACATAGGCCTGGCAAGCAGGGTATTCGCCAAGACCCTCAAGCCGCCCGACGAGTCGCAGCACATCCGCCATGGCGATGTCGGCGACGGAGAACGACCCGGCCAGCCAGTCCCCGGTCGAAAGAACCGCTTCCATGCGTGAGAGCCGTGCGTAGAGAAACCCGACCAGGGCTTGCGGGATGCCGCCTTCCGGCTTGGAAAAGGTCAGGATCGACCAGGGCAGACTGGCCGCCTCGACGGAGTTGAGGGCTGCAAACAGCCATTCCGTCACCTTGGCCCGTCCGGCCGGGTCGCTCGGCATCAGCCGATCGCTCTTGGCGCCCAGATAGAGCAGGATCGCGCCGGTCTCGAAGATGGAGAGGTCGCCATCGGTCAGCCAGGGAACCTGCGCGAAGGGCTGATGCGCGAGATGCTCCGCCTCGCGCTGGCGAAAGGGCGTGCTGGCCACCTGATAGGGAAGGCCGGCTTCTTCCAGCGCCCAGCGTATCCTGAGGTCGCGCACATAGCCCCGCGGCAGGTCCGGCACCCAGTCATAGGTCGTCAGCGTGATGGTCGTCATGAAGGTCCTGCCTTGCTGCGTTGAACGGAAAGAGGGAGGTGGAACGGATCGAGGCAACGCCCGAAGCGGGGGCGAGGGGTGCTGAATCACATGCTGACCTCGATCAGCCCCTGGCGCAGCATGCCGGCATCGCTCTGCATGCCGGCTTCGATTTCGCCATGCACCTCTTTCCAGATCGGCACGGCGCTCAACAAAGCCGCGGAACCCTCCGCGGTCAGCCGCAGCCGCTTGCCGCGACGGTCCTTCGGGTCGGGCTCGATCGATACCCAGCCACGGGCGGAAAGCGGTTTCAGCGCAGCCGTCAGCGTGGTGCGATCCATGGCCAGAAGCCTGGCAACTGGCCCCATCGGCGGCGGCTCGGGGCGGTTCAATGCCATCATCAGCGAGAACTGCTGATTGGTCAGTCCAACTGGCTTGAGTGCCAGATCGAAGCGGCGGGCCAAAGCGCGGGCCGCGCGCTGCGCATGCAGGCAAAGGCAGGTGTCTTTGACATGAATGGTGGTGGAATAGGGAATCAGTGGCCCGTTTGACATGGAATAAATATGTTGATATCAACCTAAATGTCAAGAGGAGGAGTGACGAGATGGAACATTCGGTTGTTTCGCGGGAGGAGTGGCTCGAAGCCCGCAAGGCCCTTCTGCAGCAGGAAAAGGAACTGACCCGGCAGCGTGACCGGGTGAATGCGGAGCGGCGGTCGCTGCCCTGGGTCAAGGTCGACAAGGACTATCGGTTCCAGACGCCATCGGGCGAAAAGACGCTCGGCGAGCTCTTCGAGGGGCGCAGCCAGCTGATGATCAACCATTTCATGTTCGGGCCCGATTGGGATGCCGGCTGCCCCGGCTGCTCCTTCTTCGCAGACCATATCGACGGCATGCTCCCGCACTTGAACAATCACGACGTCACCTTCGTCACCGTCTCGCGCGCGCCGCTCGACAAGATCGAGGCCTACAGGCGCCGCATGAACTGGCATTTCCCCTGGGTCTCCTCCTTCGGCAGCGAGTTCAACTACGACTTCCACGTCTCCTTCACGCCGGAACAACTGGCCTCTGGCACGGTCCGCTATAATTTCCGCGACACTCCGCGCGAGCAGGCGCATGACGAGCTTCCCGGCCTCTCCGCCTTCTACAGGAACGAGAAAGGCGATATCTTCCACACCTATTCGCAGTATGCGCGCGGCGGCGAGGAGGCCCTCGGCACGCTGATGATCCTCGACCACGCGCCGCTCGGCCGCAACGAGACCGGCACGCTGAGCTTCGTCAAGCGCAAGGACGAATATGCCGCCAAGCCGGTCGAAACGGCCGGTTGCTGCCACTGAAGGAGGATCGATCATGGAATTCCCCAAGCCCACCGAGCATCACCGCGTCCTCGACCGCCTCGTCGGCGACTGGCTCTATGTCAGCTCGACAGGACATGAGGCTTATGATCCGGAAGACCCCCTCAAGCGCTGGACCGAGAAGGTTCGGCCCGTCGGCGATTTCTGGGTCATGGCGGAAGGGGAGGGTGGCATGGGCGACGGCACGCGCTCTTCGATGATCATGACGCTCGGCTACGATCCGCGCCTCGGCCACTATGTCGGGACCTGGGTGGGCTCGATGATGGACAAGCTCTGGGTCTACAAGGGTTGGCTGGAAGATGATGGCCAGACGCTCGTGCTCGAGGCCGAGGGGCCGAGCATGGAGGACCCCTCCCGCAACGAGATTTATCGTGATGTCATCCACTTCATCGATGATGACACCAGGACCTTCTCCGGCAGTGTCCGCAAGCCGGATGGCAGCTTCCACACTTTCATGACGAGCGAATCGAAACGCGTCGGCCGACGCCTGGAAACGTGAAAAGAGAGGGATTGCGCATGCACGGGACATTCATTTGGCACGAGCTCATGACCCCGGATCCGGCTGCGGCCAAGGTTTTTTACGGCCGGCTACTCGGCTGGGAGCCCACCGATATGCCAATGGAAGGCTTCACCTACACCTCGTTCGCAGTGCCTGGATTTCCCTTCGGCGTGGCCGGCATGATGGCGCTGACCGAGGAGTTGAAGGGGCAGGGTATCCCGCCCAACTGGACCGGCTACATCGCCGTCGATGACGTCGACAAAACGGCGGCGGACTATCAGAGCGATGGCGGTATGATCTGCCGTCCTCCGGAAGATATCCCCGGTGTCGGCCGATTCGCCGTCGTCGCCGATCCGCAAGGTGCGGTCGTCTGCATCATGACCCCGATGATGGAAGACAGGAGCACCGGCACCTGGCCCACGCCCGGCAGCACTGGCACCGTCGGCTGGAACGAGCTGATGGCCGGCGACTGGGAAAAGGTCTGGGACTTCTACGCCGCGCGCTTCGGCTGGGAAAAGGACATGGCCGTCGACATGGATGCCATGGGCATCTACCAGACCTTCAAGTTAGGCGACCGCGGCATCGGCGGCATGATGACCAAGCGGCCGGAAATGCCCATGCCCTATTGGGGCTTCTACTTCATCGTGCCTGCGATCGATTCGGCGATCGAGAAGGTGAAATCGCTCGGCGGTCAGCTGCTGATGGGGCCGCATCAGGTTCCCGGTGGCTCCTGGATCGCCGCCTGCCAGGATCCGCAAGGGGCGTATTTCAACCTGACGTCGGCCACGAAATGACGCACAAAGGCCGGAGTGGCGCACTGCCGCTCCGGCCTTTGTCGAATTCTGCTTCATGGCTCGTGTGCGCTGGCCTCAGCCGCGCTTCACGGCCTTTTTCACGGCGCGCTTCTTCGGTGCCGGCGCGTTTTCGGCCTCGACTGCCTCGCGCTGCATGCGCAGGGCCTTCAAGGCTTCGGTCTTCCGTTCGCGGGCCGTTGCTTCCGCCGCGATCAGCGAGCGGGCGACGCTGTCGGTTGTCGCAGCCTTGTCCTGCGGCGAAACCTTCTCGGGCTTGAAAAATGCGTCTTTGGTGGCATTCATGTCGGGGTCCTTCCTGCAGCCTGGCTGCCTGTCTCGGCATGGGGGTGAGGTCCGGCGGCCCTGGCCCGATGGAATGGCCTGGACCGAGGCCGATGACCGAGGAAAGGCCGCTGGCCTTCCTCCTGGTCGGACATCCGCGCGCCCTGGGGCGCACGGAGGTGGTCGTGTCAGCGTGCGCCGCGAACGGCAGCCTTCTTAGGAGCCGGAAGCAGGCCTTCGCGCTGCATCTTCTTGCGCGCGAGCTTGCGCTGGCGGCGAATGGCTTCGGCCTTTTCGCGCACGCGCTTTTCCGACGGCTTTTCGAAGGCGCTGCGAGCCTTCATTTCGCGAAAGAGACCTTCGCGCTGCATCTTCTTCTTTAGCACGCGGAGCGCCTGGTCGACATTGTTGTCACGAACGAGAACTTGCACGGTCGTTTCCTTTCCGGGCGTGGAGCCCGATTTATCTTGTGTTTCGAAAAAGGGGATACTGCAGGCTAACGCGCCACGCCCCGGCGAAGATCCCGAAAAAATCGGGTTTGGCCCATCGCATACAGCAGTTGCGTCAGACCAACAATAAAAAAGGCCGGGCGAAACCCGACCTTCCATCGCCACTCAGCCCCCTCTGCGGAATATCCGTGATCAGCGGGGGCGAGCGACAAATCCTTAAGCGGCGCGCAGGTTGTCGGCCGAGCTCTTGCCCGAACGCTTGTCCTGGACGATGTCGTAGCCGATCTTCTGGCCTTCGACGAGATCGCGCATGCCCGCGCGCTGAACGGCAGAGATGTGGACAAACACGTCGGCAGAGCCTTCATCCGGCTGAATGAAGCCAAAACCCTTGGTGCTGTTGAACCACTTTACGGTACCTGTGTTCATAACGATTTCCTTTCAATCGTTGGGCGTGCCGCCGAGACATTCGACGGCTGGTATATCGACGTTGAAGGAAATCTGGCGTGCGCCGGGGGCGCGTAGACAAAGTCGCTCGCAATCTTCGATGGCGGCAATATAGTGGGTGCGAACCGCGCTGACAAGCAAAAATGGCCGACTGCCGCCATTGCAGCGCCGATTGCCACTGTATGGGGCCTCAAAATGCCAGGGACATCAGGGCTTGTCACGCGCCGCCGCCAATGGCTGCCGCAGCGAGGACTGCCTCAGATCAGCGCGCATTCATTCGCATTCTCTTAGCCAAATTTGCTAAAATCCGTCTCCGCAAGAGCCGTCGGCCGTTCCACGCAGAAACAGTACAACGATTCTTCACGCGCCCTTGATACGAGTGGCCCGGTCCGGCCACTCTGCCTTCGGGGCAGAGAGCCGACATGCGTCTTTCTCTCAGCAACGGGCATTTCCGATGAACAAGTTCCTCGCCGCAACGGCCATCCTTCTGATCTCCGCCACCGCATCGCTTGCCGGCAGCTTCACTTTCCCGGCCGACGAACCGGCCGCGACCGTTGAAATTCCGGATGACTGGCAGCCGACCGAAACCGACTACGGCATTGAAGGCAATTCGCCGGACGCCGGCACCTACATCTCCTTCGACATCGCCGGCGCCGAAGACATGGATCAGGTGATGACCGACGTCTTTGCTTTCCTCGAGGAAAACGGCGTCACCGCCGATCCAGCGAGCCAGAAAGAATCGAAGGACGAGCTGAACGGCATGACGTTCCAGACCATCGACTGGAAGGGTACCGATAAGGACGGCCCGGTTTCGATCGGCGTCGGCATCATCGGCCTTTCGGAAGAAAAGATCGCCATCGTCACCTATTGGGCCTCGACTGAAACCGAAGCGCAGAACCTGCCGGAAGTTGGCAAGATCCTCGCCACGCTGCAGCCGGCCGAATAAGGCCTGACGCGATTCGACCGACGGAAGACAAAGATGCGCCCCGTGCTCGAAAAAAGCCGGGGCGCTTTTCCTTGCTTTCAGCGCCGGTATGCGCTGCCAGTCCGGTCGTTGGGATGGGGCAGGTGGCGGTGCTCACGATCGGCGAAATGCCGCAGCCGGCGCGGTGGCCGAGTTCCATGGCGACAAGCCGGCCGCGATCTGCTACGAGAGCGCACCCGTTCCTGGAGTGACGGGCGATCTTTAAGCTATGAAAGCCAGCCGACCATGACCATTGCTGTGGGCCTCTCCTTCGGATGCCCCGTGTCGCGCGCCCCGATCTTGGGCGCATCCAGCCTCTCCGCCGCCATTCCCGATCACGACAACCTTTCGGAGGCTGGCCAGTGAGTGCTGCATTCGACTATCGCGACGATCAGATCCCCGAAGACGAGACGCCCGATGCCAAGGCCTGGCTGAAGATCGTCAATGCCTACCGCAAGCCCAACCTGACGCGCTCGAGCGTCGAGCTCGCCATCACCCTCGTTCCCTTCCTGGCTCTCTGGGCCGGGGCCTGGGCGAGCTTCCAGTTTGCCTTCTGGCCGGGTCTCGTCCTGGTGCTTCCGGCCGGGGCCTTCCTGTTGCGCCTTTTCATCATCCAGCACGATTGCGGTCATGGCGCTTTTTTCGCCCGCCGTTCGATCGACGACTGGACCGGCCGTCTTCTGGGTGTGCTGACCTATACCCCTTACGACTACTGGCGCCGGGCGCATGCCGAGCATCATGCGACCGCCGGCAATCTCGAGGAACGTGGCGTGGGCGACATCACCACGCTGACGGTCGCCGAATACCGCGCGCTGTCGCCGCTCGGCCGCCTCGGCTATCGCCTTTATCGCAACCCGATCGTGCTTTTCGGCATCGGCCCGATCTGGGTCTTCCTCTTGAAGCAGCGTCTTCCCTTCGGCATGATGAAGGACGGGGCTCTGCCCTGGGTCTCGACCATGGCCACCAATGCCGGCATGGTCGCAGTCGCCGCGCTGATGATTTGGCTCGCCGGTCTCGATACCTTCCTCGTGGTGCATCTGCCCATCGTGCTGATTGCCGGCGCACTCGGCATCTGGCTCTTCTACGTCCAGCACCAGTTCGAAGACACCCACTGGTCGAACCCTCCGGAATGGCAGTTCCAGCACGCAGCTCTTCATGGCGCGTCCCATTACGACCTGCCCTGGGGCCTGCGCTGGCTGACCGGCCATATCGGCGTGCACCACGTGCATCACCTGTCGAGCAAGATCCCCTTCTACCGCCTGCCGGAAGTCCTCCGCGACCATCCCGAACTGAAGACGATCAGCCGCATCACGCTGAGAGAAAGCTTCGCCTGCGTAAAACTCGTCCTCTGGGACGAAGCCCGCGGCCGGCTCGTGTCGTTCCGCGAGGCGCGCCGCATGGCGGTGGTTGCCTGATCTCTGCAGCACAGCTTCAAAACAGGTACGCCCGTTGTTCGACCGAGCAGCGGGCGTTTCCTTGTTGACAGTGCACAGCGCGGCCTTGGCTCAGCCTTTTGCACCGGTCTCCCACCCCGCCACCCACAGCTTGCGCAGCCGATCTCCCTCGCGGCGGAAATGCTCGCCCGTGGCTCGGCAATCGCGCACCCGATCGACGCGGAAATTGCGAATGCCGTCGCGCAACTCGCACCAGCCGACGATCACGGCAGCCTCGGCATAATGGATCACCGCGATCGGCCGGATCCTGCGCGTCGTCTCGTCTTGCCGTTCGTTGACATAGTCGATGTCGAGTTTTTCCTCGTCGCGGATCGCCCGGCGGATCATCGAGAAGTCGACGGCCTCCGGCGCCTCCGCCACCCGTCCCCAGGCATAGAGCGAGCGCGAAAGGATCGGTTCGCGCAGCGGTGCAGGCAAGGCCGCCGCGATCTTGTCCAGCACGCGGGCGGAGGCATCACGCAGCTCGCGGTCCGCCGAGCGTTTGGTCAGCGCCATGCCGAGCACGATCGCCTCGGTTTCTTCCGGCGTAAACATCAGCGGTGGCAGGTGAAAACCGGGGCGCAGGATATAGCCGATCCCGCGCTCACCCTCGATCGGCACGCGCATCGCCTGGAGTGCCGCGATATCGCGATAGATCGACCGCTGCGTCACCTCCAGTTTTTCCGCGATCTGCTGCGCCGTTATCGGGTGGGCCGCAAGCCTCAAGGTCTGGATGATCTCGAACAGCCGGGACGCCTTGCGCATGGGTCAGACCTCATCTCAACTGACACACCTTTGTCAGTAGCCCTTGTCTAAAGCATCCCCAACGCATTGAAAACAGGCCTGTCCCTGCGGATGGCCTGTCTGATCGGGGAGTTCCTACTGACATGACCTATGCCGAAAACCTCTGGCTTTTCACCCTGCTTCTTGCCGGCATCATCGTCGTGCCCGGCATGGATATGATCTTCGTTGTCGCGAATGGCCTGACCGGTGGCCGGCGCGCAGGCATTGCCGCAACCTCCGGCATCATGCTGGGCGGCGCCTTCCACACGCTCTTCGGCACGATCGCCGTCACGGCACTGTCGACCCTCGTTCCGCAACTTGCCGGCCCCATGCTGGTGATCGGAGCCGCCTACATGATCTGGATCGGCTACACGCTCGCCAAAAGCGCCATCGTCATCGACGGCATCGAGGCCTCGAACCTGCACCGAACGACCCGGATCTTCACCCAGGGGCTGATCACATGTCTCCTCAACCCGAAGGCCTGGTTGTTCATCCTCGCCGTCTATCCGCAGTTCATGCGCCCCGAATACGGCCCGTTCTGGCGCCAAGCGCTGTTGATGGGCGCGCTGACGCTGCTGTTGCAGGGACTGATCTATGGCGGATTGGCCATCGCTGCGGCCAGGGGACGTGACGCGCTTGTCTCCAAGCCCGGGATCACCATCTGGATCGGCCGCGCCGCGGGCTGGCTTCTGGTGGCCGTCGCGACGCTGATGCTGGTCGAGGGATGGAGCAAATGGTGAGTTGAGAAAGGGGAGGGAGCTAGAGCCCCACCGCCTTGCGCAGCGCCTCGTTCATCCGAGATTGCCAGCCATCGCCGCTCGCCTTGAACCGGTCGATCACCTCTTGGTCGAGCCGGATGCTGATGGCTTTCTTCGGGCTCTCCGCTTTCGGCCGTCCGGCAAGCTTGCGATCAATCGAGGCGGCAAGATCGGGGAACACCTCGCGGAAGGGGCGAAATTCCTTCAACTCCTCTTCCGTCACTTCGGGGTTGTCGGGATCAGATGAGATCATCGTCTGAATCTCGGCCTCTTCCGCATCGGTGAGCGGGCGGGCGGAGGAAAACTTCTTTCTCATGTCTCGCTCCTTTCCTTCCGGCTCGCCGGACGCATGGAGATAATGGAGATCGCTTCCCGTCCCATCGGAAGAAAGACGACCGCGACAATGATCCGACCCTGAGATTCTCCGATGGCGATCGCCCGACCGGTCTTCGCGGTCCGGATCGATGCCTTTAGAAAGAACGACACATCGAGATCTGCGAAGTCGAGGCCGTGCTTCGCCAGATTCTGCTGCCGCTTCGGTTCATCCCAGACGATGATCATACTTTATGTATATACGGAAATTCCGCAAGTCGGCATCCTGGCTTTTTAGGGGGATTTCGCTCAGCCCCGCTGCGGCAGCAGGATGACCGCTGCACCGACGAGGCAGATCGCAGCACCCGCAAGGTCGAAACGGTCGGGCCGCTGCCCCTCGGCAAGCCAAAGCCAGACGAGCGCTGCGGCGATGTAAACCCCGCCATAGGCCGCATAGGCCCGACCCGCCGCATCCGACGGGACCAGCGTCAGCAACCAGGCGAAGAGGGCGAGCGACACGATTCCCGGCACGAGCCATAGGGCCGAGCGGTCAAGTTTCAGCCAGGCCCAGAAGGCAAAACATCCGGCGATTTCGGCAAGGGCGGCGGACGCGTAGATGAGGATGGTCATGGCTGCACCATGCCAAGCTGCCGGGCGAATGGAAAGGCAAAAGGACGGATCAGGCCGAACGGCCCTGCAGGTTCAGCACGTGACAGACGCGCGGCAGGAGGTCGGCCTCCTTCGGAAAACAGACGAAGAACCCTTGCACGCTGTCGAAACCGAGCTGCACGGCGCTCTCCATCTGGTCCTCGTTCTCGACGCCGGCGGCCGTGACGATCAGGCCGAGGTCGTGTCCGAGCGCGATCACATGGCGCACGATCGCCTTGTCGACAGGATTGGTCAGCGCACTGCGCATCAGCGCATGGTCGATCTTGAGGCGCCGGAAGCTGTGGTTCCTGAGCGCCGAGAGCCCGGCATGGGTGGCGCCGAAATTGTCCATGGCCAGCGCGAAGCCGCAGTAATGCAGCGCCTCGAGCGCAAGGCTGACCGGCTTGGCGAGTGGGCCGTAGAAGGCAGGCTCCGCCACCTCGATCTCAAGCATCTCGGGGGTCAGGCCGAAATCCTGCACCATGTCGGTGAGGCGCAGGGCAAAATCTCCGGCACAGAGGTCGAAGGCGGTAGCATTGACGCTGATCCGCCCGAAATCATGCCCCTCCGCCCGCCAGCGCGCAGCCTGGCGCAGCGTGGTCGAGAGCACGAAGTCGCGGATCGACAGCGATAACATCGGATCGCGAAAAACGGAGCGGAAATCCTGCGCCGCTGCCAGCCGGTCCGGACCCAGGCGCCAACGCAACAAGGTTTCGACGCTGTCCACTTCGCGCTGGTCGACGGAATAGATGGGTTGATAGGTGAGCTCGAAGCGACCGCGTTCCAGCGCGCGCTTTGCATTGTTGACCAGAACGATGTGATCCAGACTGCTGTCCAAGCTCCACCCCATGAACCCACAGGCCCTTGCCCGCGAATTGTATCCCTCCACTATATATATCAGGGATAGTTGCCCGGAAGTGAACAAAAATAGACTGCAGACGGTGAGCTTTTGTCACTGAGTTCTTGTGCCGCGCTCAAAAACCCGGCCGCGACGCGCCTTGACCTGGGCGCGCCCTTCGCCTGTGCCCGCTCAGGCCACGAGGGTCTGTGCGATCTTGAATCGCTTGGTTGTTTCGCCCGTCTTGTCGGCCGGTTTCTCGAAGTGGTGAACGAAGATCTCGACGGCTTCCAGCAGGCTCGTGGTCGTCATGAACCGCTTCCGGTGCTGTGTCTGGTGAGGCATGGCAATCTCGCCCAGCATGATGGCAATGTTGCGCTTCGGATCCTTCAGTTCGGCTTCGGGAAAACCGGTGCCGACGCCACCATTCTGGTTCAGCTGAAAAAGCCCGAAACTGCGTTCGCCGTTCAGGTTCTCCGCGGCGGGGTTCAAGCCGGATTCGGCGATCGCATTGGCGATGGCGGCGATCTGCTGGATTGCGCCGAAACCCGCGGCTGCGAAGCTCTCCGCGATGAGGCTCGCGATTGCCCTGCGCGAGGCCGGGATCTTGGAGGAGTTCAAGTTGATACCCGCGACAGGCCGGGCAGGGCCGAAAGTATTCTGGAGCGAGGCGATCCTCTTGTCCACCTCCTGGCGCACATGTCCGCGGCTCGCCTCCAGCGCGGCCTGGAGCTGGCCTGCGGCGAGGCCGAGCGAGGTTTCGCCATCGGTGGAAAGCAACGGCTTGTCGCGACCTTCGAGATTGGCGGGGTCGATCTTTTCCGCCTCGGCCACATGCCGCGCTTGTGACAGGATCTCGGTGAGGTCGGTCCCGGGCGCCGTTATGGCAAGGGCCGCGGCGCCCGTCCCGAGCACCTGTGCAAGCAGCAGCTCGGCCATGCTCGGCTGCCGCGAAAGGGTCTCGGCGAGCGCCCTCTGCCGCGTCGAGGCCATGGCAGCGAATACCATCATCTGTGCACGCCACCGGGTAATATGTTCGGGCGAAAATTCGATTTTCCAGTCGGGCTGGACCGCATTCAGCGCCCATTCCTGTTTGGTGAAGCCGATCGGCCCGAACCCTTGGTCTCCAGCGATGGCGACGCCGGAGACATTGCTCCTGAGTTGCGCCACCGCGATGAGGTAGAAGGCGTTCACATCGAAGACGCCGGCCAGGTCGACACATTCCCAGGCAACGTCTTCGCGGCTCAGCGGGCCGAGAACATCCGACGTCTTGTTGATGGCGCCGTCGCTGACCCAGCCTTCCTGACCTGTTTCCTTCACCCTGATCTTCGTCCAGGGCAATGTGCTGTCGTCCAGCACTTCGACGACGGTCCCGTGCCTGAGCTCGGTTTCGGTCAATGGGCCGCCGGCGGTCTCTCTCAGTGTCCGGTCTGCAATCATGATGGGCATGGCATGTCCTCCTGATGACATTCCTCTTGCGGATCGATCAATCTTGGAGCCACGGCTGAAGCCGGAGCGGCGCTGTTCCCCGCGCGTGTCAGCGGGACTGGTCGCCTGCGTCTAAAGCATCACGGACGCCGCGTTCGGCACAGGTTTTCCCTGCCGCCAGGTCTGCCTCCTCGGTCAGCATTTCGATTTCGGAACTGTTGATGCCGGTCGCCTCCATGTCCGGTCGCAAGGCATCACGTCCCAGCAGGAATTGCCGGATCGCCTGATCCGTGGCTGGACCCGGCTTTCCGTCGTTCGGGACGCAGACGAGCGTCTGTACAAGCTTCAACCTCTCCGTCGTAATCAGTTCGCTGAACCGGCTGATGGTGCGCCGAGGTGCTTGTGCCGGCAGCGACGTGTTGACGTCCCGCGGCTCCTGCAGCGCCGCCGCCACGACCGGATCGCGCACGCTGCCGACCTGGATCTCGACGCCGCCACCCCCTGTTGTTTTAACCGGCACGGCCGCTGCGGCACTCACATGTTCGACGAGCGAGGCCTCGATGGTCGCCGGCAGGCAGAGATCGAGGTAGCCGCGAATATGGCCATAGGATTCGGCCGGAGTATCGATCTGGCTCCGCTGCTGGTCCACGCCCTTGCGATAGGCGCGCGAAAGTTCGCTCACGAAGGCTTTCGTCGTGGCTGGCGGCAGCTGGTAGAGATAGGTGCCGCTGACGATGTCCGTGAGACTGGAGGCGAGCCCGAAGGCCTGTGCCACCACCGCCATGGAAAGCTGGGAAGCTTTCGTGGCAAAGAGAATGGCATTCGTCGTCTGCCCGCCGACCGAAAGCGTGGAGCGGATCGCATCCTTGCGTCGGTTCAGCTTGAAGAGACGATCGAAATAGGCCGAGCACGCATCATCGACATAGTTGAAGCCGGCGAGCGTCACATCGTACCATTCAGCCTCCACTCCCCCGTAACCGGCATCCCGGCGAAGACCGTCCAGCACGGCAGAGCGGTTGAGGCTGGCGGCTTCGACACTCGGTCCATGCAGGACAGGCGCGATCCCGTCTGCCAGGTCCACGGCGCCGTTGCAGCCACCGAGGCAGAGCGGAATCAAAACCAAAATCCAAGGCGCGCGCGGTCGCGTGACCGCTCGAGAATGAGCCATCATGTCCCCCAGGTGCCGGCGTCAGCCTGCATCCATCCGCGTTTATCCGAATGATAAGCGCCACCTGGAGTGGAGAATACATGAAGTTGCACGCAAGTAAATATTGCGTGCATGCCTGATATGAAAATAACCTTTGGTTGTGGTTGCGTGCAGGAGCGAGCATCCTGCGGAAACAGGCAGCTTTCCCCGCTTTACCGTCTCAGACTGCCGAGAATCCCGCGCACCAGCGCCCGGCCGACCGAAGTCGCGACCGACCGTGCCGCACTTTTCATCGCCGCCTCGATCACCGTTTCGCGCTGATAGCCGGAGCTGCGTTTGGTCGTCGTGCGTCGGGAAGACGCCTCATCCGGCTCGTCGCCGAAGCCCGGAAGCGTCCAGCGACCGGCAGCGCTGTCGCCGCCTTCGGCCTTTTCCTCGGCCTCGCGTTTCGCTGCTTCCGCTTCGGCTGCCTTCTTGGCGCGTGCCGAGAGGATCTCGTAGGCCGATTCCGAGTCGAGATCGATGTCGTACTGGCCGGCGACCGGAGAGAGGTTCATTACCTTCTGCCGTGTGGCGTCGTCGATCGGTCCGACCTTGCCCGAGGGCGGACGGATCAGCGTGCGTTCCACCATGGAGGGAATGCCCTTGGCTTCGAGCGTCGAGACGAGCGCCTCGCCGATGCCGAGCTGGGTGATCGTATCGGCGCAATCGAAGGCCGGGTTCGGCCGGAAGGTGTCCGCCGCCGTCCTCACCGCCTTCTGCTCGCGCGGCGTATAGGCGCGCAGCGCATGCTGCACCCGGTTGCCGAGCTGGGCGAGCACGGTTTCCGGCACGTCGAGCGGGTTCTGCGTGACGAAATAGACGCCGACCCCCTTTGAGCGGATGAGCCGCACCACCTGCTCGACCCGCTCGATCAGCACCTTCGGCGCGTCATTGAAGAGCAGATGCGCCTCGTCGAAGAAGAAGACCAGCTTCGGCTTGTCGAGGTCGCCCACTTCCGGCAGCTCCTCGAAGAGTTCCGAGAGCAGCCAGAGCAGGAAGGTCGCGTAGAGCCTGGGGTTCATCATCAGCTTGTCGGCAGCCAGGATCGAGATCGCGCCGCGCCCGTCATTCGTCGTGCGCATGATGTCGGTCACCTTGAGCGCCGGCTCGCCGAAGAAATTCTCCGCCCCCTGCTGCTCGAGGATCAGAAGTCCGCGCTGCAGCGTCGCGATCGAGGCCTTGGAGATGAGGCCGAACTGGCTGGAAAGCTCCGTGGCATGCTCCGCCATATAGGTGAGCAGCGCCTGCAGGTCTTTCAGATCCATCAACGGCAGCCCGCCTTCGTCGGCGATCTTGAAGGCGATGTTGAGCGCGCCTTCCTGCGCTTCCGAAGCATTCATCAGCCGCGACAGAAGCAGCGGCCCCATCTCGGCCACCGTGGTGCGCACCCGGTGACCCTTCTCGCCATAGAGATCCCAGAAGATGACGGGGAATTCCGCTGGCGCATAATCGGTGAAACCGATCTGCTCCGCCCGCTGGGTGATCCAGTCCTTCGGCTCGCCCATGGCGGCAATCCCGGAAAGGTCGCCCTTGATGTCGGAGGCAAAGACCGGAACGCCGGCCTCGGAAAAACTCTCCGCCAGCACCTGCAGGGTGACGGTCTTGCCGGTGCCGGTGGCCCCGGTCACGATGCCATGGCGGTTGCCGTATTTCAGCGCCAGATATTCGGCCTTGTTCAGGCTGTCGTCCGGGTTGCGGCTGGTGCCGAGATAGAGCGAACCTTCTTGCAGCATGCGGACGTTTCTCCCATTCGTCATCAGGACTTCAGCTTGCTCTTATAGGAGGACTATGGGACATCGACAACGGTTGGATGTCCCGCCATGATGCGGGCAATCCGGCTCCGGAATGGGCGGTCGGTCCATGCCATCGATCCCGGCAAATTTCGCCGGCTCGAGACCACCAGCGCTTGAGTTCGGAATAAACATCCATTACGTTGACGTTAACGTCAAAAATCCCTGCAGGAGGACTCTGAAGATGAGCGAAATCGTCACCCGCATCGCCGAAAACGTCGGCATTTCCCAGGACAAGGCCGAAACGGCGCTCGGCATGATGCTCGGCTTCCTGCAGCGCGAAGCAGCCGACGGCCCGGTCGCCCGCATGATCGAAGCGATCCCGGGTGCGGCCGAACTCGTCGCCAAGCACAATGGCGAAGGCGCCGGCGGCGGCGGCCTGCTCGGCGGCCTGATGAGCGCCATCGGCGGCGGCGGCATCATGGGCCTCGGCCAGCAGCTGATGTCGCAAGGGCTCGGCATGGGCGAAATCTCCACCCTCGCCAAGGAAACCATGGCCGTCGCCCGCGAATATGCCGGCGCAGACGTGGTGGACGAGGTGGTGGCCTCGGTCCCGGGCCTCAGCCAGTTCGTCTGAGACGAGGGATAGGCTTCGAATGACAAAAGCCGCCTGGGAAACCTGGCGGCTTTTTTGCGTTTTTGTCACCGGCGTCGCAGCGCCTGTGGCTTCTCTTCCCCCCTCGGGGAGAGGGTGGCCAAGCGAAGCGGAGGCCGGGTGAGGGGAGCTTGGCGTCGCACTGTCGCCGTGGTTGCAGACGGCCAAGCGCACAGCTATCCTCGCCAAGACCTTGGATCCGTGGGGCGACCATGCTGATACGAACCTATGCCGATATCGAGAAGTTGGAGGGAAAGGACGCGCTTATTGACGCTGAATGGGCGTTGATTGAGAATTGCAAGCTCGGAGAGCCCACTGTCCTCGGTGACGGCAAATTGCCCGACGGGCCAAACTCTGAACGCAACATCCGAGCCGGGCTTCTGCGCTATTTGATACTAGGTGGATGCGAGCGGTGCCAGATGCGTGAACAAGGGGTGCGGTTATCCGGTGCCCAAATTGTTGGAAAGGTCGATATAAGTTTCGCAAGGACTGTTGGCGGAGTAGTTCTGAACCATTGCGCCTTCGACATGCCAATTGCGGCCAGTCAGGCTCATTTGGACAGGTTAGAGCTCAGTGGATGCCGACTGCTTGGAATGAACGCGGAGAGCATTATGGTGCGAGGCGACATGTGCTTCGACCAAGTTAGGTGCGATGGGATACTTTCGATTTCCGGCGGAGAGATTGGCGGTCAGCTTGTTGTTGTAGGAGCAGAGCTAAACGGTAGCGAAGGTCAGGCTTTCATCGCGCAAGGGGTCTTGGTCAGAGGTGGTGTGTTTCTCGAAAATTTGAAGAGCATCGGTGAAGTCTCATTTGCGGGCGCAGAAATTGGTGTTCAATTCTCTGCCGAGGAGGCTGAGTTCAATGGAGGGGATGAACTTAGCCTCAATGCCCAATCTGCAACGATCAAGGGCGGCACATTCTTGAAACATGTGAAAAGCACCGGTGAAATTTCGTTTATGGGCGCTGAGATTGATTTTCAGCTGTCCTTCGAGGGGGCCGATCTGAACGGTGGGAAAGGCAGAGCTTTCAACGGTCAGGGGATGGTCGTCGCGGGAGGCTTGTTCTGGCGAGATTTGAGTGCCGTTGTTGGTCTTATCCATCTCAACACGGCGCAACTAGGTGATCTAGTCGACGACAAGGAGAGTTGGGGCAAAGTTTCGCTTCTCAGCCTCATCGGTCTCACGTACGGTAATTTGATTTCCCCCATGGATCTTACCTTCCGTAAACGATGGTTAAAACTTGGCTCTACTTACAAGGGGCAATTTTACCCACAGCCCTACCAACAACTCGCAAAATTCTACCGCGAGACCGGCCACCGCTACGAGGCTCGGGAAATCCTCGTGGCAAAGGAAATTGAACAGCGCAAAGCGACACGCAAAGCCATCCGAGAAGGCAAAGTTCGCACCGAAAGCTGGCTCCACCCCAAGGTCTTGAGCGCCCTAAACTTCCTCTGGGATTGGACCACCCGCCTTATCGCCGGCTACGGCTACAAGCCTTGGCTATCTCTCTAGTGGCTCGGCGGCTTGGTCGCCGTCATAATGGGCATGGCCCAAGTCACCTGGACCGCCGGCGACTTCGCCCCCAACTCCCCCGTCGTCCTGACATCGCAAGACTGGAAAACCATCGCCGACGGCCCCTCCGAAAACCCCGCCGCCGACTGGACCGACGCCCACGCCGCCGGCAAGGACTACGAAACCTTCTATTCTTTCGCCTATGCCCTCGACGTCGTCGTCCCCGTGCTCGATCTCGGCCAGACCGACGCCTGGGCGCCGTCCCCGGCGCGAGGCGACTGGGGCTATTGGATGTTTTATCTCCAGAAGATCTTCATCGTACTCGGCTGGGTCGTCACCGCCATCGCCGCCGCGGCTATCTCCGGCATGATCCGCCGCGATGACTGACGGGTCCTCCGAATGATCAAATTCAGTCTCAACCGCCGGGTGCAGATCCGGCGGTTTTTTCATGGCCTTGCGTCAAGCGCGATTGTTCCCCGTATGGAACATATGGCAACTCGGAAGCCTGCGGGTGAGGAAAGCTGGCGGAACCCCAAGTCCGCACCCCTCAAAAATGAGGTGCGCCTTGATCGTCAGGGCCTGTGAGTTTTTTCGAATTCAACCTTTTTTGGGTCCATCTGATCGAATTCCCGTTTAACGTTTGTCATTTATGACAAAACACGCCTCGCCATTTAGCAGTCGTTAACATAACGCAGGTTTGATTGAGGCATATATCCACGCCTGGGGGCCAAGATGCTGTCGAACTACCTGAACGCGAATAAGCTTGCCGAAGACATGAAGGCGCTTTCCACGGCGCAGGCGATGATCTCATTCAAACCCGATGGCACCATCCTTCATGCCAACGAGAACTTCCTGAAGACACTGGGCTACAGTCTCGACGATATCGTCGGCAAGCATCACCGCATCTTCTGCGAAGACGCGATCCGCCAGTCACCCGACTATCAGCGCTTCTGGGCCGAACTTGCCGCGGGCAAGTTTCAGAGCGGCCAGTTCCGCCGCCAGAGCAAGGCGGGCGACGATGTCTGGATCGAGGCGACCTACAATCCGGTTTTCAGTGGCGGCCGCGTGGTCCGCATCCTGAAGATTGCTTCCGACATCACGACGAGCAAGATCGCCTCGCTGCATGACGGCAACCGCCTGAGGGCGATCGACCAGTCCCAGGCGATCATCGAATTCGAGATCGACGGCACCATCGTTCAGGCCAATGAGAATTTCTTGAACGCCATGGGTTACGATCATGCCGAAATCGTCGGCAAGCATCACCGCATGTTCTGCGATCCGACCTATGTCGACACGGCCGACTATGCGAAGTTCTGGGAGCGCCTGCGCGCCGGCGAATTCATCGCCTCCAACTTCGTACGTTACGGCAAGGGCGGTCGCGAAGTCTGGATCCAGGCAGCCTACACGCCGGTCTTCAATTCCCGCGGCAAGGTCTACAAGGTCATCAAGGTCGCGGCCGACATCAGTCCGCGCATGCGGGCCGTCAAGATTATCGGCGCCGCGATCAAGCGCCTTGCCGAGGGCGACCTGACGGTGCGCCTGAACGAACCGCTGGACTCGGTTCTCGAAGACACCCGCCTCGACGTCAACACGGCGGCAGAAGCGCTCGATCAGACCATGACCGGCATCGTGCGCGCCGCCCAGGCGCTGTCCGAAAATGCCTCTGTCATCAGCGACGTCTCCAACAGCATCGCCGCAAACGGTGAACGTCAGGCCGCAACGGTCGAGGAAACGGCCGCGGCCCTCGAAGAGATCAACCGCACGGTCAAGGACACGACCACCCGGACGCTTGCCACCACGCGCCTCGTCAGCGAGACCCGCGCCAATGCGGAAGCCTCGGGCACGGTCGTCACCCAGGCGACCACGGCCATGGACGAGATCGCCGGCTCCTCGCGCGAAATCGAAAACATCATCGGCGTGATCGACGAGATCGCCTTCCAGACCAATCTGCTCGCGCTGAATGCCGGCGTCGAGGCGGCAAGGGCAGGCGAGGCGGGCAAGGGTTTTGCTGTCGTCGCCCAGGAGGTGCGCGAACTCGCCCAGCGCTCAGCCAGCGCTGCCAAGGATATCAAGGGCCTGATCGCCAAGTCCGCGAGTGCCGTGCGCCACGGCGTCGCCCTCGTCGACCAGACCGGCCATGCGCTCGAATCGATCGTCAACCAGGTCCAGGAAATCGACGGTAATGTCGATGCCATCTCGACGGCGGCCCGCGACCAGGCGCAAGGAATTGGCGAAATCAACGGCTCGATCAATATGCTCGACAAGGTGACGCAGCAGAGTGCCGCGACCGTGGAAGAGGCGAGCGCTGCCGCCAACTCTCTCGCCGATGGCGCAAGAGACCTCTACGCGCTCGTCTCCCGCTTCCAGACTTCTGCGCTTCGGCCAGGCCAGGTTCAGCACTCGGTCGGCAGGGCCGCCTGACGGGCTCTCATATCGCTGTCTGCTCCGGGGGGCATTCTCTCTCCGGCATGGACGGAGACCTGCGATCACAAAAGATGAAGACATGTGCCCGGTTAGCTGCCGGGCTCGTGTCTTTGTTGATTTCCGCTTAGCCGGTCAAAAACGGGCAAGGTGACAACGGCAATTCCATGAGGATATCTTCATTCATCCAAAGGTAGCATCGATAGTGCGTCCACATTTTTGACGTTTATCAATTCTGCTAATCCCGGGTGCAGAATTTAGTAAACATTAATATTCCGATGGTTAGGTGTATTCGAGAAACCTCAAGAGGCACGAATATGCTGACGGATTACCTGCACGCCACCAAGCTTGCCGATGACATGAGAGCCCTTTCCAACGCACAGGCGATGATTTCCTTCTCGCCTGACGGTACCATCCTCGACGCCAACGAGAATTTCCTCAAGACGCTCGGCTATCGTCTCGATGAAATCGTTGGCAAACATCACCGCATCTTCTGCGAAGACGCGATCCGCCAGTCGCCGGATTACCAGCGCTTCTGGTCGGACCTTGCGGCCGGACGGGTCCAGGGTGGTCAGTTTCGACGCCAGAGCAAGACCGGCGAGGATGTCTGGATCGAGGCGACCTACAACCCCGTCTTCCATGGCGGTCGTGTGGTCCGCGTCTTGAAGATCGCCTCCGACATCACCGCGACCAAGATCACAGCTCTGCACGACGCCAACCGTCTGCGGGCGATCGACCAGTCCCAGGCGATCATCGAATTCGAAATCGACGGTACCATCGTTCAGGCCAATGAGAATTTCCTGAAGGCCATGGGCTTCGATCATGCCGAAATCGTCAGCAAGCATCATCGCATGTTCTGCGACCCGACCTATGTCACGACAGCCGAATATGCACAGTTCTGGGAACGCCTGCGGGCCGTCGAATTCATCGCCTCCAACTTCGTGCGTTATGGCAAGGGTGGCCGCGAGGTCTGGATCCAGGCCGCCTACACGCCCGTCTTCAATTCGCGCGGGAAGGTCTACAAGGTGATCAAGGTCGCCGCCGACATCAGTGCCCGCATGCAGGCGGTGAAGATCATCGGTGCAGCCATCAAGCGTCTGGCCGAAGGTGACGTGACCGTTCGCCTGACCGAACCGCTCGACTCCGTCATGGAAGACACGCGGCTCGACGTGAACACGACCGCCGAGGCCCTCGACAGAACGTTGAGCGGCATCGTTCAGGCCGTGCACGCCCTCACGGCCAATGCCGCCGTCATCAACGATGTCGCAAACGGCATCGCCACCAATGGCGAACGTCAGGCTGCGACCGTCGAGGAGACTGCAGCCGCCCTGGAACAGATCACGACCACGATCAAGGACACGACAAACCGCACCCTGACCACCACCCGTCTGGTCGGCGAGACGCGCACCAATGCGGAAGCTTCCGGCCTTGTGGTCAAGCAGGCGACGTCAGCCATGGGTGAAATCGCCAGCTCGTCCCGCGAAATCGAAAACATCATCGGCGTCATCGACGAGATCGCCTTCCAGACCAACCTGCTCGCGCTGAATGCCGGCGTCGAGGCAGCCCGCGCAGGCGAGGCCGGCAAGGGATTCGCGGTCGTTGCCCAGGAGGTCCGGGAACTCGCACAGCGGTCCGCCAGTGCCGCCAAGGATATCAAGGGCCTGATCGCCAAGGCCTCCGACGCCGTGCAACACGGCGTCGCCCTCGTCGACAAGACGGGTCAAGCGCTGCAGTCCATTGTCGATCAGGTCCAGGAAATCGACGGCAATGTCGATGCGATCTCTGTTGCCGCTCGAGAACAGACCCAAGGCATCGGCGAGATCAACAGCGCCATCAACACCCTGGACAAGGTCACCCAGCAGAGTGCGGCGACCGGTGAGGAAGCGAGTGCGACGGCCGCCTCCCTTGCCGAAAGCGCGCGCGAACTCTACGCCATGGTCTCCCGCTTCCAGACTTCGGCCGCGAAGGGCGGGCAGTCGACAAGACAGATCGACCGGGCCGCCTGACGGGCGGATGCCGCTTGCTGTTCTAGGCTGGATGCACCTCGTGCGGCGTGGCGATCGCCACCCGCGACGGGGCAATGCGGAAATCCTTCGGCAGCATGCGGTGATGCGCCATCACCATCTGGCAGGCGCTGCGGGCGTCCTGGCGCAGGTCGTGATGGATGACGAAGGTCAGCTGTCCCTCTGCCAGCAGCGCCCGGTTGTCGGCATCCAGGTCATGGGCGGCAAAGACATCGATCTTCCGCTTCTCCTCGGCAAAGGCCCTGAGGATCGCGCGGTTGCCGCCGCCGATAGAATAGACGGCGCGGATTTCGGGATCGGCGGTCAGTGCCGTCTTCACCTGCTGCTCGGTCGTCCGGTCCACCCCGAACCCTTCCGAGATCGTGACGGCGCCCAGATGTGGCGCATCCTTCTCGAGCGCCGCGCGAAAGCCGCGCTCGCGCTCCTCCTCGCCGGAAAAGCGCGCGCTTGACAGCGTCAGCAACACCTTGCCCCCGGCCGGCCCGGCCATGCGCGCGAGCAGATAGGCGGCCGTTGCCCCGGCCACGCGGTTGTCCATGCCGACATAACCCTGGCGCACCGGGGCGGGCAGGTCGGTCACCAGCGTCACCACGGGAATGCCGCTCGCCATCAGGTCCCCCGCCATCTCCGCAATCGCCGGTGTCGAGGGTACTTTCAACACCACGCCATGACTGCCGCGCCGGCGAATGCGCTTCAGGATGGCGAGAAGATCCCGTTCCGCCATGGTCTCGGCCACATGGAAGCGGGCCGACAGCGAAGCGGGCCGCATGCCCGGCAATTCCGCCTCGAAGGCGGCGCGCACCGCGTTCGAAAACCGCTGCGGCGTCTCCATGACGACGTCGATCACCAGCCGCCGTCCGCCGATTTGCACCTCTCGATATTGCCGCTCCAGCTCGGCGATCGCCGCTTCGATGCGTAAGCCTGTCGTCTTCGCCACATGCCTGCGCCCATGCAGCGCCCGATCGACGGTGGCGAGGCTGAGCCCCGATTGCAGGGCGATTTCCTTGATCGGGAAGGGCGGGCGCATGAGTGAGGCCTTGAGGTGTTTTTGAGGTGTCCGGCGGCTCATGTCTCGCTCGTCTCTTGGCTATGGTCAAGACGGTTGAGGATTTCGGGAGGATATCATGGACCAGAGGACATTGACCGGCCGTCGCCGTGACAAGGTCTGGCTCGACAGCCAGGCCGGCGACGTCGAGCGCTTTCGCACGCTCGTTGCACAGAAGACCAATCCCGCCGACTGGCCCTACGCCATTGGTGTCGAAAAGAACGTCCTGGTCTATGACGGATCGAGGGTCCGCGAGGTCGCCGCGGATCCGGATGCGCGGCTGGAACTGATGGCTGAATGGGTCGAAGCCTTCTCGACAGGCCCCGGTGTCATCGTCATCAAGAACGCCATTGCCGATCTCTCAGTCATCGACCGCGCGACCGAGGTCTTCAACGCCATCGTCAAGGCCGAGAAGGAAGGCGGCAAGGCGGCCGCCGACCACTTCGCCAAGCCCGGTGCGAACGACCGCATCTGGAATTCGCTGCAGAAACACGCGCTTGCCGACCCCGACAATTTCGCCCGCTATTACGCCTCGGAAGCCATCGCCATGGCGTCTGAAGCCTGGCTCGGTCGCGGTTATCAGATGACGGCACAGATGAACCGGGTAAACCCCGGCGGCAAGGCGCAGGTCCCGCATCGCGACTATCATCTCGGCTTTATGTCGCCGGAGCAGATGCAGACCTATCCGGGCCATATCCATGCCGTCTCGCCACTGCTGACCCTGCAGGGCGCGGTCGCCCATTGCGCCATGCCGATCGAAAGCGGGCCGACGCTCTTCCTGCCCTATTCTCAAAGCTTCTTCGAAGGTTACCTCGCCTTCGGCCGGCCGGAATTCCAGGCGGTGTTCGCCGAGCACCATGTACAGCTGCCCCTGTCAAAGGGCGATGCCGTCTTCTTCAATCCGGCTCTCATGCATGGTGCCGGCAACAATGTGTCTGATGACATCTGGCGCATGGCGAACCTGCTCCAGGTTTCCTCCGCCTTTGGCCGCGCCATGGAAAGCATCAACCGCGATGCCATGTGCAAGGCGGTCTATCCGGCACTGCTGGAGGCCCGCACATCGGGATCGCTGACGCAGACCCAGATCGGAAATGCAATCGCCGCAACCGCCGAGGGCTACGCCTTTCCGACCAATCTCGACAGCGATCCACCGGTCGGTGGCCTTGCACCGAAGACGCAGAGCACCATGATGGCGGAAGCGCTGCAGGCAGGGATGGAGCCTGACGCCTTCGCAGCGCTCGTTGAGACACAGGCCGCCAAGCGCCAAGCATGAGGGTTCAAATGGGAAGACTGGACAAGAAGATCGCCGTCGTCACCGGCGGCACGCAAGGCTTGGGCGCGGAAGTCGCACGGCTCTTTGCCGAACGCGGCGCCGGCGGGCTCGTCATCTGCGGCCGCAGCCGCGACAAAGGTGAGGCCAAGGCGCGTGAGATCAAGGAGCGCTATGGCATACCGGTGCATTTCGTCGCCGCCGATCTCGGCGAGGTCGCCGACTGCCGCCGGGTCATTGCGGCCGCCGACGAAAAATTCGGCCGCATCGACGCGCTCGTCAATGTTGCCGCCATCACCGATCGCGGCACCATTCTCGACACCGACGAGGCGCTGTTCGACCGCATGTTCGCGATCAACACCCGCGCGCCCTTCTTCCTCATTCAGGATGCGGTGAAGCTCATGCTGCGCGACGGCGTCGAGGGCACGATCGTCAACATCTCCTCGATGTCATCAATGGCCGGCCAGCCCTTCATCGCCGCCTATTGCGCCTCCAAGGGCGCCCTCGACACGCTGACCCGCAACGTCGCTTTCGGTCTGTTGAAAAACCGCATCCGCTGCAATGCGCTGAACATCGGCTGGATGGCGAGCGACGGCGAGGATCGCATCCAGCGGGAGTATCACGGCGCACCGGCCGACTGGCTGGAACAGGCCGCTGCCCGACAGCCTTTCGGCCGACTGGTCGATCCCGCCGAGGTCGCCCGCGCCTGCGCCTACCTGTCGTCGGAGGAAAGCGGCTTGATGACCGGGGCCACGATCAATTTCGACCAGTCGATCTGGGGCGCCTATGAGGACAGCCCGCATCCGAAGGAGAAAATGACGCTCTGAGGGGAGGTGAGGGAGGCCGGGGCACCCCCGACCCGGCCTCCCTCACAGGCTGAAGCGGATCCCGTAGCGCTTGCCGTCCTTCGTCTCGCGGGCATCCCGGTCCGTGCCGCGGGGTCGAAGGCCGGGCGCGAAGGTCACATCTCAGCCGACAGGGAACGAAGCACGGCCCAGCGCCGTTGTGACAGGCAACCAAAAAACTGCCTGACTCGGAGGCCATCATGACCGACAAAGATATTCATCGACCAGATACCGCAGCCGATCAGGACACCGATCGCCCTTTGCGCGAAGACCGGGTGGAAAGTCATGTCGACGACGCAGCCGTCGATGGCATCAGTCACGATGCCGTCCGCGAAGCCGCCCGACTCGGGACCACGGACGCCTATCTGGTGGATCAGGACATGGAAGACATCGACCAGCGTCAGGGCGAGGACGGCTCGGATGGCCGCCCGTCACCGCTCGCCAATGCCGACAATCCGGAGCGCTGAGGCATCTGCGCGCGACGCCGGGAATGTTCGTTCGCGCATGGCACCTTTGCCCGCATCAGGCGTTTTAGCTGAGACCTCGAACAGGAGCACATCATGGCCCCCGACATCGATTTTGCCGATTACACCGATTCCGATCTTTCGACCCTGATCACCCGCGCGACGGCCGAACAGCAGGCCAGAAAGCTCGCCGCCGATCGCGAGCGCACAACGGATGAAGACGGAGTGCGCGGCCAGGACGTGAATGATCCCGGTCATGGCGCGATCACAACGCCGACGCCGCACGCCGTCCGCGATGAAGCCCCGTCAGGACTCCAGCCCGGCGCCCGCGTCGAAGGTACGACCGTTCGGGATGCAGACGAGGTCGGCTCTGCCGAGCGCATCGAGGAAGCCGCCCGCCGCGTCGTCTGATTAACACGAACTTCGATGGCCAGCCCCCGGCCATCCGGCCGCCACGCATCGTCCCCCGGATGCGTGGCGGCCTTTTCTGTTTATGAGAGCAAGGGGCCGCAGATGGCGGCGCCCTGTGCTCGGGAATTGCCTGGCGCCGACGATTGCAAGACCGCCCGCGCCGGGCTAGTGCTCGGCGGTGATCACCGCTCTCGCCACTTATCTCGGACTTTTTCTCGCCGCCTTCCTCGCCGCGACCATCATCCCTGCCCAATCGGAAGCCGTGCTTGTCGGCCTTATCCTCGCCGGCGACCAGTCAGTCCTTCTGCTGCTGCTCGTCGCAACGACAGGCAATGTTCTGGGCTCGGTGGTCAATTGGCTGCTCGGCCGGTTCATCGAGCGTTTTCGGCACCGGTCCTGGTTTCCCGTATCAGAAGACAAGCTCGCCCGCGCCGAAGCCTGGTATCGCCGCTTCGGCCTCTGGTCGCTGCTTCTCTCCTGGGTCCCGGTCATCGGCGATCCCCTGACCGTCGTCGCCGGTGTCCTTCGCACACCCTTGCCGACCTTCCTTCTCCTGGTGACGATCGCCAAGGCCGGACGTTATGCGGTGCTCGCGGCCATCACACTCGGTCTGATGTGATCCGAGGGTTCAAGCCGTGATCTTCACCCCGGCTGCGAGTGCGGCCGAGATCAGTGCCTTGCGGCCGTCCTCTTCCTTGGCCTTGCCCTGGGCGACGGCGGCCAGCACGAGCAGCGCCTTGTCCAGCACCTCGCTCTCTTCTTCCGGCCAGTCCTCGATCAGCGCCCAGGAGGCGCCGAGGGAACAATCGACCACGACATCCTCGCCCTCTTCGCCGATGCCGTGCAGGATCACGGGCTTGCTCCAGGTCTGGCTCATCTTTCGGGATTCCTCGTCTCTCATTGCCTCACCCTGCGGCGAAGCTCTATTCTTGCGTCTCCATAACCGAGAAAAACGCCGGTCGCCACGCTTTCGTGACGGGGCCGGTGGTCGGCTGAACAAGGCCTCGGCCCCGACATTCCGACACGGCTCCCGCGCGCCCGGCGCAGCTTGACTTTTCGCGCCTGCGGTCACATGTCTCCCGCATGGGCATCCCCTTGCGGATGCACCGATCAAGAGGACCAGAAAGATGAACCCCGACAGTCGAAGTTCGACGTCAGACATTTGGCCAAAGGCCCGTCTCTAGTCCTGCATGCGCATGGGCGAGGCGGCCTTGAGGCCGCCGAAGGAGAGACTCATGCTGCGCCTGTTTTCCCGCGAAGCCGAACATCTTGTGCCCGTCGATACCGATGTGCTCGTCGCCAACGCTGCGCCTGTGGCATCTATGGCCGGTGCCGCAGCGCCAGCAAGTGACGCGCCGGCCGTCGAGACCGCCGTCGCCCGCAAGCCCGGCCCGATCTGGTTCGATCTCCTCAATCCCGAACCCGGCGAGATCCGCCTCGTCGAGGAGGCGCTCGGCCTCGATCTTCCGACCCGCGACGAAATGGAGGAAATCGAACTCTCCGCCCGTCTCTATCAGGAGGATGGCGCCGAGTTCATGACCATGACGGCGCTTGCCGGTCTCGACGGCGACGATCCGGTCAAGACGCCGGTCACCTTCATCCTCAAGGCCGCGTCCCTCGTCACCATCCGCTATGCGGAGCCGAAACCCTTTGCCGCCTTCCTTGCCCGTGCTCGCCGCCCGAACGGCCTTGCCTGTGTCGGCGGCGAAACGGTGATGCTCGGTCTCTTGGAAGCGATCATCGACCGCATGGCCGACGTCCTGGAACGGGTCGGCAACGAGATCGACGGTGTCTCCCGCGAGGTCTTTCGGGCAAAGAACAGCGGCAAAAAGGGACAAGCCGGCGGCAAGGCCGGTACGAGCACGCGCGACTTGCAGGCATTGATTGAGCAGATCGGCCGCAAGGGTGATCTTCTGACGGCAACGCGCGAAAGCCTTGTCTCGATCTCCCGCCTCGTCGCCTATCACGCCGCTCTCGAGGCGCCGGCCCGCAAGGGTGCCAAGGATACCCGGCAGAGGATCAAGCTCCTCCAGCGCGACGCCGGCTCGCTCGGCGACCATGCGCAATTCCTGCAGGACAAGATCAACTTCCTGCTCGACGCGACACTGGGCCTGATCAATCTGGAGCAGAACCAGATCATCAAGATCTTCACCGTCGCCTCGGTCGCCTTCCTGCCGCCGACGCTCGTCGCGTCGATCTATGGCATGAACTTCGAGACCATGCCGGAACTGAGCTGGCAGATCGGCTATCCGATGGCGCTCGCCATCATGCTGCTCTCGGCGCTCCTGCCCTTCCTCGTCTTCAAGCGCAAGGGCTGGCTCTGACCTCTGGTGGGGCCGGACAGGGACCGGCCCGCATCCGGCTCACGCCTTGACCGCGACAACGAAAAACCGCGGAAAGGCGAGCAGCCGCCGTCCATCGGCCATCGGCGGATAGGCGCGCTCTATCCGCGCCAGATAGGCCGCCCGGAAAGCCGCGCGCTCGCCGGGCGCCACCGCCGCCAGATAGGGTCTCAGGCCCGTGCTCTCGACCCAGGCGACGATCGCCTCGGCATCCGCCATCGGGTGGTAGTAGACCGTATGCCAGACATCGATCTTGGCCGAGAGCCCTTGCAGCCTGCGCAGATACTCGGCCGGAGCGGGCAGGCGGGGTCGCCTGATGCGCCCGCCGGCAAAGGCATCCGCCCACGGCCCGTCCGCCCCCGTATCCTCCATTGCCACATGGCTGGGTTCGCCGAAATTGTCCGGCATCTGCACCGCGAGCACGCCGCCGGAAATAAGGCTCTCCTCCATCAACCGGGCCATGACGTCGAGATGATCGGGGAGCCATTGGAGCACGGCATTGGCGTAGAGCAGGTCGACGGGCACCTCCGGCCGCCACGAGGCCAGATCCGCCTGGATCAACGGGATGCCCGGCAGGCGGGCGCGCGCCTTGGCCAGCATGTCGTCGTCGCTGTCGAGCCCGGTCACGGCATCAGGGCCGAAACGCTCGACCAACAGTTCCGTCGAATTGCCGGGTCCGCAGCCGAGATCCACCACGTGTCGCGCTTCGGTGATCGGCACCCGCGCCAACAGATCGCGCGCCGGCCGCGTCCGCTCGTCCTCGAACTTGAGATATTGCGTGGCGTTCCAGCCCATGGGTCCCTCCCGAAGGATTTGAGGTTTTAAGGCTGGCCTAAGCTTTCCGCGTCGCGGCAGCAAAGACCCGCCGCGCCTCCTCGATCTCGTCCCGGTGCTCTTCCGCCCAGATCCACACGCCGCAAAAGGCCTCGCCGAGGCTTCGTCCCAGCGGCGTCAGCGTGTAATCGACATGCGGGGGGATGACAGGATGCACCGTGCGCTGCACCAGCCCGTCCTCTTCCATCTGGCGGACGGTTTGGGTCAGCATCTTCTGGCTGATTCCGCCGACCGTCCGGCCGAGCTGGGTGAAGCGCAGCGTGCCATGCTCCTCCAGCGCCTCGAGGATCAGCATGGTCCATTTGTCCGCCACCTTGCCGATGATGTCGCGCACCAGCGCCTCGATCTGCGGGTCGACGGCGGGCGGAACGATATTTTGAACGAGAGGATTCGCCCTGGACATCAGACACTCTCCTTTTGGTGTATATAAATCTTTTCGGTGCCTACTTCGATAAAGAGAGTATGGATCCTAGGTTTGGGAAGCACAACAGCAAAGAGGCTTTCCCATGCACATGACAGGCAATACCATCCTCATCACCGGCGGCGGCTCTGGCATCGGGGCAGCACTCGCCCATCGTTTCCACGACCTCGGCAACACCGTGATCGTCGCCGGACGCAGGCTCGAAAGCCTTCAGGCCGTCGTCGGTGATCGGTCGAACTTGCATGCCCTGCCGCTCGACATCGAAGACCCCGCCGCCATCGCGGCCTTCACCGAAACACTGGTCGCCCGATTCCCGGATGTGAACGTGCTGATCAACAACGCCGGCATCATGCGCTTCGAGGCGCTCGACCGGGCTCGCGATCTGAGCGACGCGGAAGCGACGATCACCACCAATCTGCTCGGTCCGATCAGGCTCATCGATGCGCTGGTCGAGCATCTGGCAGCCCGTCCGAATGCGGCGATCGTCAACGTCTCCTCCGGCCTCGCCTTCGTGCCGCTGGTGGCAACGCCCACCTATTCGGCCACCAAGGCCGCGATCCACAGCTACTCGCAGAGCCTGCGCGATGCGCTGTCCGGCAAGGTCGAAGTGATCGAGCTCGCGCCGCCCGCCGTCCAGACGGAACTGACGCCCGGCCAGTCGACCCGCGAGGGCTATATGCCGCTCGAGGCCTTCATCGACGAGGTCATGGGGCTTTTCGCAAAGCAGCCGACGCCGGCCGAGATCCTCGTCGAACGGGTCGGCTTCCTGCGCTCCGCGGAAGCGGAAAACCGCTTCGACCAGACATTCGCGGCCCTGAACGAGTTCGCCCGCAAGGCGCGGGAGGGCAGCGCGTCCAAAGCTTGAAGGACCGCAGATACCGTGCCGCGGCATCGCCCGCGACACGGTCGCGGCTCAGTCGGATGTGAGGAGCCCGTTCAGCGTGCTCATCACCTCGTCCGGCGGCAAGTCCGCATATTCCTCCGGCGCGCCGGATCTGTTGATCCAGTGGCACACAAATCCGAATGCCTTGGCGCCGGCGATGTCCCAGCGGTTCGACGACTGGAAGGCGATGTCCGGTGCCGCGATCCGATAGGTCGAGGTGACGAGCGCGTAGGCCGCCGGTGCCGTCTTGTAGATCCGGAGCGGATGGACCGAAAAGATATCATCGAGCAGGTGTCCGATACCAGCCGCCTCGACCGCCTCCTCCAGCATCCGGGGCGTGCCGTTGGACAGGATCGCGACCTTCGCCCCTTTGTCCCGCAGCGCTGACAGCACCGCCGGCACTTCGGCGAAGCAGTCGAGCCGCCGATAGGCCTCCATGAGTTCGGTCTTCAGTCCCCGTTCCACGGCCGGAAAGCGTTGAAGGCAGAAATCGAGGGCGTTTTCGGTCAGATCAGAGAAATCCCGGTACTGACCCAGGAGGCTCGTTACCCAGGTATATTCGAGCTGCTTCACCCGCCAGAGATCGGAGAAGGCCTGCGCGTCAGGCCCGATCGCTCCCGCATGCCGACGCACCGCCGCATGCACGTCGAACAGCGTCCCATAGGCGTCGAAGACATAGGCCTTCGGCTCCGCGCCGGATTTGCGCTTGGTGTGCGATACGTCCTGCTGGTTCATGGCGTCCTCCCGGAACGGAAGGGTAGGGCGCGCCATGACGGTGATCAAGTCGCCCGGCCGCGCTTTGAGCCTTCAGCTCCGCCGCGCTTCCAGCCGCCGCCGGTCGCGCTCCACCATCTCGAAGCCGCGAGCCGTCAGCCGGAACTGCCGCTTCTGGAATTCGCCGCGGATCTCGATCAGACCCTCTTGCTCGGCCTCGCCAAGCGTCTTTAAACTCGTGCCCTTCGGCGGCGTCTGCCACTCCCGGCCTTGCGCGGCATGCAGCAATACCATGATCTTGATCATCGGGGTCTCTCTCCGGACGAACCAATCTCCGCCTTCCCAGTCTCGGGTCGGGCTGCAGATCGGATGACGCTGGCACGGTGAATGGTCACCGGCGCGTCGAAAACTTGAATTGCGTGCTGCTATGCCTGAGCTTTGTCCGGACGTCGATCCGAAAAACTGAAATTGAAGCACAGGAATTCTCGGAGACGCGCATCCTTCGACGAACGAAAATCAGGCTTTCGTCCGAAGCCAGTCCTTCAACACAGCATTGATCCGGGACTGCCAGCCCGGACCTTCCGCGCGAAAGGCATCGATCACCTCTTGGTCGAGTCGGATTGTTGTGGAGACCTTGGTCTTTGGACTTTTGGGGCGTCCACTACGAACGGGTGCCGCCTCAAATTTTTCCACCCAGGGGCTGACCGAAAGGTCGGGCGCCTCGTCGTCAATGTCCGACAAGTCGAGCTTTGTCATAGTCTTGTTCATGTCCACGAACTCGGATCGAAATCAGATCGACATTTTTGTTACTACAAAAATTCCGCGGAGTCACTCTTGTGGGAGGGCTGGCAAGGAAACGACCGCGACGCGCACCTTCACCCACCCAGATCCTGGTCGATCTCCGTCAACGCCCGGTCCACATGCCCCGCGAAGACCAGCGTTTCTTCCTCGGTGATGATCAGGATCTCCGGCGCACCCCGCACGCGCACATGCTGCGATTGCGCCAGCCCCTCGTCGAGGCCACGAGTGAGAAGATCCATGAACCGCGTGCCCGGCCCGGTGATCGCGATCGGCATGGTTTCCTCGGCAAGGCTCAGCATGCGCGACAGTCCCTGGCCAAGCGCCAGCCCCGCCTGGCGGAAGGCATATTGCGAGGCGCGGTGGCCCTGGCGGGCGCGGCTCGCGATCTTTTCCATTTCCGCAAGCGGCACGAACTTTGCCGGGATCGTATCCGGCGGCACTTCGAAGGCCATGCGCAGGATGCCGTAGAAGCCGGCCGAGGCCTCGATACAGCCGATCGCGCCGCAGCGGCAGAGCTTGCCGTCATCGGCGTGCAGCATATGGCCGAAATTTGGCGCCCGGATCTCGAGATCGCCGTGCTGGTCGCGATAGGCGATGCCGAGTCCGATCGAATGGCCGAGCGACAATGTCGCGAGCGACACAAGTGGCGTGCCGCGATTCTTCTCGAGCCGCAGCGCCAGCGCATGGGTGACGAGCAGGCTCTCGTTGAAGAGATGGATACGTCCGCCGCCGAAATCGGAAAGGGCGCTCTGGAAGTCGAGTTCCTGGTAGCCGAAGACCGGCGACCACAGAAGTTTCGCCCCCTCGCGATCGACCAGACCCTTGCTGGAAATCGAGATCGTCGAGATTGCCGAAGCGGGCAGGCGCGAGCGCTGGATGATTCTGGCGATGGCCGCACGAAAGCCTTCGAGAAAACGCCGGGGTGATTCCGGCCCCTGTTCGCGGGCCTCCTCGAAACGGTCGATCATCGTGCCGCGATAATCGGCGAGCGAGTACTGCACGGCATGCGAGGAAATGCGCACGGCGATCACATGGGCTGCATCCCGCCGCCTGGCGAACAACGCGCGCGGTCGGCCGCGCTGACCGGGATTGGCGACTTCGCGCCGCTCCAGCAATTCGTTCTTTTCGAGATGGGTGGTAATGGCGGAAACGGTCGCCGAGGAAAGCCCCGTTGCAGCCGACAGATCGGTATGCGCAAGTGGCCCCTCACGCCGCAGCACTTTCAGCACGAGCCCGTTGTTCTGGTGGCGAACGGCTTCTGTGCTCGCCCTCGGACTGGCTGTCATATTGGCTTTGTCGCCCGCTCTCGTATGGTCCACCGCATGCTCCTCCCAAAGCATTTGGTCACTGTCTTTGCAAGGCTCCTCCGGCCCGTGTTGACAGCGTGAGAATCTTCTGACAGTTATTTTCTCGACTGTCGAGAAAAACCATTGGACGGGGGTCCATGGGGTAAGGGCAGTTTTGCAGCGGGTCGTAGGTTGGGAGGTCTTCCGACGGTCCGCTATCACCTTGGGAGGTTTAAAATGAAATCCGTTATGAAGCTGATGGCAGCAACTGCCGTCATCGTGAGCCTGCATTCTGTCGCCAATGCCGAAGGTCTGACCGTCGGCGTCTCCTGGTCGAACTTCCAGGAAGAGCGTTGGAAGACGGACGAAGCCGCGATCAAGGCAGCGCTCGAAGCCGCCGGCAACAAGTACATCTCCGCCGACGCTCAGACGTCTGCCGCCAAGCAGCTGACCGACATTGAAAGCCTGATCGCACAGGGCGCAAACGCCCTGATCGTTCTGGCCCAGGATTCGGAAGCCATTGCTCCGGCCATCGAAAAGGCCACTGCCGAAGGTATCCCGGTCGTCGGTTACGACCGTCTGATCGAGAACCCGGACGCCTACTACGTCACGTTCGACAACAAGGAAGTGGGCCGCATGCAGGCTCGCGAAGTGTTCAAGGCGAAGCCGGAAGGCAACTACGTCTTCATCAAGGGCGCCTCGACCGACCCGAACTCCGACTTCCTCTATTCCGGCCAGATCGAAGTGCTGAAGGAAGCCATCGACTCGGGCAAGATCAAGAACGTCGGCGAAGCCTATACCGACGGCTGGAAGCCGGAAGCTGCCCAGAAGAACATGGAGCAGTTCCTGACCGCCAACAACAACGCGGTTGACGCCGTTGTTTCGTCCAACGACGGCATGGCCGGCGGTGTGGTTGCAGCTCTGGAAGCCCAGGGTCTCGCCGGCGCCGTTCCGGTCTCCGGTCAGGACGGCGACAAGGCCGCTCTGAACCGCGTCGCTCTCGGCACGCAGACCGTATCTGTCTGGAAGGACAGCCGCGAACTCGGCAAGAAGGCGGCTGAAATCGCCAACGAACTGGCCGCTGGCAAGTCGATGGACGAACTCGAAGGCACCGTGAAGTTCTCCGGCGGCCCGAAGGGCGTCGAAATGAACTCCTACTTCATCGCTCCGCTGCCGATCACCAAGGAAAACCTCGCCACCGTCATCGACGCTGGCTGGATCTCCAAGGAAGAGGCCTGCCAGGGTGTTGCCGCCGGTTCTGTTGCAGCCTGCAACTGATCGGCTTCGAGTGACTGAGCTGAAAGCTTGAGCCGAAACGCCGCAGCCTTTGCGCTGCGGCGTTTCGACTAATCGGGAGCATCGCGGCAGGAGTGTTTCGGTCGGCTTTAAGGGGCCACCGTCTATACCATCCGATAGCTGCAGAAGAATGAGAGATGCCTCGATTCTGATGGCGGGCAAGAAGCCCGAAAGCCCGCGCGAGACGCGTGCCCTTCGCAAGCCGACAAACGACTGGGGAGAATAATTCGTATGGCGGATCACAGCCTTGCCACACCCGCGCATGGAGCCCGGGCATCCAATGTTTCAGCGCTCAAGCGCTTCTTCCAGGCCACCGAGATCGACACGCGCCTGCTCGGCATGGTCATCGCGCTCGGCCTTATCTGGATCGGCTTCGACATCCTGTCGAACGGCCTGTTCCTGACCTCGCGCAACCTGTGGAACCTGTCGGTCCAGGCGGCTTCCGTCTCGGTCATGGCAACGGGCATGGTGCTGGTCATCGTCACCCGCAACATCGACCTGTCGGTCGGCTCGATCCTCGGTTTCGTCGGCATGATCATGGCGGTGCTTCAGGCCCGCATCCTGCCGCCGATCATCGGGTTTGAGCATCCGATGATGTGGATCATCGCGCTGTCGGCCGGCATTCTCGTCGGCACGGCGATCGGCGCGCTGCATGGCGCCATCATCGCCTTCCTCGGCGTTCCCGCTTTTATCGTCACACTCGGCGGCCTGCTCGTCTGGCGCGGCGCCGCCTGGATGGTCACGTCGGGTGCGACGGTTGCCCCGATGGATACCACCTACCGCCTGATGGGCGGTGGCGCGGACGGTTCGATCGGCGTGACCGCGAGCTGGATCGTCGGCGCAGTCGCCTGCGTCATGATCGTGCTGTCGATCCTCAACACCCGCAAACAGCGCCGCCGTTTCGGCTTCCCGCTGCGTCCCCTCTGGGCCGAATATTTCCTCGTCGCCTCCGGCTGCATTGCCGTGCTCGGCGCCGTCTGGGTCGCCAACAGCTATTACATGCCGGTGAACCTGGCGAAGAAATATGCCGAAGCCAATGGCATCGCCTGGCCGGAAGGTGGTCTGCAGATCGGTCTCGGCATCGCCGTTCCGGTCCTGATCGCCATCGGTATCGCCATGGTCATGGCCTTCATCACCAACCGCACGCGCTTCGGCCGCTATGTCTTCGCGATCGGCGGCAATCCGGAAGCCGCCGAACTCGCCGGCATCAAGGTGAAGTGGGTCACCGTCAAGATGTTCGCGCTGATGGGGGCACTCTGCGCCATCGCCGCCGCCATCTCGACCGCCCGCCTGAACGCCGCGACCAATGCGCAGGGCACGCTCGACGAGCTCTACACCATCGCGGCGGCCGTCATCGGCGGCACCTCGCTGGCCGGCGGCGTCGGCACCATCGCCGGCGCCATGCTCGGCGCCATCGTCATGCAATCACTGAATTCGGGCATGGTCCTGCTCGGTCTCGACACACCGCTCCAGAGCATCGTCATCGGTATCGTGCTCGTCGTGGCGGTCTGGCTCGACACCGTCTACCGCGCCCGTGCGAAGTAAGGGGAGTTGAACTCATGTCGGAAAATCGCACCCCCCTCGTGGAAATGCGCAATGTCTCCATCTCCTTCGGCGGCATTCATGCCGTCGACGACGCCACGATCGACCTGTTTCCGGGCGAAGTCGTGGCCCTGCTCGGCCACAATGGTGCCGGCAAGTCGACGCTGATCAAGATCCTGTCGGGCGCCTACAAGCGCGACAACGGCGACATCCTGGTCCGCGGCGAGTTTGCCGATATCAACAATCCGCGCGACGCCAAGAAATACGGCATCGAGACGATCTACCAGACGCTCGCCGTCGCCGATAACGTCGATGCCGCGGCCAATCTCTATCTTGGCCGCGAGCTGCGCACCGCCTGGGGCACGCTCGACGACGTCGCGATGGAAGCCAAGGCCCGTGAAGTCATGGGACGCTTGAACCCCAACTTCCAGCGCTTCAAGGAGCCGGTCAAGGCGCTTTCCGGCGGTCAGCGCCAGTCGGTGGCGATTGCCCGCGCGATCCTCTTCGACGCCCAGATCCTGATCATGGACGAGCCGACGGCCGCTTTGGGTCCGCAGGAAACCGCCCAGGTCGGCGAGCTGATCCAGCAGCTGAAGAAGGACGGCATCGGCATCTTCCTGATCAGCCACGACATCCACGACGTCTTCGACCTCGCCGACCGCGTCTTCGTCATGAAGAACGGCCGCGTTGTGGGCCATGCCCGCACCGAAGATGTCACCAAGGATGAAGTCTTGGGCATGATCATCCTCGGCAAGTGCCCCCCCGGCGCCGTGCCGGGGCCAGGGGCCATGCAGACGGCGTGAGCTGAGCGACAGTGAAATGAGACAGGCGAGGGGGCGTTAAGCTCCCTCGTTTTCGTTTGGCGGGGCGTCCAGTGGCGCGGGGGCAGGTTACGTATGAGGGTGTTGCGCCTGCTCAAGAGCCGCCGCAATATGCGAGATCGGCCGCAACAGCCGGAACGGATCGTCTTTCGACGGCAGGAACCCCCGCCGTGTCCAGAACAGCCGCGCCTCTTCATCAATGGCATTGACGATCAGCGCCCGCCCACCCACAAGCGCTGCGCCCTGCACGCAGCGGGTAAGCGCATGTTTGATGAGACCTGTCCCGATCCCATGCCCGGCATAGGACTGATCGACGGCAAGCTGCCCGAGCAGCAGGCAGGGCACGGGATTGGGCGGCTGGCCGGTGCGGATGGAGCGGGGCAGGGACGCCGGCAGCACGGCCGTCGGAGAGAGGCCGTAATAGCCGACGACCCGTCCTGCATCATGCACCACAATGATGACGGTGAAGCCGTTTTCCTGATTGGCGCGTGCCCGCGTCTTCAGCCAGTGGTCGAGAGCAGGCTTGCCGCAGGAAAAGTCGCTCAGGTCATGGCCGTCATGCAGCGGCTCGGGAGCGGAAAGCGCCATGCTCAGTCCTTCGCTCGGTAACCCGCCTCCCAGGGGGCAGGGCGGCGCAGAACCTCAACCAGTTCGGGCACAACCTCCACCGGCGCCGCCATCAGCGCCATGAACTCGGCAAATCCCTCTTCTGTCATGCGGATCAGCTGTTGCTCCATGACAGCTTCTTCAGCGGCCCTGACGGCAGCATCCCGAACGAAATCGGTCCGCGATCGGCCTTTCAGAGCAGCCGCACGGTCGATCATCGCCACATCCGCTTCCGGCAGGCGCATCGATATTGGATAGTCCTTGCGGTCCTGGATGCGGGACATTGAGATCACTCCTTGATCAACCGCAATATCGCAACTTGTAGCGCAAAACGCAATACGTCGAATTGCGCCCGCGTCGGCGTGTGACGGGAGACCTCGGCCAAGTGTCAGCCCCCCCAACGCAAAGAACCGGGCGCAAAGGCCCGGCTCCATCTGTTTTGCGTCCGTATTCGTGGCGGCGCGCTATGCCTTACAGCGTGTAGGCGTAGTCCGCAGGCTGGAAGCGGTAGTGGTCGCCGTCGACGAAGATCCGGCCGAAGCTCGGGAAGGCGATGTGGGTAGCGGCGATCAGCATGTTGTCGGCCGAGACCATGTCGAAGATTCGGCGGCGGCTGGCGGCAGCCTGCGCGGGATCCATGTCGAAGGCGAACCCGACATCCGGCTTGACGGCATGGATCGCTGCATTGTGCACGGTATCGCCGACGATCAGCAACTGGTCTGCACCTGAGGCAACGCGCAGGATGCTGTGACCGGGCGTGTGGCCGGCAGACAGGATCATCTCGACGCCCGGGAAGATCTCGCCATCCTTTGCGAGACGCGTGCGCGCCTCATAAGGCTTCAGCGCCTTGCGAGCGAGGTCGAACATCGGCTTCAGGCCATCGGGTGCCTTCGACAGAGCGCCGTCATCCAGCCAGAACCCGGCTTCCTTCTCGTGCAGAACGAGCTCGGCATTCGGGAAGAGAGCCGCACCATCCGCGCCGATCAAGCCGTCGGCGTGGTCGGGGTGGGTATGGGTCAGGATCACGGCATCGATCTGGTCGGGCGTGATGCCGGCGGCTGCCAGATTGGCGATCGTGCGACCAAGCGTCGGTCCGAACATCTGGTTGGAACCGATACCGGTGTCGACCAGATAGGTCTTCTCGCCGGAATTGATGACGAAGGCATTGACCGAGGTCGGCAGACTTTCGGTGAGACCGGCCTGGTTCAGAATGCCGACGAGATCGGCCTTGTCGGCACCGGAGAAATTGTCGACCGAAAGTGGCGCATAGCCGTCGAGCAGGGCGGTGATTTCGAGGCTTCCGACCTTGCGGCGATAGAAGCCCGGCGCCTGGACACCCGCAAGCGGTGCTGCGGCAAATGCCGAGGTGGAAAGAGCAGCGCCAAGGCCGGCGGCAGCCCCGGTCAGTAGCAGGGAACGACGATTGATGAGCATGGAAGATCTCCCATTCGAGATGGAGTGGAGCACCATTTCCGTCGCACGGGTTCGCGCGCAATAGGTTGCACGAACATATCTGTCACACGAGAGATTTGCGCACAAGTCGTAATGTGATCTAGAGTGATCGGACTTGCTTTGAGGTTGCCTCTGCCGCATGCCGCATCTTATACCACCTGCCGATGACAGGATGCTGTCAACGCAGGCGGTAAAGAAGTCGGTCATGAGAACGGCGCTGCATCGGGATCGAAAGGGATTTCATGGCGGACAAGGATGACAAGAGCCTGGACCACCAGTTGTGCTTTGCCATCTATGCGACGTCGCTTGCCTTCACCCGTGCTTACCGCCCACTGCTCGAAGAACTCGACCTCACCTATCCGCAATATCTCGCCATGCGGCTGCTATGGGCCGAAGATCGCCTCACCGTCGGGCAGCTTGCAGAACGCCTGGCGCTGGAATCGGGAACGGTGACACCGCTGATCAAGCGATTGGAACAGGCAGGCCTGGTGACCCGGTGCCGCTCGCGCATCGACGAGCGCCAGGTCAATGTTCATCTGACGGAGAAAGGTATCGGCCTGAAGCCGGTCGCCGATCAACTGAACGATGACGTCAAAGGGCTGGTCGGACCGCGTTTCATCGACGATGCAGCCCTGATCGAGACACTTCAGGCACTGCGCAAGGTGCTGGTCGGCGACAGCCGCTGACCTGCGCTTTCCGCCGGGCTCATACGCCTCCGATTAAAGCCCCGATCGTCCCGCCGACCAGAAGTACGATGCCGATGAGGAAGGTCAGTGCCGCCCCTGGTCCGCGCGTCTTGGCATCGGCGTAATATTCGGCGGCGTAGAGCACACGCGCCGCTGTCCAGCCGAGGCCGAGCAGCCCGGCCAGCATGTCTGAGACGTAGAAACCGAAGATCCACAACGCCGGCAGGAACAGAACAAGCTGCTCCACCGTGTTCTGCTGTACGCGAAAGACCCGCTCGAAATCGGCATTGCCCGTCGTCTTCGGCGCCTCGATGCCGAACTTCTTGCGCGCCTGCCCCACTTTCAGAAGGAACCAGCAATAGGTGAGCAGGGCGGCAAACGTGGCGAGTATGGTGAAACGCATGATTTTTCCCGGCAACCATTTCGGCGGTAACCATTGATTGGTAGGCGGCGTGTCACGATAAGGCAAGCAAGGAAGGTTACAGTCGCGGCGTGATCGTGAAGAGCGCCATGCTTGTCGGCAGGCGGCTTTTCAGCCATCATCGGTGACCTGGCTTCGCTGCGAGCGGCGATGAAAAACGAAGAGATGTGATGAGTACCGACCAGTTCAAGTTTGGCCGCGCCTACGACCTGCACGAGCTGGTCGCCGACGGGATCATTCATGGCATCGGTGTCGTCTTTGCGCTGGTCGGTGCCACCGCGCTCATCTTCTACGCCACCGTCTATTCCGACTATGCCAATATCGCCGCCAGCTGGATCTACGGCCTCGGCCTGATCATCTCGCTCGGCGTTTCCTTCACCTACAACATGTGGCCGCATTCCCGCGTGAAGTGGATCCTCCGCCGCTTCGATCACTCGGCGATCTTCATCCTGATCGCCTCCACCTACACGCCCTTCCTCGTCCAGGGTGCCGATCGCCCGATGATCCTGGCGCTGCTCATCGGCATCTGGATCACGGCGTTTACCGGCATCTGGCTGAAATTCCGTTTTCCCGGCCGCTACGACCGCCTCGCCATCCTGCTCTATCTCGGCATGGGCTGGAGCGGCGCGCTGGCCATGGGCCCGATCTCCGAAATCATTCCCGGCGTCACGCTGACGCTGATCATCGTCGGCGGCTGCATCTATTCCGCCGGCGTCGTCTTCCATGTCTGGGAACGCCTGCGCTTCCAGAACGCGATCTGGCACGCCTTCGTCGTGACAGCCGCCATCGTGCATTATTCGGCCGTGTTCACGGCGATCAGCCTGGGCTGAGGGCACCAGGATTTCATTGGATCGTCATCCTCGGGATTGTCCCGAGGATCTGCCGAGGTCTACGACAGGCTCGACCTTTTTGCTGACGTGGCGCGCTGGGCAACCGCAGCAGATGCCCGGGACAAGCCCGAGCATGACGACTTGAAGGAGCGCCCCTCAGATATCCGTGAGCTTGGCCTGTTTCTCGATGTGCTTCGCCACCTGACCGGCTCCGATGCGAAAACCCGCCAACTTCACCGGAAAGGAAAGTGCGAGCGAAACACCCGCCAGCACCAGCGCCGCCGTGACAGGCGTCATGCCCATTTCGCCGGCCAGCAGCTGCAGCTCCGCCATGGTGAGGCCGTTGAACAAGACGATGCCGGCCAGAACCAAGCCGCCCAGAACCGTGGCGACGACCGCGAGCAGGGCGCACAGCTTGAGGCTCAGCCCCCAGCTCGGGCGTGCCTTCAGCCGCTCGGCCACGAAGCTGCCGGCAGATGAGCCCGCGGCCATCAACACGGCCACATTGCCGGCCGACGACAGGCTGTCGCCCCAGCCATAACTGTCGAGCGCCAGCACCAGCAGATAGATGAAGATTTGCGCTGCGATGAAGACGAGGGTGTATCGGGTGAGGAGGCCGGGAAGAAGAGAGTTCATGCGCGCGTTTTCCGTCTGTGATGGTCTTGCCTTTAACCCCTTGTTGCCCGATGTCTCGACGCGGCGAAGTATCGTCCGTCACACTCCTGTTCCGCTCGGCGGTTTTTCCGCTGGAAAATGCAAAAGCCCGATCATGACCAATCCCATTCTCCGCGACGCCACCGAAGCCGACCTTCCCGCCATCCTCGACATCTACAATCACGCCGTTGCCGAGACCACCGCGATCTGGAACGAGACCCTGGTCGATCTCGACAACCGAAAGGCCTGGTTCGAGGCCCGCCAGGCTCGTGGCTTTCCGATCCTCGTCACCGAAATCGACGGCCGCATCTCCGGCTACGCCTCCTATGGCGACTGGCGCGCCTTCGACGGCTTCCGCCAGTCGGTCGAGCACTCCGTCTATGTCGAGAAGAATTTTTACGGTCGCGGCCTCGGCAAGGCCCTGATGACGGCCCTGATCGAACGGGCGACACGGCGGGGCATCCACGTCATGATCGCCGCCATCGAAGCCGGCAACACCGGCTCCATCGCCCTCCACAAGAGCCTCGGCTTCTGCCTCGTCGGCACGCACCACGAAGTCGGCCAGAAATTCGGCCGCTGGCTCGATCTGACGATGATGGAGCTGAAGCTCGGGGAGTGAGGCTCCCGCCTCCCCCTTGGGGGGAGGTCGCTTCAAATCGGCGGGTGGAGGCGCAAATGGCGACGAGTTCCACCTCATTTAGCTGAGCTTGCGCCTCTAACGTTCACCCCACCCCGGAGCTTTGCTCCGACCCTCCCCCTCAAGGGGAGGGTGGACCCACCGCCTTACAGCAGCGCCAACAGTGCCTTGGCCGCCTCTTCCGACGAGGCCGGGTTCTGGCCGGTCACCAGCTTGCCGTCGGTCACCACAAACACGCCCCAGTCGGCGCCCTTTTCATAGCGGCCGCCGCGCTCCTGCAGCATGTTTTCCACGAGGAATGGCACGACCTGGGTCAGGCCCACTGCTTCCTCCTCCGAATTGGTGAAGCCCGTCACCTTGCGGCCGTTGACCAGCGGCTGGCCGTTTTTGCCCTTGACGTGGCGAAACACGCCCGGCGCATGGCACACCGCGCCGATCGGCCGGTCCTTGGCCGCGAAAGCCTCGATCAGTGCGATGCTGTCCTTGTCTTCCGCCAGATCCCAGAGCGGACCATGGCCGCCAGGATAGAAGACTGCGTCGAAGTCATCAGGATCGATGTGTGACAGCGGCGTAGTCGAAGCGAGCAGCTGCTGCGCCGTCTGGTCGGCCTTGAACCGGTCCGTCGCTTCCGTCTGTGCGTCCGGCTCGTCGCTTTTCGGATCGAGCGGCGGCTGGCCACCCTTCGGCGAGGCAAGCGTGATCTCGGCCCCGGCATCCTTCAGGACATAATAGGGTGCTGCAAATTCTTCCAGCCAGAATCCGGTCTTCTTGCCGGTATCGCCGAGCTGGTCGTGAGAGGTAAGAACCATCAGGATTTTCATCTGTGTCATTCCTTCTTGTTTCAGTGTTGGGAGTGAAGTGGCAGTTGGTCATCCGGCCCGACGCGGATCACCCGCTTGCCGAATCCTTCGCCGCGCAACAGCCCGACAAAGGCGCGCGGTGCCTCTTCCAGCCCGTCGATCATTTCCTCGCGGTATTTGATCTTGCCGGCCTCGACCCAGCCGTTCATCTCCTTGGCGAATTCCGGGTAGAGAGGACCGAAATCGTCGAAGACGATGAAGCCGCGCAGGGTGATCCGCTTCTTGAGGAAAAGGCCCATCAGCCAGCCCAGCCGATCCGGTCCATCGGGCAGCGAGGTCGCGTTATACTGGGCAACCAGCCCGCAGAGCGGAATGCGCGCACCGGTGTTGAGCAGGGGAGCTACGGCATCAAAGACCTTGCCGCCGACATTCTCGAAATAGATGTCGATGCCATCAGGCGTCGCCGCCTTGAGCTTTTCGGCAAAGTCGCCGGTCTTGTAGTCGATGCAGGCGTCGAAACCGAGCGTGTCGACCACATGGGCGCATTTCTCCGCCCCGCCGGCAATGCCGACGACGGTCAGCCCGAGGATCTTGCCGATCTGGCCGACGGTCGCGCCCACCGGCCCCGACGCACCACCGACGACCAAAGTCTCGCCGGCCTTCGGCTGGCCGATCTGCTTCAGGCCCGACCAGGCGGTGAAGCCCGGCATGCCCGTGACGCCGAGCGCCCAGGACGGATGGCTCGGATTGACGCCGAGCTTCGTCACGCCGCGTCCGTTGGACAGCGCATAGTCCTGCCAGCCGGAGAACCCGACCACCCAGTCACCTTCGCTGAAGCCGTCGAGCTTCGAGGTCACGACGCGCGACACTGTCCCGCCGACCATGGTGGCGCCGATCTCGACGGGCGCCGCATAGGACGGCGCATCGCTCATCCGCCCGCGCATATAGGGATCGAGCGACAGGAAGACCGTGCGCAGCAGCATCTGACCGTCGCCGGGCTCGGGGACCTCAGTCGTCTCCAGCCTGAGTGTGCGGTCGTCGGGTTCGCCCTTGGGGCGCTCCGCCAGCACGAAGCGGCGATTGCTCGTGGTCGATTGCGGCATGGAATGTCTCCTGGCTTGCAAACCCCGTCGCTGGACGAGACTTTCTGAAACGTGCGCCGTCTGCCGGCCGATCCTGCAATGCAGGAGCCCGCGGCGCCGATCATGAACCAGTCAACGGCACCCGCCATCCGTTGTTCCATGACATTCTGTCTCGTTCATGACGGCAAGGCCGGTGTCGACCTCCCCACTTGAGGGAAGGGGAGGGTTGATGCCATGCCGCGACGATCAGCGCTCACCGTTTCGAGGCCCTGATGGTGTACGGCTTCGCGGAATGTCGCCTCATCCTGCAGCCTGAACTCACTCGATCCGCACCCGCGCCATCTCGCCGCGGATCCGGATGTCGGGCTTGGCTCCCGGCGTGTTCGGCAGCGCGCTGTCGACATAGGAGGCCACCGCCTCCACGCCGTAGGAGATCGGCGTAGGCACGAGAAACCGCAGCGATGCGTCGAGCATGGCGCCCGATATCCGGATCCCCTCGGTGTTCAGCACGCGCTCGAAGGCAAGCCGCGCCCTGAGCGCCGCTCCTGCGACGGAGACGGAGGCGGCATGACCGGTAAAGGAAAAATCGCCGGCATCGCTGTCGACGTCGATCACGGAGAAATCGCCCGCAAGCGTGATGCGCGCCGCGTTCTGCCGGATCGACACCATGGCCTCCGGCGCGAGTCCGACCGCAAGCGTCAGCGTGCAGTCGTCCCACTCGTTCCAGCCGAAGAAGCCGCCGCGATCGCCCATGTCCACGGTCAGCGTGTCGCCGTCTCGCGTCATCCGGGCCTGCCCGGCGCAATCCCCGGCAAACCAGCCCGACCGCCAAAGGGCGCCCCAGCCATGCCGCGTGCCGGACAGCACGGCCTCCTGTTTGCTACCGCCCCGGGTCGAGATGGAGATGTCGCTGGCCGCTCCCGTCACCGTCAGCCGTGTGACGCCGGTCAGGTCGAGAGGGCCGGAAATCGCGTCGCTCGCCCGGATCATCTGCACGCTGCCGTCGATGATCGCGAGGCCGACGAGACCGCCGAGGATGGAGAGAAGGATCGTTCTTTTGCGCATGGTCGGCAGCTCCTGTCTTGGCGCGCCACAGTTTGGCGGGCCGGTTTCGATGCCCTCCATCTGCCGCCCACCTCCTATGATGCGCGACCTTAATCGCGATCCGGGTCGACCGGGATCGCGCTTTCGGTCATGGTCACGGCATCAAACCACGCTCATCTCGGCCGAAACAACGCATGCTCTTCGTCCCGCTCTCCTTTCTGGTGGCCCTCTTCCTCGCCGTCTTCCTCGTGCGTCTGCTGCTCGAGGGCCGCGACAGCTGGGGGACGCATGGCCTCTTCCTCGCGCTGATCGTCCTGCATATCGTGCAGAGCCTGCTCGTCGGGCTGCGCTGGGGTTACGGCATGACCCAGGTCCTCGCTGTCCTGCCTGTCATGGCGAGCCTCATTCCGGCGCTCTCCTATCTCGCCTTCCGCGATCTCGTCGGCGAGCGCCAGGGCATTGCGCGCGCCGACTGGCCGCATCTCCTTCCGACCGTCCTGATTGCCGCCATCCTGCTCTCGATGCGGCTGCCTCAGACTTTCGGCATTCCCGAGGCCCTCCGCATTCCCCTCGATCTCGTCCTGATCGCCATTTTCCTCGGTTACGGCATGGCGCTGCTCTGGCTTGCCCGGCTCGGCCCCGATGGCCTCGTTGCCGCCCGTCTCGATGGCGCCCTGCGCTCCTACCGTGCCCTGCAACTGACCGGCATCGCGCTCATCACCTCGGCCCTGACGGATGTCGCGATCAGCCTCGACATGCTCTGGTCCGGGGGGCGTTACTCGCCCATGGTCGTCTCTGCCGCCACGACACTGATCCTGCTGCTGCTCGGCATCGGTGCCGTCACCGCCGGCCAGGAGGAAGTGGGCGAGGGAAGCGGCGAAGGGGAGCGCACCGAAGGAGGTGACACCGTCGACAACAGGGTCATGCCCCCGACATCGCCAGACCATACGGCGCCAGGGATGCCTGCCTCGCCGCCCGCTGCCCCGGCAAAGCCGTCCACCGAAGATCACCGCCGCCTCGCCGCCGATCTCGACCGCCTGATGACGGATAAACGCCTCTGGACCGATCCGGACCTCAACCTTGCCCGTCTCGCCCGCCGCCTCGGCTCACCCGCGCGTGCCGTGTCGGAAGCCGTCAACCGCGTGCATGGCATGAGCGTCTCGCACTACGTCAACAACCACCGCATCGCAGAGGCCTGCCACCTGCTCGCCGACACCGACATGCCGATCACCCGCATCCTCTTCGAGGCCGGCTTCATCACCAAGTCCAATTTCAACCGGGAGTTCCTGCGCGTCACCGGAGCGAGCCCGAGCGATTGGCGGCGGCGTCTTTCCCTTCTCCCCAGCGGGGAGACCAGTTCATTGCTGATCTCGAAGCTCGCGAAATCGGTGTGACAGGTGATATCGGGCACAAGGCCCTGGATGCTGCCCAGCAGTTCGGGAAGATCGTCAACCACGCGGCAAAGCTCAATCTGGGCGATTGTTTCAGCTATGCTTGCGCCACAGTCGCGAAGTCCAGGATCGCCTATAGGGGCAATGATTTTGGCCACACAGATCTGGGTTGGTGAACTCCCAACCTCCCCTTGAGGGGGAGACGCACACGCTCACCGCGAATAGGCCGTGATCACCTCGAGAAATGCATCACCATAGCGCTCCAGCTTCGCTTGCCCGATGCCGGAAATGCCGAGCATCTCATCCTCGTCCAGGGGGCGCTCGGTGGCGAGTGCGATCAGCGTCGTGTCGGGGAAGACGACATAGGGCGGCACGCCCTGTTCGCGGGCAAGCTCCATGCGCCTGGCCCTTAGTGCTTCGAACAGTTCCTGATCCGCCTGGTCGAGCCCCGCCTTGGCACTTGCCGCCCGCGCCGAAGAAGAGCCCCGCGCGGCCTTGCCCGTCGTCGGACGGTCCTTGCGGAAGCGCACCTCCACCTCGCGCTTGAACACGGCGCGGGCACTGTCCTCGAGTTTCAACGCGCCGAAGGCCGTATGGTCGACGCGAACGTAACCGGCCGCCAGCAGCTGGCGAAACACCGATTGCCAGGTCTTCGACGGCAAATCCTTGCCCACACCGAAGACCGGCATGTCGCAATGCCCGAAGCGCTGCGTCTTGTCATTCTCGGTACCAAGCAAGACGTCGATCAGGTGGCCTGTGCCGAAGCGCTCGCCGGTCCGGTAGATCGCCGCCAGCGCCTTGATCGCTGCGTCCAGCCCGTCCCAGGTCTCGACGGGTTTGAGGCAGGTATCGCAATTGCCGCATCCGCCGGAATGCGCTTCGCCGAAATGTTTCAGGATCGCCTGGCGCCGGCAGCCCGGCGTCTCGCAGATGGCCAGGAGCGCATTGAGCTTCGCCCGCTCCACCCGCTTGATCTCGTCGGCAGCCCCTCCCTCGTCAATCATCCGCCCGCGCTGGATGACATCGGCCATGCCATAGGCCATCCACACCTCGGACGGCAGCCCGTCACGCCCCGCGCGGCCCGTCTCCTGGTAATAGGCCTCGACCGAACCCGGCAGGTCGAGATGCGCCACATAGCGCACATTCGGCTTGTCGATGCCCATGCCGAAGGCGACGGTCGCGACGAGGCAGAGGTCTTCTTCCTTCAGAAACGCGTCCTGATTGGCATCCCGGACAGCCCGATCCATGCCGGCATGATAGGGCAGGGCGCGGATGCCCTGATCGTCCAGCCAGGTCGCGATCTCCTCGACCTTGGCGCGGGAGAGACAATAGACGATGCCGCTCGATCCCTTGTGGCGCGACAGGAACCGCAGGAGTTGCTGGCGCGGCTGGTCGCGCTCGACGATCTCATAGGCGATGTTCGGCCGGTCGAAGGAGGTGGTGAACACCTCCGCATCATGCAGGCCAAGCCGCTCGATGATGTCTTCCCGCGTATGCGGATCGGCAGTCGCGGTGAGCGCCAGCCGCGGCACGCCGGGAAAAAGGTCCGTGAGTTTGCCGAGTTCGCGATATTCCGGCCGGAAGTCATGCCCCCATTGCGAAACGCAATGGGCCTCGTCGATGGCAAAGAGCGCGATCTCGACCCCTTGCATCATTTCGACAAAGCCCGGCGTCGCCGTCCGCTCGGGGGTCACATAGAGAAAGTCGAGTTCGCCGCGATCGAGTGCCCGGCGGATCTCGACATACTGCTCGCGCGACAGCGTCGAATTCAGCGCCGCCGCCCGGACCCCGAGCCCTTTCAGCGCCTCGACTTGGTCGCGCATCAGCGCGATCAGCGGCGAGACGACGACCCCCACGCCCGGCCGGCAGAGTGCCGGCACCTGGAAACACAACGACTTGCCGGCCCCCGTCGGAAACAAGACGACGGCATCGCCACCTGAAACGACATGGGACACCACCTCCGCCTGCCGCCCGCGAAAGGCCGGATAACCATAGACGCGCTTCAATACGGCAAGCGGGCCTTCGTGGGCCTCGGCGGCGAAAAGCGGATCGGTGAGGGAGCGAGTCGGCATGTTCAGAGCTTTAGACGACGAGGCAGGGCATGGCTACGGGCCGGTCAGGTTTCTCGGTGGAGAAGGCAAAGCCGGCCTTGTCAGACCCTCATCCTGCTGCGCCTCTTCACGCACTGCCAACGATCCGGATCCTCCCCGATGCCAACTCCCCTGAAACTCTACCTCGCCGGCCCCGAAGTCTTCCTGCCCGATGCCCGCGCCATCCTCGATGCCAAGGCAGACCTCACCCGCGTTTACGGCTTCGAACCCATCTGCCCCGGCGACCTCACCATTCCGCCGGCGCCGACGAAACACCAGTTCGGTCTCAACATCTCCGAAGTCGACGAGGGCTTCATGAACCGGGCCGACGGCATCATCGCCAATCTCACGCCCTTCCGCGGCATCGCCGCCGACCTCGGCACCGTCTTCGAGCTCGGCTATATGTGCGGCGCCGGCAAGATCGTCGCTTGCTACACGAATGTTGCTGAAACGCATTATCAACGCACGCTCGCCTGGTATGGCGGCGCGATCAGCCGTGATGCCGAAGGCCGCATGCGCGGGCCGGACGGCCATTCGCTCGAAGATTTCGACATGATCGAAAACCTGATGCTGCATGGCGGCGTCGCCCGCCGGGGCGGCCCGGTCCGCGTCCATGCGGCCGATCCGGAACGCCTCTGGACGGATTTCACCGCCTTCGAGCAATGCTTGAAGACGCTTGCGGAAAGAATCTGAAATCAGCGGCTTGGGCCTGCATTTTCGCCCGCCTTGTGCGTCGCCGACGCTCATGTGTCGGCGGAGCGAATGATGAAGATGCCGTGCCGTAGACGAGCAACTGGCTCGCGAACAGAACAGCCCCCTGAAATCCCGGGGCTTGTCATCGCCCCGGGGCAGGTACTCTGCTGGTCGCCCCACCGGAGATCCCCCTGTGCATCAGCCTGTCCCGCCGAAGCCGCCGCTCGGCCGCAACTTTCACCGCCTTCTCCTGTCCAGCGGCCTCGCCAATCTCGCCGATGGCATCGGCGTTGTCGCCTGGCCCTGGCTCGCCTCGCTAATCACCCGCGATCCCTTGGCGATCGCACTCGTCGGCGTGGCGCAGAAACTGCCCTGGTTTCTCTTCGCCCTTCCGTCGGGCGTGATCACCGATCGCCTTGATCGCCGGCATCTCGTCATTGCCATGGATCTCCTGCGCTTCGTCACGCTGGTCGCGCTCTCTGCCACCATGCTGATCGCAGGCCTCTTGCCCGAAGCGCCGGTGCAGGAGTTTCCGCGTGACTTGCTTTACGGCCTGCTGCTGTTGTCTGCCCTGATCGTCGGCTTTGCCGAAGTCCTGCGCGACAATTCCGCCGTGACACTCTTGCCCGCGATCGTATCGCATGCGCGGCTCGAAACGGCCAATGGCCGCATGGGCAGCGTCGAGACCGTCATGAACATGATGATCGGCCCGCCGCTGGCAGGTTTGATGATCGGGCTCGCTTTGCCGCTTGCCTTCGGGCTCTACGGCCTCGCCTTTGCCTTTGCCGGTCTGCTCGTCCTGTCGATCCCGGGCACGTTTCGCACCGTCAGACCGGAGCCGCGTCCCTGGCTCGCCGAAATCCGCGAGGGCGCTCGCTATCTCTTCGCCCGTCCGCTTCTGCGCGATCTCGCGATCGGGCTCGGTGCGCTGAATGCCATCGATGTCATGCTGCTCATGGGATTGGTTCTCTATGCGCAGGAGGTCATCGGGTTGAACTCGGCGGAGTATGGGCTACTGCTGACGGGCCTTGCAGTCGGCGGCGTGATCGGCGGCCTGCTGGGAGAACCGATCATTCGCCGCTTCGGCGCCTCCGCCTGCCTGCGCGCCACCATCGTAGGCTGCCTCCTCTGGGCGCTGATCGTACTATTCTGGCCAGAGCCTGCTCTGGTCTGGGCCGCTCTCACATTGTCGGCCGTGACTGGCATGATCTGGAACATCATCACGGTGTCGCTCCGCCAGCGCATGATCCCGCCGCATCTTCTCGGTCGGGTCAACAGCGTCTACCGCTTCTTCGGGCTCGGCACCATGCCGCTCGGCATGCTGACGGCGGGTGCGAGCGTCAGCATCGCCGAGGCTTTCATCCCGCGCACCCAGGCGCTCGCCATGCCCTTCGCGCTCGGCGCCATCCTGTCCATCCTGCTGCTCGTCGGCATCTGGAACCGCGTTTCGCCCAGGGCGCTGGCAGCCTTGCACGCGGGTGAGGGGGCTCCACCTCCCCCTTGATGGGGGAGGTCGCCGCAAAGCGGCGGGTGGGGTTTATCAGGCTTCGGTGTGCACAGGGTTCCCCCTACCCGCAGCGTCGCTCCGACCCTCCCCTCGAGGGCAGGGTTGTTTGCCGATCAGCCCTTTTTCTTCGTCGGCTGTGCGCTCGGATCTTCGAAACGGATACCGCAGTTGTTCTTGATCGACGCCGTCTCGATTGCCTTCATTTCACCCTTTAGTCGCGCAACTTCCGCCGCCGAAGCCCCGTCACCCTTGGCGAAGAACAGCGCCGGCCAGAAGATTACAAGTCCGACGCCAACGGCGACCGCATCATTGTCGGCTTTCTTCTGCTGCGCGCCGCTGGCGGCGATCGCGCGAGCCGAAACGGCTGTTGCTTCTTCGCGCAGTCGGTCGCAGGAAAGGCTCTCGTAGAGTGCCGGCGAGACATAGGCTGCCTCGATCTCGGATGGCTTGCTGGCGCAAGACGAGAAGGCTGCAGCGATAGCCACAGCAAATGCGATAGTCGATTTCATGCTGACCCCCAGTTGTGAATGCATCCCGGGTGTCGCATTGGTGGATCGTCGTCAAAGGCAAAAATCGCAGGTTTGTGCAAAAGGCTAGGGTGTCCACAACCAAAAGTGGGCTGAAGATGTTGCTGCACTGTAGCTGAGGGGCGCTCCACCTCCTTCTCGATGGCGAGGTCGCCGCAAAGCGGCGGGTGGGGTGATACTTTTCCGTCTGCCGCCACCGGTCACCCCACCCCGGACCTCCGCTCCGACCCTCCCCCTCAAGGGGAAGGGTGGGAAATCACTCGATCGGCGTGAACACCATCGAATGTCCATTGATGCAGTAGCGCAAGCCTGTCGGCTTCGGGCCGTCGGGGAAAACGTGGCCCAGATGCCCGCCGCAATTGGCGCAGCGGATTTCGGTGCGCACCATGCCGAAGGCCGTGTCGCGGTGCTCGGTCACGGCATCGGGTTTCACGGGCTCGAAATAGCTCGGCCAGCCGCAGCCCGCGTCGAACTTGGTGTCAGAGACGAAGAGCGGCTCGTCGCAGGCCGCGCAGCTATAGAGGCCTTTCTGGAAATTGTCCCAGTAGGGGCCGGTGAAGGCACGCTCCGTGCCGTGTTCACGCAGGATGCGATATTGCTCCGGCGTCAGCTGGTCGCGCCATTCGGCGTCGGACTTGACGATCTTCGGGGCGGTGGTGGAAGCGGTCATGATCTTCTCCTTGTCGTGACCGGGTCTGTGGCAAGCATGCCCGGCTTTGGTTGCACTATAGATAGGGTGCCGGATGGCGACCGGCAATTGTCTCGCCCACGCCTTTGGTCGCCCGAGGCATCCTGCGCTTTCACATCGAGCTGAAATACATCCGAGGTTTTCACCGAAACGTGGGTTGACGTGTCCGTGAACCGATGGAGGTCCGTTTTTGCTTGAGGCCGGGGGTCGCTTGTCCTAACACGGTCGCACCTTGTATCGACGGATGGTCGAGACCCGATCCGATACCCCGGGAGATGAAATGCGTGAGACGGAATGCCTGCGATGACGAGTGACCTGACCTGGGTCGCGATGCTGCTGCCCTTCGCCGCCGCCCTCCTGGCGCCCTGGCTCACGGCGCGGCTTGGGGCCAATGCCGCCTGGTTCCTGGCCTTGGCGCCCGCACTCGCCTTTGCGCATTTCGCCGGCTTCCTGCCGGAGATCGCAGCCGGCGAGCGGGTGACCGGCGGTTTCGCCTGGGTCCCCAGCATCAATCTCTCCTTCTCCTGGTTCCTCGACGGTCTGTCGCTCACCTTCGCACTGCTGATCACCGGCATCGGCGCGCTGATCGTGCTCTATGCCGGCGGCTACATGAAGGGCCATCCGCAGCAGGGTCGCTTCATCGGCTTCATCCTGCTCTTCATGGGGGCCATGCTCGGCCTCGTGGTCTCCGACAGTTTCCTGATGCTCTTCGTCTTCTGGGAGCTCACCTCCATCACTTCCTTCCTGCTGATCGGCTTCGATCACACGCGCGAAGCCTCGCGCCGGGCGGCACTTCAGGCGCTGTTGGTGACAGGCGGCGGCGGCCTGGTCCTGCTCGCCGGCATGATCTTCATCTGGAACATCACCGGCGTCAGCCAGCTCTCGCTGCTTCTCGCCACGGGCGATGCGCTCCGCGAAAGCCCTTTCTATCTGGCGGCCCTTTTCCTGGTGCTCGGCGGCGCCTTCACCAAGTCGGCCCAGTTTCCCTTCCATTTCTGGCTGCCCAATGCCATGGAGGCGCCGACCCCGGTCTCGGCCTATCTGCATTCCGCCACCATGGTGAAGGCCGGTGTCTATCTCCTGATGCGCCTCAACCCGGTCATGGGCGAAACCCCCGCCTGGGAAATCCTGCTGCCCTTCTTTGGCGGCATCACGCTTCTGGTCGGAGCGGTCCTCGCCGTCCGCCAGACGGATCTGAAGCTGATGCTGGCCTATACGACGGTCGCTTCGCTCGGCCTGCTCGTCATGCTGACCGGCTTCGATACGCCTTACGCGGTCGAGGCGGCGGTGCTCTATCTCGTCGCCCACTCGCTGTTCAAGGGCGCGCTCTTCATGGTCGCCGGTGCCATCGACCACGAATCCGGCACCCGCGACATCACGAAGCTCGGCGGCCTTGGCAAGCTGATGCCGATCACCTTTGCCGCAGCGCTCCTAGCCGGCATATCCATGGCGGGGCTTCCGCCGCTCTTCGGCTTCCTCGCCAAGGAAGAGATCTACCATGCGCTGGCCGGCTCGAGCCCGCGCGCCATCCTCTTCACGGCCGTTGCCGTCATCGGCAATGCGCTGATGTTCGTCATCGCCTTTGCCGTCGGCCTGAAGCCCTTCATCGGCAAGGAGGGGAATACGCCGAAACACGCCCATGAAGGCCCGGTCCTGCTCTGGCTCGGTCCGCTGACGCTCGCCGTCCTGTCGCTCGCAGGCGCGCTTTTCTCCGGCATCGCCCACCGCTTCGTGTCCTCGCCCATGGCGAGCGCCGTGGATGGCGAGGCCCAGACCGTCACGATCGGCCTCATTCCCTCCCTCGGTATCGCTCTGATGCTGTCGGTGCTGACGGTCCTTCTCGGCGTCGTACTCTATCTCGGCCTCGACCGCCTGCGGGCTACAGTTGATCGCCTCGTCACGGGCCTCGCGATCAGCCCGGATCGCGGCTTCGACCATTTCGTCAGCGGCCTCGTCCGCCTCTCGACCGTCGTCACCCGCTTTGTCCAGAACGGCCGGCTCGAAACCTACATCACGCTCTCCTTCATCTTCGTCGCGGTGGTGCTCCTGGTCACGCCCGTCGTCTTCGGCGAACTGCCGACCGGCCTCAGCTTTCCCCAGGAATTCGACTTCCACGACCTGGCGATCCTCGCCATCGCGGTCATCGGTGTCATCGCCGTGCTCAGCGCCAAGGATCGCCTGACCGCCATCGTCTGCCTCGGCATCCAGGGTTTTGCCGTCGCCGTCATCTTCCTGCTCTATGGTGCGCCGGATCTCTCCTTCACCCAGTTCATGGTCGAGACCCTGTCGGTCGTCATCCTGGCCCTGGTCATGACGCGCCTCCGGCTCTCGCCCTCGGATCACCGCCCCATGTCGGCCCGCCTGCTCGACGGTTCGCTCGCCATTGCCTGCGGCCTCGGTTTCGGCCTCATGCTCGCCGCCTCGACATCAGGCCCCTTCGATGGCGCGCTCTCCGCCTTCTTCGCCGAACATTCCAAGATCATCGCCCACGGCGCCAATGTCGTGAACGTCATCATCGTCGACTTCCGCGGTGTCGATACGCTGGGTGAGATCGCCGTCGTCATGATCACCGGCCTCTCGATCCTCGCCCTCATCCGCATTCGTGTCGTCGGCGCCCCGGCAGCCCCTGTCCCGGCAGGCCCTGTCCCGGCAGCCCCTGTCATGGCGGCGCCGGTGGAGGCCGCCGGCAAGGCCAAGCGTCCGGCCAAGACCAAAGGGGGAAAGCGCTCATGAACACCCTGATCTTCCGCACCTTCGCGCCCTTCCTGACGGCCTTGATGCTGGTCTTTTCGATCTTCGTCCTGCTGCGCGGCCACAACGAACCCGGCGGCGGCTTCATCGGTGGCCTGATCGGGGCTGCGGCCTTCGCCATGTATGGCATCGCCTTCGGCGTCCAGGCCGTGCGCCGCGCCATGGTCTTTCATCCGATGTCGATCGCCGGCTTTGGCCTCCTGGTCTCGACCCTCTCGGGCGTGATCTCGGCCCCTCTTGGCTATCCCTTCATGACCGGCGTGTGGATCTATCCGAGCCTCGCCGGCGTCGAAGTACCGCTTGCAACGGTGATCTCCTTCGACATCGGCGTCTATCTCGTGGTCGTTGGCACCTTCGCCTCGATTGCGCTCGCACTCGAAGAAAGGGATGACGGCTGATGGAAGTCATCTTCTCCCTCGTCGTCGGCATCTTCTTCGCCGCCGCCGTCTATCTCATGCTGTCGAAGAAGATCATCCGCATCCTGCTCGGCATCGTCCTGCTCGGCAATGCCGTCAACATGCTGCTCTTCACGGCCGGCCGCCTGACGCCGGCCATCCCGCCGATCATCCCCGGCGGCGTCGATGTGCTGCCGGCCGGAACCGCCAATCCGCTGCCGCAGGCCCTCATCCTGACGGCGATCGTTATTTCCTTCTCCTTCTTCTGCTTCCTGCTGGTGCTCACCTACCGCGCCTATCAGGACCTCGGCACCGACGACACGGGTGAAATGCGCGTCGCCGAGCCGCTAGACGATCCGTTGCCGCCGAGCGGCTACTGAGCAGGAGACACGAGGACCTCATGGCCGCCCCCACAACGACACCTGCCGATTACGCGAGCGCCTATGTGATGGAGCCGATGACGGCTGCCCATTGGCTGGCCGTCACACCCATGGCGCTCTGCATCGCCTTCGGTGCCATCCTGATGATGATTCGCCACCGGACCCACTGGCATCCGCCCGTGGCGCTCGCCGGTCTGGCGCTGCTCGTCCTCAACAATGTCTACTTGCTGTCGAAGGTCATGGCCGATGGCCCGCTGACCATGATGATGGGCCGTTGGCTGCCGCCCTTCGGCATCGCCATCACGGTCGATCTCACCGGCGCGCTGCTGGCGCTTGCGGCTGCCATCGTCGCCTTCTGCGGCGCGCTCTACGCGCATGTCGAAATCAACAACAGTGGCCGCCGCTACGGCTTCTATCCGCTGCTGATGTTGCTCATGGCCGGCGTTTCCGGTGCCTTTCTCACGGGCGACATCTTCAACCTCTATGTCTGGTTCGAAGTCCTGCTGATCTCGTCCTTCGGCCTCCTGATTCTCGGCTCGGAGCGTGAACAGATCGATGGCGCGCTGAAATATGCCGTCCTGAACCTGATGGCGACGACGCTCTTCCTGATCGGCGTTGCCTATCTCTATGCCATCTTCGGCACGCTCAACATGGCCGATATCACCATGAAGGTCCCGGATTATGCCGGCACCGCGCCGCTGATGACGCTCTCGGCGCTGTTCATCCTCGCCTTCTCGATGAAGGCCGCAGCTTTCCCGGTCAATTTCTGGCTGCCTGCCTCCTATCATACCCCCCGTGTCGTGGTCTCGGCGCTCTTTGCCGGCCTGCTGACCAAGGTCGGCGTCTATGCGCTGCTGCGCGTAATGGTCATGCTCTTCCCCGTCGAGCGTGAGGCGCTGAGCCTCGTCATCGCCATCGTTGCGGCTCTCACCATGATCCTCGGCGCCATGGGCGCGCTTGCCCAGAACGACATCCGCCGCTTTCTCGGCTTCGTCGTCGTGGCCGGCATCGGCAACATGATGGTCGGCATCGCGATCGGCAGCAATCTCGCCGTGGGCGCCGCGATCTTCTACGCCCTGCATTCGATCCTGCTGATGACGGCCCTCTATCTCGTCGCCGGCGAGATCGCGCGCATCGGCGGTCATTTCCGCCTCGACCGGGTGGCCGGCCTCTGGACTGCCGCACCGTTGTTCGGTGCCGTCACCCTGGCGCTTTTCTTTGCCGCCAGCGGTCTGCCACCCTTTTCCGGCTTCTGGCCGAAGGCGCTGCTGGTCAAGGCCTCGATCGATATCGGCGCCTGGTGGCTTGCCGCCTCCGTGCTGATCTCCGGCTTCCTGACCACCATCGCCTTTGGCCGCGTCTTCCTCTTCGCCTTCTGGCGCCCTTCGGCGATGGAAGGGGAGGCGACGATGACGGCCACCCCGGTCGCTCCGGTCGGAAACCAGGCCTGGCGTCTGGCACCGATCCTCATCCTCACCGGCTTCGTCGTCTGGTTCGGCCTCTTGCCCGACAGCCTGATCGTCCTGAGCCAGGATGCAGCCTCCGGCCTGCTTGATCCGACATCCTATATCCGCTCCGTCTTCCCTGAAGGAGGTGCCCGATGAGCCTTTATGCAATCAGCATCCTGATGGCGGTCATCTGGGCCACCGTGTCGGGCAGCTTCACGCTCCTCAACCTGATCTTCGGTTTCGTTCTGTCGATCCTGACGCTCTATCTGCTGCGCGAACGCTTTGTCGGGGCGGAGTATACCAGCCGCGTGCGCCGCATCCTGTCGCTCGTCATGCTCTTCCTGGTCGAACTGGCGAAGTCCGCCTGGAAGGTGGCGACGCTCGTGCTCAGCCCGAACATGGATCTGAAGCCCGGCATCTTTGCCTATCCTCTGACGGTAAAAAGCGATTGGGAGATCTCGCTGCTCGCCAATCTGATCACGCTGACGCCCGGCACGCTCTCGGTCGATGTCTCAGAAGATCGCCAGACCCTCTATGTGCATGCGCTCGACTGCTCGGACATCGAGGCCGCCCGCCGTGACATCGCCGAAGGTTTCGAGAAGAAGATCATGGAGGCCTTTGCCTGATGACCCCTGAACTCATCGTCGAATACGCTTCCGTCACCGCCATCGCGATCCTGGTCGTTGCGTTGTTGCTCACCGTCTACCGCGCCGTGGTCGGCCCGACCCTGCCTGATCGCATCATCGCGCTCGACATGCTGGTCGGCATCGTGATCGGCTTCATCGCCGTCATCGCGCTCAGAACCGGCTACACGCTCTATATCGATATCGCCATCGCGCTCGGCCTTGTCGGCTTCCTCGCGACTGTCGCCTTCGCCCGCTTCGTCCTGGCCCGCGGCCGTGTCGGTGAGGGGGAGGATGTCGAGTTCGGTCCCGCTCCGGTTTTGACCAGGGCTGCGGCCAAACCCGCCTCGTCGAGGCCGGTGAAGACGAAGAAGACGGACAAGCTGCGCAAGGCAAGCAAACCGGCCGCACCACGCGGCAAGGAGACCAAATGATCTCGCTTCTCGCTGCTCTCGCCGTTGCCGTTCTGATGATTGGCGGTGCACTGTTCTCGCTGGTTGCCGCGATCGGCGTCAACCGTCTGCCGGATCTCTACACCCGCATGCATGCGGCATCCAAGGCCGGCACGGTCGGGTCCGGCCTGCTCCTGCTCGCAGTCGGCCTGCATGCGGCTGATGGCGCGACCTTCGGACGGGCGCTGGCGGGCATCGTGTTTTTCGTGCTGACGGCCCCGATTTCAGCCCATCTTCTCGCGCGCGCGGCCCATAAAGTCGGCTACAAACTGTCGTCCGTATCGGTACGTGACGATATGATGGGATAATTACGCCGCTGTTAATGCCGGTTGAATTTATGTTTCTAATGAAATCGCTGCTTTCGGTTGCAGTGCAAACTAAACTAACGTCGAATAAAAAAGATTTATACCCGTCAAATCTAGTAGAAATATCAGGTGGACATTTGCAGTAAGAGTGATAATTCACTTTTGAGAGCGCTGATCTGTTGCGTTTGCGGTTTATATGCGAAGTTGAGTTTCGGATATCGGCCTGCGCAAAGACCTGATCTTCGTCGTAACAGACGATGCAGGAGGGACGGTTTGGGGGCCGTCTCTTGAAATTTGGTGATCTTCGTGGGGAACTTTCATCTTCCGTATCCGCTTGGCGATACGGGAGGGATTTGAACTATTGTCTGCGCGGACGGCGGATCCGCGCGGGAATTGAACAGGAGATTTGAATGAGTGAAGTCCAACAGGGTCCCAGCCAGCAGTTGCTGGTGGAACTGACCGCCGATATCGTCTCGGCTTATGTCAGCAACCACATGGTTCAGGTCAGCGACCTGACAACCCTGATCGCCGATGTCCACCAGGCTCTGAACAGCACAGCTTCACCAACCCCGGTGCCGGCTGTCGTCGAAAAGCCGAAGCCTCCGGTTCCGATCCGCAAGTCGATCGAGGACGACTACCTGATCTGCCTCGAGGATGGTCAGAAGTTCAAGTCGCTCAAGCGTCACCTGATGACCCATTACAACATGACCCCGGAAGAATATCGCGAGAAGTGGGGCCTGCCGGCCGACTATCCGATGGTCGCCCCGGCCTATGCCGAAGCGCGCTCGCGCCTCGCCAAGGAAATGGGCCTCGGCCAGCGCCGCAAGCGCGCCAAATAAGCCAGGCGCCGCCGCTTGCGGCATGCGGAAGACGAGGCCGGTCCTGCGACCGGCCTTTTTCGTATTTGTGAATAGGAAAATAATCAGCGTCCTCTGGTGAGGCGTTGTGGAAGCCTCGTGCCGGAAACTTGAAATTTCTACACCACTAAATTCATGGGGTTCAAAAACCGGTCTGGTCTGCTAGCTTTGATAGGAAGAAAATCCTATTGCGAGGTGCGCCGTGACCGTCGATCCTTCCTCTCCACCCCAAACGCCAAGCTTGCCCCCAATCCTTCCGCTCGAATGGGACGCCGGCGAGTCGGAAGCCTCTCACACGGACGAGACCGCCCATCGGCCTCTCACCCCCGAACGGCGTCTTCTCTGCATGATCGTGCGCCAGTTGACGGAGGAACTGCTGCGCTCCACCGGTCTCGAGAGCGATCAGGATCCCGGTCGAAGGGCAACGAGCCATGTGCGCCAGGTGGCGATGTATGTCTGCCATGTCGCCTATTCCATGCCCATGGGCGAGGTGGCGGAAGCCTTCGGTCGCGATCGCTCCACGGTCGGCCATGCCTGCCGCATGGTGGAAGACCGCCGCGACGACCGCGCCTATGACACCTTCGTCGCGATCGTCGAGCGCATGGCGAGCGCCGTGCACCTGCTCGCCGGCCGGCGCATCTGAGGGGAGGCGAGATCATGACGCAGGAGAAGAACATCGACCAGCCGCACGGCATCCGTCAGTCCGCACGCGCCCGGGCACAAGCGAAGGATGGCGAAGCCTTGCATACTCCTTCGCTCCATGCGTCCAGCCGCAAGGCTGCGCACGCAACGGCCTCCTACGCGCCTCCCGGGAGCCTTTCCCGCACGGAGCGCAAACAGATCCGCCAGATCCTCCGCCGCGCACTCACCGGTCCGCTTGCACACCGAACCCATGGCGATCCTGTCTCCCCGTCGGACGTGGATCACCCGCTGGATGAAACGGCAGGTCCGGACCCGGAACTCGTCGCCCGCCTGATTGCAGACGGTCTGCTCGCATCTTCCCCCGAAGGCTTGATCGCCACCCCCGAGACGGCGGCCTGGCTACGCCGCGATCTCTGCGATCTGCCCGACGAGGCCCATTCAAGCCAGCATCGTCAGATTGCGCTCGAAACGCTGGTGACCCCCGTGGGGCGTCAGGCCGTGCGCCGCAACCTGCAGGAATCGCCGCTCTTTCCACTTCTGCGCCTGAGGGAGAAAGATGGCCGCAGCTTCCTGTCGCAGGATGCCGTCTCCGCCGGGGAACGCCTCGCCGCCGACTTCGACTTCGCCGGCCTCCAGCCCCGCATCACGGCAAGCTGGGAGCCCCGGCTCTCGGCCCGCGCGAAAGGCGCCCCGCCGCCTGACGTGGAGCTTGCGGACAACAGGCTCGCCGCCCGAACCCGCATTGCCCGCGCCGTCGAAGCCATGGGCCCGGAACTCTCCGGTGTCGCCCTCGATGTCTGCTGCTTCGGCAAGGGCCTGGAAACCGTCGAGCGCGAACGCCAATGGCCCGCGCGATCCGCCAAGCTCATGCTGCGGGCCGCCCTTCTTTCCCTCGCCCGCCACTACGCCCCACCGCCTTCCAGATCCCGCCCGCGCCATTGGGGAGACGAGGATTTCCGGCCGAAGATGGGGTGAGGGGGCTTGCCACGTCATGCAAGCGTATCACCTGGATCGGGCACATTGGCCGGCACCTTGTCGAGCACGGACACTGCCGCCGCCGTATCGCCCCTCTCTGCTCTGCGACGCAAGGCAAGGACTGCCCGCCGATGGCCGATTCCGTCTGCGATCAGGCTGGAAAGCAGCTGGTTGAGTGACACATTGTCCTCCGCTGCTGCACGGCGCGCCTCCTCGAGGACATGGTCTGGCAGGCGGAGCGGATAACTGCTCATGTCTGAAGTCTCCTTCTGAGTTCCGTCGCGATATCTGCGGCACGGCGAGCCACGATCCCGAAACCGGACACGGCCGGATGGCGAAAATGTTTGTCATTGCTGACGATGCGGGTAGCCCCGGCGCTCAGCGCGCATTCGATGTAGAGATCGTCTTTCGGGTCATCCAGGATAGGGCGATATCGAAAGCTGGGGGAGACCAGCTTCGCCTGTTTGAGCAAGCCGTCGAGAACGACGTCGATGTCGCCGCTGGTGATCGAAGAATGTGCACCCAGAATGCCCGGTCTTTTCAGCACGTCTTCATATTCGAGCGCGACAGCAGGAGAGATCGCGAACGCGATATCACCCGTAACCATCGCGCGCAGCACAACATGCGAAGCCCCCAAGGACGAGCGCAGACCTGACAGGAGGATGTTCACATCGACAACGATCATGCGCTGATGGTGATATCATATGTGATATCAGTCAAGTCGTCCCGATCACACCAGCCGCCGTGCCGCCTCTTCTCGGATCCGCTGGATCATCGAGCGCAGGCCGTTGGCGCGCTGGGCGGTCAAATGTTCGAGCAGGCCGAGCTGTCTGAACAGGTCGAGCGCATCGAAGGCCACCACCTCCGACGCTTTCTTGCCGGAATAGGCGGCAAGCACGATGGCCACGAGACCGCGCACGATGAAGGCATCGCTGTCGCCTCGAAAGGTCATCTGGGGGTCCGCACCATCGCCGGCAGAGACCGACAGCCAGACCTGGCTCGCACAGCCCTGAACCTTGTTTTCGGCCGTCTTCTCGTCATCCGACAGATCGGGCAGCGCCTTGCCCAGCTCGATCACGTAACGCATCCGGTCCTCCCAGTCGTCGAGGAAACCGAAGTCGTCGATCATTGCGTTCAAGCTCGTCATGCTGCCCACCCGATGTTAAGTCGCCCCGATATAGGCCAGACATCGGCGCATTTGAACCGCCTGCGGCAAGGAAACATGTCGGTGGGACACAGAGTGAGAAGTCCGTCGATGTCGTACGGCCGGAAAATGGAACCGCGCGGCAGCGTGCCCCCCATCTGACACAAAAAGAAAAGCCGCGCAGCTTGCGCTACGCGGCCCGGCAAAATGCCGAACTCAGTGAGGGACAGGCAGACAGGCATCCGGTCCATGGCAGGCCCGGTTGCAAGGGGAGATGGGGCGGGCAACCGCCCCGGAATTCTTTATGTCACTGCCCGCAAGGCCGTGATTGTCGCCGTTCGGCCGGTCAGGGCTTCGGCGGCTGGTATGGCTGCGGCAGGTGTTTCGGCCGCGCCGTCGGCGTCACTGTGCCGGTGATGACGGGCATCTCGGCTTCGACGCTGGCAAGGCTTGGTGTCTCGACTTCCGGTTTGACGATCTCGACCACGCCACGCTTCGGCGTTCCGCCTTCGTCCGCCACGGCCGTGGTGCCATCGTCGGTGAATTGCTTGTCGAGCAGTTGATAGGCGACGAGTGCGCCTTCGCGGGCCCGCTGGCCGAGCGCTTGGAAGGTCGCGGCGCCCTTCTCGCAGACTTCGGGCTTCTCGACGCACAGCGAGGTCACATACTCATAGGCACCGCTCGCAGCGGCCACGGCCGCACCCATGTCGAAGCCGGCGCCGTCTCTCTCCTCGGCCGGCGGTGCCGCGAGGAAGGACAGTGCAACCAGCGTCGCGGTGCAGTAGATACTACCCTTGATCAGAACCCACATGGTCTTCACCAAATCCCTGTTGCCCGGTCTTTGCCGGAACGGTCCGGGTATTTCCCCGAACTCGTGAATGCGACCCTAGGTTTGATTCGCGAAAATCGCTTTTCGAAACCCGGTCGGTTTTGATGCGAATTCGACTAAAATTTGAGTGATCTCTCCGTATCGGGACACTTGCCTAAAAGTTTAGCCAATGCCGTTAAGCATAAATGTGGCGGTCGCCCGACAATCCACCGCTTCTCGCGGCAGCGGGCCGACACAAATCTTAACGCCCATTCGAAAAGTTGAATGATTTCAGCGCTTACGCCCCGTTAACCATGTTTCGGAAAGCCTCATCCGCCTGTCCTGTTTCGGGTCAGATCGACCCGGGAAGGCCCGTTCTGAGCCTCTGCCTTATCTATTCCTTAAGCGCGTCCGGCCTATCGTCCGAGGATAAATCAGATGAACCGGTCGCGGATTTCTGGCGTGGTTGTATTGCGTAAATTGTCGGATGCACTGACGGGGACGATGGACGGGCTCATTGCCCGGCTTCTGTCGCGTCATGCTGCCGGCCGCCCCGCAGAACGCGCCGAGATCGTCGCGCTGCGCAAGCTGACGCTCGCCCTGTCGCCGGCCTTCGTCGCCGTTCCCGTCGGGCTCACCCTGTTCCTCGGCACCGCCACCGGCCTGCCGATCGGCTTCGCCCTGGTGACCTCGCTCTATCTCATCGCTGCCGTCGCTCTCGTCTCCGGTCGCCGCCTCGGGGCCGTAAGCGCCGAAGCCCGCTTGCCGGCCGTCGAGCAGTTCGCCGCCGACCCTTACGATTTCTGCCCGGGCCTCTTCCTGACCCTCGATCCGGCCGGCATCGTGCTGAACGCCGGTGGTCGCGACCGGCAGATGTTCCTTTCCTTTCTGCGCGAACCCCTGTCGCGGCCTTTCGTCGAGCAGGTGCATGTCTCCGACCGGCTGGCCTTCGTCCAGGCGCTCGACGAATTGCGCCTCGGCGCCGATGTCGTCGTGACCGATCTGCGCCTCGACCGCCCGGTGATCGGCCTCGACCAGGCCCAGTTCCTCAATGTTCGCCTCGACATGACCGCCGTGCGCGCCGATGATGGATCGCTCGCTGCGGTTCGCGCCCAGATGCTCGACATCGCAGGCGAGATGGCGATACGCGATGCCGTTGCCCGCAAGGAAGAAGAGGCGAGCGCTGCCCACGAGATCAAGAGCCGATTTCTGGCTGCCGTCAGTCATGAGATGCGCACGCCGCTCAATGCCATCCTCGGCTTTTCCGACATCCTCATCGGCGAATACTTCGGCAAGCTCGAAAACGATCGCCAGCGCGAATATGTCCAGCTGATCCGCCAGTCCGGCGCCCATCTGCTCTCGGTCGTCAACACCATGCTCGACATGTCGAAGATCGAGGCCGGCCGCTACGAACTCGTGCTCGAGAATGTCGATCTCGCCGCCTCGTTGACGGAGTGCGAGCGTATGTTGTCACTGCAGGCCCAGACCAAGGGTCTGAAGCTCACCAGCCGCCTGCCGAGGGGCTTGGGCGACATCACGGCCGACGGCCGCGCGCTGCGCCAGATCGTCATCAACCTGCTCGGCAATGCCATCAAGTTCACCGATGCCGGCGGCGCCGTCACCATTGATGCCTTGAGGACCGGCAACGAGGTGACCGTGAGCGTCAGCGACACGGGCATCGGCATCGCACCGGAAAAGATGGCGCTGATCGGCCGCCCGTTTACACAAGTGCAGAACGATCTCAATCGCAACTACGAGGGTTCCGGCCTGGGGCTTTCGCTGGTAAAGGGATTGACGGCCCTGCATGGCGGCACGTTCCGGATCGAAAGCCGACCGGGCGAGGGCACCGTGGTCATGGTGACGCTGCCGGTCGACGGCTCGGGCGCCAGGTCCGTGGACGAGACGAACATGATCGAATTCCCGCCGCGTCTGGCTGCCGCGGGAAACGAAAACAGGACGGGTGGGAAAGCGCCGGAGCATGACGAAGCGGAAGCGAAAATCGCCTGAGAAGAAAAAGGCGGGCAATGCGGCTCTCCTCGTTCTTTCCAAGGGCGGGGGCGCGCTGGTGCGCCTCGCGGGTCGCTATCCGCGCGCTGTCGGCGGCGTCTTCTGCTTCTCGCTGATCTTCGGCACCATCGCTGCCAATGCGCTCTGGTATCAGCCCGGCCAGCATCCATCGCCTTTTCTGCGCACACGCAATGCCGAGGACTTCACCGCACTTGCCGGCGTGCCGCGCGCCCCGCTGCTCAGCGAGCAGGATCCCGAAACCGTCACCACCTTCCGCATCGAGCGGGAGAAGACGACTGGCGACGGCACCCCGGTCGAGACGGCTGCGGTTGAAGATGCGGCCCCGACGCCCCCCGCCGCAGCGCTCCCTGTCGGCCTGCCAGCCAATGCCGAAGAAACAGGTGCTCTGATCCGTCGGGTTCAGGCGGAACTCCTGCGCCGCGGTCTCTATGACGGCGAGGCGGACGGCGTCATCGGCCCGCGCACCGAAACCGCGATCGCGGTCTTCCAGAAGACCGTCGGCATGGAGGCGAACGGCCTCGTCACCCCGGAACTGCTCGCGGCCCTCACTCTGGACCGCGGTGTCACCGCCGCCGTCCCCGCGCAACGCCCTGTCATGGAGAGCGATGCCTCCGGCGAGGACCCGGTCGCCGCCGCGATCCGCAGCGCCGAAACGAAGCTCGTCACCGCCCCACGACGCCCGGTCGTGCCGGTCCAGGCCCTGCCGCCAAAGGCCGTCGAACCGGCCGCGCCGCCGCCGGTGCAGCAGGCCAATTTCGATCCCGGTCTCGTCATGGAAATCCAGCGTGGCCTCTCAAACATGGCCTATAAGAACATCACCATCGACGGCATTCCCGGCGATGATACCCGCACCGCCATCCGTCGCTTCGAGCGCCATTACCAGCTCCCGGAAACCGGGGAGCCGAGCGCCGCCGTTCTGAGGAAGCTGAAGGCCATCGGCGCCCTCTAGAGCACGTCCAGCAAAAGTGCGTCAGCGGTTTTGCTTCCGGACTGCGTCAAAACTGATAGGCCTTTCGTCTAGGCGAATTTTCACAATAGCTAAAGCAACCCATCATTAATCATACCAGCGCTATCCTTCTCCGATTGGAGGAGGATGAACCATGACAGCTGCGATGATCGCGCATCGAGACGACGACCCGCGTTCCGGCGAGCCGCTTGCGGCACCGCGACCGGAGGCCGACGCCGCCACCCTGCGGGGCATCGTCCAGCGCTTGGCCGAAGAGGCCTCGACCCTCGGCGTCGACCTCGTCGATATCGCTGGCGCCATCCAGGACGTGGCCGGCATTTCCAAGCGCCACGCCGTCACCTTCGATGGCATCACGCGCACCGCGCTCTCCATCGCCGAGACCAACAGGGACGTCGCAAACACCCTTCGCGAGACCGACCAGACGGCCGGCGACGCCCGTCGCATGCTGACCGACAGCGCCACCCGACTGACCGGTGCCGTCGACAAGATAGACCACATGGTCTCCACGTCAGAGGTGATCGGCAGCGAAATCGGCTCTTTTTCCGTGTCGCTCGCCGAAGTCGACAAGGTTGCCGAGGAGATCGGCACGATCGCCCGCCAGACCAATCTTCTCGCCCTGAACGCCGCCATTGAGGCCGCCCGCGCAGGCGAGGCCGGCAAAGGCTTCGCCGTGGTCGCGGCAGAAGTCCGCGCGCTGGCGCTGCAGACATCGCAAGCCACTGGTGCCATCCAGGAAACCCTCAATCAGATCCGTGTGAAGATCGTCAGCCTCACCGAGGCCGGCCGTGGCGCGACGGCGAGCGCCCGCGACGTGCGCGAGACGTCCCAGGCGATGAACGCATCCTTCTCCGCCATGGAGCAGGTCATTACCCGCATTCTCGACGGCTCCTCCGCCATGGCCCGGACGACAGACCAGGTCGACCGCCAGTGCTCGGAATTCGTCGCGACATTGAGCGACATGTCGGCGGAGGTCCGCCAGTCCGACCATCACCTGCAGCAGACCGCCGGTCGCGTCGACAAGGTCGTGGCGCTCTCTGAAACCCTGATCCAGCTGACTGCGAGCGCCGGCATCCGCACCGCCGACAGCGACTGGATCGACACTGCCGTCGATGTCGCCGCCCGCATCTCGCAGGTCTTCCAGCAGGCCGTGGACAGCGGCCGCATCCGCCAGTCCGACCTCTTCGACCGCAACTACCGTCCGATCCCTGGCACCGATCCGGTGCAGATGACGACCGGCTTCACTGAATTCACCGACCAGGTCCTGCCAGGCATCCTGGAGCCAATCGCAGGCTCCTCCGAACGTATCGGCTTTTGCGCCCCGGTCGATGAAAACGGCTATCTGCCCACCCACAACAAGAAATTCTCCGCCCCGCAGCGCCCCGGCGATACCGTCTGGAACACCGCCAACTGCCGCAACCGCCGCATCTTCAACGACCGCGTCGGCCTCGCCGCCGGCCGCTCCACCGCACCCTTCCTCGTCCAGACCTACCGCCGCGACATGGGCGGCGGCAATTTCGTCCTGATGAAGGACATCTCCGCCCCGATCTTCGTCGCAGGGCGCCACTGGGGCGGGCTGAGGCTGGCGGTGAAGGTGTAGGGTGTCGCTTGACGCTTTACGCCGACACGCCTATCTTTTTCCATGAAAATTCGATCGGTACTGCACAAGGGTTTGCGGCGATTGATCGAGTCCGACGATGAGTCGGGCTTGCAGCCTGTCGTGGTCCCCAAGCTCCGGCGCATGATCTCCTTTCTGCAGGACATGCAAGCAGAGGACGAGCTCCATTCGATACCGACCTGGAAAGCGCACCGTTTGACAGGTGATCGCAAGGGCACTTGGAGCCTGTTCGTCACCAAGAACTGGCGCCTGACTTTTCGCATCGATCGGGATTCAATCGAGATCATCGAACTCGACTACGAAGATTATCACTAGAAGGAGCAACCATGGATAGGGATCTTGGATTACGAATGAAGTCGCCGGCCCATCCGGGTGATTTTATCCGCCACGAGATCATCGAGCCCTTGGGCCTCAATGTAACTTCGGCCGCAGCTGTTCTGGGCGTCACCCGTGCTGCTCTGTCGGCACTGCTGAACCAGCGCGCGAGCCTGTCATCCGAGATGGCACTTCGCATCGAGAAGGCCTTCGGAGTATCGATGGAGACGCTGATGCGCATGCAGAACAGCTTCGACATCGCAGTGGCGCGGCGCCGGTCGTCCGAAATCGTCGTGGCGCCATACAAGGCCGCCGTCTAGCCTGGACGGCATTCGTTAGGCACCGTGGCACCTCACCCTCGACGCCACCCCCACATTCCCCTAAGACCCCTTGATGCGCATCCGATCCGACATCTTCGTCTCCGCACTCATGCGCCGCGTCTTCTCCGACGGCGGTTATGCAGCGGTCGTGCACAAGGGTTCGGACGCCTCGGGTGCCATCTTCGTGCGCCAGCGGTTCCGGGATGGGTTTGAGACGCTCTATGGTCCGGCACCCCAGGCCATGATCGATGACGAGACGCGCGACGACCGTATCTTCGAGCCGCGGCTGCATCGCGCAGATCCGGAGGCGGTCGAGGCCCTGATCGCCCGCGAGCGGAAGTTCGACAGTGACCTCTGGCTGGTCGAGATCGAGGTGGAAGATCTCGGAACCTATCTCACTCTGGCAGACGTAGCAGGCTGAGCGGCACTGCACCCTTTGAGGGGGGCGGCGCAAAGCGCCGGGGTGGGGTCGCTGACCCCGAAAGCGGCCCGAAGGCCAGCGCCCGCGCAACCGTCTCCCGATCCCTGCTTACACCTAACTCTTCAGATAGGCCCTACCGCTTGCGCGCCCTGAGCACCTGTCGCCCGTGTTCGTCTCCCACAGGCTGGCGCTTGGCTGAGGCCTGGTTGGCCGCGGTCAGCGGGATCATCGGGGAAGCCGTCACCTTGTCGCGCGGTTCAACCGGCAATTCCTCGCCGGCAAAGGTGTAGCGGTCGGCGCGGATCCAGCTGTCGATCCGCGCTTCCGCCTCGTCGGGGTCGAGACCAAAGAACAGGTTTTCCGCCCGGCTCGCGCCGTTCTCACGCCGCGCGAGGTGCGGATAGATGTGTTCGAGCACGAAGATCGCCTCGCGGTCTTCCATAGCCACCCCCGCAAGCGTCGTGGCGAGCTGCCGGCCGGAAATGTCGAGCAGGATGCGCTCGGCGAGCCACCGGCTGGAAGACAGCAGATCGGCAAGCGTGGTGGCGAAAAGGCTGCCGTCATGCGACCGCGCGAAGCGGACCAGAAGCGCCGTCTGCAGCGGCGTTGCCTGGCGCCGGCCGAGCCGATCGCTGGTCGCCGGACGCTGCTGATAGGCCATGCGCTTGATCGTCTGGCGCAGCATTTCCTCGCGCGCCCGATCTGTCGGGGTCGCCTCAGCCGTGCTCGTCTCTGCCGGAACGTTCGCCGTCTCGCCGGCGGTCACAGAATTGGTCGTCGCACCCGGCAGATCGGCCATGGTGAGATCCGCCATCACCCTGTCGAAACTCGTCGACTCGGTCGCCTCCTGCGGCTTGGCCGTTGAAGTTCCGATCTCCGATTTCTCCGGCCGCGGCGGCAGCGCGTGGCGCAGGGATACCAACGCGTCGATCACCGTCGGCGACAGCCCTTCGCGCTTGACGATGGCACGCGCATGATCGGCGCCCTGCGTGCGGGCGATCATGATCAGCATGTCGTCCGACAGCGCCGGCGAGGCGGCGAGGAAGGGAGCGGCGATCGCAATCGGCTGGCTGGCGATGAAGGCGGCGACAGAGAGCGGCAGGCTCGGGCTTTGCGAAAGGGCAGCGACCGCTTCGCGGCGGGCCTCCATCGAGGATCCGGCAAAGAGCGGCTGGAACAGTTCGGCAAATTGTCGGAGTTCCGACTTGCCGGGGAAGGAGAGCGCCTGGAAACTCGTCACCGTGGCCATCAGAACGACATCCTTGTTCCGCGCGCCGGCCGGCCTTTCAAGCTCCCTGAACTGTTCGCTCACGACACACCACTCCAACGCAATACAGATGTGTGTGAGAATAGAACGAATTTGTTAGCAAGCTGTTAACTAACCTATGGCTTCCTGTGGACAGGCGGATGGTCATAGCAGATGATTCGCCGCATGTTTCCGATATTAGGCATATGCGTACCCCGGCCGTGGGGTGAACCGCGACAGGGGCACGCGTCTGAGAAAGGCGCAGATGATCCCGGTGTGTGTGAGACTTTCCGCAGCATGAACCGGATGTGCCGGCCCTCTTAGCAGGAGGGCAGGGCGAGATGATTTTCTCGACCCTCTCGATCTTTCTTCTCGAAAGGAGACGAGCATGGCGGATATCATCAGGATTTCGGACCGGCTGAACCTCTCGCGCCGTTCGACACGCGCGCTTGGAGAAAAGGCGCAAATCCTCTTCTTCACCGGCATCCGCTACGAGCGACTGGACCCCAATGCCATCTGGCCGCGGGTGGAACTGCCGACGCTGCCGGCCTTGCCCGCCCCACAGGGCCCCGTCTTTGGCCCCGGTCGCCGTCCCTGTTGAGACGCTGTTCCTGCCGCCTTTAGCCGATCGGGTATTCTGGGTGAAGGTTCAGCCATGTTCCTGTTCACCGGGAAGACCGATCTTCCTCATGATATTGTGTGCAGTCTGTCGACGAGCCTGTCGCTGTTCACGGAGTATAAATTACTTTTATAATATAAAATAAACTACGAAATTGCAGTATGTCGGTGCATCGCCTTCAGGCCCCGTTTCTGGTCCTGTCTCATGTGGAGCCATGGTTAAATTCAATGCTGGTGAAGATTGCCAAGGACCGCATCCGTAAGGGCATGTATGTTGAAAGCGTCGCCTGTCCCAGCCGGGAATTCGCCCGACGCCGTTTCCTCGTCAAGACCGATGCCGACCTCACCGCCATCCTGGCGACGTCCGCCACCGAAGTGTCGATCAATATTCGCCTTGGCCTCGATCCGGACGGAAGGCAGCCTCAGGCGGCCACGACCAGGCGGGCCGCCGATCCGGTGCGCGTCGAAGCCGTCCGACAGGAAGTTTCCCAATCGGCAAAGGCACTGAAGGCGAGCCTCGGCGACCTGGTGGCCGGCGGTTCCCTCGACATGACCGGTCTCTCGCAGGCGGCCGAGGACAATGCCGGCATCTGGTCCGACAGCACGGTCATCGCGCTGGAAGTCACGCGTCTGAAGAGCAAGGACGAGACGACCTACATGCATTCGATGGCCGTCAGCGGCATGATGACGCTTCTCGCCCCCTCCCTCGAGATGGACGAGGAAACCACCGGTATCCTCGGTGTCGCCGGCATGCTGCACGACATCGGCAAGCTGCTCATTCCAAGCGAGATCCTGACCAAGCCCGGCAAGCTCACGGAAGCGGAACGTCACGTCATCCGCAATCATCCCGAGGCCGGCTACCGCCTGCTCAAGACCTATCCGGAACTGCCGCCCGTCGTGCTCGACATCTGCCGCCTGCATCACGAGGCGCTGGACGGTTCGGGCTATCCACTGGGTCTGAAGCAGAACGATCTGAGCGTGCCGGTGCGGCTTTCCACCGTCTGCGATGTCTTCGAGGCGCTGACCTCGGTCCGCCCCTACAAACGACCCTGGTCGTCGACACAGGCGCTGGACTGGATGTTCGCAAGGCCGCAATTCTTCGATCGCAAGATGGTCATCCGGCTCGGCAGCGTGCTCGCGGACGCGCCGCTCCACTGACTTTCGGCCGCCTCAGCGCCCCGTGAACGGCAGGCATTCGGCTTCGGCGAGAAAAGCCTTGGCCTCCGGCTCGTAGCTCGCCTGCGGCGCAAGAACCCGCAGCACCACATATCCCTCCGTGCCCGGATGTTCGACGAGGATCGTCTCGGCGAGTGCTGCAATCGGCGTTTTCCTGAGCTGTGCGACCTGCACGGGCGTGGCCACCAGAACGTCGAGATCGCCCGCGACCGATGTGCGGTCGTTCATCGAAAAGACTTCGTTGGCATCCCTGTCATAGATCGCGACCGACCAGAAATCGACGCCGCCGCCCAGCGCCACCAGCGAAAGTGGCTGCCGCTCGATGTCGAAATGGCAGACGGCGACGCGCAGGTAAGGATCGATACTCGAAAGACCCACGCTGTCCGGCGTTGCCGAAAGGGCATGGAAGACAAAGGGCACGCCTTCCGACGTCACGCGCGTATAGGCGTCCCGGCCGGTGAAATGCGGCACGCCGAGAATGATGATGATGTGCAGGAGGATGGCGCCGAAGGTGCCGGTGATGACGGCATAGAGAAGCTTGTTCATTGGCCGCACCCGATCTGCTCGATCACCGGCATGGACAGCCCCGAAAGCCCCGTGGAGGCGGCAGCCGGTGTATCGAGCAGCGTCAGCACCAGCTGGAAGGCGCCCGTGTCGGGAATGGCGAGCCAGTTGCCGGCTTTCCCCGTGCGCGAGATCACGATGTCGAAGGACCCGTCGCGGCGTCTCAGAACCGTCTGCGAATTCTTCGCCACCGGCAGATCCACGCCGGCATTGAGCGGCGTGCCGTCGGCATCCGCCGCATAAAGGGTCCAGATCCGCGTTGTCGGCGTGCGTCCGCTCATCCGGTAGGAACAGGTGCCCGTCAGCGTCAGTCCCTCGGCATCGCGAAACGCCGTGAATTGCAGCCCCTCCGCTGATCCGTAGAGCAGCCGACCACCCTTGGCGCGATGCGCCTTGGCGTAAGGATCGGCCGAGGCCGTCTGCGCCGCGGGAAACGCCCGCCATCCCGCCACCTCGATCGCGCCGAAACCGACCGAGGCATTCAGCATCGAAAGCGCCGACAGGATCCCGCCGCCAAAGGCGATGGCGAGAGCGATGGCAACGATGAGCGGAACACGAAACACGGGCGGGACGAAACCTTGAGGAACAGGCGCAAGGGCGCCAGGCGATAGAGCCCGAGGGGTATCACTGATTCGGGGGTGAGGGAAGTTTGGGGGAGGGGGAGATGATCAATCGCCGATCCCTCCTCGGTCGTCAGCTTGCCCGCCGGGGCCGCCCGCCCTTGGCGCCGTTGGCTCGTGCGGCAGCTGCCTTCGCTTCGGACGTCACCTGTCCTGCGCGACGCGCCAATTCCCGGGTCATCCAGGCCTTTGTGCCAAAAACGCCGGCGATCAGGGCCGGCACTTGAAGATCCACATCTAGCGCCGGAAAATGCAGATTGAAACCGAGGCCGTCGATCTCCACTGAGCCGAGATCGGCCACTGTCGCCCCCTCTAGATCCTCGACGAGAGCGGTCGGGAATGCGTAGAGGCAACCGTTGGAGAGTTCGAGTACGACACGGCCCGATTTTGCCTCATATCGTGCGCCGACGGCCCGCGGCTCGGTCTCGAGCATGGCGCGCCCACGTGCTTCTGCGGCATCAAATTGCCTTTCGTCGAGATCAGCCATGGATCCGCTCCCATTCCGTCATCAACCGGGCCTGTTCAGTCGCAACTTCACTCATGATGCGTCTAAGGTCGGCCCGTGTAATCCCGATGCTGTAGACCAGTTCCGGTCGACCGTCTCGGCCAAGCAGGTTGATCTTCGCCTGTCCGGCCCCGGTGACGTGAATATGTGCAGGCTCATGATCCTGCGTGTAGATCACGAAGCGGAAGCCGAAAGCGCGATGGACAACGACCATAACGGATTGTAACCCATCCGTTGGGTTATGCCAATGCCCACGTCATGGTTGGACTTACTTCAACACGCCCGCCGCCAGCGCCCTTTGTATCCCGCGCACGTCCGTGCCCTTCTTCAAGGTCTTCGTCACCGGATCATGCGCACCCGACACCCAGATCTTCAATTCGCTGTCGAGCTCGAATGTGCCGGCAGTTTCCACGGAAAAGCGGGTGATCGCCCGATAGGGCACGGACATGTAGTCCACCTTCGAGCCGGTAATGCCCTGCACGTCGATCAGGATCAGCCGTTTGTCGGTGAAGACGAAGACGTCGCGGATCACCTTGAAGGCGAGCGAAACCTGTTCGCCTTCGATCAAGACTCCGTCGAGCCGTTTGGCGAGATCACCCGGGTCAACGCTCGATCCATGGCCCAGCAGTCCGTCGAACAGTCCCATCGTTTTCCTCCATTGATCTCGGATCGGAAATGGGGAGGGGGCGCGAAGCCGTCAAGGTCGGCTTGGCCCATCCCTTGACCGTCTTTCGCCTCAAACCCGCTCGTAAAACGCCTCCAGCGTCGCCACTTCCAGCCCGAGCTTGGTCAGCGAGGCATGGACGCTCATATGCTTTTCGTCATGCAGGATGAACCAGTCGTCGAAGCCGAACCGGATCTTCGATCCGTCGGCTTGAGGAACGTCGCGGGCATATTGCCAGCGGAAGGCCGATCCTGCCTGGTCACCCTCGGCCACGCCGTCGATCAGGGTTTCGCGGCCTTCGTAACGGCTTTCACTGCGCTTCAGGATTGTCCAGGAGAGCGTGTCGGAATGGCCGTCGTCGAAGAAATAGTCTTCCTTCAGCGTGAGCACATTGGCGGTGGCATCGAAGTGGCCGCGGGCGTCGATGGTGAAGCGGTTCTGGAAGCCGCCGAGCCGGCCAATGGTCACGCCCCAGCCGCGCAGCGGGCCGGAAAAGAACTCCTCCAGGATCAACCTGGGCTCTCTGTCTGCAAAATCATCGAGTTTCACGCGTCTCTCCTGGTTTGGGTGTGCCGGAAGAAACACGGGACGAGCGCCTTGGGTTCCTTGGAACTCGCGGCGCGTAACCCCCCTCTTACCCTTTGGTCGCGTTCGCGCTATCTGGTCGTCAGACAACCCAATCTCAAGGAGGATCACCATGGGCAAGCGGATCGTATTTACCGGCGGCAGCGGCAAGGCGGGGCGCCATGTCGTGCCCTATTTGCTGGGCAAGGGCCACAAGGTCCTCAACGTCGACCGCGCCGTGCTCGATGTGCCGGGCGTGCACACGCTTCTGACCGACGTCACAGACCCCGGCGAAGTCTTCAACGCGCTCTCCTGCCACTTCGGCTATGACGGTTACGAAGAGGCGGGCGGCCCGAAGCCGGTCGATGCCGTCGTGCATTTCGCCGCCGTCCCGCGCATCCTCATGCATCCCGACAACAAGACCTTCGCCGAAAACACCGTCTCGACCTACAATGTCATCGAGGCCGCCGCCAAGCTCGGCATCAGGAAGGTGATCATCGCCTCCTCGGAAACCACCTACGGCGTCTGCTTTGCAGAAGGCGACAAGGACTACCACGCGTTTCCGCTCACCGAAGACTACGACACCGACCCGATGGATAGTTACGGCCTCTCCAAGGTGGTGAATGAAAAGACGGCCCGTGCCTTCGCCATGCGCTACGGCATCGATGTCTATGCACTGCGCATCGGCAATGTCATCGCCCCCGAAGACTACGCGGCATTTCCCGGCTATCTCGCCGATCCGCCTTGCCGCAAGCGCAATGCCTGGTCTTACATCGATGCCCGCGATCTCGGCCAGATCGTCGATCTCTGCGTGGCGAAGGACGGGCTGGGCTTCCAGGTCTTCAATGCCGTCAATGACACGATCACAGCGACCGTGCCCACCCGCGAATTCCTGGCCAAATGGGCACCCAACACGCCGATCACGGGAGACCTCGACGGCTTCGCGGCCCCGCTCTCCAACGCCAAGATCCGCGATGTCCTCGGCTTCAAGGAAGAGCACGACTGGCGCAGATACGTAGACGTCTGAGCGCTTGGACCGGCAGGCGGGCGCCTTTCCCGCGCGGAAGGCGCCCGCCGGTGTCGATGAACTTTGCAGGGCATAGACTGAAAAAAGCCCTACGAATCAGGAGGTTTTTATATATGAGGAATATAGAAAACCCCTCGATCCCCGGGGTGCGACAGTCGCGCCGCCAGTAAGGTGACCTCTTGCCCAAGAAGCGCATGGAAATCGCCAACTTTGCGCAGACCGAGATCCGCGGTCGGCATTTCGTCTCGTTCGATGTCGCGATGAACGGCTACGTCATCTCGACGGTCGATGCGCCGCTCCTGTCGGGGCGGATCCTCTGGTCTCATGCGGCCATTCAGGGGTTCGGCGAAGTCGAACTCGGCGAACGGACGATGCTGGAAACCGAGATCGACCGGGTGCTCGGCGAAGGCGCACCCCGCGATGGCGATGCCGCCAGCCACTGATCCGGAAAGATCTCAGGCGTTCCAGCGCGGCAGAAGATAGGTCGCCGCAATTGCCACGGCCAGCGAGCAGATCACGGCCAGCAGGAAGGCAATGAAGAAAAGGCCGATGGCCTTGCCCGTGCCGATCGTCAGGTCCTGACGAAACCAGCGGATCTGCGCCTGGCCATACCACAGGATCGCCGCGGCAAGGGCCAGCAGGCCGAAGACGAGGCCCTGCTCGCGCGGCATGATCAGGAAATCCACGGTCAAGCCGATGAGGAAGACGAAGTGTGCCGCCACGTAGCACTGGCTGAAGAAGGGCGGTCGAAGCGTACGCCGCGTCACGCGGATGTTTCTGGCCACGAGAAGTGTCACCGCCATGGCCATGGGAAAGATCCCGAAGACGACACCGCGCGCAATCAGCAGGTTGGCAGTCGAACTCGCGAGCTTGGTCTCGGGCGCGAAGCTGGGATCGACGGGAAAGGCGCCCGACAGCGCCTGCGACAAGAGCAGTGTGATGAGCAGGAAGAGCGGCGGGCTCACCGTATCGTCATATTGCTCGTCGATCTGATCGTCGAGTTCGAGATCGGCATACCGCATCATGCTGAGCGGCCGGGTCAGCGCCCGCCAGAAGGTGAGGGGATAGAAGACCAGCCAGGACACCAGCTCGTAGAGCAGTTCCTCCAGCGACTTCAACAACCTCATGAAATCCATGCATCTTCCTCACATCGGCCACCCCGCCGGCACATCCGTGCGCGGCAAGCTTCAGCATCAGACGATGCCAGCCGTGGCAGGACTGTGCAAGGCCACGTAACCTCCCCCAAGGGGAAGGTTATGACCAGCCTTGAGAATCGTGCCACCCCCTGCCAGTGTCGTGCAATTGCAATTCTGCCGGAGACCCGATGCTTGTACTCTTTCGCAAGACGCCGATCCTGGGCGCGCTTCTGGCGCAGGTCGTCGCCCTGCCTCTCGTGGCGGCCGTCACGGCGCCGCTGTCGACCTCGGTCGAACGTCTGCCGCTCATCGGGCTCGCACTTCTCCTGCAAGGGCTGGTTGCCGCCGGCATCACGCGGATCCTCGGGCTCGCCCGCTGGTGGCTCCTCATTGCCTTCCTCTTCCCGCTCGCCATGGGCTCGGCGCTCCTCATCGGCAATCTGCCCGCCTGGCCCTTCGGCCTCGCCTTCCTTTTGCTGGCACTCGTCTTTTCCAACACGACCCGCGGCCGCATACCGCTCTACCTAACCAACACCGAGACAGCCTCGGTCCTGAAGGACCTCATGCGCGACCGCGGCGCGACGCGCATGCTCGATCTCGGCTGTGGGCTGGGCGGCGTGGTGCGGGCGCTGGACGGCGAGGTACGCACCGCCCGCGGCGTGGAAAATGCACCGGCCGTCTATCTTGCAGCACGGCTGCTCTCGGCTCTCACCGGCCGGGGCGAGATCCGCGGCGGCGATCTCTGGAAGACGGATGTCGCGCAGGTAGACATGGTCTACGCCTTCCTTTCGCCCGCCCCGATGGCCGCCCTCTGGCAGAAGCTCAAGACAGAGATGAAACCCGGCAGCCTCTTCGTCTCCAACAGTTTTCCCGTGCCGGATGTCGATCCGGACGAGATCTGGGAACTGCAGGACGGCCGCAAGACGAAACTGTATCTCTATCCGATCGGGACGAGGGATGGGGAAAGCAAGGGGTGATGTTTCCTCACCCGGCCGTGGATAAGCCCGGCAGGGCAGAGGGGCGGCTGCGCTCAGATATCAAGTCCTGCCTGCTGTAGACGCCGATCCTGCCGGCGGTGGCAAAGCGGTGCGAATGAGCGCTTTCGTCAAACAGTGCGTTAGCGGCTATGACAAGTCGTGAAGGTCTTTGCCCAAGGCCGGCCCAACTTGCCACTCGCGGAACCTTACCTCCAAACCCGAACGCTCTGGCGTGCAGCACATGGGGCCGACCAGATATCGATCCATCTTGGGGAACGGGCAGAGGCGGACCAGAGGCCAGGTCTGTCCATCGCCGGATGCCTGTATTCGCAGAACGCCCAACTGGACGGTCACTCTGATCCAGAAATCCGATGGGTCGCCTTCATATCGCCCCGTCGCCCAATCGGAGACGTCATTCGTCAGCACACTGCCGAGCAAGCCATATCCGTCCGAGAACTCGATCCCGGTCTTGACCCACCGTCTTTCGTCGAGCCTGACCATGAGGCCAGCCTGATCATAGAGATGTTGGAAATGCGCCTGGACCCGAACCTGAGCGGTGAAATCACCGTCGACCTCGAAGGCGTAGAAGTGGCCGCTGTCGCGGACAAAGCCATAATGCGTCTGCCGCCAAAAATCCGTGTTTGCGTCGGTCGTGACGGAAAGTTCGATCTCCGAAGCTTCTGCCTTTGTGGGCTCATTGAGCCACCGTCCATTTTTCAGACTCTGCAACAGCGGCTCCTGTGACACCAGCGGACCAATCTGGCCGCTTTCGCAGAGCGGTTATCCGTGAAGAACCCAATTGCCGTCAATGGGCGAGGCACCTTCTGCTTTGCGCCAACACCGGACATTGCGCCTACAGCAAGATTCCCTATTCTCCGACGTTTACGAAAGTCAGGAAAATAATTGTCGCTTTGATTGGGAATTTTGCGACACAAGACATGGTGAAGGGTTGGAAATGAGACAAGCTGGAATGACGGCGGACGAGTACAAAACTGTGCTTCAAAGCATTTTACAGGTTCATTCCCAGCTGGCTTTGGAACATCTCAACGCCATAAAGCACGCCCTTCCGCAGAAAGCGCGACAGGTCATGGTGGGAGTTCATCCGGGACAAAGCGAGGAAGGGTTCTTCGATATTGTCGTCCACCTGGAGGGGCCTGACCTCTATGTGCTTCACAAGGCGATAGAGCGACACCGATTGCTATTTGAAGTTAAATGCATCGACGGTCAAATGAGGCCAGATGTTCCCATGTTCGACCCGGACGAAGCTGCCTTTTCCGTGAACGATGTCATCGTGGATATCTGCATGGAGTGGATTGAAGGTCTTTGGCAGCGCCTTGGCGGCCTCGGTCTACCATCCTTCGTTTTTGGAGAGGAAGGATATGGAACTGTGGAGAGCAAACCGTTGCTTCCCTGAAAATCCATGAAGCGTTGTCCGGAAATCCTATCATCTTCGACAGATCGGCCGCATCGAATTCCAAGCGGAATTTCGGTCGCGAAACTCAGGTGCAAAAATAGGAGTTTCGCGCCCGATTTTTCCGACGGCCAATCTCCGCTTCGGGCCGAAATCCGCCATCACGCAAACCGCAACGATCTGACAGCATGAACCGCCGACGCCCGAGGGTCACCCGACAAAGCTGAGGTCATCTTTACTGCGACCTCGATCCCGGCAACATATCAGCCGCTCACGCCACCACCCGCTCTGCCTCGTCCTCGACGCTGACGCGCCACGCATTGCGGCCATCGGCCTTGGCGGCGTAGAGGGCGCGGTCGGCGATATCCAGTAGCCGGTCGAAGTCGCCGTCGGTCTCGATCGCGCCACAGGCGGCACCGACGCTGATCGTCACATGTTTGTTGCGGTCGCCGGTGAAGGCATGGGCGATGCCGAGCTGGCGCACGGCGCGGCGCAGGCTTTCGGCGAGCGCGGGCGCCATGTCGGTGTCGGCGCCGGCGAAGATGGCGAGGAATTCCTCGCCGCCGTGGCGGGCGAGATGCGCCTCGATCGGCAGCGAGCGGCGCATGGCGCGCGCCACGCGTTTCAGGCAGTCGTCGCCGGCCCCGTGGCCATAGGCGTCGTTATAGGCCTTGAAGTGATCGACATCGGCGACGAGCAGCACGACGCGTCTGGCCTGCTGCGGCACCTCGGTCCGGAGCCGCGTCAGTTCCATCTCGGTTCCGCGCCGATTGGCGAGCCGGGTCAAGGGGTCGGTGACGGAGAGCCGCGCGAGGTCCTTGTTCTGGCGCGACAATTCCCGCTTCAGCGCCTCGTTTTCCTGCATCTGCTGATGGCTGGTCATCGCCTCCACTTCGAGCTGGTAGGAAACGAAGAGCGTCATGATCACGGTCGGCATGTAGACGGCCAGATGCTGGATCACATAGGCCGGCGTCGAGCCCTCCAGGAACCAGATGAACGAATAATTGAGGCAGAAGGTGAAGAGGCTCGCGCGCAACGCGGGACGGAAAGGGGAGGCCGCGGCAATCGTGATCGCCATCTGGAAGCTCGCGGCGGCATAATAATAGGTGAGCACGCCGGGGCTCGAACTCGACACCAGGATGACGCACCACGAGATGTTGGCGAGCAGGGCGACCAGGATGGCGGCGATTTCCTTGCGTTCGATCGGGTGGCGGCCATTGATGTAGAAAAGCAGGGCGATCGCGATCGGCAGCATCACGCCGAAGCGCAGCGTAGCCGACAGAAACGTGACGTCACCCAGCAACCACAGATCGAACAGGAAACAGGCAAGGTAGAAGCACAAGACGCAGATCACGGCCGCGCGCAGCATCCGGCTGCGAAGGGGCGCACGATCTTCGAGAAAGGCCAGAGTTTCGTCCGCGGTCATGCGGGGCCTTGCGGGAAGTCCGAGCCATCTCATCATGGATGTCCAATCACCGATTGAAAAAAAGTCACCTTGGAAAACGCCGTGATCCTAGCTTCGGCCCCCTTAATTTGGGGTGAAGGCTCTGTGCCAATACGAGAAATCAGGGATGAACACAAACAGTATGGTTAGCCGCAGGTAAAGGGCGGGCCGAATTGGCCCCTCCGGAGATCGAACTCCGTTTCAATTCAGGATGGTATTCGAGATGGGGCTGTGGACGAGCCGATTTGAGGCCGAATCGGCAAGGTGGATGCCGCAAGCGACAGGTCGCGTCCCGGGCGGGCGGTAAACCTGCAATTGTCTTAACGTGTGGTTGCGCCGGTGGTGGCAGGCTCGGCCGCCGCCTGCGCCGTGCCGGCGGGTGCGGAAAGCGCATCCGCCGCCTTCAGCCGGGCGGCGAGGTCACGGATCAGCCGTGTCGACTGGGCCGACAGCGAGCGCGGCCGCACCATGGGCGGGAGCGCATCCGGATTGGCGGCATCGGCGACCTCAGCTTGGGCTTCCTTTTCCGGCATGGGCTGGTCCACGCCCGGAATGGCCTTCAGGTCGATGCCCTGATGGGCGTAATCCATCAGCTTCTTGAAGGTCATGGCCGGAAGTGAGCCGCCGGTCATGTTGTTGGTCGAGGTATAGTCGTCATTGCCGAACCAGACGGCCGCCGTGTAATTGCCGGTATAGCCGACGAACCAGGCGTCGCGATAAGCCTGGGTGGTGCCGGTCTTGCCCCCGGTCAGAACCCCGTCGACGGCCGCGCGCCGCGCAGTGCCGATATACGGGATCTTCGTCATCATCTGGTTCATGTAGGACGCGGCCTGTTCGCTCAGGATTTGGGCGGCCGGTGCCGCGTCGCGGTCGAAGTCGTAGAGCACGTCGCCGGCATAATTGCTGATCTGCGCAATGCCATGGCGCCGCGACGCCTTGCCGCCAGCCGGCAGCACGGCATAAGCGGTCGCCTGGTCCATCACGGTCACTTCCGCAGTACCCAGCGGGATTGTCACATCCTTCTTGATCGGTGTCTCGACACCTAAGGCCTTGGTGGTCTGGATGATCGCGTCGATGCCGAATTTTTCCTTGGCGAGGCGCACGGGGATCGTGTTGATCGATTTCGCCAGAGCGGTTTCCATGGTCACCCGGCCGGAATAGCTGCGGCCATAGTTCTGCGGGCTCCAATTGCCCCAGGAAATAGGCCCGTCGACCACAACGGTCTGCGGCGTATAGCCGTTCTCCATCGCCAGCGCATAGGTATACATCTTGAAGGAGGAGCCCGGCTGGCGCAGCGCCCGCGTGGCGCGGTTGAACTGGCTTTCGCCATAGTCGCGCCCGCCGACCATGGCGCGCACGGCGCCGCCATTCTCGATCATCACGACGGCACCCTGGCGGACATTGTAGCTTTCGCCATATTCGCGCAGCGACGAGGCAACCGCTTCTTCCGCCGCCTGTTGCAGGCCGAGATCGATCGTGGTGCGCACGACCAGCGTGTGATCCTTGAACTTCGCGGCGATGCGCTGCACCTCCTCGAAGGCCCAGTCGAGGAAGAAGTCCGGCGCTTCCTTCTCGTTGCGGTCGATGACGGAGGCCGGATTGCGCCGTGCCGCGACCACCTGGCCCTCGGTCATCAGCCCGCTCTGCACCATGTTGCTCAGCACGTCGTTGGCGCGCGCACGCGCTGCCGGCAGGTTGACATGCGGTGCATATTTCGCCGGCGCCTTGAACAGGCCGGCCAGCATGGCAGCTTCCGCCAGCGTCACTTCCGTCAGCGTCTTGCCGAAGTAGAATTGCGAGGCCGCCGCCGCCCCGAACGTGCCGCCGCCCATATAGGCGCGGTCGAGATAAAGCGCCAGGATCTCCTTCTTGGAGAGGTTCGCCTCGAGCCAGAGCGCGAGATAGGCTTCCTTGATCTTGCGCTCGATGGAGCGCTCATTGGTGAGGAAGAGGTTCTTGGCGAGCTGCTGCGTCAGCGTCGAGCCGCCCTGGACCACTTCGCCGGCCTTGGCATTTTCGCTCATGGCGCGGGCGAGGCCGACGAAATCGATGCCGAAATGCTCGAAGAAGCGCCGGTCTTCGGTCGCGAGCACCGCCTTGATCAGATGATCCGGCAACTCGTCGACCGGCACGGAATTCTCGTGGATGATGCCGCGATGGCCGATCGTATTGCCGTAGCGATCGAGGAAGGTGACGGCGAAATTGTCGTGATTGTGCCAGTCCTGCTTGGTTTCCTCGAAGGCGGGCTGGGCGAGCGCCAAGAGCAGCACCATGCCGGCCGTGCCGAGCGTCATCGCTTCGCCGGCAAGCTCGAAGCCGAACTTTTTTAGTCCCCGCACGCGGAAGCGGCGGAAGAAGATAGTGATTTCTTCCCAAGCCTCTGTCAGGTCATAGCCGGCATTCCAGAGTGTGGAATCCAGCCAGCTGTCGATCTTCAGGAAGATGTGGCGCTTGAGTTTCGGCGCGGCTTCCCGCTTGCCGGCAGGCTCGCCACGGTCCGCCCCCCGGTCCGCCCCAACGTCCTGATCGGCACCGCCGAGGCGCTCCATGGGCTCCAGATCGTCAGGCTTGTCGCTGTCGGCCACCGTGGCTTTTCCCGAAAACTTGTTGTCCGCTGCTTGACGCGCCCGCCGATAAGGATCAGGACCCATGCGGATTGCGGGCAGGTCGTCTTATCTGAGTGATGGGCGATTTGCCGCGAAAGGACAAGCGGTTTCGCGGGCCATGGTGAACCCGGCGCGGTCGGCCCTGAGCTTTTGGGCCGGGGCGTTGCAAGCCTGCCACCGGCCCTGGCCGGACGGCCACATGATCATGGGCAGAGATCCGCCGGCCGGTGCCGGATGTGCGTCTGCGAAACGACAGTCAGTTGAACGAGACGATGACCGAAGAACCCTTCTGGAAAACCAAGACGCTCGCCGAGATGAGCAATGCCGAGTGGGAAAGCCTCTGCGACGGCTGTGGCCTCTGTTGTCTCAACAAGCTCGAGGACTGGGATACCGGCGAGGTCGTCTTCACCTCGGTCGCCTGCCGCCTGCTCGACGGCGACAGCTGTCGCTGCTCCGACTATGAGAACCGCCAGGCAACTGTGCCCGACTGCATCCAGCTGACGCTCAAGGGACTGCGCGAAATCCAGTGGCTGCCGCCGACCTGCGGCTACCGCCTGATCGACGAGGGTCTCGACCTCTACTGGTGGCACCCGCTGGTCTCGGGCAGTGCGGAGACGGTGCATCAGGCCGGGATTTCCGCCCGCGGCCGCACGATCTCGGAAGAGGGCCTCGATGTCGAGGATCTGGAGAATTATGTGGTGGATTGGCCGATGCGGGTCGGCGAGGAGCGGCGGTAGGAAATTTGGCGACTGGTTGTCAACCGATGCCGAGAAATACGGCGAGATTCCGCGTTGCCGTCAGCATCGTCTCCTCGCGGATACGGCCAATCACCCGTCCGACACGCTCGCGTTTCACCGACATGGCCTTGTCTATCATAATCCAAGACGGCTGAACGAGGCCGTTCTCCGCGTCAGGTTGCACTTGCACGCGCAAGAGCGGCGCCTCGATGGCTGTGCTCGTCACAAGAAGCACAGTAAGAGTTCCAGTGTCTGCAAAGCTGTCGTTCTGGACGATGATTGCGGGGCGCGGCTTGCCGAAATCGCCTGACACGGCCACGGTGACGATATCTCCGCGTCTCACGCCTACGGCTCCTGCGGTAGCAGATCGTCGAGATCGGTCAGGGCCTCATCCAGGAAAACGCTGAGGTCTCGATCCGCCTGGTCTGACTCAGCGGTCAGTTTCGCCTGCCGTGCACACTCTTCGGCAAACCCCGCGCCGCGCGTGTCGGGAAGCCAAATCTGGACAGGGCGCAATCCAAGCGCCCGCAGGTTTTCGCGCCGCTTTTGCACGCGACGCTTCACGGATATGGCCACAGCAAAGCTCCAAGAAAGTCTGTTACATGTAACACGGTGGCCAACTTTTGGCAATCTGTACCGACCAAATGGCAGCATATTGGCCGGCGATCACCCCCAAAGCTCCGCCCGTATCCACGGCCCAGGCAAAATCAGCCGCCCGGCGAGGTTCGCCTCGCGCCCATCCAGCCTTTGCCACTGCCAAGCCTCACTCCACTCGACGGGCAGGGTATAGGGCGGAACAACACGGCTTGCCGGCCGGAAGCCGGAGCGGCAGTAGTAAGCGGGGTCGCCGAGCACCAGGACTTCCGCCACGCCCTCGGCTTGCAGGCGCGCGAGGCCTTCGCCGATCAGCCCTTGGCCGATCCCCTTGCGCTGGTGCTCCGGATGCACGGCAAGGGGTCCGAGAAGAGCGACGCGTTCGGTCGCACCTTCCAGCCGGCCGCGCGTGAAGAGCGCGTGTCCGACAAGCGTCTCCCCGATGACGGCCGAGAGGGAAAGAACGGCAGGCTCGGCAAGCAGCGCTTCGACCAGCGGCACCAGATCTTCGTTAGGAAAGGCAGCGACATAGAGGCCGGGTATCTGCGGCCCGTCGCCGGGTTTGGTCTCGCGCAAGCGGAGGGTGTCGATCATGATGTGTCCTCCCGGGAAATGGCGGGTTTAGTGACTAGGGCTGCTTCCTCTATGTTGCAAGTTGGTCTGGCGCAGCGGCTATCCGCTCGGCTCGATTTCGCAGCTGAAGGGTGGTGCGCGGTTCTCGCCATAGTCGCCGTCATTCAATTGAATTACACTTGGCCAACGGAGCCAGCCATGACCAACGCACTCGTCCAGACAAGCATCGACCCGGAAATCCGTGATCGCGCGGCCGCCGTGCTGGAGGGCATGGGGCTGACGGTATCTGATGCGGTGCGAATACTGCTGACCCGCACAGCGCGGGAAGGTGCATTGCCGATCGAGCTTCTCGACGATCCCGCTGTTCACCATGCATGGTTTCGCGCCAAGGTGCTGGAAGCGCTGCACGATACCCGGGCCGATGTCGAGGACGATGCGGTGGCGGAGATCTTCGCGGGACGATGTTTCAAAGCGGAGACTTACTAACTCTATTTCCGATTGTGCATGTTGCTGCATCTGCTACCATATCTTGGGGTGGAAAATCTGCGCGGGGGCAAAATGAGCGCATTGTGGAAATGGATATTGGCAGCAGTCGCGGGTGTCGTAGGCGCTGTGTTAATTGGGATGCAAGAACACGTCCAAAAGGAGACCGTACGAATTCTTGAAAAGCTAAATCTGTGGGATCAGGCGCCTCCAAGCGATGACCCCCTGTTGCAAAGCACGTGGTACCTAACACTCTTCCACATGAACCAAGATATCGCGGGTGGATGGAGGCCAGCATTTGAAGAATATAGCCTTACCTTTGATACCAGTCCCGATCTTGGGGGCAAGATGACACATGTCGATGACAGCGGACGTTCATACCATCTAGCTGGATTCAGGTGGCCCAAGAAAGTCGCGTTCACTTACCGCCCTGTTGACAACGAGGGGCCAGGATTCGGAACATATGTTCTCCACCGCGTCGAAAAACTCACTGGCGGGCTAGATGTATACGTTGGAGCTGCTTATGTGAATGCTTGCGCTAATACGGTGGACAACTCGTGTGACGACGCGGGGCCCCAGAAGGTTTGCCGCGCCACTCTGTCTTTGAAGCCGGAGATCGTTATGAATGAGCAGTATAGACGGCACTTCAATACAGTCTGTGTGCAAATAGACGGTGGGCTTCTCGGCAAATTCGAACCAAAGCTTAACGAAGCAACGTTGAGATAAGTTCGGCGGCTGGATTACAGTTGGACGAAAATCTTCACCTCACCCCTTGACCCTCCCATGATGGGAAGGTCCATGTAAGGGGGCAGAGGTGACCGCCATGAACATGCAATCCAGGCCGGATACGGCCAAGAATACCAATGAACCAATCCTGCTGCCCGTCGAGGGCATGACCTGCGCCTCCTGTGTGCGCCGAGTGGAAAAGGCCGCAGCGGCCGTTCCCGGCGTCGTCGAGAGCGTGGTGAATTTTGCGACCGAGACCTTGAGCGTGACGCCGAGCGAGGGCTTCTCCGCCGAGGCTCTGCTCGCCGCGATCGGTGAGGCTGGCTATGAGGCCAGGGCCGAGACGGTGGTGCTCGAGGTCGAGGACATGACCTGCTCATCCTGTGTCGCGCGCGTCGAGAAGGCGTTGCAGTCGGCCGCCGCCGTGCAGAAGGCAAGCGTCAATCTGGCGACCGGGGAAGCGGTGTTGACGGTCCTCGGCGGCGTTTCGGCCATGCCGGCGCTGACCGCCGCCGTCGCCAAGGTGGGTTATGCTGTCAGGCTTTCGGGCGTGGATGGCGCATCAGCTATCGCGGGCGACGAAAGCATTGGCGGCGAAGCATCGGCTCCCGCCGCGCCCGGATCTGCCGCTGGTGCGGCACCCGCTTCCGGACATTCCCCCGGTTCGGCGGGCGATAGCCGTGAGGCACGGCGCGAGAAGGAAGTTGCCGGACTGAGACGCGATTTCCTGATCGCGCTGGTGCTCACCCTGCCGCTTTTCGTCCTGGAAATGGGCGCTCATATCTATCCGCCGCTGCATCATGTGCTGATGGAAATCTTACCTGGCAACACGCTGTATCTCTTGCAGTTTGCCCTGGCGACGGCGGTGCTCGTCGGCCCCGGCCGGCGGTTCTACGTGAAGGGCGTTCCGGCACTCTTCCGGCTTGCCCCCGACATGAATGCGCTCGTCGCGATCGGCACCGGGGCGGCCTATCTCTATTCGCTGGTGACGACCTTTGCGCCCGGCCTGCTGCCGATGGAAGCGCGGCACGTCTATTATGAAGCCGCGACCGTCATCGTCTCGCTGATCCTGCTCGGGCGGTTGCTGGAAGCACGGGCCAAGGGCCGCACCGGGGCCGCGATCCGCAAGCTGGCGGGGCTTCAGGCGAAGACCGCGCGGGTCGAGCGTGACGGGACGACGCGTGACGTGCCGCTCGCCGATGTGAGACTGGGCGATGTCGTCGTGATCAGGCCGGGCGAGCGCATTCCGGTCGACGGACGGGTGATCGATGGAGCGAGCGCCGTCGACGAAGCGATGATTTCGGGCGAACCGATGCCGGTCGAAAAGGGCGAAGGCGCCACCGTCATCGGCGGCACGGTCAACGGCTCCGGCTCCTTCCGCTTCGAGGCTACGGGCATCGGTGCCGACATGATGCTGTCGCGCATCATCCGCATGGTCCAGGAGGCGCAAGGGGCGAAACTGCCGATCCAGAAACTGGTGGATGAAGTCACGGCCTGGTTCGTGCCTGCGGTCATCGCAATTGCCGCCGTCACTTTCCTGATCTGGCTGATCCTCGGCCCGGAACCCCCCTATACTCACGGGCTCGTGGCGGCCGTCGCCGTTCTGATCATTGCCTGCCCCTGCGCCATGGGCTTGGCCACGCCGACCTCGATCATGGTCGGCACGGGCCGCGCGGCCGAACTCGGCGTGCTCTTCCGCAAGGGCGAGGCGCTGCAGAGCCTTTCGCAGATCGACTGGGTGGTGATGGACAAGACCGGCACGATCACGGCCGGCAAGCCCGAGGTGACGGAAATCGTCACGGTGGAGGGTTTTGAGGAGAGCGAGGTGTTGAGGCTGACCGCGAGCCTCGAGGCACGTTCGGAACATCCGCTCGCCGATGCGATCGTCCGGGCTGCCGAGGCGCGGGGGATCGCGCTTGCTGCTGTCGATCAGGTCGAGGCCGTGGCGGGTTTTGGCGTGACAGGCTTGGTCGAGGGGCGGCAGGTTGCGGCAGGCGCTGATAGGTTCATGGTGAAGCTTGGGGTGATGCCACAAGGTCTCTCCCCCCTTGTGGGGGAGATGCCCGCCCTTCGGCAGGCTCAGGGGGCAGAGGGGGACTTTGTTCTACCCTCATCGCTGGAGGAAAAACCCCTCCCCAACCCCTCCCCACAGGGGGGAAGGGCTGACGCCGCCAGCCTCCAGGCCGCCGTGACCCGTCTCGCTGACGAAGGCGCAAGCCCGCTTTATGTCGCCATCGACGGAAAACTCGCGGCGGCCATTGCGGTGGCCGATCCGATCAAGGCGACGAGTGCGCGGGCGATCGGGGCACTCAAAGCCCGCGGGCTGAAGGTCATGATGGTGACCGGCGACAACGCGCGTACGGCACACGCCGTGGCCAAGAAGGCCGGCATCGATGCGGTCGTGGCGGAAGTTTTGCCGGAGGGAAAGGTGAGCGCGATCAAGGGCCTGCAGGCGAAAGCTGCGCGCGTCGCCTTTGTCGGTGACGGCATCAACGACGCGCCGGCGCTGGCGACCGCCGATGCCGGGATCGCCATTGGCACGGGCACGGATGTGGCGATCGAAAGCGCCGATGTCGTGCTGGTCAATGGCGACCTGATGGGCGCCTTGCATGCGATCGAATTGTCGGACCGGGTGATGGGCAATATTCGCGAGAACCTGTTCTGGGCCTTCGGTTACAATGTGGCGCTGATCCCGGTTGCGGCAGGCATTCTGTATCCGGTATTCGGCGTGACCTTTTCGCCTATGCTGGGGGCGGCGGCCATGGGGCTGTCGAGCGTGTTCGTGCTGACCAATGCGCTGCGGTTGAAGAAGGCGAGGGTGACGGAAACCGTCTCCTCCCTTGCGGGGGAGAAAGCAAAATCGAGGGCTTAGCCCGGTCAGGGCTAAACCTCAGATTTTGCAAGAGGGGGGCACGGTGAGGACGGTGCAAGCGGAACCTTTCCCCTCTCCGGGAAAATCTGAAGTTTAGGCCGCTTGCGCTGGCCTACAGATTCGATTTTCCATCCTCCCCCGCAAGGGGGGAGGTAAGGTGAAACCTGGAGAACGAGACCATGACGATGAACATCGGTGAAGCCTCGCATGCCTCGGGCGTTTCGGCCAAGATGATCCGCTATTACGAAGAGATCGGGCTGATTGCGCCGGCGGGGCGCACGGCTTCCAATTACCGGGTCTATGACGCGGACAGCGTCAACCGGCTGCGTTTCGTGCGCCGGTCGCGCAGCCTCGGCTTTTCGCTGGAGGAGACGGAGCGGCTTTTGAAGCTGTGGGACGACAAGGCGCGGGCAAGCGCCGAGGTGAAGGCCCTGGCGCTTCATCATGTCGAGGAGCTGGAGGCGAAGATCGGCGAAATGCAGGCCATGCGGGATACGCTTTTCCATCTCGCCGACCGCTGCCAGGGAAACGACCGGCCGAATTGCCCGATCCTGGCCGATCTCGAAGGGCGGCCGGTGCGGCAAAACACCGCCGGGAAACCGGCAGACGAGGACTGCTGCGGGGATTGACCTTGCCCCCGTGGGAAGGATGACAATCTGAAGACGACGAGATGCGCGACGCGCGGCAAAGGAAAGACCATCATGATCGGACAAACCGTCTTCAAGATCGAGGACATGACCTGCGGCCATTGCGAGAAGACCGTGGTGAAGGCGCTGGCGGAGGTCCTGCCGGGACGCGCGGTGACGATCGATCTCGCTGCCCGCAAGGCCTTTGTCGAGGGCGATGCGGCGCTTGCCGAGCAGGCGATCCGCGAGGCGGGTTACACGCCGGTGCGGGAGGTGTGAGGCAATAGCCTGCAGCCGGTAACGTCGTGGCAGGCCGGACAGAGATAACTCTCTGCTGCCTCCCGTGTCGACGAAGATGAAGGAACTGGTCGCGCTGGGCATTGCGATCTCCGCCCGCTGCGACGGCTGCATCGGTTTCCACACGGAAGCGCTGATCAAGCTCGGTTGCAGCAAGGCTGACTTCGAGGAGACCCTGGGTCTCGCCTTCTGCATGGGCGGCGGTCCCTCGCTGATGTACGCCGGCGACGCCATGACCGCCTGGGAGCAGTTCGGCGGGCCGGAAGCCTGAGAAGGCGCCACGCGCGCCTGCCTGTGGCGGGACCGCGGTGGTCGATCTTTTCTGCCGGATGCTGCGCCGGATCGCCTCGGCGCTGCAGGCCTTTGCCGCCCGCCATGACGGTTTTGCCGCGCGCTATGACGGAGAGGAATTCACCCTGCTCTTTGCCGTGGACACCGAGACCGGCGGGGCCTTTCTCGCCGACCGGCTGGTGCGCATGGTCCGCGAACTTTCCATCCCGCATCCCGCCCGCCTCGATCGCCTGCCCGCCGTCACCGTCTCGGTCGGTTATGCCGGCACGGGAGAGAGCGGTGTACGCGAGGTGCGCGTCCTCGTGACCCGGGCGGATCTGACGCTGTATGAGGCGAAGAGCGCCGGGCGGAACAGGTCGAAGGCGGGTGAAGCCCATCTTCCGGTGCGGGAAGAAACCTCAGATTTCGAAAGAGGGGGGCTCGGTAAAGATGTTGCCGACTGAACTGTTGCCCCTCTCCAGGAAAATCTGAAGTTTAGGCGGCTTGCGCTCGCCTAAACCTTCGATTTTCCGTCCTCCCCCGCAAGGGGGGAGGTAGGCGTCGGATAAGATAGGAAAATAATCCTAATTATATACTTGACGTACCACGGGCTATTTGATAGCTATTTCCTCAAGGAGATAGCCCATGTTCGACCTCACAAACGAAATCTACACAGACGCCGAAAAGGCCCGCGAACATTTGGAGGCTATCCACTGGCCGAACGGTCCTATCTGCCCTCATTGCGGCAATTGCGACGTAACGCGCATCACCAAGCTTTCCGGCAAGTCCACCCGTCCCGGCGTTCATAAGTGCAACGAATGCCGCGAACCCTTTACCGTGACTGTTGGCACCGTGTTCGAGCGCTCCAAGATTGGCCTCAACAAGTGGGTTCTTGCCGCTCACCTCATGGCCGCTTCCAAGAAGGGCATGAGCGCTCACCAGCTGCACCGCATGCTTGGCGTCACCTACAAGACAGCTTGGTTCATGGCGCACCGCATTCGCGAGGCTATGAAGGAAGACGTTAAGTCGTCTGGTCCTCTTGGTGGCGAAGGCAAGACCGTCGAAGCTGACGAAACCTACATCGGCAAGCGCGAGACACCCCGCGTTTATGCTCGCCCTCGCGCCCGTAAGAACTTCAAGCCTACCAAGTCCGGCAAGGCTGGCGGCGCACAAAAGCGCGTTGTTGTTGGTCTGGTAGAGCGTGGCGGAAAGTCCCGCATGTTCCACCTGAACGACGCTACCAAGGACACCGTGCGCGAAATCCTCGTTCGCAACGTGTCCCGCGATAGCAACCTGATGACGGACGAAAGCCGCCTATATGTCGAAACCGGCAAGGAGTTCGCTACCCACAAGACGACGAAGCATTCCGCTAAGGAATACGCTCGCCGCGAGGGTGACGTTGTTGTCCACTCCAACACGATTGAAGCCGTCTTCTCAGTCTTCAAGCGTGGCATGATTGGCGTTTACCAGCATTGCGGCGAAGCTCACTTGCACCGCTATCTTGCCGAGTTCGATTTCCGTCATAACCGCCGTGCAGCACTCAAGATCAGCGATGCAGAACGCGCCGAAGATCTTCTTCGTCAGGCTCGCGACAAGCGTTTGACCTATCGGCGGATTGGTGAAGCCGGTCACGCCTAAGCAGAAGGCTGCATCTTTCCTTCGCTGGAAGAAACGTAAGGGCTGACTTCACCGTCAAATGTTGCCTGGGCGAGAGATTTCAATCTAAGCTCTGCATTCTCGCGTGTGTCGGCAACGATCTCAACGGAGTATCGGCTTCCGTCACACTCGTAGGAAAACGACCAACATTTGTCCTCGGGAGGAATAAACATGGCAGAGCGTCCTTTCCCATCGTTCTTGATCTACAAAGATGCCATCGGGGAGTACCGCTGGCGTTACCAAGCTTCTAACGCGAAGGTAATTGCAGACAGCGGCGAGGGGTACAAGAAGAAGTCAGATTGTGAGCATGGCATATCACTAGTGCAGGGCTCATCTTCTAGCCCTATATGGGTAACCAAGGACGCCAAAAACTAAGACTCAGCATCTTAGTCACTGTATTTTAGCGATAAGCACTAGACTCTTTGCCATGATCTAAGAGATCATTCTAATTGATTGCTTATCGAGTCGCGCACCAACCTTACGGCCACGTCTCTAACGGCGGACCGCTGTCCGAGAAAGGAGGTGAACGCAATGGGTAAGACAATCAAAATCGGGCGTAGCGCGATTACGGGGCGGTTTACTACGGTGAAAACCGCAGACACCAAACCCCGTACTCACATCGTTACGACACTAAAAAGAAAGTGACTTAGTCACGTTCTTCCGGGCGGTCATTCTTTGCCGGGTGACCGCCCGGTTTTCTTTTGTACCCCGGATTTCTTTCGCGGGGATTAACATTCGGTTCAGGCGGGGTCTTCAGCATGCGCCGCAAGACCTCGTCGCCTTTCTTGTCGTCAATCTTTTGATCAGGGTCAGCCATGACAACTCCCATGTTCCTCGCTGCTCGGCTGAAACTGAAACGCGCTGAGAGCTTGATCGCCGAGCTGCAAGCCGCGCAAGACGAATATGCCGCCTCAAACCCGATAACTGGTAGGTTCGACATATCAACAGAGCCTCCTACCATTCTAGTCCTTATGGCAGAAGTCCCTGATACGTGCGCTACGGTCCTTGGCGACGCCGTTCACAATATCAGGTCTTCTCTTGACCTAATGGCCACCGAGCTAGCGAGGGCTACCAGCGACAACGACAAGAAGGTCTATTTCCCAATAGCAGACTCGGAAGAGACCCTAGATGTTGCTATCAACAATAAGAAATTCCACCGGTGCGGAGCCGACGCCGTGGCGCTCCTCAAAACTGTATCGCCATTTCGAGGCGGGAACGATTACCTCAGAGCGGTTCACGATCTGGACGTTCGAGATAAACACTGCGGCCTTCTAGTCGTTGGCCGGTCTTTTGAATGCTCGTTTGAAGGCTCGATTAACCTAGAGAATTACGCGGATAACAAGCTATCAATCAAAGCTTCTAGGGTCACACTTGGATTTCCTGAAGATGACCTTTTCGGGGGGATGTTCGTTATCGAGGTCCTCCAAAAAGCCGTAGAGGAGATCGAGCGAATTTTTCAAGCCTTCGAAAGCCTCGTCAAACTCCGGGCCGCTGCCACGTAGCTTCATCTCTTCCAAAAAAAGAATGCCGGCCTGTCGCGACTCATTAGACATTTTGCACCTTGGTACGTCAAGTATATAATTAGGAAAATAATCCTTGACACCGTGACGGTCGTCGGATAAGTTTGTTGCATGATCGGAAAGCTGTGGCCGCGGGGCCTGAAGCGGGTCCGGCAAGGTTTTTGAAGGTCCGCCATGCGGGCCTTTTTTCGTTTCGGAGGGTGCCATGCTGGAAGGGGATCCGCAGGTGATCGAGGCGCTGCCTGATATCATCGAGGTGAAGGCGGCAGGGGCGGGGGATCTGGAGACGCTGCTCGTTGAATTCACCACCGAGATGCGCGCCCAGTTCGACCTCTTCAGACGCTTGCGGGCCGGGGCCGAGGGCCTCCTCGACGGGGCCGACGAGGGGCTGGCCAAGCAGGCGCGGGCCGATATCAAGGCCGCGACCGATGCGATTGCGCTGATCGTGCGCACGCTGGAAAAGATCGACGTGCTGCTTCGCCAGCTGGAGCGCGACCGCCTCGACGCCGAGGAGCGGCAGCTGGAGGCGCGCGACCCGGAGGTTCTGCGCCGTGAGGTCGAGGCGCTGATTGCGGCCCGCGTCGAACGCGCGGTGGCCGAGCGACTGGAACAGGCGGTGACGGCGCGGAAGACGGAGGTTTCGGGGCTGGCCGAGGGGCGGGGGCCGCCGTGAGGGAAAACCAGGTGGTTTCTCAATGCTGGGCCATGTCGATGGACAGGCAACGCAACGGATCCCCTCACCAACAAAATCTGATGTTTTGCCCTGATCGGGCTAAGCCCTCGATTTTTCAACCTCTCCCACAAAGGGGAGAGGGGGCGTTGCCGCCAATCTCGCGCTCCCTCTCCCGCCATGTGGGGGAGAAAGCGAAATCGAAGGCTTAGGCGAGCGCAAGCCGTCTAAACTTCAGATTTCGCAAGTGAGGGGGGCGGTTCCGTTGGTACTACGGCGAACGGATGCTTCGAGGAGACTTCCGATGACGCCCAAATCCCTGGGGAGGCTGGAGCGGGATCGGCTGGCGAAGGGAATAGAGGCGGCATCCGGTCTGGCCGGCGGTCTGGCCGATGACGTTCAGACCATCGCGAAAAAATTCCACCGGGCAAGCGCAGGCCTTGAGGGCCTGGTCGACCATATGACGCCACAGAAGCGGGCGCTGGCGGTGGACGATGGCGCCCAGGATGTCCCGACCGGTTTCGCCGACCTCTCATGTCTCGCGGCTGCCGACTTATCCAGCCTTACCCCCTCCGATCTCGCCTTTCTCGCCCGCGACTGGCAGCTTCTGGCACGGCCCGAGCAGATGCCGCCCGATGGAGACTGGCGCAACTGGTTGATCCTGGGCGGGCGCGGATCTGGCAAGACGCGGGCCGGCGCCGAATGGGTGCAGGCAAAGGTTCAGGCGGCGGGAAAGCGCACGGATCTCAGGATCGCGCTGGTGGCCGAAACGCTCGGCGATGCGCGCGAGGTGATGATCGACGGCGCCTCCGGGCTGTCGCGGATTGCGCGCCGCATGCGGCCGGTGGTCGAGATTTCGCGGCGACGGCTGGTCTGGCCGAACGGGGCGATCGCGCAGATCTTTTCCTCGGAAGATCCCGAGAGCCTGCGCGGGCCGCAGTTTCATCTCGCCTGGTGCGACGAACTCGCCAAATGGAAACATGCCGACGAGACCTTCGACATGCTGCAGTTTGCGCTGAGATTGGGCGATGATCCGCGTCAGGTGGTGACGACGACGCCGCGGCCGGTGCCGCTGTTGAAACGGCTGATGGCGGACGAGGCGACCAGGCTGACGAAGATGGCGACGGCGGCGAATGCCGCGCATCTGGCGCCGGGTTTTTTGGGTGCGCTTCAGGCGCGGTACGGGGGCACGCGGCTGGGTCGGCAGGAGCTCGACGGCGAGCTGATCGAGGACCGGCCGGACGCCTTGTGGAAACGTGCGCGGATCGACGAGATTGTCGTGAAGCTGTCGGAACCGCTGAGCCGCATCGTGGTCGCGGTCGATCCGCCGGCGGGCGGTGTGTCCGCCTGTTGCGGCATTGTTGTTGCCGGATTGAAGGAGAATGGCCAGGCGGTGGTGCTGGCGGATTGTTCGGTCGACGGAGTGGGCCCGGCCGGCTGGGCGCGGTCTGTGGTCGCTGCCTACAGGCGGTTCGAGGCGGATCGGGTCGTGGCCGAGGTCAACCAGGGCGGCGACATGGTGCGTGCGGTGCTCGAAGGTATCGAGGCGCGGCTGCCGGTGACGACGGTTCGGGCGACGCGCGGCAAGTTCCTGCGCGCCGAGCCGGTGGCGGCCTTGTACGAGCAGGGGCGGGTGGTTCATGCGGGGCGGTTTGTCGAGCTTGAGGACCAGATGTGTGATTTCGGGAGTGACGGCTTGTCGAATGGGCGCTCGCCGGATCGGCTCGATGCGCTGGTCTGGGCGCTGACGGCGCTGATGCTGGAGGGCGGCGGGGAGCCGCGGATCAGGGGGATGTGATTGTGCCAACTGAACCGATCCCCTCACTTGCGAAATCTGAAGTTTAGGCGGCTTGCGCTGACCTCAAGCCTTCGATTTCGCTTTCTCCCCCACATGGGGGAGAGGGAGCGCGCGGTTGCGGCAAATTTCGCAAGTGAGGGGATCAGTTCAGTCGGCAATCGCCGAAACGAAAAAACCGGCGCCCTTTCGGGCACCGGCTTCATAAGGCAATGCGGTGGATCGGTTTACTTCGCCGAAGTCGACGGCTGGGCCGGCTGGCGGACCTGGCGCCATTCGTTTTCGAGGCGCTGCAGGACATGGGCCGGGATGGTGGCCGGGGCTGCGGTCTTGGTCGAAATCGTGGTCTGCATGTCTTCCCTCCTCATGCTGGAAGTATCGGCTTCCAGAACGTCTGCATGAGCGGAAAGTTCCACAGTGTTAAACCTTTGTAAATGTGAACGGACAGAGCTCTAAACGATTGAAATTTCTTCAATCGTTTTAATTCCGAAGTTTTTTTCGAGGTGGCCGTGCCCGAGCGCGCGACGGCGGCCGCGTCCTTCCCGACATCGAGGATTTGACCATGCGGATTGACCGGCGAATCGTCTTCGCGGGGCTGCGCAATGCCGTGTTCGGCGGGCGGCTGTCTCAGGGGCAGGTGGAGGGCGTGGAGGCGGTGCTGACGCGCTTTTCCGCCCGCGGCTGGGCCGATCCGCGCTGGCTGGCCTATATGCTGGCGACCGCGCATCACGAGACCGGCGGAACCATGCAGGCGGTGCGCGAGACCTTCGCGGCGACTGATGACGAGGCCTTTGCGCGGCTGGAACGGGCCTGGCGGGCAGGCAAGCTGCCCACCGTGCGGACGCCCTATTGGCGGCGCGATGCGGCCGGCCGGAGCTATTATGGTCGCGGCCTGGTGCAGATCACCCATCGCGAGAATTACCAGAAGATGAGCCGGGTGACAGGCTCGACCTCGTGGCGGAACCGGATCTGGCGCTCAGGCTCGATGTGGCGGCAACCATCCTGGTGGTCGGTATGACCGAGGGGCTGTTTTCGGGCGTGAGGCTTGCCGATGTCTTCGCAGGCAGCAAGGCCGACTGGACCGGAGCGCGAAAGATCGTCAACGGCACGGACCGGGCGAAGAAGATCGCGGTGACGGCGAGGATATTCGATGCGGCGATCCGGGCGGGCCTCATGGTGTGAGCTCATGGGGCGCATTGAGCGACGGGCAGAGCGATGCTATCGGCTTTTGCGCTGCAACAGGTCTGATAGGTGCCCCATGATCCGCCACATCGTCTTCTTCACGGTCAGCCCCGAGAATCTCGAGGCGGTGAGGGCAGGGCTGTCGATCCTCACCGAGATCTCGAGTGCAACGCGGCTGGAGATCGGCACGAACGTGAAGACGGATGGTTTTCACCGGGGCATCGACCTCGTGGTCTATGGCGAGTTTGCCGACGAAGAGGCGCTGGCCGCCTACAAGGCGCATCCTCTTTATGAAGAGAGTATCCGCAGGGTAAAGCCGCTGCGCGAGGAGCGGTTTGCGGCGGATTATGTGGTGGGAGATGCGGTGACGGCGCGGGTGTGAGCTACGATCGGATCAGGTTGAGCAAAGGCTCTAATTGGTCCGCGAGCAATGAAGGTTCATGATCGCCGACGATCAGGTCCTCGATCACATGTTTCAGGCTTTCCTGACGCTCCGCATCAAGGATCAACCAATAACCGTTGACGGTGATGAAATAGCGTCCCGCGAGCCAGGCTGTCCGCTTGTTGCCCTGCTCGAAGGCATGTGCCTTTCCAATGGACTGGACCAGGCAACTGGCAAGCCAAGAGAGGGATGAGATGTCGCGGTACTCCGCCTGGAAACGTGGACGATGAACTGCGCCTTCAAGGGCGGACCGATCACGCAGGAAGTGGTTTTCCGACGTGCTGCGAAGCAGGCGTTTGTTGATCGCAATCACGTCATCGATTGCAATCCACCGAGGCTCGCTCATGCGCTCACTTGGCCAGATGATCCAGAATGATCTTGTCGGTGACGAGCAAATCGGCGACGAAATCGTCGAGATCCGGCGTTGCAGACACCGGCTTCGCCGTCTTCACGGCCAAGCCTTCAGACGTTCGGACCGCGCCACCGTCGCCATCCCGGCTCTGTCGATTGCCAGCCTGTGTGTGTTTCGCGTTTGAGCTCATTGCTGCACTGTAGCGCGAAAATACGGCTTTGACGAGAACTGCGCCGATCCGGCTCAGGATCGTTGCTTCTTCGGAGGAACCCCATGAAACTGCCCTTCCGTCTGCCCTGGGTGCAAACCCCGGATCGCAACCCCGCGTCTGACGAAAAGGCGCTGCATCCCCGCCCGGGAACGGCGCTGGCGCTGATCGCGGGCGAGGGCGAGGCGCGGTGGACGGGCAGGTCCTATGCGGCGCTGTCTCGCGAGGGCTTCATGAAGAACCCGGTGGCGCATCGCTGCGTGCGTCTGGTCTCGGAAGCGGCGGCCAGCATCGGTCTCCTCGCCTATCGGCGCGAGACCGAGCGGCCGGAGCATCCGGCGCTGGCGCTCCTGGCGCGACCGAACGGGGCGATGACGGGGGCGGATTTCCTCGAAGCGCTCTATGGCCAGCTGCTGCTCTCGGGCAATGCCTATGTCGAGGCGGTGGCCGTGGGGGCCGGTGGGGCGGCGGAGCTGCATCTGCTTCGGCCCGACCGGGTGAGCGTGGTGACAGGCGCCGATGGCTGGCCCTTGGCCTATGATTACCGCGCCGGAACGAGCGGGCGACGGATTGCGCTGGATGGGCTTCTGCATCTGAAGCTGTTTCATCCGCTCGACGATCACGAGGGTTTTGCGCCGCTTGCGGCAGCGCAGGTGGCGCTCGATCTGCACAATGCGGCCGGGCGCTGGAACAAGGCGCTCTTGGACAATTCGGCAAGGCCGTCGGGCGCGCTGGTCTATCAGCCGAAGGAGGGCGGCAATCTCACGGCCGACCAGTATCAGCGGCTGAAGGTCGAGCTCGACGAGGGCTATTCGGGGCCGATGCGGGCCGGGCGACCGCTGCTGCTCGAGGGCGGGCTCGACTGGAAGTCGATGGGGCTCTCACCCAAGGACATGGATTTCGTAGAAGCGAAGAATGGGGCGGCCCGCGACATAGCACTCGCCTTCGGCGTGCCGCCCATGCTGCTCGGCATTCCCGGCGACAACACCTATGCCAATTACCAGGAAGCCAACCGCGCCTTCTATCGGCTGACCGTTCTGCCACTGGTGACGCGGACCGGGGCATCGCTTTCGGTGTTTCTGGGTGAGCTGACGGGTGACGGGCTGCGGCTGGTGCCGGATCTCGACACGGTGGCGGGGCTGGCCGCCGAGCGCGATGCGCTCTGGGCGAGAGTTGGCGCGGCTGGGTTTTTGACGGATGAGGAGAAGCGGGAGGCGGTGGGGTATTGAGGGGGTTGTGCCAAAAGCACCGATCCCCTCACCAACAAAATCTGAGGTTTAGCCCTGATTGGGCTAAGCCCTCGATTTTGTAACCTCTCCCACAAAGGGGAGAGGGGACGGCGCCGCTGGCCTTCCGCTCCCTCTCCCCCCACTGTGGGGGAGAAAGCGAAATCGAAGGCTTAGGCGAGCGCAAGCCGCCTAAACTTCAGATTTCGCAAGTGAGGGGATCGGTTCCGTTGGCAATTCCCCCAGCATCACACGGATGCCAGTTACAGATGTCCGCACTAGGATGCTCGCTAGACAGATACGGACACCCGCCTATGGATACCCAGCCCCACGTCCCACCCGGTGCCGGTCTCATCCCCGGCTGGATCACCCCTGCGCACGAGACGGCGCTCATCGCCTTCCTTGATGCCGGTGAGTGGAGCGGCGAGCTCCGCCGGCGGGTGCGGCATTTCGGCTATCGTTATGACTACCGGGCGAGGAGCGCCACGCGGGACAGCCGGATCGGGCCGCTGCCGGAGACGCTGCAGGGATTGGCGGAGAGGCTGGTGGTCGAGGAGCATTTCGCCGCCGTGCCGGACCAGGTGATCGCGAACGAGTATCTGCCCGGGCAGGGGATCAGCGCGCATGTCGATTGCGAGCCGTGTTTCGGCGACGTGGTGGCTTCGCTCAGTCTGCTCTCTGGCTGCGAGATGCGGTTTGCTTGCCTTGAAACCGGAGAGACGCGGGCGGTGATTTTGCCGCCGCGCTCGCTGCTGGTTCTCTGCGGGGAAGCCAGGCAACACTGGACGCATGCAATCCCGGCGCGGCGGTCGGACTTGATCGACAGCGTGCGGACGATGCGGCAGCGGCGGGTGTCGCTGACGTTCCGGACCATGCGGTTCGGATAGCGGGTCCCGAGCCTCCCGGTACGGGACAGAAGGATGTCGGCGAGGCCGAGACCGGTCAGGCCTTGCCGTCCTCGCCTGCGGAAGGCGCCGGCGCAAGGAACACCGGCGATAGCGACAGCCGGCGGCCGATTGCGGCGACCGCCTGGCGCCGTGCGGCATGCAGCCTGTGGCCGAGATCGGTCATGGCGGCTTCGAGTTTGATATCGCAGGCTTTTGCGCCGGTGCGGCCGTAGAAGACGTAGGCGAGCGCGATCGACAGGGTCGCCATCAGGCCGGCGGCGATCAGCACGTCGGAGAGGAAATGTGCGCCGAAAGCGATGCGGTTGAGGGCGGTCAAGGCGGCAAACAGGCTGAGCAGGACGAAGACACAGCGGCGCCAGACGATCGGCACGAAGAAGGCGAGCGGGATGAGGCAGACGACGACGGCGGCCTCGCCGGAGACGAAGGAGCGGTCGTCGAAGACATCGCCGCCGAGGCCCCAGGCATGCACAAACAGATCCTGGCCGCCGAATTCGACGATGCTGCGCGGGCGAGGGCGATCGAAGAAGGGTTTGAAAATGCCGTTCACCATGAGCGCCGGGCCGAGAAGAAAGAGGCTGGCGAAATAGAGCGTGAAGCGCGGCGGAAAGAGCGACGGGCGTGACGGGTAGATGAGTTTCAGCACCAGGCCGAAGACGAGCACGATCGTCAGCGTCAGCGGGAAATATTGCCCGAAGGCGCGGAAGGTGTTGAGCGCCGTGATCCGGCCCGCCGGAAAGCCTTCGCCCTCGACATAGAAGAGCCGGCTGAGCGCGATGTCGATCTGCGGAAAGGTGACGAAGACGGCAGAGAGCGTCAGCGTCACGAGCAGCGCCAGAAGCAGCGGTTTTTCCTGGACGGTGCCGCGCGGCGCGCGTGAAAGGTCCGAAACATAGGCCATGAATTTCCCCCGAAGTTCACCCGGGCGCAATAGAGCGACCTTGTGTGAAGCGGTGATGAAAGCTCTGCGGGGAGAGGCGAGTTTGATGGATGGCAACGGCGGGCGAGCCGGATCGGGAGCAGCCGAAACGTCATTTCCGGGCTCGCCGGACAGCCGGAATCACTTTCTGAGGACAGCCTGCCAAGCGATTCTTCCGACTCGCGAATCCGGCGTCACTTCATCTGGAATGTGAAGAGGCCGGGGGATGGCGCCCGGGAAAAGAAGCTGCGCCGGCCGCGGCCTTTAGGGCGGGATCGTACCGGCCGGCGCACATCCAGAAGCTAATAGCGAAAGATGAACAAATGACTGATTTCGGCCATGACGGCGGGGTGACGTCCGCGCGGTTTATCGGTGCCGTCGCGGGCTCCGCGATCTCGCTGGTCTACCTGCTTCCCAAACATCGCCGCGAAGCGGCCGTGCGCTTTCTGACCGGTCTCGCCTGCGGGCTGATCTTCGGCGGGCCGACGGGTGTCTGGGGTGCCTCTCGGCTCGGGATCGAAGGGCGCCTGTCGCCGGCGGAAGTCATGCTGGCGGGGGCGACGCTCGCGTCGTTCACCGCCTGGTGGGGGCTGGGTCTGCTGGTGCGGCTGACGGGGCGGGCGGGGGACAAGGTGGGTGGACCCTCCCCTTGAGGGGGAGGGTCGGAGCGCAGCTCCGGGGTGGGGTGATGCGGTGGCGCCTCAGTCTGCGTTTCAGCGTGTGAACCGCTGCCAGGATCACCCCCACCCGCCGCTTTGCGGCGACCTCCCCCCTCAAGGGGGAGGTGGGTGCTGCTACGTGACCGCCTCTCCCCTCGGCAGCTTTTGCCCCTCATCCGACCCTTCGGGCCACCTTCTCCCCGTGAACGGGGAGAAGGGCGGGTGCCGTTTGCGCCGGGCTTCCCTCACATAGGGCGGATGTCGATCAACACATATCAACATCACGAGGAGACGAGCCATGCAGGCTATGGAAACGGCCGGTGCGCCGCGGTTTCGCTATGCCGGATTGACGCTGAAGGGGGTGGCCGGCGACGGGCGGTTTTCGGGTTATGCGAGCCTGTTCGGCGAAGTCGATCTCGGGCGGGATGCGATCGAGCCCGGGGCCTTTGCCGCGTCGCTGACAAAGCGCGGGGCGGGCGGTGTGCGCATGCTCTACCAGCATGATCCGGCCGAGGTGATCGGCCGCTGGACTGATATCCGCGAGGACGAGCGGGGGCTTTATGTCGAGGGCAAGCTCGCGACCGACGTGGCCCGTGCTCGAGAGGTGCATGCCCTGATGAAGGCGGGCGCGCTCGACGGGCTGTCGATCGGCTTTCGCGCGGTCAAGGCGAGGAGCGACCGCAAGACCGGCGTTCGCCGCATCCTCGAGGCGGATCTCTGGGAGATCTCGGTGGTGACCTTTCCCATGCTGCCGACCGCCAGGGTCTCCAATGTCAAGCATCAGCGGTTCTACCGCGACAGGGAAACCGAACTTGTCCGGCTGATGCGCCGGGCGGCACGGTCGATGGCGAACAATCACTTCACGAAAGGATGAGCGACATGGAAGACGCGATGACGGCAGGTGAGGGCAGGACGGGCGAGGTGGGTCATGTGGTGCCCGTCCTGAAGGGCGGCAGGCCCGTGAGCGGCAGGGGGGCCAAACTTGCGCCGGAGGTGAAGGCGGCACCCGATACGGTGACATCGACCTTCGCCGAATTCATGACGGCCTTCGAGGCGTTCAAGGAGGCCAACGACGAGCGGCTGGGCGAGATCGAGGAGAAGCTTTCGAGCGATGTCGTGACCCGCGACAAAGTGGAGCGGATCAACAAGGCGATCGACGACCAGAGCCGGCTGATCGACGAACTGGTGCTGAAGAAGCGGCGACCGCCGCTGGCGCGCGCCGGCCGGGACGAGACGGGACTTGCCGAACACAAAGCGGCCTTCGAGGCCTATGTCAGACGCGGCGACGATCAGGCCCTGCGCGATCTCGACCAGAAGGCGCTCTCGGCGGGCGTTTCCGGCGATGGCGGCTATCTCGTGCCGCCGCAGGTGGACGAGGAGATCGGCCGCAGACTGCGTGTGATCTCGCCGATCCGTTCGCTGGCGATGGTGCGACAGGTGTCTGGCTCGGTTCTGAAGAAGCCGTTTGCGGCGACGGGCTTTGCCTCCGGCTGGGTGGCGGAGACGGCGGCGCGAACCCAGACCGGCACGCCGGAACTGTCGGAACTCGCCTTCCCGACCATGGAGCTCTACGCCATGCCGGCGGCGACGCAAGCGCTGCTCGACGATTCGGCCGTCGACATCGAGGCCTGGATCGCGGCCGAAGTCGACATCGCCTTTGCCGAACAGGAGGGCGAGGCCTTCGTCTCAGGTGACGGGGTGCTGAAGCCGAAGGGGTTCCTCGCCTATGACCAGGTCGACGACGGGGCCTGGGAATGGGGCAAGATCGGCACCATCCCGACGGGAGCGGCGGGGGCTTTCGCGGCAAGCGGCGCGTCCGACGTGCTGATCAACGTGGTCTATGCACTGAAGGCCGGACACCGGCAGAACGGCACCTTCGTCATGAGCCGCCGCAGCCAGGGCGCGGTGCGCAAGCTGAAGGACGCCGACGGCAACTATCTCTGGGCGCCGCCGGCCCGCGCCGGCGATCCCGCTTCGCTCATGGGTTTTCCGGTTGCCGAATCCGAGGACATGCCGGAGATCGCGGCCAATGCGACGGCCATCGCCTTCGGTGATTTCCGCGCGGGTTATCTGGTGGTGGATCGGGTGGGTGTGCGGGTGCTGCGCGATCCCTATTCGGCCAAGCCCTATGTGCTGTTCTACACGACGAAGCGTGTCGGCGGCGGCGTGCAGGACTTCGAGGCGATCAAGCTGGTGAAGTTTGGGGTGTGACCCTCCCCCTCTCCCCTTTGTGGGAGAGGATACAAAATCGAGGGATTAGCCCGCTCAGGGCTAAACCTCAGATTTTGTTGGTGAGGGGATCGGTGATGGTAGCACTGAGAACGGGATCCTTCGGTGGAGGGTCGCCAAGGGCCTGTCATCTCGTGCCAACGGAACCGATCCCCTCGTCCTCCCCCACATGGGGGGAGGTGGGCCCCCCGCGAGCACTTCGGCTCCCTCATGCTGAGGTGCCCTCGCCTTGCGAGGGCCTCGAAGCATACCGCTGCTGATCCACCTGTGGCCTCGCCCTTCGAGGCCAGGCGCGGCCTGGTACCTCAGGGTGAGGTGGCACCTGCAGTTCAAGTTCTAAGGAACTCCCATGACCATCATCGAACTCACTCCACCCACGGTGGAGCCGCTGACACTTGTCGAGATCAGGGCGCATTTGCGGCTCGATACGGACGAGGAAGATGAGCTTCTCCTGGCCCTCGCCATCGTTGCGCGCGAGCATCTGGAGCGGGAGACGGGGCTGGTGCTGGCGGAAAGGAATTTTCGGCTCTGCCTCGACGACCGGCCGGCAGATGGGATCGTCACGATCGCGCGTGGTCCGGTCCGGACGGTCGCTTCGGTGACGGTTTACGATGGCGAGGGTGAGCCGCAGGTGGTCGATCTCGATGGGCACCTGCTGGATGGCGAAGCGCGGCCGGCAAGGCTCTGGCTGCGCGCGCTGCCGGAGCCCGGGCGGTCGATGAATGGTATCGAGGTGGAGTTTTCGGCCGGCTTCGGCGAGAGCGGCGCGGATGTGCCGCAGACGTTGAAGCGGGCCATGCTTCTGCATGTGGCGGCGATGTTTGCAGTGCGAGGCGTCGTGGCGCCGGACGCCCAGCCGGCGGTAATGCCGCCGGGTTATGACCGGCTGATTGCGCCCTTCTGCCGGCGGGGGCTGTGACCATGGCGCTGATGGAGATCGATGCCGGGCGGTTGACGGCGCGGCTGGTGCTGCAACGGCGGGAGGGGATTGAGGACGGCCAGGGCGGAGCGGTGACGGGTTTCGTCGATCTGGCCCGCGTTTGGGCGCTGATCGAGCCGCGCGGATTTGCCGAAGCGGAAAAGGGGCCGGGGCTCGTGTCGACCGTGACGCATCATGTGACGGTGAGGGCGCGGCGCGATCTCGTGGCAGGACAGCGGTTTCTGAAAGGGGCGCGGATCTTCGAGATCGAGGCGGTGCGCGATCCGGACGAGACGGGGCGGTTCCAGGTGGCGCTCTGCCGCGAGGTGACGGGATGACAGGCGGTGCACACAACAAAACCGCGCTTGAGGCGACGGGTGTGCGGCTTGCCGAGATGCTGCGGAGGGCACTGGCGGATCGGATGGCGCTGCGTCTGGACGGGCTGTCGATGGGCGCCGCCGAGCGGGCGGACGCGGACAGGCAGAGCAATGCGCCAACGCCGCCCAGGGAACAGGGAGTACTGAGATGACGAATGCAGTCAATGCCTTGCTGGTGGTGCTTCAACAGGCGGTGAAGGCGGATGCGGCGCTGATGGTGGCGCTGGGGCCGCAGGGGATCAGCGATCGGACGGTCCGACCGCAGCGCTTTCCGGCGTTGGTTGTGGGGGCCGCCGAGGCACGGGATTTTTCGACCGGCGAGGCGGAAGGTAGTGAAATCCTGCTGACGCTGGAGGCGTGGAGTGCGGTGTCTCGGCGCGAAGCGGAAGGGTTGGTGGCGGAGGTTCGAAGGGTGGCTGGCGGATTGCCGGAGGGGCTGGACGGGTTCCGGCTGGTGAATTTTCGGCATCGCCGCACGGTCAGTCGGCGCGAGGTCAAGGCGGGACTGTTCGTGGCGGAGGCGGGTTTTCGCGCGGTGGTGGAGTGAGGGGGGTCATCTCCCTCCTTGCTGGGGAGAAAGCGAAATCGAGGAATTGGCCCGGTCAGGGCCAAACCTCAGATTTCGCAAGTGGGGGGCTTGTTGAGGTTTTCGCCCACCGAACCTGAGCCCCTCTCTTGGAAAATCTGAAGTTTAGGCGGCTTGCGCTCGCCTAATCCTTCGATTTTCCGTTCTCCCCCGCAAGGGGGGAGAGAGGACCACCAACCTTTCCCCGCCTTGCAATCACCGCAAGCGCCACGATCGCCGCGAAACCCGTGGCGGCGAAGAGGGTGGCGAGCAGCAGGCCCGCATTGATGCCGGCGCGGTCGATGACGGCTGTCATCAGGACGGGGGCAGTTGCATTGGCGAGGTTTTGCGGCAGTGACAGGCGCGCCGACTGATGGGCGAAGCGGCTGGCGGAGAAGAAGGAAAGCGGCAGGGTGGCGCGCGCAAGCGTGGTGACGCCGGAGCCGAAGCCGTAGAGTGCGGTGAAGAGGAGCAGGCTGGACGGCGTGCCCGAGGAGAAGATCAGAAGCAGGGTCGAGCCCGTGAGCATGGCCATGCCGGCGAGCCCCGTTGTGATCGGCGAGGTGTGTTTGCCGAGCACGAGATCGAAGGCGCGGGCGGCGATGCCGAAGACGGCGCGCAGCGATCCGAGCTGCAGCGCGAGCGCCGGGGTGGCGCCTGACAGTTCGAGGATATGCAAGAGCTGTGGCGACAGTCCGAAGGTCATGAGGCTGGCGAGCGAGGTCGAGAGCGCGATCAGCAGGAAGGCGACGGTCGCCATGCGGCGGCTGAGTTCGATGGGCTCGATCGCGTCGGCGGCACGGTCTTCGGCCGAGCGGGCGATCGCGATACGGCTGATGCCGAGATGCACGGGCAGCGCAATGACGAGCTGCGCGCCGGCGGCGGTAAAAAGCGCCCCGCGCCAGCCGAAGGCTTCGCCGGCCAGCGTCAGCAGTGGCCAGCAGACGGCCGAGGAGAGGCCGGTAAAGATCATCAGAATGCCGATGGCGCGACGGGAATCGCGCCCCTCGCGTTCGACGACGGCGGCGAAGGCCGGCACGGTGAGCGCAAAGGAACCGCCGACGCCTAGGATAAGCCAGGCGAGGGCATAAGTGAGAAGGCCGGTGGAGAGGGCGAGCATGGCGAGACCTGACGCCATCAGGACCGAGCCCATGGCGAGGATCCTGGAAGCGCCGTGGCGGGCGATCATCCGGCCGGTCCAGGGGCCGAGAAAGGCCATGGTCAGCATCATCACGGTCAGCCCGGCAAAGGCGGTCTCATTCGCGATGCCGAGATCGGCCGCCATGGCGCGGCCGAACACCGCCGGCATTTCATAGGTCGTGCCCCAGCCGAGGATCTGCGAAACCGCGAGCGCGGCGACGAGGATGGTGCGGGGCATGTTCATGCGAAGGACTCGGGGAGAGAGATTTCTGGCGGCGGGGTGTTTGTTCTAGGCCGGTTGTGGCGCGGGCGATAGGGTGAAATCTTGGGATGTGTGGTCTTGGGGCGGGGGCCTCGCCCATGCAACGATGCCCCTCTCTTGGAAAATCAGAAGTTTAGGCGGCTTGCGCTCGCCTAACCCTTCGATTTTCCGTTCTCCCCCGCAAGGGGGGAGATGGGACCCCTCATGTGTCTCGCCTCCTAACCATTCAACAATCACATCATCGAAGGAGAGACGCCATGGGCGCGCAGAAGGGCAAGGACCTGTTGCTGAAGGTCGAAGACGGGGCGGGGTTCGTCACGGTGGCGGGCTTGAGGGCGAGGCGGCTGGCCTTCAATGCGCAGTCGGTGGATGTGACCGATAGCGAGAGCGCCGGACGCTGGCGGGAATTGTTGGAGGGAGCGGGTGTCAGGCGTGCCGGGCTGACCGGTTCGGGACTGTTCAAGGATGCGGCTTCGGATGCGCTCGTAAGGACTGCCTTCTTTGCCGGCTCGATCCTGAACTATCAGGTCGTGATCCCGGATTTCGGCACGGTGACGGCGCCGTTCCAGGTGGCGGCGCTCGACTATGCCGGCAATCACGACGGCGAGGTGACCTTCGAGATCGCGCTGGAATCGGCTGGCGCCGTTTCCTTCGCAGCGCTGTGAGGCGGCCATGCGGGACTATTGCGGACATCAACGGGCCGAACCGGTGTCGGTCCATCGTGCCAACCGCCATCGCGGCGAGGTGGAGGCGGTCATCGATGGTGAGCGCCGCATTCTCTGCCTGACGCTGGGTGCACTCGCCGAACTGGAAACGGCCTTCGGGGCCGACAGCCTGGCCGACTTGGCGACACGGTTTTCGAGTGGCCGGCTGAAGAGTGCTGATCTCACGCGCATTCTCGCCTGCGGCCTGCGTGGTGGTGGCAACCGGCTGTCGGATGCCGATGTGGCGGAGATGGCGGTCGAGGGCGGCGTGGCGGGTGCGGCGAATGTGGTGGGCGAATTGCTGGCGGTGACCTTTGGTGTCGGCGCCGGACCTGAGACGCGCGGGGAGGCTCTCGCTTCCCCTTGAGGGCCGCAGGCGCGCGAGATGTGCACCCGTTTCCCTGGGAAACGGCGATGACGCTGGGTCTCTCCCGCCTGCGGCTTTTGCCTGACGTGTTCTGGCGGCTGAGCCTGCCAGAGTTTTCGGCCATGGCTGGGGCGTTCGGTCATCCGGTCGGGCTGTCGCGGCTTGAGGTCGAGGCCTTGATGACGCGGTTTCCGGATTGAGGGCAAAACCACGCACGCGACAGCCAGATTTCCGGAACTTCATCGCGAGGAGTTCCTCCTCAGTAGGGTCCCGAGAGGTTGGTTTGTATCTTGATGGGTGGCCTCGCCCTCCGAGACCGACCCGCATTTTTCAGGAAAGGCAAATGCCATGACCGATGACGATACTCTCGCACTTTTCGTCGATCTCGACGGTTCCCAGGCACTCGCCGTGCTCGACGATCTCGAAAGCCGCTCAGCGAGTTTCGGCCGGGCGCTGACCTCGGCATTGCGCGGCGCAGCGACCGGGGGCAAGGGGCTGGAGGAGGTGTTGCGCAGCGTGGGGTCGCGGCTGACCGACATTGCCTTGTCAGCGGGGCTAAAGCCGCTGGAAACCCTGCTCGGCGACGCGGCGGGGAACTTGATCGGCGGGTTGACCTCTGGGCTTGAATCGGCGTTCGGCGCAGACATGACGGCGTTTGCCGGCGGCGGCGTGCCGGGGAGGGTGATGCCCTTTGCCGATGGCGGCGTGGTGGCGGCGCCGACCTATTTTCCAATGGCCGGCGGGACCGGTCTCATGGGCGAGGCGGGGGCGGAGGCGATCCTGCCGCTGAAGCGTGGAGCGGATGGGTCGCTCGGTGTTGCAGCAGAAGGCAGGGACGGGACGACGGTCATTCATTTCCAGGTGACGGCGAGCGATGCGGCGAGTTTTCAGCGGAGCGAAGGGCAGATCACGGCTATGCTGGCGCGTTCGGTCGGGCGCGGGCGGCGGGGGCTGTGAGGGGCGGCAGGTGGCAGGTGGCAGGTAGTAGGCGGTCGGTGATGGGTATCCTTCGACGCCCACGCCGTGCACGGACGCCCTAGGATGAGGGCGAATCCATCGCGTTTCGCCAACCCCTTATCCCCGGTGGACCACGTTGCCTCCGAGCCCTTTCGGGCCACCTTCTACCCTCCAGCGGGAAGACTGAGAGAGCGCCTGTGGCGCTACAAGCCGGCAGACCGACGCCCTCATGCTGAGGTGCCCGCTTCAGAGGTCCTCGAAGGATCTCATGTTCATAAATGCATTCAACGGAGCCTGCCATGGCCTTTCATGAACAGCGTTTTCCGCTCCGGCTGTCGCTGACGACGAGCGGCGGGCCGGGGCGGCAGACGGATATCGTTTCGCTCTCCAACGGGCGCGAGGCGCGCAATCGGCGCTGGCGGTTTTCCATGCGCCGCTATGATGTCGGGACTGCGGTCCGGTCGGTGGCGGATCTCTACACGGTGCTGGAATTCTTCGAGGCGCGCGGCGGGCAGTTGCATGGGTTCCGCTTTCGCGATCCTGTCGATTTCTCATCCGCGCGGCCGGGAGAGGCGGTGACGCCGCTCGACCAGTGGATTGCAACGGGTGACGGGGAGACCTCGGCCTTCCAGCTGGTGAAGGCCTATGGCGACGGGGCGGCGATCGAGCGGCGGCCGGTGATGAAGCCGGTGGCGGGGTCGGTGCGGATCGCGCTGGATGGGACCGAGGTGCCGGAGGGATTTGCCGTCGATGCTGCGGCCGGGATCGTGACCTTTACCGTCGACCATGTGCCTGCCGAGGGCAGCGAGATTCGGGCGGGCTTCGACTATGACGTGCCGGTGCGGTTCGACACCGACCGGATCGAGATCGATCTCGAAGCCTTCCGGGCCGGGCGTATTCCCTCCATTCCGCTGATCGAGGTGATGCCATGAGACGGCTGCCTGAAATGCTCGCTGCGCATGTGGCGACGGGCGAGACGACGCTCTGCCGGGCCTGGCGGGTGATCTGCCGCGATGGTTTCAGGCTCGGCTTCACCGAGCACGACCAGACGCTGATCTTCGACGGCACGCAGTTCGAGCCGGGCACCGGCTTTGCGGCGACCGAGGCGAGCGCCGCGAGCGGGCTTTCGGCACCGGGCACGGAAGTGCGCGGAGGTTTTTCGAGCGCGGCGATCACCGAGGCGGATCTGAGCGCCGGTCGCTATGACGGAGCACGCGTCGAGCTCTTCCTCGTCAACTGGCAGGCGGCGGAAGAGCAGCATGCGCTGATTGCGGTGCAGGAGATCGGCGAGGTCAGCCGTGCAGGGCCGGGTTTCTCAGCCGAACTCAGGAGTTTTGCCCATCGCCTGCAGCAGCCGGAAGGGCGGATCTACAACCGCCGCTGCGATGCGGATCTCGGCGATACAAGATGCCGGGTGGATATGGGAGTGGCGAACCGCAGGCTTACCGGTTTGGTCGTCGAAGTGCTTTCGGCCGACCGGCTGACGGTGTCGGGGCTGCCGGCTTTGACGGAGGGGCATTTTCGGCTGGGGCATCTGCGCTTCGACGAGGGGCTGTTGTCCGGCAAGCGTCTGGCGATCGAGGAGAGCGGGGTGGGGGCGGGTGGTCTGGTGACGCTGCGGCTCTGGTTGCCGCTGGAGGCGAGGCCGACGCCGGGGGACGCGGTGACGCTGACGGTCGGCTGCGACAAGAGCTTTTCCACCTGTCGAACGAAATTTGGCAATGTGTTGAATTTTCGAGGTTTCCCGCACATGCCGGGGAGCGACTTCGCTTATTCCTATGTAAGCGGTGACAGCACCCATGATGGCGGGGTCCTGTATGAGTGAGGGCGGCGTTTCTTCATCCGCCATGGTTTCTGCAGGGCATCTTGCGGAAATGGCTGGAAGTGAGAGACGCGGGCGCCGTTTGACAGCTCCCGCGCCAATCAGCCGAGCTGAGCCTTAACCCTTCCGAGCCTCTTCCATCATCGTCGTTGCAGGGGAGCACGCCCATGTCCGTCAACGCGCGCGTCCAGGCGATTGCCGGGACCTGGATCGGCACGCCCTATCGGCATCAGGGGGCCATGAAGCGGGTGGGTTGCGATTGTCTGGGGCTCGTGCGCGGGATCTGGCGGGAGCTTTATGGGCAAGAGCCTGAAGCGGTGCCGGCCTATGCGCCCGATTGGGCGGAGCGGTCGGGCGAGGAGCGGCTGATGGCGGCGGCGGAGCGGCATTTCTCAGGCGTGCCGTCGTTCGAAGAGAGCTTGCCCGGCGATCTGGTGCTGTTTCGGTTCCGGCCGCATCTGGCAGCCAAACATGCAGGGATCCTGGCGTGTTTGCCTCGCGAGGATGCTGGCTGTGGGCGTGACGACGAGGACGAATGCGGGCGCAATGACCCGCGTCGGCCGCCCCCGGATGCCTTCATCCATGCCTATGAGCAATCGGCGGTGACGCTTTCGGCGCTGGTGCCGGGATGGCGACGCAGGATTGCCGGCATCTATCGATTTCCGGAAAGGGTCTGAGGATGGCGACGATTGTACTGCAGGCGGCGGGGGCTGCACTTGGATCGGTTTTCGGGCCTGTCGGCGCGATCCTCGGGCGGGCGGCAGGGGCGCTGGCCGGCAGCGTCATCGATCGTAGCCTCTTGGGTGGCACCCGGGAGGTGAACGGCGCGCGTCTGTCTTCGGCGCGGCTTGCGGGTGCGAGCGAGGGCACTGTTATCCCGAGGCTCTATGGCACGGCAAGGCTCGGCGGCACGCTGATCTGGGCGACGCGCTTCGAGGAGGAGACGGTGACCGAGCGGACCGGCGGGAAGTCTTCCGGCGGCACGCGCACGACGACCTATCGCTATTATGCCAATCTGGCGCTCGGGCTTTGCGAGGGGCCGATCGCGGGTGTGCGCCGCGTCTGGGCCGACGGGCGGGAACTCGACACGACCGAGATCGAGATGCGGGTCTATCGCGGCACGGAGAGCCAGCCGGTCGACCCGCTGATTTCAGCCAAGCAGGGAACCGGCCGGACGCCGGCCTATCGCGGGCTGGCTTACATCGTCTTCGAGCGGCTGCCGCTCGACGATTTCGGCAATCGCATTCCGCTTCTGCAGTTCGAGGTCATCCGGCCGGTGGGAGCATTGGAGGAAAAGATCCGGGCGGTGACGATCATTCCGGGCGCGACGGAACATGGCTACGCGACCGCGCGTATTTCGGACGCGCCGCGCGGGGGCGAGAAGCGCTGGCTGAACCGCAACACGCTCGTCGCTTCGACCGACTGGCAGGCCTCACTGGACGAACTGCAGGCGCTGTGCCCGAATCTTGAAAGCGTGGCGCTGGTCGTTGCCTGGTTCGGCACGGATCTGAGGGCGGGCAGTTGTCGGGTGCTGCCGGGTGTCGAGGTGGGCTTTCGCCGCGAGGAAAGCCGGCCATGGAGCGTGGCGGGGATTTCGCGCGAGGACGCCTATGTGGTCTCGCGCCATGCCGGCGGACCGGCCTATGGCGGATCGCCAAGCGATCAAAGCGTCATCGAGGCCATCCGGGACCTGAAGGCGCGCGGCTTGAAGGTGACGCTCTATCCCTTTGTTCTGATGGATATTTCGGACGGAAACGGGCTGCCCGATCCCTATGGCGGGTCGGAACAGGCGGCCTATCCCTGGCGGGGGCGGATCACGGCCTATCCGGCGAGTGCGGACAAGACGGCGGCGGCACGGGCTCAGGTCTCGGCATTCGTCACGCGCAGCGAGGGCTACGGGCGGTTCATCCGGCACTATGCGACGCTGGCAGCATCCGCCGGCGGGGTGGATGGGTTTCTGCTGGGGTCGGAACTCAAGGGGCTGACGACGCTGCGCGATGGGGCGAATGCCTTTCCCTTCGTCGAGGCGCTGGTGGCGCTGGCCGGCGAAGTGCGCGGCATTCTGGGTGGCGCAACGGCGATTTCCTATGGGGCGGACTGGAGCGAATATTTCGGCCATCAGCCCGCGGATGGATCGGGAGATGTGTTCTTCCATCTCGATCCGCTGTGGGCGAGCCCCGATGTGTCGGCCGTCGGCATCGACAATTACATGCCGCTGGCCGACTGGCGGGACAAGGATCTGGAAGAAGAGAGCCCGGACGGGTTCACGGGCGCGGACGATGCGGAGGCTTTCGCCCGCATGCTGACGGCTGGCGAGGGCTATAACTGGTTCTATGCCAGCGAGGCGGACCGGCAGGCGCGGGTGAGGACTCCGATCGCCGATGGCGCCTATGGCAAGCCCTGGGTCTATCGTTTCAAGGATCTCGAAAGCTGGTGGGGCAACTGGCATTACGACCGGATCGGCGGGGTGGAGCAGGCGGGCCCGACGGCCTGGATGCCGGAAATGAAACCCTTCTGGTTTACCGAACTCGGCTGCGGCGCGGTCGACAAGGGGGCGAACCAGCCGAATGTCTTTGTCGATGCCAAATCGGCGGAGAGCGGCCGGCCGTATTTTTCGGCCGGTGCGCGCAGCGACAGCCAGCAGCGGCGGTTTCTCGAGGCACATCTCGATCACTGGCAGAGCGGGGATGTCCCGGAAGGCATGGTCGATCCCCAGGGCATCTATGCCTGGACCTGGGATGCGCGGCCTTATCCGGCCTTTCCGCAGAATGCGGGGCTCTGGGCGGATGGGCTGAACTGGCGCACGGGGCACTGGCTGAACGGACGGCTGGGCACGGCGACGCTGGCCGATACCATCGGCGCGATCCTTCGGGATCACGGCTTTGAGGATTTCGACGTGTCGGAAGTGGCGGGCGGTCTTGGCGGCTATGTGAAGGGGGACCTGACCTCGGCGCGTGACCTGATCGAGCCGCTGATCGAGCTGTTCCAGATCGACGTCATCGAGGACGGCGGACGATTGAAATTTCGCACCCGGCCGACGGCGAGCCTGCCGGCCCGCGACATCACCGTACTGGCGGATCTGCCCGACCAGCCGCTCTGGAGCGAGACGCGCGGTCATGACAGCGACTTCGCCTCGGAAGCCCTGGTGACGTTTTACGATCCGGCGGCGGACTATGTCGAGGCGAGCGTGCGCTCGCGCAAGGTGGAGGCGGCAACCGAACGGCAGCTTGCCCGCGATCTGCCGGCGGCCATGCCGGAGGAGACTGCACTGGCTGCTGCCGAAGGCTGGTTGCGCGACAACCGGCTGGCGCGGCGGACGCTGCAACTGGCCTTGGGGCCGGGCGAGATTGCGGTCGAGCCCGGCGATGTGCTGCGGTTTCCCGACGGACCGGAAGGGCGCTTCCTCGTGCAGGCGATCGAGGACGGCTTCGAGCGGCGACTGACCTTGCGTGCCTTTGCCGGCAAGGTCTCGGCGCCGGTAACGGTGGTCGAGCCGGGACGGGTGCCTGACGGAGGCGGGGCTGAGGGTTTTGCGCCGGTCGTCAGCTTTCTCGATCTGCCGAGGCTGGAGGCGGTGAGCCATCAGGGTGATGCGAGCGTGGCGGCTTTCGGTCGGCCCTGGCGCAGGCTTGCGGTGTCGAGTTCGCCGGAAGCGGAAGGCTATCGGCTGCGGCTGACGCTGGACAGGCCAGCGACGATCGGACGGCTGGTGGAGCCGCTCTCGCCGGGGCCGGTCGGGCGTTTCGATCCCGCCAACGCCGTGGTGGTCGAGCTGCTGGGCGGAGCCTTCGCATCCGCCAGCCGGACTGCTGTGCTGTCGGGGGCGAACCGGATCGCGGTCCGGACGCTGAATGGCGGCTGGGAGGTGATTGGTTTTGTCGAGGCCGAGGAGGTGGCGGCAGGGCGATGGCGTCTGTCCGAGCTGTTGCGCGGGCTGGGCGGGACCGAGGACGCGACGGCGGCTGGGTCCGGTGTCGGGGCGGATGTCGTGCTGCTGGACGCGGCGGTGCGGGCGCTAGGCTTGGCAAATGCCGAGCGCGGGGCGGCGCAGAACTGGATCCTGGAGCCGATGGGCCTGGTGACCGAGCTGTCGGGGCCGTTTGTCTTCGACGGTGGAATGCGGGCCGAGACGCCGCTTTCGCCGGTGCATGTTCGGGCGGTGCGGCTCGGTTCGGGAGATCTGCGGATTTCGTGGATCCGGCGCGGCCGCATCGAGGCCGATGCCTGGGCCGAAGGCGAGGTGCCGCTCGACGAGGCGCAGGAGCGCTATCGACTGGAGATTTTGGACGGGAGTGCAGTGCTGCGTTCGGTCGAGGTCGGCGTGGCGGGCTTTACCTATCCCGCGGCCGACGAACTGGCCGATTTCGGCGAGGCGCAGGCGACGCTTGGTATTCGCGTGCGCCAGCTTGGGCGGTTGGCGGCAGGCCTGCCGCTTGAGGCGGAGTTGGATGTCCGATGATGAACAACGAAGAGGAGAAAAACATGCTGGATGTGAAACCCTGGTACCAGTCGAAGACCGTCTGGGGCGCGCTGATCGCGATTGCGGCCCCTCTGCTCGGTCGAGCCGGGCTGGAGGTGGGCGGGGCCGAGCAGGCGGAAATCGCGGACGCATTGACCACCCTTGCCTGCACGGTGGGCGGGTTGTTGGCGCTGTACGGACGGCTGACGGCGACGAAGGGGGTCGGTGGGTGAGGGGATCATTGAGATAGCCTCATTTCTTCCGTGCTCCCTTGGTATTCGATGGCCAAAATCAAATGGGACATGAAGAAATGAAGATCGCTGTCGCCGGACTTATCTTCCCGGCTCTCACCAGCCATCCCCACAAGATTACCGAGCATTCATTTGCCATTCAGACGCCTTGCGGTACATAATTTGCCGAAGTGGACGTCATCCAAGAAGAAGCAGCAATGGCATCTTTCATGAAATACGCGGGCCTGGCATTGGCCATGACCGTGGCGGCTTTGCCGGCGGGCGGGAGCGATGCCGTGGCAGCGGATTGCCGGGCGGCGGCGGCGCGCGTCGTGGCCGAGGTTGGCGGACAGTTGCTTTCCGTACGCGAATCGGGCGGTGAATGCGTGATCGTTGTGCTCGTTCCCGGCAATGGCAGCGAGCGACCGCGCAAGGTCACCATGCGGGTCGCCGAGTGAGCGGCCGCAGGGACTGAAGAGCTCTCCGCACCGAGGGGTGAACCATATGCGCATTCTTGTCGTCGAAGACGATGTCAATCTGAACCGCCAGCTCGTCGAGGCCCTGCAGGAAGCGGGTTATGTCGTCGACAAGGCCTTCGACGGTGAGGAGGGGCATTTCCTCGGCGACACCGAACCCTATGACGCCGTCATCCTCGACATCGGCCTTCCCGAAATGGATGGCATTACAGTTCTCGAGAAGTGGCGCGCCGCGAGCCGGGTCATGCCGGTGCTGATCCTGACGGCCCGCGACCGCTGGTCGGACAAGGTGGCAGGCATCGATGCCGGTGCCGACGACTATGTGACGAAACCCTTCCATGTCGAGGAAGTGCTGGCCCGCATCCGGGCGCTGATCCGCCGTGCGGCCGGTCATGCCTCGTCGGAAATCGTCTGTGGGCCGGTGCGGCTCGACACCAAGAGCTCCAAGGCCACCGTTGACGGCCTGACGCTGAAGCTGACCTCGCATGAATACCGGCTTTTGTCCTATCTCATGCATCACATGGGCGAGGTGGTCTCTCGCACCGAACTGGTCGAACATCTCTACGACCAGGATTTCGATCGCGATTCCAACACGATCGAGGTCTTTGTCGGCCGTCTGCGCAAGAAGCTCGGCGTCGACATGATCGAGACGGTGCGCGGTCTCGGCTATCGAATGCAAGCCCCGGCGAAATGAGGATCCGCTCGCTCACCGCGCGCGTCCTGCTGCTTGCCACCCTCTGGTCGGCACTCGGTCTGGTGACGATCGCGGTGGCGATATCCGCCCTTTATCGTCAGGGCGTGGAACGCGGCTTCAACAATCTCCTGCGTGCCCAGCTCTACAATGTCGTCAATTCCGTTTCGATCGGCGACGGCGACAGCCTTGCCGGCTCGCCAGCACTCGGTGACCTCAGGTTTTCGCAGCCCGCGACCGGCTGGTACTGGCTGGTCGAGCCGCTCGGCAATTATGCGACCGCACCGCTGGCGTCTGCTTCGCTCGGCGTTGCCAATCTCGCCGTGCCGGATGTCGAGGTCACGCCCTTCGACCAGAATTACGAGCGCTATTACGAGATGACCGACGAGGTCGGCAACCAGATCCGTGTGGCCGAAACCGAGGTCGTGCTCGACGACCAGGGCCGTGCGGCCCGCTTTCGCGTATCCGGCAATCTGCAGGTCATCGAGGACGAGATCACCTTCTTCACCAGCCGGCTCTACACGGCGCTGGCCGTAGTCGGCATCGGTGGGCTGATCGTCAACGGCCTGGCCATTCTGTACGGCCTGAAGCCGCTCGACCGCGCCCGCCGGGCGCTGGAGCGCATTCGCCGCGGCGAGGCCGAACGGATCGAGGGCGAATTCCCGAGCGAGATCCTGCCGCTCGCCAACGAGATCAATGCGCTGATCGACAGCAACCGGCGCATCGTCGAGCGCGCGCGCATGCAGGTGGGCAATCTCGCTCATTCACTGAAGACGCCGATCGCCGTCTTGCTCAACGAGGGCCGTACGCTCGACAAGAACCATGCCGAAGTCATTGCCTCCCAGGCCGAGGCCATGCAGGCGCAGGTGAGTTCCTACCTCAATCGCGCCCGCATCGCCGCCCAGCGCGACAGCGTGCTCGCCCGTACCGAGGCCCAGCCGGTTCTGGAGCGTATCGTTCGTGTCATGCGCAAGCTGAACACGGAAGTGGCCTTCGAACTCGACGTGGCGCCGGATCTGACCTTTGCCATGGAACAGCAGGACGTCGAGGAAGTCGTCGGCAACCTCTTGGAAAACGCCGCCCGCTTCGCTCGCACCAAGGTGGTGACCCGTGCGGTCATGACGACGCGGGAGGACGACCTGACGGACGGGCGGCGCGGCTGGATCGAGGTCGTGGTCGAGGACGACGGGCCGGGCTTGGCACCCGAGCAGATCGGCGAGGCGCTGAAACGCGGGCGAAGGCTCGACGAAAGCAAGCCCGGAACGGGGCTCGGCCTGTCGATCGTCAAGGAGATTTCCGGGGAATATCAGGGCACATTCGGGCTCTCTCGGGCAGGGATCGGTGGACTTCGCGCACAGTTGATCCTACCGGCTGTGACCAAGGACACTGCGTGATTGATTTTCCTGTGAAATTACATAGGTGTATAGGACGGCATTCGGCCGGCTGACGGCAGGGTGCGCAAAAGCGTGGCGGACGCCGTTTGGCAATGACAATCGACGGGACTTGGATCGGTCTGATGGGTGTGATGCGCTTCGGGATACTGGCAGCCACGGGCCTCGTGTCGCTCGCCCTTGTGGGCTGCACCACCTCGGGCGGCGGCCGCACGGCCACCGCCAAGGCAAACTCCGCGGTCTATATCGCCGCGCTGCAAGGCGGCATCGTCTCCCGTGCGGGCGTCGAGTTGTCGCGCAGCGAAATGCAGCGGGCGCTGGAAGCCGAATATCGCGCGCTGGAAGCCGCCCCCGGCGGCCAGCCTGTGGCCTGGGCAGGTTCAAATGTGCGCGGAGAAGTGGTCGCGGCAGCGCCCTATCAGGTCGGCAAGCAGAATTGCCGGCAGTTCACCCACAAGGTGGTGAGCGCGGGTCGTGAATTGCAGGCGCGCGGGGCGGCCTGCCGTAATTCGAACGGGACCTGGACGCCGCTGAGCTGAGGTCACCGGCCCTAGCTTTACCGACGAAGCCCAAACTTGATCTTCAAGTGATGGGCAAGGCCACTCTTCCCACTTGACTTGGGTCAAGGCCGGGCGGGTTATGGGGACCTAGAGAATTCTTGCGGCCAAACGCCTCAACTTTCCGTCAGGGGGTGTTTGACTGTTGGAATGCACCCGTCCTTGCCGTAATTGAGTTTCATGTTGTTCTGGATCATCTCCGCCCTGCTGACGGTCGTCGTTGCCGTCGTTCTGCTCTCTCCCCTGATGCGGGCTTCTGCCCGTGCGTCCCTCTATGACGAGGGCGAGGCGGCCGTTTACCGCGACCAGTTGCGCGAACTGGAGCGGGACAAGGCGGCAGGGCTGATTTCGGCTGATGACGCCGATTATGCGCGCGCCGAAATTGGCCGCCGTCTGCTGGCGATCGCGGGGCGGGCGAAGACCGGCGGGGGGGAGGCCGAACCATCGGAAGCCTCCGCGGTCCGGTCTGGTGGGCGCCGGCGCTATACCTTCTCCCAGGCCTTCATTCTCCTCTGTCTTCCGGTCATCGGGCTTGCCGGCTATCTCGAAATCGGGAGCCCGGGCACGCCGGATTCGCCGCTCGCGGCGCGTATCGAAAATCCGGGTGATGATGTCGATCTGTTGGTTGCCAAGGTCGAGCAGCATCTCGCGAGCAATCCCGGCGACGGAAATGGCTGGAACGTGCTGGCGCCCGTCTATTCCCGCATCGGCCGACTTGATGATGCCGAACTCGCCTATCGCAATGCAATCCGTATTCTCGGCCCCGATGCCGAGCGCATGAACGGCCTTGGTGAAACGCTTGTTCTACGCAGTGACGGGATCGTTACTGCTGATGCGCAGATGGCTTTCCAGGCGGCTTTGAAGATCGAGCCGAACAATCCGCGTGCCGATTTCTACCTGGCGCTGGCGCTCGAACAGTCCGGTCGCCGGGCGGAGGCGCTCGCCGCCTTCCAGGATATCGCCAAGGCTTCGCCGCCGACCGCGCCCTGGATGCAACTGGTCAACCAGCACATTGCGGCCAACAGCACCGGTGTTCCGCTGGCCAATGCGCCAGCCATTTCGGCACAGTCGACGGCTCCGGCGGCACCGGGCAATCCCTCAGCAGACGACATTGCCAGTGCGCAGCAAATGTCAGAGGCCGATCGCGGCGAGATGATCCGCGGCATGGTGGCGAGCCTCGATGCGCGGCTGAAGGAAGATCCCAACAATTTTGAAGGCTGGATGCGGCTTGTTCGCTCCTATGCGATGCTGAAAGACAAGGAAAAGGCGGAAACTGCGCTGAAGGACGGTCTAAAAGCCTTCCCGGCTGCGGGCGCCGAGGGGCAGCAGCTGATCGCCATGGCGAAGGAACTCGGCCTTGATGTCGAAGAGGTGAGCCAATGACCCGCAAACAGAAACGTCTGGCTGTGATTGCAGGCGGCATGGGTTTCATTCTGACCGCTGTGCTTTTGGTTATGTTCGCCTTCGGCCAGTCGATCGCCTATTTCTACGTTCCGGGCGATCTCGCCAAGGCCGACCTGCAGCCGGGCACCCGCATTCGTTTGGGCGGACTGGTGGAGACGGGCTCGGTGGTGCGGGGCGAGGGATCGACGATCACCTTCACCGTGACGGATACGCTGAGCGAGCTGCCGGTCACCTATACCGGCATACTGCCCGACCTGTTCCGTGAGGGGCAGGGAGTGGTGGCGGAAGGGCGCTTCGAAGGCGCAGGCAAGGTCTTTGTTGCCGATACCGTGCTCGCCAAGCATGATGAGACCTACATGCCGAAGGATGTGGCCGACCGTCTGAAGGCGCAAGGGGTGGAACTCAGCGGCAAGGAAGAGATCCAATGATCATCGAGCTTGGCCATTATGCCCTGGTGCTGGCACTCGCCACCTGTCTTGTCGTCTCCGTTCTGCCCGTGATCGGCGCGCGGCGCGGAGACGCGGCCATGATGGCGGTGGCGACCACAGGCACCTATGCCCTCTTCCTGCTCGTCGCCTTTTCCTTTGCGGTTCTAACCTACGGCTACGTGGTTTCCGACTTCTCCGTGCAGAACGTTTTTCAGAATTCGCACTCCCTCAAGCCCATGATCTACAAGGTCTCCGGCGTCTGGGGAAACCATGAGGGCTCGATGCTGCTCTGGGTGCTGATCTTGACTCTGTTCAGCGCCATGGTGGCGTTCTTCGGCAGCAACCTGCCGGATCGGTTGAAGGCCAATGTGCTCTCGGTCCAGGCCTGGATCACCACGGCCTTCACGCTCTTCATCCTCCTGACCTCCAATCCCTTCATCCGCCTGTCGCCGATCCCGGCGGAGGGCCAGGACCTCAACCCGGTGCTGCAGGATGTCGGACTCGCGATCCATCCGCCGCTGCTCTATCTCGGCTATGTCGGCTTTTCCGTCTGTTTCTCCTTCGCGATTGCCGCCCTGATGGACGGTCGCATCGATGCCGCCTGGGCGCGCTGGGTGCGGCCCTGGACGCTGGCGGCCTGGGTGTTCCTGACGGCTGGCATCTCGATGGGCTCCTACTGGGCCTACTACGAGCTCGGCTGGGGTGGCTGGTGGTTCTGGGACCCGGTCGAAAACGCCTCCTTCATGCCTTGGCTCGCCGGCACTGCGCTGCTGCATTCGGCGCTGGTCATGGAAAAGCGCGACGCCTTGAAGATCTGGACGGTGCTGCTTGCCATCATCGCCTTCTCGCTGTCGCTGCTCGGCACCTTCCTGGTGCGCTCGGGCGTGCTGACCTCTGTGCATGCCTTTGCCACCGACCCGACGCGCGGTGTCTTCATTCTCGGCATTCTCGTCATCTTCATCGGCGGGGCCTTCACCCTCTTTGCGCTGCGTGCACCGATGCTGAAGGCCGGCGGTCTGTTCCAGCCGATCTCGCGTGAGGGAGCGCTTGTCCTCAACAACCTGATCCTGACGGTGTCCACGGCTTCGGTGCTGATCGGCACGCTCTATCCGTTGCTGCTGGAGACGCTGACGGGTGAGAAGATCTCGGTTGGTCCGCCCTTCTTCAACATCACCTTCGGGCTTCTGATGATCCCGCTTCTGCTGGCGGTGCCCTTCGGGCCATTCCTTGCGTGGAAGCGCGGCGATCTGCTCGGTGCGCTTCAGCGCCTCTACGTGGCGGCGGCACTCTCGCTCGTTCTCGGACTTGGCCTCTGGTATGCGCAAAATGGCGGCCCTGTGATGGCGGTGGCTGGCCTTGCGCTCGCCTTCTTCGTCATGGGTGGCGCGCTGTCCGATCTCTGGTACCGCGCCGGTTTCGGCAAACATCCGCTATCGACCGCCTGGAGCCGGCTCAAGGGCCTGCCACGCTCGGCATTTGGGACGGCACTGGCGCATTTCGGCATGGGTGTGACCGTGCTCGGCGTCGTGGCCGTCACCACCTTCGAGACGGAAACCGTGGTCGAGATGAAGCCCGGCATGACGGCGGAGGCCGGCGGTTATGTCATCACATTCGACGGCATTCGCGCCGCGAAGGGGCCGAACTATAGCGAGGACCAAGGGCATTTCACCATCCGCGAGGGCGGTGTCGAAGTGGCCGATGTTTGGTCGTCGAAGCGGCTCTACACCGCCCGCCAGATGCCGACGACGGAAGCCGGCATCGTCACGTTCGGCTTCAGTCAGCTCTATGTCTCGCTGGGTGACCCGATGGCCGATGGCGGCATAGTGGTGCGGGTCTGGTGGAAGCCCTGGATCCTCTGCATCTGGTACGGCACGATCGTAATGATGGCGGGCGGTATCGTCTCGCTGTCGGACCGCAGGCTGCGCGTCGGAGCGCCGAAGCGCGCGAAGGTGGCGGCGAAGCCCTCGCTGGAGGCTGCGGAGTGATGGCGTGGTTTCAGAAGATTGCCCCTCACCCTGACCCTCTCCCCGCAAGCGGGGAGAGGGGACGACAGGCGCTTGTGGCTTCGGCCTTCTCCCCGCTTGCGGGGAGAAGGTGGCGGCAGCCGGATGAGGGGCTACGACGTCTGACACTCCAGCGCCTTCTGCTCCTCCTCGCCCTTCTACTCAGCCCCATCCACGCCTTTGCCGTGAACCCCGACGAGGTGCTTGCCGACCCCGCGCTCGAACAGCGGGCGCGGGCGCTGTCGGCCGAGCTGCGCTGCATGGTCTGCCAGAACCAGTCGATCGACGATTCCAACGCTGAACTTGCCCGCGACCTGCGGGTGGTGGTGCGCGAGCGGCTGGTGGGGGGTGATAGCGATGAGCAGGTGCTTGATTATGTCGTGTCGCGCTATGGGGAATTCGTGCTGTTGAAGCCGCGACTCAGCATGCGCACGATCGCGCTCTGGGGTGCCCCGGCGGCGCTCGCGATCATTGGTCTCATCGTGGCTGTGGTCTACACGCGCAGGCGGTCCGTTCAGCCGGTGGCGAAGCTTTCGGCTGAAGAGGAAGCGCGGTTGGGGAAGTTGCTGGATCGGGAGTGATCAGGCAGGTCGGGAGGCTTCGTGCTGGGACCTGGTCCGTGGCGATGGACGTGCCGTGCTGTACCGAGCCGAGACTGTCTTTCGAACGTCCTGACCCGGCTCAGCCGACGGCCTCGAAGATGATCTTGGCGAAGGCGCCCGCGTCCGCATTGTTCCCGACTTCCAGCCTCGCCCCATGTCCTTCCGCAATGGCCTTCACCACCGTCAGACCCAAGCCGGAACCGCCCAGGCCGCGGCCGTTCATCGCTTCGCCTCGCCAGAACATGTCGAAGGACGAGTGCTGTACAGACGAAGGCAATCCCGGCCCACTGTCGCTGACAGAGATGAACGACCGCCCGACTTCATCCACGCCCGTGCGCACCTCGATTGGACCGAACTCTCCCGCGTATCGGCGCGAGTTTTCAAGTAGAGCGAGGAGAGCTTGCCGAAAGCGGGGAGGGTCGATCTTCGCAGGCGCAGGCAGAAGGTTCATCCGGCAGTCGACAGCGGTTCCTGCAGAGGTCTGAAACAGGCTCACCGTATCGGAAACGTGGAAAGCCAGATCCGTCGTCGTTGCCGCCGTCACGAAGTTGGCGGTGCCTGCCAGAGACAGCGTGTTGAGCTGGTCGACGACGCCGGACATGCTCTGTGTCTGCAACAGTAGCGCCCGGACGCGCTCTTCGCTCGCCTCGAGCACGCCGTCGGCCATCGCCTGCAGATTGCCTTGGAGGACGGTGAGCGGGGTCCGCAGTTCATGTGCGACGGCGCGTGAGTTGAATTTCAGGCGTGTTTCCAGCGCCAGCAACTCGCTGGCCATGCGATTGATCGTCGTTGCAAGTGTTTCGACCTCCTTCGTGGCTCCAGGCTCGACCTCCACCTGAAAATCGCCCCGTCGGATCTGTTCGGCGGCGGCGGTGAGGCGGCTCAGGGGCGCTACGATCCTGTAGGCGAGAAGCACACCTATGACACTGGTGAAGACGATCAGTGCGAAGCCGAAACCCAGCACACCCGCCACCGGCGCATCCTCGGTCATTTGTTCCAACGTTGGATAGAAGCCGACCAGTTCCGCCAGCGCTTTCGGATCGGGCATCTCTCCCTTGTTCAGGCTCGTCCAGGCAGATTTGGCATCTTCGGGAAGAATGTCGGTCGCAGCCAGTTCCGCATGGTCGGTGTACCAATCCACGGAAATGTAGAGCAGCGAAATCGTGATGATTTGCGTGATGGAGACGAGCGCCGCTGCAAGCATGGCCAGGGTGGGACGTCTAGACACTGGTCGACCTCGCAAATCTGTACCCGATTCCGCGAATCGTGGCGATGTATCCGCCTTGCCCGCAATCCGCCAGTTTTCGTCTCAGGTTGGCAATATGTGTATCGACGGTTCGATCGAGGGCATCGCTTTCGGGCATACAGGCGTCCAGCAACGATGCTCTTTCAAACGTCTTGAACGGCGACCGCACGAAACAAACCAGGAGACGAAATTCCGTGACCGTCAAAGGGAGTTCGACGCGCCCACTTTCTGTCGACACGATCGCGACGTGCGAATCCAGTTGAACTTCGATACCATCATGGCGGATCACTTCACCCCCGGCGATGCCGCGCGTCCGCTTCAGGACGGCGCCGACACGGGCGACAACCTCCTGAGGGTTGAATGGCTTCGTCACATAGTCGTCGGCACCGAGCTTGAGACCGAGCAGTTTGTCTGTGTCGTCATCCATCGCCGACACGAATATCACTGGCACGGGCGAACTGCCCCTGATCCGGGCCAGAAGCTCGAAGCCGTCGATATCCGGCAGACCGACATCGAGCACGACGAGATCCGGTCGCAACATCTGCAGATGTGCGAGCGCTGTCTGTCCTGTCGATGCTCTGACCGTTCGATATCCGGACCTGACAAGATAGCGCTCCAGCAGGAGCGCTATTTCCGCGTCGTCCTCAACCAGCAGGACGAGTGATGAAATCATGGTCTGGTTCACTGTGTTTGACCGGTCCTTCCCGAGCTCTCCGCCAAGTCTCGACATTCGAGCGCCAGAACCCGCTCCTCAACGAGGAACTGGTGATGCAATTAACAAACCTGAACAATCTTGGAAAAACAATTTCGAAACTGCCGGATGCCAAGGCGAATGACTCTCTTCCGCATGCGCTGATCCTGTTGGGCTTCGTCTCGATCTTCTTCGCATCCGTGCCGGAACTGGATCTGATGACCAGTCGTCTCTTCTGGGATCCGATCAACGGATTTGAACATGCAGACAACCGTTTCCTGGTCGGATTCCGCGATATCAACCGATACCTGCCCTGGGTCGTGATCGGAGCCGCCGTGGCGCTTTTGATTGCGAATGCCATTCATAGCCGGGTGGCGCGCCATGCTCCACCGCACAAGTTGTTGTTCGTGATTCTGTTCTTTGCGGCCGGTCCGGGGCTCGGGGTTCACGTGGTGAAGACGATCGTCGGCCGGGCACGCCCGAGGGCACTCGAGGAGTTCGGCGGCAAGGCAATGTTCACGCCGCCCTGGGACCTCAGTGATCAGTGCATCCGCAATTGCTCGTTCATTTCGGGCGAAGCGGCCAGTGCATTCGCGCTCCTGACCCTCATCGTCTTTCTGAAGCTGAAACATGTCCCTGTCTATCTCGGCATGATGGGGATCGTGTGCGCAGCCTTCTCCTTCAACAGGGTCGTCTTTGGAGCGCACTTCCTCTCCGATGTCGTCATCGCGTGGAGTCTGATGTGGGTCTTGGCGGTCCTGCTCTGGAGAGGTTTCTCCCTCCACGCCGCGCAGATCGATGCGGTATTCTCCAAGCGATGACATCCTGGACCCGGAAGGAAAACACTTTGCTCGACGATGTGCGCGATCGGCGCCTTGCAGGCGCCGCTTCGGCCGGTTGCGGGTTTGGCGCTCTGGCGCCAAGGAATTGATTCAATGCGTCTTTCGAGCTGGAGCTGCAAGCCTTGGACTTCAGTGTCAGGGATGTCGAGCGGCGATCTCCTCCCGCTACCCAAAGATTACCAAGAATTCATCTGCCGTACAGTTCGCCGTAACCTGACAGGTCCTATATCTCTCGTCATCCACCGCTTCCCACCGCCGGGTTGTCCGGCGGCTCCAGTCAGAAGAACAGATGAAGGTAGATCCCATGTCCGAGAACAAAGGTCGTTCGCTGAAGTCGATCCTCAAGACCTCCACCACCGCTGGCCTCGCTGCCATGATGCTGGTGACGGCCGCCCCCTTCGCCGCTGTGCCGGCACTTGCTGCACCGGTCGAAGTGAACGCTCCGCAGGTTCCGAGCTTCGGCGATGTCGTACAGGCGGTTCTGCCCGCCGTCGTGTCGGTCCGCGTCCAGTCGAATGTCCAGAACACCTCGACCGACGAAAGCAATTTTTCCTTCAATTTCGGTGGCCGCAGCTTCGAAGATCTGCCGGATGATCACCCGCTGAAGCGCTTCTTCCGTGAGTTCGGCGGTCCCGGCATGGAAGGTGGTCCGCAGGAACGTGGCCCGCGTGCCGAACGTGGTCCGGGTCGCTTGCGGCCGACCGCTCAGGGCTCCGGCTTCTTCATCTCCGAAGACGGCTATATCGTCACCAACAACCACGTCATCGACGACGGCTCCGCCTTCACCATCGTGATGAACGACGGCAAGGAATATGACGCCAAGCTCGTGGGCAAGGACAGCCGCACCGACCTCGCGCTGCTGAAGGTCGACGAGCCCGATACGAAGTTCACTTATGTGAAGTTCGCCGATGACGAGAAGGTGCGCGTCGGTGACTGGGTCGTTGCTGTCGGCAACCCCTTCGGCCTCGGCGGCACCGTGACGGCCGGCATCATTTCCGCCCGCGGCCGCAATATCGGCTCCGGCCCCTATGACGACTACCTGCAGATCGACGCGGCCGTGAACCGTGGCAACTCGGGTGGTCCCGGCTTCAACCTGAACGGCGAAGTGGTCGGCATCAACACCGCGATCTTCTCGCCTTCGGGTGGCAATGTCGGCATCGCCTTTGCGATCCCGGCCTCGGTCGCGACCGATGTCATCGAAAAGCTCAAGGAAACCGGAACGGTCTCCCGCGGCTGGCTCGGCGTCCAGATCCAGCCGGTGACCCAGGACATCGCCGACAGCCTCGGCCTTGCCGAAGACAGTGGTGCCCTCGTCGTTGCCCCGCAGGCCGGTTCCCCCGGTGAAGCGGCCGGCATCAAGCAGGGTGACGTCGTGACGGCGGTCAACGGCGATCCGGTCAAGGATCCGCGTGACCTTGCTCGCCGCATCGCGGCTTATGCACCCGATACCACGGTCGACGTGTCGCTGTGGCGTGACGGCAAGGCGACCGAAGTGAAGGTCAAGCTCGGCGAACTGCCGGCCGACCAGGCAGCGAGCGCCGAGACGGAGAACAATGCTGCTCCGGCTCCGGAAGCGGAGCAGGAGCTGTCGAGCCTCGGCCTGTCGGTTCGTCCGGCCGACGGAGGCAACGGTCTTGCGATCGTCGATGTCGATCCCGACAGCGACGCTGCCGACAAGGGCCTGAAGTCCGGCGAGACGATCACCTCGGTCAACAACCAGGAAGTCTCGTCCGCAGCCGACGTGCAGAAGGTTCTCGACCAGGCCAAGAAGGACGGCCGCACCCGCGCGCTCTTCCAGGTCGAATCGGAAAATGGCAGCCGCTTCGTGGCTCTCCCGATCAACCAGGGCTGATTGTGATGTGACAAGGGGCGCCGGCGGTCGAGGACCGGCGGCGCCCTTTGTCGTTTCCGGCGGTCGGTGACCGTCTCGTGTCAGGAAAGGACGAAGCATGGGGATCGCGGAACAAGGACAGCCGAAGTCCGGCGAAACCGGCTATACGGTGGCGGATGCCGAGGCTAATGTCGCGCGCATGAAAATACTTGTCATCGAAGACGATCTGGAAGCCGCAGCCTATATGACCAAGGCCTTTCGCGAGGCCGGCATTGTCGCCGACCATGCGAGTGACGGCGAAAGTGGCCTCTTCATGGGCACCGAAAACACCTATGACGTGATGGTCGTCGACCGCATGCTGCCGCGCCGGGATGGCCTGTCGGTCATCAGCGAGCTGCGCAAACGCGGCATCGACACGCCCGTCCTCATCCTTTCGGCCCTCGGCCAGGTGGACGACCGCGTCACGGGCCTGCGCGCCGGTGGTGACGACTATCTGCCGAAGCCTTACGCCTTTTCGGAATTGCTCGCCCGTGTCGAGGTTCTCGGCCGCCGCAAGGGCAAGCCGGAGCAGGACATGGCCTACCGCGTCGGCGATCTCGAACTCGATCGGCTTTCCCACGAGGTGAAGCGCGCGGGGAAGGAAATCCTGCTGCAGCCGCGCGAATTCCGCCTGCTCGAATATCTGATGAAGAATGCCGGCCAGGTGGTGACCCGCACCATGTTGCTGGAAAACGTCTGGGATTATCACTTCGACCCGCAGACCAATGTCATCGACGTGCATGTCTCGCGGCTGCGCTCGAAGATCGAAAAGGATTTCGATCGGCCGCTTTTGAAGACGGTGCGCGGTGCCGGCTACATGATCAAGGACGAAGGCTGACATGCGGCTGAAGTCCCGTCTCGGAGTGCTGGCCAAGTCCACGGCCGTCCGGCTTTCCGCGCTCTACATCATTCTTTTTGCGCTTTGCGCCGCCTTCCTCGTCTTCTACGTGACGGGGCTTGCCGAGCGTATTCTCAGCAATCAGACGCGTGAGGCGCTGAAGCAGGAGGTGACCGAGATCCAAGGCGCTTTCGAGCGCGGTGGGATCAACCAGCTGCTCCGAACCATGGAGCGTCGCGCCCGCCAGCCGGGCGCCAATCTCTATGTGATCGCGAGCCCCAACGGCGAGATTCTGGCCGGCAATGTCGCCTCCCTGCAGCCCGGCGTTTTCGACGCGGAGGGCTGGACCAATTTCCCCTTCCGCTACCAGCGCTATACCGACAGTGGCGGTGTGAAGCGCCATCTCGCGACCGGTCATGTCTTCGTCCTGGACAATGGCATCCGTGTGCTTGTCGGGCGAGACCTCGGCGAGCCGGGCAAGCTGCGGCTTCTTGTGCGCCAGGCACTGATGGTGGCGCTGCTGATCATGGGGGTCGGCGCGGTCGTGATCTGGTTTGCGATCGGGCGCAATGCCTTGAAGCGCATCGACAGGGTCTCGGCGGCAAGCGAGAAGATCATGGCGGGCGACCTGTCGCAGCGTTTGCCGGTCTCGGGCTCCGGCGACGAGTTCGACCGTCTGTCATCCTCGCTGAACGGCATGCTGGGGAGGATCGAGCAGTTGAACGAGGGGTTGAAACAGGTTTCCGACAACATCGCCCACGATCTGAAGACGCCTCTGACGCGGCTGCGAAACAAGGCAGCCGACGCGCTCGACGAAGACGATGCACAGGCGAAGAAAGCCGCTCTGGAAACGATCATCGCCGAATCCGACCAGTTGATCCGGACTTTTAACGCGCTGCTGATGATCTCACGCGTCGAAGCAGGCTCGATCGCGGCCGAATTGACAGACATCGACATTTCCGCGATCGCCGCTGACAGCGCCGAGCTTTACGAGCCGGTGGCGGAAGAGGCGGGACAGGCGATGGTCTGCGAGATCGCACCGGGACTTTCTGCGCGCGGCAACCGCGAACTCGTCGGCCAGGCGATCGCCAATCTGATCGACAATGCGATCAAGTATGGCAGTCAGGGTGATGCAGGATCCGAGATCCGGGTGCGCGTGTCGCGCGGGCACGAGGGCCTGGAGATCGCCGTTTCGGATCAAGGCCCTGGTATTGCCGAAGACAAGCGTGCCGAGGTGGTCAAGCGCTTCGTGCGGCTGGACAAGAGCCGGTCGAAACCGGGTACCGGTCTTGGTCTGTCCCTTGTCGAGGCGATCATGGCCCTGCATGGCGGGCGGCTTGTCCTTTCCGATACCCGCAGTCATCCGGACCATCCGGGCCTGACGGCTACCATGGTTTTTCCCGGGATGAAGCCGTAACCTGTTCGGGTTTGAGATTCGCAAGAAATCTCGGCCGGGACAGGAGACGCTGATGGGGAACGGCAGGACGAGCAGATTGTCCGAGGTGGCCGATGGAGTGATCCGTCCGCTGAACCAGGCGGAGCTGAAGGCGGCGACCAGCCTGTTGAAAGACCTGACGAAGCAGGAGCCGGCACTGACCGAGCATCTGTCGACGGAGGGACCGCTGCGGCAATTCGTGCTCTCGGCCTTCACGCTTTCGCCCTATCTGCGCGATGTTGCGAACCTCAAGCCATCTTTGCTGCTGGAGGCGGTCGCCTCTCCGCTTGAGCCGCAACTCCTCGACGCGATCGACGAGGCACGCACCGCATGGCGGCCCGATGCATCCGGTGCAGCACCTGCTGAGGCAGAAGTCATGGCGCGGCTTAGGCGCGCCAAGCGCAAGGTGGCCTTCCTGGTGGCTCTGGCCGATCTCGCCCGTGTCTTCACCGCCCGCGACACGACCGCATGGCTGAGCGCCGTGGCGGATGCGGCGGTGGCGGCCACCATCGATCATCTGCTGCTGGCGGGCCACGACGGCGGCAAGCTGACGCTCAAGGATCGGGACAATCCGGCAGAGGGCAGTGGCTTGATCGTGCTCGGCATGGGCAAGCACGGCGCCCGTGAACTCAACTATTCCTCCGACATCGACCTCGTCGTCTTCTACGATCCGGAAGCCGGCATTCTGAAGGACCCCGATGATGCGATGGAGACCTTTGGCCGGATGATGCGCCGCCTCGTGCGAATCCTGCAGGAGCGCACTGCCGACGGCTACGTCTTCCGCACCGATCTGCGGCTCCGGCCCGATCCGGGCTCGACTCCGCTTGCAGTCCCGGTCGAGGCGGCACTCATCTATTACGAGGGCAGGGGCCAGAACTGGGAGCGGGCCGCCTTCATCAAGGCGCGGCCCGTGGCGGGCGACCTGAAGGCAGGCGAGGGCTTTCTGAGGGAGCTCGTGCCCTTCGTCTTCCGCAAATATCTCGACTATGCGGCGATCGCCGACATCCACTCGATCAAGCGGCAGATCCATGTGCATAAGGGCCATGGTGCCATTGCGGTGAAGGGCCACAACGTCAAGCTCGGGCGCGGCGGCATTCGCGAGATCGAATTTTTCGCCCAGACCCAGCAGCTGATCGCCGGCGGGCGTATGCCGGACCTGCGCTGCCGCCCGACCGAGGAGGCGCTGAAGGCGCTCGCTTCCGCCCGCTGGATTGACGAGCACACGGCGGAGGAACTCACCGACTGCTACTGGTTCCTGCGCGATGTCGAGCATCGCATCCAGATGGTGCATGACGAGCAGACCCATGTTCTTCCCGAGACCGAGGCCGAGCTGAAGCGCATCGCCTTCATGCTGGGCTTCATTGACACGACGGCCTTTTCCCGCGCTCTGGAAACGGCCCTGAGTACGGTCGAGAAGCGTTATGCCCGGCTATTCGAGAAGGAAGAGGGCCTGTCGAGTTCGACCGGCAATCTCGTCTTTACCGGCCAGCAGGACGATCCGGATACATTGAAGACCCTGAAGGGCCTCGGTTTCGAGCGGCCGGAGGACATATCCCGCGTCATCCGCACCTGGCATTACGGCCGCTATCGGGCGACGCAATCGGTCGAGGCCCGCGAGCGGCTGACCGAGATGACGCCGGATCTGTTGAAGGCCTTCGGCGAGAGCCGTCGCGCTGACGAGGCGCTGTTGCGCTTCGACAATTTCCTCTCGGGCCTTCCCGCCGGCATCCAGCTCTTCTCTCTGCTCGGCAACAATCCCGCCCTTCTCCACCGGATGGTCAACATCATGGCAGCCGCCCCGCGACTTGCCGAGATCATCGCCGCGCGCCCGCACGTCTTTGACGGCATGCTGGACCCGGGCCTTCTGGTCGAACTTCCCACCCGTGACTATCTTGGCCGGCGGCTGAAGAGTTTTCTCTCCAGCGCCCGCCACTACGAGGAAATCCTCGACCGGCTGCGCATCTTCGCCGCCGAGCAGAGGTTCCTGATCGGTATCCGCTTGCTGACCGGCTCGATCGGCGGCCCGCAAGCCGGTCACGCCTTCACGGATCTCGCCGGCCTCGTCATCGACGAGGCCTTGAAGGCGGTGGTTGCGGAGATGGAGGCGGCTCATGGCAAGATCCCCGGTGGTCGGGTGGCACTCGCCGGAATGGGCAAACTCGGCTCCTTCGAGCTGACTGCGGGCTCGGATGTCGACCTGATCCTGCTCTACGAACATGACGACGAGGCGGCGGAATCGGACGGCGCGAAGCCCCTTGATCCGGTGCGCTATTTTACAAGGCTGACCCAGCGCCTGATCGCCGCCCTTTCGGCGCCGACGGCCGAAGGCGTGCTCTACGAAGTCGACATGCGGCTTCGCCCATCCGGCAACAAGGGTCCGGTTGCGACGCGCCTCAGGTCCTTTGCCCGCTACCAGCGCGAAGAGGCATGGACCTGGGAGCACATGGCGCTCTCCAGGGCGCGCATGCTCTGCGGCGACCAGAGCCTGATGGAGGAGGCAGAACGCATCGTTGAGGAAGTGCTGGCGGCCCCGCGGGATAAGGCGAAGACCACCAAGGACGTCCTCGAAATGCGAGCGCTGATCGAACAGGAGAAGCCGCCGAAGGACATCTGGGACGTCAAGCTCATTCCGGGTGGCCTTGTTGATATCGAGTTCATCGCGCAGTATCTGGCGCTCGTGGCCCCGGCCAAGGGGCTCCGCGTCCGCACCAACGAGCTTTCGACGGCGGATGCGTTGAAGGCCTTGGGTAAGCTCATCGACCCCAACGATCTCGACACGTGTCTGGCTGCCTTGAAGCTCTATACCGATTTGTCGCAGGTCATCCGGCTCTGCATCGATGGACCCTTCGATCCCGCAAACGTCCCGGCGGGTCTCACCGACCGCGTGGCACGCGCCGCTGAATGCCCTGACCTGAAGACGGCGGAGGCCGAGATCAAGCGGATGTCCAAGGCTGTGCGCAAAGTGTTTTCGCGGGTGGTGGCTGGCTGAGGCTGCTCTATGCGTCGCCTCGGCCGCTTATCAGCTTCAACGGCTTCAGGCCGAAGCCGAGGAGCAGGTTGAAGGTGGCGCGGTCGAGCAGGAAGACGAGCAGCGCCACCAGGGGCCAGACGGCGCAGGCAAGGAGGAAGGCGGTGAGCCAGTCGTCGATCGTCAGATGGGCAAGGGTCGCGGCGGCGAGCAGCGCGAGGGGCAAAGCGAGCGGCAGGACGACACGGCGCAGGATGCCGCTCAGCGCCAGGTGTCCGCCGAAATCGAACAGCGATCGGAGGGCTGCAGCGACAGCCGCACCGACGATGCCGAATTGCATGGTGAGCAGGATGAGCACGCCGGCGAAGGGGATGAGCAGGCCGAGGTGGAGCTTGGCGATCAGGTCCGGCCGGTGCTGGCTGTGGATCAGCCAGTAGGGCGCGAAGATCAGCGAATTGAGCCAGATCGAGGTGACGAGGATCGTCGCGGGCACGCCTGCCCGGTCGGCAAAGGCCTCGCCCAGCCAGAGGGTCAGGAGCGGATCCATCAGCAGGATCGTCGAGGCGCAGATGCCGCCATAAAGGAGGGCGGTGATGACGAGAACGCGGGCGCTGAGCGCTTTCGCCTCGTCCGGCTTGGAGCTGGCGAGGCGCGGGAAGATTGCCCGTGAAATGGCGCCGGGGATGATCTGGCTGCGCGAGATCAGGTTGAGTGGCACGGCGTAATAGGTGACGGCGGCGACGCCAAAGAAGCGGCCGACCATCAGCTGGTCGAGCGAGCCGAGGATCGGGGTCAGCACCGAGGAGATCGTCACCCAGCCGCCATAGGACAGCAGCCTGCGCGCCCTGTCCATGTCGAAATCAGAGAAGCGGATCGGGCCCTCGATCCGGTTGATCGCGACGAAGATGGCCAGCATCAGGATCACCCGGGCCAGCACGGCGCCAGGGATCACGGTGCCGAGATCGGGCGACACGAAGACGGCAAAGGCGAGCGGCAGGATCTGCGCGAAGATCGCGCCGGAGACCTGGAGCACATTGGCGAGCGCGAAATTCTCGCGCGCCTCGATCGCGTCGATGCCGGCACCGTTCAGGATGACGAGCGGCAGGAGAAGCGCGATCCAGGGCATGGCCGCCTTCACTTCGTCCTCGATCTCGACCGGCACCTGCACCACGCCGCCGACGATGTAGGAGCCGAGAAGATAGAGCAGGAAGGCGCCGAAGAAGGTCATCGACGCATTGATGGTGAAAGACGTCACGATGACGCGGGCGCGTTCGCGCTGGGCGGAATGGTCGAGGCGGGCCAGTGCGTTGATGGTGGCGGGTGCCAAGCCCAGTTCTAGAAAGCCCAGATAGCCGATCATCACCCAGATCAGCGAGATCACGCCGTAACGGGCATCGCCGACATAATCGATATAGACGGGGACGGTCAGGATCATCACCGGGATCGGCAACAGGGCGCCGATCAGGTTGATGATGAAATTGACATAGAGCCGATTGCGCGGCTTGCCTTCACTGGCCATTGCGGTCCCTGTTTGTCCCTCCGGCTTCTCGCCGGACTGTCCCGAGCCTGTCATGGCCCGGCGACCCTTACGGATGGGTAAGCCCGGCCTTCTATTCGGCGGGAAGGGTTACCAGCGGGTGAACGGCCCGCGTTGCGGTCAGGCGCGACGCTTGTGCCCTTGTGCAACAGTGATGTCGGGGATGCGCAGCGCCACGACCGTACCCTGGCCTTCGCGGGAGCGGATCTTGAGCGAGCCGCCATGCAGGCCGACGAGGGATCGGGAGATGGCAAGCCCGAGGCCCGAGCCGCCCTTCGACTTGGCATACTGGCTCTGCACCTGCTCGAACGGATTGCCGATCTTGCTGAGCGCGCTCTTCGGGATGCCGATGCCAGTGTCTGAGATGGAGACGAGCACGGCACCCTGAACTTTGCGCGCCCGAAGAGCGATCTTGCCGCCATCGTCGGTGAATTTCACGGCATTGGAGAGGATGTTGAGCAGGATCTGCTTGATCGCACGACGATCGGCGATAAGGGAGAGGCCGGCTTCGACGCGCTGCTCGACGGTGATGTTCTTTTCTTCGGCCGGGATTGCGGTGAGGCGCATGCTCTCTTCGATCAGCGGGCAGAGATCGATGATCTCGCAGCGGATCTTCATCTGGCCCGCCTCGATCTTCGACATATCGAGGATGTCGTTAATGACGTTGAGGAGGTGCTTGCCGCTTTCGTGGATGTCCTTTGCATATTCTTCGTATTTCGGCGAGCCGACCGGGCCGAACATACGGGCGAGCAGGATCTCCGAGAAGCCGAGGATGGCATTGAGCGGGGTCCTGAGCTCGTGGCTCATATTGGCGAGGAATTCCGATTTCGCCTTGTTGGCGGCCTCGGCATTCTGTTTCTCGGCGATATACTTTTCGTTGGCGTCCGAAAGTTCGGTCTTCTGGCGCTCGAGGATCTTCTGCGAGGCGGAGAGATCGCCGATCGTGGCCATCAGGCGGCGCTCCTGCTCGCGCAGGCGCTCCTGGTGACGCTTGAGGAGCGTGATGTCCGTGCCGACGGAGACGAGGCCGCCGTCGCGAGTGCGGCGCTCGTTGATCTGCAGCCAGCGCTCGTCGGCGAGCTGAACTTCCGAGGTGCGCGAATTGGTGCCGTCGTCGGCGTCCGCAATGCGCCGCTGGATGATCGGCTTGCCGGCGGCTGCGAGCACGAGGGAGCGCTCCTTGCCGGGCACGAGCACGGCGTCGGGCAGGCCGTAGACCTTCTGGAAATGGCCATTCCAGGCCACCAGCTTGTCGTTCTTGTCCCAGAGCACGAAGGCTTCCGACGTGCATTCGATGGCATCGGCGAGGCGCTGGTCGGCTTCGGCGTAGCGCTGGGCGAGACGATGCTGCTCGGTCACGTCCATGGCGATGCCGATGACATGCAGTTCGCCGGTATTGGTGGAGATGATCTGGGCGCGGGCACGCATCCAGACGTAGTGGCCCTGGGCGTGGCGCATGCGGAAGATCTGGTCGATATGGCGCGAGCTGCCACGGCCGACGGAGCGGGCGAGTGCATAGAGATTACCGTCGTCGGGATGCATGAGGCGGGCCGCATCGGCAAAGGCGAGCGGCTGGGACGAGGGGGCAAGGCCCAGCATCTCGTACATCGACCGCGACCAGACGAGCTTGCGATTTTCGAGATCGAAATCCCAGAGCCCGCAGCGACCGCGGGCGAGCGCGGTTTCGACGCGCAGGTTGGATTCGAGGAAGGTGTCGTCCGCCTCGCGTGCTCGCTTCACCTGGTAGAAATAGGCATAGAGGATGACGAAGAGGATGACGGTGATGCAGGTGAAGAGCGTCGTGTTGAGCGAAAGCTCGCGGCGCCAGAAATCGCCGACGGCCTGCAGCGTATGGGCGGTCACGATCATCGCGCCGTCTGTACCGATCGGCGTGAAGATCGCATGATGCGGCACGCCGTTGAGTTCGGTGTCGATGGCGCCGGTGCGGCTGCCGGACTGACGGAAGGTCATGACTTCGGGCAGGAGGCTCGACAGGGAGAGGCCGACCTGGGCCGTGGCCTCGGGAGACGCCGCAAACACCCGACCGGTCGGGTCGACGAGGAGCACGAATGCGCCATTGGCGAAATGTCCGCGGTCGAGGAAGGTGGAGAGGCGCTTCTCGGCCTCTGCGCGGTCGCGTGTTTCGAAGAGGGTGACCCGTTCGCCGAGCGCGGCATTGGCCGTTGCCGCGATCAGCGCGGTCGATTGGCGCACGGACACTTCCATGCGCTGGTACTCGTTCATGATCCCGATGGTCCGGGCCAGCGCCACCACGGCGAGAAAGGCGAGGATGAGGATCGGAATGGCCCGGCGCAGGATCGTCTCGATCCGCCGCGAACGGGCGGTGCTTTGTCCCGGATTGGACGACGAAGTGCCGAACAGCGCTTCCCCGATCCGTCCGAAAAATGCCCCCATGTCCGAAAATTTGAAGCGCAGCCGCTCATCGGCTGCGGTGACCCGCCGCGCGTCCAACATCGTCCCTGCCTCTGTCCCTCGTGTGATTCGAAGCGCCGCTCGCCCGAATCTGACGCCAAGGAATCATGGCCGATTCGCCTTGTCCAGAGCGGGTGGGTAAAGAAAATATTAACCCCTTGCTCCGACTCCGCTTTTTTATTGCAGGCCTGACAAGAGGCTGAATCTGATGGAAAATTAGCGGGTGATCGGAGCTTTGAAAAACACCTGTGGACGAAAAAAGGCGCCGGTGCTGCCGGCGCCTTTTGGGTCGAATAGGAGTTGTGATCAGCCTTTGAGAACGCGTTCTACGATGTCGCGGACATCCGTGGAAAGCGAAGCGGAAGCCTCGATGGACGAGAGCGCTGCACGGGCCTTGTCGGCACGGCCGGGCTCGAGCAGGCGCCAGGACCGGAGCGCGGTCAGCAGACGCGCGGCGAGCTGCGGATTGCGCGGGTCGATCGCCAGGATCTGCTCGGCAAAGAAGTCGTAAGCTGCACCGTCTGCACGGTTGAAACCGGTCGCATTGCCGAAGGCGAAGGTGCCGACGAGCGAACGCACGCGGTTCGGATTGCTCGGGGCGAAATGCGGGCTCTGCATCAGAGCCTTGACCCGGTCCAGGCTTCCCGCGCCCGGGATCGTCGCCTGGATCGAGAACCACTTGTCGAGCACCAGCGCATTCGAGGCGAAGCGGGTTTCGAAGGCGGCCAGCGCCTCCTTTGCTTCTGGCGAATCCGGGAAGCGGTGGGCGAGAATGGTCAGTGCCTGTGACAGGTCCGTCATGTTGTCGGCCGTGGCAAACGCTACGGCCGCCAGCGCCGGCGAATCCTCGGCGATGGTCAGGAAGGAGAGCGCGATGTTCTTCAGCGCGCGCTTGCCGGCGCCACTGGCATCCGGCGTGAAGGGGCCGGAGGCCGAATGGGCGTCATGGAGTGCGCGGAAAACCTCGACGCCGGCTGTCGCAATGGCCGTCAACACGGCCTGGCGGCCGGCATGGATCGCATCCGGGTCGTTGTTGCCGCCCAGCTCGCGGGCGATGTCGGCTTCGCTCGGGAGCGTGAGCGCCTGGGCGCGGAAGGCGGGTTCCAGCGCCTCGTCGGCTGCGACGGCGAGCAGCACGTCGATGAAGGCCGGGCTCGTCGTGATCGCGGCCCCCTCGCGGGCGCTCCTGGCGGCATCCGTGAGCACGGGCAAGGCGAGATCGGTGATTGCCTGCCAGCGGGCGAAGAGGTCGCTGTCATGGCGGGCGATGTGGCCGAGATCTTCTGCGCTCTGCGGGAAATGCAGGGTAACCGGTGCCGAGAAGCCGCGGTTCAGCGAGACGACCGGGCGGCTGCCGATACCGGTGAAGGTGAAAGCTTGTGCACGCTGGGTAAGGTGCAAGACCTCGCCGGTCACGTCGCCGCCGGAAATTGCGGAAGCGGTGGCTTCGGATCCGTTTTCGGAAATGAGTGCGAACCGCAGCGGGATGTGCATCGGCTCCTTGGCGCTCTGGCCAGGCGTGGCGGGGATCATCTGCTCCAGAGACAGGCTCAACGTCTTGGCGCCCGCGTCATAGGTGGAGGAGACGGTGATCTGCGGGGTGCCGGCCTGATGATACCAGAGCGAGAACTGGGTGAGATCACGGCCGCTTGCATCTTCGAAGCACTTGACGAAATCCTCGACGGTCGAGGCGTCGCCGTCATGGCGCTCGAAATAGAGGTCCATGCCCTTTTTGAAATCGTCGCGGCCGAGAATGGTCGCGATCATCCGGGTGACTTCCGAGCCCTTCTCATAGACTGTTGTCGTGTAGAAGTTGTTGATTTCGCGATATTTTGTCGGACGAACCGGATGGGCGAGGGGACCTGCATCCTCCGGGAACTGCTCCGAACGCAGATGGCGGACTTCCGCGATGCGCTTGACGGCGCGCGAGCGCATGTCGGCGGAGAACTCGTGGTCGCGGTAGACGGTGAGACCTTCCTTCAGGCAGAGCTGGAACCAGTCTCGGCAGGTGATGCGGTTGCCCGTCCAGTTGTGGAAGTATTCATGCGCGATGATCGCCTCGATATTCGCGTAATCCTGGTCGGTCGCGGTTTCCGGGTCGGCCAGCACATACTTGTCGTTGAAGATGTTAAGGCCCTTGTTCTCCATGGCCCCCATGTTGAAGTCGGAGACGGCGACGATCATGAAGATGTCGAGATCGTATTCGCGTCCGAAGACCTCTTCGTCCCATTTCATCGAGCGCTTCAGCGCATCCATGGCATAGGCCGCGCGCGGCTCCTTGCCGTGTTCGACATAGATCTTCAGCGTGACTTCACGCTCCGACATCGTGACGAAGGTGTCTTCGACCACGCCGAGATCGCCGGCCACCAGCGCAAAGAGATAGGACGGCTTGGGATGCGGGTCGAACCAGGCGGCGAAATGCTTGTCCGGGCCGAAGCCGGCGCCACCGAGGAAATTGCCGTTGGACAGCAAGAGCGGGTTGGCTGCCTTGTCGGCGATGATGTTGATCGTATAGACGGCGAGCACATCGGGGCGATCGGGGAAATAGGTGATGCGGCGGAAGCCCTCGGCCTCGCACTGGGTCGCATAGATGCCGTTGGTACGATAAAGCCCCATCAGCTGCGTATTGGCCTCCGGATTGATCATCGTCACCACGGTAATCTCGAAAGGCACGCTTTCCGGCAGATCGCGGATCGTAAGGCTCTCGGGCGTCGCGGTATAGCGCGCCGGGTCCATCTCGATCTGGTCGAAGAGGAGGCTGGTCATGGTGAGATCGTCACCGTCAAGCACCAGAGGCGCGCTCGCATCGACGCCTTCGCGCCGATGGAAGATCAAACGGGCTTCCACCTTGGTTTCGGTCGGGTCCAGTTCGAAGGTCAGATCAACCCGTTCCAGAACGAAGTCGGTGGGGCGGTAGTCTGCCAGATGAACGATCCGGCCCGTATCTGTGCGCATAAATATGTCCTGGTCGCTGCGGGGTTGGCCACCAGAATGCGAGCGGGGAAAGCGCGCAGCCGAATGGGCTCAAGTTGCTGGCGATGATTGCAGCAATTTCTGAACGATTGTTAAAACGCGAGCTAATTTCGGCGATGCTCTTGGCGCGACAGTCAATTTTCTTCGTCGAACCCCGGCTGATGCGAGCCGAAATCCAAGAATAGTCAAACTGATCTTGTGTTAGACAGAGGGCAGGGCGGGGCGCGGACGTACGGTCACTTCAGCCGCAGTTGCTGGCGCAGTGCTTCGTCGCTCTCCATCGACTGGATGATAACGCCGGACCAGCCAAGCCCGTCATAGTCCTCGTAGCCGAGTGTTTTCGCGAACGCGACGATGGCGCCGCTCTGGTCATAGTAGCTGCCCTTGGCGAGCTGCTGCGGATTGTGGAGCGCAAAATGCGTGTAGATCCGCTCGGGCCGGGAGGAGGCGATCACCATGTTGCTGCCGTCGAGAAGCAGGACCTCGGTACGCTCGGCCATCTGTGGTGGCAGATTGGCTTCCTTTTCGACGATCGCCTGGCCTTGCGCTTTCCAGTCGAAATAGACACCGAGCGTGCCGACAAGTGCGCCGTCGCTGCGTCCGCCAGACCGGATGCCGGTGGCGTAGACGAGCACGTCGCGGCCGTCATGAATGGCGCTGCGCTTCACGGTGTCGACGACATAGTCGTCGCCGCTCCGGCAATTGCGGGCCGTCTGGAACCAGCTTTCAACGGAGAGATCCCGGTCGCGCAGGTTGCGATGGTAGCGCGGGTTCGCCGAGGCGACGACCCGGCCCTTCGCGTCGGTCATGACGAGATCGAGATAGACCGTGTAGAAGCGGTTGATCACACCGAGGCGGGAAGCGGCATGTTGGGTGCGTTCCAACGACGGCTGTTCGAGCGCTTCCCAGAGTGCGCTGTCGGTTGCCCACCAGCGAACGTCGGCCGTGCGCTCGAAGAGATTGCGGACGATGAACTGGACGAGCGTCTGGGCGAGATCGACAAGGCGGACCCCTTCCATCTCGTCGACGAGATCATCGGCCATTTCCCGGCTCTGCCGGATGCGGCCGAGCACGTTCTGCTGGAAGCGCTCGGCCGTCTCGCTGGCACCCTGCGCAAGCCGCTGAACTTCGTTGGCGACGACGGCAAAACCCTTGCCGGCTTCGCCTGCCCGCGCCGCCTCGATCAATGCATTGATGGCGAGAAGCCGGATCTGCCGGACGATGTGGGAATTGTCGGTGCTGAAGCGTTCGAGGTCCGTACCGATGCTTTCGGTGACGAGCCGCATGGTCCGGGGTGTGGCGCGGATCTCTGAAATGGAATTGGTGAGCTGATCGGTCTGCGACATGGCGCGACACCCCGGTTGAAAAATACCGTCTGAAAAGTGACACCGAAGTGCCTATTAATATGACTTATTCACAGGAAAGATAATTTCTCCGATTGAACGAGGGGTTAACGGCCTGGGGCGAAAAACCCCGTGATTTCGGACCATTTCTGGGGCGACCCTTGGCCGATCAGGGGTTGCGATGCGGCGGTGAGCGTGCATGCTGGAGATCCGCTGAGTCTCCGGTGACGCTTTCGCCGGTACCCCTTCGCTGCCTCAGTGTGCAGCCTGTCTTAAGATTTCATCACCATGGCCTTTGCCGATCCTGATCCCCTCCGCGGCATTGTGCTTAAAGTCTGTTCGGTCACAGTGTTTGTTGCGATGCAGACCTGCATCAAGCTCGCCGGCGACGGTATACCCTCGGGACAGATCACCTTCCACCGCTCGGCCTTCGCCATGCTGCCGATTCTCGTCTATCTCGCCTGGCGTGGGGAATTGCGACAGGCCGTGCAGACCGACAATCCTCTCGGCCATATCAAGCGCGGCCTGCTCGGCGTCTGCGCCATGGGGACCGGCTTCTACGGCTTGGTGCATCTGCCGCTGCCGGATGCGATTGCGATCGGCTATGCCATGCCGCTGCTGGCGGTCGTCTTTGCGGCGGTCTTCCTGAAGGAGACCGTTCGGCTCTATCGCTGGACGGCGGTCGTGATCGGGCTTGTCGGTGTCTTGATCATCTCACTTCCTAAGTTGTCGCTCTTCGGCGAGGAGGGCCTTGGCTCCGATGCGGCGCTGGGCGCGGTTGCAGTACTCGCGGCGGCGATGCTCGGAGCAGGGGCCATGCTTCAGGTCCGCCAGCTCGTGCGCGAGGAGAAGACCTCGACCATCGTGCTCTTCTTTTCGCTGACGGCAGCACTGCTTTCGGCCGTCACCTGGTTCTTCGGCTGGGCGGACCTGTCATGGTGGTCTCTCGGCCTTCTGGCGCTTGCCGGCTTTTTTGGCGGGCTCGGCCAGATCTTTCTCACCGAAAGCTATCGCTACGCCGATGTCTCGACGATCGCGCCTTTCGAATACTGTTCGATCATCCTCGGCTCGATCGCCGCCTATATCCTCTTTTCCGAGGTCCCGACGATGACGACCCTGATCGGGGCGGCGATTGTCGTGGCGGCTGGAATCTTCATCATCTACCGCGAACACCAGCTCGGCCTCGAGCGTCGGGCGGCCCGCAAGGCATCCACCCCGCAGGGCTGAAACCTCAGCGGTCCGTGTCCGCGATCGGGGAGGCGTTGTCCGCGCCCTGCATGGGCACGACCGTCGCCTGGAAGTCGGCTTTTTCTTCCGGTGTCACTGTGTCCGGACGGCGTGTGATGCGCCAGGCGGCATAACCGGCATAGAGTGCGAAGGCGCAAGCCAGGAAGGCGATCAGAGCGCTCGGACCGAGCCCCTGCATCAGCGTGCCGGCCATCAGCGGTCCAGTGACGGTACCCATGCCGTAGAGGATCATGATGCCGCTCGACAGCGTCACATATTCGTCCGGCTCCGCCAGATCGTTCGCATGCGCGACATTGAGCGAATAGACAGGGTAGAGCACCGTGCCGACGAAGAAGCCGGCGATATAGAGGGCCGTCGGATCCTCGGCGCCGAAGGCCAGCATCATGCCGCAGGCGCCGGCGCCGAAGAGACCGCATGCGATCATGACAAGACGACGATCCATGCGGTCGGAGACACGCCCGATCGGCACTTGCGAAATCGCCCCGCCTGCCAGGAAGGCCGCAAGCAGCGTGGCGCCCTGGGCGGTGTTCATGCCGATCGTCTGCGAATAGACGCCGCCGAGGCTGCCCCATGTGCCGGACAGGGCGCCCGAGAGAAGCGAGCCGAAGAAGGCGATTGGCGACCGGCGATAGAGACGCTTCAGGTCGAATCGCGCCTCGGCAATTGGGCTGGGCGATTGGGCGGTCGACAGCGCCACAGGGAAGAGCGCGAGCGAGAAGATCAGGGCGCAGACCATGAACAGGTCAGGCGCATTCACGTCGCCGAGCGGCACGATGTACTGGCCGCCGATCGATCCGACGAGGCAGGTGACCATGTAGACGGAAAAGAGCGCGCCGCGGTTGTCGTTGGTCACGCGCTCGTTGAGCCAGCTCTCGATGAGCAGATAGGCGCCGGCAATGGCGAAGCCGGAAAGGCCGCGGAAGATCATCCACGCCCACCACTCGACGACGAGCGCGCAGAGCAGGATCGACACGGTGAGCAGCGTGATCAGGGCTCCGAAAACCCGGACATGCCCGACGCGTCGCACGAAGATCGGCGTCACGACGCAGGACACCGTAAAGCCGAAGGTGTAGCCGGTGGCGATGACGGAGATGATGAAGGTCGACCAGCCCTCGCTGAGCGACCGGATCGGCAACATGTAGCTCATCAAGCCGAAACCGGCCATCATCATGAGGGTGGATAGCATCAGGGTGGCGATGGATGCGAGACTGGACAGCATTGGGCCTCCCCCGAACTCTCTAAAATGAAATAGTGCCAGCAATGCTGCCCGTGTGAAATGTCGGATACGACGCCATGCGCCGCATTTGCGGGCGGTGCGGCTTGTTCTCGCATGGCAGATGGCAATAATTGATTGAAAGTCCGTAAGGATTTCGTTTACGCTGTTGATATTCCGGGACAAGGCGGCTGAACCAGCGGTCTCACACCCATCAAGGGAAGCGTATGGGGCAGAAGGGTCTAACACGACGGAGCGCCGAGCACTCGCAAGAGTGGCCGACCATTGTGTGTTTTCGCCCCCATCCTAGATCCGCCGGAAACGCAGGGAGCGGCGCGCCATGACGCTCTCTGCCGCCGAGATCGTCGGCCACCCACACTTCGTCCCGGCGCTGCGTGCCTATTCGGCTCAGCTTCGTGGTCAGTTCGACCAGAGCCCGCGGTTGTCGCGCATGCTCGCCTCCCATCAGCGCTGGCTGCTCAGCCAGGCGGCGTTTGCCCTGCAGCTGGAATACGACCCTTCTCAGCCAGGCAGTGGTCTGACGACCACAAATCTGCGCGAGATCATCACCTCCAACAATGCGGCGAGCCGCAACACGGTGCTGAATTTCCTCGATCAACTCTTGAGCTACAAGTTCGTCCGCATCGTCGGAGACCCGAACCGGAGGCCCAAGCGTTACGAAGCGACGGAAATCCCGACAATGGCCATGCACCAATGGCTGGTGACCAATCTGGAGGTTCTCGACCAGTTGGACGGTGGCGACCGGGCGGCCACGCTCTCGGCGCAACCCGAACTCTTCCGGCTGATCCAGCCGCAGGTCGCCCGCCGTGCCTGCCTTCACCCGAGCTGGCTTGAACCGCCGCCGCGCGTTGCCCTCTTCCTCTGGACGGAGGCGGGCGGACTGGTCATGGATGAACTCGTCCGCCGCGCCATGGATCTGGCGCCGGACGGCGAAGGGTACAATATCGGCCGCATCGACGCGCGCCTGATGGCCGAGAATTTCATGATCTCCCGTACCCATCTGCAGCGGCTTTTCCGCCGGGCGGTGGAGACGGGCTGCCTTTACTGGCCCGACGGCGACCGTAACCACTGCATCCTGAGGCGTGACTTCCTCGACGAATACTGCGGCTGGCAGGCGATCAAATTCTCAATCGTTGATTTTGCCTATGAAAGGATCTGCGGACCCGCACGCTTGGGAAAGCTTGATCCGCCGCTCGGCGCGGTAGGCAGCCTCTGAGCTGCGGAAGCCCCTTGCCGCAACGCAAAAAGGCCCGCGTGAAACGGGCCCTGGCACATCATCCGTCAGATCTGGACGCGATCAGAAGCCGAGTGGCTGCAATGCACGCTGTTCGCCGTGCGCTTGTGCCTGCTGGCGCTTGCGGGCAGCAGCGGAAAGTTCTTCCGATGCGCTGACCGCGTTCCCGATCTGGTGCATGGCCTGACGCAGGCTGCGGACGGGGTGGAACGAAATGCTCATGGTCGTCTCCTCTGCTCTACATGCATATCGATTTCAATGGGTGCATTTGTTCACGATTGAACTGATGCCGCAACGCACAATGCGGAAGCCCTGATATGCGTTCCATGCAGATCGTTGAAATGAGCAACCGGGCTGCGACGCGTCAGGCGCGGAAATCGCCGAAGACGGAGGCGGAGCGGGCAATGCGTCCGGCCTGGCCGGAATGGCGGGCGCTCAGCTGTTCGGCGCAGATGGCGCTGGTTCCCCGATTGTAGGGGCTTGTCGTGCGGCCATGGTCGCCAGCGAGACGAAGTGTCTCGAACTTGCAGTGTATGGGGCGGGTGCGAAGGCTCACGGCGGTCTTCCTTTAAAAGTGTCCCTCCCACTTTCATCCTCATATATCGCAGTGCAGCATAGATTCGGCAACGAACACAGCCGCGATCCTGCATTGCGCCATTTGCATGGCTGTCTTCATATTTTGTTTACGTTGATGATCTTTTAGCCGTTTTGCGGCAGATCCAGACGCTCTGAGAAGGCAAGCAGGTCCATCCAGGCCAGCGCCTTGCTCGCAGGCGCTGCTAAAAGTTCCTGAGGATGCAGGGTGGCCATGGCCTGGACCGCATGACCGCCGGCGCCGATCTCGCGCCATTTTCCTCGGAGCGCATGGATCGTCCCGGTCTCGCCGAAGAAGAAACGCGCGGCCAAATTGCCGAGCACGAGCACGAGCCGGGGTTCGACGAGCGCGATCTGTCGCTCGATGAAGGGCCGGCAGATGGCGGTTTCCGGTGTCGACGGCATGCGATCGCCCGGCGGACGCCAGGGAATGACGGTGGAGATCACGACGCTCTCGCGCGTCTGGCCGATGGCCGACAGCATCCGGTCGAGCAGAAGGCCGGCACGTCCGGAAAAGGCGAGGCCCTCGCGGTCGTCATCGGCATTCGGCATCGGCCCGATCACCATGATGCCGGATGTAGCGGTTCCCACGGCCGTGATCGTCGAGCGGGCAGACGTCTTCAGATTGCAGCTGGCAAAGCCCTCGATTGCGGTCTTCAGCTCGGCGAGCGACCGGGCACTTTCGGCCGCGAAACGGGCCTCGGCCACGGCGTTTTCGTCAGGGATGGCCGGCAGGGCGGAGCCTTGGGACGGCTGCGCCCGTGCCGGCTGCCGCTCGGAGGGCGGTGCTCCGCGGGCCGGTGCCGTCCGGGAGGGTGCATTTTGTGCCGGTGCCTCGGCTGTCGGTCGCGTCATCTGTCGCGCCGACTTCTCCGCCTGAAACGCCGCGATCCGGTCCACCGGCTCTTCTTCCACGAGCCACTCGACGCCGGCTTCCGCATGAAATGCGAGAAGCGCTGCGAGCTCAGCGGGCGTCATGTCGGCGGCTTGGATCATCGTCCCGTTCTAGTGCCTTCGGATGGAGGAAGGCAAATGGAAAGCGAGGGGGAGCACCAGCGATTGGCCGTCATCTTGACGGTGGAGCGGTATGCCCCTCATCCGCCCTTCGGGCACCTTCTCCCGCAGGCGGGGAGAAGGCCGATACGGCCGCCGCGGCGCTCCTCCCTCTCCCCGCTTGCGGGGAGAGGGCAGGGTGAGGGGCAGTGGCATGCGATGACGGCGCTCGTCTTCGGCGCCCTCATGAAGCTGACCTCACGCCACCCACTGCTCGATGTCGTCGCGCTCGCCGATCAGCGAAAGTCCATGCGCGATGGAGACGAGTTCGCCACCGGTTTCGATGCGGCTTGCGTCGAAGCGGCGGTGGAAGATGTCGCGCACGGCGGGCACGAAGGATGTGCCCCCGGTGAGGAAGATCTTGTCGATGGACCCGGCTTCCGTATTGCTCGTGGACAGCACGTCGTCGAGAGCTTCTTCCATGCGGGCGAGGTCGTCGGCGATCCAGCCTTCGAACTCGCGGCGCGTCACGCGCTTCTCGCCCGCTTTGCCGAGCGGGGCAAAGCGGAAATCCGCTTCTTCGGCAGACGACAGGGCCATCTTGGTGGCCGAAACCGCCTGATAGAGCGGATAGCCTTCGTCATGATCGATGAGATCGATGAAGAGTTCCAGCTTCTCCGGCTCTTCGGCCTGTCGTACCAGCGATTTCAGGTCGGCGAATTCCTTCAGCGTCTTGAAGACTGAAAGCTGGTTCCAGCGCGAAAAAGCGAGATAATAGTTGCTCGGCACATCGAGAAGCTTGCCGAAGCTCTTGAACTGGCTGCCCTTTCCAATCTCCGGGGCGACCAGCTGGTCGATGATGCGGGCATCGAATTGGTCGCCGGCAATGCCGACGCCGGACTGGCCGATCGGGGTGGCCTTGAGCTTGCCGGCTTCGGTCGAGAAGCGGATCAGCGAGAAGTCGGTCGTGCCGCCGCCGAAGTCGGCGACCAGCACGGTGGCATCCTGCTTGAGCGTGCGGGCAAAGTAGAAGGCCGCCGCCACCGGTTCATAGACGTAATGGATTTCGGGAAAGCCGAGCCGTGTCAGCGCCTCGTTATAGCGCGTGACGGCAAGGGCCGGATCGGGGCTGGCGCCGGCGAAATGCACGGGGCGGCCGGCAACGAGCCGTTTCGCACTTTTTGGCCAGTCCTCGCCGCCATAGGCCTGGAGCCGTTTCAGGAAGACCTCCATGAGATCTTCGAACTGGAAACGCCGGGCATGGACCAGGGTGCCCTGGAAGAGGGCGGAGGCGGCGAAGGTCTTGATCGACTGCAGAAAACGAGATTCGCCGGGATTGTCGATGAAGGTCCGGATGGCAGCTTGGCCCGCCTCCACTTTCAAGGCCCCAGCACCGAGTTGGCGGTCCTTGAGGAAGGACAGCGCGGTGCGCATGCTGTCCGTGGTGCCGGCCGGCGAGGTGAAGGAAACCGAGCGCGTCTCGTCTCCGCTTTCCGCGACGGCGATCACGGTGTTGGTCGTGCCGAAATCGAGCCCCAGCGCCTGTGCCATGGCCATCGCCCCCTTGTTCGTGTGTCTGATGTCTGTGAGAGCCGGCGCACCAGCTTTTTCGGCGATGCCGAGGAACGAAAGAGGGCGCCTGATGCCACAGGGGGCGGGCGAGGGCAAGCGACCTTTTTGTGACGTTGGTGGGTCTGGCCGGTTGCCGAGCGGCGGATTGTGCGGAGAGCGGCGGTCGGGCGGGTATTGCGGCACTGGCGGTTCCCAGGCAGCCAGACTATGCTCGGCTCACTCTGGAGATTGCCCCATGTCGCCTATCCGCCTAATTCTGCATTGTCTGGCCGCCCTGGCCATCCTCCTGGGCTTCATCTGGATCGGCCAGGGCTCTGGGACTTTTCCCTATCCGGCATCGAGCTTCATGATCGATCAGAGCCCGTGGATCCTCTACGGAGCGGTCCTTGCCCTGGCAGGGGTGGCAGGGCTTTTCCTGCTGCGCCGTCGGTGATGCCGAAGTGAATGACTTCGACTTGCGGCAAGGCAGCGGTCGACCGGGTTATACGTCCTGATAAAGGCGTGCGGCCATAGGGGACGCCTCGAGCGGATCATACTCGTCGTCGAAGGTTTCCAGCTTAGTGAGAAAGTGATCTATGATCCGGCCATAACTGGCGTTTCGAGAGCGCGGGACGCGCGCGCGCTCTTCGACGACTGGCTCGAGATCGGGTATTAGAGCGGCAGGCTCGAGCGCCAGCAGCATCCGGTCTTCATGTCCGGCATCGGTCATCACGGGAATTCTCATCTCCCAGGTTTCTCGCTTTGGATTAAACCCGAGAGATTTCCAACCCGTTCAGTCGATTGCTCTCATTTTAGGCAATGCGAATTTGATCGTCGGTTATGGACACCCGCATTCAGATCGAACGGGCCGCCCCGCCATCGACACGCAACATGGTGCCTGTGATGTAGCTTGCCTGGGCGGAGCACAGGAAGGCGCCGGCGGCGGCGAACTCCTCGACGCGGCCGAGCCGCTGGGCCGGGATCGACTTGACCGAGGCGGCGCGCACCTCATCGACGCTTCGGCCTGTGCGATTGGCATTGGCACTGTCGAGCTCGTCGATCCGGTCCGTATGAATGCGCCCCGGAAGCAGCATGTTGGCGGTCACGCCGTAAGAGGCGAGTTCCGACGCGAGCGTCTTGTTCCAGCCGACCAGTGCGCCGCGCAGGGTGTTGGAGAGTGCCAGATTGCTTATCGGTTCGAAGACGCCGGACGAGGCGACGGTCAGGACCCGGCCAAAACCTTGCGTCTTCATCAATGGCACTAGCGCATTGGTGAGCGTGATGACGCGCACGACCATGGACTGGAAGAAGTTGTAGAGCTTTTCGGCGTCCATCTCCTCGACGGTGCCGGGCGTCGGGCCACCGGTGTTGTTGACGAGGATGTCGATGCCGCCGAGCGTATGATGGACAGCATGCAGCATCTGATCGACGAAATGGGCGTCGGCGAGATCCGCCACCACGTAGTCCGCCTTGCCGCCGGCAGCGCGGATTGCCTCGACATTCGCCTTCAGCTTCTCCTCGGTGCGGCCGCAGATCAGCACATGGACGCCTTCAGCGGCGAGCGCTTGCGCAATGCCGAGACCAAGGCCGCGCGAGGCGGCGAGAACGAGGGCGCGTTTGCCGGAAATTCCGAGATCCATGGTTGGTCCTTGTCTGATGCAATGTGTTTGTACGCAGTCTATCGGGCGAAGGCGCGGACCGGAACCCCGCCGATCAGCGGATGAACCGAAATCAGAACGGCACCTTGCCTGGATTGAACAGCATGTCCGGATCAAGCATCGCCTTGAACTGCCGGGCAAGCGCCTGTTTGACCGGATCGACATGGGTGAGATAGGCCGAGCGCTTGTTGAGCCCGACGCCATGTTCGGCGGAGAAGCTGCCGCCGGAGGCATGAATGCCGGCATAGACGGCGTCTTCCGCGAGCGCCTTCATCTCTGTGGGCAAGGGACCCGGGGCGGCGATCGCGATATGCAGGTTGCCATCGGCGATATGGCCGTAGACATAGGCGTCCAGACCGCTGCCGATGGCAGATAAGCGCTGGAATAGATCGGTCACATAGGTATCCAGCGCCGACGGTGGCATGGAGACGTCGAAAGAGGGGGCATCGGGGAATTCGGCGAAATAGAAGCCGGAATCCTCGCGCAGGTCCCAGAAGCGCCGGGCCTGTTCGGAGGACTGGGCGACGATGCCGCCCCTGAGATCGGCCTCTTCCCAGAGCTCCGCGAGCGCCTCTTCGATCAGCGCGGTCGAGACTTCGGCGCTTGTGCCCGAAACCTCGATCAACAGCAGGGCGCTATCCCCTTCGAGCCAGGAGAGATCGAAACCCTTGAGGGCCGCATGATCGCGCACATAGCGCGGCCACATCATCTCGGCGGCTTCGAGCAGGAGAGCCGAATGCCGGCGCAGCCGCACGGCGACCTGGAGCGCTCCGGCGGCATTCTCGACGCCGAGAAGCGCCACGGCGCGATGCGGCCGGATCGGATCGACCTTCATGACGACCCGTGTGACGAAGCCGAAGGCGCCTTCTCCGCCGATGAAAAGCTGCTTGATGTCAGGGCCGGCGGAGACCTTCACCACGCGGGTCATGTCCGAAAACACCTCGCCTGAAGGCAGTACGGCTTCCAGCCCGAGGATCTGGTGGCGCATCACCCCATTGCGGAAGGCAAGAATGCCGCCGGCATTGGTCGAGACCATACCACCGATGGTGGCCGAGCCGCGCGAACCGAGATCGATGCCGGTGGTGAGGCCATGTGGCGCGAGCGCACCTTGCAGGGCCTCCAGCGTGACGCCAGCTTCGACCTCGACGGTCTCTTCATCGGCATGGATGGCGATGATCCGGCTGAGCCGCGCGCTTGAGAGGATGATCTCTCCGGCATGGCTGACGCCACCCCCGACGAGACCGCTCAATCCTCCCTGCGGGACGATGGCGACATGGTTCGCCCGGCACCAGGAAATCAGCGCGGCGGCCGCTTCCGTTGACGCGGGTTGCGCCATCACGCCGGCGTTGAGGTTCGCCGGGTCTTCACCGGGATGCCGACCGGCAAGCGCGTCGGGGCCGAGGATCCGAAGGTCCGGATGCAGGCCGTCAAGCGCGCGGGCAAGGTCATGGGCCGAGAAGGTCGGGTGTGAAGACATTGAAGGAGCCTGATCCGTTTGCGCCTTCTTCGCCGGAAAGCTTTGTCGCCGCAAGTCACCCAGCGGCCTTTCCCGGCCTGTCGGTCCCTCTCAGAGCTCCGCAGGAAAGCCGGGTGCCCGCAGGTCCGTACCTGTCGCATCTTCCAACAGCTTCACCACCTGTGAAGACCAGGCGTCGCCGCCATAGGCCGAACGCGCGCGGATGAAGGTCTGCAGCGCGTGGGAGGCAAGGTCGAGTGGCACACCGTATTCGCGGCCGAAGCCGAGCGCGAAGCCGAGATCCTTCACGGCGAGATCCATGGTGAAGTTGATGTTGTAGCTGCCGTTCAGGATCACCTGACCCTCGGTTTCGTGCACGAAGCTGTTGCCGGAGGAGGCCTTGATGATGTTGAAGGCGTCGGTGAGGTCGATGCCACCCTTCTTCGCCAGCATCAGCGCCTCGCCGGTCGCAATCAGGTGGATGAAAGCGAGCATGTTGGTGATGACCTTGATCACCGCCGCCTTGCCGAGCGGCCCGGCGCGGAAGATCTGCTTGCCCATAGCCTGGAAGGCGGGGAGGTGCAGGTCGTACAGATCCTCGTCGCCGCCGATGATCACGGTGATCTCGCCAGAGGCGGCGAGGTGCACGCCGCCGGTGACAGGGGACTCCAGCATGCGCACGCCGGCCTCTGCGGCGACCTTGCCGAGACGCAGGACTTCCTGCTCGTCGAGCGTGCTCATCTCGATCCAGGTGGCGCCGGGCTTCAAGCCTTTGAGGATGCCACGCTCGCCGGTCAGCACGCGCTCGCTGACTTTGGGCGAGGGCAGACAGGTGATGACGGCGTCGACGGCTTCGGCCACGGCTTGCGGATCGGCGGCGAACCGGGCGCCGGCGGCGACAAGCTCCTTCGCATTTTCAGGATCGAGATCGTTGACCACGACGGTGAAACCGGCGCTGACCAGACTGCCGGCGAGATGGCGGCCGAGATGACCAAGCCCGATGAAACCATATGTGAGTGCCATGTCGTGTTCCCCTGCTGGCGTTTTGGCAGAGACTGCGACAAAGCGGGACTTGCTTCAAAGGCAGATTTTGTCTTGCGACAGAATTTGACGCAGGCGGAACAGGGCGCTGCACTTTTCGTTGGAAGGGCGAGGAGCGAGTGTCGGCGAGGGGCTTTAGCCAACGCTGCGAAATCGTCGCATTGACCCTTACGTACACGTAAGATATTCTTCGCCTTCACACCGCCCTGCCGGAATTTGCGCCGTGGCGCGTCGCGCTTCGGCTCGACAATCCGGTTGGGTTTTGTCAAGGAGGAAGGCGGACAAGCACCGCCTGGCGAGGAATGACGAATGAGCACCGAGATGGAACTGCCTGAACGCGAAAGCATGGAATTCGACGTCGTGATCGTGGGCGCAGGCCCGGCCGGTCTGTCGGCGGCGATCCGGCTGAAGCAGGTCAATCCGGACCTGACCGTCGTGGTGCTCGAAAAGGGCGCGGAAGTCGGTGCGCATATCCTGTCCGGTGCCGTGGTTGATCCCATCGGCGTTGACAAGCTGATCCCCGGCTGGCGCGAAGAGGCCGATCACCCGTTCAAGACGGAGGTCACCGACGACCAGTTCCTCTTCCTCGGGCCTGCCGGCTCTGTTCGTTTGCCGAATTTTCTGATGCCGCCGCTGATGAACAATCATGGCAACTACATCGTCTCGCTCGGCAATGTCTGTCGTTGGCTGGGCGCCCATGCAGAAGCGCTCGGCGTCGAAATCTATCCGGGCTTTGCAGCCTCCGAAGTGCTCTACAATGATCAGGGCGCCGTGATCGGCGTCGCGACCGGCGACATGGGCATCGAGAAGAACGGCGAGCCTGGTCCGGCCTATACCCGCGGCATGGAACTGCTCGGGAAATATGTGCTGATCGGCGAAGGCGTGCGCGGTTCGCTCGCCAAGCAACTGATCGCCAAGTTCGGTCTCTCCCGTGAAAGCGATGTGCAGAAGTACGGCATCGGCCTCAAGGAGCTTTGGCAGGTCAAGCCCGAGCACCACAAGCCGGGCCTCGTGCAGCACTCCTTCGGCTGGCCGCTCGGCATGAAGACCGGTGGCGGCTCGTTCCTGTACCATCTCGAAGACAACATGGTCGCCGTCGGTTTCGTCGTGCACCTGAACTACAAGAATCCCTATCTCTACCCCTTCGAGGAATTCCAGCGTTTCAAGACGCATCCGGCGATCGCCAAGACCTTCGAAGGTGGCAAGCGGCTGTCCTACGGCGCCCGCGCCATCACCGAGGGCGGTTACCAGTCCGTGCCGAAGCTTTCCTTCCCGGGCGGCGCCCTGATCGGCTGTTCCGCCGGTCTCGTCAACGTGCCGCGCATCAAGGGCAGCCACAATGCCGTGCTCTCCGGCATGCTGGCGGCCGACAAGATCGCCGCGGCCATCGCGGCCGGCCGCGCCAATGACGAGCCGATCGAGATCGAGAACGAATGGCGCTCGACGGATATCGGCAAGGACTTGAAGCGCGTGCGTAACGTCAAGCCGCTCTGGTCGAAGCTCGGCACGGCGCTCGGCGTCGGCCTCGGCGGCATCGACATGTGGATGAACCAGCTCCTCGGCTTCTCCTTCTTCGGCACATTGAAGCACGGCAAGACCGACGCTGAATCCCTGGAGCCTGCGGCAAATCACAAGCCGATCGCCTATCCGAAGCCGGATGGTGTGCTGACCTTCGACCGTCTCTCCTCGGTCTTCCTGTCCAACACCAACCACGAGGAAGACCAGCCGGTTCACCTCAAGGTGAAGGACATGGACCTGCAGAAGCGTTCCGAGCTCGGCGTCTATGCCGGCCCCTCGACGCGCTACTGTCCGGCGGGCGTCTACGAATGGGTGGAGAAGGATGGCGAGGAAACCTTCGTCATCAACGCGCAGAACTGCGTCCACTGCAAGACCTGTGACATCAAGGACCCGAACCAGAACATCACCTGGGTGCCGCCACAAGGCGGCGAAGGACCGGTCTATCCGAACATGTAATGTTCGGGAGGCCGCGCCGCACGGGCCGCCGCGCAAAATGGCCGGCGAGGGGCCGGTCTATCCGAACATGTAGTGTTCGGGAGGCCGCGCCGCACGGACCGCCGCGCAAAATGGCCGGCGAGGGGCCCGTCTATCCGAACATGTGATATTCACGGAAGGGCGGCCGATAGGCCGCCCTTTTCACATCTGACGACGGGTTAACCAAGCTTGCGTCAGCCCCATCTTCGCCATCTCCGTTAACGCCCACCCCAAGATTTAACCCGGCATTAACCATAAATTTCTAGGCTCCTCGGTAACGAATCGCTTCCCGAGGACCTCTGAATCATGACTATTTCGCGCCGCGGTCTCCTGTTCGGTTTGCCGCTTTTCCTGGCCGGCTGCCAGTCCGTTCCCAACCAGCAGGCCATGTATGGCGACGTACCAGACGAGCCGCATCCGCTGAAGAAGGTGCCGATCGAGAAGATCAAGCCGGAGCTGCGCCGTCAGGAAGTGGCCTATGAAACGTCGCATCCGGCCGGAACCGTCGTCGTCGATACCCCCGCCCGGCGTCTCTACTACGTGCTCGGCAATGGTCGCGCCATGCGCTATGGCATCGGTGTCGGCCGCAACGGCTATGCGCTCGCCGGCAACGCCTATGTCGGCCGCAAGGCCGAATGGCCGACCTGGACGCCGACGCCCAACATGATCCGCCGCGATCCGGAAAAGAACCTGAAATATGCCGGCGGTCTGCCAGGTGGCCCAAACAATCCGCTCGGCGCCCGCGCCATGTATCTCTATCGCGGTGGCAACGACACGCTGTTCCGCCTGCACGGCACCAACCAGCCCTGGTCGATCGGCCAGGCCATGTCCTCCGGCTGCGTGCGCATGATGAACCATGACGTGATCGATCTTTACGAACGCGTGAAGGTCGGCTCCAAGGTCGTCGTCATGCAGGCCTGATCGGCCTGTCAATCGGATCTGTTTCGAGTGGCGTCGGTCCCGCGACCGGCGCCACGTCTTTTTGATCGGCCCGTGAAGATCTCTTCTCACGTCAACTCACGAGTGTGAAATCGGTCTTGTCGCCTCCCGACTTCGCCCCAATCTCCCCGCAATGAAACTTTCCGGCGCGTCTTTGCGTCGAAACTCTTGTTGACGCTGTGTCGACCAATACCGACCGCCTCGAGCCTTTTCGCTCGCACCGGCCAGGTTTAAGTGGGAACAGACGCGCCGGTCACGGTTGCGTCGAAGGTTTGAGAAGGGATTTTTTGCATGGCTCGCGATACGAATGCCGGAATGTCGGACCTCGGTGGTTGCCAGATCGAGGCAACCCTTCAGCTTCTCGATGGCAAGTGGAAGGGCGTCATCCTTCACCATCTCCTGCGCGACGAGGTTCTCCGCTTCAACGAAATCTGCAAGCGCCTGCCGACGATCACCCACCGCATGCTGTCGAAGCAGCTGAGGGACATGGAGCTGGCCGGGCTCGTCGCTCGCACTGTCTATCCGGTCGTGCCGCCGAGGGTCGATTATTCCCTGACCCCGCTCGGCCGAAGCCTTGAGCCGGTGCTCCAGGCCATCGGCCGCTGGGGCCAGGAAAACCTCGTCTCCGTCGAAGGCATGACCCTGAAGCCGAGCCGTCACCCGGTCGGCAGTGCCGCGATTATGCGCTCCGCCGCCTGAAGATCCCTGAAGATCGGTGTCGCAGGGCCGCCGCAGGCGCGACGGCCTCGCCGGTCTACTCAGGCCGGAAAACCTTCGAGCACGATCTTGCCGCGTGCCCGGTTGCTCTCGATGATCTCATGCGCCTTGCGCAGGTTCTCGGAGGTGATCGGACCCAGCACCGTATCGAGTGTGGTGCGGATCTTGCCCCCATCGATCAGCTCCGCGACATGGGTCAGCAGCTTGTGCTGCTCGATCATGTCGGGCGTCTGAAACATCGGGCGCGAGAACATGAACTCCCAGTGCAGCGACACGACCTTCATCTTGAAGGCGAGAATGTCGAAGCCTTCCGGAAAGTCGTCGATCAGGCAGATGCGGCCCATCGGCGCGATGATCTCGGCCATGGCAAGCCGGTGCTGGCTGGAATGCGTGACCGAGAAGATGAAGGCGGGGGCGCCGATACCGAGCTTTGCATATTCCTGATCGAGCGGCTTGCTGTGGTCGATCACGTGATCGGCACCGAGTGATTTTGCCCACTCCGCGGTCTCGGGTCGCGAGGCGGTCGCGATGACCTTGAGGTCGGTCAGCGTCTTGGCGAGCTGGATGGCGATCGAGCCCACACCGCCCGCACCGCCGGTGATCAGGATCGCCCGTTCGGCTCCGAGCACGGGATCGCTCACCTTCAGCCGGTCGAACAGCGCCTCATAGGCGGTGATGGCGGTCAGCGGCAGGGCGGCAGCCTCGGCAAAGCTGAGCGACTTCGGCTTGATGCCGACGATACGTTCGTCGACAAGGTGGTATTCGGCATTGGTGCCGGGGCGGCCGATCGCGCCGGCATAGTAGACCTCGTCACCCGGCTTGAAGAGCGTCACGTCCGCCCCGACCGCCTTGACCACGCCGGCCGCGTCATAGCCGAGAATGCGGGCCTCGCCGGCTGCCGGCGTATGGTTGCGGCGAACCTTGGTGTCGACGGGATTGACCGAGACAGCCTTGATTTCGACCAGGAGGTCGTGCCCGGACGCCTCGGGCATCGGCAGGTCGAGATCAACCAGGGCGTCCTTTGAGGTGATGGGCTGAGGCGTGTAGAATCCGATGGCTCGCATGGGGAAACTCCTGTCTTGCGTTTGCACGCTGCCCATTAAGGACATAGATTGGCTTTGCGCAAGAATGCACATTTTGTGTTCGTAGGCACAGAAATGAACCTCGGTATCAGAAAGGATACTGTCGATGTCGCGACCACGCGCCAAGATGACCAACGCGTTTCCAGGCTGCCCGGTCGAGACGACACTGAGCTTTCTCGACGGCAAATGGAAGGGCGTGATCCTCTATCATCTCCTGACCGGTGGCACGCTGCGCTTCAGCGAATTGCGCCGCAGGCTGCAGGCCGTGACCCAACGCATGCTGACCAAGCAGTTGCGCGAACTGGAAGAGCAGGGGCTCGTGACGCGCACCGTCTATCCGGTCGTGCCACCGCGCGTCGACTATGCGCTGACACCGCTCGGACAGAGCCTGCGCCCTGTCATCATGGTGCTGGAGCAGTGGGGCACCCGCCATGTCGAATGCCTGGATGGCGAGCGCCGCATGATCGAGCCCGATGCGGTCGCGGAGACGGCCTCAGCCGCGTGACGGCTTCTTTTCGAGCGCTACCGAAATCAGGAAGATGATCAGGCCGAAGGCCGAGAGCACCGCGCCGACATAGCCGGTGGCGCCGTAGCCATAGCCGGCGGCGATCACCAGACCGCCAAGCCAGGCGCCGAGCGCGTTCGCGATGTTGAAGGCGGAATGATTGGTGGCCGCTGCGAGCGTCTGGGCATCGGCTGCGACATCCATCAGGCGGGTCTGCACGGCCGGGCAGGCAGCAAAGCCGCAGCCGGTGAGAAACACGCAGATGCAGAGCATGACCGGATTGTGGGCGGTCAGCGAGAAGACGGCCATCAGCACGATGTTGAAGGCGAGCATGCCGCCGATCGTGCCCTTCAGCGAATAGTCCGCCATCCGGCTGCCGACGATGTTGCCGACATTCATGCCGATGCCGAAAAGAGCGAGAACCACGGCGACCATGCTGGCGGAGAGGCCGGCCGTATCGGTCACGGTCTTGGCGATATAGCTGAAGATCGCGAACATGCCGCCGAAGCCGACGGCTGCGACACCGAAGGACAGCCAGACCTGCAGGCGCCCGAAGGCGGAGAGCTCCCGGCGAATGCTGGCACCTTCGGCCACTTCGTCCTTCGGCAGGTAGAGCGCGATCAGCACCACGGTGATCGCCCCGATCGCCGCCACCAGGAAGAAGGCGGCGCGCCAGCTCATCATCTGGCCGAGGAAGGTTGCAATCGGCGTGCCGATCAGGGTGGCGATGGTGAGCCCCAGCATGACGCGGCCGACGGCACGCACCCGGCGATGCGGCGGCGCCATGGAGGCCGCAACCAGCGCCGCCACGCCGAAATAGGCGCCATGCGGAAGGCCGGTGACGAAGCGCAACAGGGTGAAGGTCGAGAATTCGGTTGCAAGTGCACTGGCGAAATTACCCACTGCGAAGAGCCCCATCAAAAGCAGGAGCAGTGTCTTGCGCGGGAGTTTTGCGGCCAGTGCCGCAATGATCGGCGCGCCGATGACGACGCCCAGCGCATAGGCGCTGATCACATGGCCGGCTTGGGGGACAGTCACGCCATAGGTCTGCGCGACCTCGGGCAGCAGGCCCATGATGACGAATTCGCCGGTCCCGATACCGAAGCCACCGGCGGCGAGTGCAATTTCGATGAGGAGAATGGTGGTCGCCGTCAGCGTAAGCGTGTCGCGCCCACCCGTTTCGAGGGGCCGGTCCAAGGTCGAACAATCGGTCATGCAAACACCTGAGGCGCCGACGTGGGAGGGCGTGGCGCATATGCTTCGGGGGAAGCGGCGATGGAAGAAAGGCCATGTGGCCGGCTGTAAATAGAATTGCTGTTTATCATATTAGTGTGCACTGCGGCAAAGGCTTTTGCTCCCGGCCTTGAAAATTGCTCAAATGCTATCGATCTGTGCCTCAAGGAAACTTTTCACAGGCCGAGGCGTTTGCGCTTCGGCCCGCTTTGGGCCGCGAAAGGGCAAGATGAAGATCAGGGCGGTACTCAATCGCGACGGCGGGACCTTCAAGACCACCGATATGCAAGCCTATTGCGAAAGTGCCAACCGCGCCTTCGCAGCGAAAGGTCATGAGCTCGACTGCTCGGTCGTGGCCGGTGACGAGATCGTCGCAGCGCTGGAAAGGGCGGCCGCGGAGCCCGGTGTCGAGGCGGTTCTGGCCGGGGGCGGAGACGGGACAATCTCGACGGCTGCGGCAATCGCCTGGAAGGCCAAGTTGCCGCTGGGCGTCATCCCGGCTGGTACGATGAACCTGTTTGCCCGCTCGCTGAAACTGCCCCTCGACATCTGGAAGGTGCTCGATGTGCTGGCCGAAGCGACGGTCGCGGACGTCGATATCGCGACCGCCAATGGCCGCCCCTTCGTGCACCAGTTCTCCGCCGGTCTGCATGCCCGCATGGTTCGCATGCGCAACCAGATGAATTTCGCTTCCCGTCTCGGCAAGATGCGGGCGAGCACCAGCGCTGCCTTCGGCGTCATGCTCGATCCGCCACGCTTCGAGGTCGTCTTCGACATCGATGGTGACGGCAGAAGCGACGAGCGACCGGTCTCGGCGATCTCGGTTTCCAACAATCCCCTTGGCAACAATTCGCTGTTTTTTGCCGACCGGGTGGATACGGGCAAGCTTGGCGTCTATCTCGCCGATCCGCTGGAGCCGACCGGTGTCGGCAAGCTGGCCTTCGACATCATCCGGGGCAAGTTCAAGGACAACGAGGCCGTGACGGCCTCCACGGCTGAAAGGGTGCGCTTGCACTTCCCAAAGCATCGCAAGGGTGCGGCCTGTGTGCTCGACGGCGAATTGCTGCGCATGCCGGCCGATGTGGAGATCAAGATCCATCCCGGCGAACTGAAGGTGCTCGTGCCCCCTCCGCAGCCTGTAGCATAAGAAAAAAGACGCCCGGAATGGCCGGGCGTCTGCGTTAGTCAGTGGCTGAAGGCCGCCGCGATCAGGTCGCGGGTATAGTCCTGACGCGGCCGCTCGAATATCTCTTCGGTCGCGCCCTCTTCGACGATCTTGCCGTTTTTCATGACGATCACATGATCCGACATCGCCTTGATGACCGACAGGTCGTGGCTGATGAAGACGTAAGACAGGCCGTGTTTGTCCTGCAGGTCGCGCAACAGTTCGATCACCTGCCGCTGCACCGACCGGTCGAGCGCAGAGGTCGGCTCGTCGAGGATCACCACCTTCGGCTTCAGGATCATCGAACGGGCAATCGCGATACGCTGACGCTGGCCGCCCGAGAATTCGTGCGGATAACGATTGCGCGCCGCCGGATCGAGGCCGACTTCCTTCAGGGCCGCGATGGCGCGCGCGTCCCGCTCGGCGCGGCTGAGCTGCGGCTCGTGCACGTAGAGACCCTCGGTGATGATCTCGCCGACCGTCTGGCGCGGCGAAAGCGAGCCGTAAGGGTCCTGGAACACCAGCTGCATCTGCTTGCGGAACGGGCGCATGCCGGCCCGGTCGAGCTTCGTGATATCGGCCGTCTCGAAGCGAAACGCGCCATCGGCTGCGAGCAGCTTCAGGAGAGCCCGCCCCAGCGTCGACTTGCCCGAACCGGACTCACCGACGATGCCGATGGTCTGGCCCTGGCGCAGCCGGACGCTGACCTGATCGACCGCCCTGAAAGTGCGGTTCGGACGCAGGAAGCCGCCGCTGCCGATGTCGAAATCGACGGTGACACTGCGGCCTTCCAGGACGACCGGCGCATCCTCTGCCGGAGCCGGCTTGGTGCCGGAGGGTTCGGCGGCGAGCAGCATCTTCGTGTACTCGTGCTGCGCATTGCCGAAGATCGCGTCGCGGCTGCCCGTCTCGACGATCTCGCCCTTGCGCATGACGGCAACGCGGTCGGCGACATGCTTGACCACGCCGAGGTCGTGGGTGATCAGCACGATCGCCATGCCGAAGCGCTTCTGCAGGTCAGCCAGCAGGTCGAGGATCTGTGCCTGGATGGTGACGTCGAGCGCGGTCGTCGGTTCGTCCGCAATCAGCACGTCAGGTTCGTTGGCCAAGGCCATTGCGATCATCACGCGCTGGCGCTGGCCGCCGGACATTTCGTGCGGATAGCTGTCGATGCGCCGCTCCGGATCGGGGATGCCGACGAGCTTCAAGAGTTCCAGCACGCGAGCGCGCGCTTCCGTCTTGTTCATGCCGCGGTGATGGATCAGTGGCTCCGATATCTGCTTGCCGATCCGGTAGAGCGGATCGAGCGAAGTCATCGGCTCCTGGAAGATCATGGTGATCTTGGCGCCGCGTACCTTGTTGAGCTCGCCGACCGGCAGGCCGACTATGTTCCGGCCGCCATAGACGGCCGTGCCGGTGACGTCGCCGTTCTTGGCGAGCAGGCCCATGATGCCCATCATCGTCTGGCTCTTGCCCGAGCCGCTTTCGCCGACGATGGCGAGCGTTTCGCCCTTCTTGACCGAAAAGCTGATGCCCTTGACGGCCTCGACCGTGCCGTCGGGTGTCGCGAACGTCACCTTGAGGTCGGAAACGTCGAGCACGGTTTCGTTGTTTGTCTTGTCGTCCATGCTCATCGGTCCTTCGGATCCAGTGCATCCCGCAGGCCGTCGCCCACGAAATTCAGCGAAAACAGTGTCGTCACGAAGAAGATTGCCGGGAAGATCAGCAGCCAGGGTGCGTTCTGCATGCTGGCCGCGCCTTCCGAGATCAGGGTGCCCCAGCTGGCGAGCGGCGCCTGAACGCCGAGCCCGAGGAAGGACAGGAAGCTCTCGAGCAGGATGACCTTCGGCACGATGACGGTGACGAAGACGATGACCGGGCCGATCGTGTTCGGGATGATGTGGCGCCGGATGATCTGCCAGTCGGTCAGGCCCAGGGCTTCGGCGGCCCCGACGAATTCGCGGCGCTTCAGGGAAAGCGTCTGGCCGCGCACGATGCGGGCCATTTCCAGCCATTCCACCGCCCCGATCACCAGGAAGATCAGGATCACCGATCGCCCGAAGAAGACGACGAGCACGACGACCAGGAAGACGAAGGGCAGCGAGTACAGGATCTCGACGATACGCATCATCACATTGTCGACGCGGCCACCGAGATAGCCCGAGGTCGCGCCGTAGACGACGCCGATTCCGAGCGAGACGAGGCTGGCGGCGAGACCCACGGCAAGCGAGATCTGACCGCCGAGCATGACGCGGACCAGAAGGTCGCGGCCGTTCGAATCCGTGCCGAAGGGAAAGGTCACCTGATCCACGGTTCCGGACACGGTAAGGCTCCGGCCGTCCGGCGCCTGTTCGACGACTTCCGAATTCTTGAATTCGTTGTTGCGGTCGAAATAGCGGATCGTGCGGGGATCGATTTCCTTTTCCGAGCTGATCACGGCGGTGAAGCGGCCATCCTCGACCGAGAAGCTGTCGAGGCTCACTCTCGCCCGCTGGGCGACACTTTCGGCGACCTCCTGAAGGGTCTCAGGGTCGGGCCGCGGCGAGAGGCTCGGCGGCACGCTGACATAGGAGGAGAAGACCTGGTCGTAGCTGTGGGCCACGAAGAAGGGGCCGGCAAAGGAAAACAGCGTGATGAAGACCAGAAGCACGCAGCCGGTAATGGCGGCCTTGTTGCGGCGGAAGCGCATGAGGGCGAGCTGCGCCAGGCTGCGTCCGGCGATCTCGGGCTGAGGGGTAAGGGTGGTATCAGTCATTGCGAACCCTCGGATCGAGCAGGCCATAGGCGATGTCGACCAACAGGTTGAAGACGATCACGAACACTGCGACGAGGATGACGGTGCCCATGACGAGGGGATAGTCGCGGTTGAGCGCGCCGAGCACGAAGTAGCGGCCGACACCCGGAATGGTGAAGATCGTCTCGACCACGGCGGAGCCAGTCAAAAGTGCGGCAGCACAGGGCGCGAGGTAGGAGACGATCGGCAGCATTGCGCCGCGCATGGCATGGGTGACGACGACGACACGCGAGGGCAGGCCGTAAGCGCGTGCCGTGCGGATATGGTCGGTATGCAGGGCCTCGATCATCGCGCCGCGGGTGAGGCGCGCGAAGACGGCGAGCTGCGGCAGCGCCAGCGCCGTAACAGGCAGAATCAGGAAGCGCAGGGATCCGTCCCCCCAACTGCCGGCGGGCAACCAGTTGAGGATGACGGCGAAGAGCAGCGTCAGCACCGGTCCGACGACGAAATTGGGAATGGTGACACCGATCGTCGCAAAGGACATGACGGCGAAGTCGATCGTGCCGTTTTGCCGGAGTGCCGCGATAGTGCCGAGCAGGACACCACCGATCAGCGCAACCAGGATCGCAATGCCGCCGAGCTGGATCGAATAGGGCAGGGCCTTGCCCATCAGCTCCGAGACGGTGTTGTCCTTGTAGATGAAGCTCGGGCCGAGGTCGCCGGTGACGGCATTGCCGATATAGCTCAGATACTGGCTGATCAGCGGCTGATCGAGTTTGTAGGTGGCCATGATGTTGGCCATGGTCTGGGGTGGCAGAGGCCGTTCGAGATTGAAGGGGCCGCCGGGCGCAAACCGCATCAGGAAGAATGAAATGGTGACGACGATGAAGATCGTCGGGACGGCGCTCATGAGCCGCCGGAGTACGAAGGATGTCATGTCCTGCTCCTGAAAGGACGACGCGCGACCATGGGCCGTGCGTCGTCCGGTCACGTGACGAGATTATTCAGCGACGCGCAGGAAGCGGCTGAGATGCTCGTTGGCGGCATTGTCCTGCCAGCCGCTGACGCGGTCGGAGACCAGCCACAGATTGGCCGTGCTCATCAGCGGAGCGATCGGCTGGTCCCGCATCAGCAGGACTTCGGCGTCGTGCAGGATCTTCTTGCGGGCTTCGGCATCAGCCTCGGTATAGGACTTCGCCATCAGCGCGTCGAATTCCGGGTTGTTGTATTTGCCATAGTTGAACGTGACGTTGGTCGAGACGTTGAGCGCGAGGAAGTTCTCGGCGTCCGCATAGTCGGCGACCCAACCGGCGCGTGCGACGTTGAAGACGCCGCCTTCCTGCAGGTAGGCATAGTGCGATGCGACGTCGAGGTTCGTCATGGTAACGTTTGCGCCGAACGTGTTCTTCCACATGTCGGCAACGGCGGTCGCGACGCGCTCGTGGTTCGGGTTGGTGTTGTAGCGGATCTCGATGCTGAGCGGCTTGCCGCCTTCACCGTAACCGGCTTCCTTCATCAGCTCGAGCGCCTTGTCTTCGCGGTCGAGCTGGGACATTTCGGCAAAGTCAGCCTTGGCTGCCTGGTATCCGCCCAGACCATCCGGGACGAGCGAGTAGGTCGGCAACTGTGCACCGGAATAGATTTCTTCCGCGAGGAAGTCGCGGTCGACGGCCATGGACAGCGCCTGACGGACGCGCACGTCGCTATAGGGCTCCTGGCGGGTGTCGAAGACGTAGTAATAGGTCGAGGCCGAGGGCGAAACACGGACCTGCCCGCCATAGCTCTCCTTCAGGCGGTCGATCTGGTCGGCCGAGAAGTTGTAGACGAGGTCCATTTCCTTGGCTTCGAAGCGGCGCACCGAGGCAGCCTGGTCGTCGATCGGGTAGAACACGACCTTGTCGATCTGGGTGTTGGCCGCATCCCAGTGATGTTCGTTCTTGAGCACGACGAGGTTGTCGTTCGGCACGTGGCTTTCGAGCTTGTAGGCGCCGTTCGACACCATCACGCCCGGCTTGACGAAATCCTTGCCGTTCTTTTCGAGGCTGGCCTTGGAGACGGGAAGGGCGGTCTGGTGGGCAAGCAGTTCGAGGAAGAACGGGGTCGCGCGCTCGAGCGTGATTTCCAGCGTCTTCGCATCGACGGCCTTTACGCCGATCTCTTCCAGCTTCGCTTCACCCTTGTTGGCCTTTTCGGCATTCTTGATCGGGTAAAGGATGTTGGCGTATTTGGCAGCGGTTTCCGGGTTCTCGACGCGCTGGATCGAGAAGACGAAATCTTCGGCCGTGACCGGAGTGCCGTCCGACCAGTTGGCATTTTCGCGGATCTTGAAGGTGTAGACCGTGCCGTCGTCGGAGACGGTCCAGCTTTCGGCAGCACCCGGAACGATCTCGCCCTTGGCGTCGTAGATGGTCAGGCCTTCATAGAGATCCTTCAGGATGAAGGCTTCGATGTCGATCGACGTATTGGCCTGGTCGAGCGTCTGCGGCTCGCCGGAATTGCCGCGATGAAGGACGACTTCGGCGAGCGCCTGGCTCGCGCCGAACATCAAGGAGGTGAGGAGGAGAGAGGTGCCGAGAAGTCGGCGCGTCTGCATGGACATTGTTTTGAACTCCCAGTTCACGTTAACGGAAACGGACAGAAGAGTATTCAAACAGAGGTGACAACCCGCATTTTTTAAGGCTACCCCAATTTTAGGGAGGAAAAAAGAGAGCGCGCCTGTGACTTGGACCGAAGATTTCGTGTGACCGTTTTATGGCGAAATAAAATTATCCCGTCATTTCCTGTGAAAAATGCGACAGGGGCGGCTCGGGAGCCGCCCCTGTCGCACGATAGGTAACCTTGGAAGCCGATCGAGGGTCAGATCCGCGGAAGGTAGGTCTGGTAATCGAAGCTCGACACGGTGCGCAGATAGGCCATCGCCTCCTTGCGCTTGGTGTCGCCATAGATGCGCTGGTATTCGGCGCCGAAGATTTGCTTGATGAAGGCCGAGGAGCGAAAACGCTCGACGGCGGTCAAAAAGTCGTAGGTCAGCATGTCAGGGTTTTCGGGCGCACTGTCCGGCGTCGTGACCTGACCAGGATCGAGATCGTCGTCGAGGCCGAGCAGGATGCCGCCGAGGATGGCAGCGAGAAGCAGATGCGGATTGGCGTCGGCGCCCGCGACGCGGTGCTCGATGCGGGCGGCGGGGCCATCCTTGTCGGGAATGCGCACGGCCGTGCCACGATTGCCGAAACCCCAGTCGATCTTGTCGGGCGCAAAGGAGCCCGGCTGGAATCGGCGATAGGAATTGGCAAAGGGCGCAAAGATCAGTTGCGCATCCTGCATCGACTTCAGCATGCCGGCGGTGATCGACTTCAGCTTCACCGGATCGCCACCCTTGGCGTCGAGGATGTTCTTGCCGTCTTTGTCGATGATCGAGGCATGCACATGAAGCCCGGAGCCGGCGTGATCGCCATAGGGCTTGGCCATGCAGGTGGCCTTGAATCCATGTCGGCGGGCGGCGAAATCAACAACGCGCTTCAGATAGATGCAGTCGTCGGCAGCCGCCATGGGGTCCGGCTTGTGCAGAAGGTTCACCTCGAACTGGCCGGGGCCGAATTCTGCAGTCGTTGCGTCTGCCGGCAGGCCCATGTGGTCGCAATATTCGCGCACCGTATCGAGGAAGTCTTCCATGGCTGCGGTCGCGCGCATGTCATAGAGCTGGTAGCCCTCGACCTCGCCGTTCATGACAAGCGCCTTCGGCGGCATCGGCACGCCGGTCTCGCGGAAATCCGGCTCCATCACATAGAATTCGAGTTCGGTGGCAACAACAGGCGTCAGGCCCTTTTCCTCGAAACGTTTCATCACATTGGCGAGGATGGCGCGCGGGCAGACGAAGTGTGGCTCGCCAGTCAGCGTATGCATGGTGGCGAGCACCTGCTTCGAACCGGCAGGCCCCCAGGGAAGCGTGGTCAGCGAATTCTTGTCCGGCATGCAGATGCCGTCGGGATCGCCAAGCGTCAGCGAGATCTTCGTGATGTCGTCATTGTCGTCGCCCCAAATGTCGAGCGATTGGGTCGAGGCCGGCAGACGCACCGTGTTCTTCCAGACCTTGTCCTCCGCTTTTAGCGGGATCATCTTGCCGCGCAGGTCGCCATTCATGCCAACGAGCAAGACTTCGATGCGCGCGGAAGGGTCGGCTGCGGTCTGATCGGCGGCCTCGGTCGGTGCTGTCATGGGAAAACTCTCGTTGGCTAAAGGTCGGATTTGGCCGGAGGAACGCGGCAATCGGTGCCTTGCCAAACGCGTTTTGGACGGTCATGTTCGTAGCCGATAATGTTCCGCCTTTCAATGCGGGGTAGGGCCGCCACACGGACCATGTTTGGCCGTGAAAGCAAGAGCTTCCGCCCCGATCGAGGATCCGACCCATGAACAAGCCAGTAACCGCCGTCTCCAACCTCGGTGCCATCGACGCTGCCCATCACCTTCATCCCTTCTCGGACATGAAGAAGCTGAACGCCGCCGGTACCAAGATCATCACACGGGCGGAGGGCGTGCATATCTGGGATTCGACGGGCAAGCAGTATCTCGACGCCTTTGCCGGCCTCTGGTGCGTCAATGTCGGCTATGGCCGCAAGTCGATCGCCGATGTCGTGCATGCGCAGATGCTGGAACTGCCCTATTACAACACCTTCTTCGGCACCACGACGCCGCCGACCACGCTGCTCGCCCAAAAGATCGCCGAAAAGACCGGCCCGAAGATCAACCGCGTTTTCTTCTCGAATTCCGGCTCGGAAGCCTCAGACACCTGGTTCCGCATGGCACGCGTCTACTGGAAGGCGCTGGGTCACAAGACCAAGACGCAGGTGATTGCGCGCAAGAACGCCTATCACGGCTCGACCGTCGCCGGCGCCTCGCTCGGCGGCATGAAGTGGATGCACGAGCAGGGCAATCTGCCGATCGAGGGCATCCACCACATCAACCAGCCCTACTGGTATGCCGAAGGCGGCGATCTCTCGCCCGAGGATTTTGGCCTGAAGGTCGCCCGCGAGCTGGAAGAGAAGATCATCGAGCTCGGCGAAGAGAATGTAGCCGCCTTCGTTGCCGAGCCGATCCAGGGGGCCGGCGGCGTCATCGTGCCGCCCTCGACCTACTGGCCGGAAATCAAGCGCATCTGTGCCAAATACCAGATCCTGCTCGTCGCCGACGAAGTCATCTCGGGATTTGGCCGTCTGGGCTCATGGTTCGGCCACCAGCATTACGACTTCGAGCCGGACCTCGCCCCGATCGCCAAGGGCCTGTCGTCTGGCTATCTGCCGATCGGCGGCGTGCTGGTCTCTGACCGCGTGGCGGAAGTCATGATCAACGAACTCGGCGATTTCTACCACGGCTACACCTATTCCGGTCACCCGGTGGCCGCAGCGGCTGCGCTCGAAAACATCCGCATCATTGAGGAAGAGGGCCTGGTCGAACGCGTGCGCGACGACACCGGCCCCTATCTCGCTCAGGCGCTCGCCTCGCTCACTGACCACGAGCTCGTTGGCGAAGCCGTCAGCGTCGGCCTGATGGGGGCCGTCCAGATCGCCGCCGACAAGGCCTCCCGCCGCCGCTTCAAGAAGCCTGACGATACCGGGACATCAGTGCGCAACCAGTGCGTCAACGCCGGCGTCGTGCTCCGCGCCACCGGTGACCGCATGCTCTTCTCTCCGCCGCTGATCATTTCGCGCTCGGAGATCGATCAAGCGGTCGACACGTTGCGATCAGGTCTGGACTGGCTGAAGGACAATCGCGGCGAGGGGTGAGGGGCCCGGTCCATGTCTGGCGCCCTGCGGCGTCTGGTGATATATACTTGCGATATCACTCGGAGGATGGCATGCGCACCCTAGTCGATATTCCTGACGCCCAGATCGAGGCATTGGATAAGCTCGCTGCTGCCAAGCAAGTATCTCGCGCTTCTCTGATCAGGGAAGCTGTCGGAGACCTGCTGGATCGACAGAAGGACGATGTCGTCCGGAGTGGGTTCGGGCTCTGGGGCAACTCCGAAGACGGACTTGTCGTCCAGCGTCGGCTCCGCTCCGAATGGTGAAAGTACTCCTCGACACGAATATCGTGATCGATGTCCTCAATGGGGTGCCTGAGACACAGGAAGTTTTAGACAGCTATCCTGAGCGTGCGATCAGCATCATCACCTTGGATTGAGGTGATGGTCGGAGCTCCGCCGGATTTGGGCGAAGCAACGCGTGCCTTCCTGAAAGGATTTGAGGTCGTCGGTCTGACACAGGATGTCGCCGACCAAGCGGTTATCGTGAGGCAGAACCATGAGCTTAAACTGCCGGATGCTATGATCTGGGCGGCAGCAAAGGCGAACGGCCGTCGGTTGCTCACGCGGGATACAAAGGGCTTCCCACGTCAGCGCCCAGACATCACGGTCCCCTACGAACTGTGATGGCAACGCGGTTCAAGGCATGAACTGACCGCCGTTGACGTCGATCGTCTGGCCGGTGATGTAGCCGGACAGCATCGGCGATGCGAGGAAGAGATAGGCGCCGACACAGTCTAGCGGCGTGCCGGTGCGCTTCAGCGGCACACTGCCGGCCACTTGGTCGAGCTGGCCGGGCAGGGCATATTTATCCTGAAACGGTGTGGTGATGACGCCGGGTGCCACCGCATTGACGCGGATATTGTATTTCCCGAATTCCAGCGCCATGCCCTTGGTGACAGCGGCGACGAAGGCCTTGGAAGAGCCATAGACGCCGGAACCCGCCGTGCCGCCGGTGCGCGCCGCGACCGAGGTCGTGTTGATGACGAAGCCGCCTTCGCGCTTGAGATGGGCTACGGCCGCCTGGCTGGCCGCGAGCACCGAACGGGCATTGACGTCCATCACCTTGTCATACTGCGCGTCTGTCATGTCTTCATAGAGCACACGGGCGATCATGCTGCCTGCATTGTTGATCAGCCCGTCAAGCCGCCCGAAGGTTTTCGCTACATGGCCGACCGCCTCGGACATGGCTTCGGACGAAGCAGCATCCGCCTTGACTAGCGTGACGCTGCCACCGCCCGCCTCGATGTCGCGGGCGATCGCATGGGCGGCTTCCGCGTTGGAATTGTAGTGTAATCCGACCAGCGCGCCCTGGGCGGCAAAAGCCCGGGCCAGCGCCTCGCCGATGCCGCTCGACGCGCCGGTGATGAGCACGGCCTTGCCGGCGAGATCAGGGATGGTGAGAGTGGTCATGGCGATGTCCTCCTGTTGTCGGACAAGTTTAGACCGGCCTTGAACCGTTTTGGCAAGGCCGGTTTTGTCATGGATCACGCAAGTTGCGTCAGGCCGGCTTCCAGTCGAAGGGCAAGGGCGCCTCGCGGAAGGCAAAGCGATCGAGGTGGCTCGAAACCACGCCCCTCATCCTTTCCAAGACTTCGGGTGAGTTTGCTTCGATCTCGACGGTGAGCGCCTGATCATCCGAGGTCATCACGGCCGTCGCTTCGGCGAACTTGACCACGCCCTTCTGTTCGCCGAGTTCGACCTCCAGCTTGTGCGCCCAGTGCTTGCAGAGCTGTTGTAGGTATTTCCAGCCGCTGTCGGTCGGAACGACCGCGATAGTCTTTGCCATTCTCAGAGCCTTTCGATCTTGCCGACCGCTTCGTCGAGGATGCGGGCGACTTCCAATTGCGTCTCGCGGGTCGTGCCTTCGCGGGACAGACAGTCGTGCAGGGCCTGCTTCAGATTGCCCATGGCGCGGCGGACGGGAGCGTTGTCCGTGCGTTCACTCACCTTGGCAAGCGCGGTCAGCCGGCCCATGGCGACGGCCACTTCGTCGGCGCGCTCGGTCAGGTGCTGGCGACCGGCGTCGGTGATGGTCATCAGCTTGCGCGGTCCGTCACTCTCGACTTCCCCGGCAAGGCCCATATCGAGAAGCAGCGTCATCGTCGGATAGACGACGCCGGGCGAAGGGGCATAGGCGCCGCCCGAGAGGCTTTCGATCTCGCGGATCAGGTCGTAGCCGTGGCGTGGCTGGCCTTCGATCAGCTTCAAGAGCACGAGCCGCAGCTCGCCGCCTTCAAACATCCGCCGACGCTCTCCGCCGCGTCCCCGCGGGCCACCGCCCATGGGGCCGCCGAAGGGGCCGCCGTGGCGCATGGCATGCATGGCTTCACGGAAGGCAAAAAAGGGATTGCCGCGTTCGCCGCGGCTGGGATTGCAATGTCTCATGATAATCTCCAGTTCGATTGGAATTGCATCTAAGATATATCTTAGAAAGATCGATGCAAGAGGGAGGCTACGGTTTTTTGTGCCCTGACTTGGCCATGGCTCCGCAAGCTTCGAAGGCCTAGAATGCGCTGGAGATTCGAGGGGAGCAGGATGATGAGCGAAAAGCGGCACGAATACAGGGTCACGGTCACCTGGCAGGGCAATGCCGGGACAGGCACATCCGGTTACCGCGACTATGGACGCGACCACCTGATATCGGCCGAGGGAAAGCCGGACATCCTTGGCTCCGCCGATTCTGCTTTTCGCGGAGATCCAGCCCGATGGAATCCCGAGGATCTCTTCCTCGCCTCACTCTCGGCCTGTCACAAGCTCTGGTACCTGCATTTCTGCGCCGTCTCCGGCGTGATCGTCGTGGCTTATGAAGACCAGGCCGAGGGTGTCATGGAGATGGATGACAATGGGACGGGTCGCTTCGTCGACGTCATGCTTAAGCCCCGCGTGAGCATCAAGCGCGGCACCTTTCCAGAGATTGCGCTCGAACTGCATGAAGACGCGCACGAAAAATGCTTCATCGCCAATTCGGTGAATTTTCCGGTCAGGTGCGAGGCAGAGATTGTCGAGGTTTGAACCTTGTCCGTCTCAAGGCCGGATCAGCACATAATGGAAGGTTGGCGCCATCTTCTGCGGATGTCCGGAAAAGGGTAGGGTGACCGCCTGCGAAGGCGGAAGGGCGACGTCGGCCCCAAGGCGTGATTTCGCCCATTCGATCAGGACGCCGGGCGCTGAAGGAGAGTCGCCACGCCAGATCAGCGCGATCGGTCCGCCTGCGGCGAGGTCGTCGGGCAGCTGCAGATTGGGGAACTGGGTCGATAGAACCGAAGCCTTAGGCCAATGCATCTTCAGGTTCCCGGCAGCAGCCCAGTCGGCTGTCACGATGATATCCGGATCCACCTGCTCCCGTTGCACGAAGGCTGCACGAAACGCGCCGAAGGGCTGCTGGTAATGCGAGGTCGAGCGGGATCCGGCGATGAAGGTGGCAATCGGCAGCAGGACGATGATGCCGAGGGCCACAGGCATAAGCCGCCGCAGGGGGAGGGCGGGATCGAGACCCTGGGCCTCAAGCTTCAATGCGATGTAGAGGGGCAGCATCTGCAACAGGGGCAGCATCCAGCGATCGCGGAGCGTCGTGAAGGTCACCGCGAGGATCAGGACCACCAGGATCAGCAGGATGGCAGCGAGGAAACTGCCGATGAACCGGCTTTCCACCGAGCTGGATTTCCAGGCCTTCGGCGCATCCTTTCCGAAGGGGAGACCGATCGCGGCGAGTGCGGGGGCGGCGATCACCAGTGTAATCGCCAGAAGATTGCCGAGACCAATCGCGATCTCGCCAAGCCTGCCGGTGTCTCCCGCCTCTTCACCCATGCGGGCGACGGTCACGGAAGAGGCCACCGCCAGGTTCTCGATAAACCAAAGAGCGTGGGGCAGGACGATGAGCGCGGCACTGGCCGCAGCAGCCAGGATGCGCCAGTCGAGAATGCGCGCCCTACCGTCCGGATGGAGAAGGACGGCGACGCCGAGTGCTGGCAGGAACAGCGCGAAATTATACTTGGTGAGCATGCCGAGGCCGATGGCGGCGCCGAGCAGCAGGTAGTTTCGCAGGCTCGGAGAGCGGAGAACCATGATGGCGGCGATCATCATCAGGTTCAGCACCAACATGGTCGCCGTGGTGTGGGTCAGGTCACGCTGCGCCTGCCAGAACATCTGCGGAATGAGAAACAGGCCGAGAGTCGCAAGAACCGCGAAGGACGTGTTCTTCACCAGCATCCGCGCGAGCACGTAGTAGGTGGCGACGATCGCAAACAGCACGATCGATTTCAGCACGGCGAGCCCGACCAGGTAATCACCGGCGACGGCGAAAGTCAGCTGCTGGAGCCAGTTATAGAGCGGTGGCTGTGCGTCGTAGCCGGCGGCCAGCCATTGCGACAGCAGGACCTGCTGGGCCTCGTCTATGCGCAATCCGTCCGGCAGCAGGAGCCGGACGACGATCTGACTGGCGTAATAGAGCGCGAAGACCCACAGGATCGACGGCGCCAGGCGCGATATGCGCTCGCTCCAACCGGACAAGATCAGTCGCCCTTCCGGAATACCGTCCGCACGATGTAGTTCGGCTGCGCATCGTCACGGTAATAGGTTCTGGCGATCATCTCGGCGAGGATGCCGGTCGTGATCAGCTGGACGGAGGAAAGGAAGAGCATGAAGCCGAGGATCAGCAGCGGCCGGCCGCCGATGTCTTCGCCGAAGACGACCTTCTCGATGAAAAGCCAGGCGAGGATAAGCGCGCTGAAGAAGCCGGTGCCGAGGCCGAGCGAGCCGAAGAAGTGCCCGGGCCGTGCCTTGTAGCGCATGAAGAACATCACCGAGAGCAGGTCCAGGATCACCCGAAACGTACGGGAAATGCCGTATTTCGACGTGCCGTGCTGGCGGGCGTGGTGGGTCACTTCCATCTCGCCGATGCGCGAGCTCGGCACGACGCTCGCGACCCAGGCGGGGATGAAGCGGTGCATCTCGCCCATCAGCTTCACCTGCTTGATGACCGAGGCCCGGTAGATCTTCAGGCTGCAACCATAGTCGTGCAGCTTCACGCCCGTGATGCGGCCGATCAGGTAGTTGGCGCACCAGGACGGGATCTTGCGGAGCACGAGGCCGTCCTTGCGATTCTTCCGCCAGCCGACGAGCAGGTCGAGTTCGCGCTCTTCGAGCGCCTTGACCATCGCGGGAATGTCTTTCGGGTCGTTCTGCAGGTCGCCGTCGAGTGTCGCGATCAGCCGGCCGCGGGCCGTGTCGATGCCGGCCTGCATGGCGGCCGTCTGGCCGAAATTGCGCTGCAGTTCGACGATCTTGAGGTCGAGGCCGGGGCGCGAGAGATAGCCGCGCGCTGTCAGAAGCGTCCGATCGGCGCTGCCGTCATCAACCAGCACCAGTTCCCAGGTGCTTGGAAATGCCTCCATGGCTTCGACAATCCGCTCGATGAGCGGGCCGACGCTTTCTTCTTCGTTGAAAATTGGCACCACGAGGGAGAGATCCGGGGCATCCGCCATCGGCTTGCTCTCCAGGCTCGATTCGATCATCGCACTCACGCAGAAACTCCATGTCGACCCGATGGTCCGCGACGGCCATTTCATGCTAAGGCCGGCCGGAGCCATCTGTGGGTGCACGACTATATGAAATCAAATCAGGATGCCAGCCAGGAGCGGTGGTTCCGGCGCAATCGCATGTGGCTCGTCACCGCGGGGACGCTGGTCGTCTATGCGATTTTCCTGCAGGTCGCCTTCGGCATTCCGATGCTCGCCGGGCAACTGGCGGCAGTCGGCCTTGCGCCCCTCGCTGCTGCCCTGACGCTTCTGGTCATGACCTATGCGGTCCGCTGCTGGCGGGTCGCTGATTATTTCCCGCGCGAGACACAAGGCCAGTTTCGCCGGCTTCTTCGACTGACACTGGTCCATAATCTGCTCAATGTCATGTTGCCCCTCCGCTCCGGCGAGGCGAGTTTTCCGCTTCTGATGCGCTCGGAATTCGACATGCCGCTCGCCCGCGCCACGGCAGCCCTGCTGGTCATGCGTCTTCTGGATCTGCACGCCTTGATGGCGGCGGCCGGCATAGGGCTGGTGATCGCGAAGGGCTGGGCGCTGTCGGCCGTTTTCCTGTGGTCGGTTTTCCTGCTTGCGCCCCTCCCGCTGTTCGCGTTGAAGGCCCCGATCTTCAGATTGGCTCGTAGACTGCCGGCGCGTCTGCATGCCTTCGTCGACGAAATCGAGCTTGGCCTGCCGGCAGGCCCTGTCGCCTTCCTGCGGGCCTGGGGCGCCACCCTTCTGAACTGGGGGATCAAGGTCGTGGTCCTGGCCTGGGTGCTGCGCCTCATGGATGTCACGCCGCTTGCGGCAAGCTTCGGCGGCGCGCTCGGCGGTGAACTCTCCTCCGTCCTGCCGGTCCATGCGCCGGGCGGCGTCGGCACCTATCCGGCCGGCATCGTCGCCGGGGCTTTGTCCTTCGGCACCGACGCGTCGTCAGCAAATCTCGCCGCGATCGGCAAGGCGGCTGTGAATGCGCATCTCCTCATCCTGATCTCCGCCTTCGTCGGAACGGGGATTGCCGTTCTGATCGCGCCCTCCAAGCGGTCGTGACCACAGAAGCGCGGTGCCGCGATCACTCCCGCAGCGCCGAGATCAGCGCGCGCAGCGCCGGCGGCGATTGGCGGCGGCTGGGGTGATAGAGGTGGAGGCCGGGGAAAGGAACGCACCAGGCGTCGAGCACCTGGATCAGCCGACCGTCCGCGATTTCGTCGGCGACCTCCTCTTCCATCATGTAGCCGAGTGCGGCGCCGGATCGCACCACGGCCGCCATCAGGGGGCCGTCATTGGCGATGAACTGGACGTTGGGGCGGATGTTGAACTCGCGGCCGTCCTCCTCCAGATCCCAGGGCATGATGGCCCCGGATTTGAGGCGAAAGCCGACGCAGACATGATCCTTGAGATCCGCCGGTGTCCCGGGCGGTGGGAACCGTTCAAAATAGACGGGTGTTCCGACGATGACGGTTCTAAGGGTAGGCCCGACGGGGACGGCGATCATGTCCTTGTCGACCGACATCTGAAACCGGATGCCGGCATCGAAGCCTTCGGCGACGATATCGGTCAGGCGATCCTCGACATTAATCTCCACCTTCACCTCGGGATGAGCGAGCAGGAAGTCTGGAATCTTCCGCAGGAGCACGGTCTGCGCCGCATATGTCGATGCCGTCACCCGCACCGTTCCCGAGACACTGTCACGCCAGTTCGCAAGGGATGCCAGCCCTTCCTCGATGCTGGCGAGTGCCGGGGAAACAGTCTCGAGCAGGCGCTCGCCGGCTTCCGTCGGAGCGACGCTGCGGGTGGTGCGCGCAAGCAGCCGCACGTCGAGCCGCGCCTCCAGACTGCGCATGGCATGGCTGAGCGCCGAGGGCGAAATGCCAAGCTTGGCGGCGGCGCGGGTAAAGCTTCGCTCGCGGGCGACGGTGGCAAAGGCGAGGAGATCATTGAGTTCGTTGCGTTCCATTCCTGCAAATTGCTCACAAGCGCATGCGGGGTGCAAGCCCTAATGCCCGCGCCCGTTCCGCTCTATTTCCTTGTTGCAACGCGAACATGTCCCAAGGAGCAGACTTATGAACCTCACGCGATATCGCACACTCGGCCGCTCAGGCCTCGCCGTCAGTCCTCTGGCGCTGGGAACCATGACCTTCGGCGCCGCAGGCTGGGGTGCCGGCGAAGGCGTTTCCCGCAGCCTCTTCGACGCCTATGTGGAGGCCGGCGGCAATTTCATCGATACCGCCGACATCTATTCCGCGGGTCGCAGTGAAGAAATGCTCGGACGGTTCATGGCCGAAAGCGGAATGCGCGACGGGCTCGTGATCGCGACAAAGTCAGGCTTTGCCCGCGGCGCCGGGGGGCCGCATCTCGGCGGCAATGGCCGAAAGAATATCCGCCAGTCGCTCGATGCTTCCCTTCAACGGCTGAAGACGGATTACATCGACATGTACTGGATGCATGTCTGGGATCGGACAACTCCGGTCGAGGAGGTGCTGGAGACACTGGCCGGTGCCGTCCGCGCCGGGAAAATCCTCCACTACGGTTTTTCCAACACACCAGCCTGGTACGTCTCCCGCCTGTCGACACTGGCCGAGGCGCATGGTCTGCCGAGGCCGACCGGCCTTCAATATGGCTATTCCCTGGTCGATCGTGCAGCCGAACTGGAACTCCTGCCCGCCGGTGAGCAACTCGGCCTCGGATTGGTGCCCTGGAGCCCGCTTGCCGCAGGTCTTCTGACCGGAAAATACGGTCGGGAAATGCTGGCTGAGGCAGATCGCCTGCCGGGACTGCCGGTCGAGGCGGCTGAAGCGGAGACGGGACGATCCGAAGGTCGGCTTGCCGGAGACAATCCCTTCGGCGGCATGCTGTTCACCGAGCGCAATTTTGCCATCGTCGATGCGCTTCGCGGCGTGGCGGATGATATCGGGCGGTCGATGGCGGAAGTGGCGCTGGCCTGGGTCGTTCAGCGACCGGGGGTTTCGTCCGTTCTGCTGGGGGCAAGCCGTCCCGAGCAACTGACGCAGAACCTGGCGTCGCTCGACGTGGAGCTGGATGCCGAACACCTGGCAAGGCTCGAGGCCGCGAGCGCGCTGCCACTCCTCAATCCCTATTTCATCTTCCAGTTGCCCGTGGAGATGTTCTTCGGCGGACAGAAGGTTCGAGCCTGGCAGGCCTGAGCGAAAACGGGCGGCCCATGGGCCGCCCGGATGACGTCGACTACTGGAACGCCGTCTCGAAAAAGCTTCTGAGCTTGCGCGAATGCAGCGCCTCGGTTGGCATGGCGCCGAGCTTTTCGAGCGCCCGGATGCCGATCTGCAAATGCTGGCTGACCTGCGTCTTGTAGAAAGCCGTCGCCATGCCCGGCAGCTTCAGTTCGCCATGCAGCGGCTTGTCGGAGACGCAGAGCAGAGTGCCGTAGGGCACGCGGAAGCGGAAGCCGTTGGCGGCGATCGTGGCCGATTCCATGTCGAGCGCAATGGCACGCGCCTGGGAGAGGCGTTTCACCGGTCCACGCTGGTCGCGCAGTTCCCAGTTGCGGTTGTCGATGGTGGCGACCGTGCCGGTGCGCATGATGCGCTTCAGCTCGAAACCCTCGTAGCCGGTGATTTCCTCGACCGCGTCTTCGAGTGCCAGCTGCACTTCCGACAGCGCCGGGATCGGCACCCAGACGGGCAGATCGTCGTCGAGAACATGGTCCTCGCGCATATAGGCATGCGCCAGCACATAGTCGCCGAGCCGCTGGCTGTTGCGCAAGCCGGCGCAATGGCCGAGCATCAGCCAGGCATGCGGGCGCAAGACCGCGATATGGTCGGTAATCGTCTTGGCGTTGGAGGGGCCGACGCCGATATTGACGACCGTGATGCCGCCATGCCCCTTCTTCTTCAGGTGATAGGCCGGCATCTGCGGTAACCGTCCGAGTGCGACACCTTCGGTCGGTTCCGAATGGCCTGATGGCGTGATGATGTTGCCGGGCTCGACGAAAGCCGTGTATTCGCTGTTTCCGTCCGCCATCAGCTTGCGGGCATAGGCGCAGAACTCGTCGACGTAGAACTGGTAGTTCGTGAACAGTACGAAGTTCTGGAAATGGGACGCACTCGTCGCCGTATAGTGCGACAGCCGCGCAAGCGAATAGTCGATGCGCTGGGCCGTGAACGGCGCCAGCGGATGCGGCTCACCAGGCAAGGGCTCGTATTCGCCATTGGCGATCTCGTCGTCGGTAACGGTGAGATCAGGGGTATCGAAGATATCGCGCAGCTGCATGTCGACGAGGCCGCCGGCAGACGCCTCGACATGTGCGCCTTCCGCAAAGGCAAAATGCAGCGGGATGGGCGTCGCCGATTCCGACACCGTGATTGGCACCTGGTGATTGCGCATCAGGAGCGCCAGCTGTTCCTTGAGATAATGCCGGAAGAGCTTGGGCCGCGTGATGGTGGTCGTGTAGATGCCGGGCGAGGTGACATGGCCATAGGAAAGACGGCTGTCGATGTGGCCGAAGCTCGTGGTTTCGATGCTGACCTGCGGATAGAAGGCCCGGTAGCGGCCCTCGATCGCACCACCCTTGGCGAGCCCCGAAAAGGCTTCGATGAGAAAATTGGTATTGCGCTCGTAAAGCTCCGTCAGCGCATCGACGGCGGCCGTTGCATCGGTAAACACCTGCGGCGCGAACGGCTCGGGGCTGATGGAATTCTGGGGTGCGGGGGACAAGATTCGTGTGTTCATGGCGCATTATAGGAGACGAAGTCTGACAAGCAAACGACGTCATGGTTCATGCGTCAGGATTTTTTGAGGCTCGGACCTGGCGGTCGGCCGTGGCCGGTTACCGATCAGAAATTCGGGCGGCAGCTGTTGAGGCCAGTCGGAGTACAGCTTGCCACCATGCCCGAGGTGAGGTGCCGAACGCCGGGCTGGTTGTTGACCACGAGCTGGGCGAACATGACGGCGAATACCGCCATGGTCAGCGAAATGATGGTGAAGCGTCTTGCCAGCGTTCCCATGTCCTAGCTCCTTTCCGATCCGATGGAGGAGTTCTAGCGGGCCGGCGCTGAACGCGGTCTGAGATACCGGTTCATCTGGCATTCAGAAGGGTTAATCCGTTTTAAGGCGGGGCAATCTTCATGGTCGCAGGATACGAAAAGGGCGCCGGTTGCAGCCGGCGCCCCGTTCTCATCAGATGCGTCGACGGGGTTAGAGCCGCGTCCAGGTCTGGCTCTTGCACAGGACCGCCAGCACGCAGCCCTTCATCTTCAGCGAATTGCCCGAAACTGTTCCGGATCCCGAATAGGTCTTGTCGTTTTCCGGATCCGTGATTTCGCCCTTGTAGCTGTCGCCGCTGCCGGCCATCTTGCCGATCTGCTTGCCGTTGTGCTGTCCGCTCTTCAGCGTCACGCAGAAGGCGCCGCCGCAGGGCGCGATCTGGGCGGTCGCACCGGAAGCTGTCTTCCAGTTGCCCTCGATGGGTTCGGAGGCCTGTGCCGAGAAGGCCGAAAGCGCGAATGCAGCCGCAATGATGATGGAACGCATGGTCTGATCTCTCCTCCCGAGATGATGATCCTCTCCCGCAGCCGAACACGGTCCTCTCCGAGCCGGTCTAGCGGTTAAGAAATATCTTACGCACACGTAAAGGTAAAAGCAATCCGCCGCGATTACGAAGCAGTGGAAAGCCGCCTGAGACTGCAAATGCACGGCTTTTCCAGATTGCCTTCGGAAAACGTGGTGAAAAATCGGTTGATTTGCCAGCATGAAACTTTCGTAAATTTCATCCGGAATTCCTTGGGTTGCAGGGGATGTGATACTTAACGGAATCCGAAGTTTACGAAGCTTTTGTACTTTGTTTTCAGCAAATTAAGGATGCATTTTAAGCGAGTTTTGAAGACCGTTTGGCATAGTGAACCCATCAAACGAGCAGGGAAAAACCCCGCCAAACCCGACCGAAGCGAGAATGACCGGACAAAGAGCCGGCGCCGTTCCGGAAGGGCCCGCAAGGGAAAACAGGGACCGCTGAGAAACTAGGCAAACAGGGACAAAACCAATGGCACGCTTTGAAATGCACAATTCCGAAAATGCCACGATGGGTGGCGAAACCCGGGCCGACGTCTTCCGCGACATGGGCCTGATGTATGCGACCGGCCGCGGTTGCCCGATCGATCTCGTCTCGGCGCACAAGTGGCTGAACATCGCAGCGATCAAGGGCTGCGACCGCGCTGCCGAGTTGCGCGCCGATCTCGCCCAGACCATGAGCAAGGTCCAACTCGCCGAGGCGCTTCGTGCCGCCCGCGAATGGATGACCATGCACTGAGGAATTCCGGCCGCGACCGCGGCAGGAGAATCACAAGAATAACCCGAGTGGGGAACGTGGCGGGGACCTTTGGACGGGGCCAGGGCCAACACTTATCAAGACCGCGACCGGCAGGAACAAGGCCGGCGCGGTCTTTTTCATTGCGCGGACGTCAGCGCAGGTTCGCGAGAACCTTCGGCAGTGCCTCCTCGAACAGGTCGAGATCTGCAGGCAGCCCTGCTGAAACCCGGATGCAGCGGTTGAGCGGCGCGACACCCGGCATGCGGATGAAGACGCCGTGTTCCATCAGGCCATCGACGATAGCCCGGGCGAAGAGGCCGTCGTGACCGGTATCAACAGCGACGAAATTGGTCGCCGAGGGCAGGGGCGTCAGCCCGTTGGCCGTTGCGATCGCCGCGATCCGGTCGCGTGCGGTCTTGATCCGCCCCACGACATCGACGAGATAGTCCTGGTCGGCCAAAGCTGCGAGTGCGGCCTCCGTCGACAGGCGCGGCATTCCGAAATGATTGCGGATCTTGTCGAAGGCCGAGACGGTCCCGGCCGTTCCGAAGCCGTAGCCGACGCGGGCACCCGCCAGGCCATAAGCCTTTGAAAAAGTGCGGGTGCGGATGACGTTCGGCAGGTCGATCAGGGCATCCGCCGCCGGGATCGATCCTTCAGGAGCCGTCTCGCTATAGGCCTCATCCAGAATGAGCAGCGTGGTCGAGGGTAAGGCGCGGGCAAAGGCGGTGATGCTCCCGGCATCCCACCAGCTGCCCATCGGATTGTCCGGATTGGCGAAATAGACGAGTGGTGCATCTTCCTGCCGGACAAGAGCCAGTAGAGCCTCGAGGTCCTCGCGGTCGTCGCGATAGGGGGCTGTCACCAGCCGCCCGCCAAAACCATTGACGTGAAAATTGAAGGTCGGATAGGCGCCGAGCGAGGTGACGACCGGCATGCCGGGCTCGATGACCAGACGCACGATGAGACCGAGCAGGTCGTCGATGCCTTCCCCGATGACGAAATTCTCCGGTTTCAGACCGAGGCGAGCCGAAAGCGCCGCCTTGAGCGCATGATTTTCCGGATCGTTGTATTTCCAGATCTCGGCAGCCTTCTCAGCGATCGCCGCGAGTACGGAAGGGGCGGGACCAAAGCCGCTTTCATTGGCGCCGATACGGGCGCGCACGGCGAGACCGCGTTGCCTCTCAATGGCTTCGGGACCGACGAAGGGAACGGTTGAGGGAAGGGAGGCGGCAAGGGGTGTGAAGCGGGAAAAAGCGGTCATTGGGAAGCGGGGTCCGGCGGATCGAGTTCGATCTGCGCACAATAAGAAGCCCAGCTTTGGACGCAAGGCCGGATCCGGCTGGATCGGGCCTCTTCCGACAGGCTTGGTGCTCAGCGGCCGAGGCGTGCTCCGTTGCCGTTCTGGAAGGGCTTGACCGGCGTGTTGACCGCTTCGCCGAGCATGAAGTCGGCGCGGACGATCCGGTGCAGCATGTGCTCGGAGATCGGGGCGATGAACTTGACCCCGACACGGTTGCCGTTGCGATAGGCTTCGGCACATCCGATCCGGTCGGCAAGGCCGACGATCTGCAGATAATAATGAGAGGAAAGGCCGATCGCGGTCGTCAGCTCGATCGCAGCACCGCCTTGCGAGATATCCACCACTTCACAGCTGCGGATCGTGATGCCGGTAAGGCCAGGGCGCACAGACATGATCTTGGCCGGCCGGCGGACATAGAAGCGCTCCCATTTGCGCTCGTACATCTCCGATCGAACTCCAGCCAGATGCGTCGCATTGTCCATCGCCATGACCGGCTTCTCCCAACTCGTCTGCCTTGCACTCTGGAGGTGAATATTTGCATTAGCATCAACAAGTTCGATCAAGTTTTACCAATGTCGAATATTCGCTGCCGTCCCGTCCGGGCCTGTCACGGTCAGGCGAGCCGGAACCGAATGTACCGGCCGGGCATGCCTGTGCGATGGCTGAAGGAAGGTTTGATGAATCAGTGGCTGGTTTCGAACGACAGCCGAACGACATGGTGAAGGAACTCGGGATCGAGCAGCATGTTGAAACCGACCGTCAGCTTTTCGGCTTCACGGCGGATCAACGTGCAGCCGATATCGTCATGGATGCCGAGGATCTCGAGAAAGAAATTCGGCGGTACGATAACATGGGGAGAGACGTCGAGCTCCGCGCCATAGAGTGACATTGTGCGGATGAGGCAACGCTGTGACTTGGCCATGCTGAGGTGATGGCCGACGAACACGATCTTGCCGGGCCGTTCAATTCTGAACTTCTCGAAGACCTGGTCCCGAGGGATGTCAGATTTTGCGTCAGGTATCCTCTGCAAGGGCATATCACCCTCCTACCGCGTCAAGTGAAGATGACAGCCTAGCGCATGCTCGTTACCAGATCATGCACGCGACGGCTCGAATGCGAGCGACTTCCGATTTTCCCTTTTCTGACAGCGCCTTCGCCCGAGATAACCTGTCCCATTTCGAACAGGGATGGGGGTTCATGCCGCCTACCGGCAAGTCTTTCGGGGATCTGAGAGCGAGCCCCGGCATCTCTGGCGCAAGGCAGACAAACTTGACCGAAAATCGCCACAAGGCTAGGCCTTGCTGCGCGGCATCGCTGTCGATCTACCGTCGGCGATTCCTAAGAGCAGGACATCGGGAGTGCAGCACGTGGCGGGACGATTGGTCATAGTCGGGGCAGGGCAAGCGGCTTTTGCGCTCGCCGCAAAGCTGCGGATGCTGAAGGATCCACGCCCGATCACCATGCTCGGAACCGAGCCGGTTCTGCCCTACCAGCGCCCACCTCTCTCCAAGAAATATCTCCTCGACGAGATGAGCTTCGATCGACTGCTGTTCCGGCCCGAAGCCTGGTATGCCGAAAATGATGTCGAGATCCGTTTGTCGACGCCGGTCGAGGCTGTCGACCGAGAGACAAGCAGCGTCCGCCTCTTCGACGGCACCGCAATCAGCTATGAGACGCTTGCACTCGCAACCGGCGCCACGCCCCGCCGCCTGCCCTCTGCCATCGGTGGCGATTTGGACGGTGTCTACACCGTGCGCGACAAGGCGGATGCCGATCGACTGGCCTCGGAAATGAAACCCGGCCATCGGCTGCTCATCGTCGGGGGCGGCTATATCGGGCTCGAAGCCGCCGCCGTTGCACGCAAGCTCGGTCTCGACGTGACGCTGATCGAGATGGCGGACCGGATCCTCGCCCGTGTCGCGGCCCGCGAGACGGCCGACGCGATCCGTGCGATCCACGAGGCCGAGGGCGTCTCGATCTGCGAAAAAACCGGTCTTACGCGGCTTATCGGCGACGACGGACGCGTGAAGGCCGCAGAACTTTCCGACAGTCGGGTGATCGATGTCGATATGGTGATCGTCGGCATCGGCGTCACACCAAACGATCGCCTGGCGGCGGATGCCGGGCTCGAGGTGCAGAACGGTATCGTCGTGGACGCGTTTGGTCGCACGAATGATCCTGCTGTCTTCGCCATGGGTGATTGCGCCGTCCAGGACTGGAAAGGGCAGAAAGTCCGGCTCGAATCCGTGCAGAATGCGGTCGACCAGGCCGAGGCCGTCGCAGCCCTGCTGGCTGGCGGCTCGGATCCCTATAGCCCGAAGCCCTGGTTCTGGTCCGATCAGTATGAGGTGAAACTGCAGATCGCGGGCTTCAATCTCGGTTATGACGCGACGGTCGTCCGTCCCGGTGCCCGCGAGGGCAGCCTGTCGATCTGGTATTTCCGCGGCGATGAATTCGTCGCTGTCGACGCAATCAATGACGCGAAAGCCTATGTGACGGGCAAGAAATTGCTGGAAACAGGTCGTCCGGTCGATCGGACTGCGATTGCGGATCCTGCACTCGATCTCAAGAGCCTGATCGTCTGAGGATCGTTAAAGGGCCGGGCGATCAGAAGCCGGAATGCACAAGGCCGGCGAGATGCCGGCCGTGTTCATGTCAGCTTGAACGAGGGCGGCTCAGTTGGTGCCCATTCTTTCCAGCACTGGAACGCACATGTCGAGGTCGTGCGACGCCAGATGCGCATAGCGCATCGTCATGGTCAGTGTCTGGTGCCCGAGCCACATCTGCACGCGCCGGATATCGATCCCGCCCTGCACCAGGCGGGATGCGCAGGTATGGCGCAGCACGTGCGGCACCACGTCCTTGTCGTCGGCAAAACCGATCGCGTCCTTGGCATTGTGCCAGGCAACCCGGAAACGCTGCTGGTCGATATCGGCAAAGGGGCCGGCATGGCGGCGATCGCAGGCCGCAACCGCGTCGACCGCCCGTTGAGTCAGCGGCACGGAACGCGAGCGCCCGGATTTGGTCACCCAGAATGTCACGCGGTTCTTGTGAATATCGCCCCAGCGTAGGTTGAGCCCTTCGCTCAGACGCGCGCCTGAATCGACCAGGAAGAGGCAGAAACGGTAGTAGAGTTCGGAATGCGCCCGGATCTCGGAGAACAATGCAGCCTCCTCTTCTCGGTCGAGAAAACGGATTCGTCCTGCTTTTTCCTTTTGTCGTTTGAATTCCGGCAGACTGTGAACGTCTCCCATTTTATACGCCTTTCGCAGCAGTTTGCTTAAGGCCGCCATCTTTCGATTGATGGTGGCATTGCTGTTACCGCGTTTGCGCATTTTGCCAATTAGTTGGTCGAGCATCTCGTCCGAAAAGGCCGAAAAATTCGGAAAATCAAGGAGATCGTGAAGCTCTCCGATAAAATTCGTTACGTTATATTTGTGGCTGCCATTCATCCACAACAGGTCGCCATACTTGCCGAACAGTTCGCGCAAATTCGTTTCGCGCACCTCGTGCAGGACCGTTCCCTGACTGTATTGATAATGGACCGAATAATCGGGCACGCCTTTAAAGACGTCAAAACCCTTCACGGCCGGCATTTCCACCTGCATGTATCCCCCAAATGTCCCTTTGGCGAGCACGCGAACGAGCTCACCGCCCGTCCCCACGGGCGTACATATCGTTATATCTTATAAAAAGTATAGTGCAGAACGGCACAAACTTTCCGGAGTGACTCGCTTCGAGCCTGTCAAATGATGTCGATGGAACCTCTTTTCTCTTTATCCCGGCAGGAGCTGTCGGCGGCCTAAAACGTTGAAATCAAAGCCAGCGGCCAATTAGTGGCCTCAAAGCCAAAGAGGGTCCGGCTTGTAAAAGCCGGACCCAACATTTTTTCGTTAATCCGATGTGGATTAGAACGAACGGGTCAGGCGAACGAAGCCGTTCCAGTTGCTGTCAGCGCCATCTACGTCGTAGTAGCCGACGTCAGCCGAAGCCTTCAGGCCGGAAGCGAGCTGGTATTCGACGTAGAGGTCGGCAGCCCAGGCGTCAGCGGTCGTGAAGTCGACGTCACCGTAGTATACGACCTGCGGGGTGATCGAGAGCTTCTCGGTTGCCTTGAAGGTGTATGCAGCGCCGACAGTCCACTCGGAAGCGAAGTCGTAGCCGGTCGACTGGCCAGAAGCCCAGCCAGCAGCGATGCCGAGCGTGCCCGGGCCGATGTCTGCGGACAGAACGCCAGCGATGCCACCTTCTTCGTCGCCGAAGTCGTAGACAGCGTAGGCAGCGAGCGAAGCCGGGCCGATAGCCGCAGTCAGAACGCCCTGAACGCCAACTTCGTTGCCGGCGAAGTCGTCGGAGAGATCGTCAACGCCGAGACCGACGGTGAAGGCATCAGACGTGTAGGTGTAGGAGATGGTGTTGAAGATGGCGTTGCCGAAGAACGCATCCGACTCACCGGCCAGACCCCAATCGTCAACCCAGGTCAGGTCGCGACCGACGAGGAAGCCGCCGACAGTGATGTAGGCCTGATCGAGAACAACGTCAGCGCGATCGTCAGCAAGTGCGCCGGCAGTGCCCTGAATGCGGATGTAGGAACCGATGGTGCCGATTTCCGAGTCGTTCTTGGCTTCGAAGGCGAGACGGGCGCGAACTTCGCTGTCCCAATCTTCCGTGGAACCTTCGTCAACGTAGACGGTCGCACGAACTTCGCCCGAGATCTTGAGGCAGGTTTCGGTGCCGGGGATGTAGAAGTAGCCGGTGCCGAAGGCGTCGCAAACGCGAACGTATTCCATGGGCTCGGGCTCGGCGGCGACGATTGCGTCAGCGGCCTGGGCGCCGGAAACTACAGCGAGAGCTGCAGCGGAGCCGAGAAGAAGGCTCTTGATGTTCATTATTGACCTCCAGTCAATTATAGAGGTCGCGGCACCTCTCTGGAGGGATAATCGAGCTTTTACAGTCCCTTGGCCTTTCTTGTCATTTTCCGAATGACGGAATTCCCGGGCGGGACTTATTCGAACTGGCAGGTTTCGTGCCTGCCTCTAGCGTATTCGGCGCGACGACGAGCTGGTGTAACAAGGCGTGTGAAAGCCTCGTGTGAAACTGTGTCAGAATGTCAGGGAACATCGTGATGGCGGAGAGGAAGGGATTCGAACCCTCGATACGCTTTTGACGTATACTCCCTTAGCAGGGGAGCGCCTTCGACCACTCGGCCACCTCTCCGGTGCCGCCTGATTATTTGCTTGAATCACTGAATGCAAGGCCTTTTCTCGGCTCTGCACATTTTAGAGAGCGGCATATTCCTGGCGGCAAGGAGGGTACTCTCGCCAGTCCGGATCCGAATCGCACGCCGCTCGGGACATGATTCTGTCACTTCCCCGGCCTTCTCCGGCCGAATTTCAATGTTATAGACTGAAATCATGGTCAGATGTGCTGCATCCGCAGCGCGAACAATTATGGTTCGCACTGCAACTTTTCACGGAATCCTGTGCCAAAACGGGAAACGAACAAGGTTTGGAGAGAGATCGTCGAGGGCCAACACTCTTGTTTAAGCGCCGGTTTTGTCTGCCTTTTCTTAACAAAACCTAAACGGAGGGAGGGGTCTGATCACGACTTTGTGGCCTTTCAGCAACAGGCTCGGTGGAAGGGGTGCCCCTTTTTCGACATTCCGCTCATTGGTGATTGCATGACTGGTCGGGTTTTGTATTTTCAATCTCGGAAGCGAGGCGGTGGATCGTCCGTCTTCTGAAACCGACGGGGATGGGGCAGGGAATGCTGTCCTTCAGCCAAATAACCCAGACCCATACGAAACTTGACTGGAGGTCAATAATGAACATCAAGAGCCTTCTTCTCGGCTCCGCTGCAGCTCTCGCTGTAGTTTCCGGCGCTCAGGCCGCTGACGCAATCGTCGCCGCTGAGCCCGAGCCCATGGAATACGTTCGCGTTTGCGACGCCTTCGGCACCGGCTACTTCTACATCCCCGGCACCGAAACCTGCCTCAAGATCGGCGGCGAAGTTCGTTTCACCGTTGGCTTCTCGGATGGCGAAACCACCGATGGTGGTGAGTCTGACGACTGGGGTACGGACACCCGCGCTCGCGTGACGTTCGAAACGAAGAGCGACTCTGAGCTCGGCACGATCGGCTCGTACATCCGTCTGCAGGGCGACTACAGCGGCAACTCTGATGGCTCTGAGTCTTTTGCGAGCGACGTTTGGGTTGAACAGGCTTACATCAGCGTCGGTGGTTTCCGCGTTGGTAAAATCCTCACCTGGGTTGACGATATCGGCACGGCTTCTGAAGGCGATGCATTTATCAGCAACGCCCGTTTCAACAGCGCGACGTACCTCTATTCGGCTGATGCGTTCACCGTCGGTCTTGGCGTTGACGATCTGAGCGCATACGATGCCGGCGCTGGCGTTGGTATCCAGGGCGTTGCATCTGCTACGCTCGGTATCGCAACGCTTTCGATGTGGGCTGGCTACGACTTTGACGCTGAAGAAGGCTTCGTTGTTGGTGAAGTCGCTGCTGAAGTCGGTCCGGGCACCTTTGAACTCTACGCTGGTTACGCTTCCGATCCGTCGACCTACGCTTCTGTAGCCGAATGGACCGTTGGCGCTGCTTACGGCTTCAAGGCCACCGAAAAGCTGACCATCACTCCTTCGGTCAACTACTGGTCTGACGTTGGCTTCCTCGACGGCAACGACGCTTGGGGCGCTGGCATCCTGGCTGAATACGCTCTGGCAACTGGCCTGACCGCTTCCGCTACCGTCGACTACTTTGACGTTGACGCTGCTGATGATGGCGAATGGTCTGGTTTCGTTCGTCTGACGCGTTCGTTCTAATAGGCCGATTGGTCTAACAATTACTGCCCGCAGCCCCTTCTCCGGGGTTGCGGGTTGTTGCCGTTTTGTAACTTGGTTTGGAAAAGGTGATTGTTGGTGACGGTCGAGCGGTGAAACTGCTTGATTTGTCAGATGCGATGACAGGTTCTTCTCGTGCGCGATTGTGCAGAGAGAGCGATGCCACCAGACAACGAGCCACAACTCCCCCCTTTGCACACGTACGAGGCGGCATTTTCGCTTCACTATCAATATGCATTGGGTGCAGGTGTGAAGCCAGTTAGGTCGCACAGCCTGAAGCAACTGTTTCAGAGGTATGCGGATCTTCTATGGGAGCCAGGCTCGCACAAATACAACGTCACGGCGTTCATCGCAGAGCTAGATGACCTGCAATTCGGGCTGGAGTTCTCCGAATTCACTGATCAGATGCTCGACAACCTTCTGAGCCTATTGCGCAAGCGCGGCAACAGCAATGCGACCATCAATCGAAAGATGGCCGCGCTAAGCAAACTGTTGCGAAAGGCTTACAAGATGGGTGACGTTCACAGTTTGCCGGAGTTTCGCCGCCAGAAGGAAAAGGCGGGCCGCATCAGATTCCTCGACTACAAGGAGGAGGACGCTCTATTCGCTGAGATTAAGCGCAGGAACGAGCAATACTACTCGCTGTGCGTCTTCTTGGTCGATACCGGTGCACGTATTGGTGAGGCGATGAAGCTCAAGTGGGGCGACATCCTACCCGACCGCGTGACATTCTGGGTTACCAAGTCTGGAAAAAGTCGCTCCGTCCCCCTGACCAACCGTGCACAAAGATCCGTAGAGAGGAAGCCAAAGACCTCTGGCCCCTTCTCTGACATCAATTACCAAGCCTTTCGTGCAGTTTGGAACGCTGCAAGAGCTGACGCTGGGTTAGGTGATGACCCTGATGTGGTGCCGCACGTACTCCGTCACACATGCGCCTCACGACTTGTACAAGGCGGTATAGACATCCGCCGTGTCCAGACTTGGCTCGGCCATCAGACACTCGCGATGACGATGCGTTACGCTCATCTGGCCTCACATGACTTGGATATGTGCGTTCCGGTTTTGGAGAGGGCAGTGTCTCCAGATGATCTGTAAGACCGAAAAGACATAATCTTCCCCAAAAAGAATCACGCCGCCGTCTTTTCATCCTTTAGCGCCCTGAAGACACTGGAACGACTAATTGCTAGTTCTTCCATGATCGCCACGACGGTCTTGCCCTGAGAGCGCATCTCTCGCACTCTGTCGGCCTTCTTCCGAGCAGTTGGGGCTCGGCCTCGGTATTTGCCATCCGCCTTGGCTTTGGCGATGCCTTCTCGCTGGCGTTCCAGCATCAGCTCACGTTCGAACTCCGCGATAGACCCCAGCATGTTCAGCATCAGTTTCCCAGTTGGGGTCGAGGTGTCGAGGTTCAGTGCCAGGATCTTCAACTCCACGCCTTTCAGTCTAAGCTTGCCCATGATCTCCATCAGGTTGGCCATGGACCGTGCCAGACGGTCGAGCTTGGATACGACCAGAGTGTCGCCTTCGCGGACGTAGTCTAGGACACGCTCCAGTTCCGGGCGCTTTGTGTCCACTGACGAAACCTGTTCCTGAAAAATCTTTGTGCATCCCGCCGTAGTCAGATCACGGACTTGGCTTTCCAGTCCTGCCATCTGTTCGAGCGTAGAGGTGCGGGCGTAGCCGACGAGTGTCGAAGTCATTAGTCTCAGCTCCATGAGTTTCAATGAAATCTTAGGTGTTGTGACACTGTCAGTCTCAAAAATCAATACCCAGTCTTGTGAGACTGTTTCTCCCGTGGGTGGCGAGGTGCCATAAAACCTAGGTCTAGTGAGACGAGATGATCACCAGACCGACGGCAATGCTGGACCACCTGATGTTTCGGCGGAAGACCATAAGGCCTTCGACAGATGCAGGACGGCAGGGGGACGGGGGGACGGGGGGACTTGCCAAGCCTGTTTTATGATCTTGCGGCCTCAGATTTTTCCGACAAACATTCCGGGTCTGGGTATGCAGTTTGCACGGTCTATGGGATGCACACCCTGTCGATAATGAAGACCATGAGGATCATCACCACCATCATGGTGACCGTGTGGAAGACCAAGGATCGATCCATGTTCTCTGGTCTTCATGTTCATCGCCATCCCCAGAGGGACTGCAGATAGTTCGTGAACGGATCTCAGCACGATTTTCTGCAAGATCCGACATCGACGCGGCCCCCTGGCATCGTTACGAATGGGGCATGAAACGCGATCTCATGGCTTTTGCAATCATCGCTCTGCTGCTCCTGCTGATCTGCACGACCGTAGCTGGGGTCGCTATGCGCCTCTACGAAGTTGTCGGCTGATGATCATCCAGGCTCTGGCAACAATGAGGAGACCTCAGGAGTCATCACTGGATGGAAGACAAGTTAATCGTCATCCCCGGTGATTGGTCTTGTCGATCATCGTTCCTGTGTTGACAGTCGTCTTTTCCCTCGTCGTCTCCGGCGATGATGACGAAGATCATGGCCGAGATTTCAGGCTGACTGTCACGCCTCATTTTCTGGTCGGAATGTTCGATGGTCGTAAGACCTGAGAACCCAGAGACTGGACGTGATGATGGACTGAGGAGGGAATGAACATGGATGGTCAATCCTCATGCCCTCCTCGAAGCCCACCTTCTGTCTGCCTCTAGGTCTCGTTTGCTATCTTAACTATGGGTAAGGACGAGAAAATGGGACACTCATCCCGCCCTCTGCTCCATCGTCTTCACCAGCCGTGAGACTGTCTGCTTCGGCCATCCCGTCTGCCTCACGACTGAAGCTTGGGTATGACCAGCAGCCATTAGTTCACAGATGACCTGCGTCTTCGTCTCCACCTTCCTCGGCTTCGGGCCCTTGTTCTTCATCTCGTCCGTCAGGGCAGCGCTCACAGCCGCTTGTCCTTCAGGCGTGATGAGGACGCATTGGGTCTTCCTACCGCCGTGGTCAAAGGTGATGGGGATGACAAGGCCATCCTCTACCCCCTCACGGGTCACCTGAGGAACGCGCTCATACCGGGGCTTGGTCACCTCCGGTGCGCAGATCATCGGGACTTCCTTGGTCGTCAGGACACGGACCACGGCTCCTATCTTCTCCAGCGCATCGGTCACTTTCTGGGATGACTGACTGAGTTGGTCGGAGAGTTTCGAAATGGTCAGGCAGCCTGTGACGATCTCGCCCGTGAGGGGGTTGATAATCTCGCCACGCTTGCGTCGACTGGCGTAGGGGAAGCCACGGCCATCATCACTAGGGACGAAGGTCAAAGGCTTCCCTCCACGGGCAATCGCGGCTTCTCCCTGGGCAGCGATCCACGCTGCGAAGTCAGCCACGGAGCGACCTCTTTGATGGGCCTCCGCGTCGCCTCAGGTTCGACTTGCGAAGGTCAAAGCGGTCGCCGCTGAGGTAGTAGATGACTTCGCCTCTTTTCGCTCGCATGATCTGGCGAGACACGGTGACGATGTTGCCAAGGCGAGTGTGATGGGTACCGACGTAGGTGTTGCCTTGGCCGTTGGTGATTATGAACCAGTTGAACGAAATTCCGTCTTCAGCCAGCCGGTCGAAGTCGTCGCGGTCTATCACTGCCGTTGACCCGCATTTCAGGGTGACGAAGACAGTCTGCCCGTCTTCAGAAATACGTACGGGCCGCTTTGTGTTGATCTCGATATGCATGTGAAGGTCTCATTATTGGTTGCGTTGCAGAGCGTTCTGCGCTCTCAGAACCCGCCCTTTCCGTCCGCTGCCGGGGGCCTGTGAAGGGGGACACACGCGCACACGCCAGCGACCACCACGGACCTTCACGAACATGGAAGGCGCGGGCGGTGCAGCGATGGACAGGGACTGGAGGGGGACGAGAAGGGCGGGTCGTGAGAGAGCAGATTAGGAACCGCTGCCGGTCACTGAGTGAACTCGTTGGCCAGAACCATACCCCTGAAATTTCAGGACTTAGCTAAGTAGTCGGTGGACTGTCCTGGGCATTGTCGGTCCAATTTTGGAGGCACCTAGAAAGCTCCCCCGGCAGTGCCCATAGGCCAGCGAACTGGAGTAGTGAGGACCAACCGAGGGCAAGGTATTCAGGAACATGGCTGAGATACCCATCTCCCAGATGTCGGGGGCGGATGACCGATGGGTTTCTCGATAAGGCAGGGTGAGTGGTCAGGGGGACCGAAGATCGTCTACCCTAGGAGCCGGGTGATCGACGGGAACCAGAACGGCGAGGAGCCACTCTCCGGCTGCGGATTATTCCTTATAGCAGGGGCAATTCCCTTTTTTCCCGGTGAAGCCCCTGGCCAAGAGAGTAAAACCGTTTCGGTTCATCCCAAAAGGCTGTGAAATTTTGGGTGCCGTAGCCTACGGAAACCTCGCTCTCAACCTCTGCAAATTGCTGGATAAGGGCTCGGCATGTACCACCCGCAACGATCCACGGCTGGCCATCGATCTCGACTGCGCGAACCGTGTCGGAAAGGTAGTTGAAGGTGGTGAGGGCGGTCATTGCGGTCCTTCCCGGCTGCGGATGGATTTGATAAGCCAGAGCGGCTTTCTAACCTCTAGGGCATCTTAAGGCTGCATTGGAGGACGAATGCACCTTCTGGTCTATCAATTATGACTGGAGGTCAATAATGAACATCAAGAGCCTTCTTCTCGGCTCCGCTGCAGCTCTCGCTGTAGTTTCCGGCGCTCAGGCCGCTGACGCAATCGTCGCCGCCGAGCCCGAGCCCATGGAATACGTTCGCGTTTGCGACGCCTTCGGCACCGGCTACTTCTACATCCCCGGCACCGAAACCTGCCTCAAGATCTCTGGCGAAGTTCGCGTCGGCGTAAGCTTCAGTGATGACCAGAACGACGAAGGCGACGACTGGGAAACTGGCGTCCGTGCACGCGTTGCATTCGAAGCCAAGAACGACTCGGAAATCGGCACCATCGGTTCCTACATCCGCATTCAGGGCTTCGGCGAAGACGATTCGTCTGATTCTGCTGGCGATTTTGAACTCGATCAGGCCTACATCACGGTTGGTGGCTTCAAGACCGGTTACTTCCTGACCTGGCTCGACGACGTTGGTACGGCTTCTGAAGGCGACGCCTTCATCTCTGCTGCCAAGTTCAATGCGGCAAGCTACACCTACTCTTCGGACGCTTTCACGGTTGGTCTCGGCATCGACGACCTGAGCTCGGGCGTCGAGCCTGGCGCCGGCGTTGGTATCGAGGGCTTTGGTTCTGCGACGCTCGGCGTAGCAACCCTGTCTATCTGGGCTGCTTACGACTTCGACGCCGAAGAAGGCCTCGTTGTCGGTGAAGTCTCGGCTGAAGTCGGTCCGGGCACCTTCGAACTCTACGCTGGTTATGCTTCTGATCCGTCGATCTACGCTGCTGTAGCCGAATGGACCGTTGGCGCTGCCTACGGCTTCAAGGCCACTGAGAAGCTCACGATTACCCCGTCGGTCAACTACTGGGGCGATGTCGGCTTTGCCGCTGGCAACGACGCTTGGGGCGCTGGCCTGCTTGCTGAATACCAGCTCGCTTCTGGCCTGAAGGCTTCGGCTACCGTCGACTACTACGACGAAGACGTTGATGGTGACAGCTGGTCTGGCTTCGTTCGCCTGACCCGTTCGTTCTAATCCGATCTCCAGATCGGATAAGGGAAGCCCGGCCTCGTGCCGGGCTTTTCCGTTGTGGCGGTAGGTGGGTGTGAAATCTCGCTTCTGATAGCTGACTTCGTGTACTTTCATCCCGTGGGAAGCCGCACTCAACGCTGCAAGAAGTCTCCAATTTCGTCCGCCAATCCACGGATATGCAGCAGTGGCGCGTGTCCCTGTCCCTCGGCCTCGATCGCCGCCAGCCGCGAATGCCGTCGAATCATCTCGTCCACCGTTTCGCGAGACAGCAGGCGCGAGTGCTCGCCCCGCACCACCATCACACGCTTGTCCGCAAATAACGCGAACTGAGGCCAGAGATCCGGCAGCCCCTGGCTGAGGTCTGCTGCGCGGAATTGCTCGGCAATGTAAGGGTCGAAGTCAGCCACCAGTTGGCCGTCCACGTCACGATAGAGCGCCTGGGCCATGTCGGCCCAATCCTCGTCGCCGAGCGCCGGAAACTCCACCCCATGAGTGGCCCGCAGGATTTCTGCCGCGTCGCCGAAGCTCGTCGGTGCCCTCCTGTTGCCGAGATAACCCTGGATTTGCCGCAATCCCTCGACCTCCAGCACCGGGCCGATGTCGTTCAGAACCAGCCGCTCGATCCGCTCGCTATGCGTCATTGCCAGCACATGCAGGATGAGCCCGCCGCGCGATGTGCCGATGAAGTCGCCGCTTTCGATCCTGAGCTGGTCGAGCACGCTGATGACATCGTCCGCTTCAACCGGGATCGTATAGCGCTCCGGCTGCGGATCCCGGTCGGAGAGCCCGCGGCCCCGCGACGAGATGGCGATCACCCGCCGGTGATAGGGCGGCCCCGCCAGGAGGCGGGCGATGTCCTCGAAGTCGAGCAGGTTGCGGGTGAGGCCGGGGAGGCAGACGACGGGTGTGCCGTCATTCTCCGCGCCGTGAACACGCACATGCAGCTTCAAGCCATCTGGTACGATGATGAAACGGTCGATGCTCCCGGCCATGCGCTACTCCCTCGCTGTGATGCTGAGGTGAGCCTAGCCGAGGCGGCGTGCCGGGTCATCCGTCAATCGGGGAGGGGCTCGACCTATCGCCCGAAGCGCAGGTCGTGCACGATATCGGTCTTCTGGCCAAGCCGGCTTTTGTAGACCTGATAATTCTCCATCACCCGCATGACGTAATTGCGCGTCTCGGGGAAGGGGATGCGCTCGATCCAATCGATCACCTCGTCGATCGACTTGCCGCGGGGGTCGCCGTAGCGCTCAATCCACTCGGGTACTTTGCGCGGGCCGGCATTATAGGCGATGAAGGTCAGGATATAGGAGCCGCCGAAGGCGTCGATCTGCTCGCCGAGATAATGCGCGCCGAGCGTGGCGTTGAAGCCCGGATCGCGCGTGAGCTTCTCCGGCTGATAGGCAATGCCGTGCCGCGCCGCGACCCCCTTGGCGGTCGAGGGTAGAAGCTGCAAAAGTCCGCGCGCATTGGCCGGGGAGACGGCGGCCGGGTTGAAGGCGCTTTCCTGCCGGGCGATCGCATAGGCCAGCGCCTTGCCGGAACCGGCAATATTGGCGGAAGGCGGGATGACCCCGACGGGGAAGGCGAGCGCCGGCACATCGATCCCCCGTGCGTAAGCCGTCTTGCCGATCTGCAGCGACAATTGATGTCCGCCCTCGGACTTTTCCGCCCGGGCGCTGAGGAGCGCCAGTTCGCCGGGACTGTCCAGCTGGTCGGCCAGCGCGCGGTAAAGGCTCTGCGCCCGCCACCCATGACCGGCCGCCTCGTAGCGGGCAATCGCCTGGATCGCCTCGCGGCCCTCGAAGCGCTGACGATCGGCGCTGCTCGGATGCGGATAGGGGATCTCGATGCCGGGCTTGTCGATGCGGGCGGCAGCGAGCTGGCCATAGAAGGTGCTGGAATGCTGGGCCGCGCGAGTGAAATGCTCCGCCGCCTTGCCGTCATCAGCCGCTTCCGAGGCGCGGCCCAGCCAATACCAGGCGCGGCTGGCCGAAAGCGGGCGGTTCGAAACGTCGAGAATGCGGGCGAAGTGCCGGCTTGCAGTCTTGGGGTCGTTGAGGTCTCGCAGCGCATACCAGCCGGCATGGAATTCGGCGTCCGCAATATCGGTCGCCTCCGTCGCCACATGGCCCGAGACGATGCGATAGGCCTCGCGGTACTTGCCGAGATCGGCAAGCCCGCGGGCGATGATGCGCTGCTCGTCCCACCAGGCGCGGCCATTGACGAGGGTTTTGCGGTCCCGAGGCATCCGCTCGAGCAGCTTCGCCGCCGCCTCATAGTCCTGTTTGCGGCGCAGATTCTCGATCTGGATGAAGAGTAGGGCCGGGTCCTTCGACCAGGATTTGTCGACGCCCGCGATGAGCGCATCGACGTTCTTCGCACGCGAAATCAGCCCCGCCCAGGCCTTGTAGAGCGACTGCGCCTCGCCAAGCGTTGAAAACCGCTTCGCCTGGGAGGCCCGCTCGCGATACATTAGATAATCCATGCGCGCGCGGTGGTCGGCGGTGGTCAGGAGGCCGGCAAACTCGGCCATGATCTTGTCCTCCGCCGCTTCGTCCAGCGCATCGGCGTGCCAGAGATTGCGGATTAGGCTTGTCGCCTTCGCCTTGTCACCCGAAGCCAGATGGGCGTGCGCGAGCAGCATCGTGCCTTCGGTCGTCTCGGGCGCGGTGTCGCCAAAGGCGGCGAGAACGGCAGAGGGCGCCGGATTTTCACGGGAGAGCGCCTTTTCCGAATTCGCCCGGAAGGACTTGAGCCCCGGCCAGCCGTTCAACTGCCGCTGGGCAGCGGCAATCTCGGTCGCCGGCACGTCGCTGAGGCCCGACATGGCGATCGACCAGGTCAGCATGTGCCGGTCGAGGCTGTCAGGCATGCGGTTGCGGATGGCGATGGCCTCGGCGCCGTCGCGATCGGAGAGCGCGTCCAACCCGGCCTTCAGCTGCGGATTGACGGCTGCCAGCCGGTCACCACGTGGAATGGCGCCCGTCGTCTCGAAAGAGGGATGCATGGCCTTGGTCGGTGCAAAGCCGAGCGGCTTGACTGCAGGCACGGGAATGCTCTCAGGCGTTTGCCCATGCGCCGATAGCGGCAGCACGGCAAGGCCGAGGCCGAAAACAGAAGCTCTGAGAAAGGTCGTATTCATCCACACACCGCAACCATAACACAACGCCGCCAGTAGGCGGAGAACGTGGTTAACAAAGCCTTGACGTGATCGATCACATTCTCTCGAACGAAGCCTAGGAAAAGCGTCACAAATCTCCCTTGCATGCGCTTGTCGCACCCGAAGGTGCGAAGTAATGTGCCCCGGATTTAGGTTCAGAATGCGGCCGAAGCGTGGATCTCGGCCCCGGGGAGTTCATTGCATGTATCAGGGATCCATTCCCGCACTCGTCACGCCTTTCACAGATCAGGGCGCCGTCGACGAGGAAGCCTTTGCCGCCCATGTCGAATGGCAGATTTCCGAAGGCTCTTCCGGCCTCGTGCCCGTCGGTACCACGGGCGAATCGCCGACGCTGTCCCATGACGAACACAAGCGCGTGGTCGAACTCTGCGTCGAAGTGGCCGCTAAGCGCGTGCCCGTCATTGCCGGTGCGGGCTCAAACAACACGCTGGAAGCGATCGAACTTGCCCAGCATGCGGAAGCCGTCGGCGCCGATGCGCTGCTCGTCGTCACGCCCTATTACAACAAGCCGACCCAGAAAGGCCTGTTCGCCCATTACAAGGCTATCGCCGAGGCCGTTTCGCTGCCCATCATCATCTACAACATCCCCGGCCGCTCGGTGATCGACATGTCGCCAGAGACGATGGGCGCGCTGGCGAAAGCCCACAAGAACATCGTCGGCGTCAAGGATGCGACCGGCAAGATCGAGCGCGTCTCCGAACAGCGCATCACCTGCGGCCCGGATTTCGTCCAGCTCTCGGGCGAGGATGCAACGGCGCTCGGCTTCAACGCCCATGGCGGCACCGGCTGCATTTCCGTCACCGCCAATGTCGCCCCACGCCTCTCGGCCGAATTCCAGGCAGCCACTTTGGCTGGCGATTACGCCAAGGCGCTCACCTACCAGGACCGCCTGATGCCGCTGCACAAGGCGATCTTCCTGGAACCCGGCCTCTGCGGCGCGAAATATGCGCTGAACCGCACCCGCGGCATGAACCGCACCGTCCGTCTGCCGTTGATGGGAACGCTGGAAGCTTCGACGGAGGCCGCGATCGATGCGGCGCTGAAGCATGCGGGACTGTTGAATTGAGGGAATGACAAAAGGCCGGCGGTGACGCCGGCCTTTTGTTTCAGGGAGGGGCGGGGTCGGTCTCTGTTTGCCGGATACCTCCTGCAGGACCACCCGCCATAGCCTCTGGTGACCCAAAGCGTACTTTCGATCCCTCGTATTTGGGCCACAGACGCGAGCTTTCGACCCCGGATCCCCGGAGCAAATCCAGAAAAAATGTGTTCCCTGATTGGAACGTCGCGGGCCCCGCAGGCGTATAGGCCGGGCGGGGAATGCACCAAGGCAGGCTTCCGCCACCGCCGAAGCGCCCGAAAAGACGCCAATTTGAGAGGAATGCAGATGACTGTCGTGCTTGCCACCGTGTGCAAAGATGGAGTGGTGCTGGGATCGGACTCTCAAATCACCGACAAGGCACGGGGCATGACATATCCAGCGGAGAAGCTGCATCCGCTGGGCAAGGTCGCCGCCTGGGGCGGCAGTGGCGCGCGATCGGTGCTCACCGACGTCGAGCGCTGCTTCAATGACAACAGCGCCGCTATCCTCGAGGCACCGGATATTGGTCGAACGCTGCAGGGACACGTGCTGCCAATCCTGCGCCATCACTACGACACCTTCATTCCTGAAGTGCCGGGCGAAGAGGATGGAGGAACGCCCTCCGCCTATGTCATGGCTGCCGGTTGGCGTGACGGTCAGCCCTGGATCATCGAGATCACGCCATCGGGCATGATCGGCCACTATGCCGATATCGGTTTCCATGCGATCGGCAGCGGCGCACCCATGGCCCAGCAGGCCGGCGCGCTTCTCTCCCACTTCCACCTGACCCAACGCTCGACGCGCTTCGGTTGCGCCGCGGTCCTGCGCGTCCTGCAGGCACTCGATCTCACCTCGGCCAGCGTGGGAAAACCCTTCAGCCTCTGCCGGATCGACGCCGACGGCGCCCATCACCTGAGCGACGAAGAGATCGACGAGGTCTCGGACGTCGTGCGCCGCTGGGAAGAGGCCGAAAAGGCCGTGATCGGCGATATCTTCGATTGATGCTCGGCAGGTAGGCGGCTCATGCCGCGTCACAAGGCGATTATCCAATGCCCGGCCGCTGCCGAGTAAAAAAGCGTGCTTTCGACGCGGCGTCAGCGCCATGCGGGGCTGGTCAATTAGCGCGGAGAGGCCGGATCAGCCGGCCTTTCTCTATTGGTGATAGGTGGTCCTTGGGTTGACCGATGAACCCGCCTGTTGAGGGTCACATTCTAGGAACAAGCAATAGCTTGCCTGTGGTCGAGCGGTTTTCCATGGCCGTGTGGGCGGCTGCGGCATCTGCGATCGCATAGACGCTGCCGATATCGACCTTGATAGCCCCCTTCATCAACCAGTCGAACAGTTGCGAAGTATGGCTGCGCAGGAGTGCCGGCGTGTGGATGTGGTCGAAGAAAACCGCGAAACCGACCTTGATGCTTTTCGGCAGCCCGACCAGATCGACCGGCTCGGGGCCGCCCAGAACAGGGCCATACCAACAAAAGGTCCCGGAGCGGCGGAGCGCTGCGACCGAGCCTGCAAAAGTTTCCGGACCAGAGCCATCATAGACGACGTGCACGCCTTCTCCGGCGGTCAGGCGCATGACCTCGTCGGAGAAGTTGCCGCCGTCATCGACGATGACGTGATCCGCGCCCGCCGCACGCGCGGAGACGATCTTCGAGGCGTTCGAAACGCGTCCGATCACCGTGCCGCCGCGCAGCTTGATGATCTGGGTGAGCAACTGACCAAGCCCACCGGCCGCGGCATGGACGAGCGCGATATCGCCCGGCTGGATGGGATAGAAGTCGGTGGCAAAATGGCTGGCTGTCAGTCCCTGCATCATCAGCGCTGCGGCTTGCTGATCGTTGATCTGATCGGGCACGGCGACCAGTGCGTCCGCCGCGATGACGACGCGCTCGGCATAACTGCCCGGTCCATAAGCCCAGGCGACACGCTGACCGGGGACGAAATCGTGCACATCCGTGCCGATCGCGACAATGCGGCCGGCGCCCTCGACGCCCAATATGCAGGGATACTCGATGGCGTGACCGATAGTCCCGCGGCGCACGCCGATATCGGAGAAATTGACTCCGGCCGCCGCGACCTCGACCAGCACCTGCCCGGCCCCCGCCACCGGCTCGGGCAGGTCGATCATCTCCAAGACTTCGGTGCCGCCGGGGCGGGTCATGACGACTGCTTTCATTCCGATAACTCCTTGGCCATCATTTCATCGAGTATCAAAAACAGGGCTCGACAGCGCGGTCGTGATTGCATCGCGACGTTAAGGTTGAGCACCTCAGTCTCAGGAAAGCCTTCCGACGACAAAAGTTGCAATCGGAGTCGCGCTCATCCCGATATCGACATAACCTCGGGCTTCCATCATCGCCTTGAGGTCGGCCGGATCGCTTATCTCGCCTCCGCTTCGAAGCGTCCTCAGATTGGCCATGAGTGCCAGGAACGGATCCTCAGGACGGGTATACACGCCAGCGACGAGATAGGCATTGCTGACCGAGGCGCGCGCGATGCGGTCAAGAGCAGCCTCAACGATCGGACGTTTCAGAAACATGGTCGGCAGCCAGGCCAGCGAGTACCTGTCGGTTTCGTCCAGTGCCGAGATATCGAGGTTGCGAACCGTCACGCGGTCCGCATAAGGGCTTTCGGCGATGTTTTGGCGGGCGAGGTCCAGCGCCGGCTCCCAGATGTCGATGCCGTCAACTTTGAGATTAGGGCAGCACCTTGCTGCTTCGAGTGCAATCCCCGCAACCCCGGTGCCGACGTCCAGAAATGTGCCCTGAAACGTTTCCCGCAATTTCGGGTCCGTTTCGGCGATGGACTGAATGCGGGTGAAGACGCTCTTGGACGAACGGCCCATGGCCTGCATCGCAGCAGCATCCACAACCTCCCAGTTCGAACCCCGATCCGGGCTGCGAAAGAGTTCGCCGGCCTCGCTCAGCGCCATTTCAACCATGACCAGGGCAAGCGACATCTGCTCCTCATCCACTTCATCCAGCACTTCACCCAAGGCCATTCGTGCACCGAGCTCGATCTGCTCGCGAATGGCCGGCAGGACGGAACTGTCTGAGCGCAACTTGATGGAGGCGCCGACAAGGGCCAGCATTCTCGCGCATTTGGCAAGCTCCTGGATCCGCGGGATGAAGGTCTCGGACATTTCTTATGCCTCATGTGGATCGGTTGGCCAGTCGAATGAGGCCAGACCGGATCAAGCCTCATTCGGGGTGATCAGCAAAACCGTTTCTTTTTGCTGGACGGCGCTGACCTGCTCACGCGACGATCCTCGGCCGCATGCACGCGTGGTGCCTTTCGACCGAGTTGGATCGACCGCGCTGCGAGGCTCAGGATTTCGGTCGGGGAGACATGACCGAGTAGACATTCTCAAAAGGCGGGGGGCCAACGATGGTCGAGCCGCCATTCTTGGCAGATTCGGCGATTGCGGCCAGATCGCCACCATCCATTGAGCCGATGAGTCGGAATGTTTCTTCCATGTCGCCGGGAGTGAAAACGATCAGAACCCGAACCAGCGCATCGGAGAGATTAGCCCAGGCGTGGGGAGCGCCCTTCTTCACCGTAGCAGAATCCCCAGCTGACAGCGTCAGGCTCTCGCTGCCGTTCATCAGCTGGAGAGTGCCCTCCAGAACGATGAAGTGTTCCTCTTCGTTTGCATGTGTGTGCACGGGCACACCGTTACGTGACTCGACGGTCATTTCGATGATGGTGCAGCGGCCTCCCATATCCTCCTTGGAGGCACGGACTGTAAAGTTTTCTCCGGGAGTGACTTCCCACCATTCATTGAGAGGAGTTCTGCTTCTAGGAGTGGCATTGATGTTCATGCGGATTGACCTTTGTTGAAAGAATGCCTGCGCGTCAGGTAGACCCGATTTGCAGGCTCCGCATTGTTTGCCGGTTACAGCTGCCCATCCCCGGGTTTCTATTGTAACATTGGACTGGATGTCATGAGAGCCAGGAACCTGGGACGGAATGAGGCGGTCCACCGCTCGCGCAAGGTGGTCATCTCGACCCCACCTTTATTTCCCCCCCATCCTCCATTACATATCCATGACAACAGCCACGCCCCGCCCGGGCGCAGGCGACACACGACAAAATCCCGGGCGAAACGGAAGATCAGACCATGGCCCCCAGAGGCTCGCAGCGCACCGTCAACAAGATCGTCGCGGAAAACCGCAAGGCGCGCTTCAATTACGAGATCATCGACACCTACGAGGCGGGTCTGGTTCTGACCGGCACGGAGGTCAAGTCGCTGCGCGAGGGCAAGGCCAATATCGCCGAATCCTATGCCTCTGACGAGGGCGAGGAGATCTGGCTGATCAATTCGCATCTGCCGGAATATCTGCAGGCGAACCGCTTCAATCACGAGCCGCGCCGCCGCCGCAAGCTTTTGCTATCCAAGCGCGAGATCAACCGTCTGCGTTCCTCGATCAACCGCGAAGGCATGACGCTCGTGCCGCTCAAGATCTATTTCAACGAGAAGGGCCGGGCGAAGCTGGAGCTTGCGCTCGCCAAGGGCAAGAAGCTGCACGACAAGCGCGAGACCGAGAAGGAACGCGACTGGAACCGCCAGAAGCAGCGCATCATGAAGACGGGCTGATCGTGACGCTCTCGCATCTGAGACTGACTGTCGGCCCCTTCGTCTTCGAGGCCCGTTTCGAACGCGAAAAGGCGCCCGAGACCTGCCGCATCTTCGAAAAATTTCTGCCCTTCCACAACCAGGCTATCCATTCGCGATGGTCGGGCGAGGCGGTCTGGGTGCCCTTGGGCGATTTCCAGTTCGGGGCAGGCTTCGAGAACCACACGGCGCATCCCTCGCGAGGCGACATCCTGCTTTATCCCGGCGGCTTCAGCGAGACGGAACTGCTCTTTGCCTATGGCTCCTCGCAGTTTGCCAGCAAGATGGGCGTGCTCGCCGGCAATCATTTCCTGACGGTGACGAAGGGGCAGGAGCAGTTGGAGGCGATGGGGAAGGTGGTCTTGTGGCAGGGCGCGCAGCCGATCGCTTTCGATGCGACGTAGGGAAAGTACACCCCCGAGTCCTTCCGCGACGGGCGGAGCAAGAACACCCCCTCTGTCACTGCGTGACATCTCCCCCTCAAGGAGGGAGAGTGGGGCCGCATTTGCCGTGCTGTTCAGGGCTCCCGTGGCGGGTGACAGGCCAGCGGCTCAGCCGCTCTCCCCCCTTGTGGGAGAGATGCCCGGCAGGGCAGAGGGGGGGGTGTTTCAACCGCAATAATAGTCGTGGACGCGCGCCCGAAAGCCCTCAGTGCTCGTCTTCGCTCGCCGTTGCCGGTTCCGGCGTGCGCGGCGTGCCGCGTTCGGACGGATCGCGGCCGATTTCGGCCTTCAGCGTCATCAGGTCGATGAAATGGTCCGACTGGCGGCGCAGGTCGTCGGCGATCATCGGCGGCTGGGTGGCCATGGTCGAAACGACCGAGACCTTGCGACCCTTGCGCTGCAGCGCTTCCACCAGCGTGGTGAAATCGCCGTCGCCGGAAAAGAGAACAAGATGGTCGACAGTCTCGGACTGTTCCATCGCGTCGATGGCAAGCTCGATGTCCATGTTGCCCTTGACCTTGCGGCGGCCCATGGAGTCGGTGAATTCCTTCGCCGGCTTGGTCACGACCTTGTAGCCGTTGTAATCGAGCCAGTCGATCAACGGGCGGATCGAGGAATATTCCTGATCCTCGATAAGGGCGGTGTAGTAGTAGGCGCGCAGCAGATAGCCGCGCTTCTGGAAGGCTTTCAGGAGCTTGCGGTAATCGATGTCGAAGCCGAGGCTCTTGGACGCGGCATAAAGATTGGCGCCATCGATGAAGAGAGCTATTTTCTCGCGAGGGTCGAACATGTCGATATCCTTAAGTCAAATGTACATAGCAACGGCAATTGGCAATCAAAACAAGACCTTGCCCTTCAAGATATGATCACTGAATTTACATTATGAAATGATCATATAAAAATCTATCTAGGGCATCGCATGGAGCAATCCAAGCAGCCTGCGGTTGAAATGTGGTGTAGATGGTCTCTTTTCCGCCCTCCATTTTTGGGCTTGGAGGGGTGCCAACACGAAAAACTTGAATTTGCCGTCCATTGCCTGTATCGCACCCGTCAATCCCACGCATTCAAGACCGCAAAGGACAGGCAATGGCCCGTGTCACCGTTGAAGATTGCATCGACAAAGTCGAGAACCGCTTCGAGCTCGTTCTGCTCGCAAGCCACCGTGCCCGCCAGATCTCCCAGGGCGCGCCGATCACCATCGATCGCGACAAGGACAAGAACCCGGTCGTGGCGCTGCGCGAAATCGCCGACGAGACGCTCTCGCCCGACGACCTGAAGGAAGATCTGATCCATTCGCTGCAGAAGCACGTCGAAGTCGACGAGCCCGAGCAGGAGCCGAGCTCGATGCTCGCCAACACCGGCACGGCCGGCAAGGGCGACGAAGAAGACGAACTGCCGGAAACCCTCACTTTCGACCAGATGTCGGAAGAGGAGCTTCTGGCCGGTATCGAAGGCCTGGTTCCGCCGGAAAAGAGCGACGATTACTAATCGTCAACAGATCGGACTTTAGTCTGTTTCTGACTGTATGATGATTGTGCGCCAGTCTCATCGACTGGCGCGCTTTTTCGTTTCTAGGAGACGACTGGAATGATGCGGCAATACGAGCTCGTGGAGCGGGTGCAGAAATACAAGCCCGACGCCAACGAAGCTCTGCTCAACAAGGCCTATGTCTATGCCATGCAGAAGCACGGCAAGCAGACACGCGCCAGCGGGGACCCCTATATCTCCCACCCGCTCGAAGTTGCCGCCATCCTCACCGACATGCATCTCGACGAATCGACGATTGCCGTCGCGCTTTTGCACGACACGATCGAGGACACGTCTGCGACCCGTGGTGAGATCGACGAATTGTTCGGCGAAGACATTGGCCGTCTCGTCGAAGGCCTCACCAAGATCAAGAAGCTCGACCTCGTCACCAAGAAGGCGAAGCAGGCGGAGAATCTGCGCAAGCTTCTGCTTGCCATTTCCGACGATGTGCGCGTGCTGCTGGTCAAGCTCGCCGATCGCCTGCACAACATGCGCACGCTCGAACACATGCGCGACGACAAGCGCGCCCGCATTTCCGAAGAGACGATGGAAATCTATGCACCGCTCGCCGGCCGCATGGGCATGCAGGACATGCGCGACGAGCTGGAGGACCTCTCCTTCCGCTACATGAACCCGGAGGCCTACGAGACCGTCACCCAGCGTCTCGCCGAGCTTTCCACCCGCAACGAGGGCCTGATCACCAAGATCGAGGACGAACTGCGTGATCTCCTGGTGGCGAATGGCCTCCTCACCCCCTCGGTCAAGGGCCGGCAGAAGAAGCCTTATTCGGTCTTCCGCAAGATGCAGTCGAAGTCGCTCTCTTTCGAGCAGCTTTCGGATGTCTACGGCTTCCGCATTCTCGTCGACGATATTCCCGGCTGCTACCGCGCGCTCGGCATCGTGCATTCGCGCTGGCGTGTCGTACCCGGCCGCTTCAAGGACTATATTTCGACGCCGAAGCAGAACGACTACCGTTCGATCCACACCACGATCGTCGGCCCGTCGCGCCAGCGCATCGAACTGCAGATCCGCACGCGCCGCATGCACGAGATCGCCGAATTCGGCATCGCCGCCCACACGCTTTACAAGGATGGCGAGAACGGCGAGGCGAACGAGCCGCTGCAGCGCGAGAGCAATGCCTATTCCTGGCTGCGCCACACGATCGAGGCGCTCGCCGAAGGCGACAATCCAGAAGAATTCCTGGAGCACACCAAGCTCGAACTCTTCCAGGACCAGGTCTTCTGCTTCACGCCCAAGGGCAAGCTGATCGCGCTGCCGCGCGGTGCGACCCCGATCGACTTCGCCTATGCCGTCCACACCAATGTTGGCGATACCTGTGTCGGCGCCAAGATCAACGGCTCGATCATGCCGCTCGTGACCCGCCTGTCGAATGGCGACGAAGTCGAGATCATCCGCTCGGGCGTCCAGGTGCCGCCCGCCGCCTGGGAAGAGATCGTCGTTACCGGCAAGGCCCGCGCTGCGATTCGCCGCGCCACCCGCATGGCTATCCGCAAACAGTATGCTGGCCTTGGCCAGCGCATCCTGGAGCGCACCTTCGAGCGCGCCGGCAAGATCTTCTCCAAGGACACGCTGCGTCCGGCGCTGCATCGCCTCGGCCAGCGCGACGTGGAAGACGCGATCGCCTCCGTCGGCCGTGGCGAGACCTCCTCGCTCGACGTTCTCAGGGCCGTCTTCCCCGATTACCAGGACGAGCGCGTGACGGTGAAGCCGTCCTCGGATGACGGCTGGTTCGCCATGAACAGCGCCAATGGCATGGTCTTCAAGATCCCCGGTCCGGCCCATCCGAAGGGCGATGTGCCCACGGCGGGCGATGGTCCGGAACCGCTGCCGATTCGCGGCCTTTCGGGCAATGCCGAAGTTCATTTTGCCCCGGCCGGCGCCGTTCCCGGCGATCGCATCGTCGGCATCATGGAAGACGGCAAGGGCATCACCATCTATCCGATCCAGGCGTCCGCCCTCCAGCGCTTCGAAAACGAGCCGGAGCGTTGGATCGATGTGCGCTGGGATCTCGACGAAGCGAACAAGTCCCGCTTCGTCGCCCGCATCCTGATCAATGCGCTGAACGAGCCGGGCACGCTGGCAACCGTCGCACAGTGCGTCGCGCGCCTCGACATCAACATCCGCGTGCTCAACATGATCCGTATCGCCACCGACTTCACGGAAATGGGGATCGATCTGGAAGTCTGGGACCTGCGTCAGCTGAGCCAGCTTCTGAGCGAGTTGAAGGAACTGGACTGCATCTCGACAGTGAAGAGGGTCTATGACTGACCGGCATTTCGGCGAGGGCGGGAATAATCCGCCCCGCCGCTCGAAAGCCGGGCGTTCTGCCTCTCTTTTGATCACAATCCTGCCTAAATCGTAAACCTCGACCCGCTTGTTATGCGTTCGGCGCATGGCTGTCTTCGGTTCTTGTCTCTGGTGGATTGTGCGGCGCACCATTATCTTCGGGTCAACACATGAAGAGACTTAACCGAGGATAAAACGATGTTTACTCCGATCCGCAAATTCGCCCGCGCCCTCCGCGTCCCGACCGTTGCAGAGCGCGAAATGAACTACCTGAACGGCGCTCGCGATCTCGTCGACCTGGAATACCGCCAGCGCGAAATCGACCGTGGCATGTTCCGTCGCGGCTGATACGCCGAAAGACCAGATCTGGTCCTTGCTGTGACGCCGGTTCAACGCCGGCGTCTTTGCTTTTTGACTGACCGGCGGGCCTCTTTTCCTTGCCGAAACCATCCCGGATCAACTACATATCCCGCATGCTGTTTCGACGTCGCCAACCGGTTTCTTTTCTGACGAAGTTGCGTGAGCTTTTCTGGCCGCGTCGTGGCTTCCTCCGATCGTTTCATTATCTGAGCAAACGCATCCTGCGTCTGTCGGCAACGCCGCATGCCATTGCCGCGGGTGTCGTCGCCGGTGTTGTGTCCTCCTGGACGCCGTTCATCGGCCTTCATTTTCTCCTCGCCTTCGCAATCGCCTATCTCGTTGCGGGCAATATGGTGGCCGCCGCCTTGGGCACGGCTTTCGGCAATCCTTTGACATTCCCGTTCATCTGGGCCGCGACTTGGGAGGTTGGGCATCGGCTGATCGGCAATGGCCCGCCCGCCGGGGACAGCGTCGATCTGGAGCACAAGTTCTCCATCGGGGCGATCGAGAGCATGTGGCAGCCTATCCTAAAACCCATGCTCATCGGTGCGATCCCGCTTGCAGCCGTCAGTGGCGTGATTATGTATTGCGTGATTTATTTCACAGTGGCGAAGTTCCAGGCGCGGCGCCGGGAGCGGCTCGCCGAAAGGGCGCGTGCCCGGCTCTCCGAAGCTCTTCAGGGATCGAGCGTCTGACATGATCATAGGCATCGGCAGCGATCTCATCGATATCCGCCGGATCGAGAAATCGATCGAGAAATTCGGCGAGAAGTTCACCGCGCGTTGTTTCACGGAAGAGGAGCAGGCGCGCTCGAACGGCCGCAAGGACTGCGCCGCCTCCTATGCCAAGCGTTTCGCCGCCAAGGAAGCCATGGCCAAGGCGCTCGGCACCGGTATTGCCGAAGGGGTCTTCTGGAAGGAAATGGGCGTCGTCAACCTGGCCAATGGCAAGCCCGGTCTGGAATTGACCGGTGGTGCCGCGAAATGCCTCGAGCGCCTCCTGCCATCAGGGCATATCGCCCAGATCCATCTCACCATCACCGACGAATTTCCGTATGCCCAGGCATTCGTCATCGTCGAGGCCCTGCCGGAAAGCCGTTGATACCAAGTGTCGAAGATAGGAACCGATAGGATGGCTTCTTGCTGGTCTCTGGCTAGGCGCGGCGCGCTGGGCGATGCTGACGCATCGGCCAAGCGGCGCAACAACGCCAGGGGCCTGCAAGAAGCCACCTTTGGTCGGCTTCCCGCCCATTCTGGCGTCGTCGAGCTCCTTGACCGATGCGACAGCATCGCTCTTCGGATCTCTCCTAGCCAGAAAGGGCGGTCGAGCCGATCCTATGGGTTCCTATCTTCGACACTTGGTATGATTTAACTGGTCGCGCTGGTCGACGGGGCTACGCGGTTGCCGCGCTCGCCCGAACCGACTAGAGAGAGCAGGATTTTCGCAAGAAGGAAGAGATCCGCGTGAGCGAAGAAAAGAAGCAAAGTGCCCTCTGGGAAAACGTCAAGGTCATCATCCAGGCGCTGCTCCTGGCCATGGTGATCCGGACCGTGTTCTTTCAGCCCTTCACGATTCCGTCAGGCTCGATGATGCCGACGCTGCTGGTCGGCGATTACATCTTCGTCAACAAGTTCTCCTATGGCTATTCGAAATATTCGCTGCCTTTCTCGCCAAACCTCTTCGAGGGGCGCATCTTCGCAAGCGAGCCGGAGCGTGGCGACATTGCCGTCTTCCGTTTCCCGCCGAACCCCAGCATCGACTATATCAAGCGCATCGTCGGCCTGCCGGGTGACCGCATCCAGGTGATCGGCGGCGTGCTGCAGGTGAATGGCCAGCCGGTGCCGAAGATCCAGGACGGTGTCTTCACCTCGGACTATCGCATGGATCCGGGCACGGATGTGCCGGTCTTCCGCGAGACGCTGGACAATGGCGTGAGCTATGACACGCTCGACCAGGCCCAGGGCACGCGCGGTGATGACACCCGCGAATTCATCGTGCCGGAAGGCCATTATTTCGCGATGGGCGACAACCGCGACAATTCGCTCGACAGCCGCTTCGACGTCGGCTTCGTGCCCGCCGAAAATCTGATCGGCAAGGCCTCGCTGATCTTCTTCTCGCTCGGCAACGACACCTCGTTCCGCGAAGTCTGGAAATGGCCGGCCAACATGCGATGGGATCGCCTGTTCAAGGTGGTCGAATGACAGAGAAGGGCGTGGTTGGCGAAAAGGACTGGCAGCAACTCGAAGCTGTGATCGGCCATAAATTCGCCGACCGCGACCGCTTGAAGCGGGCGCTGACGCATGCCAGCGCCCAGGTCTCCCGGGGCAAGAAGGGCGATTACGAGCGGCTCGAGTTCTTAGGGGACCGGGTTCTTGGTCTCTGCGTCGCCGAAATGCTGTTTACGACCTTCCGTGATGCGACCGAGGGTGAACTTTCGGTTCGCTTCAACCAGTTGGTCAGCGCCGAGGCCTGTGCCTCAGTTGCTGACGAAATGGAGCTGCACCGCTTCATCCGCACCGGTTCGGACGTGAAGAAGATCACCGCGAAGAACATGTTGAACGTGCGCGCCGACGTCGTCGAGAGCCTGATCGCGGCGATCTATCTGGAAGCTGGATTGGAGGCCGCGCGCGGCTTCATTCTGAAATACTGGAAGGGCCGCGCGGCCCATGCCGATGGCGCCCGACGCGACGCCAAGACCGAATTGCAGGAATGGACGCATGCCCGGTTCGGCACGCCGCCCATTTACAAGGTTGCCGATCGCTCCGGACCGGATCATGATCCCCGCTTCACGGTGATCGTCGAGATCCCCGGCCTGAAGCCGGAAATCGGCATCGATCGTTCCAAGCGTGCCGCCGAGCAGGTGGCCGCAACCAAGATTCTCGAACGCGAAGGCGTCTGGGCAAAGCCCTCCGACGCCGACTGATTGGACACCATGACCGAAACTGAAAGCCATGACGGCGGCGAAGCCACCGTCGCCACCCCGACCCGATCCGGCTTCGTTGCCCTGATCGGCCCGACCAATGCCGGCAAGTCGACGCTGGTCAACCGCTTCGTCGGCGCCAAGGTGTCGATCGTCAGCCACAAGGTGCAGACGACCCGCGCCGTGATGCGCGGCATCGCCATCCACAAGAACGCCCAGATCGTCTTCATGGACACGCCCGGCATCTTCAAGCCGCGCCGCAAGCTTGACCGCGCCATGGTGACGTCGGCCTGGGGCGGCGCCAAGGATGCCGACATCATTCTGCTCCTGATCGACAGCGAACGCGGCCTGCGCGGTGACGCCGACGCGATCCTCGAAGCGCTGAAGGATGTGCCGCAGCCGAAGATCCTCGTCCTGAACAAGATCGACCGGGTCCGCCACGAGGACCTCTTCACGCTGGCCGAGAAGGCCAACGAAGCGGTCAAGTTCGACCGCACCTTCATGATCTCGGCAACGACAGGCTCGGGCTGCGACGACATCATGGACTATCTCGCCGAGACCTTCCCGGAAGGTCCCTGGTATTATCCGGAAGATCAGATCTCCGACCTGCCGATGCGCCAGCTCGCAGCCGAAATCACTCGCGAAAAGCTGTTCTTGCGCCTGCATCAGGAGCTGCCCTATTCCTCGCATGTCGAGACGGAGAGCTGGGAAGAGCGCAAGGACGGCTCGGTGCGCATCGAACAGGTGATCTATGTGGAGCGCGACAGCCAGAAGAAGATCGTGCTCGGCAAGAACGGCGATGCGATCAAGGCAATCTCGACGGCCTCCCGCAAGGAGATGTCCGAAATCCTCGAGCAGCCGGTACACCTCTTCCTCTTCGTCAAAGTGCGCGAGAACTGGGGCAATGACCCTGAGCGTTTCCGCGAAATGGGCCTCGAATTCCCACGCGAGTAAGCATAATTGCGCGAAGGGCGCTCAGCCCTTCGCCACCCGTCTGGCGACGAAGTCCGAAATCGTCGGTCCGATCAGGATGATCAGGATCAGCCGCATGGTTTGCAGCGCCATGATGAAGGACATGTCGACAGGTGTCGTCGCAGCAATGATCGCGATCGAATCGAGCCCGCCGGGGCTGGTCGCGAGATAGGCGGTCAGCGGGTCGATGCCATGCAGCGACCAAAGCAGGAAGGCGAGACCGCCGCTGAATGCCATCAACATTAGGATGGAGCCGACGATTTGGGGCAGGGCGCTTGCCGCATGCCTGAGGATGCGCCGGGTAAAGGACAGCCCGATCCGCCAGCCGATCACCCCATAACCGAGCGCCAGCAGCCATTCCGGCAGTTGCAAAGTGATGTAGCCCATCACATGCAGTATCGTCGTTGCAATGAGCGGCAGCAGCATGGTCCCGGCCGGTATGCGAAGCCAGGCTCCCACGGACGCGGCGGCGAGTGCTGTAGCGAGCGTCAGGCAGAGATCGAGCCAGCGCGTTTCCGGAAACCAGACGATTGCTTGCGCCGCACCACCCTCGATGTTGAAGACGAAGGCCGCCATCAGCGAGGCGCCTGTCGCGACGAAGGCGACCCTGAGATATTGCATGAAGGCGACGAGCCTGGGATCGCCGCCGTGGGCCTCCGCCATCAGCACCATGGCGGAAGCTGCCCCCGCCGACGTTCCCCAGATGGCGGTGGTGCCGGGCAGGATCTCGGCTCTCGCCATGAAATAGCCGAGCATGCTGCTCGCCCCGATGACCGCCAGGACGATAGAGAGGAAAATCGGCCAATCCTCGGCAATTGTCGAAAGCGTGCCGAGATCGATGGAGCGTGCAATGATGCAGCCGATCAGCGAATGGGCGAAGATGTAGGGGTAGCGATGGACGGAGAGCCGGGCGCCGTTCGTGGCGACGAGGATCGCTGCGACCATGGGGCCTAGCAGCAGGGCGCCTGGGATATGCGCCAGAAAGAGGCCGCCGGAGATGGCAATGGACAGGCCGAGAAGAATAGCCCAGCGGAGGATTGCCGGAAGCGGTGTCAGTAAGCCGGGCTGCGGCGGCGGGCTTTCCGCCGGTGCCGGAGAGGTGACGGAAGCGGCAATGCCGTCCGGGTCGGCTTGCTTGAGCGTCTCGGGATCCTGATCCGAAGCCATGAGCGTCTCCGTCCTTCGTCTGACATCCGTTTCCGGGAAAGTTCTGGACGAAAGCGTGATTTCATCAAATAAATGAGGCGCACCTCACAATCGAGTTTTATGAGAATGACCTCGCAAAAGTCAAGTTCGGCAGCACCCCAGCCGGCCCCAGCGCCGACCGCCAAGGAGCCGAAGCGCAAGCGTGGCATCGCCCGGGTGGCCAAGCTTCTGGACGCTGGTGCTGCCGTCTTCGCCGAGCAGGGCTACAAGGCCGCGACCATGACCGAGATTGCCGCGCGTGCCGGCGCGCCGATCGGCTCGCTCTACCAGTTCTTCCCCAACAAGGACGTTCTCGCCGACGCATTGATCGCCCGTTATGCCGAGCATGTCGAGGCGGCCCTCGATCGGATCAAGGCCGTGGCCCCCAAACTGGACGGAATGCAACTCGGTGAGCAACTGCTCGATGTTCTCGTCGCCCATGCGACGGAGCGCAGTCTGGCGCTCAGCCTCCTCGATGCCCGCTGGGAACAGCCCGGCGTTCGTCCGGGAATCCTGCGGGAGAACCTGCGGCGGCGGATCGCCGAAATCCTCTGTATCTGGCACCCCGATCTGGCCGAGGACCAGGCGCAGCCGATGGCCGTGGTGCTCTTTCAGGCCATGAAGTCCCTGGTCCAATTGCATGAGGAAAAACGTTATCCTGGCAAGGCCGAGGCGATTGCGCAGTGGCGCGGCTGGGTCCAGCGTTATCTTGCCGAAATCTGATCCGCATGCCGAAATGCCTCGCGCCTCATGCGGCTCTGCGGTAAAACCCGACCATGCAATGGACAGACGAGGCGATCCTTTTGGGAGTGCGGAGGCATGGCGAAACAAGCGTCATTGCCGAGGTGATGACCCGCACGCGCGGCCGGCATCTGGGCATGGTACGCTCCGGCCGATCACGGACCATGCAGCCGGTTTTGCAGCCAGGAAATCGTCTCGAGGTCACCTGGCGCGCAAGGCTGGACGAACATCTGGGCGAGTTCCGGGTCGAGCCCCTGCTGCTTCGCGCAGGTCGCCTCATGGAGAGCGCGACCGGCGTTTACGGCGTGCAGGCGCTGGCTTCTCTTCTGCGTCTCTTGCCCGAGCGCGATCCACACGCGCATTTGTTTGGCGCACTCGACGTGATTCTCGACCACTTGGAAGACCCCGCAACGGCGGGTGAACTCTTCGTGCGCTTCGAGCTGGCGCTTCTCAACGATCTCGGTTTCGGTCTGGACCTGGAGGAGTGTGCGGCGACCGGTACCCGCAATGATCTGGCCTATGTCTCGCCGAAATCGGGCAGGGCGGTGAGCCGGGAGGCAGGGGCGCCCTGGGCCGACAAGATGCTGGCGCTGCCGGACTTTCTGACCCCCGGTACGAACCGGGCGGCCGATCCGGAGACACTCGCCGAGGCCTTCCGGCTCACGGCGTATTTCCTGGACCGACACGTCTATGTGCCGCGGGGGCTCGAGCCCGGCGCGGCACGCGAGGGATTTTGTCAGGCTGCGTTGAAGACCTTGCGATCGCTGGACGCGACCGGCGCGTTGGCTGCGCCGAAGAACACGGCCTGATCCTCGGGCGCGGACTTCGCCATGTGCTGGTGGATGGCCATCTGCAACTCGCCAACGCTGCGATAGACGCCGCCGTCCAGGTCAATGACCGGATATTTGACGGCAATGAACTTGACCCTGTCGCCGTCGGGGATCGTGATTCCAACCGGAACCCCGGCATATTCGATAACTTGCTTCTTCATAACGAGTGTCCTCGCTCGTGCATTCAAGGCACGGCGCTGTTTCAATAGTCGTTTGTGGAATTCAGGCTCTGTGCTGCGTCACATTCGACAGGAGCAGGCGGAATGGCGTTTCACCATCACGAGGCACGGGGTCGTCTGCCAGGATCGGATGACATCAAGAAATACAACTTGCATTTCGCTGACCTCCTTCTTTGGCTGCGGCCTCTGGATTTGGGGCCGTTCATGGTTCGTCGTCAGTGTCCGAACCAGCTCGCACAAGGTAGGTGCTGGCTCGGAATCCGTCAACGGGATCGACAAGAAAAATAAAATAATTTTCTGTGACAGTCGCTATTGGTTGAAAACATGGGAATTTTGATCCGGCACAGAAGAAATGCCGGAATATGATCTCACTTAGGGCATAATTAAGCCGCGGCGATGGCCGGGCGTTCGACCGCTTTTTCGCTGATCGGCCAATGCACCACAGCCGCGAAGATCCCGAGCGCCACACCCAACCACCAGACCTGGTCATAGGTTCCGAACTGGTCGTAGAGATAGCCGCCCATCCAGACGCCGAGGAAAGAGCCGAGCTGGTGGGAGAGGAAGACGAGACCGCCGAGCAGACCGAGATGGCGCGTGCCGAACATGATCGCGACCAGGCCATTGGTCGGCGGCACGGTGGAGAGCCAAAGGAGGCCCATCACCGCGGCGAAGATCACCACCGAAAGCGGCGTCTGCGGCAGGAGCAGGAAGAGCGTCACCGTGATCGAGCGGCCGATATAGATATAGGCGAGGAAATAGGGCTTCGAATAACGCTGCCCGATCCAGCCGGCGGCCAGTGAGCCGATGATGTTGAAGAAGCCGATCAAGGCCATGGCAATGACGGCATAACTCGCCTCGATCCCGATATCGCCGAGATAGGCCGGGAAGTGGGCGGTGATGAAGGCCACCTGGAAGCCGCAGACGAAGAATCCGGTTGTGAGCAGGAGATAACTCTTGTGCGCGAAGGCTTCTCTCAACGCCTCGGCAATGGTCTGCTTGTACTGGTTGCCCGACTGGCTACCGGACTGCGCATTGCCGCGCAGCGGGAAGGCGAGCAGCGGCACCACCAGCATCATCACGGCGATGATGACGAGACTGTCCGACCAGCCGAAGGCCGAGATGAAGCCCTGGCTGAGTGGCGCGAACAGGAACATGCCGGCCGACCCGGCAGCCGTCCCGATGCCGAATGCCATCGAGCGTTGCTCGGGCGTCACATTGCGGGCGAATGCCGAGAGGATGACGCTGAAGGAGCCTGCGCCGATGGCGGTTCCGATCAGCACGCCGCCACCGATATGCAGCCAGATCGGAGCGCTCGCAAAGGCCATCATCAGCAGGCCCGCGGCATAGAGAATGCCGGACATCACAAGGACCCGTCCGGTGCCGTATTTGTCGGCGAGCGCCCCGAAGAATGGCTGACTCACACCCCAGAAGAGGTTCTGGAACGCCATGGCAAGGCCGAAGGTCGAGCGATCCCAGCCTCGATCAGCCAGCATCGGCAGCTGGAAGAAACCCATCGCCGATCGCGGCCCGAAGGTCATCACCGCAATCAGCGATCCCGCGAGAATGATGAGCCAGGGCATGGCGGGACGGCTGGTGGTGGTCATCGGGGACTCTCCTTTATCGATCACATATTAGTGCAGTCCATTGATGAGCAGAAACGCCTTTTGATGAACTGGCCATCAAGCGATTTGATGGATGTTAGGTGAGACTGATTGCGGCTGGATCCTTCGAGGCCCTTGCTAAAGCAAGGGCACCTCAGGATGAGGGGCGGCAGAGCCGGCTTGGACGCCTCAGATATCCCGCTTGCGCTGAGGCACCGAGCGCAAACCGATCAGCCCTCATCCTCAGGTGGGAGCGAAGCGACCCTCGAAGGACGAGGGTGGGTGGGGTCACCACTCAACCGATTGACCGGCCCTCGACGGGAAAGTTCCGGAAGGGCCTCATAGGCATAGGTGATGAGCGCTTCCTTCTTCTGCCGGTTCCAGCCCTTGATCTGTCGCTCGCGGGCGATGGCGTAGAGGATGCGGTCATAGCTTTCTGTAAACACCAGTTCCACCGGTCGGCGTTTGGCTGTGTAGCCATCGTAGGTGCCCGCGTTGTGCTCCCAGATCCGCGCCTCGATCGGCTGTTTCGTCAGTCCGGTGTAGTAGGAGCCGTCGCTGCAGCGGAGGATGTAGACTGTGACCTCCATATGGATGACCTCGATGGTGCGTATCCATGCTGCCGCCACTTCTGTTGCGGCACAACCCCAGAATCTGCAGGGATTTGAGGCGTCAGGGCCCACACTCGCAAGCTCCCTAGGGGACGGCCGGTGGATGAGGCTGGATCCTTCGAGGCCCTTGCTAGCGCAAGGGCACCTCAGGATGAGGGGCTGCGGAGCCGATTTCGACGCTACAGATCTGTCGTTTATGCTGAGGCACCAAGCGCAGAACGATCAGCCCTCATCCTGAGGTGGGAGCGGAGCGACCCTCGAAGGACGAGGGCGGATGGCATCCTCCCCAAACAATCTCACCGCTGCTTGATCGCCCACCCCTCGCGACTGCCAAGCACCGTCACGGCATCCCCGACCCGCACCAGACCCTCTCCCCTTGGCACCGCATTCCAGCCGAATAGCGGCCCCGGCACGCGCCGGTCGGCGGACATCCGGATACGCCCCATGGCCGGCATCGGATCGGCGCCCTCGCGCGAACCGGTCTGCTGGTCCTGGGTGGTCATGATGCAGCGCGGACAGGGTTTGACGAAATCGAAGCGGATGCCGCCGATCTCGAGGCCGGACCAGGCATCCTCCGCCCAGGGCTCGTCGCAGTCGACGACGACATTGGGGCGGAACCGGTCCATGCCGACTTCGCCTTCTCCATGCCGGGCCATGTCCTCGTTCAGAGCACGCAGCGAACCTGTCGTCGTGACAAGGATCTGGTAGCCGTCGGCAAACCCCATCGGTGAGCCTTCGCCCGCCCATTCGGCGCTCGCCTCACGCCGGCTTTGGCCGTCGATGAAGGCGAGTTTCACGGGTCTCCCGAACCACTCCGAGAGTTTCTCGTTGACGCTCTCATGCGCGACAGCGGCGCTGACGATCGAACGCCAGATCGCCACATCCATCCGGTTGTCGGGCTGTGGTGGAGCGACCATCATTTCGCTGATGTCATCGAGGCGCAGCGTCACATAGGCAGCTCCGGGCAGGGCTGTGAGGCGGGCCAGCTCCGGCAATTCCCGTTGGGTGATGAAGTGGCCTGAAGGGTCGACCAGCATCATGCGCCGGTCACCAGAAAGGCCCATGGCCTCTGTTCGCGCCTGGGGCAGGGCGATGCCACGGGCGCTCTTGAACGGATAGATGAAGAGATCGGTGATCTGCATGGTGCCGTGCCTTTTAAATTTCGTCGCGAAACATGGAGAGGAATAGAGTGAGCCGCTCATGACGCTCCATTGCCAGCCTGGCACCTGTCTCGGTCTGGAAGCCATCGGAGAGCTTCAGCAGCTTGGCCGGAAAATGGTCGATCGCGTAGGACCGGTCGTCGAGCGGGCGATGCTCGGCTCCGGGATCGCCGGGGTGATAGAGCCCCGAGCCCATGCGGCCTGCAATGTAGAAGCAGCGCGCCACGCCGACCATGCCGATCGCATCCAGCCGGTCGGCATCCTGCAGCATCTTCGCTTCCAGTGTTTCCGGGGGAATGTTGGCGGAAAAGCTGTGCGTCAGGATCGCATGGGCGACCGCCGCAATCTTCGCGTCAGGCCAGCCGTGCCCGGCAAGGATGCCGCTCGCTTTTTCTGCCGCCAGCCGCGAAGCCTGGGACCGCAGCGGCGAGCTCTTCTCGACGGCGACGCAATCATGCAGCAGGACGGCAGCTGCGAGGATGTCGGCATTGCCGCCTTCGCCGGCCTGGATCTTCAACGCATTCTTGAAGACCCGGTGGATATGGGCGAGGTCATGCGAACCGTCATCCCCCTCCGTCGCGTGATCAAGGAGATCGGCGGCAAGCGCCGCATGGGGGGCAAAATCAGCGGCAGTGAGAAGGGCGGTCAACTGTGAGTCCCCGTTTCGGATGGCCGCATCTAGCCTTGCGACCGCTCCCTGTTCAACCGCCCCTGATCAAATCCCCGTCGGTGCCTCTTCCTCGTCTACCCTCGGGTGCCGGTTGGACTTGCCACTCAGGATCTTCTGGTAGAAGAGCCCGATGCCGATCAGGACGAAGCCGAGGCCGATGAAGGAAAGCGCCCGCAGAACGCCTTCGAGGTTCGCCATGTCGATCAGGAAGACCTTGGCGACCGTGAGCATCACGACAACGGCTGAAGCGATGCGCAGGCTTCTCGCATCGAAACGTGAGCCAAGCGCCAACAGTCCGACGCCAATCGCGAGCCAGGCCACCGAATAGCTGTAGGTCTCCGCCTGCTCGAAACCCTTCCAGTAGGGAATGAACTCTCCCTGCCAGAACCTCCGCACCGAGAGCGTCACCCAGGCAAAGCCGAGCACCGCCCCGGAAAGTGCCAGCAGGACCACATAGGGCAGGGGCCGCTTGTCACGCGCATAAAAGGCGAGGCCCGCATAGGCGAGGCCGGGAAGCAGATAACCGATCAGCAGCAGGTTGATCAGCGGCCAGCTGCCGGTGCTCTCGCCGGTGAAATAGGGATTGAGCGCGCCGAGATGCAGGCTGATGGTCTGCGCGATGGCGATCCCGCCTGCCACCATCGAGCCATAGCGGAAGACGGGGCTCGGCGATTTGAGATCAAGCGTCATCAGGATGCCCGAGAGCCCAACGACGAGCAGCGTGTAGATCGACTGCTCGCCAAGCGTCGGCGTCGACGAATCGAGTACGCCGCCATTCGTGGCGTGGCGCACCAGGATGGCGACAGGGAGAAGGCCGAGAAGGCTGGCGAGTGCCTGCAAAGCATTGCGCACCCGCTGGCCCGGCCAGTTGCGCATCTCATAGGCCGCGAAGAGGGCAAGCAGGGCGGGGATGCCGTAACCCGGGAGCAACTGGTTGAGGACGGGCGTGCGCGAAAGCGCGGCCGGCCCGACCAGGGTCGGATCCCAACCGATCCGGAAGAGCACGCCGACCAGCGACAGGACCATGATCCAGGGCAGGCCGCTCCAGGACCGCTTGCGTGTCGCCATGAGATAAGCAAAGCCGAGCAGGGCGAGCAGGATCGTGGTCACCAAGCCGTCGGTGAGGCTGTGCAGGGCCAGCGCAAAGGCAGCAAAACTACCCGTGAGCAGCACGTCGATACCGCGCCGGAAGCCAGGGACTGCACCCCGACGATCAAGGGTTTCGCAAGCCGCGAGCAGCACTGCGCCGAGGCCGACTGCGAAGAGCCCGTGCGCCCAGTCGCGGGCGTATACGCCGTAGAAGACGAAGCTGATCGTCGCGAGCAGCACCGGAAGGACGGATGTGACGGTGGCCCAGACCGTGGAAAACAGGGGATCGGCGGCAAAGCGGCGGCGGATCTGGGCGAGCCCGAGCAGAACGAAGACTGCCGCGAGAGCCATGAGGACGAGCGTGGCCGGGCCACCCAGATTGACGACGACGCTCTCATCCATGCCGAAGCCGAGCAACAGGATCTGCGCCTGTGTAATCAGCCCCGTCTTCACCACCGCGCCGATGAGCGCCCCGGCGCTCGCGATCGCTGTCGGCCAGAAAGCGCCATTTCGGGCGCTGCCCGCTGCAGCGAGCGCCGCGATCAGGGCCGCGAAGGCAAAGAACGGCAAGTGATCCGCCGGTCCTCGATCGATCAGCACCAAGGCCGGAAGGAGGACGGAAAGCGACAGCGTGATGTCGAGGCCGAGCGGGCCGGACGCCATGCGACGGCCGAGCGCATCGAGGGAAAGCGAGGTCTCCGGTTCCGCCCCGTCCTCACGCGTCGACCCTGGCCAGACCAGCATCCAGGCGGCGATCATCGCGATCAGGGAGAGGGCAACAGGGGTGATGTCGGCCGACTCAATGAGGGCGATGAGCGCCCAGATCCCGAGCAGTGCCTGGGCGATCGAGGGGACGATCAGCCAGCCCTTGACGCGCGAGGCGAGGGAGGTCGCGACCTGTGCTACGGTCAGGTAGATGAACAGCGTCCAGAGGTTCGGCGCCGTCGTCGAAATGAGAAGTGGCGTCACCATCGAGCCAACAAGCCCCAACCCCGCCAATGCCTGCCCGTGCAGGAGCGAGAGGCCGAGCACACCGAAGGCGGTGAGCGCCAGCAGGATAAAAGCAAGCGTTGGGCCGATGAAGTCGTAGATGCCATGTGCCGCATAAATCGCCCCGAAAAGGGAGACCGCGCCGGCCGCCGTCAGGATACCGGGCACCATGGCATTGGCATAAAGCGCTTCGACCTTCGGCAGTGCCTTGCGCCTGATCAGTTCACCGACGCCGATCAGCGCGAGGCCGAACAGAGCCGCCAGCGTCAGCCGCACCGCGGGGCCGAGCAGGCCGCTCTCGATCGAGTAGCGGACGAGGAAAACACCTCCGAGCGCGAGCGCAAGGCCACCCGCCCAGACCGCCCAGCGCGCGCCGAGCAGGTTCTCGAAGCTTTCCGCCGGGGCTTTTGCGTGGACCTCCTGACGGGCAGCAGCGGGAAGCAGATCCGTTTCCCCCTCTGCAATCGAAGCCGGTTCGCTCTGCCGGGGTGCCACATCGATGAGCGGCTCTTCGTAAACGATCGGCGCGGCCGTATCGAGTGGCAGTGGCATCCGGTCTGGAGCCGTTTCAGCAGTCGCGACAGGGGCGCTGTCCGATTCGCCGACTGTACCGCCGAGCCGGAAGAGCTTCTCCCTGACTTCGCCGAGTTCCTTCTCGAGGCGGTCGATCCGTTTGGTCGCGCCCCTGAGGATGATGAAGAGAACGCCGATCAGGATCAGCGGCAGCAGTTCGAACATTGAGCCTCGCAGCACCTCGCTTAAGGAGGAGACAAACTAACGCTTTTCTCGGCAAGGGAAAGCGTTCTGCATCACGCAGCGCGTGATACGGGCAGCGACGAGGCGGAAGTTGTCGCAACCGATCTTGCAATCAAGGTCGAAACTTTCTACATCGGCACTACCGGCGATCGCCGGTTTTCTTTGGCGCTTGTTATGCTCGACTTGAGCATAATTAATGGAGGAGATGGCCATGGAAGCGCAGCACATGTCGCAAACCCGTCCCGGAACCCGCACCGCAGCTGAACGCTTCGGCGTCTGGGAACGGCCGGATCTGACCTATACGCCGGCCGTCGCCAAGGAGACCGAGCATCTCTACCAGCGTGTTCGCGATTTTATCCCTGCGATCGAGTGGCCGGTCTTTGCGCCCTACATCCACGCCATCAACCGGCTGAAGAAGGAGCGCGGCGCCGTCATCCTCGCGCATAACTACCAGACGCCCGAGATCTTCCACTGCGTCGCCGACATCAAGGGCGATTCGCTGCAACTCGCCCGCGATGCCGTCAGCGTCGATGCCGAGATCATCGTCCAGTGCGGCGTCCACTTCATGGCCGAGACCTCGAAACTGCTTAATCCTCAAAAGACGGTGCTGATCCCTGATGGCCGCGCCGGCTGCTCCCTGTCGGAATCGATCACCGGTGCCGATGTCCGCCTGCTGCGCGAGCGCTATCCCGGCGTTCCCGTCGTCACCTATGTCAACACCTCTGCCGACGTGAAGGCCGAGACGGACATCTGCTGCACCTCGGCCAATGCCGTCGACGTGGTCAACAGCTTCGAGAGTGACACGGTTCTTTGCATCCCCGACGAATATTTGGCGATGAACGTCGCCAACCAGACGACCAAGAAGATCCTCACCTGGAAGGGCCATTGCGAGGTGCACGAGCGCTTCACGGCCGACGAACTGCTCGAATACAAGCGCGCCGATCCGCGCATCGAGATCGTCGCCCATCCTGAATGCCATCCGAGCGTGCTTGCGGTCTCCGACTTTGCCGGTTCGACCAAGGGCATGATCGACTACGTCAAGACGAATCGGCCGGCCCGTGTCCTCTTGGTCACCGAATGCTCCATGGCCTCCAACATCCAGGTCGAACTGCCGGAGGTCGATTTCGTCAAGCCGTGCAACCTTTGTCCGCACATGAAGCGCATCACCCTGCCGAAGATCCTCGACAGCCTGCTCTTCATGACCGAGGAAGTGACGGTTGATCCTGCGATTGCGGGCCGCGCACGGCTGGCCGTCGAGCGGATGATCAATCTGAAGAATTGAAATACCGGCCGGCCGGGGAGGGCTGAATGGCGACCAATCTTGAATCCATGCGGCCCCAATCCTGGCAGGGCATCGACGACATCGTCATCGTCGGCGGCGGTCTGGCCGGGCTCTTCTGCGCGCTGAAGCTGGCACCACGCCCGGTCACGATCCTCGCCGCGGCCCCGATCGGGCAGGGCGCGTCCTCGGCCTGGGCGCAGGGCGGCATTGCAGCGGCCATGAGCCCGGGCGACAGCTTCGACAAACATCTGGCGGACACCGTTTCCGCCGGTGCCGGGCTGGTCGAGGAGAAGATGGCCCGGCTGATGATCTCCGAAGGGCCGGATCGCGTGCATGACCTGCTCGCCTATGGCGTGCCCTTCGACCGCGATCTCGAAGGGCATCTTCTTCTGTCGCGCGAGGCTGCGCATTCCGAGCGGCGCATCGTGCGCGTGGCGGGCGACCGGGCGGGCGGCGCGATCATGGAGGCGCTGATCTCGGCCGTTCGCCGCACGCCCTCGATCCGGGTCATGGAAGGCTATGTCGTCGAAGAACTGATCGCCGAAGGCCGTTTCGTCTCGGGCGTCGTTGCGCGGCCCGATGCCGGACAGTCGAAGACCCGCGTCGCCTTTCCAGCCCGCGCCGTCGTGCTCTGCTCCGGTGGGGTCGGCCATCTCTACCAGGTGACCACCAATCCGGCCGAAGCGCGCGGGACCGGGGTCGGCATGGCCGCGAAAGCGGGTGCCATGATCGCCGATCCGGAATTCGTCCAGTTCCATCCGACAGCGATCGACATCGGTCAGGATCCGGCGCCGCTGGCGACCGAAGCTCTGCGGGGGGACGGCGCCGTGCTCGTCAACCGTGCCGGCCATCGCTTCATGACCGACCTGCATGCCGATGCCGAACTCGCACCCCGCGACATTGTCGCCCGCGGTGTCTTCGCCGAGGTGGCGGCCGGTCGCGGCGCCTTCCTCGATTGCACCAAGGCGATCGGCAAGGATTTCGCCAAGCGTTTTCCGACCGTGTATGCCTCCTGCATCGCGGCCGGCATCGATCCCGCAACACAAGCCATCCCGGTCGTACCGGCCGTGCATTACCACATGGGCGGCGTGCTCGTGGATGCCGACGGGCGCACTTCGCTCGACGGTCTCTGGGCCGCCGGCGAAGTGACTTCCAGCGGCGTGCATGGTGCCAACCGGCTGGCCTCCAACTCACTTCTCGAAGCCGTGGTCTTTGCCGGTCGCATCGCCGATTCGATCAAGGGCATGTTGCCGGAATCCGCTCTTTACGAATGGGGACAGACCGCCGGTGAGAACGACGACTTGGTGACCTTGGAAGACAGTCCTGAACTCTCGACCCTGAGGGGATTGATGAGCGCCCATGCCGGCGTCATCCGCGACGAGGCGGGCCTCAAGGTCCTCATCCGCGAACTGGTCGGGCTGGAGCGCAAGCGTCCGCGCGTGCGTTTCTCCAATATCGTGGCAACCGCCAAGCTGATTGCCGTCGGCGCCTATCTGCGCACGGAAAGTCGCGGCGCTCACATGCGCGCTGATCATCCGGCACCGAAAGAAGCCCTTCGCCATCGCACCTACCTGACGCTCAAGGATGCCAATCGCATCGCCGCCGAACTGGCCGGCTGAGGAGACCACACCGATGACCACGAGCCTTCGTCCGCAACTCTCGCCGTTGATGATCGAGGATCTCGTTCGCAATGCCCTGCTGGAAGATCTCGGCCGCGCCGGCGACATCACCACCTATGCGACGATCGGCCCGGAGAAGACGGCGATCGCCGAGCTGAACAGCCGCGAACAGGGCGTGGTGGCCGGTCTGCGGCTTGCCGAAACAGCATTCAGGCTGATCGATCCGTCGGTTCGTTTCGAGGCTCTCGTCGCGGATGGGGATAAAGTTGCCCCGGGGCAAGCCATCGCCCGCGTCTCCGGCAACGCCCGCTCGGTGCTGTCGGCAGAGCGGGTAGGGCTGAATTTCCTGATGCACCTCTCGGGCGTCGCCTCGTACACGGCTCGTTTCGCCGCCGAGATCGCTCACACCAAGGCGCGCGTCACGTGCACCCGCAAGACCCTGCCGGGTCTGAGAGCAGTCGAGAAATATGCGGTACGGCTAGGGGGCGGCTCCAACCATCGCTTCGGTCTGGATGACGCGATCCTCATCAAGGACAATCACATCGCTGTCTCTGGTGGCGTCGCGTCCGCGATCGATGCGGCCCGTGCCTATGCCGGCCATCTCGTGAAGATCGAGGTGGAGGTCGATGGCCTAGATCAGATGCGCAAAGCGCTCACCGCCCGCCCGGATGTCATCCTGCTCGACAACATGGGCCCCGACAAATTGCGCGAAGCCGTTGCGATCAATCGGGAGTTCCATGGACTGGCCGCTGAAGGCTATCCATTGGATGTCCGCCGCGTCGTGCTGGAAGCATCCGGCAACGTCAACATTCAGACCATCCGGGCGATCGCCGAGACTGGTGTCGATTACATCTCAACCTCAAAAATCACCATGGCGGCACCGACTCTGGACATCGGTCTCGATGTCGTGATCGGATAAATCGGACAAAATCTGCACCTAATTTTGCACTGCAGCAGATCCTGGCATCATAAATGTTCGCGAAAACTGATATAAGTCAATAAGTTGGCATTATATGAGCAGATGCTTCGCTACTTATTACCCCTGATTCCTGGTTTTTGACCATGAATTTCGAATCTCATAGCCCGGTGATCAAGGTTTCGAGCGGGTAATTCGGGTACGAAATCTGGGCGTTTATACGTAAAGCGTGGGGGTTTGCATGCCGACGATGACTTTGTCGCCAGAGAGCGCTAGCGATGGAAGAACTTCAATCGTGAATGCTTCGACATTGCAGGCCAGTGCTGCAGTTGAACTTGCGGAACGCGAGACAGGGCTTTGCACATCCGCGGAAACCGGGCCCGCGATGACCGAGGACGACACGGTCTGCGTCCTCGCGGTTCTCGCCGAAATGCAGCGCATCATCGACAGGCATCTGGAAAAGACGGCACAGACGCAGCCGAAGAGCTGACCTGTCGCCTCTACCGTCAAACTTGAGTGACGGCTGTGGCGGCAGTCGTGGCTCAGGCCTCCTTCGCCCGGGCGTCGACGAAGCGTTCGGGCAGGGCGACCATTTGCGGCGTGCCGTGATAGGTCACCTGCGGGAACGGGATGGAAATCCCGTTCTCGTCGAAGGACTTCTTCACCTTCTTGATCATCTCGCGCGAGGTTGGCCAGAAGTTCGATGCCGCCGTCCAGTACCAGAGCGTGATCACCACGGCGCTGTCTCCCAGCTGATCGACATGCGTGGAAATGGCGGGATCCTTGAGAATGCGCGCATCTGCTTCGGCATGATCGCGCATGATTTTTTCGGCCAGATCGATGTCGTCCTCATAGCCGATGCCGACCTTCAACTCGAAGCGCCGGGTGGGCAAGCGGCTGAAATTGGTGATCGGGACGTTCCACAGCGTGGAATTCGGTGCCAGGCGATAGAGGCCGTCGGGCGTCTTCAGTTCCGTGGCAAAGAGCCCGATCTCTACGATAGTCCCCGAGATATTGCCCGTATCGATATATTCCCCCACACGAAAGGGGCGCAGCACGAGCAGCATGATGCCGGCAGCGATGTTCTGCAGCGTTCCCTGCAGCGCAAGGCCGATCGCGAGGCCCGCAGCACCCAGCGCCGCGATGATCGAGGCCGTCTGCACGCCGAACTGGCCAAGCACGGTGACAAAGACGAGGATCAGGGCGCCATAGCGCACGACGGTCGCAAAGAAGCGCGCAAGCGTCTCGTCGAAGCCACGAATTTTCATCAGGCCCGTATGGGTCCAGCGGCTCAGAAGTGACGATAGCCACCAGCCGATGAAGAGAAGAATGAGGGCCCCGACGATCGAGAAGGAATACTGGACGGCGAGCTGGCTCGCCTGTGCCAATGCCGCCTGCGTCGCGAGGATTGCCTCGTTCGTGTCCAAATCCATGCCGTCATGCTCCCTGTCTGTTGGTCTGAAGGGCTAGATGGGGCAGGTCGGGACGAGGTCAACCGCTGGTACGCCCACCGACCTTCAGGCCGGGCGCAGGCCGCTCCTCGAGCACCTTGCGACGGAACCGGAAGAGCGCGGCCGGTCGACCGCCCGTTGCGGCTTGGGTGAAGCCGGTGGGTTCGACGAGTTCGGCACCTTCGACGAGGCGTCTAAAATTCTGCTTGTGCACGTGCCGACCTGCGATTGCCTCGACTGTGCCTTGCAGGTCTGTGAGCGTGAATTCCGGCGGCATCAGCTCGAAGATCACGGGTCGGTACTTGATCTTGCTGCGCAGCCGCGCGAGCGCGGTTGCTGCAATCCGGCGGTGGTCATGGCGCATGGGTCGACCAAGAGGCGCCGTGGTGCGCCGGATGTCCGCGCGTCCGTCCTGCACCGCTTCCTCCACGAGGCCAGCTTCATAGAGAAGTTCGTACCGCTCCAGCACGCGCTCCTCATCAAACGGGAAATCATCGAGGCCGAAGGCAAGCTTCAGGCGCGATCGACGCGAGGCGGAGGCGGATGAAGAAGCTTCGTCGGCCCAACCCGTCAGGGCCGGCAACACCGCGGCGTCGAGCAGCGCTGGTCGCCCCTGCCGCCAGTCTTCCCAGGGAAGGTAACCGTACCAGTCCCGCCACCGCGCGCCCGAGAGTTCCAGCTTCGCGTCGCGGTCACTGTCGAGCCGTGTGAGTGCGAGATAGCCGACCGAGACGACATGCGGCCCCTGATCGCCTGGCATCTTGTGCCGCCCGCGGTCGCCGAAGGTGTAGAGCTGCTCGATATAGCCGAGTTCCAGAGCGGTCTGCGCCTCGACGGTGTGGCGCAGCGACATTTCCATTGTTCGGTGCCGGGTTGGATCGAAGGGGCCGAAGGGCAGGGCGTCGAGCGCATCGCCATCCTCGCCGACGACGAGCAGGCGCGGGGTGCGGGCGTTGATCGCGACGATCGCGGCATTGAGGCCGATCTCGATCTCCGCCGGAGCCGTCATACCTTTGCTGGCCCGCTGAATGGGAGCGGCAGTGCAAAGGGCGTGTTGCCGTCGGCATCGGCGCCACGCCCGAGGGCTTTGACCGCTTTCGTGAACCGCCCACCGCGCCCGAGCATGTCATCACCGATCTCGACCAGCCGCATGTTCGGCGTCGCAAAGAGCGAGGCCTCACGAAGCCGTCGTGCCAATGCATCGTCATCGTCGTTGGGGACAACGGCGAGGCTGGCGATCATCGCGGCCGCCGGCGAACGTGACACGCCCATCCAGCAATGCACGACAAGCGGGGACGTCTGGTCCCAGGCGCGGGCGAATTCGATGATCTCGGCGACATGCGCTTCCTGCGGCGCAATCAGATCGCCCGTCCCGGCAAAGCTGATGTCGTTCATCGCCAGTTTCAGGTGCCGCTCCGCCTGGATGACCGCCGGCCGGTGGAAATCCTGGTTGGCGGCGAGCAGGCTGATCATCTCGCGCGCCTTGTGGCGGACGGCCATTTCCGCAATGCGGGCAAGCGGCGAGACGACGATCAGGCTCATGCGCGTGCCCAGGTCGTCGATCGCCTGTCCGCTTCGATCTCCTCGAAGCGCTCCAGGAATTTCGCCTGTGCCTGATAGGCGGGCAGCGGCTCGATCAGGATCGTGTCACGGGTGAAGCCCTTGGGCTGGCCGAAGAACTTGCGGGCTTCGGCTTCCGCGAAGCCGGCGAGGCTCGTCGCTTCGAAATAGGCGGCGATCATGTCGGCCTTCTTGATCAGATCCTTGAGCGCCGCCTTCGGATGCGCCGGCAGGCCGAAGCGCAGATGAACGGCCGCTTCCAGCCGCTTCTCCACCACCTTGTAACCGCCGCCGACCACCGCCTTGAACGGCGAGATCATGTCGCCGATGACATATTCCGGCGCATCGTGCAGCAGCGCCGCCATCAGCTCGTCCGACGTGGCTTTCGGATTGCAGCGGCGAAAGATGTCCTCCACGATCAGGCTGTGCTGGGCGACCGAAAAGGCGTGGTCGCCGGAGGTCTGTCCGTTCCAGCGCGCCACACGGGCAAGGCCGTGCGCGATGTCGGTGATTTCCACATCGAGTGGCGAAGGATCGAGCAGGTCGAGCCGGCGGCCGGAGAGCATGCGCTGCCAGGCGCGGGCGGAGACGGGGGCCGGAGCGCCCATGTCACGCCTCCTCCGAGGCGGTCGGGAAGCTGAGCCCGCTCCAGCTGGGCAGGGCAAGGGCAACGGGCACGTCACCGGCAAGGATAGGCTCACCCGTATTCATGGCCTCACCTGCCTTGTCGATCCGCACGATCGCCAGCCCGCGATCACCGGCCACTGTGCCGAGCGCGCCGATCTGCTTGCCGCCGGTGGTGATCTCGGTCCCGCTGGCGGGGAGGGCCGTATCGGCCGAGACGATCACCACGCGGCGCCGGGCCGTCGAGCGGTGATGCATGCGCGAAACGACCTCCTGGCCGACATAACAGCCCTTTCGGAAGGAGACGCCGCCGGATTTGTCGAACAGCACATCATGCGGAAAGGCATCCTGCAGCGCGTAGTCGAAGCCCGAGTCGGGCACGCCATGGAGAATGCGCAGCGCGTCATAGCCCTCGCGATCACCGGCACCCTCGACATGGCCCAGCTGGCGGCGCACGTCGGTTCCGGCAAGCGCGAATCGCTGATCGACAACGCCGTCGCCGGCATTGCCCCAGCTCACGGTCGACCCGTTCTCGGCCTGCAACTCGACCGTGACGGCCGCGCGCAGCTTATACATGCTCATACGCCTGACAAAGGCGTCCGCCTGGTCGGCGCGGATATCGATCAGGAAGCCGTCGCCGTCACGCGAAATCAGGAAGTCGAAGAAGATCTTGCCCTGCGGCGTCAGCAAGGCGCCCGGCCGCAGCTCGTTGTCAGCCAGTGCGCCGAGGTCGGTGGTGATGAGGTTCTGCAGAAAATGCTCCGCATCCGGACCGGCAATTCTGACGAAGGCTCGATCGGGCAGGAAGGCTGAAGGCATGTCGGTCACCGGGCTGTTGCGCTACGCATTGAGTTAGGCGCTGCCACTCTAGACGACAAGCAGTCCGCGTCACAGCCCACAGTTTCAGCGCTCGCTCAGTCGCCGACGGTGAGGAACTTCCATCGCCCATCGGGGGTGATGCCGACGCGGAAAAAATTATAGTTGCCGTATTCCTGCATTTCGGCGACGTCGCCGGCTGTGACGATGCGCAGCAGTTCGACCTTCTCCTGCGGTGTGAGCAGTCCGAGCGACTTGCCGGCGAAGTAGGGCCACACATAGGTCTCCTCCGCCGTTCCCTTGTCGAGCTGGACAAAGCCGGTCGAGAGGATGTCGAGCAGGATGGCGAGGATTTCGATGCCGTCGCTGTCGCCGGAAACCGCCTTCAGCGCGTCGATCGGATCCTGCTCAGGATCCTGCAGTGGAACGCTCGTCTGGTCCGGCCCCGGATTCATCAGCGGTTTGAGTTTCGAAATGTCACCAGTCTTGGCGGCCTCGATGATCAACTCACGCATCCGCCGCACCGGCTCCGGCGCCTTCTCGATGTCGTAGATGACTTCGGCTTGCGGTGTCGCCGGCTCGACGCTCTCGACCTCGTCCGGTTCGGTTCGCTTGATCAGCGGATCCGGATCCGGGATGACGGGAATGGAATCCTCGATCACATCCTGCTCGGCGCCGGGCAGGGGCTCGGCGGTGTCGGAGGGCGTGTCTGCAGGGGGTGGCGTAATGTCCTTGATGTCGGACAGCGCAAAGGCCGGCAGCGCCAGCATGGTGGAGGCGAGCATGAGCGTCAGCGCGCTCGTCAAGCGGAAGAGCCTGACCCGCGACGAGATCATCATTCTGTCCCTCGATTGCTGTTTACTGAAGCTGGCGCTCTGGCGAGAACTCGCCGGCAAGCAACCGGGCCTTGAGCGCGTCGAGAATGGCTTCCGCGCCATGTTCGCCGTGGATCCGGATGGTTTCGCGCATGGCGAGCGCAAAGGCCGCGTCCGCAATGATTTCGGGCTCGATTCCGTCCGCCATGCCGTCCGCCCAGGCTTCGTTCTGGTATTCCAGCGCAGCCTGCATCTTTTCGTGCACGATCATCTCGTCGATTTCGTTGCGGCGCGGTTCCATGGGCATTCCTCAAAGCACTTACTCAGTCCTTAACGACCCTATCAGCCTTTTGCCAAAACGACACGGGGGCAGACCAAAAGAGGTGAATTATTCGTTAATTTCCGAAGCGCGCGGTAATTTCTGTGGCAAGTGTTGCCCCTTCGTTACGGTAATTCTGCTCTGCACGAACTGCGGCCGGTGTGCAAGAGGTGTAGACGGAGGCGAAGGAACGATACCCGCGGTTATAGGCCGCCGTCAGCCGCGCACGCCGCGGCGGCTCGTTCTTCGTCTCGGCATCGAGCAGGGCCTGCAGCGATTGCCGCCATTCCGGCTCGCCATCGGCCTTGCAGAGATTGCGCAGGTAATGCACCGCACCGATGATTTCCGACAGCCGTGCGAGCCGATCGTCATAGGGCGTGGATTTCTCTGCTTCGACAGGCGGCGGAACCGTGATTACGCTGCCTTCCTGGGCGAGCGAGTGCCCGGCGAACAAGGCGAACGGAAGAAGCATTGCGGCCCGCAGGTATGATGTCGTCTTTGTCATGCCACGCTCCCGGTGCGGAGACCCGGTGACAGGCGGAGGATGCAATCGCGGACGCTTTCGGGAATGGGAAGGTCGAGGATTTCCTCCGGAGAAAACCACCGGGCCTCCAGAGCATCGCTCCGGGCCTCGACGTGAGCCGCCTCGTCGGCATCGACCTGGAAGACGGAGAGCATGAAATGGCTGCCGGCGACCCCGACCTCGGGCTGCAGCTCCACGGTCTCGAACAGGCGCGGATTGCGACCCACGAGCCCGGTCTCCTCGAAGAGTTCGCGCAGTGCGGTTTCTTCGGGCGTCTCGCCCGGTTCGGCGCGGCCACCCGGAAAGGCATAGAGATCGGCCGCGGGCGGATTGCCGCGCCTGACGAGAAGGTAGCGCCCGGCCCGTTCGACGATGGCGGAAGAGGCGAGGCGGGGCATGCTCATCAAACAGGAACTCCGGTCGAAGACGACACTGCATCGCACGAAGCAGCGTGATCTGATTATCGCGGGCTTTGGGGTCCCCTGCAAGCATGGCGTCACGCCTTGACCCGGGTCGGTCGGACTGCCATCTAAACTGAATGTGCGGACGTTTTGCTCTGACTGCGAGCCCGGAAGAAGTGCGCGAGATCCTCGGTCTGATGGAGCTCGAGGGTTTTCCCGCGCGCTACAATATCGCGCCGACGCAGCCCATCCTCGTTGCGGTCGCTTCACCGCCAGCAGAACCCGGATCGAATCGGCCGGATCGCATGGCGGTCCTGGTGCGCTGGGGCCTGATCCCGTCCTGGGTCAAGGATCCCAAGGAGTTCACGCTCCTGATCAATGCACGGTCCGAAACCGCAATCGAGAAGGCCTCCTTCCGCGCCGCCATGCGCCATCGGCGCATTCTGGTCCCGACCTCCGGATTCTACGAGTGGCATAGGCCCTCGAAGGAAAGCGGCAAACCGCTACAGGCCTATTGGATCCGCCCAAAAAACGGCGGCATCGTCTGTTTCGGCGGGCTGATGGAGACCTACATGTCGAAGGACGGTTCCGAGCTCGACACGGGTTGTATCCTGACTGTCGGGGCGAATCGGTCGATCGCGCAAATCCATGATCGCATGCCCGTCGTCATTCAGCCGCAAGACTTCACCCGCTGGCTCGACTGCCGCCAGGGTGAACCGCGCGATGTCGTTGATCTGATGCGCCCCGCCGACGAGGACTATTTCGAGGCGATCCCGGTGTCGGATCTCGTCAACAAGGTCGCCAATGTCGGTCCAGAACTCCAGGTTCCGGTAACGCCTGCCCCGAAAAAGCAAAAACCCGCCTCGGAAAAATCCGGCGACGGGCAGATGAGCCTGTTCTAGCGCGAAGGCTTGCTCAGGCGAGCTTCGGGGTCGGCTTGCGCTTCAGCATGAGGGCTGCTGCCAGAACGGCCTTGAGGCCGAGCGGGCGGTAGTTCAATGCCAGATTTTCTTGCGCCGGCTTCTGCTGCTCGGCTTCGGTCTGCGTCGTCATCGTCATGTTCCTCGGAGTGTTTCCTGACCAGGTATTTTTTTTGTTCGCGGCTCTCTCTGCGGAGATCATGACAAAAGCGTGACCTGTTCTGTGACTCAAATCAATTTTGAAGAAAAAGAGTAGAAATGGAGAGCCCCGCGCAAGCTTTTCGGCCTGGCGGGGCTGGATTTTCCTCGAAAGCCTACGAAAAATCGGCTCAGACCCCCCGATCGATCTCCGAAAGTCCCTTTTCGGCTGATTCTTCTCCGATCGTCAGCGTGCCATAGCGGCGATGCCAGTTGCGGGCACCAAACGGCAGCGAGCAGAGATAGAGAAGCACGCTCACCACGAGCACTTCCCAGGTGAAGCTCATCAGCAACGCGACATAGAGCACGACGCAGAGAATCATCGGCAGCACGAAATCCCGGCGGATGTGGCTCGTCTCAGACTTGCCGGACCAGACGGGCAGGCGGCTCACGAGCAGATAGGCGATGACGATCGTGTAGGCCGTGCTGGCATAGGCAAAGGCGCCGACCGGTGCCACGCCGAGAAAGCCGAGATAGACAGGCAGGAGGACGAGGGCAGCCCCAGCAGGCGCCGGCACGCCGACGAAAAACTCCGACTGCCAGGGCGCCTTGGTCTCGCGCTCGTCCATCACGTTGAAGCGCGCAAGGCGAAGTCCGGCGGCGATGGCGTAGATGAGAGCGGCGATCCAACCGAGCGAGCGGGCCTGGTCGAGCACGAAGACATAAAGGACGAGAGCAGGCGCGACGCCGAAATTGATGATGTCGGCAAGCGAATCCATCTGGGCGCCGAACTTCGACGTCGCCTTCATCATGCGCGCGATGCGCCCGTCGATGCCGTCGAGAAAGGCCGCGGCCAGAACCATGGCGACCGCGAGTTCATAACGGTTCTCGAAGGCGAGGCGAACGCCGGTCAGGCCGGCGCAGATGGCAAGCACCGTGATCAGGTTCGGAATGATCAGCCGAAGCGGGATTTCGCGAAGCCGCGGCCCGCGCGCACTCGTATCGGTGCCGGATGCGGGTCGGGTCTCGGTCGTCGGGTTCGGGGCTTCCATCGACACTCTTCCTTAGCTGCGGCGACTGATCGTCGGCCCCTTGGTCGAGCCGAATTCGGCGATAACAGTCTCACCGGCAATAGCGGTCTGGCCGAGCGATACGCGGGGCTCGAAACCGGCGGGCAGGAACACGTCGAGACGCGAGCCGAAGCGGATGAGACCGAAACGCTCGCCGGCATCCAGCGGCTCGTTCGGGTTGGTCCAGCAGATGATCCGGCGGGCGACGAGGCCGGCGATCTGCACGACACCGATCTGGCCGTGTCTGCTCTCGATGATGAGGCCATTGCGTTCGTTGTCGATACTGGCCTTGTCCAGTTCAGCGTTGAGGAACTGGCCTTCCTTGTAGGCGATCGTCGTCACGCGGCCGCGAACCGGCGCGCGGTTCACATGGCAGTTGAAGACGTTCATGAAGACGGTGATGCGCAGCATCGGCTCATGGCCGAGATTGAGTTCTTCCGGCGGTATCGACATTTGCACCGAGGACACGCGGCCGTCGGCCGGGCTGATCACGAGATCGTCGTCCTGCGGCGTAACGCGCTCGGGATCACGGAAGAAATAGGCGCACCACAGCGTGAGCACCATTCCGACCCAGAAAAGCGGGTCCCAGATCCAGCCGAGCACCAGCGAAGCAACGAAGAAGGCCGCGACGAAAGGATAGCCTTCCTTGTGCACGGGAACGATCGTCTTGCGGATGGTTTCGAACAGGTCCATTTGGGTCCTCGGTCTTTGGAATGTTTCGCCCGTGACTACCTTGAAAGCCGGACATGGGCAATGCCGACGGTCAAATCAAGCCGGCTTAAAGCACTTGTGACAATTCCCGTTTGGCCCAAAAAAAGATCAGCTCGTTTCCTTCCGTCGAGATTTTGTAAATAACTCCACCCTAAAAAAGGGGGATTAGATTTAAAGGGGATCCGGATTGGCACCTTCATGGCCGGCCCGGAAGAGGACCGCCATTGCAGCTCGCCAGAATACCAGTAACAGACAAAGACACGGCTCAGCTTGCAACCATTGCTTGGTACTCGGCCGGAAATCTGCCCCCGCCTTCCGCGATCGCCTCGCTCGCACCCGCCATTGTCCGGACGCCGGATGCCTTGCAGGCCGTGTCCATCTGCTTCCTCGATGCGGCGAGCCGAAATGCTATCGACGTCCTGCGTCTTATGAGGGCATCATGTGGTGACACAACCTATATGGTCGCCGTGCCAGAAGCTGTAGGGGTGGAGTTTCAGGCCGAACTGTTCGAGGCGGGCGCCGACGACCTGCTCTTGGAGGAGGGGACCCATCACCTGCTGCGCTGTCTTCTGCGTGCCAAGCGTCATCTCACTCTGGTCCAGAGCTACGAGCAGCAGCGCGAAGTCCTGCAGGCCCGACTGGACACCTGGCAGGACGGCCTCGATCACCTGCCCACGCCGATCTATCTCAAGGACGTCGGCGGCCGCTATCTCGGTTGCAACACGGCTTTCAGCCAGTTCGTCGGCGCCGAGCACGATCGCGTAATCGGGCAGACGCTCTCCGCTTTTCTGCCCGAGGACGTTGCAGAGGTGCACCGGCAATCCGATCTCGAAGTCATGCTAACAGGTGGTGTGATCCGCGTTGAAACGGATGTCTGCATGCCTGAAACCGGCATGCGGCACATCATGTTGCACAAGGCTTGCGTGGCCTCCCGAGACGGAGGCTTGCGCGGTCTTGCTGGATTGGTGCTCGACATCACCGAACGCAAGGAGCTTGAGGCCCGCCTGACAGCCGCCGCGGAGCGCGATCCTCTCACCAATGCCTATAACCGGCGCAAGTTTTTCCAGGTCGCGGCATCGGCGACGGAACAGGCCATCGAGCCCGACGCCCGCTTTGCCGTCGCGGTCATCGACGTCGATCAGTTCAAGTCGATCAATGACGAATTGGGACATGGCGAGGGGGATGTGACCCTGTGCTCGATCGTCGACACGCTGCGCACCCATGAGGAAGAGGGCGTGTTGGTGGCAAGGGCCGGCGGCGAGGAATTCTTCGCCTTCTTCTCCGGCGAAAACGCACGGCACGCCGCGGAAATCCTCGAACGCATGCGCAGCGATATCGCCCGCTATTGCCAGGTCTCCACTGGTGTCGGGGCGGCCGGTACGATCAGCATCGGTCTTGCCGACTTCGATCCCCGTGAGGAAAGCATCGATCACGCCCTTCGTCGTGCAGACCTGGCACTCTACCGTGCGAAACGCGATGGGCGAAACAGGCTTTACGAGGCGGACTAGAGCCCGCCTCGGTCTGATCAGATCGCCGGCGGACGACGCACGACAACGCCGAGCTCATCGCTCTCGCGCACCTGCCGCAGCTTTTCTTCTGCCTGGGTGGCTTCCCGCTGGCGGTTCCACATCGAGGCGTACAGGCCATTTTGCTCCAGGAGATCGGCATGGCTGCCGCGCTCGGCAATTTCCCCACCCTTCAAGACGATGATCTCGTCGGCCCCGACCACGGTCGAAAGACGGTGGGCAATGACGAGTGTCGTGCGGTTCTTCGAGACGATATCAAGTGCCGACTGGATCTCGTGTTCGGTCGTCGTGTCGAGAGCAGACGTCGCCTCGTCGAGAATGAGGATCGGCGGGGCCTTCAGCACGGTGCGAGCGATGGCGACGCGCTGTTTTTCGCCGCCGGATAGCTTCAGGCCGCGTTCGCCCACCTTGGTCTCGAAGCCCTCGGGCAAGTCTTTGATGAAGTTCGAGATCTGCGCAATTTCTGCCGCCTGGACGATGTCGTCTTCTGCAGCACCCGGTCGGCCATAGCGGATGTTGTAGGCGATCGTGTCGTTGAACAGCACTGTATCCTGCGGGACCATGCCGATCGCGGCTCGGAGCGACTTCTGCGTGATGTCGCGCACGTCCTGACCATCGATGGTGATCGAGCCCTTCTGCACATCGTAGAAGCGATAGAGCAGGCGGGAAATGGTAGACTTGCCCGCCCCCGATGGACCGACGACGGCGACCGTCTTGCCAGCCGGCACTTCGAAGGACACGCCCTTGAGGATCGGCCGTTCGGGATCGTAGTGGAAATGCACGTCCATGAAGGCAATGGCGCCCTGCGCGATGACCAGTGGCTTGGCATCGGGCCTGTCCACGACTTCGGCCTCGACTTCCAGCAGATCGAACATCTGCTCGATATCGGTCAAGCCCTGGCGGATTTCGCGGTAGACGAAGCCGATGAAGTTGAGCGGGATCGACAGCTGCATCAGCATGGCGTTGACGAAGACGAAATCGCCGATCGTTTGCTCGCCGCGCTGCACGGCAAGCGCCGACATAACCATGATGATTGCCGTGCCAATGCCGAAGATCAGGCCCTGGCCGAAGTTGAGCCAGCCGAGCGAGGTCCAGACCTGCGTCGCCGACTTTTCGTACTTCGCCATGGAGGCATCGAAGCGCTTCGCTTCCATCTCCTCGTTGCCGAAATACTTGACCGTCTCGAAGTTGAGGAGCGAGTCGATCGCCTTCGTGTTGGCATCCGTGTCGCTGTCGTTCATCGCGCGACGGATGCCGATGCGCCAGTCGGAGGCCCGGATGGTGAACCAGATATAGGCCCAGACGGTGAAGGCGGTAACGCCGAGATAGGAGAAGCCGTAGGTCCACCAGAAGATCGCGGCCGTCAGGATGAATTCGATGAGCGTCGGGATCGAGTTGAGGATCGTGAAGCGCACAATCGTCTCGATACCCTTGGTGCCGCGCTCGATGATGCGCGAAAGGCCGCCTGTCTTGCGCTCCAGGTGGAAGCGCAGCGACAGCTGGTGCATATGTACGAAAGTCTTGAAGGCGAGCTGGCGCACAGCATGCTGACCGACGCTGGCAAACAATGCATCGCGCAGCTGGTTGAGGCCGACCTGCAGGATCCGGGTGAGATTGTAGAAGATGACAAGCGCTACGGCGCCCAGAAGGAAGGTCGGCAGAAGCCCCACCATGTCGATGCGGCCGTCCAGCGCGTCGGTGGCCCATTTGAAGAAATAGGGAACGAGGATGAGGACGAATTTCGAGATGAGCAGGAAAACGGTCGCCCAGACTACCCGCATCTTGAGATCGAGCCGGTCCGCCGGCCACATATAGGGCCAGAGGTTGACGAGCGTCTGCATGGGGTTGCCGTCGTCGGCCGATACCGTCTTCTTCTTCGCCTCAGCCATCCCCGACCCTCTCGATTGCCTGCAGATCAAAAAGCGGCGACCCTTTTGGGATCGCCGCCGTCACTCACTTAGGTTTGCGCTTTCGCGAATACAATAACAGAACTGTGAAAGCTCAGTTCACCGGCTCGCCGCGCAGCCGCTTGCGATGGAGCTCTTCGGAATTGGGAAGGGCTTCCTGTGGTACGGTGAAGATCTGGCCCGGTTCGATGCGGTCCGGATTGTTGATCGTGGATTCATTCGCCAGATAGATCGTGGTGTAACGCACGCCCTGGCCATAGACACGACGCGAGATCTGCCAGAGCGTATCGCCCCGACGAATGATCACGCTGTTGTCGCTCGGCGCAAGCGGCGCCTGCTGGATCGTCTTCGGCTCGGACGAATCGGAAGCGGTGGGCGCGGTGGTCCCGGCCTCCGTCGAGACGGCGGCCGACTGAGAAACCGTGACCGGTGTCTGCTCCGCCAGCAGGTCGCGGATCAGCGCGACCAGCTTCGGCAGAGCAGTGCCCAGTGCGTCCACGTCGCCGGTCGGAACCGCCTGAAGCAGAGCCAGAGCTTCCTTCGCCTTCGCCGACTGGGCATTGACGGATGCCGCGAACTCCGGAGCCGTGTTTGCGTCTGCGCGGAACCCTGTGATCGACTGCAAACCGATTTCCGTCGCCGATCGGGCAGCAGCCGCCTGTTCGAGCGCCGGCTTCTGGCCATTGGCGAAGAGATTCTCGAGGATGGTCATCGCCTTGGTGAGCGAGATCCGCAGACGTTCGAACTCGACCTGATCCGGGCTTGCCGAGGTCGAGGCTGCGGGGTTGGGGGTCTGGGCGACGACGGAAACCTGCTCGCCTGCAGGACGCTCGAACGGAACCGAGGCGCGCACGACGACCTTGCCGGTCGCATCGAGCAGTTCGACTTCGACGATGTGGCTGCCGACATCGAGCTTCATTTGCCCTTCGATGACGAAATTGCCGCCGGCATCGCTGGCGGCTTCTCCGATCAGGGCCTTGTCGGCATAACCGCGAACAGTCGCACCGGCTGGTGCCTTGCCGGCGACAAAGATACGATCACCCTCGAGTTCGACGGCTGTGACCTGAACTTCGGTCGCGCCGGGCAGGGTGGGTTGAGTGTCGGTCGACGGCTGGTTTGCAGGCGCTGCAGCCGTCTCAGTACTGCCCGGGAGGGTCGGCGCCGAACCCGCGAGTTCGCTGGCTGCTGCCGGCAGTTCGGGCAGGGTGACGCTTCCGGCAGGCGCTGTGGGGCGTGCCACGCTATCCGTGGTCGCAGCGGCCGTCTGGGTGCCGGCAGTCTCGGAACCAGGAAGCGTGATCATGCGGCTCGCTTCGCCCGGCTTCGACACCATGGCGAGCAATTCGCCCTTGCCACCTTCGGGCACCGAGATCGTCGCGACCTCTTCCGACGTCACGACCTTGCCGTCCGGCGCCGTGGCGCGGATCTGCAGGGAGTGGTCGCCGGGTGCCAGGGGTTGATCGAGCACGGCTGCGAAGTCGCCGGTGGCATCGACCGTCTGCGATGAGATGACCTGACCGCCATTGAGGATTTCGACCTTGGCACCGGCGACGGCATTGCCGGCGATGACGGTCGAACCATCCGGCTCGACACGCAGCACGTCGAAGCGCGGGGTCGCCGGGTCGGCGACTTCCGCAACCGGGGCAGGTGTGCCCGGATTGCCGAGCAGTGCGTCCTTGATCGAGGCGACCATGTCGGCGGCCTGTGCCGGATCGGTTGGCAATTGCTGAAGAAGGGCAAGTGCGCGGGCCGCATCGGCCTGCACCGCCTTGATGCCGTCGGCCAGTGTGGCATCCAGTCCTTCTGGGATCTCGATCGACGCCAAAGCCTGGACCGCACCCTGCGCCAGCGTGCGTGCTGCGGTATAGGCTTCGATGCCGGGCGTGCGGCCATCGGCGAAGAGCGCGGAAACGCCATCGATCGCCTTCACGGCCTCGGCCTTCAGTCTGTCCATCTTCTGGCTTGCGGCGCTCGCCACGTCGGCCACGGCAGCTTCTGCTGTGGCGGCAGCCTGCTCGGCGGCCGATGTCGCTGCGTCGGCCCCTGCATTGACTGTCGGCGCGTCGGATGTCGGCGCATTGAGGCGCGGCATGATGACGAACACCATCAGCAGGCTGACAATGGCCAATACGAGCAACACCACCCAGAGGGCACGGTTCTTCATGTCTCAAGTCTCCCGGCGGAACAGCCGCCATATCCCTTGGAATTGCTAGCCTTAACCGCTTGTTTCGACAAGCGTCACGACCCTATTCCGGCCGGTCGGCCTCCGCTTTTCAGCCAATTTTGTTGACCTTGCGCGGATGAGCCTGTTTTTTGCCCCCTATGAGCGAACAAAAATCCCCGATTCGATCCGTCTGCGTCTATTGCGGCTCCCAGCCCGGACGCGATCCCGCCTTCATGGAATCTGGCCGGCTATTCGGCCGTGCGTTGGCAGAAAACAATCTCCGCCTCGTCTATGGCGGTGGCACCAAGGGCATCATGGGTGCGGTCGCAGCTGGCGTTTTGTCCGCCGGCGGCCATGTGACAGGCATCATACCCGAGTTCCTCGTCGACATGGAAGCGACGCGTCATTCGCTCGGCCAGTTGAACGAACTGATCATCACCAAGGACATGCACGAGCGCAAGCACGCCATGTTCGAGCGCTCTGACGCTTTCGTGACCCTTCCGGGAGGCATTGGTACACTGGAGGAGATCGTCGAGATCATGACCTGGGGCCAGCTCGGCCGTCACGCCAAGCCGATGGTCTTTGCCAATGTAAATGATTTCTGGAAGCCGATGCTGGAACTGATCGACCACATGTCGGCATCGGGCTTCATCCACACGGCCCATCTCGTGCGGCCTTTGGTCATCGACCGGATCGAAGATATCGTGCCGGCCATCGAGCAGCGCTGGGCCGAGACCGAAGCGCCCGAAGGCGACCCGGAAACCATTTCCAAGCTTTGAGGCGGAAGGTCAGCGCTGCCGAAGCATCGGCAGCGTATAGATCACGAGGGCTGCCCAGATCAGCGGGAAGGCAACCGCCTTGGCCATGCTGAAGGGTTCGTGAAAGACGAAGACGGCAGTAATGAAGATCATCGATGGCGCGATGTACTGCATGATCCCGATCGTCGAAAGCCGGAGAAGCTTGGCGCCGTTGGCATAAAGGATCAGCGGCACCGCCGTCACCAGCCCCGCCGAGGCCAGCAGAATGGTATCCGTCATGTTGCCCATCAGGAAATGCCCGCCGCCCTGCAGGTTGAGATAGACCAGATAGCCGAGCGCGATCGGTGACAGCAGCAGCACTTCCAGCAGGAAGCCCTGGTTCGGCCCGATCGGCAATGTCTTGCGGAAGAAGGCATAAAAGCCCCAGGAGAAGGTGAGCGCCAGCGCCACCACCGGCAGCCGACCTGCTTCCACCGTCAGGATTATCACGGCGACGACGACGAGCGCCAAGGCTGCGATCTGTGTCCGCTTCAGCTTTTCCTTCAGCAGGACCGCGCCCATCAGGATCGAAAAAAGCGGGTTGATGAAATAGCCGAGCGCCGTGTCCAGCGCGTGGCCTGCTCCGATCGCCCAGACATAAATGCCCCAGTTGACGCTGATCAGCGTCGCGGTCACGGCGGCCATGCCAAGCATGCGCGGATTGCGCATCGCCGCCTTCAACTCGTCCGTCCGCCTGAGGATGATCAACAAGAGCCCGGCGACCGGAATCGACCACAGGATGCGGTGCGCGATCACCTCGGCCGGCGAGATATGCGCCAGCGCCTTCATATAGATCGGCAGGAAGCCCCACAGGAGATAGGCAGAGAGCGCAAAGAGAAAGCCGTTCAGGCTGTCCTTGTTCTCGGCGGGGACGGAGGCGTCGGCCATGGTGTTTCCTGAATTTGTTATGCTTTGGAAACGGGAATACGCCCGCAGGGTTGCAGGCACCAATTCATTTCGGTGAAGCATCGTTCACCGGGCGCGATCAATGGCGTGCAACTGACCTGCTTCGCTAGCTCCAGCTTGTTCATCCGCTTTTGGCCGACCGCAATCATGCAAGCGTCTGAAGCGGCGGGTCGAGGTCCGGGTGAGCAGGCGGAAGCGCAGGCTCGAATCCGCGTTTCAGGAAACGCGCCCGTGCTTGGCAAGGAAGTCGAGCATCACGCGGATGCGGGCCGGCAGATGGCCGCCCTGTCCGACATAGACGGCATGGAAGGGTTCGTCGAGCCGGGTGCGTGGGTCATCGAGCATCGTCACCAGCCGCCCGGCCTTCAGGTCCTCGGCCACGGTGAACCGGGCAAGCTGCACGAGGCCGGCTCCGCCGATGGCGAAATGGCGGAGCGCTTCGCCGTCGCTCGCACTCACCCTGCCGACCACCGGCACCTGGGCAATCGTCTCGCCCTCCGGCGCCGACCACTCCCTGAGAGCCCGGACGTAACCGAAGCCGAGCCGGCTGTGCTTCTCAAGATCGGATGCCGTTTTCGGAATGCCATGGCGTGCCAGATAGGCGGGCGATGCGACGATCACCAGCGGTGTATCGCCGAGCTTGCGGGCCACGAGGCCGGAATCGCGCATGGCGCCCGCCCGGATGGCGATATCCGCCCGCTCTGCGAGCAGGTCGACGACCAGGTCCGTCTGGACGACTTCGACAGAAATGCCGGGATAGGTTTCCAGGAAGTCCGCCAGCAGAGGTGCCAGCACATGGGTGCCATAGGCGGCGCTGGTATTGATGCGGATCAGGCCGCGCGGATCGTCGAGATTGGCCGCACTTCGCTCGGCCTCCTCCATGTCAGCGAGGATGCGAACCGATCGCTCGTAGAAGGTTCGACCCTCGGGCGTCAGAAGCAGCTTTCGCGTGGTGCGATTGACCAATCGCGTCCCGAGCCGCGCCTCCAGCCGCGCGACCAGTTTGCTGACGGCAGACGGCGTCATGCGCAGGAACCGTGCGGCGACGGAAAATCCGCCCTGTTCGACCACCTGCACGAACACTTCCATTTCGCCGGAACGGTTGATGTCCTGCCTCGACATTGTGAATTCATTTCATGAATGTTGTGCTTCATGGCAGACTATTTCATCAGGCATGGGCTGTCTATCTGAGGTGCATCCAAGTCAACAGGAACGCACTTCCATGCCTCTCGCTCTCTATGCCTTAACGGTCGGTGCCTTCGGCATCGGCGTCACAGAATTTGTCATCATGGGTCTGCTCATCGATGTCAGCGGCGATCTCGGTGTTTCCATCGCGGCGGCCGGGCTGCTCATTTCCGGTTATGCGCTCGGCGTCGTCTTCGGCGCACCGATCCTGACAGCTCTGTCCAGCCGCTGGCCGCGCAAGACCGTGTTGACCGCGCTGATGGTGATCTTCACCATCGGCAACATCGCCTGTGCATTGGCACCCAATTACGAGACCCTGATGGCGGCCCGGCTGCTTGCCGCTCTGTCGCATGGCACCTTCTTCGGCGTCGGCTCCGTCGTCGCGACGGGCCTCGTGGCGCCCGAACGCCGCGCATCCGCGATCGCCATCATGTTCACCGGTCTGACTGTTGCCAATATCGCGGGCGTTCCCTTCGGGACCTGGCTCGGCCAGGAATATGGATGGCGCACCACATTCTGGGCCGTTGCCGTGGTGGGTATCGCGGCACTCGCCGTGCTTGCGATCTTCCTGCCCCGTGATGACAGCGAACCGGAGCCACAGAACTGGCGTTCGGATCTTGCCACCATGGGCCGCCCGCAGGTCCTGGCAGGTCTCGCGATCACCGTGCTCGGCTATGCCGGCGTCTTCACGGTCTTCACCTACATCGCGCCTCTGCTGACACAAGTGACGGGATTTTCCGATGCCGCCGTATCGCCGATCCTCCTCGTCTTCGGTGGCGGCCTGATCATCGGCAACCTCGTCGGCGGCAGGCTGGCGGACCGCAATCTCGACCGATCCATCTTGCTGACGCTGCTCGCCCTGAGCCTCTCGCTCCTGGTCATGGCGTTCGTCCTGCCGGAAAAGGGCTGGATGGTCGCCATGGTCGGCCTGGTCGGTGCTGCGGGATTTGCCACGGTCGCACCGCTTCAAATGCGGGTGCTCGAAAAGGCGCAAGGGGCAGGGCAGGCGCTTGCCTCCAGTTTCAACATCGCCGCCTTCAATCTCGGCAATGCCATCGGCGCCTGGGGCGGCGGTCTGGCCATCGACCATGGCCCGGGCCTGTCCGCCCTGCCACTGGTGGCCGCTGCATTCCCGATCGCAGCCCTGGTCCTGTTTTTCGCAGCCAAGCGATATGAACACAGCGGTCAAAGCCGCGACCGGATCGCAGCCTGACCGGGAAGACGTCACTCTGCCGCGATCTGGCCCGCCAGTTCGCGGTTTTTCATCAGCTTGTAGACGATCGAATCCATCAGGGCCTGGAAGGAGGCGTCGATGATGTTTTCGGAGACGCCGACCGTCCACCAGCGGGCGCCGGTCGCGTCGGTGGATTCGATCAACACGCGGGTAATGGCCTCAGTGCCTCCATTGAGGATGCGCACCTTGTAGTCCGCCAGTTCCAGGTCGAGGATTTCGGACTGATACTTGCCGAGATCCTTGCGCAGCGCGATGTCGAGCGCATTGACAGGCCCGTCGCCTTCGGCAACCGACATCACGGTCTCGCCGTCGACCAGCACCCGCACGACGGCTTCTGAGACGGTCTTCAGCCGGCCATGGCTGTCGAAACGCCGTTCGACCATCACCCGAAAACTTTCGACCGCGAAGAAATCCGGCACGGTCCCGAGCGTCTTCAAGGCCAGCAGCTCGAAGCTCGCATCCGCACCCTCATAGGCATAACCGAGGGCTTCGCGCTCCTTGACGACCGAGATCAGCGTGTCGAGCTTCGGATCGTCCTTGGCAACCGTGATGCCGCGGCGCTTCAGCTCGTTGAGGAAGTTGGCCTTGCCGCCCTGATCGGAGACCATGACCTTGCGGAAATTGCCGACACTTTCCGGCTCCACATGTTCGTAGGTCTTCGGGTCCTTCAGAAGCGCCGAGGCGTGGATTCCGGCCTTGGTGGCAAAGGCCGAGCCGCCGACGTAAGGCGACTGGTGATTGGGCGAGCGGTTGAGCAGCTCGTCGAAGGCGCGCGACAGGCGCGTCAGGCCGACGAGCTTCTCCCGGTCGATCGCGGTCTCGAAGCGCGAGGAATACGTCTCCTTCAGACAGAGCGTCGGGATGATCGTGACGAGATCCGCATTGCCGCAGCGCTCGCCAATGCCGTTCAGCGTGCCCTGGATCTGCCGTACGCCGGCCTCGACGGCGGCGAGCGAATTGGCGACCGCCTGGCCGGTGTCGTTGTGTGCATGGATGCCGAGCGAGGAACCGGGGATGCCGGAGGCAATCACGGCCGATACGATGTCCCGGATTTCCGGCGGCTGCGTGCCACCATTGGTGTCGCAGAGCACGACCCAGCGCGCGCCGGCGTCGTAAGCTTCTTTCGCGCAGGCAATCGCATAGTCCGGATTGGCCTTGTAGCCGTCGAAGAAATGCTCGCAGTCGACCATCGAAAGCTTGCCCGCTTCGACCACGGCCTTGACGCTGTCACGGATGCTTTCGAGGTTTTCCTCGTTGGTGCAGCCGAGCGCGACCTTTACATGGTAGTCCCAACTTTTTGCCACGAGGCAGATCGCATCTGCCTTTGACTGGATGAGCTGGCTGAGGCCCGGATCGTTGGAGGCGGAAATTCCGGCGCGCTTGGTCATGCCGAAGGCGACGAAGCCGGCCTTTTGGGTACGCTTCTTGGAGAAGAACGTCGTATCCGTCGGGTTCGCGCCGGGATAACCGCCCTCGATGAAGTCGATGCCGAACTCGTCCAGCATCGCCGCGATCGCGATCTTGTCCTCGACCGAAAAATCAACGCCCGGCGTCTGCTGGCCGTCGCGCAGGGTCGTGTCGAACAGGGTGATCTTTTCGCGTGTCATGCTGTGGTCCTCAGGCAAACGCTTGTATTCGGGGCTTCACCCCCCTCTGTCACTACGTGACATCTCCCCCACAAGGGGGGAGAGTGGGGGCCGTCGCCGCTCTTCGTGCCAGAAACCGCCGCCATTAGCCTCACCATGTTTGAAATGGCGAAGCGAAGGTGTGGCATTGCCGCAATCCGCTCTCCCCCCTTGTGGGGGAGATGCCCGGCAGGGCAGAGGGGGGCGAGAGCCAGCGACATATCAATTCTTCCCCGCAAACCGATCCGTCGCCCGGATCAGCTGGTCGAGAATGCCAGGCTCGAGATAGGCGTGGCCAGCGCCCTCGATCAGATGAAAATCCGCCTTCGGCCAGGCCTTGTGCAGAGCCCACGCGTACTTCGCCGGGCAGGGCATGTCGTAGCGGCCGTGGATGATCACGCCGGGAATGTCCTTGAGCTTAGAGGCATCGCGCAACAGCTGCCCTTCCTCCAGCCAGCCGGCATGGACGAAGAAGTGGTTTTCGATGCGCGCAAAGGCCAAGGCGAATTCCGGGTCGTAGAAGTGGTCGGAATAGTCAGGGTTGGGCAGAAGCGTGATCGTTTCGCCTTCCCAGGTGCTCCAGGCGACGGCGCAGCGCAGCTGCTCTTCGCGATCGGTGCCCGTAAGGCGCCGGCGATAGGCAGCCATCATCTCGTGACGCTCTCCTTCCGGGATCGGGGCTATGAACCGTTCCCACTTGTCCGGGAACATCTCGGAGACACCGAACTGGTAGTACCAGTCGAGTTCGGCCCTGGTCAGCGTGTAGATGCCGCGCAGCACGAGCTCCGAGACGCGCTCGGGATGGGTTTCCGCATAGGCTAGCGCCAGCGTCGAGCCCCAGGATCCGCCGAAGACGAGCCACTGCTCGACGCCCATCAGTTCGCGCAGCCGCTCGATATCGGCGACGAGATGCCAGGTGGTGTTGGCCTCGATCGAGGCATGCGGTGTGGACTTGCCGCAGCCGCGCTGGTCGAACAGGATCACATCGTAAAGCGCGGGATCGAACAGACGTCGCTGCGTCGGGCTGATGGCCCCACCCGGACCGCCATGCAGGAAAACGGCCGGCTTTGCACCCCGGGTGCCGAAACGCTCCCAATAGACCTGATGTCCATCGCCGACATCGAGCATGCCGGTCTCGAAGGGTTCGATTTCGGGGTAGAAGCCACGCAATTCAGTCGTCATGTCAAATGTCCTTCTTCGGTGGCCAGGCCACCGTATCATGATCGGGATGCTGCCGGGATGTGGCGGCGATCCCGGCATTGCCCGCCGGAAGGTCAGACCGGTCCGTCGGGTTTTCGGGAAGGGAAAAGAGTTTGTCGAACCAGGAGATGCGGCTCTCGACGCCGTCCTGCGAGACGGGTTCGGCGAGCTCCGGCTGGTCGAGACTGCCGATCGTCACGCTGATATAGGGCGAGCCCTTGCTGCGGAAGAAGAGCGGCGTGCCGCAGTCCTTGCAGAAGCCGCGCCCGCACGGGTCTGATGATTGGAACCAGCTGGGCTCACCGCGCATCAGCAGGAAATCCTCCTGCCGGGAGCCGGCAAGCGCCATGAAGAAGTTGCCACTGGCCTTCTGGCACATGCGGCAGTGGCAGATATGCGGATAGCCGAGTTCGCCTGCGATCTTGTAACGGATCGTGCCGCACTGGCAGCCGCCGGAATGCACCTGACGGGTCATTGTTCATCCTCCGGTGGCCAAATGGGCGTGTCGTGGTCGGGATGCTGAAAGCTCTCGATCGAGGCGAAGAAGGCTTCGTATTCTGGGCTGGTATAGACGGGTTTTTCGAACAGTTGATCGATCCACGGCAAGCGTTGGTGATGGTTCACCTGGATCTGCGGCTCGAAATGCTCTGGATGGTCGAAGGCGCCGATCGCCAGCTCCACCCCGCCAGGATGCTGATAGGTGAGCGGCGTGCCACATTTGGCACAGAAACCGCGCTTCACCTTGGCTGAGGAGCGGAACAGCATCGGCTGGCCGCGCGTCCAGGTCAGATGCGCCTGATCGGCGGTGACGAAGGCGCCGAAGAAAGAGCCGAACTGCTTCTGGCACATCCGGCAATGGCAGATCGACGGCCGCCCAAGCTTCGACGCCTGGAACCGGATCGCGCCGCATTGACAGCCACCACTATGGATCTCGTTCATCTCTTCGTCCTCATCGCATCGTCATGAAAATTGTGACACCGATAATGACAACGGTAATCAGCACACCCTTGGCGATTAGGCCGTAGAGGAGCCATTTCGGCATCTTGGTATTGGGGTTGGGTCATGGGGTGGAGCCCCCGAGGGTGGGGTTACCCCCCTCTGTCCTGCCGGACATCTCCCCCACACGGGGGGAGAGCGGGACCCCGCCGACCTCACCTCTGAAGTTCAAGGGCTTAGAGTTGGAGTGCCACAAGGCGAGCGGCTCCACTCTCCCCCCTTGTGGGGGAGATGTCACGAAGTGACAGAGGGGGGTACTGCGTACCGCAGCCAACACCGCAATCATCACAACCAATCCTTGCCCACAACGATCACAATATGCTGGCACACCGCATCGAGATCCCGCAAAACGTCGTCGTTCCAGAACCGCAGCACTGTCCAACCGTCCTTCTCAAGCCGTCGGGTCCTCGCTACATCATAGGCGAGATCGGCATCATTGCCGTGCTGCGAGCCATCCACCTCGACAATCAGCTTGTGATCCGGGCAGGCGAAGTCGACGATGAATCCGGCCACAGGAACCTGGCGGCGAAAGCCGAGTCCCATCAGGCGGTGCGCCCGCAGGCAGCCCCACAGCCTGCGCTCGGCATCGGTCATCTCTTTGCGCATGCGTTTCGCATTGGCGCGGCGTTTCGGCGGGACGGGTGTATGCGGCATGGCGGCTTCCATCACCGGTTTTATCCGATGGGAAGACTGTCTTTGGTTGTGTGTTATGGCAAGTGGGGTGTTGAGCGTTGTGCGTGGAGTACCCCCCTCTGTCCTGCCGGACATCTCCCCCACAAGGGGGGAGAGCGGGAACCCGTTGACCCTGCTGGCTGCATCAACGTTACCGGAAGCTGGATGTCGCAACGCAAGCGTCCCCACTCTCCCCCCTTGTGGGGGAGATGTCACGAAGTGACAGAGGGGGGTAATCAGCATCGCAGCCAACACCATCCTACCGCCTGACCTCCCACGTCGTCACCCGCTCCCCCGTCTCCTTGTCCTTGCCGTCCTTCAGCTGGATGCCCTTTTCGGCAAGTTCGTCGCGGATGCGGTCAGCCTCGGCGAAATTCTTGGCTTTGAGCATTTCGAGCCTGAGGTCGACAAGCGCCTGGACGGCGGCGGAGAGGTCGTCGCTGACGGCCGAATTAGAGTCTTCGAATTGCTCCCATTGCTGCATTCCGTCGAAAGTCACCAAGCCAACCAGCGAAAGGTTGGCGTAAAGCGAATGCCCATCTTCGATGTTCTTGCTCCTCGCAAGGCGATGTAACTCGGCGATGGCGGCGCCAACGCTCAGATCGTTGGAAAGGGCGCTGACGAAAGCATCGCTTGGTTTGAGTTGCTCGTAGTAGGTGCGATTTCCCTCCTGCCAGGAGAGGGCCTTAGTAGACATGTCTTCCTTCCAATTCGAAAGGGTCGCCTCCGCCTCCTCCAGTCGCTTCACCGAAAAGTCGATCGGCTCGCGGTAATGCGTCATCAGCATCGCAAGCCTGAGCACTTCGCCCGGCCAAATCCGACCGCCGAATTTCTCCGTTGCCAGCAACTCGTTGATCGTGACGAAATTGCCCTCCGACTTCGACATCTTGCGGCCCTCGACCTGCAGGAAGCCGTTATGCATCCAGACGGTGGCCATCAGGTCGTTGTCGAAGGCGCAGCAGGATTGCGCGATCTCGTTCTCGTGGTGCGGGAAGATCAGGTCCAGCCCACCGCCATGGATGTCGAACTGGTGCGGCTTGGCTTTCGCCTTGGGGGACAAGCGATCCTTGATCTCTTCCCACAGATAACGGTCGGCCATGGCGGAGCATTCGATATGCCAGCCGGGACGCCCATAGATCGGCGTGGTTGTCTTCTCGAAGGTGAAGCTCGCCGGCCAGCCGGGTTCGGTGTCGGCAGACTGCTTCCACAGCACGAAATCGGCCGGGTTCATCTTGTGGTTCTCGACAGCCACACGCGCGCCGGCCTGTTGATCCTCGAGCTTGCGCTTCGACAGCATGCCGTAATCCGCCATCGAGGCGGTCGAGAACAGCACTTCGTGTCCTTCGGAGCCTACAGCGACATAGGCGTGCCCCATGTCGAGCAGCCGCTGAATGATCACGATCATCTGGGCAATGTTGTCGGTGGCGCGAGGCTCGACGGTCGGCTTCAGGCAGCCGAGCGAGGCCACGTCCTCGTGGAACTGGCTCTCGGTCTTGCCGGTAACGGCCCGGATCGCTTCGTTGAGGCTCATCGAACCATCGGCGATCTGGCTGCCGAAGTCGCGCAAGGCGCGTGCGTTGATCTTGTCGTCCACGTCGGTGATGTTGCGGACATAGGTAACCTTGTCCGCGCCATAGGTGTGGCGCAGCAGCCGGTAGAGCACGTCGAAGACGATGACAGGACGCGCATTGCCGATATGGGCGAAGTCATAGACAGTCGGTCCGCAGACATACAGGCGCACATTGTCCGGGTCGATCGGTTCGAAATCGACCTTGTCGCGTGTGAGCGTGTTGTAAACCTTGAGGCCGCCGGCCATGAGAAACTCCCAGAACGAATGGTACCCGGCTGGACCGGGTCGTTTGTCATCTGGGGCTATGCAGGAGACGAAAACGGCCTGGCCAGCGAAGCGCTAGCGAATAATGGTCCCGCAAATGATGCAGAGGCTCGTTTTCATGACGCGCTTTATGGCGCGGGCCGGGGATTTGGTCAAGGGTCCAGCGCCAGGAGGGGCCGTATCGAGACGAAGCAGGCTCATTTGGGCCGTCGCTTTGTGAGTTAAGGTTTTTTCAAGGTAACTACCCCAATTTTAGGGAGATTTCCCCACCCTCGGAGATGATCTTCGGCATGGACCAGACGCTGCATTTGCCCACCCTCATGGTTGTCCATGCGTTGATCACCCTGATCTCCACCGTGGTCACGATCTATATGTGGTTGCGCTATCGAGACAGTCGCGTGCTTCCATTGCTCGTGGCCGCTGGCCTTGCCGGCTGCGCGGCCATGCTCCTTCATGCAAACCGCGAAAGCTTGCCGCTCACTCTGTCATCCGGAGTGGGCCTCGGTCTCGGCATTCTCGCCGTCGGCCTCTACTGGCAGGCGGTCGTCGTCTTCGAAGGCGCGCGTCTATCAATTGCAAAGGGTTCCGTGGGTGCGCTCGCGTGGATCCTGCTCTGGTTCACACCGGTGCTGCAGAATTCAGTCGAAGCCCGGACTGCGACCTTGGCTCTACTCGTGGCCGGGTATTGTTTCCTGACGGCGCGTGAAACCCTGGTGCGCGCCAGGCACGAACCATTGCCCTCGCGATCGATTGCTGCAACCGCCAACGCCCTGCGCGGTCTGCTGTGGCTGGCGGCGGTGCCGCTCAGTGTATTCGTCGCCCCGCCCTATGCCGCGGATGGAAGCACGGCGCCTTGGTTCGCACTTGTCACGCTGGCGAATTCCATGCTGATCGTCCTCTCGCTGGTCTCTCTGCTGATCGTGGCCAAGGAACGCGACGAGTGGCGCTATCGTCTGGCCTCCGAGCGTGATCCCCTCACCAACCTCGCCAACCGCCGCACCTTCGTGACAGAGGCTAACGACATGCTTCACGAGGCCGAGGGCGGTGCGAGCCTGTTGCTTTTCGACATCGACCATTTCAAGTCGGTCAACGATACGCATGGTCATGCGGCCGGCGACGAGGTCCTGCTCGCCTTCTCGCGTGCCATTGATCAGCGCATGCCGAAGGGCTGGCTCTTCGCCCGGATCGGCGGCGAGGAATTCGCCTGCCTCATGCCGCGCATGAGCGCGCAACAGGCGGTCGCCGTCGCCGAAAACCTGCGCCTCGCCGTTGCCGACATGGTCATGCCGGGCTTGGGAGCCTTGGGGATCACGGTGAGCATCGGTGTCTGTGAATCGACGCAGCGGGGAACGGGGCTCGACACCCTTCTTGCCTGTGCAGATGCCGCCTTGTACCGGGCGAAGGCCGACGGTCGCAATTGTGTGCGGCTCTATGAACCCACCATCCTGCTGGCAGAGACCGGCCAGGCGCTCGCCCTTGCCGATCCGCAGCCGCGCCGCGGCCTGTCCCGCATCCGCCGGCGGACGGCGTAATCAGGCAGCCGTCCGCGGCAGGCGGACGAGGCCGAGCACCAGAGCGCAGCCGAGGATGATGACGCCGCCGCCGAAAAGCTGCAGCATCGTCAAGGGCTCGTCGAGCACCAGTGCCCCCACGAGCACCGCAACCACGGTCACCGCGAACTCGACGCTGATCGCCGCCGTCGCTCCGATGCTTTTGACCAGACTGAAATAGAGAACATAGGTGAGGGCGCTCATCAGCGCGGCTAGCGCCACGAGATAGAGATAATCCACGGCAACCGGTGTGCCGGGCACGGGCACGAACCAGAGAAGCGGCAGTGTCAGGATTCCACCGGCGATGAAGGAGCCGATGGTCACTTCCCATGGTCCGGTGCCGGAAAGATGCCGGCTGGCATAATTGCTGCCGAAGGCGGCGGAAAAGGTCGAGCCGATCATGGCAAAGCAGCCGAGCAGAAATGCACCGGTGACGGGCACTGCCGGGAAGCCGACCAGCATGACGATGCCGATCGTCCCGAGCACGAGGCCGAACACACGCGCCTGCGTGATGCGCTCGAGGCCCCAGAGTTGCGCGATCACCATGGAAAAGAGAGGGATAGACGCGACGAAAATCGCAGCCATGGCCGTTCCGATCAGTGGCGTCGCATAGGACAGGCCGATCAACTGCCCTGCCACCGTGGTTGCGCCGACGATGGTGAAGGGGAGCCAGCCTGCGCCGAAATCGAGCTTGCGCCGCATCATGCGCGCAATCGCATAGAGCAGGGCGCCCGCGATGAAGCAACGAAATGTCACCGCCCCGATCCAGCCGAAGGCATCGACCACATGCAGGAGGAGCAGGAAGGAAAGTCCCCAGGCCAGAGACAGGTAGGCATAGGCGGCAAAGTCTCTGGCATTCATGCGCATGTCTCGGATTGGGCGACCCTCGGGCCGCGGATGAGAACGCCGAATCGCTTACTCCGGCATCCGGTAGTCGACGATCTTGCCCTCTCGCACCACGTAGAGCTTGCCCGTTTCCGTCTGCTCCGGGCCGACGAGCGGCAGGAGTTTGGCGGCGACTTCCGATGGATGCGGCAGCGTGTCCGGATCTTCGCCCGGCATGGCCTGGGCGCGCATGGCGGTCCGGGTCGCGCCGGGATCGACCGAGAGGATGCGCAGCGGCAGCCGTTGGGTCTCGGCCGCCCAGGTCCGCGCCAGCGCCTCAACGGCGGCCTTGGAGGCGGAATAAGGCCCCCAGAAAGGGCGGCACTTGTGGGCGGCGCCCGATGACAGGATCAGCACGCGACCTTGATCGGATTTCACGAGCACCGGCTCAAGGGTGCGGATCAGGCGCCATGTGGCGGTGACGTTGATCGTCATCACCTTGTCGAAGACCTTGGCCTCGACATGGCCGATCGGCGAGATCACGCCGAGCACGCCGGCGTTCAGCACCGCGATGTCCAGTTTGCCCCAGCGCTCGAAGATATGGCCGCCGAGCTGGTCGATCGCTGCCATGTCCGAAAGGTCGAAGGGCACCAGCGTCGCCGAGCCGCCGACGGCCTTGATCGCATCGTCAAGATCTTCCAGACCACCGACGGTGCGGGCGCAGGCAATCACATGGGCGCCGGCCTTGGCCAGTTCGATCGCGGTGAAATAGCCGATGCCGCGCGAGGCGCCGGTGACGAGCGCAATCCGGCCCTTGAGGTCGATGGTCATGGAATTTCCTGTCGTATGCCTTGTGGTCTTGTCGCTCAGCCGTTGGCGGCGAGCATGCTTTCCTTGCGGCCCGGCTTTTCGCTTTCCTTGTCGACGAGACGCGTCGGATAGTCGCCGGTGAAGTAGTGGTCGGTGAATTGCGGGTTGGCCGGATCTCGCGGCTTACCACCGACCGCCTTGTAGAGGCCGTCGATTGACAGGAAGGCGAGGGAGTCGGCGCCGATGTATTTCGCCATCGCCTCGTCGCCTGCATACTGGTTGGCCAGCAGCTTGTCGCGGTCCGGCGTGTCGATCCCGTAGAAGTCGGGATGGTAGATCATCGGGCTGGCGACGCGAATATGCACTTCCTTCGCGCCTGCATCGCGGATCATCTGCACGATCTTCAGCGAGGTCGTGCCGCGCACGATGGAATCGTCCACGAGCACGACGCGCTTGCCTTCGATCATCGCGCGGTTGGCGGAATGCTTGAGCTTGACGCCAAAGGCGCGGATCTGCTGGGTCGGCTCGATGAAGGTACGGCCGACATAATGGTTGCGGATGATGCCGTATTCGAAGGGAATGCCGCTCTGCTGCGCATAGCCGAGGGCAGCAGGCGTGCCGCCATCCGGCACGGGCACGACAACATCAGCTTCAACAGGTGCTTCAAGCGCCAGGTTCATGCCGGCATTCTTGCGGGTGGTATAAACGTTGCGACCTGCGACGACCGAGTCTGGCCGGGCGAAGTAGACATATTCGAACAGGCAGACGCGTTCCGGCTGCGGCCGCGCCGGCATGCGGGACTCGATGGTCACGGAGCCATCGGCCTGCGTTTCGCAGATGATCACTTCGCCGTTCTTCACGTCGCGGACGAATTTCGCACCAATGATGTCGAGCGCACAGGTCTCCGAACAGAAGATCGGCTTGCCGTCGAGGTCACCCATGACCAGCGGCCGGATGCCGATCGGGTCGCGGGCGGCGATCAGCTTGGTGCGGGTGAGCGCGATCATCGCGTAGCCGCCTTCCATCTGGCGGATGGCGTCGATGAAGCGGTCAGTGGTCGAGGCATGGCGTGAGCGGGCGATGAGATGCAGCACGACTTCGGTATCCGAGGTCGACTGGCAGATGGCACCGGTGGCGATGATCTGGCGGCGGAGCGTCAGGCCGTTGGTGAAGTTGCCGTTGTGGGCGATCGCGATGCCGCCTTCCTCGAGTTCGGCGAACAACGGCTGCACGTTGCGCAGCGCCACTTCTCCTGTCGTCGAGTAGCGGGTATGGCCGATGGCCTGCGGACCGGGCAGCTTCGCCAGAGTGACGGGGTTGGTATAGTGGTCGCCAACAAGGCCCATATGCTTTTCGGTGTAGAACTGGCGCCCGTCGAAGGAGACGATACCGGCCGCTTCCTGGCCGCGATGCTGAAGGGCATGCAGGCCGAGCGCTGTCAGCGTGGCGGCATCCGGATGTCCGAGGATGCCGAAGACCCCGCATTCCTCATGATACTTGTCGTCATGGCTGCCATACACGACATAAGAAGGGCTGAACTGCTTCATGGCGAGGGCCTTTGCTCCGGGGACAGATGCAAGGATGCTGGGCTTCTAACGGCTAAGCCGCCGGTCTGTCCCGATCCGGCGGCATTGATATGGGTGACGGTTCGCGCGGCACCAAGGCCGCGCGATGAACAGTGTGTTCTTAAGGTGTCGCCGGCTGCGCCGGGGTTTGCTCGGACGGCGCCTGTTCAGCGGGAGCCTGCTCGGCAGGCGCATTGTCGCCAGTGGCGTCTGCCGCAGGTTCTTCGCGGCCAAGGATGCGCTCACGGATCTGCGGCTCGATATCCTCAGGCAGAACGGCTTCGAGCTTCTCGACCAGCGAGTCCAGGAAAGGCTTGGACTTCGAATTGTTGACCCAGTCGGGGCGCTGTCCGGCATCGATCAGCCAGTTCCAGAAGGCGACGGCGACGACGAGAAGCAGCAGGCCGCGCGCGGCGCCGAACAGGAAGCCGAGGGTTCGGTCGAGTGCGCCGATGCGGCTGTCGATGATGAAATCGGCAATGCGCGAGGTGATGAAGGAAATGACGATCAGCGCAATCAGGAAGATGATGCCGGCAGAACCCGCAAGCGCGATGCGCTCGTCGCTGGTGTAGTTCATCACATAGGGCACGAGCAGGGGATAAAGGTAATAGGCGGCCGCCACCGAGCCTGCCCAGCTCGCGATGGACAGCACTTCACGCGAAAAGCCGCGCACCATCGCCAGCACCGCTGAAAACAGGACGACGCCGATGACGATACCGTCGAAAATAGTGATGGGCATAAATACCAACTCCAGGGCCGCCGGCGAACCGGCATTGATGTCACCGCGAACCCGCCGGAACGCGTTGTCTCACGCGTCGGACCGGATCAACCGTCCTCCTGATCTGCGGGGGCTTTCAGCCGGGAACCGGCGATCCGCGCCACGAGATCGGGAAGGCTGTCCACTTCCCTCCATTTGCCCTTCGAACCCTTTGGCAGGTCCGGCGAGGCAGCCGGCAAGACCGCGGCGGAGAAACCAAGCTTTTCCGCCTCTTTCAGCCTCTGGGCCGTGTGGGCCACCGGCCTCACCGCCCCTGACAGGCTGACTTCGCCGAAATAGACGCAATCGGCCGGAAGGGCAAGACCGGCCAGTGATGAAACCAGAGCCGAAGCAATCGCCATGTCGGCTGCCGGTTCGCTGATCCGGTAGCCGCCGGCGACGTTCAGATAGACGTCATGCTGACCGAGCCTGACCCCGCAATGCGCCTCCAATACCGCCAAAATCATGGCGAGACGTGACGAATCCCAACCGACGACCGCGCGGCGCGGGGTGCCGAGCGAGGTAGCGGCCACCAGCGCCTGGACTTCAACGAGGATCGGTCGCGTGCCTTCCATGCCTGCAAAGACCGCAGCCCCCGGCGCCTTTTCATTGCGTTCACCGAGGAAAAGCTCGGAAGGGTTGGCGACCTCGCGCAGGCCTTTGTCCGACATTTCGAAGACGCCGATCTCGTCGGTCGGCCCGAACCGGTTCTTCACCGTGCGCAGGATGCGGTAGTGATGGCCGCGATCGCCCTCGAAATAGAGGACGGCATCGACCATGTGCTCGACGACACGAGGACCAGCGATCTGGCCTTCCTTGGTGACATGGCCGACCAGCACCATGGTGGCGCCCGTCTGCTTGGCATAGCGGATCATCGCCTGCACGCCGGTGCGCACCTGGGTGACGGTGCCCGGTGCACTGTCGGCAGTATCGCTCCACAGCGTCTGGATCGAATCGATGATGACCAGATCGGGCCGCTTGCCCTCGGAAATGGTGGCAAGGATGTCCTCGACATTGGTTTCCGCCGCAAGCAGTACGTCGGTATCGGCGGCTCCCAACCGCTGCGCCCGCAGCCTGACCTGCGCGACCGCCTCTTCGCCCGAGACATAGATGACGCGATGGCCGCGTCGCGACAGCGCAGCGGCCGCCTGCATCAGCAGCGTCGATTTGCCGATGCCGGGATCGCCGCCGATCAGAACGGCCGACCCGCGCACGAAGCCGCCGCCGGTCGCCCGGTCGAGTTCGCCCATGCCGGTCGGAATGCGCGGTGCCTCCTCGATCTCGCCGGAAAGCGCTGTGAGCGCGACGGCACGGCCCTTCTTCGGCGCCTTGCCGGGGCCGGAGCCGATCCCGCCCATCGGATCTTCCTCGACGATGGTGTTCCACTCGCCGCATCCATCGCATTTGCCCGCCCAGCGGGAATGGACGGTGCCGCAGTTCTGGCAGACGAATTGGGTTTTGGCTTTGGCCATGAATTACGTATCGCTTTCGGGGAAGTCTTCAGGGGAGATGTTTTGGCGGCCATGCATGACGCGTAGCACGGTGATCGCCTCATCAGAGATCGTGAAATAGATGCATCGGTTCTTGAAGGGAAAGGCCCTCAGTCCGGGGATGAATGATCGAGGAGCACCGGTGATACCCAGCTCGGCGATCCACTCCATCTTTCTGTTGATTTCGTGCAGAAGACGTTTAGCGGCGATGGGGTCGAATTCAAGGATGTAGTCATAATGCGCGCGAAGATCGCGGAGTGCCCTTTTGGTCAGCACCAGACGACGTGGTCCCATCCTCCCGTTCCTCCGGCATCCCCATGATGTAGGCCGTCAGTTCGTCTGCGCTGTCGAAACTCATGACACGCCCCGCCTCAACGTCATCGATCCCTTCCTGGATGAGCACGCGAAGGGTGGCTTCCTCCTGCTCTCGCAGAAGCGCGAGGCCTGCCGTGACCACCGCGTCAGCGCTCTCGTAGAGACCGGAATTCATCTGTTCCTCGACAAATTCAGCGTCCTGCTTGCTCAACTGAATGTTCGGCACGGTGGACTCCGCTCAGTATTGGAAATGTGCAAGGCTGGAACAATAGCAGAACAAATCAACCCGCGCCAGTCCTCAGTCATCGCCCTCGATATAGAGCCGCTCATAGCGCAGGCCCAGCCCGGTCAGCATTTCATAGCCGATCGTGCCGGCGGCGCGGGCGACGTCGTCGAGCGGCATGGAGGTTCCGAAGAGTTCGACATAATCGCCGCTGCGCACAGCATTTTCCGGCAGATCGGTGACATCGAAGATGGTCAGGTCCATGGTGACCCGCCCGACGACCGGCACGTGCTTGCCGGCGATAACGCCGTGGGCGCCGGGAACACCGGTGTCGCGCAAGGGAATGCCGGAGCCGGAGAGATTGCGCAGATAGCCATCGGCATAGCCGACGCTCGCAACCGCAAGTCTGCTGTCTCGGGAAAGCACATGGGTGGCGCCGTAAGAGACGCTCTCGCCCGCTTTCGCCTCGCGAATTTGCAAGATGCGTGCTTCTGCCTTGACCACCGTCCGCATAGGGTTTTTCGCACCGTTCACGGCCTCGCCACCGTATAGAGCAATGCCGGGGCGGGTGAGATCGAAGTGATAGTCGGAACCGAGGAAGACGCCGGCTGACGCCGAGAGACTGGAATCGATACCTTCGAAAGCGGCGCTAACCGTCCGGAATTTCACGAGTTGTTGGCCATTCATCGGCGACGACGGGTCGTCGCCGCAGGCGAGGTGGCTCATGACGAGCACCGGGTCGAGGCTCGCCGGTCGCGAGACATCGTCGACCAGCGCGATCGCTTCGGCCATTGGCAGGCCGAGACGGTTGAAGCCGGTGTCGACATGCAGCGCGCAAGGGTAGGGACCACGCTCGGTCAGCACTGCCATCCAGAAGGCGAGTTGCTCTTCAGACGCGATGACCGGCACCAGATCGTTCTCGAAGAACACCTCTTCCTGGCCGGGCCAGATGCCCGACAGCACGAAGATCCGGGCTTCCGGCGCGTAGGGCCGGAGTGTCGCCCCTTCCGCCGGCACGGCGACGAAGAAATCGCGGGCACCGGCGCGATAGAGCACCTGGCCGACATCTTCGATGCCCAGGCCATAGGCATCCGCCTTGACGACCGCTGCCGCCCGCGCCTTGCCGGACCGGCGTGCCATCTCCCGCCAGTTGTCGGAGATCGCGGAGAGATCCACGGTCAGGCGCAGCGGTGCCGAAAGAAACTCTTCCGGCGCATCGAGAATGGTGAAACGGTCTGTCATGAAGGCTTCGGGTCGGTTGATCTCTGCGGCGACCCTAGCACTTTTCTTCAAGACGAAAATGTGGCTGCCCGATATTATGCTGCTATGCACAGTGTTTCGCAGCAAGAGGCGGCCGAAGCCAACCCGGTCTCACGGCAGGAGGAGACCCGCTTTTGGCGGGACGGGCGTTTCCGTGACATGGAGTGCCTGAGCGCGTCTTTCATCACCCACGAATTCTCGCCCCACTCGCACGACACCTTCTCGATCGGAGCGATCGAGGTCGGCTGCCAGGTGGCGAGCATCCGCGGCATGCGCGAATACACGGGCCCCGGCGCGCTCTATCTGATCAATCCGGGCGAGGTGCATGACGGCCAACCCGGTGCGCCGGAGGGTTATCGCTACCGGATGATCTATCCTGAGGTCGCATTGCTGACCGACATCATCGAGGATGTGACAGGGCGTGCCTTCAACGGCATGCCGAGCTTCGGCCGGCAGTTGCTCACCGATCCGGAACTCGCGAGATCGTTCAACCTGGCCCACAGCCGGATCGAAGCCGGCGAGGTTGCGGCGCTTGAGGGCGAGGAGAGCATGTATTGTGTGATCGCCACCATGTTCGCGCGCCATGGCAGCGACATCATCCGCGCGCCTCATCACAACGAGCCGCTTGCCATGCGCCGCGTACGCGAGTACATCGCCGCGCATTTCGACGAGGAGATCGGTCTCGAAGCGCTGGCCAGGGTGGCAGGCCTCAGCCGTGCCCACATGATACGGGCCTTCCGCAAGCATTACTTCATCACCCCCCATGCCTTCCAGACCGACATGCGCATTCGCCATGCCAGACATCTGCTGCGGATGGGTACCACACCCTCTGATACGGCGGCAGCCTGCGGCTTTGCCGACCAGGCCCACATGACACGCCAGTTCAAGGCCCGCACCGGGCTTACGCCCGGCGTCTTTCGCTCCGGCTGATCACTTTCGTTCAAGACCCGTCGCCTGCGAACGCCTATCCCGGCGGCCTGTGATCTGCAGGGGAGACGTCATGACATCCGCGACACGCCTGGATCTGCGCCAGGGTTTTCAATCCATCCTTCCGCTCATGGTCGCGGTCGTGCCGATCGGCCTCGTCTTCGGCGCCGTGGCTGCCACCAAGGGGTTGTCCGCCCTCGAAGCCATGCTGATGAGCGCGCTGGTCTTTGCCGGCGGCTCGCAATTCGTCGCGATGGATCTCTGGACCCACCCGGCGAGCATCGCGGCTCTCGGCACAGCCGCCCTTCTGGTCAACATCCGCCATGTCCTGATGGGGGCCTCGATCTCGCGGTGCATGACTGAATTCTCCCGACGCCAGAAGGTCATGTCGATGCTCTTTCTCGCCGACGAGATCTGGGCCGTGGCGGAGTTCCGCGCGCGCGGCCATCGACTGACCCCTGCCTGGTTCTTCGGCGCCGCCTTGCCCTTTTACCTGGCGTGGGTCCTGTCGGGTCTCGTTGGGGCTCTGCTCGGTGCGATGGTTGGAGATCCGGCCGTGATTGCGATGGACTTCGTCTTCCCGGCCGTCTTCGTCGTCCTGATTGCCGGCTTCTGGCGTGGCAACGAAACCGGACTGATCCTGGTCGGCAGCGGGGCCGCAGCCTTGCTCGTCCATCTTTTCCTTCCGGGCGTATGGTACATACTGGGCGGCGCGCTTGGCGGGGTTGCCATGGCGGCCATAACCTCTCGCCGGGCGAGGGATGTCCGCGCATGACCCTGGACCTGACGACCGTACTCGCCATCTTCGCCATGGCGGCGGCCACGATCTCGACCCGTATGGCGGGCATGCTCGTCGGTCGACTTCTGAAGCTGTCGCCGAGCACAGAGGAGATCGTCGGCGCCATTCCGCCCTCGGTTCTGATGGCCGTCGTGGCGCCGACCGCCTTTGCAACCGGCTGGGCCGAGACCATCGGATGCGCCGTTGTGGCGCTGTCCGCGACGCGCCTGCCACTGTTGCCGGCTGCTGCGGGTGGTGTGCTGACGGTCGCGGTGCTGAGGGCACTCGGCCTCTAGCGATAACCGAAAAGGGCGCCCTGCGGGGCGCCCTTGGATCTCACGGCTCTTCGTATTGAATGAAGCTCGGTTCGGCCAGATCCGCAAAGCGGGTGAATTCGGCCTGGAAAGCGAGCTTGACGGTCCCGGTCGGTCCGTGACGCTGTTTGGCGATGATGACGTCAGCCGTACCCTTGACCTTGTCCATATGCGCTTCCCATTCCGGGTATTTCGGATCGGCCATATCGCGCGGTTCCATGTTCTTCACGTAGTATTCCTCGCGGAACACGAAGAGCACGACGTCGGCGTCCTGCTCGATCGAACCTGATTCGCGCAGGTCGGAGAGCTGCGGACGTTTGTCTTCGCGGCTTTCGACGCCACGTGACAGCTGCGACAGGGCGACGATCGGCACGTTCAATTCCTTGCCGAGCGCCTTCAAGCCCGTCGTGATCTGGGTGATTTCCTGCACGCGGTTCTCACCCGCCTTGCCGGCGCCGGTCATCAGCTGAATATAGTCCACGACCAGGAAGTCGAGGCCGCGCTGGCGCTTCAGGCGGCGTGCGCGGGCCGAAAGCTGGGCGATCGAGATACCGCCCGTCTGGTCTATGAACAGCGGCACCTTCTGCATCGTCTGGCTGAAGCCGACCAGCTTCTCGAACTCGTGTTCGGTGATGTCACCGCGGCGGATCTTCGAGGAGGAGACTTCCGTCTGCTCGGACATGATACGGGTGGCGAGCTGCTCGGCCGACATTTCGAGCGAGTAGAAGCCGACGACACCGCCGTTCTTCGCCTTGAAGGATCCGTCGGGCAGGACTTCGGGCTCATAGGCTGCTGCGATGTTCCAAGCGATGTTGGTGGCAAGCGAGGTCTTGCCCATACCCGGACGTCCTGCAAGCACGATCAAGTCGGAGCGCTGCAGACCACCCATCTTCGCATCGAGCGACTGGATGCCGGTCGAGACACCGGAGAGGTTGCCGTCGCGTTCGAAGGCGGCACCCGCCATGTCGACGGCCTGGGCGACCGCATCCGAGAAGGACTGGAAGCCGCCGTCGTATCGACCGTTTTCGGCAAGCGCAAACAGCCGGCGCTCGGTGTCCTCGATCTGCGCCTGGGGCGGCATGTCGAGCGGTGCATCATAGGCGATATTGACGACATCTTCGCCGATCTGGATCAGCGAACGGCGCAGTGCGAGATCGTAGATAGCGCGACCATAGTCCTCAGCATTGATGATCGTGACCGCTTCGGAGGCCAGCCGCGCGAGATATTGCGCAACCGTGAGGTCGCCGACCTTTTGGTCTGCCGGAAGGAAGGTCTTGATGGTAACCGGGTTGGCGGTCTTGCCCATGCGGATGATTTCCGAGGCGACCTCGAAGATCTTCCGGTGCAGGGGCTCGTAGAGATGCTCGGGCTTGAGAAAGTCCGACACGCGATAAAAGGCATCATTGTTGACGAGGATCGCGCCAAGCAGGGCCTGTTCGGCTTCGATGTTGTTCGGCGCCTCCCGATAGAGGGGCTCGGCCGGCTGGACCGGGCTCAGTTTGCGCGCAGCATCGTTCATTCGTTCGCATCCGTTCAGTGTGTCGGCGGTGGCTGCACCATAGCGATAAGCTGGGCCGGCGAAATGGCTCGCAGCGCAACCCACATTGATTCACAGGCACGCTCTGTCGACTTCAGAAAAAGCTCAAGGAACCGATCTTTTCGGTTGACTGTGACATTCACCGAATCGGCCCTGGCAAGCCACATTTTAGCAGAGCACATACGAAAAACGCCCGGAAAATTCCGGGCGTTTCGTTTCAGTAAGGGACTGAAAATTATTCGTCGTCGCCGTCCATGTCGGCTTCCGGATCGAAGAAGTCTTCCGGACGAAGCGCGTCTTCGTCGATGCCGTAGATAGCGTCGGCGGAGGTCAGGCTTTCGCCCTTGGACTGGCGCTCGGCTTCTTCAGACGAACGGGCAACGTTGAGCTCGACCGACAGCTCGACTTCAGCATGCAGGTGCAGCGTGACCTGATGCAGGCCGATAGCCTTGATCGGGGTGTTGAGTTCGACCTGGTTGCGGCCGATGTTGAAGCCTTCGGCAGCCAGGATTTCAACGACGTCACGGGCAGCGACAGAACCGTAGAGCTGACCGGTTTCGCCAGCCGAGCGGACGACGATGAAGGACTTGCCGGAGAGAGCGTCGGCAACCTTCTGGGCTTCCGACTTGCGCTCGAGGTTACGAGCTTCGAGCGTGGCGCGCTCGGAGTCGAAACGCTTCTTGTTGGCTTCGTTGGCGCGCAGCGCCTTGCCCTGCGGCAGCAGGAAGTTACGGGCAAAGCCGTCGCGAACCTTGACGGTTTCGCCCATCTGGCCGAGCTTTGCGATGCGTTCGAGGAGAATGACTTGCATGATCCTGTTCCTTTCAGTTGTCAGTGTCGGAGTTTGATGTGTCGGCCTTGCCGGCCGGCGTCAGGGCAACGGTCCTTCGAGTGTCCGAAAGGCCGATGATGAAGGGGATCATGAGCGGAAGCAGCATGATCGAAGAGAGATAGGCGAGCACGAGTGCCGGCAGCCGCCAGTCCTTGCCGCGTGTCTTCAGGTGCATCGAGGCAAAGCCCGCCATCAGGAAGCCGGCGCCGAAGGTGCCGCAGACGGTCGCCCCGATCATCGCGGGCACGCCACCGATGAAGCAGGCTATGATGCCGGCGAGGAAGATGAAGACCGTGTTGCGGTTCATCCGGAGCGCCGAGGGAAAATCTTCGCGCGGACGCTTGTTACGGCCGGACGCGGTAACGATCCGCATGGCGATGTAATACATCAGCGTCAGGAGCATCACCCAGGTGCCGCCCTGGATGATCGGGAGAAGCACGACCATGCTGCGCTTCAGCTGTTCGAGCGCCACCGCGTCCGGCGCCATGGCCGGGTCCTGCGCGTTCATCGCCTGCGCCATGGCATCCACCAGCTGGCCGGTAAATTCGGGGCCGAAGCCGATGATGACGCCGAGTACCACGACCGCGATCGTGACGAAGCTGCAGAGCTGCAGAAGAATGTCGGAAAGCGGATACCAGGCCATCAAATCGTCCGGGCCGCCGATCTCGGAGGCAGGCCGCGCCAGGCTCGACAGATGGGCGAGCCAGCCGGCCGGCGCCAACGTGAAGATCGCCATGCCGAAGGCGAACATCGGCGAGACGCTGATGGTGCCGAGCAGTGCGGCTGTCACGATCGCGGTGATTGCCGCGACATTGCCCCAGCCGAGGCCAACGATGAGAACGGGAAGCGCAGACGCCGCATAGAGAATGGAGGCAAGCGTCGGCTGTGCCGCAGCACCCAGCACGAGCAGGGCGGCGGTGATGCCGGCAACAAAGCCGGTCGTCAGCAATTTCGCATCCAGTTTGTTCAACGTCGCTGTCCTGCTGGTTCTAGCAGTTAGGGGAGGGGCTTACGCGATCTCGCAGAAGCATCCCCAACATGGGTTTTTGCCTGATGTCGCGGGAGCGCGCCATCTGGCATTCGGTTCCGATCCGCGCCCACCGCGGAAGGGATGAAGCCCGCCGATCCAAGATCGGCAGGCTTCGCATCAGATTACGCTACGACGTAAGGCAGCAGGCCGAGGAAGCGGGCGCGCTTGATGGCCTGAGCCAGTTCGCGCTGCTTCTTCTGGGAAACTGCGGTGATACGCGAAGGAACGATCTTGCCGCGCTCGGAAATGTAGCGCTGCAGGAGACGGACGTCCTTGTAGTCGATCTTCGGAGCATTGGCGCCCGAGAAGGGGCAGGTCTTGCGACGACGATGGAAGGGACGACGTGCCTGAGAAGAGGATGCATCAGCCATAGTAATTTCTCCTGTTCTACAGATTACGCGCGGTCTTCGCGCGGACGACGCTCGAAGCCACCTTCACGGGGGCCACGGTCCGGACGAGGACCGCGATCGCCACGGTCACCGAAATCGCGGCGCGGGCCACGGTCATCGCCGTCACGACGCGGACGGTCGTCACGGTCGCGCTTCTGCATCATCGCGGACGGGCCTTCTTCGTGGGCTTCGACGGCGATGGTCATGTAACGAAGAATGTCTTCGTTGATGCGCATCTGGCGCTCGACTTCGTGGACAGCAGCCGCCGGAGCGTCGATGTCCATGAGAGCGTAATGAGCCTTGCGGTTCTTCTTGATGCGGTACGTCAGGGACTTGAGGCCCCAGTTTTCAACGCGCCCGACCTTGCCACCGTGAGCTTCGATAACACCCTTGTACTGTTCGACGAGGGCATCAACCTGCTGAGCGGACATATCCTGCCGGGCAAGGAATACGTGTTCGTAGAGAGCCATGTAAGCTTTGCCTTTTCTTGCGGTTGTCGTCACCCGGATCCGGCGCTAAGCCTCACAGACTGCTCCTGTGCGGCATCAGCCGCGGCAAGAAAAGTGTTGTGTTCGAGACGGTCGAGAGCGGAGACACGGGAGGCCGGAAACCCTTATGGTTCCTGCTGCAAGCCTTATCGACCTGCCAGCCCTCCGTTCAGCCACCAGCCAGAGGACCGGGTGTTGTGAACGGCGCGCTTATACGCGGATTGACCGCAAAAGCAAGGGCCGCGCGGCATTTTCTGCCGGCGGCCCCGTGGATGGACTGCGGTTCGCTAGCCTTTAGACCTGCACCAGCGCGACTGTGTAGCCCACATAGGCGACCAGCATGGCGCCTGCCGTCAGCCTGCGGACACCGAGATGGGCGAGCAGCAGTATAGCGAAACCGAGCGTGACGCCCAGCATGACCGGAATGTCGAAGCTTGCGAAGCGCGGTGCGATGGCGATCGGCTGGATGACGGAGGTCACGCCGAGGATGAATAGGATGTTGAAGATGTTCGATCCGACGATGTTGCCGATCATGATGTCGGAATGCTTGCGCAGCGCCGACATGACGCCCGTGGCGAGTTCCGGGAGTGACGTGCCAACGGCGACGACGGTCAGGCCGATGACCGCTTCCGACACGCCGAAGTCGCGGGCGAGGCTGGTGGCGCCGCGCACGAGAAGCTCTGCGCCTACGAACAGGGTGGCGAGGCCTCCAAGGATCAGCACGGTCGTAAACCCAGTACTCAGCGTCTCGTGCTTGACCTCTTCCTCCGCGAGCTCTTCGAGTGACGCCTTGCCCTGGACATAGGCATAGACAATGTAGGCGAGCAGAGCCGCCACCATCAGCAATCCGGCGAAACGACCGATCGTCGAAAACTGCGTGAGGCCAAGCAGTAGGACGGCCGCGCCGATCATCACATATGTGTCGCGCTTCACGCCCTTGTCCCAATGCGTGATCGGAAAGATCATCGCGCAGATGCCGACGATCAAGAGAATGTTCGCGGTGTTCGAGCCGACCACATTGCCGAGCGCGATGTCGGAGGAACCGGCGAGGCCAGCCCGAACCGAGACGAGCAGCTCGGGCATCGAGGTTCCGAAGCCGACGATGACCAGGGAGACGATGAGCGTCGGAATGGCCAGCTTCTGTGCGACGCCGATCGCCCCGCGCAGAAGCCACTCGGCACCGAAGTAGAGCCCGACGAGACCGCCGGCAACCAACAGATAATCCAAGTAATCCCCCACCAGTCATGGCCCGCAGGCCGATATTCGATCGTCGCCGCAAATGGTGATGTGCGGCGGCGATGGGTAGGTTGCACCCATTCACGTTTTTGTAGGTCGTGGACGCTGGCTGTCGTCGAGAGGTCAGATTGGCATTGGATAGTCGCGGTGGATCTTTGCAATCTCTTTGATGATCTCGTCGGAGAGCGTCAGATCAGCCGCACCGATGTTCACCTTCAGCTGATCCATCGTGGTGGCGCCGATGATTACGGATGCCATGAAGGGGCGCGACAGGCAGAAGGCGAGTGCCATCGCCGACGGATCGAGCCCATGCTTGGCTGCCAGTTCGACATAGGCGCGCGTGGCGGCTTGCTGCTGCGGCACGAGACGTCCACCGATGTCGCCGTTGATCGAGCCGCGCGAACCGGCAGGCTTCTTTCCGTCGAGATATTTGCCCGACAGGATCCCGCCGGCGAGCGGAGAATAGGCGAGCAGGCCGACATCTTCATGATGCGAGAGCTCCGCCAGATCGAGGTCGTAGTGACGATAGAGAAGATTGTATTCGTTCTGGATCGAGGCGACGCGCGGCAGACCGCTCGCCTCGGCGAGTGTCAGATATTTCTGGGTTCCCCACGTGGTCTCGTTCGAAAGCCCGATGGCTTTCAGCTTGCCGGCCTTCACGCAGTCGCCAACGGCCTCCAGGATCTCGGCAATCTCGGCGGAAGCCCTGGCCTTGTCCTGCTTGTAGGGATTGTAGCTCCAGGCGCCGCGGAAGTGGAAATGGCCACGGTTGGGCCAATGGATCTGGTAGAGGTCGACGTAATCAGTCTTCAGCCGCTTGAGGCTGGCGTCGAGCGCGTCCTTTACCGTGGCGCCGGTGATCGGTTTGCCCTCGCGGATGTATGGACGGCCAGGGCCCGCAATTTTGGTTGCGAGGACGACCTTGTCACGCTTGCCTGATGTCTTGAACCATTCGCCGATCAGTCGCTCGGTGTCGGCATAGGTTTCCGCAGAAAGCGGTGTTGTGGGATAGAGTTCGGCCGTATCGAAGAAGTTGACGCCATGATCCAGCGCATAATCCATCTGCCCGAAGGCTTCGTCGGGGGTATTCTGCGAGCCCCAGGTCATGGTGCCGAGGCAGATTTCGGAAACAAGGATATCGGTGCGGCCGAGCCGGTTCATCTTCATGGGGAAATGCCTCGATTGGGAGAGGGTGTCTTGGGAGACGGGGATTGGTCAGCGGCAATTTAGGCAGAAATTGATGCACCGCAAGATACCGATTGCTGTGGAACAGCCTTGGTTTAAGGCCGGTTGGGCTGGTTACGGAAGGGATACGAGGCTTGACTCGCAAGGGCCAACCGTGAATTGACAGGGAAAAACCCAAGGGAGAAACGCCCATGTCAGTCGCATTTACCTTTCCGGGCCAGGGTAGCCAGGCCGTCGGAATGGGCAAGGACCTTGCCGACAATTTCGCTGAGGCCCGCGCCGTCTTCGAAGAAGTCGACGAAGCGCTCGGCCAGAAACTGTCCGACATCATGTGGAACGGCCCGGAAGAGACACTCACCCTGACCGCTAACGCCCAGCCGGCCCTGATGGCTGTCTCCATGGCCGTCATCCGCGTGCTCGAAGCCAAGGGTCTCGATCTGAAGACGAGGGTCGCCTATGTCGCCGGCCATTCGCTCGGCGAGTACTCGGCGCTTTGCGCCGCCGGTACATTCTCGATCGCTGACACCGCCCGTCTCCTGCGCATCCGTGGCAATGCAATGCAGGCAGCCGTACCCGTCGGTGCTGGCGCGATGGCTGCGATCATCGGTCTGGAGCACGGCGACGTGCAGGCCATCTGTGCGGAAGCCGCCGCCGTCGGCCCGTGCCAGATCGCCAATGACAATGGCGGCGGCCAGCTGGTGATCTCGGGCGGCAAAGCAGCTGTCGAAAAGGCAGCGGCGCTGGCCACCGAGAAGGGTGCCAAGCGCGCCATCATGTTGCCGGTTTCTGCGCCTTTCCATTCGGCCCTGATGGGCCCGGCGGCGGACGCCATGCGTGAGGCCCTGTCCGAGGTGGAGAAGAAGGATCCTGCGGTGCCGCTGATCGCCAATGTACGCGCGGCCCCGGTCACCGCTGCAGCAGAGATCGCCGACCTGCTCGTGGAGCAGGTAACGGGTCAGGTGCGCTGGCGCGAAACCGTCGAATGGTTCGGCGCCAATGGCGTCACCACGCTTTATGAAGTTGGCGCGGGCAAGGTCCTTACCGGTCTCGCACGCCGCATCGACAAGAACATCAACGGCGTTGCCGTGAATGGCCCGGCCGATATCGACGCAGTGATCGCCGCCCTCAACGGCTAAGATCACCGGCTGATCGCCTCAACGAACAAGAAGGAATTCGATCATGTTGGATCTGACCGGCCGCAAGGCCCTCGTAACCGGCGCCACCGGCGGCATTGGTGAAGAAATCGCAAGGCAGCTGCATGCTCAGGGCGCGATCGTCGGCCTGCACGGCACGCGCGTCGAGAAGCTGGAAGCACTGGCTGCCGAACTCGGCGATCGCGTCAAGATCTTCCCGGCCAACCTGTCGGACCGCGACGAGGTGAAGGCGCTCGGCGAAAAGGCCGAAGCGGAACTCGAGGGCGTCGATATCCTCGTCAACAATGCCGGCATCACCAAGGACGGCCTGTTCGTGCGCATGTCCGATGCCGACTGGGACAGCGTGCTCGAAGTCAACCTGACCGCCGTCTTCCGCCTGACTCGCGAACTGACCCATCCGATGATGCGCCGCCGCTTCGGTCGCATCATCAACATCACGTCCATCGTCGGCGTCACCGGCAATCCGGGCCAGGCAAACTACTGCGCCTCCAAGGCCGGCATGATCGGCTTCTCGAAGTCGCTCGCACAGGAAATCGCCACCCGCAACGTGACGGTCAACTGCGTTGCCCCGGGCTTCATCGAAAGCGCAATGACCGGCAAGCTGAACGACAAGCAGAAGGACGCCATCATGGGAGCAATCCCCATGAAGCGCATGGGCACCGGAGCCGAGGTTGCCTCGGCCGTCGTCTACCTCGCCTCGAACGAGGCGGCCTACATGACGGGGCAGACGCTGCACGTCAACGGCGGCATGGCGATGATATGATCGAAGCGCTGGAAAGAGCCCCTCTGCAATAGGATGTTGACCGAGGCAAAGGGGCGAATTTCTGGCTTTGCGGCGCGCTGAAACCGTGTTAAGCGGGCCATGACTGTGAGCAGTCGCTCCGTCTCATGAGCAGAAGTTTATGCTTTGTTTGCATAAAAACGCTCTGGGTCAGGGCCGAACGGGTTTGCTGGTGGGGACGAAAGCGATCACCGGCTGAATGCAGGGTAGGGAAGCCATCAAGGCTCCCTCTGAATTTTAGAAGGTCGAGGATACCGACATGAGCGATATCGCAGAACGCGTGAAGAAAATTGTAGTTGATCATCTCGGCGTTGACGCTGAAAAGGTCGTCGAAGGCGCGAGCTTCATCGACGATCTGGGCGCCGACTCGCTCGACACCGTCGAACTCGTCATGGCGTTCGAAGAAGAATTCGGCGTCGAGATCCCGGACGATGCGGCTGACTCGATCCTGACGGTCGGCGACGCCGTGAAGTTCATCGAGAAGGCCCAGGCCTGATCGATCACACTGCTGCGGAAGGCGGGCGAAAGCCCGTCCTATCCGCTTGGGCCCGCGATGAGCGGGCCTTGTTGTATCTGGACCTTTGTTTACAATGACTTCGGTCAACGAATTGGGTGGGCTTCGCACGATGAGACGTGTCGTCATCACCGGTACCGGCATGGTATCGCCTCTGGGATGTGGAACGGAACTGACCTGGCAGCGTCTGCTGGCCAGCCAGAGCGGCGCCCGCCGCGTCACGGAATTCGAGGTCGAGGACCTTCCCGCCAAGATCGCCTGCCGCATCCCGACCGAGGGCGAGGGCGCCTGGAATCCGGATGACTGGATGGAGCTCAAGGAGCAGCGCAAGGTCGATCATTTCATCATCTATGCGGTGGCTGCTGCCGACATGGCGCTGAAGGATGCCGGCTGGGAGCCGAGCACCTACGAAGATCAATGCCAGACAGGCGTGCTGATCGGTTCCGGCATTGGCGGCATCGAAGGCATCGTCGAAGCCGGTCATATCCTGCGTGACAAGGGTCCGCGTCGTCTCTCGCCCTTCTTCATTCCGGGTCGCCTGATCAACCTGGCCTCTGGCCATGTCTCGATCCGCCACAAACTGCGTGGTCCGAACCATTCCGTCGTCACGGCCTGCTCGACTGGTGCGCATGCCATCGGCGATGCCGCACGTCTGGTGGCGCTCGGTGACGCCGACGTCATGGTGGCCGGCGGCACGGAATCGCCGATCAACCGCGTCGCGCTTGCCGGATTTGCCGCCTGCAAGGCGTTGTCGACTGCACGCAACGATGATCCGACCGCAGCCTCGCGCCCCTATGACAAGGATCGTGACGGATTCGTCATGGGCGAGGGCGCTGGCATCGTCGTGCTGGAAGAACTGGAACACGCAAAGGCTCGCGGTGCGAAGATCTATGCCGAAGTCGTCGGCTACGGTCTCTCGGGCGACGCCTTCCACATCACGGCGCCTTCGGAAGACGGCGACGGTGCCTTCCGTTGCATGACGATGGCGTTGAAGCGTGCCGGCCTGACGCCTGCCGACATCGATTACATCAATGCGCACGGCACCTCGACCATGGCTGACACGATCGAACTGGGCGCCGTCGAACGGCTCCTGGGCGACCATGCCCCGAATGTCTCGATGTCGTCGACCAAGTCGGCGATCGGTCACCTGCTCGGTGCCGCCGGTGCCGTCGAGGCGATCTTCTCGACGCTGGCGATTCGCGATAACATCGCACCGCCGACACTCAACCTGGACAATCCCCAGGTCGAAACGCGGATCGATCTCGTTCCTCACAAGGCGAGGAAGCGCGAGATCAACGTTGCCCTGTCGAATTCCTTCGGCTTCGGTGGCACCAATGCCTCGCTGGTGCTGAAACGCTACGAAGGCTGAGCTGGACGCGGGCGGTCGATACGATCAACCGCCCGTGATTGCTCTGGATGATGCCGGGACGCTCTTGCCGGCCGCCACGGACTACGGTTAGAAATCATGCCAACGCCCGGTGTGTCTGCGCCGGACGACGACCCGGATTTTTGCCGCATTGCTGGAAGAAACAGCCGCGAGTGCGAAACAAAGAAGGATTGCCGGTGACCGACAACAGCCAGCACGGCGGTAGCCAGAACAACGGTGTCTCCTTCGGCCGCGAAGCCGATAGCCAACCGGGCAAGGGGCCCTTCATTCCGAAGTCGCCCAATGAGGCGCTGCGCCCTGAGCGCGTGCCGCAGCCGCCGCGCCGCTCGCGCAAGGCGCGCAGCCAGCTGGTCATTTTCCTGAACTTCCTGATGACGATGGCGGTCTTCGTCTGCGTCGTCGCCGTCGCCGGCTTCTTCTATGTCATGGACAGCTACCAGAAGCCTGGTCCTCTGGCCGCCAATTCCAATTTCGTCGTGCGCAGCGGTGCCGGCATCGCCGAGATTGCCAACAATCTCGAGCGCAACGGCATCGTTTCGGACGCGCGCATCTATCGTTATGTGACGGCGACCTATCTCGAAGAGGGCCAGACCCTGAAGGCCGGTGAATACGAGATCAAGGCCGGCTCCTCGATGAAGGAGATCACGGCGCTGCTCGAATCCGGCAAGTCGATCCTCTATTCCGTGTCCTTCCCGGAAGGTCTGACCGTCAAGCAGATGTTCCAGCGCCTGGCCGAGGACACAGTGCTGGAGGGTGACCTGCCGGCGGAACTGCCACCAGAGGGCAGCCTGCGTCCCGATACCTACAAGTTTACCCGCGGCACCAACCGCGCCGAGATCGTCACCCAGATGCGCGCCGCACAGGAACGCCTGATCGACCAGATCTGGGAGAAACGCGATCCGGACCTGCCGGTCAAGACCAGGGAAGAGTTCGTCACGCTCGCTTCGATCGTCGAGAAGGAAACCGGCAAGGACGATGAACGCGCCCATGTGGCTTCCGTGTTCATCAATCGCCTCAACAAGGGCATGCGCCTCCAGTCGGATCCGACCATCATCTACGGCCTCTTCGGCGGCGACGGCAAACCGGCCGATCGTCCGATCTTCCAGTCGGATATCCGCAAGGAAACGCCCTACAACACTTATGTGATCAAGGGCCTGCCGCCCGGTCCGATCGCCAATCCGGGTCGTGCGGCGCTGGAAGCTGTCGCTCATCCGTGGAAGACGGAAGATCTCTACTTCGTTGCAGATGGCAGTGGCGGCCACGCCTTTGCCCCGACGCTGGAAGAGCACAATGCGAATGTGCGCCGCTGGCGCAAGATCGAGGCCGAGCGCGCCCAGACGCCGCCGCCAACGCTGGATATCGACCCGGAAGTCGATCCGACGGCGAACAACTGAGACCGGCGGTAAGGGGCGGGGCATGACACTGCAATCCATGACGGGCTTCGCCCGTGTCGAAGGCTCGTCGGGACGATACCGCTGGGCCTGGGAACTGCGTTCGGTCAACGGCAAGGGGCTGGATCTCCGGACCCGACTGCCGCAGGGCCATGAAGCGCTGGAGGCCGACATTCGTCGGCTCGCCGGCGAGCGATTGACCCGCGGCAATCTGCAGATGGGCCTTTCGGTGACAGTCAGCGAAAACCGGGTAGAGGCCGTGCTCAACCGGGATGCGTTAGCCGCCGTCCTGGCGCTTCGCGACGAACTCGGACCGGATGTGCTCGATCCGGCACCGCTGCGGCTCGACACGCTGCTGTCGATCCGCGGCCTTGTGGACATGCGTGAGGCGACCGACGACGCTGAAGCAATTGCCGCGCGCGACGTCGATATCCTGGCAGGTCTCGAACGCGCCATCACGGCAATCACCGAGATGCGCATGACGGAGGGCGCGGCGCTCAGGCGTATCCTCGAAGAGCAGATCGCCAGGATCGAGGACCTCGCTCTCCAGATTGAGGCCGATCCATCCCGATCCCCGGAAGAGATAGCGCGCCGACTCGAAGCCCAGCTCGCGACGCTGATGGACACGACCAATGGCCTCGATCGCGATCGCTTGCATCAGGAAATCGCCATGCTCGCGACCAAGGCGGACCTGCGCGAGGAGATCGACCGGCTGAAGGCGCATGTCACCGCTGCCCGGGAATTGTTGTCGGTCGGGGGGCCGGTCGGCCGCAAACTCGATTTCCTGGCGCAGGAATTTAACCGAGAATCAAACACTATCTGTTCCAAATCGAATGCCGTGGCGGTCACCACCGCCGGCATCGAGTTGAAGGTCGTCATCGACCAGTTCCGCGAACAGGTCCAGAATCTGGAGTAGTCTATGGCCGATATTGCGCCTGCACACGTCAAGATCGCCCGGCGTGGCCTGATGCTGGTCATCTCCTCGCCGTCAGGTGCAGGAAAATCCACCATTGCCCGCACGCTGATGGACAAGGACAAGCAGATCGGCCTGTCGGTCAGCGTCACCACGCGTCAGCGTCGGCAGAGCGAAATCGAAGGCGTGCACTACCAGTTCGTGTCGCAACGCGAGTTCGAGCGCCTTCGCGACAGCGACTCGCTCCTCGAATGGGCGCAGGTGCATGGCAACTACTACGGCACGCCGCGCGAGGCCGTCGAGACAGCCATGGGCGAGGGGCGCGACATGCTCTTCGACATCGACTGGCAGGGCGCCCAGCAACTGCAGGACAAGATGTCGGCGGATGTCGTGTCGATCTTCATCCTGCCGCCGACCATGGCCGAGCTACAGTCGCGCCTGCATCGCCGCGCCGAAGACTCAGAGGAGGTCATCCAGACCCGCCTCAATAATTCCCGCGCCGAGATCGCCCATTGGCGCGAATACGACTATGTCATCGTGAACGACGACCTGAACGCCGCTTTCGATGCGGTGCAGTCGATCGTCAAGGCTGAACGCCTGCGCCGCGACCGCCGCCACGGGCTCTTTGATTTCGTCGAGGGACTGATCGCCTGAGGCTCAAGATCTTTAAATTGAAAAAGAAAGGGCGGCTCGAATATCTCGGCCGCCCTTTTTTGGTTTCACTCGCCGCGCGGGAACCGCTGGCTTTCCTCGAGGATGTTCAGGTCCATATGGTTGCGCATGTAGCGCTCCGAGGCTTTCTGCAGCGGCTGGTAATCCCAGGGGAAATAGGCGCCGTTTCGCAGCGCCGTGTAGACGATGTGTCGCCGCGCCTGGCTTTCGCGAACCGCGCCATCGAAGCGGGAGAGATCCCACCGCCGCGCCGCTTCCTCGGTAAGCGTGGCCAGGAGTTCCGCAGCGGCCGGATCTTCCGCCAGGTTGGTCATCTCATAGGGATCGGCTTCGAGATCCGTGAGGATCGGCGGATCCGCTTCGCAAAGCGTCAACTTGTAGCGCTCGTTGCGAAGCCCGATCATCGGGCTCACCGTTCCCTCGGCCGCATATTCCATCGGCACGATGCCGCGCCCACCCGTGCCGGTCGCAAGCGGCATCAGGTCTTCGCCGTCTGTCCAGTCGGCGATGGTCGAGATGTCGATGCCGGCAAGGCCAGCCAGCGTCGGCGTGACGTCGAGCGTCGACACGGGCGTCGTCACAAGCCGCCCCTCGACGCCCGGAACCGCCATCATCATTGGAACGCGTGCCGAGCCTTCGAAGAAGTTCATCTTGAACCAGAGGCCCCGCTCGCCCAGCATGTCGCCATGATCTGAGACGAAGAGAACGATGGTGTTGTCTGCCATGCGCGTGCGCTCGAGCACGTCAAGGATCTCGCCGATCTTGTCGTCGACATAGGAGATGTTGGCGAAGTAGCCCTGACGCGCCCGCGCGACGTTCTCGTCGGTAATGTCGAAAGCGAGATGGTCGCAGGCATCCATCAGGCGGCGGGAGTGCGGATCCTGTTCGTCGTAGGGAATCGCCGGAACACTCGGCACAAGGGCCTCGCACCCCTCGTAGAGATCCCAGTACTTCCTCCGCGCCACATAGGGGTCGTGCGGATGCGTGAAGCTGACCGTCAGGCACCAGGGGCGCTCGTCATGGCCGCGTGAGAGATCGTAGAGCCGGCGTGTGGCGTTGTAGGCGACCTCGTCGTCATATTCCATCTGATTGGTGATCTCGGCTACACCGGCACCGGTGACGGAGCCGAGATTGTGGTACCACCAGTCGATACGCTCCCCCGGCTTGCGATAGTCGGGCGTCCAGCCGAAGTCGGCCGGGTAGATATCGGTCGTCAGTCTCTCCTCGAAGCCGTGCAACTGGTCAGGCCCGACGAAATGCATCTTGCCGGAGAGGCTTGTCTGGTAGCCGGCCGCCCGCAGGTGATGCGCGAAGGTCGGAATGTCGGAAGCGAACTCGGCCGCGTTGTCGTAGACGCGGGTGCGGCTCGGCAATTGCCCTGACATGAAGGACGCGCGAGCCGGGGCGCAGAGCGGGCTTGCCGTGTAGGTGTTGGCGAAGCGCACTGAGCGCTTCGCCAGATCCGCCAGATGCGGAGCATGCAGGAAGTCGGCGGGACCATCCGGAAAGAAGGTCCCGTTGAACTGATCCACCATCAGGATCAGGATGTTGGGGCGTGATGTCACGGGGTAATCCTTCAGAGACCGAGAGCCGACTTGACGGCCGCGTCACCCGGCTGCCCGTCGAATGTTGTCACACCCTTCAGCCAGGTGTCCAGAACAGCCGGATTGGCCTTCAGCCAGGCCGATGCGGCTTCCTTGGAATCCTTGCCACCGAGAATTTCGCCCATGAGTACGTTTTCCATAGAGACGTCGAAGGTTATCTGCTTGAACAGGGTCGCCGCATTCGGGCAGTCACCGCTCCAGCCGGTGCGGGCAAGCGTATAGACTTCGGCACCACCGAAATTCGCACCGAAGTAGGCGTCGCCGCCGGAGAGATAGGTCAGGTCGAAACGCTCGTTCATCGGATGCGGCGCCCAGGCGAGGAAGACGACGCCCTTGCCTTCCTTGGACGCCCGCTCCACCTGGGCCAGCATGGCCTGTTCGCCCGATTCGACCAGTTCCCAGTCCTTCAGGCCGAATTCGCCGGCATCGATCATCTTCTGGATATTGGCATTTGCCGGGGCACCTGGTTCGATGCCGTAGATCTTGCTCTCGAATTCATCCGGATTCTTACCGAGATCGGCGAAATCCTTGATGCCCTTCTCCGCGGTTGCGGTCGGCACGGCGAGGGTGAACTTGGCTCCTTCCAGGTTCTTCGCCATGACTTCGATCGCCTTGGCACCGTTCAGGTCGTCGATGAAGGCCTGCTGTGCAGGCATCCAGTTACCGAGAAAGACGTCGATCTCGCCGTTCTTCATCGACTGATAGCCGATCGGTACGGAAAGCGTCTTGACGTCGGGCTGGTAGCCAAGAGCCTCGAGCACGACCGAGGCGACACCATTGGTCGCGGTAATGTCGGTCCAGCCCGGATCTGAGAGGCGAATGGCCTTGCATGATTCCCCGTCCTGCGCAGAGGCGGTGGTGGAGAGGAGGAGGACGCCGAGGGCAGCAAGGCTGCCGAGTGTTCTGCGAATGCCGGATGTCTGGTGCATGGTGCTTCCCTCTTTTTGTGGTATTGTCTTTCCTTATTGAAGAGAGGAGACAATCGCCTGTGAAGTTGGATATTTTTGATGTTTCCTATAAGTTTCTCCTATGTCTGAGGGGCTGATTGATCTTGCCTGGATGCGGCTTCTGGTCGAAATCGACCGCAGGGGTTCTCTGTCGGCTGCCGCCGAGGCGCTCGGTCTCAGTCAACCGGCCGTCAGTTATCAGATCCGCCTTCTGGAGCAGCGTGTCGGGTTTCAACTTCTCCAGCGCCTGCATCGGGGCGTACGCTTCACTGAAGAGGGCCGCCGCTTTCTGGCAATCGCGGACCGCACGGTCGCCGACGTGGACGGCCTGCAACGCAGCCTGCGCGCCGCGCGCCGGCGCCCGACCGTGCGTCTTGCGACCGACTACGCCTTCTCCAGCCTCTGGCTGATCCCGCGCATGCATGCCTTTCGCCAGAGACATCCCGAGATCGATCTGCAGATCGTCGCAACGCAGCGCCTTGGACAGCATTGGCGTGAAGATGCAGACCTCGCGGTCGCGTTCGGAACCGCAGGCGAGTTTTCCGCCCAGGGAAAGTTGTTGATGCCGGAACGGGTGGTACCTGTCTGCGCGCCGGCTATCACAGGAAGCCTGCCGCGAGGTACCGTCGGTCTAATCGAAGCTGGACCATTGATCCATCTCGAAGCCGACAATCTTTCGCCGTGGCTCGATTGGGGATCCTATTGCCAGGGCGCCGGGCTCCGTACCGATCCTCTCGATCGTCCGGGGGATCTTCGCTTCAACACCTATGCACTGGTCATACAGGCCGCCATGGGCGGTCAGGGCTTTGCACTCGGTTGGTTGGGCATCGTCGATCAATTGCTCGAAGCCAACCTTCTGGTCGCCGCCGGTCGGACGGTGTCAGTGTCCGATCGCGGCTATTGGCTGGTGAATGGATCTGAGGGTGATGCTGCCAGACTTCTGGCCACCTGGCTTATCGATGAAACAGCCGGGTCCAGCCATGGGGCCGACTGAGGCGCAGCCTCGCGCCGCTCTCAGATGAGGTTTGCGATCCGGCAGAATTCCTCGACGCTGAGCGTTTCGGCCCGGCGTTGAGGATCGATCTCGGCGCGGGCGAGAAGTGCCTCGCCGCCGATCGGCTTGAGGCTCTGCCGCAACATCTTGCGACGCTGGCCAAAGGCCGCCAGCGTCACCTTCTCCAGCTTGTCCGGATCGCAGGGCAGTGGCTTCCCGATCGGCTCGAGATGCACGACGGTCGATGTCACCTTGGGTGGCGGAGTGAAGGCCTGCGGGGGGATGTCGAAAGCCATGTGGGCATTCGTGCGCCAGCCACAGAGCACGCCGAGGCGACCGTAGTGATTGTCGTCCTCCTGCGCCACGATCCGTTGTCCGACTTCCTTCTGGAACATCAGCGTCAGGGACTGCCAAAAGGGCGGCCAATGGCCGGGCAGGAGCCAGTTTACGAGCAGCTGCGTGCCGACATTATAGGGCAGGTTGGCAATGATCTTGACCGGCTCGCCCCGCGCAAGCGTTTCGAAATCTGTCTTGAGGGCATCTCCCTCGATCACTTCCAGTCGACCTGGATAGTGGTCTGAAATTTCCTGAAGTGCCGGCAGGCAGCGGGCATCGCGCTCGATGGCGATCACCTTCTTTGCCCCGAGCGCCAGAATCGCACGGGTAAGACCTCCGGGCCCCGGACCGACTTCGATCACGGTCGCGCCTTCGAGAGAGCCGGCAGTGCGTGCGACCTTCTGGGTCAGGTTGAGGTCGAGCAGAAAATTCTGACCCAGTGCCTTCTTGGCGTCGAGCCCGTGGCGCGCGATCACGTCGCGCAGCGGCGGCAGTCCGTCGAGTGCAGCCATCAGGAGGATACGCCTTTCGCCTGGCTCATTCTGTCAGCCATCTGCAGGGCGGCGATCAGGCTTGTTTCCTTCGCATGTCCCGTGCCGGCGAGGCCAAAGGCCGTGCCATGATCGGGTGATGTCCGGATGAAGGGCAGACCGAGCGTGACATTCACGCTGTCGTCGAAGCCGAGCGCCTTGGCGGGGATCAGTGCCTGGTCGTGATACATGCAGATCGCGACGTCGTAGCGCCCCCTCGCATCGTCATGGAACATCGTATCGGCGGGCAGGGGACCGAAGGCATCGATACCTTCGGCGCGCAGCAGGCGGATCGCCGGATGGATGATGTCGTCGTCTTCATGACCGATGGCGCCACCTTCACCGGCATGCGGGTTCAGACCCGCCACGGCAAGCCTTGGCGAGGCCATGCCGAAGCGGGCGGCGAGATCCCGGGCAACGATGCGGCAGGTGTCGACGATCAGGGCTTCAGTCAAGGCCGCCGGAACATCTTTGATGGGAATGTGGATGGTGACGGGGACCGCTTTCAGCTTCGGCCCTGCCAGCATCATGACGGGCATGCAGGGCAGACCGGTTGCCCGCATGGCCAGATCGGCCAGGAATTCGGTGTGACCGGGAAAGCCGAAACCGGCCTCGTAGAGCACGGACTTGGCGATTGGATTGGTGACGACGGCGCGAACTTGACCGGACAGGCAAAGCGAAACCGCCGTCTCGATCGCTGCAATCGTGCCGCGGGCGTTCGAAACATGCGGCTTTCCGGCAAGAACATCGACGCCGGTGGGAATGCTATGGACCGGAAAGGCCTTTTCAAATGTTGCGCCTGCCTGTGCCGCAACCGTCTCGACGATCGGCACGTCGAGGTCCAATTGCCGCGCACGCACCTGAAGGACGACTGGATCGCCAAGGTAGAGAAATGGCGGCAGGCCGAGCGCGTCGCGCCGCAGCCACGCCTGCAGGGCAATATCCGGCCCGATACCGGCCGGATCGCCCTGGCTCAGCGCAAGCGGAAGCACGCCGTCGGTCATGGTTCCGCCTTCCACCGCTTACTGAATGACGATCTGGGCCTTGGAGCGCAGCTCTTCCAGATACTTCTCGGCATTCGGGTTTTCACCCTCCTGCTCCTTGCCGATATCCTCGGCTCGGAAGACGATCTCGGCCGCGACGTCGTCCGAAACCTGACGCTGGTTGCAGATCGCGAGATACTCGACCCCACGCTCGGTCACGCGTGTACCGGTTGTGCCACCGTTTGCCTTTTCGATCAGCGGCTTCCACTCCGGCGGAAGCTCCGGTTCCATCACGCGTCCGAGGTTGCGGATCGAGACGTCGAGATAGTTTTTCGCGAATTCCATCGCTTGATCGCAGCCCGGGAAGGAAGCGCGGGACTTTTCCGCCTCTGCCTTGCGTTTGCCGACGATCCCCTTCTTCGAGGCCGGTACGACAAAAACCACCTGCTTGAGGAAATATTCGGTTGTGACCGGCTTCTGCTTGTTTTCAAGAAGGCGTGTGACGAGATCCTGGTTCGATAGGCGGCCGCGCGCACCGGCCCCGTAACGGGCATTGACCAGTCGCGGCCAGCTCATCGAGACGGCGATGTAGGACTTGAAATGCGCAGCGCCGACACCGGCCTGATCGAGAACGGAGTTCAGCTGCGACACTGACATCTTGTTGGAGTTTGCAAAGCGCTCGAAGGAGGCATCGACGTCAGACGTGCTGACGGACATGCCGACGCGGGCGATTTCCTCACGTTTCAATGCTTCGTTGACGAGTTCTTCCTTGGCGATCTTCTGCAGATTGCCGCTGCGGCGCTGAAGACGGAGGAAGGCAGCGCGCCGCGCGACGTCGCCGCTGGTGATCGCCGTCTTGTTGACGACGGCGACGACGGATGTCGCTGCCTGTGCCGGTGCGACCATCGGAGTGGGGCTCACGCTGAGCGACAGCGCGATGACGCCGGCAAGCAAGACGCTGGTGCCCTTTTTCGCTGTAGCCATCTGTAATCCTTTCTCCGGAGGATGAAGCATCGCCCGGACGTTCAACGTTCAACTGATATTAAAACCGCCGCACGAATTGCACAATCCATGCGGCGAAACAATGACGTTCACCGTTACGGCACTCTGTCGTCAGAACGTATTGTCGCTGAGGTTGATCTCGCCGAGCGTACGGAAGACAAGCTTGCCGCCGATGGTCCAGTCGTTCGCGGTCTCCTCGTTCGGATCGTACTTGTCCGAATAGGCGATCGAGAAGACGGTGCATTCGTCGGCATAGGAGATACCCACGCTGCGGCGGTTGAACGTGTTCGCGTCGATATCATAGTTCACCGAGCCGAAGACCGACCAGTTCTCCGTGACCTTCACGGTCGAGGAGCTTGTGATCGTCTCATTGTCTTCGTCGAAGGAATACTCCGGACGCGCATCGACCTGGGTAAAGGTCAGGCTGGTCTCGAAGCGATCCTGCGCATAGGTGGCGTTCAGATCGGTTCTGCGAACCTCCAGCGACTTCTCATCCAGGCGCACGCCGGCGGAGAGGGACAGACCCATCGGCAGCTCGAAACCGGCCGAGGCGACGTAGTCCGACACATCGGTTTCGAGGCCCGAATCGGTGCCGACAGCCAGAAGGTCGTCAGTCGCATACGAGTTCAGGCCGGCCAGATGGTAGGACTGGCCGATGACCGCGCGGACACCCACGCCATTATCGAAGGAGCCGGTGTAGCGCATACCGACATTGGCCCGCGTACCACCCTCGACACGGTCGAATCCCGAGAACTTGTTGCGCGAGAAGAGGTTGCTGGCATCGAAGACCAGGCTCTGCGAATCCTCGTTCGGCAGCTGGCCGGCAAAGTCCTCGTCGTTGCGGGCATAGATCTGGGCAATCGGCTCGATGATATGCGTGCTATTGCCGGTGGTGATCAGCCAGGGATAGCGAACCTCGACGCCAGCCGTGAGAAGCGCGCGCGCCGGAGCGTCGTTCGACGTATAGCCGCCGGTGTAATCTGCAGGCGCATCCATGGCGAGGCCGTAGACATCACCGCGAGCAGCAAGCAACGGGGTGATCTGAATGCCGCCTGGACCATCGAAGGTCCGTTCCCATGCAAGTTCGCCGCTGAGGCGATTCATGTTGCCCTTGAGGCCACGATAGAGATCGTCGAGACCGTCGCCGTTCGTGTCGGCCGATTCGCCCGAGAAACGGGAGAGCGAGGTGAAATTCAGCGTTCCGGACAACTGGCCGCCGGCCACGAGCTCGGGGGCATAGTAGCTGTAGTCGATCACCGGCAGGACCGTTGCCTGCTTCTCTTCGGCGGTGTTCTCCAGATCCGCGTCCTGAACGTCGAAGTAGTAGCCGCGCATGTCGAAGAAATTGCGCTCGCCGACACCGGTCAGATAGGCAGTATTGGTATTCGTCGAGCTGTTGAGACCTTCCACGCCATAGGTACGGGCGAAGTTGTTGTCCGTCTGGAACATCACATCCCAGCCGAAGCTCCAGCGCGGATTGATCTTGAAGTCGCCTTTGGAGGCGACGAGGCCGCGGAAGTCGCGCTGTGCGTCGCTCGTGCCGGCTGAAAACTCGTCTGTGTTCATCTGGCTGATGCCAGCAAGGCGCAGGCTGGCCTGTCCTTTTTCGAACCGCTGTCGAACTTCGGCTTCCAGAAGCACGCCCTGGGCACTGAACCCGGTCGTCGTGATCGTTGCATCGCGATCCGGCGCGATGGCGATGTAATACGGGACCGAAATGCCGAAGCCGACATTTTCGCCCGAGCGGAATTCCGGGAAAAGGAAACCCGATTTCCGCTTCACGGTATTGTCGGGAACCTCGATAAATGGCAGCGTCGCGATCGAACGTCCGAAAAGCTCGAACCGGGCCTTTTCCAGACGAACGGTCTGCTTCTTCCCGTCCTGAACGACACGCTCCGCCTTCACCTGCCAGATCGGCGGGCGCGACGGGTTTTCGGCGCAGGGAAGGCAGGCCGTGTAGACGCCCTTGTGCAAAATCATCTGCGTGCCGCCGACGCGCTCGGCGCTTTCGGCAACGAGACGTGTATTGTCGGAGGTCTCGACGCGGAGCGCCCTCAGAAAACCGTCGGAGAAATTGTCCGTGACATCGAGCGAGTCCGCATAGATGCGGTTGCCGGTCGGTTCCACCAGTTCGATGTTGCCGGCCGCGGTGACGCGACCGGTCTTCTGGTCGTAGACGACCTGCCGGGCAACCATCTGGTAGCCCGCATAATTGATCTGAACCGCGCCATTCGCGACAACGCGCTCGGCATCACGGTCATAAACAAGTTCATTGGCTGCGAGGAGCAGCTTCGCGTCATCAGGGAGTTCGACTGCCGTCGTCGCCGAGTCCGACAGGCTCTGCGCATGCACGAGAGGCGCGGTGAGCGGCAAAGCGCACACAGCGACACTGGTCAGCAGGGCTACCGAGAGCCTCCTGATATTCCCGCGGTCTTTTACCGCCACTAACCATCCTCCTTGTGAAGCAGAATCGTTGCCCCCAATGCCATCGCTACGACAACTGGGACCCAGGCCGCAACATATGGCGGCATGACGCCGCTGCTTCCGAATGCTCTGACGAGCACTGTGACAACATAAAGCACGAAGCCTGACAAGATTCCACCGAGAATCACCGTCCGCGACTGGTTGATACGGCTGAATTTCAATGAAACGGTTGCTGCAATCAGTGTCATTGCAATCATCAGGAATGGCAGCGAAAGCAGCGAGTGAAACTGGGTTTCGAGCGCATGTGGCGCGATTCCAAATGATCGTGCAACTTCAATTTTCTGAAAAAGATCATAAAAAGCAACGCTTTCCGGCTTTGCCAGGCGCTGCTGAACGAATTCCTCGTTGAGGTTGGTCGCTACACGTGCATCAGCCACGCGTGACTGGATCTCCCCGGGACGTGTCTCCAGCACGTCGGTAAGCATCCAGTAACCATCTTTCAACTTAGCTGTGCGTGCATCCTGACGAAGGACGATGCGGCCGTCCTTGTCGAAGTGCAACAGCACGGCATCGACGAGCAGTGTCCCGTCGTCCAGAACGGCGCGCGCGCCGAGCGCGACATCGTTGTCGCCGCTCGATTGCCGCAGCCACGGAATAGGAGTCGGCTTGGTGCTGCCCGATGTCCCGCGCCACTGTGTCTCGATTTCGGTGCCCTGTCGTGCGCCCCAGGCGGCAAGAGGGTTGATCACCAGCGTCGTCAGCAATCCGATCAGCGTGGCGCCGATCAGGAAGGGTGCCATGAACTGCCAGACGGAAATGCCGGCTGCACGGGCAACCACCAGCTCTGACCTGCGGTTCAGCGCGATCAGTGTCGCCATCCCGACGAAGAGGCCGATGAAAGGTACGGTCTGCTGCAGGATGAGCGGCAGGCGAAGCGCGGTCAGATAGAGCACGCCCGGGACAGAATATCCGGGCAGGTTGTCGTATCGTCCCGAGGTTTCAGTGAAGTCGATGAGATAGGTGATTGAAACGACGCCGAGGAAGAACCAGAGCGAAGCGATCATGTAGCGTCGGAAGAAGTAGAGGCCGAGGGTCCAGATCATGCGGCACCTCCGGTCCCGGCGCCCAGGCGTTTCTGTGTCAGCGCCACCGCGGTCTGGATGAGGTCAGACAGGGCTTTGGGCAGCTTGGGGCTGCGGTTCGTGGCCAGCGTGAAGGTTGCCGCAGCGCCGCATGCGAATGGCACGAGATATAGGAGCGGGATGAAGCTTGTCGAAGCTTCCGCCAGCGAGGTCAGGTAGTTCGATGCCCAGAACAGTGTGAGCGCCATGAGCAAGGACGACGCCATGGGATGCAGCCGGGCCTCGCGGTGAGAACGGGCATCTCCGCACATCATCAGGCTGAGAAGGGCAAAAACAAGCGGGAAGAAGGATGCACTGATGCGACGGTGGAGTTCCGCGCTGAAATCATTCGGCTTGGCAATGTACCGATCGTCCAGCGGATCCGGATCCATCAGGTAAAACAGATCGCGGTCCTTGGCGCCGAACCGGGCCTGGCCGCGTTCCTCGGAAAGATCCGAAAGATCAAAGGCGTAACGATCGAAACGAATGACGGTCACGTCGCCGTTGGGGGCCTTGCGCTGGACCTCGCCGTCCTGCATGACGAGCGACTTGCCGGTTTCGTCGACCGCGCCTTCGCGCGCATAATAGATGAGCTCAGATGCCGGATCACGAGAATCGGCGACGAGCAGGCCCTTCATCGTCCGTCCCGACTGGCGCTCGGAAATCTGGACGTAGAGGCCAGGCTCGATCTGCCGAAACGTCTTCTCTTCAATCACCGACGAGAGCAGGTCCGCATAGGCAGTTGCGATCATCGTGCGCACACTGACGCGCATGGCCGGTTCGACGAAGCCCATCATCACGAAGGAAAAGATGCTGAGACCGGCAGCGAGCATGATCAGCGGTCGCTGGATGATCGAACGCGGCGCACCCGAGGCATCGATCACGGCGAGTTCCGAATCGTTGTTCATCGTGGTGAGCGTGTGGGTAATCCCGATGACAAGTGCAAAGGGCAGGACCGTCGCGACGAGCGTCGGCATGATCATCGTTGCCAGAACCATGAAGGAGCCGACGGATTGTCCGCTGTCGGTCACGAGGTTGATACGCTGCAACACCTGCGTGGTCCAGATGATCGCCAGCACCGGCAGCAATGCCGTGAGGAACATCAGGACGACCCGTCGCAGAATGTATTGTTCGAGTATCTTCATAGGGTTCCCTTGCAGGCGCGACACGCAGTCGCCGCGCCGAGGATCGGCTTTCTCTACGATGCTTGCGGCGATTTGGCGACCAGCCGATCGCATTTTCCCCGGTTCCCTAAAATCGTTTTCTCACCGACCGCGATAAATCGGACACGCTCGCGGCGGATCCGAGCAATCCGGGGGATGAGGCGATGAATGACGGGTCAAACTCTTGCCATCGTTTGCGAAAAGACCATGATCCCTCAAGATCTTCCCGTTCTGCCAATTCAAGGTGCCTCACATGTCGTTGAAACTCGCCATCTCTTTCGCCAAGTCCCACTCTGCGACAGGCGGCCTCGCCATCCTGCTGGCGGCTTCCGGCGCAGAGCAGCCGGCGGGCGCGATGGAGGTAGACCCGGCGGGCGTCTATGCCCGGGCCGCGAAAGTCGGCAAGTTCAAAGGAAAGGCGCTTTCCACACTCGACATCGTGGCACCGCATGGATCCGAATTGGATCGTCTTGTCGTGCTCGGCATGGGCAAGCCGGACAGTCTCGTTGCTCACGACTGGCTGAAGGCCGGCGGGTCGGCAACGGCCACGCTGAAGGGCGCTGAGAACGTCACCGTTTATCTCGACGCACCGGGCATCGACGTGACGCCCAAGGCGGCGGCCGATCTCGCCTTGGGCATGTTGATGCGTGCCTACAAGTTCGACATCTACAAGACCAAGAAGAAGGCGGATGACGAAGAAGACAAGGCGGAAAAGACCGTCAACGTGACCATCGTAACCGCCAATGCCTCCGCCGCAAAGAAGGCCTTTGCCGAAGCCGAAGCCATTGCCGAAGGCGTGGTGCTCGCCCGCAACTTGGTCAATGAACCTGCCAATGTTCTCGGTCCCCTGGAATTTGCCGCAAAGGCCAAGGAACTGGAAAAGCTCGGGGTCGAGATCGAGATCCTGACCGAAAAGGAAATGAAGAAGCTTGGCATGGGCGCCCTTCTCGGCGTGGCGCAAGGTTCGGTGCGTCCACCGCGCCTCGTCGTCATGCAGTGGAAGGGGGCTAAGTCCAAGGACAAGCCGGTCGCCTTCGTCGGCAAGGGCGTCGTTTTCGATACGGGCGGAATCTCCATCAAGCCGGCCGGTGGCATGGAGGACATGAAGGGCGACATGGGTGGTGCTGCCGCCGTCACCGGCCTTATGCATGTCCTCGCAGCCCGCAAGGCCAAGGTGAACGCCATCGGCATCCTCGGCCTCGTCGAGAACATGCCAGACGGCAATGCCCAGCGCCCGGGTGACATCGTGACGTCCATGTCGGGTCAGACCATCGAGGTCATCAACACCGATGCGGAGGGGCGTCTCGTGCTCTGCGACGCCCTCTGGTACTGCAATGATCGTTTCGAACCGACCTTCATGATCAACCTCGCCACGCTGACCGGCGCCATCACCGTCGCGCTCGGCAACCAGCATGCCGGCCTGTTCTCCAATGACGATGCGCTTTCGGAAAAGCTGCTGGCAGCCGGGCAGGTGACCCATGAACGCCTGTGGCGCATGCCGCTCGGCAAGGAATACGACAAGATGATCGATTCGAAGTTTGCCGACATGAAGAACACCGGCGGCCGCCTCGCGGGCTCGATCACGGCTGCCCAGTTCCTCAAGCGTTTCGTCAAGGACACGCCCTGGGCGCATCTCGACATCGCCGGTACGGCCATGGGCTCGCCGAATGACGAAATCAACCAGTCTTGGGGCTCTGGTTACGGCGTTCGCCTGCTGGACGAGCTGGTGCGGGCAAATTACGAATCGTGATCCCGGAAGCCGAGCGCCGCATGGCCGAAGTCCTGTTCTACCACCTGACGGAATCGAAGCTTGAGGAGGCTCTGCCACCTCTCCTTGAGAAGAGCGTGGAGCGGGGCTGGAAAGTCGCGGTGCAGACCCGCGACGTCGAACGGCGCGATGCACTCGACGCGCATCTTTGGACCTATCGCGAGGAGAGTTTCCTCCCGCATGGCACCGATGAGGGGACATTGCCGGACCGGCAACCGGTTTTGCTCACGATCGAGCGGGAAAACCGGAATGCGGCGAGCGTCCGGTTCCTGGTGGACGGAGCCGAACCGCCTGACGAGCTCGCCTATGACCGCGTGGTCTTCGTGTTCGACGGTTACGATGCTGCGCAACTTGAGGCGGCGCGCGGTCAGTGGAAGAAGCTCAAGGCCGAGGGCCACACGCTGACCTATTGGCAGCAGTCGCCGGAAGGCCGGTGGGAGAAGAAGGCCTGATACGAGAGCGAGGCCTCTATCGGCTCCAATCGTCAGTTAGGGCTTCATGATCGATCGGCGGAGGAAGCTGTATCCCATCGCTGTGCGCCGTGCCATTTCTGCCGAATTGCCCGCGCCGCCATGCCCGCCGGAGCCAAATTCATGGAAAAGCGGCGTGTGGCCGGCCTCCTCCAGCCGCATGGCGAAACGCCGCGCATGCGAGGGATGCACCCGGTCGTCATTGCTCGAGCTCTCGATGTAGAGCGGCGGATAGGTTGTCTCCACGGCCGGCTTGATTTGGTGCAGCGGTGAATAGCTGAGAAGATAGGCGCGGTCGGCTGCATCGTCCGGGTTGCCGTATTCGTCCATCCAGGCGCGTCCGGCAGGAAACATGTGAAAACGCGTCATGTCGATGACCGGCACCCGGCACCAGACGGCACCGAAGTCCTCGGGATAACGGGTCAGCATAACCCCGGTCAGCAGGCCGCCATTGCTGCCGCCGGTGCAGGCGATGCGGGATGGCTTCGAGTAGCCGCGTTTTACGAGGTCGCGGGCGATCGCGACGAAATCCTCATAGGCCTTGTGACGGCCGTGGCGCTTGGCGGGCGTGTGCCATTGCGGTCCGAGCTCGGCGCCGCCGCGAATATAGGCCTGCACATAGGCGCCGCCCTGTTCCAGGAAACGGCCTGTGGTGCCGGAGTAATGCGGCGCGAGCGATGCGGAGAATCCGCCATAGCCATAGATCAGTACCGGCAATTCGCCCTTGGTCCATTCCCTCGGCAGAACCAGGTGATACGGCACCTTTGTGCCGTCTTCCGACGTCGCCTCCAAAAGCTCGCTCGTCATGCCGTCAGCATTGAAGTAGGCGGGCGAGGTTTCCTCAGGCTTCAAAGCCAGAGGTTCAGTCGTCGGTCGGCGGTTGGGATCGGAAAGCGAGAGCGTGTAGCGGGTCGGCGGCACCAGAAAGCCGGAGCCGATCACCGACAGCGTGTCATCGCCCAGATGCAGGTCGGCATGGAGCGGCGCGAAATACAGCGCCTCGACGCCGTCAGGCAGTGCGATCCGCTGGGGTTCTGCATCCGCACGCGTCAGATCCAGCACGTAGAGAGACGGAGCAAGGCGTTCATCCACCGAATAGACCGCCCAGTCGCGCACCAACGTGAAATGGTGGACGGCGCGCCCCGGTGCTGGCTCGACCAGAATGCGCCTCTGCGGCGCCAGCGGCTCCTTGTCGAAGGGTGTCAGTTCCTGCAGGACGAGGCTGCCGCTTGGCACCTGCTCATCATTCTTGGCAAGCCACAGGACATGGCTGTGATTGATGTCGAAGCCGATTTCCTGTGGCAGCGGCAGGCGTCGGGCAACCCCATCGCCATCCTCCACATGGAGGCTAAGCTTGCCGATCTCATGGTTCGCCATGAACACGCGGATCTGTCGCGTTTCCGACCCATCATGGCCACCAAGCTTCGGATCGATAACAAAGCCGTATCCGGTGACATCGGAAGATGCCGCTTCAAACATGATCTCGGCCTCTGCCGGCGCTTGGCCGCGCTGCAAACGCCGTCCGACCCGTGGCCAGCCGGATTGGGTCGCAGAGTTCGCGTCGATCGAGCCGAAATAGACGATTTCGTCTTGGCTCAGCCAGGCCGCCTGCGCCCGGACGGGCGGCGTATCGAAGCCTCCATCGACCAATTGTTTTGTCTCCAGGTCGAATTCGAGGAAGCGTGTCTGGTCCGAGCCTCCATCGGACAGGCGTAGCAGAACGCGTGTCGGCTCGAAGGGGCAGGTGACGCAACCGCCGAAGATCCATCGCTTGCCCTCGCGAGCGCAGAATGCATCAACGTCGAAAACCGTTTCCCAGGCTGCATCGGCGCGTGGCGCAAGTTCGGCCGGCAGACGTCGCAGCACACCGAGCGGATTGTCGCGCGATCGGTTGAAATCAAACAGCCAGTTGCCGCGCCGGGCCGGAACAATCAGCCTGTCCTGTCGCTCCATCATCGCCTGAAGAGCGGCAACATCGGCCTCCATCTCAGGCGTTGTCAGGGCCTCCTGCGACTTCGCGTTTCGCAAGGCGACGAAGGCCAGCGTCTGCGGATCGTCATCCTTTTCGAGAAAGAGATCCATGGCGCTGCTCCCTTGCATTGTCGTCGTGTTTTTCTGATCAGGCGAGATCGGTGCGGCGGAAATCCTCGCCAACATAGAGGAGGGCGGCACCGGCTGCCTTGGCGCCTGCATAGGAAAAACAGTCGCCGAAATTGAGGCGGGCGGGGTGCCGGCCCTTGCCGTAGCGGGAGAACGCGTCGAGGGCGGCGAGCGCCGTGTCGCGAGTGGCGGGCAGGATTTCGGCGTTCAGTTCGGCGAGAAACTGATCGACAAAAGAGTATGCTTCTTCGACGGTCTTCTTTGTCCGGGACGAGATCACCACGGTTGTTTCATAAATGACGGTTGCCGATGTGGAAAAAGGAGTGGGTGATACGGCCATGCGATCGAGAAGATACTGACGTCGCGGCGCATCCATGAGAATTTCCACGAGTGCCGAACTATCGATGAACATCGTTATCGCCCCACATTTCGTCGAGGAAAGCCTTCTCGTCGAAGGGTTCGAGCGTGTCGAAGGCGGGCATGTTGTGGCGGGCACGTAGTTTCTCCAGCCGCTCGGCCAGCGGAGGACGCTTTTCGTCCTCTTGCACCACGCGTTCCAGCGCCTGGCGGATGGCGTCCGTCTTGGTGGGTGCTTTCAGGATTTTCTGGGCCTGCTCAGCGAGTTGGTTCACCCGTTCATCGCGCACGTAAAGCGGCATGGCGTCACCTCGTGAATATACGCGACCAAGATAATGTATATTCAGGGGTTCAACAAGAACGGGCTGGTTCAACCAGCCATGCCCTCTTCATATTCAGCAGAGAGCTCTAGCCACTGCTCTTCGGCAGCGGATAGCTTGGCGGCGGCTTCGCCGCGCTGTTTCGCCTTTTCCGCGGCCTTGGCGGGCGCCTTTTCGTAAAGCACGGGATCGGCGAGTTCCTTGTCGAGCGCCTGAATCAAAGTCTCCAGCTTTTTCGTCAAGGCTTCGACTTCATTGATCTTTTTCTTCAGTGGCGCCAGGCTCGCCCGTCGGTCGGCAGCCGCCTTGCGCTGATCGGCCTTGTTGATCTGATCGCCGGCCGCATCCGACTTGTCCTTCTCCGTCGGCTTCTTACCAGAGGCAATGATGAGCGAACGATACTCCTCCATGTCACCGTCGAAGCTGGTGACGGTGCCGTTGTTGACCAGCCATAGCCGGTCAACGGTCGCCTCGATCAGGTGGCGATCGTGGGAAATCAGGATGACCGCACCCTCGTAGTCGTTGAGCGCCTCGATCAGCGCCTTGCGGCTGTCGATATCCAGATGGTTGGTCGGTTCGTCGAGTATCAACAGGTTCGGCGCGTGAAAGGCCGCAAGGCCCATCAAGAGGCGCGCCTTCTCGCCACCTGACAGATCCTTGGCGGCCGTCGCCATCTTTTCGGTCGCGAGCCCCATTTGCGCGACGCGGGCCCGCACCTTGGCTTCCGGCTCCAGCGGCATCAACCGGCGGACATGTTCGACGGGTGTCTGCTCAGGGATCAGATCGTCGAGCTGGTGCTGGGCGAAGAAGCCGATTTTCAGCGAGGATGCCGTCTTCAACTCGCCTGCCTGCGCTTCCAGCCGACCGGAGATGAACTTGGCGAATGTCGACTTGCCGTTCCCGTTCGAGCCGAGCAGTGCGATGCGGTCGTCATTGTCGATCCTGAGATTGATGTTCTTCAGGATCGGCTTGCCTGGCTCGTAGCCGACCACGCCGCCGTTGACGGCAATGATCGGCGAGGCGGGTTGTTTGTCCGGGGCAGGGAAGGTGATCGGCTGGACGTGATCCTCGATCACGGCGGCCACCGTTCCCATGCGCTCCAGCGCCTTGACGCGGCTCTGGGCCTGCTTGGCCTTGGTGGCTTTTGCCTTGAAGCGGTCGATGAAGCTTTGCAGGTGCTTGCGCGCCGCGTCGTTCTTCACCTTGGCCTTGGTCTGCAATTCGTCGTTCTCGGCCTTCTGACGTTCGAACTGATCGTATCCGCCGCGATAGAAGGTCAGTTTCTTCTGGTCGAGATGGATGATCGAATTGACGGCGGTGTTCAAAAGGTCGCGGTCATGGCTGATGATGATGACCGTATGCGGATAGCGTCGGACATAATCCTCGAGCCACATCGAGCCTTCGAGGTCGAGATAGTTGGTCGGCTCGTCGAGCAGCAAGAGGTCGGGTTCGGCAAACAGCACGGCCGCGAGTGCCACGCGCATGCGCCAACCACCCGAGAAGGACGAGGCCGGGCGCAATTGTGCTTCGTGGTCGAAGCCGAGGCCGGACAGGATGGTCGCGGCGCGCGCTTCGGCAGAATGGGCGCCGATATCGGCAAGCCGGGTCTGGATTTCGGCGATGCGATGCGGGTCGCTCGCCGTTTCTGCCTCGATAAGCAAGGCCGCCCGTTCCTTGTCGGCGGCGAGCACGATGGAGATCAGCGAGTCTTCGGTGCCCGGGGCTTCCTGTGCCACCTGGCCGATCCGGGCATTCTTCGGAATTGAGATGTTGCCGCTCTCTGCCGACATGTCGCCGGTGATGATGCGAAACAGCGTGGACTTGCCAGCGCCATTCTTGCCCACGAGACCGGCTTTCGTGCCGGCCGGCAGAGCGACGGTCGCATGGTCAATGAGAAGGCGTCCGGCGATGCGGGCGGAAATGTCGTTGATCGTGATCATGTCTGGCTTTTGGCCGATGTCACGGGCAAAGGCAAGCGGAAGGGCAAGCCGGCAAGGGAAGCCCTGACGCCCCTGTCAGGCGACCTGCCGCTGTCCGGGCTTGTAGCCGATGATCGGCTGGCGCGGGTTCTGACGGGCAAGGATCGTCGCGGTCTTGGCGATGGCAAGCCAACTGGTCGGATCTGCAGCCTCGTGGGCCATGGCATGGCCGATGGCGAGCGGCAGGCCGCCGACACCCTGCGAGGTCTCGGAGGCGAAGACGAGATTGTTTTCCGCCGTCGTGAACAGCCGTTCGGCGATGATGTGCGCCTCGTCGGCATTGATGCCATCGAAGACGAAGGCAAAGGTGTCAGCCTCGATCCGGGCGATGAAGTCGTGCTTCTTGATCGCCTTGCGAAAGATCCCGGCCAGGCCCTTGATCAGCTTGCTCACGGCCTCGGCGCCATACTGGTGCTGCAGAGCGGGAAGGTCGAGGATTTCGATCAGCACGAGCGCGCTCGGCTTGGCCGCCGAGGCGGCCGAATGGGCCTCCTCCAGTGTCTGGAAGAGGCTGATGCGGTTCGCAAGCCCGGTCAGATGATCGCGCTTCATCGCAGCCTGCGCCGCGCGAATGGCACGGTCTGCAGCATTCAGGCTGTCCAGCCCCTCGGCCACATCGGAGGAGAGTGCGGTTTCCGCCTTGATCATGTCTCTGGCAATCGAGGAGAGCAGATCCAGTTCGCCGAGCAACTGGTCAATACCGACACTGACATCCTCGCGGATCGAGCGGATGACGCCCTCAACGGAGTTCGTAAAGGCCCGCTTCTGTGTCAGGCCGAGTGACAGCTGGTCGCTGAGCCGCGTCAGCGTCTTAAGCGTTTCATCCTGCAAGCGCTCGGCCGAGACACCGCAATGGCCGGCAAGCCTGTGCTTGAGGCCGAGCTGGTCGAGCGCCGATTGTGTCGGGCGGGCACCAAGGGCTGAAAGCTCGCGCGCAAGATCCGAATTGCCGCCTGTAAAGGCTTCATGGACAAGTTCGAAGTTGCGGGGAAGCCCTGCGATCTGATGCTTCAGCATGAAGACTGTGATCTTCTGGAGATCGTCTGGAAGTCCGCTCATCAAAACCGTCCTGATCATGCGATGAGTTGCGCTTAACCTGCGGGAAGTCGGAACTATTCCCACGGAATTCAGGTCTCGTAACACGGCATCACATACGAAACGGTTAAGGCATACAGGTGCTTCAAGGGCTTTCCCTTGGCTTTTGTCAAATCGAAATTCCCCTGAGGAATGAGGGGTTTCTGCCCTTCAGTTAATTATTATTTAGAGATGTATGTGTTCTAAATGATGTCCTCAGAGCAGGCCGGGGAAGCGCTTAACAAGCACTCGACCGGCGAACATCCGTAGGCATCATGAAGTCCCTCATTCCCGCTGTCTACTTCTCGCTGGCGGTCGCCGTTGTCGCTGTCATCGCGGCAAGGCCGTCCGGACCCTTCGTCCTCGTCGTAACTTCACCGGCTGCAAATGCGGCCGGTTCGATGGCCGTCATCGACCGGGCAGACGGCGCTTTCGTCTGGGCTGGAAGCGTGCCCTGGATGTCGGTCGCATATTCGCCAGCCCCGGATTTTCCGGAGCGGCTACTCGATGCGGGCGCTTTGCTCGTCATCAACCATGATCTGGCACTCGGTTGCCTGCAAGGAATGAACACATGAATGAACTGAAGAAGCTCAGAGACAGGGTCTCCTACGGCATCGTCGGACTGCTCTGGATCAACTTTGCCTTGATCTTGATCCGCAACCTCGTGCGCGAAGAGGGCGCCGACTGGATGATGATCCTGGCGACCCTCGTCCTGCTGGTACCGGCCACCTTGCTGTGGGCACAGGATCGCACTGGCGCGACCACCCGCATGGTCACCTCCATGGCCAATGCGGCAACGGTCGCCATCCTGGTCTTTGCATTCCAGGGATCGCCGCTGCAGATCGACCTGCATATGTACTTCTTCGCAAGCCTTGCCATCTGCGCCGCCTGGATCGACTGGCGTGCCATCATCGGTTACGCCGCGCTCGTCGCGGTCCACCATCTGCTGCTGTATGTCGCGATGCCCCTGGCGGTCTTTCCGGGTGATTCCGACTTCTCGCGCGTCGTTCTGCATGCGGTCGTGCTGATCGTGCAGAGCATCGTCCTGATCGCCCTGACCTCGGCGGTCGTCAAGGCTTTCGATGTCTCCGACAAGTCCGTCGCCGAAGCCGTTGCCGCCGAGCGCGAGGCCGTTGAGATGGCCGATCACGCCAGACGTACGGATGCTGCGGCAGAAGCTGAACGCCGCAAGCGGGAGTCAGAAAAGGCGCGGGAAGCCGACGCCGTCGATTTTGCCGTGGCCGAACTCGCGAAGTCCTTGCAGAAGCTGGCGGATGGCGATCTGTCCTGCCGCATCGACACGGCCTTCTCCGGCCCCCTTGATGAATTGCGGACTTCCTTCAACGCATCAGTCCAAAAGCTCGAAGTTGTCGTGTCCCAAGTGGGGCAGGTTGCCTCGGTACTGCGGAACGGCACGGGCCAGATAAGTCAGGCCAACAACGATCTCTCTGCCAGAAGCGAACGTCAGGCCGTCTCGGTCGAGGAAACCGCAAGCGCCTTGTCCAGCGTCATGTCGACGGTCAAGGACACGGCATCCGTCGCAGACTCGGTCGGCAAACTGGTCAATCAGGCGAGAACCGGTGCGGAGCGCTCCGGCACGATCGTCACCGATGCCGTCTCCGCCATGAGCCGCATCGAGCAGTCGTCGCAGTCGATTTCCAACATCATCGGCGTCATCGATGAAATTGCCTTCCAGACAAACCTGCTGGCGCTCAATGCAGGCGTCGAAGCGGCCCGTGCCGGTGAGGCCGGCAAGGGATTCGCGGTCGTCGCCCAGGAGGTTCGCGAACTTGCGCAGCGCTCCGCCAATGCGGCGAAGGAGATCAAGGCGCTGATCAACACATCAGGCGAAGAAGTCCGCCACGGTGTCTCGCTGGTCGACCAAGCGGGCGAGGCCCTGAGCACGATTTCGACCGAGGTTCAGGCGATCAGCCGGGAGATCTGCAAGATCATCGATGGTGCCAGGAGCCAGGCACAGGGGCTTGCCGAAATCGATTCAGCTATTGGCCAGATCGATCGGGATACCCAGCAGAACGCGGCGATGGTCGAAGAATCCAGCGCTGCCATCGAGCAACTCGTGCAGGAGGCAACGACACTCGATCAGCTGATGGCCCAGTTCCAGGTCGGCTCGAAGACAGGTTACGCTACCCGACGGGCCGCCTGACAGCGTTAGGCTCCAGCGCGAGTGCCAAATAGAAGAGGCCGCGATGATTGCGGCCTCTTTTTTTGTTCATCAGCCCGCAACTTATGAAGGGGCGATGCCACCCCTCACATCCAGGCCTTGCCTTCGCCGCGGACGAAATAGACGAGGTCGAGGCTGAGGCTTGGTTTTCCCATCCCGGTCAATCCCACATGCACCTGTCCGCGGTGATGGGTCTGGTGGTTGAAGACATGGGTGAGGGCAGGCCAGAGCTTCTGCGTCACGACCTCGGGTGAACTGACCGGCGAATAGGTAAACGGCTGCTCGATCGCGTCGGGCGTCAGGCTGCGGGTATAGCGGATGAAGCGATCGTCCTCTTCCACCCGCGCGGCACGCAGGTCGTCGAACCGCTCATAGGGACGCTCATCGAGCGCCATCGGCTTCGGGCCTTCACCGGTGAAACGGTTGAGCCAGACACGGTCGGCGGTCAGGATGTGGCTGAGGGTTGCGAAGACGGAACCGAAGAAGGCGCCGGTGTCCCGCTCCAGCTCTTCGTCGGAGAGTTCTCCAACGGCCGCGTAGAGGAGCCGGTTGGCCCAGGCATTGTACTCGGCGAGCATCTGGTAGTTCTGCATCTCGTTCTCCTGATTGCGATCGTCGCTCAGACTAGACCGATTTGAGAGCAACGGGGCTGATGGGTTCCATGAAAATTGCTGATTTGCATCAAGCTCCGTGATGCGGTTGTCTGGCGAGACATCAGGAGACGCCAATGACGATCACCCTCTATTCTCTCTGCGGCACCAACGCAGCCCGCCCTTTTTCACCGCATTGCTGGAAGGTCGTGATGGCACTGCATCACAAGGGGCTCGTATTTGAAGAACGCCCGCTGGCTTTCACAGCGATCCCGACGGTGGAGAATGGCGCTTCCAAGACCGTTCCGGTTCTACGGGACGGACAGGAACTGGTCTCCGACAGCTTCCGGATCGCGCAATATCTCGAAGAAGCCTATCCGGATGCGCCGAGCCTCTTCGGCGGTCCGGGCGGCGAGGCGGCGGCGCGGCTGGTGGAGGGCTATGCACAGCATGTCGTCCATGGCGCAATCACCCGCATCGCGCTGATCGACATCCACGATATGCTGGACCCCATTGACCAGGCCTATTTCCGCAAGAGCCGGGAAGAGCGTCTTGGCAAGAGCCTTGAGGAGATCGCAGCCGGACGGGATGCGGCGATCGCCGCGCTGCCGGCAGCGCTCCAGCCACTTCGCCACATGCTGTCTTTCCAGCCCTTTGTCGGTGGCGAAAAGCCGCTGTTTGGCGACTACATCCTGTTCGGTGCGCTGCAGTGGCTGAGGATTACCACGGGATCCCTTCACCTGCCGGAGGATGACCCGGTCAGCCGCTGGTTCGTTCGCTGCCTCGATCTCCACCAGGGTGTTGCCCGGGCCGTGGCGTAAGGCTGCGGGAGCCCGATTATGACGTCGGCGTGAAATTCGTGAACCCCTCTTGTCTTCGCGATTCGGGGCGGGTAGATACCGCCCACTTTCCCTGACAGACAAAAGGATGAGACAGATGGCGATTGAACGCACCTTCTCGATGATCAAGCCCGATGCCACTAAGCGCAACCTGACCGGTGCGATCACCAAGGTCTTCGAAGACAACGGCCTGCGCGTCGTCGCTTCCAAGCGCGTATGGATGAGCCAGCGCGAAGCCGAAGGCTTCTACGCCGTTCACAAGGAACGCCCCTTCTTCGGCGAACTGGTTGAAGGCATGACCTCCGGCCCGACCGTCGTTCAGGTCCTCGAAGGCGAAAACGCCATCCTGAAGAACCGCGAGATCATGGGCGCCACCAACCCGGCCAATGCCGATGAAGGCACGATCCGCAAGATGTTCGCCCTCTCGATCGGCGAGAATTCGGTTCACGGTTCGGACGCTCCGGAAACCGCTGCCCAGGAAATCAAGTACTGGTTCGCCGACACCGAGATCGTCGGCTGAATCAAGTCCTGAGGCTCAAGCCTCAAGCCATTGGAAAAATTGAGAGACCGGGGCCGAAAGGCTCCGGTTTTTTCGTCTGCGGACAAGGCATTCCCATAACTGGCGATCATCGGGCGGCAACGTCTGGGCAGGAGGTCTCCTGGGCGTAATCGACCGTCCCGTCCGCTCCGTAGACATCCGGATTGGGCGTGTAGACCGGGCCGACCACCAGCGGCTTGCCCGGCAGGATGGACTGGTCGAGGCTCGATGTCAGCGTCGTGTCGATGGTCTGGAGCACCGCGCCCTTGCCATCGAGAACCTTGATCGAGATCGCATAGGGATAATCCTTCACGACGCAACGCACCGGGGGACTTTCGAGCGACACCTTTTCCCAGAAGGGAAAGATCTTGGTGCGGGTAATCAAAGCTTCACCGCCTGCCGGGTTCTCGAATGTCGCTTCGGCGAAGCTCGGCTCGGGCAGCGGCCCGTTGCGGGCGAGCGTCACCACATAGGTCGCCTCTGCCACGCGATAATTGAAGATGAACACCTTGCCGGAAAGCTTCAGCGGCTCGTCCAGATCTTCACGCTGGCAGCCCGCCAGAGATACGAGGCCAATCAACAGGCCAGCCCCGATCGTGATCGCCCTCATGGCGAAATCTCCTTCTTGTTCCGATGATAGTGGCGGCTTGCCTTCACCCGGTTCCCGCAGACCGCCATGTCACACCATGTCCGGCTGCGGTTCTTGCTGCGGTCTATGAAAAGCCATCCGCAATTGCCGCAGATCTTCATGCGTTCGGGCTCGGGTTCACAGATGAGGCCGAGCGCCGAATGCGCGGTCGCAGCCTCAAGGCTGTCGTCGCCCGGTGATGCGCGCAGGGCCGCGGCGCTCGCCTCCAGCAGCGTCGCAAGTTGCTGCCGGCTCGCTTCCCCCCGCACGCGGTTGCGGAAATAGGCGTCGATCGCCTCACGCAATTCCAGGAACAGCGTCGCGTTTTGCGGCGGCACAGGCCGCAGGACACCGAACCTGTCTCGTTCGCCGGAGAGCAGCGAAGCCGCCTCCGGGAAAGCTGCGAGTTGCTCCGGCACGGCGAAACGGTCGCGCCGCCCCTCCGGCTCGTGCCGCAGGATGACACTGTTCGCGACATCGAGCGCCAGTGCGCCACCGACGAAGCGGTGCGGGGTCCAGGAAACGGTCATGGCTCAATATAACTGGTAAAATGCATTTTGATAGTTATAAATGCGGCTGGAGGACCGCATGGCCTATCTGCTGCAACAGCTCCTGAACGCGCTGCCCATGGCGAGCCTCTACGCCTTGCTGGCCTTTGGTTATTCGCTCGCCTTCGGGGTGACGAAGCGGCCGGACATCACCTTCGGCGCGCTGATGGCCTTTGCCGGTCAGATCTGTCTCCTGTTCACCGATTTGGGCTGGAACCGCCTCTATCTCGTCTCGCCCGCGGCGCTCGGCCTCGGCCTGCTCTCCGGTTTCGCTTATGCGCTGCTCGCAGGTTACTGGAACGCCCGCCATGTCATGATGCCGCTGCACCGGCACTCGCCGAATGCTGTGATCGTCGCGTCACTCGGAATGGTTCTCCTGCTCTCGGAAGGCGCGCGGCTCGCGCTCGATACCCGAAGCCTCTGGCTACCGCCCATGGGGCAGCAGTTCGTCACCCTCTTTCTCGTCGATGGCGTGTCACTTGGGCTCACCCGACTGCAGATCCTGCATGTCGGCCTGATGCTCGCGCTGGTCGCGGCCGGGCATTGGCTGCTGACGGCGAGCCGGGCAGGGCGCCTCTGGCAGGCTGTCTGCCAGGATCCGCTGGCGGCGCGCCTTGTCGGTGTCGATGCCGACAGGATTTTCGTGCTCGCGCTGATGGGCGCTGCATCCATGGCGGCACTCGGCGGCCTGTCGGCAACGGCTCTCTATGGCACGATGGATTTCGGTGCGGGCCTGATGTTCGGGCTGAAGGTGGTTCTGATCGCCGCCGTCGGCGGATCTTCGCATCCGCTGCGGTCGGCATTGGGGGCGGCCGCCGTCGGTCTCGCCGAGCAGCTCTGGGGAGCCTATGGGCCACAGATCTGGCGTGACGCCGTCATCATCTCCGCTCTGATCTGGCTTCTGGTGATCAGCCGCCAGGAACGCATCATTCCGTGAGCCAGCGGTCCCTGGCGCTGTCGTCCGTGTCCTTGGCGTCGATCCAGGCGCCGCTTGTCCCGTCCCGCCCGTGTTCCTTCTTCCAGAAGGGAGCAGAGGTCTTGAGGAAATCCATGACGAAGTTCGCGCCGTCAAAGGCCGCCTGCCGATGCGGTGCCGCGGCGATCACGAGCACGATCTGCTCTCCGGCTTCGATCCGTCCGAAGCGATGGATGGCTGTGAGCCCGAGCAGGGAGAAGCGGTCTATCGCCAGTTCGCAGATCCGCTGCATCTCCGCCTCGGCCATGCCGGGATAATGTTCGAGCTCGAGTGCGGCCAGCGTGCCCGCTTCGTCGCGGCAGAGGCCGACGAAGGAGACGAGCGCGCCGACATCCCGGCGTCCGGCCGTGAGTGCCCGCGCCTCGGCGGCCGCATCGAAGTCGTCCCGTTGGACACGGATGATTGGTGTGGGCTTGGCCGTCATGGTCATGAACTCCAGCGGCGCGAGCCCTTCAGCCCCCGGTCATCGGTGGGAAGATGCCAATCTCGCGGGCGCCCGCGATTAGTTCGTGGTGCTCGACATGCTCCTGATTGACCGCCACCCGGATCGCCTTGGGAAAGCGCAGCGCCTCCTCATAGCCTTCGCCGAGCGTTGCAAGCCAGGCGACCAGTTCGCCGGCCGTCTTTACCTCGGCCGGAATGTCGAGTTCTTCCTCGCCCTTGCCGATCCGCTCGCGAACCCAGGCGAAGTAAACGACCTTCACCATCTCAATCCACCATGTGCTTCGCGCCGGCGCGGAAATAGTCATAGCCGGTATAGATGGTCAGGATCGCGGCGATCCAAAGCAGCGTGATGCCGGCTTCAGTCGTATAGGGCAAGATCTTGTCGCCGGCGGGGCCGGCGAGCAGGAAGGCGAGCGCGAACATCTGCGCCGTCGTCTTCCACTTGGCGATCTGTGTCACCGGCACGGACACCTTCAGCGCCGCGAGATATTCTCGAAGACCCGAAACCAGGATCTCGCGGCAGAGAATGGTGATCGCCGCCCAGAGTGACCATCCGGCGATCGTTCCATCGGCCGCCATCAGCAGCAGCACCGAGGCGATCAGAAGCTTGTCCGCGATCGGGTCGAGCATCTTGCCAATATTTGAGGTCTGGTTCCAGATCCGGGCGAGATAGCCGTCGAGATAGTCGGTGATCGACGCGACAATGAAGATCGCAAGGCCGGTCCAACGGGCGAAGTCGGAACTCTGCAGCCGGCCTTCAACAAAGAAGCAGACAACGATCAGCGGCACGGCCAAAATGCGGGCGTAGGTGAGGAGATTGGGAATATTGTATGCGCGCGAAGCCATGATGCCCTGTCTTTGTATTCTGGTGCTTCAATAGATGTGATGGTTTTCGGTCGAGGCCGTCAACCTAAGAATTTTGAATGACCTTTTCGAACCTCTCGACCCCGGATGCGTCGTTTCCGTGTCAGTCACCGCTGCTTTCGTGAAAATGATTGTAGATCAGCCGGGCGACAGCCTCGGAAATGCCCTCGACCGCCATCAGGTCACTGATCGCCGCCCGCGACACGGCCTTTGCCGTGCCGAAATGCTGCAGCAGTGCCCGCTTGCGGGTCGGGCCGATGCCGGCGATCTCGTCGAGTGGGTTTTTCACCATTTCCTTCTTGCGCCGCGCCCGGTGGGACCCGATCGCGAAGCGGTGGGCTTCGTCGCGCATGCGCTGGATAAAATAGAGAACCGGATCGCGCGGGGGCAGGGTGAAGTCCGGCTTGCCCTGGACAAAGAAGCGTTCGCGGCCGGCATCACGGTCGACACCCTTGGCGACGCCGATCGCAATCACGCTGTCGGTGATGTCGAGTTCGTCGAGGATCTTGCGCACGGCCGACATCTGCCCCTGGCCGCCGTCGATGAGGATCACATCCGGCCAGGCGGGGAAGCCGGCGTCAGCGTTGTCCTCCAGGGCCGCACTGCGATCCGGCTTCCCTTCTTCCTTCAGCAGGCGCGAGAAGCGGCGGGTCATTACCTCCCGCATCATGCCGAAGTCGTCGCCCGGCGTGATGTCGGTCGATTTGATGTTGAACTTGCGATACTGGCCCTTCACGAAGCCTTCCGGCCCGGCGACCACCATGCCGCCGACGGCATTGGTGCCCATGATATGGGAGTTGTCGTAGATCTCGATGCGGCGCGGCACGTAAGGCAGCTGGAAGGTCTCGGCGAGACCCGCCAGCAGGCGCGACTGCGAGGCGGTTTCGGCCAGTTTCCGCCCATGCGCCTCGCGGGCATTGGAATTCACGTGATCGACGAGATCCTTCTTTTCCCCGCGCTGCGGCACGCTGATTGCCACCTTGTGGCCCGCCTTTTCGGAAAGCGCCGTGGCCAGCAGATCCTGCTCGTCCACCTCTTCCGACAGCAGGATCAGCCGCGGCACGGGTTTGTCGTCATAAAACTGGGCAAGGAACGAGTTGAGTACTTCCGCCGCGCTGAGCTGCGGATCGGCCTTGGGAAAATAGGCCTGGTTGCCCCAGTTCTGGCTGGCCCGGAAAAAGAAGACCTGGATGCAGGAGAGCCCGCCTTCGTGATGGATGGCGAAGACATCGGCTTCCTCGACACCGGCCGGGTTGATGCCCTGATGGCTCTGGACATGGCTGAGCCCGGCGAGACGATCGCGAAACACGGCGGCGCGCTCGAAGTCGAGGTCTTCGGCCGCCTCGTTCATCGCGCGGGCCATGGCTTCCTTGACGTTCTGGCTCTTGCCCGAAAGGAAGTCCTTGGCTTCGCGCACGAGGCCGGAATAATCCTCGTCGCTGATCTCATGGGTGCAGGGACCCGAACAGCGCTTGATTTGATAGAGCAGACAGGGGCGCGTGCGGCTTTCGAAGACGCTGTCGGTGCAGGTGCGCAGGAGAAACGCCCGCTGCAGCGAGTTGATCGTGCGGCCAACGGCGCTGGCCGAGGCAAAGGGGCCGAAATAGTCGCCCTTGCGGGCACGGGCGCCACGATGCTTGTAGATCGCGGGAGACCGACTGTCGCCCGTGATCAGGATATAGGGAAAGCTCTTGTCATCGCGCAGAAGCACGTTGAAGCGGGGACGCAGCCGCTTGATCAGATTGGCTTCGAGAAGCAGCGCCTCGACCTCGGTGCGGGTCGTGACGAATTCCATGTGCACGGTGTCCCGCACCATGCGAGACAGGCGGTTCGAATGCACGCGGCCCTGGGCATAGTTGCTGACGCGCTTCTTCAGGCTGCGCGCCTTGCCGACATACATGACCTCGCGGTCCTTGTTCAGCATCCGGTAGACACCGGGCGCGTTCGGCAGGCGCTTGACGAATTCGGCAATCAGATCGGCGCCGGTAAGCCCGGTCTCGTCCAGCCCATCCACATGCCAGTCGATCTCGATCCCGGCACGCGCCGGCTCGACCTCGACGACGATGTCGTCGTCGTCCTCTTCCGTTCCGTCATAGAGAACGCCGCCGTCGGGCAGCTTTCCTCCATTCATTCATTGATCTCCGTACCGTGCCAAATCAGATGCTGGCCCCCATCCAAGGCGATCATTTGGCCGGTGATCGACGGCGTGTCAAAAAGAAAGCGGATCGTGCGGCCGAATTCGTCGAGCGAAGGGCCGCGCTTGAGCGGAAGACTGTCCACCTGCGCCTGGAAATCCTCCGGCCGCTGCCGCTCTGAGATCAGCGTCGGGCCCGGGCCGATCGCATTCACCCGGACGCGCGGCGCAAACGCCTGAGCCAGTGTCTTGGTCGCCGTCCAGAGCGTGGATTTCGACAGCGTATAGGAGAAGAAGGTGGGCTTCAGCGCCAGCACGCGTTGATCGATGATGTTGACGATGAGCCCCGATCGATCCTCAGGTAATGCCTTGACCAGTGCGCCGCTCAACACGGCAGGCGCCCGCACATGCACATCGAAGTGCCGATCGAATATCTGGGCGTCGAATTCGACGGCCGTGTCGTCTTCGAACACAGACGCATTGTTGACGAGCAAGCCGACGGGGCCGAATTCGGCCACCGTCCGCTCCATGAGTGTCCCAATCTCGGAAATGTTACCCAGATCCGCCTGAAGCGCGATCGCACGCTTTCCCTGCGACCTCAACTCCCGAGCGACGGTTTCTGCTGCCTCGAACGAGCCGTTCGCATGCAAGGCCACGGCGAAACCATGTTCTGCCAAGTCTTCGGCAATGGCGCGACCAAGTCGTTTCGCGGAGCCGGTGACCAAAGCCACCTTGGGGATGCCGTTTTGCATCGGATTACCTTGCGTCGTCAGGGTTGGTGCGCTGCATATATGGCGCTGACATGATATTTAAACAGCACTTCGCGGAATCTTCTCCTGCGTTTAGCTCGGTGATGCATGAGTATATGTTCAGTACAACTTTAAAATAGAATCAAGCAAAACCGTAAACTATTTGTTATGGTTAACGAATCGTTTGTGTCTTTTAAGCAACGTCCCGATTTGGTCACTACTGTGCCACAATGAATTCACATTTCGGCTCTTTCAATTCCTCAATTGGCCGCCAAATGTACATTCGGAACGGGCAGGGAATACCCAATAACGTTCAGGCCGCCGTTGGTTCTGATTGAAGTGCGGCCCGGAACTGTAAAGGAGAGTAACATGCGTAACCTCAAGATCATGCTTCTGGCATCCGCCACCACCGTCGTCGCTTTCGCCGCCCAGGCTGCTGACGCCATCTATCAGGCACCGGAAGCGCCGGCTGCCACCGAATCCTACTCTGCGCCGGCCGGCAACTGGTCGGGTGCTTATCTCGGTGGCGGCATCACCTATGACATGGGCAAGTTCACCGGCTCGAACGACGGCCGTGACGCCGATGGCGTCGGCGGCACCGTCTATGGCGGTTACAACATGCAGAGCGGCTCGATCGTCTACGGTGGCGAAGCCGACCTCAGCTATGCCGGTGAAGACGGCTCTGCCGGCACTGATGCAGCTGCAGGTACCCTCAAGGGCACCCAGGGCGTCAACGGCTCGATCCGCGGCCGCGTCGGCTACGACCTGAACCCCTTCCTCGTCTACGGTACGGCCGGTGTGGCTGTTGCCAACCACGAGCTGGAAGGCAATGGCACGAACGACGAGAAGCTGGCTGCCGGTTACACGGTTGGCGCCGGTGTCGAAACCTTCGTCACCGACAACATCACCGCGCGCGTCGAGTATCGCTACAGCGACTATCAGAAGCGCGACTTCGACCTCGGCACCGGCTCTGCCATCTCGAAGGGCTTCGACGACCACTCCGTCAAGGTTGGCATGGGCGTGAAGTTCTGATCAGCGGATCAGTCCTGAAATAAAGAAAGCCGGGAGCGATCCCGGCTTTTTTGTTGTGGGGTGCGGCCAAAGGGCCTTCAGGCCTTCGGCCGAAGCGCAGGATAAGGCTCGAAATGCTTGGCGAACTTCGCCGGCCATTCGGTGAGCGCGGCCCGACCCTGTTCCCACTCGCCGGGAAAGCGCAGCATCAGGTATCCGAGTGTGGCGGCGAGCGCGAAATGCCCGCCATGCAGCTTCTTGCCGATCTTCGGAAGATGTTTGTCCAGATGGTCGAGGCTGCGATTGATCTTCGCCCACTGGCGGTCGATCGCGTCCTGGCTCACGAGTTCCGGCGGCCGGAAGCGCTTCTCGTAGACGATGGCCAGCAGGCAGTCGGCGATCCCGTCGGCCAGCGCCTCCAGAACTTCGGCTTCGGTCCGCCTCTCGTCCTTCTTCGGATAGAGGCGCTTGTCCGAGAGCCGGTTCAGGTAGTGCATGATCGCGCGGCTGTCGAAGATGGCGATGCCATCGTCGGCAATCAGCGTCGGGATCTTGCCGAGCGGATTGGCATCGACCAGTTCGGACGGATTTTCCGCCGTATTGACCCTGATCTCCTCCAGCTCGATGCCGAGATGGCGGGCCGCCATGCGGACTTTGGAGGAATAGGGAGAGGCGGGCGCGAAGAGCAGCTTCATGATGGTTTCCTGTGGCTCTCGTTGCGGGGTCAGCGCGTGGGCGGGATGAGGATTTCGGATCGGCGGCAGGAGCGGCTATCGACATCCGGACAGGCTCGGAAGCCAAGGGAGCGGTCGAGACAGATCCTGACTTCGTCGATTCTCTCCCTATCACAGGTCACCGCCACTGCCGAGCGGGGAAGTCCCGGATTGCTGCGGATGAATGCGGCCTCGACGGCCTGCGGCGAAGTCCGGCTTTGGCTATCACCATCGGACAGCTCGTCAGGAATGCGAATGGTATCATAGGCTTGGCGCACGAGGCTGAAGTAGTCGCTCATGGCAAGACCGGAGCAGGACCCGTGTTTGCGCCACTGATGGCCGATCAGTCCCATGCTCGGCATGATGTCGATTACCGATCGACCGATCCGCTGGGGTACCCTGTCGCCTTCTGATGTCGGGCAGTTTTCCGGCCAGCCGCTCTCGTTCTGCGGCCAGAGCCCGTGCACCACCCAGCCGAAGTCCTTGTCCTCTCCGCATTGCTCGCGATTGCGTCCAGCCGCCTCGCTGTCGCAGAAGGTCGGCGACCAGGATAGGGCTAGCACATAGAAGTCGAAATCGGCTTGCGCCTCTGCTGGTTGCCACTCTGTTACGGCGGTGTCGGTGACGTTTCTGTCCTCACCGACGGCTCCCCGATCGGCGGCCACTGGTTCCGGCGCGGCCATCCTGCCACTCAACCAGTAGGCTCCGGCGATCGTCATCGTGACGGCAAGTGCGGCAATCCCGGCGAACTGGCGCATCTCAGGACACTCGTCCGCATCGAAGGTTCTCTGACGCAAACTTGATCGGCTCTCGCATGGGCTCTCCCTTCCCGCATTCTCGATGGTGACACGAGTTTTAGAGGCTCAAGGCGACGGATCAAGGCCTGCCATTTATCCGCTACCGCCGAAAGGAGGACGGCGCGAGGGTTTCAATCGCGACGCGAATCCTTAAGGTCTGGCCTTCCATGGGCGGCTGACTCGCCCGAAACGCAGGAGTGGCCGAGAGGGACGACAGACAGGCATGGTGCAATGAAATTCAGCAAGTATTTCTGGCCGGTCGTCGGATTGGTCACGATCTGTTTTTCGATCTGGCTGCTGCTCGGCGAGGTCCGGGGGCTTTCGATCGACGAGATCGGTGAGAGCCTCGATCGGATCAGCGCGACGCAGTGGATGCTGGCTTTCATGTCGACGCTCGTCGCCTATGCCGCACTCGCGGGATATGACCGGATTGCCTTGCAAAATCTCGGGCGCTCTGTCGGCTGGCTGTTCATCACCGTCACTTCGTTCACCGCCTATGCCCTGTCGCACAATGTCGGCGCCTCGGTCTTTTCGGGAGCGGTCGTGCGGTATCGAGCCTATACGTCCAAGGGCCTGACGGGCTCGGAGGTCGGCGGTCTCGTGGCAATCTGCTCCTTCACCTTCGCCCTCGGCACCATCCTTCTGATGGGACTCGTTCTGGTGCTGAAGCCAGGTATCGCCGAGCGTTTCGTCGACGTCATGCCGGTCGAGGCTTCCACCACCACCGGCATCATTCTGCTGGCTCTCGTCGGACTTTACGTCCTCGGCAGTTTGCTCCACCTGAAGCCGCTCAAGATCCGCTCCTTCCAGCTCGCCTATCCCCGTCCGGAACTGGTTGCCCAGCAACTGGTGATCGGGCCTCTCGAGCTGATCGGGGCAGCCGGAATCATCTATTTCGTCCTGCCCGAGGCCGGAAATCCAGGCTTCATCGTCGTGCTCGGGATCTTCCTGATTTCGTTTTCGGCGGCGCTCATATCCCACGCACCCGGCGGTCTAGGCGTCTTGGAGCTTCTCTTCGTGACCGGTCTGCCCGACATGGACCATGCGGACGTCATCGCGGCGCTGCTGGTCTTCCGGCTCTTCTATCTGATCGTGCCCTTCGCCATGGCACTGATCGTGATCGTCCTTTTCGAACGATCGCAATTGGGAAGGCATGCGCCACCACCAGGGTAGCGCCAAGGACGGTCACTCTTCCCCACGCAGCCAGAAGCAGCGATGCGAGGCATAGCGATCCTGCGCCATCAGCCGCTTCAGCTCGGGAAGTGCAAGATGCATCTCGTCCTTCAGGGTGAAGGGCGGATTAACGATGACGAGGCCGGTGCCAGAAAGGCCGGTCTGCTCGCGGTCGCTTTTGATGTGAAGTTCAGCGCACAGCATCTTCGGGATTTCCAACGCCTGCAGCGCCTCGTGGAATTCCTTGATGGGCGCGCCCTTCTTGATCGGATACCACAGGCAATAGACGCCATTGGCAAAGCGTCGATGCGCCTTGGCGAGCCCATCGACCAACCGTTCATATTCGCCCTCGATCTCGAAGGGAGGATCGACCAGCACGATGCCGCGCTTTTCCTTCGGCGGCAGATGCGCGTTGAGCGTCAGCCAGCCGTCGAGTTCGGTCACGCGCACTTGGAAATCGCCCTCGAAAAGGCGGGAAAGCGCCCGCGCGTCCTCGGGATGCAGTTCCATCGCCGACAGTCGGTCCTGTGGGCGGAAGAGATCGCGGGAGAGCTTCGGCGAGCCGGGATATTTGGCAAGCGGCCCTCCGGCCACGCGATCCGGGTTGAGAGCCTTCACCGCGTCGAGATAGGGCGCCATGATCTCGGCGACCTTATCCGGCAGCTCGGCATCGATGACCTTGCCGATCCCTTCCAGCCATTCGCCGGTCTTCTGCGCCTCCTCGGAGGAAAGGTCGTAGAGTCCGATGCCGGCATGGGTGTCGAGCACACGGAACGCCTTGTCCTTCTGCTGCAGGTAGACGATCAGCCGCGACAGAACGAGATGCTTCAAGACATCGGCAAAATTGCCCGCGTGATAGATATGGCGATAATTCATGAGGGCTTCCGATGGCAGTGATGAATTGTTCGAATGGGGCTTTTGAGCGTTCAGGCCTTGGCCTATAACCGGCGCATGAACATTCAGAGCCCCATCCGAAACCGGTCGGTCGGTCATACGGCCTGTCCGCATGACTGTCCATCCACCTGCGCCCTCGACGTCGAACTGACGGAGGACGGTCGCATCGGTCGCATGCGCGGCGCAACCGAGAACAGCTATACGGCGGGCGTCATCTGCGCCAAGGTCGCGCGGTATGCCGAGCGGCTCTATCATCCCGACCGGTTGATGAAACCGGTTCGCCGGGCCGGCGCCAAGGGGGCGGGGCAGTGGCAGGACGTCACTTGGGAAGCCGCCCTCGACGAAATCGCCGAGGCCTTCGTCAAGGCCGAGCAGCGCCACGGCTCCGAAGCCGTCTGGCCTTACTTCTACGCCGGCACCATGGGTCTCGTGCAGCGCGACTCGATCGAGCGCCTGCGTCACGCGAAGAAATATTCCGGCTTCTTCGGCACGATCTGCACCAACATGGCCTGGACCGGTTATGTCATGGGCACCGGCACGCTGCGCGGGCCTGATCCGCGTGAAATGGCCGTCTCCGATTGCGTCGTGATCTGGGGCACCAATGCGGTCGCGACCCAGGTCAATGTGATGACCCACGCGGTCAAGGCCCGCAAGGACCGTGGCGCCAAGATCGTCGTGATCGACATCTACGACAATCCGACGATGAAGCAGGCCGACATGGCCTTGATTCTGAAGCCCGGAACGGATGCGGCGCTCGCCTGCGCTGCCATGCATGTCGCCTTCCGCGATGGTTATGCCGACCGCGCATACATGGCGAAATTCGCCGATGATCCGGCAGGTCTCGAAGCGCATCTGAAAGACAAGACGCCGGAATGGGCCTCGGCCATCACCGGTCTCTCCGTCGAAGAGATCGAGGCCTTCGCCCGTCTCGTCGGCCAGACGAAGAAGAGTTTCTTCCGCCTCGGCTACGGCTTCACGCGCAGCCGTAATGGCGCGGTCTCGATGCATGCGGCCCTGTCACTCGCGACCGTGCTTGGCTCCTGGCAACACGAGGGCGGCGGCGCCTTTCACTCGAACAGCGACATCTTCCAGCTCAACAAGGCAGAGCTGATGGGCACTGCTTTGGTCGACCCCGATATCCGCATGCTCGACCAGTCGCAGATCGGTCGTGTCCTGACGGGGGACGCGGAAGCTCTACGCCATCGCGGCCCGGTCGATGCGGTGATCGTCCAGAACACCAATCCGGTGAATGTCGCGCCTGAACAGCGCCTCGTGAAACAAGGCTTCCTGCGCGACGACCTCTTCGTTGCCGTGCACGAGCAGTTCATGACCGAGACGGCGGAACTCGCCGATATCGTGCTGCCCGCCACCATGTTTGTCGAGCACGACGACATCTATCGCGGCGGTGGCCAGAGCCATATCTTGCTCGGGCCTAAGCTCGTCGAGGCACCACCCTTGGTGCGCACCAACCTCTTCGTCATCGAGGAACTGGCCAAGCGCCTCGGCGTCGCCGATCGCCCCGGCTTCGGCAAGACCGAGCGGGAGCACATCGAGCGCATGCTTTATGTCAGCGGCAAGCCGGATTTCGACACGCTGATCGAGGACAAGTGGCTCGACTGCCAGCCGGCCTTCGAGGATGCGCATTACCTGAACGGCTTTGGCCACCCGGACGGCAAGTTCCGCTTCAAGCCGGATTGGGAAAATACGCCCGCGCCGAACAAGCCGCCGGCAAGGCTCGGCTCGCTCGGGCCGGTCAAATCGCTGCCGGTCTATCCTGACCAGGTCGACCTGATCGAAACCGCCGATGCGGAGCACTCATTCCGGCTTGCCACGTCACCGGCGCGCAACTTCCTGAACTCCACATTCGCCGAGACCAAGACCTCGCGCGACAAGGAAGGCCGCCCCGAAGTCATGGTCAACCCGGCCGATGCCTTGGGCCTTGGCTTGGCCGAAGGGGACGTCGTCCGCCTGGGTAATGGTAGAGGGGAACTCCGCATCCATGCGAAGATCACCGATGCCGTGAAGCCGGGCGTGCTGGTCGCCGAAGGTCTCTGGCCGAACAAGAGCCATCTCGACGGCGAGGGCATCAATGTTTTGACCGGCGCCGATCCGGCAGCGCCCCATGGCGGTGCCGCCTTCCACGACAATAAAGTTTGGATGAGAAAAGCATAAACATGAGCATTTTCGACAAGGCCCGGATCGCCATCCGGGAAGACAAGACTCTGTGGAAAGGCTGGAGCCATCTGCGCGCCATCACCTTCGATTTCTTCCGCGAGGGCAGGGCGCCGCACAGGCTCACCTGGGAAGTCTTCGACCGCTGGAATGCCGCGGCAATTCTTCTGCACAATGTCGAGCGCGATACCGTCACGCTGGTGCGACAGCTCCGCATCGCAGTCCATCTGAATGGCGACCATGCCTACATGCTCGAGGTCCCCGCCGGCTTTATCGACGAGGGAGAAACGGCGATGCAGGCGGCTGTTCGCGAGGCGCTGGAGGAAACCGGCTACCAGTTGTCGAACGCCACTGCGGCCTTTGCCGCCTACATATCGCCGGGTTCGGTCACCGAAAAGCTCCACGGCTTCTACGCCGCCGTGACCGATGCCAATCGCATTTCAGACGGTGGCGGGCTCGACCACGAGCACGAGGACATCGAGGTCGTCGAGATCGCCTTCAATGAAGCCATGGAAATGGTCGAGGCCGGCGAGATCATCGATGCCAAGACCATCATGCTGCTGCAATGGGCGGCATTGAGACGGGCCGGCCTCAAGCCGGATCAGTCGTCAAGCGCCGCGATGTAACCGCCGGTCTGCCGTGTCCAAAGGCGGCTGTAGAGGCCGCCGGAGGCGAGCAGATCGTCCGGTCGCCCTTCCTCGATGATCCGTCCCCGGTCGAGCACGACGATGCGGTCCATGCGGGCGATCGTCGACAGCCGATGGGCGATGGCGATGACGGTCTTGCCCTGCATCAGCAGGTCCAGCTTCTCCTGGATTGTAGCTTCCGCCTCGCTGTCGAGGGCCGAGGTCGCCTCGTCCAGTACGAGGATCGGGGCGTCCTTCAATAAAACTCGGGCAATGGCGACGCGCTGGCGCTGACCGCCCGACAGCCGGACACCGCGGTCGCCGACAAAGGCGTCGGTTCCGGTTCTCCCTTCGCCATCCTTCAGTTCCGCGATGAAGTCGGTCGCACTTGCGCCGTGAATGGCAGCCGCGACCTCGGCCTCGCTCGCTTCGGGGCGCCCATACAGAACATTGTCGCCGATCGAGCGATGCAGCAGCGAGACATCCTGGGTGATGTACCCGATCTTCTGCCTGAGGCTCGCCTGGGTCACGCCTGCAACCTCCTGACCATCGATCAGGATCCGCCCGCTTTTGACGTCGAAGAGCCGCAACAACAGGCTGACCAGTGTCGTCTTTCCCGCGCCTGATAGGCCGACCAGCCCCAGTTTTTCACCCGGACGGATATGAAGCGACAGGTCCTCGAGTACAGACGTCTCGTCGCGGTATCCGAAATTCACTTGTTCGAAGCGGATTTCCCCGTGGTCGACGACAAGCGGTCGTGCATCAGGGGAATCGACGACATCAGGCGTATTCGTCATGACCGGCATGGCATCGCGGATGGTACCGACGGCCTCGAAGATCTGCTGGCCCATGCTGAGAAAGCCACGGGAGTTCGCAGAAAGGCGCTGGGTGAGCGTGATTGCTGCGACGAATTCGCCGATCGAGACGAAGCCTCTGACCAAACCCCAGACACTGACGCCGAAGATCGAGAGAAACAGCAGGACATTGAGCGTGATGACCGCCATGTCTGAGAGGATGCCGACCTGGCGCTCCTGATATTGCATGTCCATCGACTTGCCGATCGCCTTGCGCAGGGCGCCGGCCTCGCTGTCTTCCGCGGCAAACAGTTTCACGGTCTGGATGTTGCTGTAGAGGTCGGTCATCGAGCCGACCAGCCGGCTGCGTGCCTTGGCGGATTTGCGGGCGGTTTCGGAGAACTTCGGGATCGCCAGATGAGCGACGAGCGCATTTGCGCCGATCCAGATCACGACGGGAATGGCGAGCGGCCAGGACAATGTGATCATCAGGGCGAGCGAGCCGATCAATTGCACGATGAAGTTCGGCAGGAGCCAGATGGCGACCGCGAGCTGCTGCTTCACGGCAGATGCGACCTGGGCAATACGCGTCGCGACCTGGCCGGCGAACAGATCGTGGAAAAAGGCGAGGTCCTGCCGCTCCACCGCCTTGTGCCCGTGCCACTGGATGAGCGAGGGCATCGCGACGCCCAGCACATGCGAACCGAGCGCATTGCACAGGAAGCTCATGAGCGGCGTTACGGGAAAGAACAGGATCAGGAAGAGGATAAGCGCGGTCTGGTGTTCGCGCAGGTACTGGACCACACCGCCCGCGGAGACCCCGTCGACCAGGTGCGAGACGCCCCAGATCACGGCGAGGTTGGAGATCTCGATCGCCGCGCTCAGCACGAGGATCGCGATCAGTGGCCCTGGCGCATAGCGTGCAAAATGATAGAGCAGGCGAAACGGACCGCCATCCGGCAAGTTCTGGAAAGGAATGTCGAGCGGCCGCAAGAGGCTCTCGAATGGGCGAAACAGGCGAGCGGAAAAGGTCATCTGAAACACTGCGCTGTGAAGACAAAATGCCAAAGTCGAAGGCAATCACAGGCAGTAGACCATGAGTCGATGGCATCGGGAAGTTGCCAGATCAGACGGATTTCGAAGTCTGAGATGGCCAGAATGCAGTCTCGAAGTCGGGCCGCGTCCCGGTCTAGAAAGTCCCCTTCACGCCAGCGGTGACCATGACCGACTGGTAATCGGAGGCAGCGCCGTCGTCGAAGCCGGCACTGGCACCTGTCACGGTGTCGCGGACTTCCGCATCGCCGCGCGTCTTGAAGATTTTCTGGAAGTCGCCACCGAGGTAGATCGCAGCCGATGGGAGGACCTGGTAGTCAGCGGTGACGGTCGCCCCCATCATCGGCGCGAGATCCATCGTGTCAGTAAAGCGAAGGTCGCGCATCCAGTGGTCGTCGAGACCCTTGTAGCTGATGGCCGCGCCGCCGCGCACGACGCCGGAAAGCGTCAGGGCACCGATACGTTGTTCGGCATGGGCGCTGAGAAACAGCGTCGGGATCCTCTGCTCATAGGTGATACCCTTCTCGCCGTCGGCAAAATCGCCGACAGTGTCATGCAAGGTCACGTCACTGTAGATGTAGCTGCCGCCGCGGGCCGTCCATTTGACATTGGTGTAGCCGAGGCCACCGCCGACCCCGAGCCGGGTGGCGCCGGTGTCGACCAGGGCGCGCTCGGCCTCCAGCAGCACGTTGATGTAGCGGTCGAGTTCGGTGTCCGGATGCAGCGACTGGTGCGTCCAGCCGGAATAGGATGTGTCCAGCCAGTCGCGGTCTTCCATGAAGCCGTCGCCCCCGAGGCCCACATCGACACGGCCTTTCAGTTTCCAGGCGTAACCGATGTCGACTTCTGCCCCGATTGAGCCGGTCTTGACGCCCTTGCTCTCCCAGTCGAGCTGGCTCACTTTGTAGTCGCCACTGTAGACATATTCACCGGCCTTGATGTTGGCCATGCCGATGCCGGCGAAGTAGCGGACCGAGCCGTCCTCGCCAGAGGCCGAGGTGGCCAGTAGCAGTGCGCTGCCGAGAGAAACTGCCGAAATGCCTGGGGTGTTGAACATGGGATGCCTGTGCCGATCGGATAATCGCCACGGTTGCATGTTTATGGTTAAGAGATTGCTATCAGGACTTTGGCGCCGAAGCCTGGCCGCCTTGCCTCAGGCGCTGATCAATCTTGCCGCAGCGTCCGTTTCGGACGCCAGCCGCTCGACGCTGCCATCCGCCCGCATCGCGACCTGACCCGATGCTACGAGCTTTAGAGCTGCCGCATAGGTCTGGTGCTCGACGGTGAGCACACGGCCCGCAAGGGTTTCCGCCGTGTCATCGATCAGAACAGGCACGACGGACTGCGCGATGACTGGCCCTTCGTCCATGCCTTCGGTGACGAAATGCACGGTGCAACCGGCAACCTTCATGCCTGCGTCCAGCGCCCGCTGATGCGTGTGAAGTCCGGGGAACAGCGGCAGCAGGGAAGGGTGAATGTTGAGGATCCGGCCTGTGTGCGGACGGATGAAGTCGCCCGAGAGCAAGCGCATGTAGCCGGCAAGGCAGATCAGGTCCGGGGCGATCTCGGCGAGTGCGGCGAGGATTGCCGCCTCATGCTCGGCTTTGGAACTGAAGGCCTTGCGCTCGAAGACGCGTGTCGGAATGCCGAATGCCTCCGCCTTGGCGAGGCCGCCGGCTTCAGGCTTGTCGGAGAAGACAGCGACGATCTCAGCCGGATAGTCGGCAGCTTCGCACGCTTTCGCCAGCGCCAGCATGTTCGATCCGCCGCCGGAGATGAAGGCGACGACGCGTTGGCGCCGGGCGCTCATAGGGCAAGCGTACCCTTGTAGGTCACGCCATGCGTACCCTCTTCGCGGGCGATCATGCGGCCGAGACGGGCCACGGTTTCACCCTCGGCTTCGAGCACCTTCGTCACGTCTTCGACCTTGTCGGCGGAAACGACGACGATCATGCCGATGCCGCAGTTGAAGGTGCGCAGCATTTCGTTCTGGGCAACGCCGCCGGTCTTGGCGAGCCAGGAAAAGACGGCCGGAACCTGGAAGGACGCGAGATCGATCTCGGCGGCAAGATGCTTCGGCAGCACGCGCGGGATGTTCTCCGGGAAGCCGCCGCCGGTGATGTGGGCGAGGGCCTTCAGCGACTTGGTTTCCTTGATCGCCTTCAGGAGCGGCTTCACGTAGATGCGGGTCGGTGTCAGCAGGGCGGCACCCAGCGACTGTCCCTCGGAGAAGGGGGCGGCTGCATCCCAGGCCAGGCCCGAGAGTTCGACGATCTTGCGCACCAGCGAGAAGCCGTTGGAATGCACGCCCGAGGACGAGAGCCCGAGGATGACGTCACCTTCGGCGATGTCGCCAGCCGGCAGCAGTTCGCCGCGCTCGGCGGCACCGACGGCAAAGCCGGCAAGGTCGTAGTCGCCCTTGGAGTACATGCCCGGCATTTCGGCGGTCTCGCCGCCGATCAGGGCGCAGCCCGCCTCGCGGCAGCCGGCAGCGATGCCCTGAACGATCGCGGCTCCCTGGTCCGGGTCGAGCTTGCCGGTGGCGAAATAGTCGAGGAAGAGCAGGGGTTCGGCACCCTGCACCACGAGGTCGTTGACGCACATGGCGACGAGGTCGATGCCGACAGTGTCGTGGATATTGGCGTCGATGGCGATCTTCAGCTTGGTGCCGACGCCGTCGTTGGCCGCGACCAGGATCGGATCCGTGAAGCCGGCGGCCTTCAGGTCGAACAGCCCGCCGAAGCCGCCGATTTCGCCGTCCGCGCCAGGACGGCGCGTCGACTTCACGGCCGGCTTGATCTTCTCGACCATCAGGTTGCCCGCGTCGATATCGACGCCCGCATCGCTATAGGTCAACCCGTTCTTGCCAGCCTGGCTCATGCCTGCCTCCGATCCTGCGAGAATTTCGGCTGGCCATGGCATGAAGAGCCCTCAGATGCAAGCTAAGAGCCGGGGAACCGCACGATTTCCCGGGCATTCTGGCTTGCGACGGCATCTTGTCGTGGCGGATCGAGTGGGAGTTCTTGACCAAGGCTTTGCCGGTAACCTATCTCCTACTACGGCGTTGCAGCATGCAGAGCACGCCTGCGCGCGGTATCAGACAAGGAAACGGAGACGGACATGGCTCGTTACATCAGTGCAATCGGCCTCCGCCGCCAGCTCTTCTTCTGGCTGGTCACGCTTGCGGTCTTCGTCGGCTTCCTGATGCTGTTCTCGTCCATCCTTCTGCCCTTCATCGCCGGCATGGCGCTTGCCTATTTCCTTGATCCGGTCGCCGACCGGCTGGAGCGTATCGGCTTGAGTCGCCTGATGGCGACGGTGGTCATCCTCGTCTCCTTCGTCGTCGTCTTCGTGCTCTCCCTGATGATCATCATCCCGGTGCTCGCCAGCCAGCTCAATGAGTTCATCCAGCGCGTGCCCGGATACATCACCCAGCTGCAGACCTTCATTTCGACCTCGAATGCGTCCTGGCTTCCGGATTGGGTGGATGGACAGATGGGCACGATCCGGGAGAATTTCTCCCGCTACCTGAGCGAAGGGGTCGGCTTCCTCGGCACCTTGGTCGAGCAGATCTGGAACTCCGGCAAGGCGCTGCTCGACATCGCCTCGCTACTGGTCGTGACCCCGGTTGTGGCCTTCTATCTGCTGCTCGACTGGGACCGCATGATCGAGAAGGTCGACAGCTGGGTGCCGCGCAACCAGCTCGCCACCGTGCGCCAGCTGGCGACCGAACTCGACAAGACGATCGCCGGCTTCGTGCGTGGGCAGGGCTCGCTCTGCCTGATCCTCGGGATTTTCTATGCGGTCGCGCTGTCGGTTGCCGGCCTGAATTTTGGCCTGTTGATCGGCTTCTTCACTGGCCTTATCAGTTTCATCCCCTATGTGGGCTCGACTGTCGGCCTGTTGCTCGCGGTCGGCGTCGCCTTGGTGCAATTCTGGCCGGATTTCATCTGGATCGGCGTGATCGCGGGCATCTTCTTCCTCGGCCAGTTCATCGAGGGCAATATCCTGCAGCCCAAGCTGGTGGGTAAAAGCGTCGGCCTGCATCCAGTCTGGTTGATGTTCGCCCTGTTCGCCTTCGGCGCACTCTTCGGCTTCGTCGGTGTTCTCGTTGCTGTGCCGGCGGCGGCGGCCGTGGGCGTGCTTGTTCGCTTCGCCATCTCGCGCTATCTTGATAGCGATCTCTACTACGGAACGACGCTCACCATTGCGCCCACTTCCTCCGCCGTCGGCGAGATCGCACCCCCAAGCTCCAGAGATGTATCCGAGACGTGAATGACTGATGCCAAGATGGCTCCCGAAAAGCGCGGAGCCGCCGAACAGCTGCCGCTGGCCTTCGAGCATGGCTCAGCCACCGGGCGCGACGACCTTCTGGTCTCCGAGCGCATGGCCGCTGCCGTGTCGATCGTCGACGCATGGCCGAACTGGCCGTCGCCGGTGGTGATCCTTGCGGGTCCGGAAGGCTCGGGAAAATCGCACCTCGCGCAGATCTTTCGAGACATCAGCGGTGCGGCCGATATCCTGCCGCAACCGGGCGAGGGCGCATCGGAGGCCGCAGCTGTCGGTCCCGTCCTGTTCGAGGATGCCGACCGCCAGGGCTTCGACGAGGTCGAGCTGTTCCACGTCATCAATGCGGTGCGCCAGCACGGTAGGACGCTGCTGATCACCGCGCGCAGCTTTCCGCCCTCCTGGAATGTGCAGCTGGCAGACCTCAATTCACGCCTGAAGGCGGCGACCGTAGTCGAGATCGGCGCTCCCGACGAAGAATTGCTCGGACAACTGATCACCAAGCTCTTCGCCGATCGACAGCTTTATATCGATGACAAGATCGTCGGCTATATCGTCAGCCGCATGGAGCGTTCCTTCCTGGCGGCCCAGGTGGTCGTCGATCGCATGGACAGGCTGGCGCTGGCTAGGCGCGTCAAGATCACCCGGAGCCTTGCGGCAGAGGTGCTCGAAACGCTGGAGGCGGCCGGCGCTACGGACTAGGCGTCACAGATCTGTCGTCAAACTGTTATAATTGGCCGGGAACGAGAACGAAGGAACGGAATCATGGACAGCGCGGTACACGGCACGGGCGGCGACAGCGGCGCGGAGGCAGCACCCGCCGAGGACCTGCTGACCAGTCCCCTGCGCTTCATCAACCGGGAGTTCTCCTGGCTGCAGTTCAACCGTCGCGTTCTCGAGGAAACCCTGAACACGGCGCATCCACTGCTGGAGCGCGTCCGCTTCCTGTCCATTTCTGCGGCCAATCTCGACGAATTCTTCATGGTCCGCGTCGCCGGCCTTGAGGGGCAGGTCCGCCAAGGCATCGTCATCAAGAGCCCTGACGGCAAGACCCCGGCCGAGCAGCTCGACGACATCCTGAAGGAAATCGACAATCTGCAGATGGAGCAGCAGGCCTCCCTGGCGGTGCTGCAGCAATACCTCGCTCAGGAAGATATCCTGGTCGTGCGCCCGGCAGCGCTTTCCGAAACGGATCGAAACTGGCTCGCGACCACTTTCGAGGAGTCGATCTTCCCGGTCCTCACGCCGCTTTCGATCGATCCGGCGCATCCTTTCCCGTTCATTCCCAATCTCGGCTTTTCCATGGGCCTGCAGCTCTGCTCGAGCCGCAACGGCGATCCGATGACAGCGCTTCTGCGCCTGCCGACCACGCTCGACCGTTTCGTCCGGCTTCCGGACGAAGGCAACACCATTCGCTACATCACGCTGGAGGACATGGTCGGCCTCTTCATCAACCGGCTATACCCCGGATACGAGGTCAAGGGCTTCGGCACCTTCCGCATCATCCGCGACAGCGATATCGAGGTCGAGGAAGAGGCCGAGGATCTCGTCCGCTTCTTCGAGACGGCACTCAAGCGACGTCGTCGCGGTTCCGTCATTCGCATCGAGGTCGACTCGGAAATGCCGGTGGCCTTGCGCCAATTCGTCGTGCATGAGCTCGGCGTCGCCGACAATCGCGTCGCGGTTCTGCCGGGCCTTCTGGCGCTCAACACGATCTCCGAAATCACCAAGGCACCACGCGACGACCTGCGCTTCGACCAGTACAACGCCCGTTTCCCCGAGCGCGTGCGCGAGCATGCCGGCGACTGCCTCGCGGCGATCCGCGAGAAGGACATGATCGTCCACCATCCCTATGAAAGCTTCGACGTCGTGGTGCAGTTCCTGCTGCAAGCCGCTCGCGATCCGGATGTGCTGGCGATCAAGCAGACGCTGTATCGCACCTCCAACGACAGCCCGATCGTCCGCGCCCTGATCGATGCGGCTGAAGCCGGCAAGTCGGTGACCGCGCTGGTCGAGCTCAAGGCCCGCTTCGACGAAGAAGCCAATATCCGCTGGGCGCGCGACCTGGAACGCGCCGGGGTGCAAGTGGTCTTCGGATTCATCGAGTTGAAGACCCATGCGAAGATGTCCATGGTCGTGCGCCGCGAGGACGGTAAGCTGCGCACCTACTGCCATCTCGGCACCGGAAACTACCATCCGGTCACAGCGAAGATCTATACGGACCTGTCCTTCTTCACCTGCAACCCGAAGATCGCCCATGACATGGCGAATGTCTTCAACTTCATTACCGGCTACGGGGAGCCGGAAGAAGGCATGAAGCTGGCGGTCTCGCCCTATACGCTCCGCCCGCGCATCCTCAGGCACATCAACGAGGAGATCGAGCACGCGAAAGCCGGTCGTCCGGCGCAGATCTGGATGAAGATGAACTCGCTGGTCGACCCCGAGATCATCGACGCGCTCTATGCCGCAAGCCAGGCGGGCGTCGAGATCGATCTCGTCATCCGCGGCATCTGCTGCCTGCGCCCGCGCGTGCCCGGCCTGTCGGAGAATATTCGCGTCAAGTCGATCATCGGCCGTTTCCTCGAACACAGCCGCATTTTCTGCTTCGGCAACGGCCACCGTCTGCCGTCGGAAAAGGCACTCGTCTATATCGGCTCGGCCGACATGATGCCGCGCAATCTCGACCGCCGCGTCGAGACGCTGGTGCCGCTCATCAATCCCACGGTGCATGAGCAGGTCCTGTCCCAGATCATGCTGGGCAACCTGATTGACAACCAGCAGAGCTACGAGATATTGGCCGATGGAACGTCACGCCGCATCGAGGTGCGACAGGGTGAGGAACCTTTCAACGCCCAGCACTATTTCATGACCAATCCGAGCCTTTCGGGCCGCGGAGAAGCTTTGAAATCGAGTGCACCGAAACTGATCGCCGGCCTGATTTCCGGCAGGAAACGATAACACTGGTACCTCATGACAAGATCTGAAGCCCAGGGGCGCCTTCCCGGTATCGCCCCTGTCTCCGTTGTGGACATCGGCTCGAATTCGATCCGCCTCGTGATCTATGAGGGGCTGTCCCGCGCCCCGACGGTTCTGTTCAACGAAAAAGTCCTCTGCGGCCTCGGCCGGGGCGTGGCCACGACCGGACGGATGGACGAGGAGGGTGTGGAGCGCGCCCTCGCGGCCCTGCGCCGTTTCAGGGCGCTCTCGAACCAGGCCCAGGCGACGCGCATGTATGTGCTCGCCACAGCTGCCGCCCGGGAGGCCTCCAACGGCCCCGATTTCATTGCCCGTGCTGAAGAAATCCTCGGTCACGAAGTCCAGGTGCTGACCGGTGAGGAAGAAGCGAAATATTCAGCTCTCGGCGTCGTCAGCGGCTTCCACGACGCTGACGGTATTGCCGGTGATCTCGGCGGCGGTTCACTCGAACTGATTGATATCAACGGCAAGGGCTTCGGCAAGGGCATCACGCTGCCGCTCGGCGGTCTGCGCCTCTCGGAAAGCGTCGAGGGCTCGCTGCCCAAGGCCCGCACACTGGCGAAGAAGCTCGTCGGCGATGCAGCCCTCCTGAAGAAGGGGCAGGGGCGCACCTTCTATGCGGTCGGTGGCACCTGGCGCAACATCGCCAAGCTGCACATGGAAATCCGCAAGTATCCGCTGCACATGATGCAGGGCTACGAGCTGCCCTATGACGAGATCGCCTTTTTCCTGGAAGAGATCATATCCGGCGCGAACAGTCGCGACCCCGCCTGGTCGACGATCTCCAAGAGCCGTCGCATCCTGATCCCCTTCGGCGCGGTTGCCATGCGCGAAGTGATCGAGATCATGAAGCCGAAGAGTGTCTGCTTCTCGGCCCAGGGCGTGCGCGAAGGTTATCTCTACTCTCTGCTGCTCGACGAGGAACAGGCACTCGACCCGCTGGTCGAAGCCGCCGACGAACTCGCCATTTTGCGTGCCCGGTCGCCCGAACATGCCCGTGAACTCGCCGACTGGACGGGCCAGATGATGCCCTTCTTCGACATCGAGGAGACGGAAGAGGAAACCCGCTATCGCAAGGCCGCTTGCCTGCTCGCCGATATCAGCTGGCGCGCGCATCCGGATTATCGCGGGCTGCAGGCGCTGAACGTCATCGCCCACTCCTCCTTCGTCGGCATCACCCATCCGGGCCGCGCCTTCATCGCGCTTACCAACTACTACCGCTTCGAGGGCCTGCACGACGATGGCCAGACCGGCCCGTTGGCGGCAATCGCCACCGAACGCCTTCTCGATCGGGCGAAGCTCGTCGGCGGCATGCTGCGGGTGGTCTATCTCTTCTCCGCCTCCATGCCCGGCGTGGTCCACAACCTGAACTTCCGCCGTTCGGACAACCCCGAACTCGACCTCGAATTCGTCGTGCCGAAATCCTATGAGGACTTCGCCGGTGAACGATTGGACGGGCGCCTGATGCAGCTCTCGAAGCTGACGGGCAAGCGGCTGGCCTTCGTCTTCGAATAAAGAAGATCGACAAGCCAAACAGAAAGAGAGCGGGCCGGGACCCGCTTTCTTCGTTTCAGGCGGCGAGCTTACTTCGCGCTAAGGAATTCACCCACTTCGAGCAGGACGAACTCGTTGTCGTCTGCCTTGTCGAGTGCGCGGCCGGCCGAGAAGGGCAGGTTGTTGTCGTTACCAACGACGATATGGGTCGGATCGACCACGTCCACGTTCTCGATGGTGACGAAGGGCATGTCGTAAAAACCTTCGCCGCCGCCCTGACGCTTCTTGTTGTCGGGATCCTCGATCGTCATCAGGTCGATATAGCCGATCTTGCGCACGGCCTTGCCGGCATTGTCGTCCGTCATCTCGATCTTGTAGATCCGCTTATGCTTGGCCGGAACGGCAAAGCAGTCGGCAGCCGGCGCCTTTGGATCGGCGCAAGCCTTTTCAACCACACCCGCACCATTGTCGCGCTCGATAACGAGAGCCGTCGTCTCGTCGATCATGTTGAAATCGCCAATCGCCTCGCCACCTTCCGACAGCGGATAGAGCCAGGTCTTGCCGGTCCACGCCTTGGAGGCGGCGTCGAGCTCGATGATCCGCAGCGCCGTCAGGCCATCGGCCTTTTCGACGGAACCGTCTTCCATGTAGAGCGGGCCTTCGAGCATGCCATAGAGCTTCGTGCCGTCCTTCGACATGGCGAGGCCCTCATAGCCGCCGGAGCGCTTGAGGTTGAACACCGGCATCTTGGCAGCCGGGTTCGCCGGGACGACGATGGTCGGATTGTCAGGCGACTTCACCTCGATCTCGCCGGCCTTGGTGGCGATGACATCGGTCAGCACGCCCTCGCTCGAGAACTTCAGCATATAGGGCCCCAGTTCTTCACCGACCCAGAAGCCATCAGCCACCGGCTGGATGGATTCGACGTCGAAATCGGCGCCTGTCAGATAACGCTTGTCCGAGCCTTCCATGACGATCGGGAAGGGCGCCTTCTTGTCGGGATCAGTCAGGAAGAGGGTCTTTTCGACCTTCAACGCGCCGGCATCCCAGTCGAAGGTCAGGTGATGCAGCATCAACATGGCATCACTGGAATTGTTCTTCGAGCCGAAGCCGTTGTCGGAGAGGCTCCAGAATGTGCCGTCGTCCATGTGCTTGATGCCGGAAAAACCCTGCAGGGGTTGGCCATCGAAGGGTAGCGAAAGGCCGGTCGGGCGCACGCCGTCCTTGCCGGGCACGCTACCGAGCGCATCCGCACGCTTGCGGTCAGCCGTCGAGAACTTGCCGGAGGTCTTGAGATAATCGGGCGCATCGGCCGGTGCTGCGATGATCGTGTTCGCCGGCAGGATCGCATGGTTGACGAGCTTGGCCGGGAAGGCCTTCTCCTCGGCCGAGGCCTGGGAGACGAAAAGGACAAAGAGGGCAGCAGACGTCAGAAGAGCTTTGGTCATGGCGTCACCTTGTTGGAAGGGGAAGAAAACGCCGCAGTGCTAAGCAGGCTTCATGTCGCACTGATTGCCATCAGGTGAAGTTTCGGTGACGTCAGGGGTTACCCACAGGCACGCCGAGCCAGACCGGCAAGTCGCCGCGATCCTCTCCTGTCACGGCAGCCTCAACACAGGCCGCCAGGCTGCCGAAACGCATGGTGCGTCCGGTGAGGCCCGGGCCGTAGTGGGCATATTTGCCGGAATTGGTCATGATGACCTCGGCATCGACCGGAATGATCGGCTCGGTCACCATGCACCAGCAGGTATCGTTGACGAGAGTGACGCCAGAGGCGGTGAGGAGAGCCACATCGCCTGAGGCCTCCGCCTTGGCCATTTCGGCACGCCCGCAGGTGATGACGAGCGGCACTTGCGGATGTCGTGTCCTGTCCCGACAGAGCGCGGCGACGGCGGCAAGCTCGGTGGCGGAAAAATGCGGATTGCCGAGCGAGACCAACTGCACCGGACCGGCATCCGCGCCGTTCAACTCGCGCCATGCCCGCTGAAGGTCGTCGTGGGTGAGTGCAATCGTCGGCAGATCCAGCACGGCGAATGTCTCGGGATCACGTGCCTCTGGCGTCACGCCCGCGATGTGAAACATCGGTGCGGCAGACGTGGTCGCAAACGCCGCTCCGAAGCCCTTCAGCGCATCCGTGTCAGGGCGGTGGGCGGAAACACCCTCGACAACCGGAATGGCGTCCGGCGACACGGTCCCGATCAGATAGCCGAGCAATGGCCAGAGGCTGTCATCGACGTCCTCAAGCGGTGGCACGGTAACCCGGACCTGCGGCGCGCGCTCTTCCGGCAGATGACAGCCTGCCTTGGGTGCACGTCCCGTCAGCGCGATCGCGATGTCGAGATAGTCCGGATATTTCATCGTGCGCGCGCCGAGCACGCTGTTCGCGTAGACCACGGCATTCGATTCTGCCCAGACGATCTGCTCGTCGCGCGCGGGCCGGTCATCGAGCAGATAGGGTGCGCAGGTGAAGGTCGGTTGCGCCCCCATCATCACATAGGCATCGGCCACAGCGGCTGCCGGTTTGCCGAGAGCTTCCGAAACACCCTGCGCCTGCCAGCGGCGGTGATCGACCGAAATCGCATTCAGCGTCGTCGGGACCACAACGCGTCCGCCGAGGTCGCGCAGCTTTTCGGCAAAGGCGAGTCCACCAGGGCCGGTATAGATGCAGCCGTCGATATGCGCGCGGGTGATGTCGATGAGTTCCGTCGCGCCTTCGAGCGCCGCCATCCTGAGCACCATCCGCATGGCGACCGCGGCCGCTTCGCCCTGCTCGCCTGCGAGAATGGCCCGGTCCGCATCCGTGAGCGCGATGTCTGCGCCAATCCCAGCGACAGCGTCGCTGATCCGGATGCGCTTGGCTGTCTTCAGCCCGGCAAATGCCTCTGTGCCGACTGCAAGCACTGGAATAGACCGCCCGAAAACCTCCTCGGCGACGATGACGCCGAGCGTGATGATCGCTTCGGGATGTTCGAGCACGATCGCGGCCGGCCCCTTTCCGTTGAGGATCAGTTCGAGGATCACGCCGCTGCCGGTGCAGGAGCCGCGGCTGGTTGGGAGTGCCAGCACGCGCCCGGTCAGCCGCTCGCCGCTCAACGGGTGATGCCGGTCGATGATCTCGCCGGTCACGGCGTCCGCACCGCCCCAGAAGCTGAGCGCCGTATCGGTGAACAACACTTCGCCCTCGGCGGAGCCTGAAACCAGCACGCGGCCCGTGATGTCGACGGAGTCATGGAGGCTGCTCATCGATCCGTCTCCGTAAGCGCCAGGACCGCAAAACTCGCCAGCCAGTGTTCACCCATATAGTCACCTGCCACATGCGCGATCCCGGCTTCGAGATGCGCAAGCGCGGCCTCAAGCATCACCGGTCGGCGCGGGTCCGTGTCGGGCAGGGTGCGCGCCAGAGAAGCCCAGCACCAGGCGCGACTGAGGCTCAGTCCATCGAGATGGGCGATCTTGCCGTCCGAGCGATCGGAAACGGAGGCGGGCGCGAACAGCGTGCCCGGCTGCTTCGCTGCGATGTCCGGCAGGAAAGCATCGAACCAGCGGGTGAAGTCGGACGCGGGCAGAAGCCGTCGCATGCATTCCGCCGTGATCAGCGCAGGGGACAGGAAATCGTCGCCCGAGGGCTCGCCCCAGGCGGGGCAGGCGGTGTCAGTGCCATACCAGCGTTGGCCCGTGGTGCGGAGCAGATCGAAGAGGGCCTCGTCTCCGACGGTCTCGGCATAGTCGGCGGCGATCCTGAGCGCAAAGGCGGTGTTGTAATGCGTGCCTGTTCTCACCGGATAGGTGGCCAGCGGCAGGAAGTCGCGGAAGCGCTGGACAATCCGCTCGGTCAGCGGCGACAGCGCTCCGCCCCAGGCTGGATCCTCGTGACCGTGCAACTCGGCAGCCAGCTTCAGCAACCAGCCCCAGCCATAGGGTCGCTCGTAGCCGCGCGCCATCGGGCGGTCGAAATAGGCGCATTCGCCGGCGATCTTGTCGGGCACCAGCATCGTGCCGAAGAGATCGCGGATCGCTGGCGCCTCCGGCATCTCGGGATAGAGACGGAGCAGCCGCGCCAGCATCCAGTAGCCATGCACGCAGGAATGCCAGTCATAGCTGCCGTAGAAGACCGGATGCAGTTCGGATGGCGTCTTCGCGTCATGAGGACCTTCTAGCCCGTGCAGGATATGGTTGGGATATTCGCGGGTGACATGCCCGAGCGCGATCGTAGCGAAGCGGGAGGCGAGCTCGGATGTCAGCAGCGTTGTCATCCCTTATCTCCCAAGTCCAGCCGATCGCCCCAGTCGGCCCGGCGGATCTCCTTGAAGGCCTCGCCATCGCGTTTGCTGAGCGTCAGCTCGGTGGCCGAGCCATCGGTCCGACAGAGCTTGACCCGCCCGACACCGCCATTGACGCGCGGCGGCGACAGTACCCGGTCGCCGCTGATCGTGACAGGCTCGCGCGAGGCGGCGATGAAGACATATTTCTCGTCCTCCCACGGCACTTCGGCGCCCTTCGCCATCCGGTGCACCCGCGAGCGCGCCACACGCCTTGAGAAGTGGCACCAGTCCGGTGCCACGATCGGACAGTTTTCCGCATGCATGCACGGTGCCACGAGATGCGCCCCGAGGGATCGGAGCTTGTCGCGAACGGCGAGAATGCGCTGCCAGCCGGTAGGCGTGCCCGGCTCGATGACGACGAGCATGCCTTTGGTCAGAGCCCAGAGTTTTTCCGTGACGGTTCCGATGGTTGCCGGCGGAAGCTCGTCCAGCACATAGGCGAGCGTCACGAGATCGGCTGGCCCAAGCGTCGGTATCTTGGCCGTCACATCGCCGGCCTGCCAGCGGCTCTTGACGCCGCCGGAGGCCGCGAGCTTTTCGCCGACGCTGCGGATCGCGCCGCTCGCTTCCACCATCTCTGCGGAGCTGAGGCTGGCCCAGGTATCGGCTGCTGCCCAGAGGGCTGTGCCGGGGCCGCATCCGAGATCGATCAGGCTTTCCGGCTGAAAATCCGGTGCCGCATCCTCGACCATGGCCAAAACTGCGCGCACCGCAGCGAAGGTTGCAGGCATACGGGTCGCGAGATAGGCCTTGGCGGCCAGCGCATCGTCGATATGAAACCGCCCGTCGCGCACCTCTCGCCTATAGCGATCGGAGAGAATGGCGCTGGCCTTGGCGAGCCGTTCCAGTGGTTCGCCCTGGAGCATCTGGTCGACGGCGGAGCGGAGCGGGGCGGGAAGTTCCATGGGGTGTCCTCAGCCGCGCCGCGCCGCCCATTCGTGGCGGAGAATGGACATCAGGAGGAAATCTGAGCGCGTGCCATCGGGCAGGAGTGCTGCCTCGCGCAACACGCCTTCCTGGATGAAGCCGATCTTGCGGTACACCGTTTGCGCACGCAGGTTGCCGCTCACCACGTCGAGCCAGAGGCGATGGGCATTGGATTCGAGAAAGGCAAAGTCGACGGCGCCGGCGAGCAAAGGCGTGCCGACGCCCCTTTCCGGGTTCGCAACCGCGATGCGCTTGACGCATGCATTGCCGTCGCGCCGGTTCAGATCCATCAGGATGACGAAGCCGAGCGCTGAACCTTCGGTGTCCTCGCCGATCAGGTACGCAAACGAGGGACTAGCGAGCTGCGCCATGTGCTCGTCTGCACCATAGCGTCCGACGAACTGGTCATAGCCCGGCTTGCGCTCGGTCGCCATGATGAACGGGATATCGGCCTCCGTGGCACGGCGCAGGGATAGCGCCGTCACGGATCAGAACTCCACCGCTTCGACGCGCTTGTCGACGAAGCGCAGGCCGACGCCGCCGGAGATCAGCTTCAGCGCGAGATCGCCGAACAGCTCCCTGCGCCAGCCCTGAAGGGCGGCCACTTCGGCCTTCTCGCCTTCGGCCGCGATCTTTTCCAGGTCTTCGCTGTTGGCAATCACCTTGGAGGCAACGCCGTGTTTTTCCGAGGTCAAGCGCAGCAGAACCTTCAGAAGCTCGACGGCCGACTGCGTGCCCTCGGGCGCATGGGCGTGGCGCTGCAGATGCGGCATGTCAGACTTCGGAAGGGCAAGCGCAATGTTGACCTGTTCGATGATGGCAGCCCCCGAACTCGACCGTTCCCAGCCCTTGGGAATGGTGCGCAGGCGCCCAAGCGCCTCCACGTCCTTCGGCTGCTGCTGGGCAATTTCGTAGATCGCATCGTCCTTCAACACGCGCGAACGCGGCACGTTGCGGGCACGCGCCTCGCGCTCGCGCCAGGCGGTGACATATTGCATGACGGCAAGTTCCGTCGGCTTGCGCAGCCGCATCTTCAGTCGCTGCCAGGCCTGTTCCGGCGGCAGATCATAGGTCTCGCGGGATTCGAGGATGGCCATTTCCTCTGTCAGCCATTCCGCCCGGCCTTCGGCTTCCAGCTGGCCCTTCAGCTTCAGATAGACGTCGCGCAGATGGGTGACATCGGCGAGCGCATAGTCGAGCTGCTTTTCCGAAAGAGGGCGACGGCTCCAGTCGGTGAAGCGCGAGGTCTTGTCGATATGGACGTTCTTCACCTTCTGCACGAGCTGGTCGTAAGAAACCGAATCGCCGAAGCCGCAGACCATGGCCGCGACCTGCGTGTCGAAGATCGGATGCGGCAGGAGATCGCCGAGATGGAAGATGATTTCGATGTCCTGGCGGGCCGCATGGAAGACCTTCACGACGGCGGAATTGGCCATCAGCTCGAAGAAGGGCTTGAGGTCCAGGCCCTTGGCCATCGGGTCGACGATGTATTCGTGGTCCGGGCTCGCCATCTGGATCAGGCAGAGTTCCGGCCAGAAGGTCGTTTCGCGGAGAAATTCCGTGTCGATCGTGATGAAATCGGATTGGGCGAGGAGGCGGCAGGCCTCTTCGAGCGCGGCAGTGGTATCGATCATTTCGGCTCGGTCATGGAAACTACAGGATCAACCTTAGTTTCCCTTCTCGCCTTGCTTGTCAATATGAACGGCCGGGAAAGCCGGTCTCTGAAGCCCGTTCGCCAGCAGAAGTCCCCTATTCGTCTGCAGGTGCGCCCTTGAGCACGGCAATATTCTGGCTGTGGACGGCCTCGTATGGGGCGAAATAGGTCAGGGATCCGGAGCGAAGTTCTGGTGCGATGAAGCTTTCCAGGCTCTCATCGGCGAGCGCGGGATCCTCGATCCGGGAGAGTAGCCGTGCGAGATAGTCACGCGTCGCAGTCACCAGCGACGGCGGATAGCCCCCGGATGCGATGACCTGCTCGTCGCCGTGATTGGGCAGGATCCTGACGAAGTCGAGCCCTGCCAGGCGCTCAAGCTCCACGATGTGTCGCGCCGTCTTTCCGGGCTCGGAGATATAGGTGACGGTGTCTTCCAGCGTATCCCCCGCCAGCAGCACGCCGAGATGCGGCAGCAGGAGAACGGTGCCGTCGGCGCTGTGAATGTCGAACTGCATCAGCTTTACCGTGATGTCGCCGACCTTAAGCACCGTCTCGCCCTCGAAAGTCTCCGTCGGCATGACAACCGGATTGATCGGCGGGTCCTTGGCGACAAGCACCTTGCGCTTCTCGATCAGCGTGTCGCGCGTCAGCTTGTTCGACAGGATGGGGCAGTCGATAAAGCCCGCATTGCCGGCGACATGATCGGTATGCCAGTGGCTGAGCACTACCCGGATGCTGGTGACGCCGAGGCTGGAGAGATGGCTGCGAATGGCACGCGCATGGTCGAAGGAGATATGCGTGTCATAGACCAGCGCCTCCCGCCCCGAGACGATGGCATAGCTCGCAACTCCCAGGCTGTAAGCGCCGTCGTCGAGCCAGTTCGGCTTGTCGGAGTGCAGACGTTTGCCAAGGATGCGTCCGTCGTAATAGGCAAAGATATCAGGATAGGGCTCGTGGATCCGCATCGTCTCGGCAAGGCTCATGTCATGTCACTCGGAAATAGCCGGTCATGCCGGTCTTCTGGTGTTCGATGATGTGGCAATGGAAGACCCAATCACCCGGATTGTCGGCCACCAGCGCAAGCTGGACCTTTTCATCCGGCAGCACAAGGTAGGTATCCGAGACGAGCGGCTGGACCTCTCGCTTGTTCGAAGAGATGGCCTTGAAGTTCATGCCATGCAGATGGATCGGATGGGCATGGGGCGTGACGTTCTCGACATTGAGGACATAGGTCCGGCCCAACTTCAGCTCCGCAATCGGTGCGGTCGGGTCGGGCGTGTCGCCCGGATATGGCACCTTGTTGATCGCCCAGAAGGAATAGCCGAGCGAGCCGCAGATCGAATCGCGGGCAGCGCTCTCGGCCGTGGCGCTGAGCAGGAGCGGGATTTCGGTCGCGTTTGAAAGATCCGTGTCGACGCCCGCGTTTTCCGCAAGCGGCCCGAGATCGCCGAGATCGCGTTTGAGCGATGCGCCGACGGCGCGTAACCGCGCCACCACCTTCGGCGTCGAAGGACGGATATCCTCCAGCACCATCTCCGCACCTTCGCTGTCGGCGATACGAACCGCGAGATCGAGCCGCTGGCCGGGCGAGACGACGGCCATGTCGAGTGCCATGCGCTCCGGCACCGGATGCCCGTCGATCGCGATGATCTGGGCCTCGGCGCCTGCGAGCTTGAGATTGTAGATGCGGGTTACATCGGCCGCGAGGATACGGACACGGACGAGGCCGCCGGCCGGAACGTCATAGCGCGGCTCAGGTTGCCAGTTGGCAGTACGCAGCGTGCCAAAAGTGCCGGTCTTCGCCGCATCGCGCGGCTTGAACTGCTCGATGAACTGGCTGTCGCCACCGAGGCGGAAATCCCTCAGGTTCAGCACCACCTCGCCATCGAAGACGGGATCACGATCGTCTTCCACCACAAGCACACCGGCAAGCCCACGGCCCATCTGGGTCAGCGTGTTGCAATGCGGGTGATACCAGAAGGTCCCTGCATCCGGTGGCGAGAAGGCGTAGTCGAACCGGTCCCCGGTATAGACGTAAGGCTGGGTGACGAAGGGTACGCCGTCCTGATCGTTCGGCAGGCGGATGCCGTGCCAGTGGATGGTGGTCGGCTCGTTCAGCCGGTTGATCAGCTGTGCCTTGAACGGCTCCCCGCGTTTGGCACGCAAGATCGGGGGCGAGGGATCGATAGATGGCTCTCTGGCAAGCGCATAGCGCATCACCCCACGCGTCGCCTGCTTGCCGTCGAGAGGCAGATCGCCGGTCAGAGCCTCGATCTCGATGGGGTCCGTGGCAGTGAGCGCCTGGCTGAGACGCGGCATCACAGCAAGGCCGGTGCCGTAGGCGCCCAGCACGGCGGCAGATTTGAGGAGGGTGCGTCTGGAAACAAAGGTCACTGTCGAAACTCTCGCTGGTCACATCCTTCTTAAAGTTGAGGCTTCAGACCAGCAATAGTTGCGATTGGCCATGCTGTCGCAGCCAAGACCGGGCGGATCAACCGCCGTCCTTCTCGTTCGGCGGTGTCGCGAGCTTGCTGAAGAAGGCCGAGGTGCGCAGCAGACTGCGGAAACGCATCCGACGCTTCTCGGTCGGCACTGCGTCGCGTGCCCGGATGCGGGCGAGCGTATAGGCGGCGAAGAAGGTCAGCACGACGATCACATAGGCAAACAGCGCGTGCGGCCCGAAGGCCTCCATGAGGAAGGAGGCGAAGAGTGGTCCAACGACCGCGCCGATCGACCAGAAGAACAAGGTGCCAGCCGAAATCAGCGCATGCTGACCGGGGGCGGCATGGTCGTTGGCATGGGCCGAGCACAGCGAATAAAGAGGCATGGCGAAGGCCCCGAAGGCGAAGATGCCAACGAAATTGGCCACTTCGCTTTCGCCCGCCAGGAAGGCGAGGAAGATCGAGGCGAGCAAGGCGCCGATCGTTGACACGAGGATGATGACCCGGCGGTCCAGCTTGTCGGAATAATGGCCGAGCGGATATTGCAGCACGATGCCGGCGAAGATGCCGATGCTCATGAAGGTGGCGATCGCGGTCACCGACAAGCCGATGCCATCGGCATAGATCGGCCCCAGCGACCGGAAGCTGGAATTGGTAAGCCCGATCACGATGCAGCCGACGGTCGCGAGCGGCGAGACCGACCATAAAACCTTGAGGTCGAATTTCACATCCTTCGGCGGCGCGGGGCTCGTCTTGTCGGCAAAGGAGATCGGCACCAGCGAGAGTGAGAGCGCCATGGCGATGATGGCGAAGAGATCGATGCCGGAAACCCCGAAGAGCGGGATCATGTACTGCGCGGCCGTCACCGAACCGAGATCGACGAAACGGTAGACGGAGAGCGTGCGCGCCCGGGTGGCATTGGTGACGCGGGCGTTGAGCCAGCTCTCGACCACCGCGAACAACCCGGCAAAGCAGACGCCCTGCACCAGACGCATCAGGAACCAGGAGATCGGGTCGATCACCAGCACCATCATGATCGAGGCAGCGGATGCTATGGCGGCAAGTGCGGAGAAGGCTCTGATATGCCCGATCGCCCGCATGATCTTGGTGATGTAAACGCAGCCGAACACGAAGCCGATGAAATAGCCGGCGCCCACCATCCCGATCACGGAGGTGCTGAAGCCCTCCTCGATGCCGCGCAGCGCGATGAAGGTGCCCTGCAATCCGTTGCCGCCGATCAGGATGCCGGCGGTGACGAGAAGCGGGATGAGGGGGCGGATATCATGCATGAAGGGCCTGCGGGCCGCGGCGTGGGGTGGGTGAGTCGGTGCCGTGGCAGGTCCGCATTCCTAGACCTGTTCGGCAGATGGCGACAGGCCAAAATCGCGGCCCATCGCTATTCGCCCGGAATTGACTGTCAGAGGAAGGGCCGGCCTTGCACTGCCTGCAGGAATGTTGCTGCCACCACGGCCAGCGACAGGATCGCGCCGACCAGAATGCCGGATCGGGCGAGGCGCGGCAGGAAGCGGTCGAGCGTCAAACCGAGGATCGGGAGCGCCTGCATGATGTGGGTGGCAAAGAAATGTGGCACGCGAAGATCGCCGCCGGTTCGCGACCAGCCGAACAGCGGCAGACCGCCCATATCTGTCTTGATCCCTCCAACCCAGTGCCCGGGACCGTCGATCGCGCCGCTGGCCAGGGGAAAGGCAGTGAGCAGCGTTGCGATGCTGCCGAGAACGAGCCCCCAGCCGGCGCCGAGGCGCAAGCCCGTCGGTGCATCGGGGCGTGGTCGCAGCAGGATGTAGAGCCCGAGCACGAGGCCCGAAAAGACAAGCAGGGTCGCGCCGAGACCCATGAGTCGATACGCAATCGTTTCGAATTCGGTTCCGAGGTTGAAGTGCGACGCCCGTCCGCGGGCGGCCTGCAGCGTGATGTAGAGGATCTCGCCGCCCGCGGTCACCACGGCGACAAGGGACGTGAACCAGACACCGCGTCCGGCGCGGGCGCGGGCTTCGATGAGCGGCAAGAGAAGAAGCAGTGTCGCAAGCATCAACGCCAGCGAGGCCTGGAACTTCAACGGCTTGATCCAGACGCTGATGTCGTTGATCAGACGGTCGTCGATCCCGAGCGCGATCAGGCTCGGGATGACAAGGGCCAGCTGTAATCCGATACCGACGATCAGCAGGCTGCGTGTCCTGCGCTCGGCCGTGGTGAAGTTTGGCGACGGAGCAAGCGCCAGGCTGTCATTGAAGAGCATGGTCATCGGTCAGACCTTTCGGGCGGTGAGCGCCATGTCACTGGCGCGGGTGAGATAAAAGAGCAGGAGGCCGAAGGGGCCGAACATGAAGGTCGCGACCAGCATCGGCGCTTGCAGCAGCCGGTTGTAGCCGCGCTTGTCGGCCTCGACGGCGATCCATGTGCCGATGAACAGATCGAAGGCGAGGTAGTGCACCCAGCCGGCGACCAGCACCGGATCGCTCATGAAGAGAGCCCGCACTTCCGCGATCGAGCCAAATCCGCCACCCTCGACGCGGAAGAAATAGACGAGGATCAGGACGGCATAGGTCAGCGACAGCGCGCCGATCAGGCCGAGACGGATGAAGGCGATCAGCGCTGCCCAGCGCGGCGCGAGAATGAGCAGCAGCCAGCCGGCCATGGCGGTGCTGCTGGCGAGCGAAAACACGGTGTCGGGGGACATGGAAACCTCCATCTTGACGGTGACAAGATAAGGATGGCGCAAAACTTGGCAATGTCAAGATTGGTTTTTTGACAGCAGTCGCGATGCGGAGGTAACTAGAGGGATGGCAAGACAGAAATCCTATCACCATGGCGACCTGCGCCAGGCGCTGATCGGCACCGGGCTCGACATGCTCGAAGAGCAGGGCCTCGAAGGCCTGACGCTCCGCAAGCTCGCCGCCCGGGTTGGCGTCTCACATGCGGCCCCCGAACATCATTTCCCGACCCTGCGGCACCTGATGACCGCCTTTGCCGTCGAAGGTTTCCGGCTGTTTGCCGCCTCGATGCGGGAGGCCATGGCGGCAGCCCCTGATGATCCGGCAGAGCAGCTAAGGGCGGCCTCCCGCGGCTATCTGAACTTTGCCAGGTCCCGTCCGCATCTCTTCCGGCTGATGTTCACCGCCAACCGCCTCGACTGGGACGACCCGGCCATAGGCCCGCCCGCCAGTGCCGCCCATGCCGTGCTCGAGGAGATCTCGTGGCCGGTGGCAAAGCGGATGAAGCTGGATACGCCGGAGGGCAGGGCGGCCGTCGAGCAACTCGTCTGGTCGCAGATCCACGGCCATGCGCATCTGATGATCGACGGCAAGCTGCCACCGGAGGGCGACGGCGGCACCGGCTGCGAGCCCTTCGCGGCGCCACTGGATTTGGCGAGTGTGTTGTTGCCGGAGTGATGGGGGGGGCGCCTTTATTTAGGTATTTGAGATCGCTTAGCTTGAAAGCTTCCGTTCAGGTCAGGCGTCAGAGTGGTGAAAAAGGGATGGTTTTCGGTTGGTCGCTTATCGGATAGTGTATTGGGGTGGCGATAGTTGAAGACGACAGACCCGCGCCAAGAGCGATGGGCGAGATTGTGAGCGACCTGCGAGCGCTGGCGCAGTGCGATGGATCGTTGCACTCAATCGCCGCGCTCATCTACCGCGATTGGGTGCTGACCATTGATGTAGTTGAGGCGAGGGTTACGAACGACCCTGTCCAGCGCTGGTCAACAGAAAAGCTCAACAACAACGAGCTAATGCTCCTTCTAGGCCTCGCCGTTCAATCGAGATCGGAAAGGGTCTGGAACAACCTTCCTTCCGACGATCAGTTCGCCAGCAAAGTTGATAAACTCTTGCGAGAATTGCACGACCGGATCAATGAGGACGCGCCGTGGATGGACCGGGAAACCGGAGAGTTCGCAGAGCGTCCGGAGGTGATAGGAAACATCGCGCGAGAGGCGATATATTATGGCGCCGACGGATTTTATCTGCACCAGTTTCGAGAAATGGCGCGGCGTCGTTTTCGCAGCGACCAAGAGTGGATGCTGCGGAATGTTGGCATTTCCATCCGGCCAATCGTGGATATTGCGACCTTTATCTGTGATCGAATCACGCAGCAGATGGACTATGCCGGCCAGCGCAAAGCGCTCGGATTGCTGGAGGCGGGCGAGCCCTTCAGTAGCCTCCTCATCAGCAAGGCGTGCCTAAAGAAACGCTTTGGGAACAAAATCGATGCCTTCCTGGCAAAGTTCTCGACTTCAGCGGTCAACGCTAACCTCGAATTCATCGATCCCTTCACAGTGAATTTGGTTAGCATCGCGCCCTTGATCGACATCGGGGAATGCATCTTCGTGCCAAGCCAGCACAAATTGTTTCAATCGGTCTATGAGAGCCCGTTCTACTGGATGATGGGCGACAAGGCGTACCGGCAGACCGCGTCAACACATCGGGGACGTTTTCTCGAAGCCACCGCCGCAAACCTTCTGAAGCGTGTTTTCGGGGCTGAGCACATTCATCAGAATGTCACGCTGTACCAAGGCAAGAATGTTGCTGGCGAAATTGACGTTCTCATTGCTTACGGTGAATTCCTCATCGTGGGGCAGGCCAAGTCTAAACGCGTGTCGCTAAAGGCGCGTGCGGGCGACAAAGAGGCACTTGAGGCCGATTTCAAGGGAGCGCTTCAGGATCCGTATGAGCAGGCCTTAAGTTGCGCTGAGCTTATTGCTCATGGCGCTCGATGTGTGACGGACGACGGCCGTACGATCGAGTTTCCAACGCTGCCGCGGCTATTCCCCATGGTCATCCTCAGCGATCATTTCCCTGCCGCCGTGCAGCTTTCGGGGATGCTTCTGAAGCGCTTCGGTGAAATGCCGCCCGTTGTTTGGGATCTCGGTTTCCTCGATTGCGTTACTCGGATTCTTGCCTCACCCATAGAAGTGATCTTCTACCTGCAGGCGCGTTCGCAGCATTTCGACAAAGTCTTATCGGACAGCGAGTTTAACTTCCTCGGCTATCACATCCGCTCGAAGCTGGCGTTGCCTAGTGATGTCGACTGGATGATGCTTGAACGGGACTTCGCGACCGTCGTCGATGACTTCATGATCGCAGCCGACCTCGGGATAAAGGCGCAGCGCCCGTTAGGTGTACTGGAACAATTAGACATTCCCGTTATCTCAGAGCTGTTCGCTGTTCTAAAAAACGGTGATCCGGAACTCGCCGGTGTGGTCATCGATTTATATGACTTTTCCGGCGCTGCACTAGCCGATCTGTCTGCAACCATACTCGAAATGCGCGAGGACGTGCGCGAAACGGGCAAGGCGCTGAAAGCCTTCTCAATCCAGACGGCAACAGGCGGCCTAACCTATGTTGTAACGAACAAAAGAAGTGCTGACGCCGCGCGGTCAGCGGAGCTGCTGGGGGCGATGCACAAATACGATACCAAGAGCAATCGCTGGTACGTTATTGTCGATGCAGTTGAGACAGACTTGCCCGTCGATGGACTATTACCTCTGATCTGGCAGTGGGCAGAGGACGAGGATGAGGCGGCTCGGTCGAAAAAGGTCGCAGCGATGTTCAAGTCAAGGCAGGAGGCTGTGATCGTTGGCGAGGCAGCGGCACGGCGCGCAGATGTCAAGAGGAGTAAAGGCTGACCGGATTTTCTCGAATTTGGAGAGCGAGGCTGCAAAATACTGAGGCAGGCGAGCGCCGGACAGCATTCAAAGTAACCAAATGGCATCTCGAGCGGCCAACCTCTGATCTGTTGATGAATGGCCGCTATCGCGGTTCTGCTCTTAGAGCGGCCTGTCCGCTCCCGCCCCCATTACGGCCATGGGCTGAACTAGCTGCTCGGGTCCCTCTCACCTTTTTGCGAAGAAATTGCATTCAATTCGCCGCCGCGCCGTCGAATGGGCCAGGCACTCTCCACCTAACTTAAGATTCGGCCTGGGCTCTGCGAACTGCCACGCAGCCTTGACAAATCAGCCACACCATGCGCTTTTCCGCCCGATTTTCTATCGGCTGGCCGTGGGCCGAAATCCGTGCCTGCCAGCCGTCTACCAGTCCAGGAAAGCACGACATCATGCATCGTTACCGCAGCCACACCTGTGCCGCTCTTCGCAAGTCCGACGTCGGGCAGACCGTCCGCCTCTCGGGCTGGGTCCATCGCGTTCGTGACCATGGCGGCGTGCTCTTCATCGACCTGCGCGACCATTACGGCATCACCCAGGTCGTGGCCGATCCGGATAGCCCGGCCTTCAAGCTCGCCGAGACCGTGCGTGGCGAATGGGTCATCCGCATCGACGGCCTCGTAAAAGCCCGTTCGGAAGAGACCACCAACAAGGCCATGGCAACTGGCGAGATCGAGCTCTACGCCCAGGAGATCGAAGTTCTCTCGGCTGCCAAGGAATTGCCGCTGCCGGTCTTCGGCGAGCCCGACTATCCGGAAGACGTGCGCCTGAAGTATCGCTTCATCGACCTGCGCCGCGAAACGCTGCACAAGAACATCGTCAAGCGCACCCAGATCATCTCGTCGATGCGCTCGGGCATGGCCGCTGCCGGCTTCGCCGAATATTCGACCCCGATTCTGACCGCCTCGTCGCCGGAAGGTGCGCGCGACTTCCTGGTGCCGAGCCGTATCCACGAAGGCAAGTTCTTCGCGCTGCCCCAGGCGCCGCAACAGTACAAGCAGCTGCTGATGGTCGCCGGTTTCGACCGCTATTTCCAGATCGCCCCCTGCTTCCGCGACGAAGACCCGCGCGCCGACCGTCTGCCGGGCGAATTCTACCAGCTCGACGTCGAGATGAGCTTTGTCACTCAGGAAGACGTCTGGGCGACGATGGAGCCGATGATGACCTCCGTCTTCGAGCAGTTCGCCGAAGGCAAGCCGGTCACCAAGGAATGGCCGCGCATCCCTTACGACGTCGCGATCCGCAAATATGGCTCCGACAAGCCGGACCTGCGCAACCCGATCGTCATGGAAGGCGTCACCGACCACTTCCGCGATTCCGGCTTCAAGGTCTTCGCCGGCATGATCGCCTCCAACCCGAAGGTCGAAATCTGGGCGATCCCCGCCAAGACCGGCGGTTCGCGCGCATTCTGCGATCGCATGAACGGCTGGGCACAATCGACCGGCCAGCCGGGCCTCGGCTACATCTTCTGGAAGGAAGAAGACGGCAAGATCGCCGGCTCCGGCCCGCTCGCCAAGAACATCGGCGAAGAGCGCACCGAAGCGATCCGCCAGCAGCTCGGCCTCGAGCCGGGCGACGCTGCCTTCTTCGTCGCCGGCGATCCGGCCAAGTTCTACAAGTTTGCCGGTGAAGCCCGCACCCGCGCCGGCGAGGAGTTGAACCTCGTCGATCGCGACCGTTTCGAAATGTGCTGGATCGTCGACTTCCCGTTCTACGAATACAACGAGGAAGAAAAGAAGATCGACTTCGCCCACAACCCCTTCTCGATGCCGCAGGGTGGGCTGGAAGCGCTGGAAAGCCAGGATCCGCTGTCGCTCAAGGCCTATCAGTATGACGCGGTCTGCAACGGCTTCGAAATCGCCTCGGGCTCGATCCGTAACCAGTCGCCGGAACTGATGGTCAAGGCCTTCGAAAAGGTCGGTCTGTCGAAGGACGACGTCGAGGAACGGTTCGGTGGCATGTACCGCGCCTTCCAGTACGGCGCACCTCCGCATGGCGGCTGCGCCTTCGGTATCGACCGCGTGGTCATGCTGCTCGTCGGCGCGAAGAACCTGCGCGAGATCTCGATCTTCCCGATGAACCAGCAGGCTCAGGACCTCCTGATGAACGCCCCGTCGCCGGCAACGCCCGCCCAGCTGCGCGATCTGTCACTGCGCGTGGTGCCGCAGCCGAAGAAGGACTGATCCACCTAAGGGATCTGGAAATGACCAAGGCCGGGAGCGATCCCGGCCTTTTTCGTTTGTCTCAGTGCCAAGAAAAAGCCCGGCTGCTTTCGCGGGCCGGGCTCGTATCCTCACCATCAAGGCGATCAGTCGTTGGCGGTAACCTTCAGGCCGATCAGGCCGGGGATGGTTTCCGGCGCGCCCATGGCCGCACCCATGATCATCGGGAAGGCGATCGGGTTGGCGGGAGCGGCGGCAATCGTGAGAGCCTTCGGATCGTCGATATAGGTATTCACCGCGGCGGAGATTTCGTTCTGGATCGCGCCGAGCTTGGCCTGGGCGAGCAGGATCGGCAGCATGCCCTTGACCATCTGTGCCATTTGCGCGCCGTCCGCACCCTGGCTCTTGCCGGCATAATCGAGGCCGCGCTTGGTAATGCCGGCATCCTCGAAGCGGATCTGGGCGTCTACCAGCGACATCTGCTGCACGAGGCCGAGCATGGCGAGCCCTGCTGCCTGCTGTGTCTGCTCGTTCTGCGGCTGCGCCTGCATCATGCGGGCCTGCTCCTGCATCTGCTTGACGAGATCCAGCGTGTAGCCGGACATGGAAAAGGCGAGGGAGAGCTTGCCGACATTGGCGAAATCGATCGAATAGTCCTCGATGTCGATCGTGCCGCTCTCGACTTCCCAGCTGCCCGACATGTTCATGTTGCCGTCGAGGCTGGTGAGGCCGAGTGCTTCGATGGATTCCTTGGCCTTCGGATCTTCGATCGTGCTGAGATCAGCCTTCACGCCGGTGACCGTCCCTTCGAAGGTGATCGTGCTCTCGTCCTCGGACAGGCCCATCGTGCCGACGGCTTCCGCCATGGAGAAGACCGGCTTGCCGTCAACGGTCACATCGACCGGACCGCTATGGGCTTCTTCGTAGAACATCAGCGAATCAATGCCCTCGGCATTGGCGTCTCCGGGCACATAGACGCCGGAGAGATAGAGGTCCTGGACCTTGAAGGTGGACTTCTCCTCGGTGACGTTCACCTCGGGGAACTCGACGCGCTCGATATAATAGGCACCGCCGTCTTCTTCGCTGACGCCCTGAAGGGTCAGCTCCTCAAGCGCCAGAGGCTTTTCAGCCGGCTGACCCTCGACGCCGAGCTTCAGACCCTTGAGGATGACGTCTGCACCATCGACCTCGATGCTGTCGGCCGTGAAGTTCGTGCCGCCGGTCGCGAAGGAGGCGTTGATCTTCTTGAGCAAATCCTGTCCGTCCAGCGCAAGCGCCGGGCCGGTGAACGCGCAAAGCGCCGCGCCCGCGAGCAGAATTCGGGTGGAACGGTACAAGGTCATGACGAGGTCCTCTGTTGCTGCTGGCCGCGAAGAGCGTGCCCAAAAGGTCGGCGATATTTATAAGGGGGATTGAAAAAACGTCCACCGGTTTTCGCCATAGACCGGTGCGGAGGGATTGTGGCGTGATGACGGTCACAGCCCCTTAATCCACAGGCAGAATCCCCGGTTTCCTTGCCGTTCCGGGTCTTCTCGGATAGGGGAGACCCATGGGGACAAATCAGCTTCCGCCCGAAGAGGGTGGCGACAACATTCTTCCGGTCGACCTGAAGGCGGCGCTCGAAGAGCGTTATCTCGCCTATGCCTTGTCGACGATCATGCATCGCGCGCTGCCGGACGTCCGAGACGGGCTCAAACCCGTGCATCGCCGCATCATCCATGCGATGAGCGAAATGGGCATCCGGCCGAACTCTGCCTTCAAGAAATGCGCCCGTATCGTCGGTGACGTCATCGGTAAGTTCCACCCGCATGGCGACCAGTCGGTCTATGACGCGCTGGTACGCTTGGCGCAGGACTTCTCCCAGCGTTATCCTGTCGTCGACGGGCAGGGGAACTTCGGCAATATCGACGGCGATAGCGCTGCTGCCTATCGTTACACCGAAGCCCGCATGACCGACGTGGCGGCCCTGCTGCTCGAAGGCATCGATCAGGACGCCGTCGATTTCCGTCCGACCTACAACGAGGAAGACGACGAACCGACGGTCCTTCCGGGCGCCTTCCCGAATCTGCTGGCAAACGGTGCCACCGGCATTGCCGTCGGCATGGCGACGTCCATCCCGCCGCACAATGCTCACGAACTCTGCGATGCGGCGCTGTACCTGATCAAGAACCCCGGCGCCTCGGTGGAGGAGCTGTTCGCCGATCCGGAGCATCCGGAGCGCGGCGGCATCGAAGGGCCTGACTTCCCGACCGGCGGCGTGATCGTCGAGAGCCGTGCCTCGATGCTCGAGACCTACCGCATCGGCCGCGGCGGCTTCCGCGTGCGCGCCAAGTGGGAGATCGAGGATCTCGGCCGGGGCGGTTACCAGATCATCGTCACCCAGATCCCGTTCCAGGTGCAGAAGTCGCGCCTGATCGAGAAGATCGCCGAACTCCTGATCGCCCGCCGCCTGCCGCTACTCGAAGACGTGCGCGACGAAAGCGCCGAGGACGTTCGCCTCGTGCTCGTGCCGAAGAGCCGCACGGTCGACGCGACGCTCTTGATGGAATCGCTGTTCAAGCTGACCGAGCTCGAAAGCCGCATCCCGCTCAACATGAACGTGCTGTCGCAGGGCAAGGTGCCCAAGGTCATGGCCCTCAACGAGGTGCTGACCGAGTGGCTCGCCCACCGCAAGGACGTGCTGGTCCGCCGCTCGAAGTTCCGCCTGGCGGCGATTGACCGGCGTCTGGAAATCCTCGGCGGTCTGCTGATCGCCTATCTCAATCTCGACGAGGTGATCCGCATCATCCGCGAAGAGGATGAGCCCAAGCCTGTGATGATCGCCAAATGGGATCTGACCGACAACCAGGCCGAAGCCATCCTCAACATGCGCCTGCGCAATCTGCGCAAGCTCGAGGAATTCGAGATCCGCAAGGAGCATGATGCTCTGTCCGCCGAAAAGGCGGAGATCGAATCCCTGCTCGCCTCTAATGATAAGCAGTGGCAGACCGTCGCCTGGGAAATCGGCGAGGTGAAGAAGAAATACGCCAAGGCGACCGAACTCGGCCGCCGCCGCACCGTCTTCTCCGACGCCCCGAGCGCGGATGTCGAAGCGATCCAGCAGGCGATGATCGAGAAGGAACCGATCACCGTCGTCATTTCCGAAAAGGGGTGGATCCGGGCACTCAAGGGCCACATCTCCGACACCTCAGCGCTGACCTTCAAGGAAGGCGACGCGCTGAAGGTGGCATTCCCGGCCCAAACGACGGACAAGATCCTGCTCGTAACCACGGGCGGCAAGGTCTACACGCTGGGCGGCGACAAGCTGCCGGGTGGCCGCGGCCATGGTGAACCCTTGCGCATCATCGTCGACATGGAAAACGATCAGGACGTACTGACCGCCTTCGTGCATGACGCGACCCGAAAGTTGCTGCTCGTCTCGACGGCCGGCAACGGCTTCATCGTGCCGGAAGGCGAGGTCGTCGCCAATACCCGCAAGGGCAAGCAGGTGATGAATGTCGGCATGCCGGATGAGACGAAGCTCGTCGTGCCCGTCAGCGGCGACCATCTGGCCGTCGTCGGCGAAAACCGCAAGCTCGTTGTCTTCCCGCTCGCCCAGATCCCGGAAATGACCCGCGGCAAGGGCGTTCGCCTGCAGCGCTACAAGGATGGCGGCATTTCCGACGTGAAGTGCTTTACGATCGCCGACGGCTTGACTTGGGCCGATAGTGCCGGCCGCACCTTTACGAAGACGAAGGACGAACTGGTCGAATGGCTCGGCGATCGCGCGACAGCCGGCCGCCTGGTCCCGAAGGGTTTCCCGCGCAGCGGCAAGTTCTCGGGCTGATATCCCCGGACATGAAACGAAAAAAGCCGGTCGCAATGTGGCCGGCTTTTGTCTGTGGGTTGATGGCTTCAGCGATCAGCGGCCGCCAACGCTCGCCAGCCGCGGAAAGGGCTTGATCCGTACTTCGTCGATCGGGACGGGACGGCCGAGAAAATAGCCCTGTCCGAGCTCGATACCGAGTTCGTGCATCAACTCGACATGGTCGGCCGTCTCAAGACCCTCGATCAGGATCTTCAGGCCGCGATTGCGGATGAGGCGGATGATGTCTTCGAGCATGGCCCGTCCTGCAGGACGGCGGGCGTCCTGCAGGAAGGAGCGGTCGATCTTGACCGTGTCGAAGGGGAAGAGACGCAGCCAGGAAAGGCCGGCAAAACCGGTGCCGAAATCGTCGAGCCAGATCCGGATCCCCAGCGCCTGCAAATCGGTGATGCAGCGGATCACATCCGACTGCCCCTCCATGTCGATGCCCTCGGTGATTTCGAAGGCGAGTTGCGAGCCGGAAACGCCGGTTTCTTCGAGAATGGTCGAAACGGCCAGCGCAAAGCCGCGCGATTTCAGCTGAATGGCCGACACGTTGACGCTCGCCATCGGTGCGACGCCAGTCGCCAGCACCTCGGTGCAGGCGCGACGAATCGCCCAGAGGCCGAGGTCGAGAATGGCGCCGGTGCGTTCGGCGACCGGAATGAACTGTGCCGGCGACAGCGGTGTCCCGTCGATCATCTTCATCCGCATCAGCGATTCCACGGCCTCGACGCGGCCGGTCTTCAGGTTCTGGATCGGCTGGTAGACGAGATGCACGAGGTCGTTCTTGATCGCCATGCGAAGCGTGGCTGCGATGTTCTCGTTGTCGTCGCTTGTAAGCGGGTCGTTGGGATTGAAGAGGCGGATGCAGTTGCGGCCATTCGCCTTGGCGGAATAAAGCGCCCGGTCGGCTTCGTTGATGATGCGCTCCAGCTTCGGTCCACTTTGCGGACGGGTATAGGAGGCGCCGACGCTGACCGTGACGAAAGCCTGTCCGTCGCGCCGCTGGTCGTGCACGAGATGGAGGCCTTCCACGGCACTGCGAATAATCTCGCCGAGCGCCATGACCTGGTCGCGGCCTGTTACGCGCGACAAAACGATGAATTCCTCGCCGCCATAGCGGCCGACCGAGGCATTCAGTGGTTTCAGCGTTTCATTGAGCACGCTCGCAACAAGAATCAAGCAGCGGTCACCGGCTTGATGGCCATAAAAGTCGTTGTATTTCTTGAAGAAGTCGACATCGACCAGAATTGCCGCGAAGGCCTTGGCCTCCGTCTGCCAATCGTTCCAGTAGTCGCGCAACCGCTTGTCCACAGCCCGGCGGTTCTCTACCCCGGTGAGATAATCCGTATTGGAAAGCCTCTCCAGTGCAAGGCCGCGTTTCTCCGCCTCGTCGTGTTGATGGGCTGCTTCCAGCGCATTTAGGAAGACGTTGAAGCGCTCCTGGTTCAGTTTCCAGTTCACGTAGGACGTGAAAGCGAAGCAGGACAAGTAGAACAGCACATGCACCATGAGCTGGTTCGGCTCTAGCGGTGGAACGAAAGCAAGGCTTGTAAAAAAGATAATTAGGATTGCCGCGGATGTAGCCACGGAGAGCCGGAAAAAGAGATTGAAAAACAGGTTTGCACTCATCATGAAGATAGTGCCGAAATACATGTAAAAGCGGAAAGTGTCGAAGTCGTTGGTCGGTATCGCGGGGATGAGCCATCCAAGGTAGGCAACCACCACTGTGACGGCGCAGACGAGATCGGACCACTTCGATGGCGCGCGCGCGGCGACGACTATCTCCATGAAGATAAGCGACAGGATCGCGACGGCGAAGCGCCCGGTGATCGTCGCGGCTGATACATCGGGTATCAGCATCGCATCTGCAACCCCGAAGAGCAGGTAAACCACGAGGGCGAGCCAAAGGCCGTGCCGTGTTTCCTGCACCTGCGCGGTACCGCGTTCGCTCATGTAATGGCGCTTCAATGCAGCACGGGAGAGGCCGGTCGCGTGCAAGCTTCCCTGCTCGACCGGCAAAGCGTGATTGACTCCGGAGGGGGCGTTCATAAGGCGCGACGAAAAAACTGGGCTTGATGCTGCCCGTGCCTCGTCCTCGTTGCCACGATCCATCCTGTGCTCCCGATTCCGCGCTGCGAACTAACAGGCGCGCTGCCTGAACTTAACTGGCACAGGCGTTAACTATGTTTTAAGATCTGGTAAAACTGGGACTATACGGAAATGAAAACCCAACTATGGTGTACGAAGTATTAATATTGGGTTTGACTAAAATGGAGCGCAAAATGAGTGAAATGAACATCGCAATCGATGGTGAGAGCCTCATTACCCCGGCCTCTATTGCCTCGAAGGTATTCTCGTCCCCAGATCCGATCAGAGATGGCGAGCTGGACGCGGGACGAACTGAACTGGCGCTTCATCTTCGGGTGGCCGAACAGCAGTTCCAGCAGGGCGCGCCCGTTGGGCAGATCATGGTTCGGTTGTTCACCGCCATGAACGCTGTGCGCAACCGTTATTCCCCGAAAGTCTGGGAACAGTTGATCCCGGTTGCACAAAATCATGCCGTGGCGCGGCTATGCCATGAAGATCCTTTCACCCGCTGGTCTTTCGAAAAGCCGCGCGGCTATTCCGGCGACGCCGGGCTGCTTGATTTCATCTATGGCCATGCATCGACCCAACGCTACCTCGATGCGGCAAGCCCGCTCGGCAAGGAGATCCACTCCTTCGTCAGCCAGGCTCCGGCCTGTGTGGCGGTTCGTGAGCGACGTGACATCCTGGCGCAAATGGTTGACGACGTTGCCTCTTCTCGCGGCGGTGAAGCGGAAATCCTGACGATTGCTTCGGGCCATCTGCGTGAAGGCGCAATGTCGGACGCTCTGAAGAACAAGACCATCAAGCGCTGGGTCGCCTTGGATCAGGACCCCTTGAGTGTCGGCGCGGTCGCCTCTGAATTCGTCGGTACCGCAGTCGAGGCCGTGAATGGTTCGGTCGGTACGATCCTCAAGCGTGCGCAGACCTTCGGCACTTACGATTTCGTCTACGCCGCCGGTCTTTACGATTATCTCGCGGACGAAGTGGCGATCAAGCTCACGCAGCGTTGCCTGCAGATGCTGAAACCGAACGGTACTTTCCTCTTTGCGAACTTCGCCGATGAGATCCCCGATGACGGTTACATGGAAACCTTCATGAACTGGGCGCTGTTGCTGCGCTCGGAAGAGGACATGTGGCGGATCATGCGTGCGGCCAGCGAAGGGCTCGACGTCGAATGCACGATCCGCTTCGGCCAGAACAAGAACATCGTCTACGGCATCATTCGCAAACTGTCCTGAAATGATACAGCCCTCCGCAGCCATTGCGGCGCGGAGGGCTTTTCTGTGTCGAAATGGGACTGAGCTTCGACGAGATGTTCTGATTTACCCTTCAATATCCGGGGTAAATCGCGTCCAACCTTGATTCATCAGGTGCTCTTGCGGCTGGAAGCGGGTCTTGTAACCCATTTTCTTCGAGCCCTGGACCCAATAGCCCAGATAGACATGGGGCAGGCCGAGTGCCTTTGCCCGGCGGATGTGATCGAGAACCATCATCGTGCCGAGCGACCGCTTTTCCATCTCCGGATTATAGAACGAATAGACCATGGACAGGCCGTCGCTCATCAGGTCGGAGAGCGCGACTGCGATGAGTTCGCCGCGCGGCTGGGGCGAGATGCCGTCGCCGGGCGTGCGCAGGCGGTATTCGATCACCCGTGTCTGCACATGGCTGTCCTCGACCATGATCGCATAGTCGAGAGCTGACATGTCCGACATGCCGCCTTGCTGGTGGCGGTGGTCGAGATATTGGCGGAAGAGAGAAAACTGCTCGGTGGAGGGTTGCGCCGGAAAGACGGTCGAGATGACGTCGCTGTTGACGGCCTCGATACGGCGAAAGCTCCGGCTCAACTCGAATTCATTCACCAGGACCCGGACCGAGACGCAGGCCCTACAGGATTCGCAGGCCGGCCTGTAGGCAATGTTCTGCGACCGGCGAAAACCGCCCTGAGTCAGAAGGTCGTTCATTTCGGTGGCACGCGGACCGACGAGATGCGTAAAGACCTTCCGCTCCATTTCCCCCGCCAGATACGGGCACGGTGCCGGCGCCGTCAGATAGAATTGCGGGGAAGGGGAGGTCTGCGTGTTCATCTGCTGCCGAAGAGAATCCTCTAGCCAGTCCTGTATGAGCTAGGATGGCGCAAGAATGAAAAAGGTCAACACTCCGGCGCAAAAGCCGGAGTGCATTGTCAGAAAAAGGATTTCTGGGGATCAGTAGGTGCGGGCTGCAGCGGTGCCGAGAAGCAGGTCGTGCACGAGGCGCGAACGCTCGATGAACAGGCCCGCGAGCAGGACCAGTGGCGTCAGCACCGAATTCAGGATCCAGAACAGCGCCAGATGGGCGATCGCCGTGACGAAGTCGAGCTTGCGACCGTCGAGGCGGACCATGGCGATGCCCATCATCCGCATGCCGGGCGTCGCCTGCGAGGGGCCGGCGAGCGACATGCCGAAATAGAGGCCCGCGACGACGAAGAACAGGATCGGGTAGAGAAGCCAGCCGAGGCCGAGCGTCAGCACACCCAGGAAGAAGACCACGACAGCGGCCGGGATCCAGAGGAGTCCGATGAACAGATAGTCGACCAGGAAGGCGAAGACGCGCCGCGAAAGCACGCCGCTATAGGCGCGCCAGTCTTCGGGGGCGGCATAGGACGGGTTGCTGTCGAGGCTCATGTCGGGCTCCTTTGAGGTTGTGATCCTGATATGGGAAGCCCGATGCCGAATACAATAATCCGTGAAGATCAACCCTGTTTGGCGAGCAGGCGCGCCACCTCGGGCGCGAAATAGGTGAGAATGCCGTCGCAGCCTGCGCGCTTGAAACAGAGAAGCGTCTCCAGCATCGCCCGCTCGCCGTCGATCCAGCTGTTCGCCGCTGCAGCCTTGATCTGGCTGTACTCGCCGGACACCTGATAGGCAAAGACTGGAAGCCCGAAGCTCTCCTTGAGGCGCCAGCAAATGTCGAGATAGGGCAGGCCCGGCTTGACCATCAGCATGTCGGCGCCTTCCTCGACATCGAGCGCAGCATCGCGCACCGCCTCGGTCCCATTGGCCGGATCAATGTAATAGGTCTTCTTGTCGCCCTTCAAAAGACCGCTGGTCGAGATCGCCTCGCGGTAGGGACCATAATAACAGGAGGCGAACTTGGTCGCATAGGACATGATGCCGACGTCCTGGTGTCCCGCGCCATCCAGCCCCCGGCGGATTGCCCCGATACGGCCATCCATCATGTCCGAGGGTGCGATGATATCGGAGCCGGCATCGGCCTGGGCAATCGCTGCCCGTACCAGCTGATCCACTGTCTCGTCATTGACGATCTCGCCGTCCCGCAGGATGCCGTCATGGCCGTGGCTGGTGAACGGATCGAGCGCCACATCGGTGATGACGCCAATATTCGGCACGGCCTTCTTGATCGCAGCGGTCACCTGATTGAGGAGATTGTTGCTCTTCAGGACTTCCGAGCCGGTCTGGTCGCGCAGTTCCATGTCGACATTCGGAAACGTAGCAAGCGCCGGGATGCCGAGATCGGCCGCTTCCTTCGCGGCCTCCACTGCCTTGTCGACGCTCATTCTGAAGACGCCGGGCATGGCGGCGATCGGGTCCAGAATGTTCGATCCTGGCACAACAAAGATCGGCCAGATCAGGTCGTCGACGGTCAGTCGGTTCTCCACGACCATGCGGCGCTGCCAGTCGGCCTTGCGCAGGCGGCGCATGCGCCGGTGCCCGGTGACTGCATCTACCAGATGTGTTTTGTCCGTCATCAGCGTGATCCTCGTCTGTATCAGGCTGCTGATTAGCACGATGCCGGAGGCTTGCAAAACGGAAGGCAGCTGAGACCGCCGGATCAAAGGGTCGCAGCCTGCGAGCACGATCAGCAGGGGAGGGCGCCGTGCTGCTGCTGGCGAAGCCCTTCTTCCAAGCCTATCCTCGCCGGCATGGAACCTGATTCGACGCAAACGCCCATTCGAAGCCTGACGGAAACCATCTTCGTCCTCTTTCTGCGCGTAGTGGCGCTCGCCTGCCTCTGGTTCGGCCTGCAATACTGGGCGCTGCTCGTCGGCTTCAGTCACGACGGGCTGGGGCGCTTTGACCTGCTCGCCACACCCTGGCGGGTTGCGGCCACGGGCCTCGCCGTCGTCTTTCCCGTCGCGGCCCTAGGCCTTTGGGTCGCCGGCTCCTGGGGACCGGTCATGTGGCTCCTCGCCGCCGGCGGCCAGATGCTGATGTTCACCGTGTGGCCGGAGATCTTCGGCCGCAACACGCTCGCGGTCACCATGCACTCGGCGGTCTTCGTGGTTTATCTCCTGTTCCGCCTGGCGTTGTGGATCGAAGGGAGACACAAGCAGGAGCGTATAACGGTTGATTTACCCTGATCGCAGGAGAGGCTCTGGTAAGCCTCTGTTAAGCCTGCGTTTTAAATAGAATTTTATGCGCATTGGATACGGTCCTCACCAAGGCGGGAGAAAAAACCAACACCGCCAAACAAAACAGTGAGGCAGACCGATATGAACACCAAGCTCAAGCCGCAGCCGGCCACTCTCGACCCGCAGGAAGAAGCGATCCGTTCGCTCTACCTCGAATCCCTCCACCTCGTCGAGCGTCTTCACCGCCGCCTTCTCGACGTCATCAAGGACGAGTTCGACCGCAAGGGTCGCTCCGACATCAACGCCGTCCAGGCGCTCCTGCTCTTCAACATCGGCAATTCGGAACTGACCGCCGGTGAACTGCGCTCGCGTGGCTACTACCTGGGCTCGAACGTCTCTTACAACGTCAAGAAGCTCGTCGACCTCGGCTTCATCAACCACCAGCGCTCGCGTGTCGACCGTCGCTCGGTCCGCATCAGCCTGACCGATGCCGGCCAGGAGATCGCAGAAACCGTCGCCAAGCTCTACGAGCGCCACATCGGCTCGATCCAGAAGGTCGGCGGCATCGGCACCGACGAATTCACCCAGATGAACAAGCTCCTGCAGCGCCTCGATCGCTTCTGGAACGACCAGATCCTGTATCGTCTCTGAGGTGTCCTGAACGACCTCCAAAGCGATCCACCGCTCGAAACCGGATGCTTCACGAGAAGCGTCCGGTTTTCGCGTTTCAACCCTCACGATGCCGGCTCGCACCTACACACTCCCGTGACTCACCCCCTAGGTGACACGAATTGGCCATATTGATATGGGACCGCCGGAACGAGAAGAGGGGGCGTTTCGTTAGCCTCCGATCGACCCCGCAACGCACATTTCAGCCCCCGTGGCGGCGCTTTGTTAACCATGGCGCGTTATGCGTTTGGTTCAGGTTCAGGATGAAACGGTAGGAAATATGTCCAAGAAGTCTGGTATTGTTGCTCTTTCGCGCCGATCGCTCCTCCGCGGTGCGGCTGCTGCCGGTGCCGCGGCGTTTGCTGGCCAGGCCTTGGCGCAGGACGCGATCAACGACCTCATCAATGCCCCGCGTCGCGGCAACTGGGACGACCAGTTCGATGCCCAGGCTTCCCGCACGGCTGCAGCCGTCGGGTCCAACAGCTCTATGTTGAGCGCCAGCAACTTGCCTTACATGCAGCAGGCGATCGCCCAGCATCAGATGATCGTCGCCAATGGCGGCTGGCCGACAATCAATGCGCCGGACGCCCTGCGCATCGGAGCCATGGACCCGTCCATCCAGAGCCTGCGCCAGCGACTGATGATCTCTGGTGACCTGCCGCAGGAAGCCGGCCTGTCGAACTCCTACGATTCCTACGTCGAAGGCGCCGTGAAACGCTTCCAAGCCCGTCATGGCCTGCCGGAAGACGGCGTGCTCGGGGAATTCACCGTCAAGGCGCTGAATGTCGGCGCGGACGTTCGCCTCAATCAGCTGAACACCAATCTGATCCGCCTGCAGTCCATGTCCGGCGATCTCGGGCCGCGTTACGTGACGGTCAACGTGCCGGGCGCTTCGGTCGAAGCTGTCGAGAACGACCGTGTGGCCCTGCGCAACACCGCAGTCGTCGGTCGTATCGACCGCCCGACCCACATGATCAATTCGAAGATCTACGAGGTCATCCTTAACCCCTACTGGACGGCACCGCGTTCGATCGTCGAGAAGGACATCGTGCCGCTGATGCGCAAGGATGCGACCTATCTGACGCGCAACAGCATCCGCCTGTTCGATAACAGCGGCAACGAGGTGGCGCCGGAAACCGTGGATTGGAACGCCGAGAAGGCCCCGAACCTGATGTTCCGCCAGGACCCGGGCAAGATCAACGCCATGGCGTCGACGAAGATCAACTTCCACAATCCGCACAACGAATACATGCACGACACGCCGCAGCAGGGCCTGTTCAACAAGCTTATGCGCTTCGAATCCTCGGGCTGCATCCGCGTGCAGAACGTGCGTGATCTGATCACCTGGCTCCTGCGCGACACGCCCGGCTGGTCGCGTCAGGAAATCGAGCGCGTCATCACGACCCGTCAGAACAATCCGATCAAGCTGGCCCAGGAAGTGCCGGTCTATATCGTCTACATCTCGGCCTGGTCGACGAATGACAACATCGTTCAGTTCCGCGACGATATCTATCAGAAGGACGGCGACGCGCAGCTGGCGCTCCAGGCCAATATCGGCGTCGAACAGTTCGCCGGTTCGGTCGAAGAAGACTTCGTTCCGCTGCAGTAAGCAGGCGCTTGCAGCCAATCCCGATCAAGCCGCGCCTCGTGCGCGGCTTTTTTGCTTTGGACATGCGGCCTTTCGCCCGAGCGCGTCAATTGATCCGCAAATGTCGCTCTCCGTATTGCTCTCGTGACTGCGGAACGTTAAGACCCCACAGCATCAAACGCTTTTGAGGAGCCTGCGATCATGTCGAACAACGATGCCTTCTTTTCTCGTTCTCTCGCCGATACGGACCCGGATATTTTCGGTGCGATCGAGAAGGAACTCGGTCGCCAGCGCCATGAGATCGAGCTGATCGCTTCCGAAAACATCGTCTCCCGCGCCGTGCTCGAAGCCCAGGGCTCGATCATGACCAACAAGTATGCTGAAGGGTATCCGGGCAAGCGCTACTACGGCGGCTGCCAGTTCGTCGACATCGCCGAAGAACTCGCGATCGAGCGCGCCAAGAAGCTCTTCGGCGTCAACTTCGCCAACGTTCAGCCGAACTCCGGTAGCCAAATGAACCAGGCCGTGTTCCTGGCCCTCCTGCAGCCGGGCGACACCTTCATGGGCCTCGACCTGAACTCGGGCGGTCACCTCACCCACGGTTCGCCGGTCAACATGTCCGGCAAGTGGTTCAACGTCGTTTCCTACGGCGTGCGTGAAGACGACCACCAGCTCGACATGGAAGACGTCGCCAAGAAGGCCGAACAGCACAAGCCGAAGCTGATCATCGCCGGCGGCACCGCCTATTCCCGCACCTGGGACTGGAAGCGCTTCCGCGAGATCGCCGACAGCGTCGGTGCCTATCTCATGGTGGACATGGCCCACATCGCTGGTCTCGTTGCCGGTGGCCAGCATCCGTCGCCGTTCCCGCATTGCCATGTCGCGACGTCTACGACCCACAAGTCGCTGCGCGGTCCGCGCGGCGGCATGATCCTCACAAACGACGAGGATCTGGCGAAGAAGTTCAACTCGGCCGTCTTCCCGGGTCTCCAGGGTGGTCCGCTGATGCATGTCATCGCAGCGAAGGCCGTTGCCTTCGGCGAAGCGCTGCAACCAGAATTCAAGGATTATGCCGCTCAGGTCGTGAAGAACGCCAAGGTTCTGGCCGACACGCTGATCAAGCACAATCTCGACATCGTCTCCGGCGGTACCGACAACCACCTGATGCTGGTTGACCTTCGCAAGAAGAACGCCACCGGCAAGCGTGCGGAAGCCGGCCTCGGCCGTGCCTACATCACCTGCAACAAGAACGGCATCCCCTTCGATCCCGAAAAGCCCTTCGTCACCTCTGGCATCCGTCTCGGCACGCCGGCCGGCACGACCCGTGGCTTCAAGGAAGCGGAATTCACCGAGATTGGCAACCTGATCGTCGAAGTGCTCGATGGTCTCAAGGTCGCCAATTCGGATGAAGGCAATGCTGCCGTCGAGGCTGCGGTGCGCGACAAGGTCGTGGCGCTTACCGACCGCTTCCCGATGTACCCCTACATGTAAGGCTGGACGCTGATGCGCTGCCCCTTTTGTGGATCGGACGAGACTCAGGTCAAGGATTCGCGACCGGCGGAGGACAATACCTCCATCCGCCGGCGGCGCATCTGTCCGGACTGCGGGGGGCGCTTCACCACGTTCGAGCGGGTGCAGTTGCGTGAGCTGATGGTCTTGAAGAAGACCGGCCGCAAGGCACCCTTCGCCCGCGACAAGCTGGTGCGGTCTTTCCAGATCGCACTGCGCAAGCGCCCGGTCGATCCTGATCGCATCGAGCGCGCCGTCTCGGGCATCGTCCGCCGCCTGGAAAGCTCCGGCGAGACCGAAATTTCGTCCGAAGAAATCGGCCTGCAGGTTCTCGAAGCCCTGAAGACACTCGATGACGTCGCTTTTGTCCGCTACGCCTCGGTCTACAGGGACTTCTCCCATGCCGAGGACTTCGAAAACGTCATTGCCGAGATCAACGCAAAGATCTCGCGCGACAGCACCGCGGACTGAGGCGTGTCGATCACCGCCCGGGACGAGAGGTTCATGCGGGAGGCGATCGAGCTTTCCCTTGTTCACGTTGGCCAAACCGGCCCTAATCCTTCTGTTGGCTGCGTGATCGTGAAGGACGGCCAGATCGTCGGCCGCGGCGTGACCGCGCTTGGCGGCAGGCCGCATGCCGAGCCTCAAGCATTGGCCGAGGCCGGAGACAAGGCGAAGGGAGCGACGGCCTATGTCACGCTCGAACCCTGTTCGCACCACGGCAAGACACCGCCCTGCGCCAATACCATTATTGCCGCCGGCATTTCCCGCGTCGTCGTCGCCGTGGCGGATCCGGATCCGCGGGTCTCGGGGCAAGGGCTCAAGATGCTCGCCGATGCCGATATCGAAGTGACGATCGGCGTACTGCAGAAAGATGCGCGGCGCGCCATGTCCGGCTACCTGACACGCCAGACGAAGGGACGCCCGCAAGTGACTCTGAAGCTTGCCGTTTCCGCTGATGGAATGCTTGGCCGCGAGGGTGCTGGCCAGATCCCGATTACGGGGGCGCAGGCGCGTGAGGAAGTCCACCGACTAAGGGCCGCCAGTGACGCGATCCTTGTCGGCATAGGAACGGCGCTTGCCGATGACCCGGAATTGACGGTCCGGTTGCCGGGGTTGGAGGCGGCCTCGCCGCTACGGGTCGTGCTCGACCGCCGGGCGGAGTTGCCGGCAAGCTCGAAGCTTGCGAGCACGGCGGGCGCGGTACCGGTCCTCGTCGCTGTGTCGCACGGTGCCAAGGGAAACCGCGCGGCGCTGGCAGACGCAGGCGTCGAGATCGTCGAGCTGGAAGGTGTCGAAGAGCTACTGTCCGTACTCGCCCGGCGCGGGATCTCGTCGCTGATGGTCGAGGGTGGGGCAAGGGTTGCAACCGGCTTGTTGTCACGCGGCCTTGTCGACCGCATTCACCTCTATTGCGGCCGGACCGTGATCGGCGAGGGCGGTATAGCCTCGCCCATAATCGCGTCCAAAATGCCGGCAGGGTTCGCCCTCGTTGAAGAGCGAATCCTGGGGGACGACCGGCTGCAGATCTACGATCGACTGCCGGCCTCTGCCTGGCTTTAGCGCCAGAAAAGCATGATCAGAATGATGATCGGGATCGGTACGCCGAGAAGCCAGAGAAGAATGCCGCGACCCATGGGGGACCTCCTGATGCCTGTTGTCTGGTAGGGCCCGGCCGTCCGCGCCCTGTCCCTCAGAAACGGCTCATCGCGCCCGATTGTTCCCATGCAAAAAGCCCCGCGCCAGTGACGCGGGGCAGGTGGGACAGGGAGGAGAGGTAGACGTCAGCGGACGTAGAAGGTGACGCCGCCGTCGGCGGCCTGTTCCGCGCCGACGATATTCGTCAGTTCGATATGCCGGGCTTCGAGCGTCTGGGCGAGCGGTCGATTGGCGATGACTGAGGCCTGGACGAGCCGCGCTTCCTTGGAGGTGGGGGAGAGTGCGCCAAAGCGTTCATTGGCCGCGTCATGGGTTTTAAGCGAGTCCATGCGCACCACGTTGAAGCCCTTGGGCGACAGCGTCCGGATCGTGCTTTCGATCTTGCTGTCGGGCATGCCACCAGTGGCTGGCATGGCGGCGTAACTCTCGGCGCCGAAGGCGACGGCGGAGAGTGCAGTTGCGCTGAGGATGGTTGCAAAGCGATTCATGGTCCTGGTCCTTTCGAGGATGTTTGCGATGGCGGGGGATTCCGTCGCTCGCTTGCAGGACTGAAGGTGGGATCGATTTGTGGCGGGATCCAGGCCGTAAGACTCTGATTTCCATTAAACATTTGTCACATCATGCGCCCGATTTTGGTCAATATTAGCGAGCCTGGAACAAGGGCGCGACTAAACCTGCGTCCAGGGAATCCCGAGGCGCCCGCCCGGCGCATCGCCGCCCTGACGCAAAAACACTTGCCTTCGATGATATGGCGTGGTTTGACCGCGTTTCTGTTCGGCCAGCGGCCGCAATCAAATTTCAAGATCGGATCAGACCCATGGGAAACAAGACGGCTTCGCCGCATTTGCTGATCGTCGAGGCACGCTTTTACGACGACATGTCTGACGCCCTTCTGGACGGTGCCAAGCACGCACTCGAGGAGGCTGGCGCGACTTTCGACGTCATCACCGTTCCTGGCGCGCTCGAAATCCCGCCAGCGATCGCCATGGCACTCGATGCCATGGATGACGAGGGCACTCACTATGACGGCTTCATCGCGCTTGGCATGGTCATTCGCGGCGAGACCTATCACTTTGATATCGTCGCCAACGAATCCTCGCGTGCGCTGATGGACCTCGCCGTCTCCGAATCGCTCGCCATCGGCAACGGCATCATGACCGTCGAAAACGACGAGCAGGCCTGGGCCCGCGTCAAGCGCAGCGACAAGGACAAGGGCGGCTTTGCGGCCCGCGCTGCACTGAGCATGATTGAACTGAAGCAGAAGCTGGGTGGCTGAGTCATGACGGGCGAAGACAAGCAGGTGAAGCCGGCAAACCAGCGTGGCGCAGCCCGCCTCGGCGCTGTGCAGGCTCTGTATCAGATGGATATCGCCGGCTCCGGCGTGCTCGAGGTCGTGGCCGAATACGAGGCGCATCGTCTCGGCCAGGAAGTCGATGGCGAGACCTATCTCAAGGCGGATGCGTCCTGGTTTCGCTCGATCGTCGCGGGCGTCGTGCGCGACCAGACAAAGATCGACCCCATGATCCGCGGCGCACTCCAGGACGACTGGTCGCTGTCGCGCATGGACAGCACGGTGCGCGCCATTTTGCGTGCCGGCACCTTCGAATTGATCGAGCGCAAGGATGTGCCCATCGCCGTCATCGTAACGGAATATGTCGAGATCGCGCAGGCCTTCTTCCCCGAGGACGAGCCGAAGCTGGTGAACGCCGTTCTCGACCGCATTGCAAAGCAGGTTCGCGCCCCGGCGCAAAAATAGGAATAGGCAGATGGACGGGACGGCAGGGGCAGGGTTGGACGGACAACTTTCGACCGCCCGGCGCAATGTTGGCCTGCTCGCGGTGGCCCAGGCGATCCTGGGCTCCGCACCGCCTCTCGCCTTTGCCGTCGGCGGCCTTGCGGGCTTCCAGATGCTCGGTGCCGACAAGTCGCTGGCGACGGCACCGCTGACAGGTTTCAATGTCGGCGTGGCCGTCGGCGCCATCGTCGTGGCTGCCGCCTCTCGCGTTCTCGGCCGCCGCGAAAGCTTCATGGTCGGTGCGCTGATGGGCGCCCTCGGCAGCGCGCTTGCCGCCTTTGCCCTCATACAGTCCAACTTCTGGCTTTTTGCCTTCTCGCTGATGCTGATGGGCATTTCCGGCGGTTTTACCCAGAAGATCCGCTTTGCCGCCGCCGATGCCTCGCCGAGCTTCTACAAGGGCAAGGCCATTTCCTGGATCCTGGCGGCCGGCATCATTTCGGCGATTGTCGGCCCCCAGATCGCCATCTGGCTCAAGGACGCTCTGGCACCCGTCACCTTTGCCGGCGCCTTTCTCGGCATGGTGCCGCTGCTCCTTTGCGCGATTGCCGTTCTCTTCTTCCTGAAACTGCCGACCATTGCCGACAAGAAGGCGGAAGCTAAGGGACCGACGCGGCCGCTCAGCGAAATCGTGATGACCCAGCGCTTCATGACCGGCATGATCTGCGGCATCAGTTCCTACGCCCTGATGACCTTCATGATGACGGGTGCCCCGCTCGCCATGGTCATCGGCTGCGGCTTTTCCTCGGAACTGGCAACGCTCGGCATCCAGTGGCACGTCATCGCCATGTTCGCCCCGAGTTTCTTCACCGGCGTGCTGATCACCCGCTTTGGAGCGGAAAAGGTGGTTGCCGCCGGCTTGCTGATCCTGATGGCCTGCGCGGTCGTCGCGCATATGGGCATCGAGCTCTGGAACTTCTGGGGTGCACTCGTCCTTCTCGGCATCGGCTGGAACTTCGGCTTCATCGGCGCGACAGCGATTGTCGCTTCCAGCTACCGCCCGGCCGAGGCCGACAAGGTGCAGGGCTTCCACGATATCATCCTGTTCTCGACGGTAGCGCTTTCGTCCTTTTCCTCCGGCAAGGTCTTCACAGCTTTCGGCTGGTCTTTCATGAACCTGGTCATCTGGCCGGTGACGATCCTCTGCCTCGTGCTGGTGCTTCTGCAGCTCCGCGCGGCCGCCCGCAAGCCCGCCTAAGTTCCCTCCGCACTGCAAGATATGTGTACTTGACGCGATGAAAAGCGCGACGCAATCTCGCCACGCGTTGACGAGGTCTCGGAGGAGGGGGCCTGAGTCTGCGAGTCATGGCCCGCGATGAGTGAGGCGCGGGCAATACGGGAGGGTATTGCGAATGACGGTTCTTCTAGGCGTAATTTTATGCGGGCTTCTGTCCGTGGTCTACGCGGTCTGGGCGACACGCTCGGTCCTCGCAGCGGACCAGGGCAATGCCCGAATGCAGGAAATTGCAGGCTATATTCGCGAGGGTGCTCAGGCTTACCTCACTCGGCAATACCTGAACATCGCGATCGTCGGCGCCGTCGTTTTCGTCGGCACATGGTTTCTCTTGTCGGGCACGGCCGCGATTGGCTTCCTGATCGGTGCGGTACTCTCGGGTGCTGCAGGCTTTATCGGCATGCATGTCTCGGTCCGCGCCAATGTGCGCACGGCCCAGGCGGCCTCCCACAGCCTCGCAGCAGGCCTCGATATCGCCTTCAAGTCCGGCGCCATCACTGGCATGCTGGTGGCGGGCCTCGCTTTGCTCGGCGTCTCCATCTATTTCTACATACTGACCGCTATCCTCGGTCATGAAAGCGGCTCGCGCGACGTCATCGACGCCCTCGTCGCACTCGGCTTCGGCGCCTCGCTGATCTCGATTTTCGCCCGTCTCGGCGGCGGCATCTTCACCAAGGGCGCCGACGTCGGCGGGGACCTCGTCGGCAAGGTGGAAGCCGGTATCCCGGAAGATGATCCACGCAATCCGGCCACCATCGCAGACAATGTCGGCGATAACGTCGGTGACTGCGCCGGCATGGCGGCCGACCTGTTCGAGACCTATGCCGTCTCGGTTGTCGCGACCATGGTTCTGGCTGCCATCTTCTTTGCCGGCTCCGCCGTGCTCGACATCACCATGATCTATCCGCTCGCGATCTGCGGCGCCTGCATCATCACCTCGATCATCGGGACATTTTTTGTCAAGCTGGGCACCAGCGGCTCGATCATGGGCGCGCTCTATAAGGGCCTGATCGTCACCGGGCTGCTGTCCGTCGGCGGTCTTGCGCTGGCAACCTCGCTCACCATCGGCTGGGGCTCGATCGGCACCGTTGCCGGGATGGACATCACCGGGATGAACCTCTTCATCTGCGGTATTCTAGGCCTCGTCGTGACGGCCCTGATCGTCGTCATCACTGAATACTACACCGGCACCAACAAGCGCCCGGTCAACTCGATTGCCCAAGCCTCGGTGACCGGCCACGGTACCAACGTCATCCAGGGCCTTGCCGTGTCACTGGAATCGACGGCCCTTCCGGCCATCGTCATCGTCGGCGGCATCATCTCGACCTACCAGCTCGCCGGCCTCTTCGGCACGGCGATCGCGGTCACCACCATGCTCGGCCTTGCCGGCATGATCGTCGCCCTCGACGCCTTCGGCCCGGTCACGGACAATGCCGGCGGCATCGCCGAAATGGCCCACCTGCCACCGGAAGTGCGCAAATCGACAGACGCGCTGGATGCGGTTGGCAACACGACCAAGGCTGTCACCAAGGGTTATGCGATCGGATCGGCCGGTCTCGGGGCCCTCGTCCTGTTCGCGGCCTACTCGAACGATCTGGCCTACTTCGCCGCGAACAGTGCCCAGTATCCTTACTTCGCCGACATGGGGCCGATCTCCTTCGATCTTTCCAACCCCTACGTCGTTGCCGGTCTGATCTTCGGCGGCCTGATCCCATACCTCTTCGGGGGCATCGCCATGACGGCTGTCGGCCGTGCGGCGGGCTCGATCGTCGAGGAAGTTCGCCGTCAGTTCCGCGAAAAGCCCGGCATCATGCAAGGCACCGAAAAGCCTGACTACGGCCGGGCCGTTGACATCCTGACCCGCGCGGCGATCAAGGAAATGATCGTCCCCTCGCTGCTGCCGGTTCTGGCTCCGCTTGTCGTCTACTTTGGCGTACTTCTGATCTCCGGTTCTAAGGCATCGGCTTTTGCAGCCCTCGGCGCCTCGCTGCTCGGCGTTATCGTCAACGGTCTCTTCGTCGCGATCTCGATGACATCAGGCGGCGGCGCCTGGGACAATGCCAAGAAGAGCTTCGAGGACGGTTTCATCGATAAGGATGGCGTCAAGCATCTGAAGGGTTCGGACGCCCATAAGGCCTCCGTCACTGGTGACACCGTGGGTGACCCCTACAAGGATACGGCGGGTCCAGCCGTAAACCCTGCGATCAAGATCACGAACATCGTGGCGCTTCTGCTACTCGCCGTCCTGGCAGGCTGAAGCCGCAAACAAAAAGAAAGACCGCGGAAGGCGACTTCCGCGGTCTCTTCATGTCTGCGTTTCGGTGGACGTTGAAGTCCGCCGGGGGAGGCGGCCTTACTGGCCGCCGAGAATGTTGCGAACGCTGTTGGCCGCACCGCCGCCGCCAGCGAGCAGCTGCTGCAGGAAGGTGAGGTCGCGACCGCCTGTCGGGGTCGTGCGGGAAATCGTGTCGAACACCTTGCCGTCCTGCAGGGTGTAGTTGGCGCGCTGGGCCACGACGCCGTCCTTGTCGAAGTAGATCGCGAGGATCTGCTGGTCGACCAGACGCTGTTTCATAAAGGCGACGGTCCGGGTGCGCTTCTGGGAGATGTAGTAGAACACCTCGCCGTCGAAGGTTGCAGTGGTCGACGGTGTGCCGAGCGAAAGCAGAACCTGTTCGCGGCTCGATCCGACAGGAACCAGGTCCAGCGCCGCTTGGTCAACGACATAGCCGTTGTGGAAGACCTCGGAGGTCTGGCAGGCGGAAAGGCCGAGTGTGACGGCAACAGCAAGTGCGGTCGCGCTCAGGAGCTTCCTGTCCGACTTGAAAATCCGAATGTCCACGCAAACGTCTCCCATGACTGTCGATGGCACTTCAAATGCCAGATCGCTTCTGCGCATAGCATTGTGGCCTTTCCGGGGAAAGCTGCCGCAATGAAGGCGCTGCCGTTTTCTCGGTCATTCTGCCGCGAGATGCGGCATCCGGGCCGGAGTTCGGCATTGCAATTCACGCCTGCTTCGGTAAACCAGCTTTCGCAATCATGCAACACGACCACGTCCGGGCTCACCACTTCGGTCGGCTCTTTTTGGTGATATTGGATGGTATTCGGCTTTCTCAGGCAGAAAAGAAACAATCAGGTGATCGTCGAGCGCCAATATGGTGCCCTGACGGCGGCAGCGCGCACGCCTGCCTTCTATCTCGACATGCATGTGCCCGACACCGTGATCGGACGCTTCGAGTTGCTGACGATCATGCTGATTCTCTATTTCCGGCGCACGGCGAAGTCTCCGCGCAGCGGTCAGGAAATCGCCCAGAACATCATCGATGCCTTCTTCGAGGACGTGGATCATTCGATCCGCGAACTGGGCGTCGGCGATCCCGGTGTGCCCAAACGCATGAAGAAGCTCGCAGGCATGTATTACGGTCGTCTGGAATCCTATGCCGGCGCGCTGGATCGCAGCGACCGACAGGAACTGGCAGCCGCACTCAAGCGCAACATCCATCCCGAAGCGGGCGAGGCAGCACCCTCCATGCAGGCGCTGGCCGACTGGATATTCGAAGCCGAACAGGCGCTTGGCGTCCTGGATGAGAACGAGATAGAGACGGGCATGGCCCGCATTGCCGTTCCAGGCGTCTGAGCGGCGTACCGCGCTTGATGGCGCAGACGCTTCGGGCCGGATCGCAGAACGAGGAAACACGCAAATGACGAGCAGCAACACGAACGACCCGCGCGAGTTCAGCTATCTGGTGAAGGTTGGCCATATATCGGCCAACCCGGTGCAGGTGCATGTTGAGGCCGACGAGCGCGAGCGCGCGGGCCTTGCGGATCTGTGGCGGGTGGAAGCCGTCAACAAGCTCTCTGCAGACTTGCAGATTGCGCGCTGGAAGAAGGACGGCGTGCGCATCAAGGGACATGTCTCTGGCGAACTGGTGCAGGCCTGCGTGGTGACGCTCGAGCCGGTGGTCTCGCACATCGACCAGGAAATCGACCAGATCTACGTGCCGGAAGGCTCCAAGCTCGCGCGGATCGTGCTCGACGGCGCCGGTGAGATGGTGCTCGATCCCGAGGGTCCCGACCTCCCGGAACAGTTCACCGGCGACACGATCGACGCCGGCGCGCTGGTCGCAGAATTTGCCGCTCTCGACATCGACCCCTATCCAAAAAAGGAGGGCGTCGCCTTTTCCGGACACATCGAAAGCATGGTCGAGGAGGAGAAGAAGCCGTCGGCCTTCGCCGTCCTGAAGGACTGGAAAAAGGATTGATCATCCCCCATCTGCACCTGCGGGTGGGTTGTGCGCCGAAGGAAAAGCGGTATTTTGGCCGAAAATATCGCTGGCCAGCGATGAAGAAGGGTCAGGTCTAAGTGATCAGAATTTCTGTCGACGTCATGGGGGGCGACTTCGGTCCCGAAGTGGTCATCCCTGGAGCCGCCAAGGCGCTCGAGCGTCATCCCGATGCGACCTTCCTTCTCTTCGGCCAGCAGGAACGCTGCCTGCCGATCCTTGCGCAGTTCCCGAAGCTCAAGGAAAAGTCGATCTTCCACCACTGCGAAATCTCCGTCACCATGGACGAGAAGCCGAGCCAGGCGCTGCGCCGTGGCCGCTACGTGTCGAGCATGTGGCGCTCCATCGAGGCGGTGAAGACCGGTCAGGCGGATGTTGCCGTCTCGGCCGGCAATACCGGCGCGCTGATGGCCATGGCCAAGTTCTGCCTGCGCACCATGGCGACCATTGAACGCCCCGCGATCGCTGCGATCTGGCCGACGCTGTCGGGTGAAAGCATCGTGCTCGACGTCGGTGCGGGTATCGGCGCCGATGCCCAGCAATTGCTTGATTTCGCCGTTATGGGTGGTGCCATGGCACGCGCCCTGTTCGAAATCGAAAAGCCCCTGGTCGGGCTGCTCAATGTCGGCGTGGAAGAGATCAAGGGCCAGGAAGAGGTGAAAGAAGCCGGGCGCCTGATCCGTGAAGCGGGTCTCGACACGATCGACTATTATGGCTTCGTCGAGGGCGACGACCTAGGCAAGGGCACCGTCGATGTCGTGGTCACCGAAGGCTTTACCGGCAATATTGCCTTGAAGACCGCCGAGGGGACCGCGAAGCAGATCGCCGAATACCTGCGCTCTGCCATGTCGCGCACCTGGATGGCCAAGCTCGGATACATCCTCGCCAAGGGCGCCTTCGACAGGCTTCGCGAGAAGATGGACCCGCGCAAGGTCAATGGCGGGGTCTTTCTCGGCCTGAACGGCATCGTCATCAAGAGCCATGGCGGCACGGACGCCGAGGGCTTTGCAGCGGCTCTGGACGTGGGCTATGACATGGCCCGGAACGGTCTCACGCAGAAGATCGAAAACGACTTGAAAAAATATCACGCGCGGCACCCGTCCCCGGCCGGCCCCGAAGCGGCGTGAAAGGTAGGAAACATCCATGATCCGTTCTGTAGTTCGCGGTTTCGGAGCTTCGCTCCCGAAACGGGTGATGACCAATCGCGATCTCGAAAGCCTGGTTGAAACGTCGGACGAATGGATCGTCCAGCGCACGGGCATCAAGCAGCGCCACATCGCCGGCGAAGGCGAAACGACCGCATCTTTGGGCGCCGCCGCTGCCCAGGAAGCGCTGGACCGCGCCGGTCTGACCGCAGCCGACATCGATCTCGTCATCTGTGCCACCTCGACGCCAGACAACACCTTTCCCGCAACCGCCGTCAACATCCAGAACCGCCTCGGCATGCATCACGGCTTCGGCTTCGACGTACAGGCCGTCTGCTCCGGCTTCGTCTATGCGGTTGCGACCGCTGACCTCTACATTCGCGGCGGCATGGCCAAGCGCGTGCTTGTCATCGGCGCGGAAACCTTCTCCCGCATTCTCGACTGGACCGACCGCACAACCTGCGTCCTTTTCGGCGATGGCGCCGGCGCCCTCATCCTGGAAGCTCAGGAAGGCGAGGGGACGGTTGCAGACCGCGGCGTGTTGACCTCTAACCTGCGCTCCGACGGTGCGCATCGCGAGAAGCTCTATGTCGACGGCGGCCCGTCGACCACCGGCACGGTCGGCCACTTGCGCATGGAAGGCCGCGAGGTCTTCAAGCATGCCGTAGGCATGATCACCGACGTGATCGAGGGGGCGTTCAATGCGACCGGCACGACGGCTGACGACATCGACTGGCTGGTGCCGCACCAGGCCAACAAGCGCATCATCGATGCTTCCGCGAAGAAGCTCGGGATCCCGGACGCCAAGGTTGTGATCACCGTCGACAAGCACGGCAACACCTCTGCGGCTTCCATTCCGCTGGCGCTCGCCACCGCAGCCGGTGACGGCCGTATCAAGCAGGGCGACCTCGTCATGCTCGAAGCTATGGGCGGCGGCTTCACCTGGGGTGCGGTCCTGCTGCGCTGGTAGCATTTGAAACCCTAAAAAATGCGCACCGACAAGCACTTGACCGTCGCGGCCAAGGGCAATAGTCTCTGGCCAATTCAAAAAGATCATTGATTTAGGCGGGCGAGAACAATGGCCGGGAAGACAGTGACGCGTGCGGATCTGGCAGAATCAGTTTTTCGCAAGGTCGGTCTTTCCAGAACGGAGTCAGCCGAGCTTGTCGAGACAGTAATCGACGAGATCTGCAACGCCATCGTGCGCGGTGAATCCGTGAAGCTCTCCTCTTTTGCCACCTTTCAGGTCCGCAGCAAGAACGAGCGCATCGGCCGTAACCCGAAGACGGGTGAGGAAGTGCCGATTTCGCCGCGCCGCGTCATGACCTTTAAAGCGTCCAACGTTCTGAAACAGCGTATCTTGCGCGCCCATATTGCCCGCAAGGCCAAGCAGAAGCCGGTAAATCCCGCGGCTTGATATCATCCAAAACCGGTGGAGCATTTGCCCGCCGATCACCGAGTGCTTGAAAAGCCATCCTCAAACCGTTGAAATATGAGCCGAGTCGCGCGCCTGCGTGACGATCGAGGAGCGCTGTGATGCAGTTGGACAAGAGCCCGGATGCTTTCCGCACCATCAGCGAGGTGGCGGACGATCTCGATCTGCCGCAGCACGTTCTGCGCTTCTGGGAAACGCGCTTCCCGCAGATCAAGCCGCTGAAGCGGGGCGGTGGCCGGCGCTACTATCGCCCCGATGATATCGAACTGCTGAAGGGCATTCGCCACCTGCTCTACGATCAGGGCTATACGATCAAGGGCGTCCAGAAGCTCCTGAAGACCAATGGCAACAAGTTCGTCATGGCGGTCGCCACCGGCGATGTCGCGACGATGGAGGCACTTGTTGCCGCCAACGCCTCGAAGGGCGACGAGCCCAAGGTCAATCTGGATGAGGATCAGGTCGTCGGTCGTCCCAAGGTGCGTACCAGCGGTCGATTCTTCGGCTTCGGCGCAAGTGCCGGCGACGACGCGCCGGAGATCTCTGTCGGCAAGGGTTCAGTCGGCAAGGAAGACCGCGCTTTGCTGCAAGAAGCGCTCTTCGACCTCCTCGAATGCAAGCGCTTGCTCGATCAGGTTCGCTGACGGCAAGACGTCTTTTTCGCGCCGGTCTGCCGGCATGGAACATCGCGGTGCGCAAAGGCGTTCTGCTGCCAAACGCAACCCGCGCGAGGTTCCATGAAACGTCTCCTGATATCGCTCCCAATCCTCTCCCTTCTCGCTGTCATCCCGGCCCATGCTCAGGAAACACAGGGCGGCGAGGCCGCGGCGTCCGGCAGCGCCACCGAGGCCAGACCGGCAACGGTCGAGGATGCATGCGTCTTCGTCGCCGAGAGCATGCTGATGGTGAAGGACCTCAAGGTCGGCGTTGTCCAGGCTTTCCCGGAACTCGACCCACCCGGCGCCCGTCTTACCTATTCGACCCGGATGGACTCGGAACCGCAGGAGATCACCGACGAGATCGAGTGCCAGTTCGAGCGCGGCGCCGAGCCTCTGCAGGTTACCCGCTTCTGCATGGATTCGACATGTTATGCCGCCAACAGCGAGGAGCCCGAAGAGCGACGCCGCTTCGACGAGATCCGGGCTCTGATGCAAAGGCTCAACTGACCCGCCGCATTTTTTCACAAGCCCCGGAGTTTCCCCTTGCGTCGAAATAGCTGACTGGCTAAAGGGAACGTGCTGTCGAACGGGTCGATCGGCAAAGTCATTTCATGCAGAACACTGGTTCTTCGGAAATTGCGGAACGAGCGATCCACTTGATTTGCCGGTGACGGAATGTAGCGCAGCCCGGTAGCGCACTTGACTGGGGGTCAAGGGGTCGTGGGTTCGAATCCCGCCATTCCGACCATTTTCGGCGACGGATCAATTACTTGATCTGGTCGAACGGTTTGAAAGACCGGGTATCGTGAAGATGCCCGGTCTTTTTTATTTGCGCGATGTGAATGGCTTAGGCGCTGTTGCCCAGGTTTCACGCTTTTTCCAAGCGATTACACTACGCTTGCTGCAATGCAGCATTATATTGGGTCAAGGTTCGAAGGGAGCCGCGATCCCCATGCGCTTCAAGTTTTCCATGTCTCCGCTCTCTGCCATCCTGCGCAGCCAGAAGCGCCTCCGCCGCAGCATCGAGAAGGCCATGCCGCAATTCAGGCTACCCGAAGCGCCGAAGGTGGCCAAGCCCCGGGCTCCCCGGTCAGTTCTGGTTCAGGTCCCTGCCTTCGGCAGCAATCCTGGAAGGCTGCGCATGCTGGAATATGTGCCGCCTGTCCGGCGCGAGCCACACACACTTGTGGTCGTGCTGCATGGCTGCCTCCAGACCGCCGAGGACTATCACCGCGGCAGCGGCTGGAGCCGGCTCGCGAGAGACAAGGGCTTTGTCCTGCTCTATCCGGAGCAGACGGAGGCCAACAATCGCAATCTCTGTTTCAACTGGTTCCGGCCGAGCATGGTCGCGCGGGACCGGGGCGAACTGATGTCGATCCGCCAGATGATCGAGCACAGCGTCGAGCGCCACGGCATCTCCCGCAACAGGATATTCATCCAGGGCCTGTCGGCTGGTGGCGCCATGGCCAATGCCATGCTGGTTACCTATCCGGATCTCTTTGCTGCCGGGCAGGTGGTCGGGGCGCTGCCCTATAGCGCTGCGCGCGACGCGATGTCGGCGCTCTCGGTCATGAAGTCGGGCAGTCGGCGCAGCAGGCTGGAATGGGGAGAGTTGGCACGCGCTGGAAGCGGGCAGATCGAAGGCGTGCCGCCCGCCGTTTCGATCTGGCAGGGCCGGGCGGATCGTGTTGTCTCACCGCTCAATGCGGAAGCCTTGCTCTCGCAATGGTTGGATCTGCATGGACTGGAAGAGGATGCCGGAGAGCGTGAGACAGGTCCGCAGGGGACGAGCCTTATCTGGCGGGACACCGGTGGGAAAATGCTGGTTGAGTATCGCCTTATCGAGGGGCTCGAGCATGGTCTGCCGGTAATCGCCCGGCATGCGAGCCACAAGCGTCAGCCTTACATGCTTGAGGGCGCCATCGGCGCCCCCCAGAAATTTTTCGAGCTATTCATACGGCCGCGTGAGGCGGCCACGAAACAGAAGCCGATCAATTCTCCTCGATCGAAACCCCATTCTCGCCAATCTTGAGCTCGACGCCGCTGGGCTCCTGCTCTTCCTGGTAGACATAGATGCCGAGGCCGATGACGGCGACCACGAGTGCACCGATGATGAGGTAGAGGCCATTGTTTCGGCTCATGAAAATTCTCCTGTCTGGTTGTGTCGGACAGGGAAAGCGAAAAGCCGGCTTATTGTTCCATCGTCATATCGGAAAAACTCAATCGTCGTTGGCGGCCGTCAGTTCCTCGGGGCGCATTCCGTCGTCGCCGGCGTGTGCCGCAAGGCGCAGGCCGTCTCCTCCAGGCCCGCCGGCTTCACCCGGCTGAAGGAAGATCACCCCCAGCCCCTCCAGTGCGCTTTTCAGCGCCGCATAATGCTGTGGCGTCGCGTCATAACCGTTCGACGATTCGATCTTAAGGATCAGGAGCGCCGGCACGCCGCTTTCCTGGCCGAGCCGGTCGGTGGTGATGTCGAGCATCGCGCGCGCCGCGCGTATCTGTGCGGGTGTGATCATGTAATGAGTATGGGGTGCTGCCGCGGAATTTCAATGCAGTCAGGCCGGCATACCGTCGGATCAGGTTCGTTTCGCGCGCTGGAACTGCCATTCGGCAGCGCCGCAGCCCCAGACGATGCCGAGAACGAGATAGAAGTGGCGCCAGTGATCCGTGTCGATGACGGCGCCCACCAGCATGTGTCCGATCAACACGATCCAGGCGATCATCAGATAGGGCTGCCAGGGCCTGTCCCGCAGCATGTAGCGAAATCCCATCGATACGGTCCAGACGATCAGCGCCAGGTAGGAGAGGAAGCCGATCCAGCCATAGGACATCAGCGACTTGAGGTAGATGTTGTGTTCGTCCTCGGGAAAGATCTTGCCGAACATCATCGGACCAATCCCAAGCGGTTTCTCCATCGCCATCTCGAATCCGAGCTTGTGGCGGGCGAAACGACCGAGATGCCCGCCGTCATAATCCTGCACGAGCTGCGTCCGCGTCTCGAACAGCCCTCGCACCTTCTCGAACTGCAAGGCGACGAGCAGCGCCATGACCATGGCAATGACGGCAGTCAGGGACAGGACGAGGATCTTCAGGCGGAAGGCATTGGTGCGCTCCTTGAGCAGCATGATGAACACCAGGGCCATGGCGCAGAAGAGGAAGAGCCCCCAGGCCGCTCGCGAGAAGGAGAGAAAGACGGCAAAGGAGAGGATCAGGATGCCGAGGATCCGAAGTGGCGATTCCGTCAGCCGGCCCTTGAGCATCCCGTGCAGCAGGTAGAGCATGGGCGCGACGAGGAAGGGGCCGAAAACGTTCGGGTCCTGGAAAGCGCCCATGGCGCGGTCGTAGCGGGTAAAGACCTCCGAGCCGGGAAAGGCATGGAAATAACCGAGAATGCCCAGCATGCCGGTAATCATGGCCGCGGCCACCCAGGCCTGGAAGATCAGCTTCAGCCTCTGCGGCCTGTCTTCGATGACGGCGGCATAGAAGACGGCGGTCAGCGCGAGGAAGATCGATACCGCGACATAGAGCACCTGGTCTGTGAGAATGGTCGGCAGCACGGTCAAGGCCAGCAGGCCGCCGACATTGAAGATCAGCAGGAGGGCCAGAAGAGGCGCGACCGCGCGGGAGATCTTCAGGCCGAACAGGAACCACAGGGCGACCTGGCCGACCATCAGCAATTCATAAGGGGCAGGCTCCGAGATCACGAAGCCCGACAGGAGGACGCCGAGCGCCATGATCCAGGAGATCATCAGCTGGACGGCGGCGGCCTGCGGATTGAATGGCCGAATCTGGGCGGCGACCGCGCTCAATAGGCGTTTTCCGTGTTCAACAGCTTGATCGGCGTCAGGAACAGGATCTTGAGGTCGAACAGCAGCGACCAGTTCTCGATGTAGTATAGATCATAGGCCGTGCGGAACTTGATCTTGTCGTCGGTGTCGATCTCGCCGCGCCAGCCATTGATCTGGGCCCATCCGGTGACGCCCGGCTTCACGCGGTGGCGGGCGAAATAGCCCTCGACGATCTCGCCAAAGGTCTTGTCGCGTGTCTGGCCGAGCACTGCATGAGGACGCGGGCCGACCAGCGAGAGATCGCCGCGCAGAACATTGAAGATCTGCGGCAACTCGTCGATCGAGGTCTTGCGGATGAAGCGACCGACGCGCGGATCGTTCTTGGTCACGGCATTCTTCGCCGTGTGGTCGCTCATCTCGGTATACATCGAGCGGAATTTCAGGACGTTGATCACCTCGTTGTTGAAGCCGTGACGCTTCTGCACGAAGAGGACCGGTCCCTTGGACGTCGTCTTGACGGCGATGGCGGTGGCGATGAACACCGGCCAGAGCAGGACCAGCGCCAGCACGCTAAAGAAGATGTCGAAGGCGCGCTTGGCAACCGAATCCCAGTCCCGGATCGGCTTGTCGAGAATGTCGAGCAGGGGGACTGCGCCGACATGCGAATAGGCGCGCGGGCGGAAGCGCAGATTGTTGGAATGGGCCGCAAGGCGAATGTCGACCGGCAGGACCCAGAGCATCTTCAGAAGCTGCATGATGCGCGCCTCAGCACTCAGCGGCAGCGCGATGATCATCATGTCGATATGGGCGAGCCGGGCGAATTCCACCAGCTCGGCCACAGTGCCGAGCTTCGGGTAACCGGCAACGACATCGGGCGAGCGGGTCGCATTGCGATCGTCGAAGATGCCGCAGATGCGGATGTCGTTTTCCGGCTGCTGTTCCAGTGCCCGAATGAGATCCTTGGCCGGCTTGCCGCCGCCGACGATAACGGCGCGGCGTTCCATCACGCCGTTGCGTCCCCAGCGGCGGATTGCAAGGCCGATCAGGTTGCGCTCGACGAGCAAAAACAAAGCGCCAGCCCCGAATAGCACGGCCAGCATGGTCCGGTAGTTAGTGTCATGTGCAACGAAGAGCAGGTTGGTCAGCGCGACGAGGGCGACAGACGCCGTCCAGCTTCCGAGAACCCGGGCCATGGACCTCATCGGCGATCGCAGGATCGAGACATGGTAGCAGTCGCTCGCCTGCATGAAGAGCAGCGCGAGCAGGGCGCCGGCAATGCCGCTGAGGCCGCTGTCGAGAAAATGGTCGCTTGGATCCAGGGCGAGGAAGAAGTTTGTCGCAAGCGCGATCCCGAGCAGGCTGAAAAACTCGAGGAAACGAAGCTGGCCGATCACGATGCTCGGCGAGTAGTTGACCACCGCATACTGGCCGGCAATCTGCCGGGCAAGAGCGCTGATCTCCGCCTTTCGCTCCCCGTCGACCTTTTGGGAAGCATCGGCGGTCGTCTGACCGCGACGCAGGGCGTCAAGATCGAATGCCTCGGGTTTGTCGACCTTGTTCATGGGCTTCTCTCGCACGTGTGTGCGGGGAGAGTAACCGGAAGGTCCTAAGAAACGCTTTAGGAACCCCTCAGAAACAGGGTGGTCATGTGTCGCTTTGGCACGGACTGGGTCAAATCCGTGCGAGTTGCGCCCTGTAGAGCGTCTCGAGTTCCCGCGCCATGGCGACTGCGGAAAAGCGCGAATGGAATGCATCGGGTACCGGCATGGTACGCTTGGACCAGTCGGGATCGGTCAGGGCCTTGGCCATGGTGGCACCGAAGAGGTCGGCGCGCCCGGGCTCGATCAGCGCCTCGCTGTCGCTGCCGAGGATTTCGGGAATGCCGCCGACCCGGGAGGCGATGATCGTCTTCCCGGCAGCAAGGGCTTCGAGCACGATGTAAGGCATGGCTTCTGCGCGCGACGGCACGACGACGATGTCGGAATAGGCGAAGGCCTGGGCAATCGGCATGGCCGGACGGAAGTCGATCCGCCGCCCGAGACCCTTCTGCTCAACCATCCGGCGATAGTTCTCGAGATCTGGCCCATCGCCGATGATCAGGCCGCTCAAGGGGCGGCCGACCAGCCGCTCGGCTTCGGCGAAGGCGTTGACGAAGACATCCGGACCTTTGAGGTCGCGCAGCATGCCGATATAGGCGAAATCCACGCCCTCGGGCCGGACCGGAATGCGCGCAAAGTCCCGTTCGCTGATGCCGTTATAGACGCGGGTCGCCTCACAGCGCGGCTTGCCGATCTTGGCCTCGTAGGTGCGTCGCTCGTAGTCGCAGACGAAGGAGATCGATTCCGTCATGCGCTCGAGAATGCGCTCGGCGGCAAAGACCCCCTGGCCGGACAATGACCTGCTCGAAAAATGCAGGCTGCCGCCATGGGGAGAGTAGAGGCGGGCGACGCGATACCTTCGAACCCGCAGCAGTGAGCCGATCAATCTTGCGATCACGCCGCCCTTGGCGCCATGACCATGCAGGATATCCGGCCGCAATTCCTTGATGAGTTTATAAGCTTCGGCAAGCGCCGCCATGTCCTTCAGCCCGACTGAGCGGCCGATCGGAAAGCGTGTGACGCCGAGCGAGAGGTAAGGCATGATCTGGTCGAACAGGCGGTCCTCATGGGCGCCACCGGTCGAGCTGTCGCAGAGGATGCCGACCTGATGGCCGGCGGCACTGTGCTGTTCGGCAAGATCGCGTACATGACGGAAGATCCCGCCGATGGGCGATCGAAAGCAATGGACGATGCGCAGGGGCGGGGCTTCTGCCATCGATCAGAACAGCCGCTCGCGAACGTAGACGGTGTCTCCCGCGAGGATGGGATCCGTGATCGGCACGCGGCCCGTGATGATCTGCCCGTTGATCTTGCGGGTTACGTCGACATCGCGCTGGTTCGCCCGGCTGTTGAAGCCGCCGGAGACCGCAATCGCGTTGAGGATGGTCATGCCCGGCACATAGGCATACTGGCCGGGCTGCCCCACCTGGCCCATGAGGAAGATCGAGCGGTAGCGGTCGACCTCGATAGAAACGTCGGGATCGCGCAGGAAGCCCTGCTTGAGCTTCTGTGCCAACGCGCCCTCGAGCTGGGTGATGGTGGCACCACGCGCGGCGACCTGGCCGACGAGCGGGAAGGCGATGTAGCCTGCCTGGTCGACCGTGTAGGTGTTGGTGAGGCTCGGCTGTTCGAAGACGGTGACGCGCAAGCGGTCGCCGCTGTCCAGGCGATAGGGCTGAATGGTCGCCTCGTGAAAGACCTTGGGCGCAGGCTTGTAGCTCGCGCAGCCTGTCAGAGCGACCGACAGGAACGCGCTCGCGACCAGAACCATCGCTCGTTTGCCGACCATAGCCATGCGCTGCTGCGCTCCCAGTGAATTCGCATCTTCGTTGGCCTGTTATCGAATGATTAGGGTTAATGCGGGGTAAACGGCGGGCAGCCGGAGCCTTGAGCTAGGCGAAAAATGCGGACCGGGCCGAATTAACCCTTGAGTTACCATGATCCTTTACCTTCGCGGGCGAGATGTACCGGGAGTCTGTGATGCCGAGTGTGGACCGCGATCAACATGATGTCGATATCGACCTCGCCCAGCTCTTTCGCGCCGTCTGGCAGCGAAAGGGGAGGATCCTTGCGGCCACGGCTCTCGTCGGCGTGCTCGCCTTCGTCGGCGCGAACGCGATTTCTCCGAGCTACAAGAGCGACGCCAAGCTGCTGATCGAATCGCGCCAGCCGAATTTCTCGGCTTCCGGGACTGCGTCATCCGCCGTCGAGCCCATGCCCGACGAGCTGAACATCGCCAGCCAGGTTCAACTGCTCCAGTCGGTCGATCTCATCAAGCAGGTTTCCCGTGATCTGAAGCTGCACGAGCGAGCCGAATTCGACCCGGATTCGAGCCCCTCGGCCATGACCGATTTCCTCGTTCTCTTCGGCCTGAAGAGCAATCCGCTCGAATTGCCACCGGAAGAGCGGGTCATCAATGCCTTCAAGGAAAAGCTCAACGTCTACCAGGTCGACAAGTCGCGCGTAATCGGCATCGAGTTCACTTCGAAGGATCCGAAGCTCGCGGCAGCGGTGCCGAACGCCATGATGGACGTCTACCGTTCACTGCAGAGCGGCGCCAAGCTCGACAGCAATTCCGATGCCGTGCGCTGGCTGGAAACCGAGATCGCCAATCTGCGCGGCAAGGTGAGCGAGGCCGAGCAGAAGGTCGCCGAATATCGCTCCTCGGCCGGCCTGATGTCTCTCGGCTCCGACCAAAGCTCGTTCAGCGGCAAGCAGCTTTCCGACATTTCGACGGAGCTCGCGAGGGTCCGTGGAGAGCGGGCGAATGCGGAAGCAACGGCCGAGAACCTGCGTACCAGCATACAGGCCGGCAAGTCGACCGATACGCTCGACGCGATCGCGCGCTCCGAATCGATCCAGCGCCTCAAGGCAACGGAATCGCAGATCCGGGGACAGATTTCCGATCTCTCCACGCGCCTGCTCGAAGGTCACCCGCAGATGAAGGCGCTGCGCGCCCAGCTCTCCGGCATCCGTGAGCAGGTCCAGGCCGAATCATTGCGGGTGGCCGCCAGTCTCGACAACGAGGCGGCTGTGGCCCGAGAACGCGAGACACAACTGCTTGCCCAGCTGAACACGCTGAAGGCCGATACCGCGCGGTCCGGTGAAGACGAAGTCGGCTTGAAGGCCCTGGAACGCGAGGCAACCGCCCAGCGCCAGCTCCTCGAAACCTATCTCGCGCGCTACCGCGAAGCCTCGTCCCGCCTCGACAAGAATGCGAGCCCGGCCGATGCGCGGGTGATCTCCACCGCGATCGAGCCTCAGGAGCCGAGCTTCCCCAAGGTCCTGCCGATCACCATCGTCGCCATCTTATCGACGCTGATCCTCTCGGCTGTGGCAGTCATGCTGGCCGAACTCTTCAGCGGCCGCGCCCTGCGTCCGACCGGCGCCGTAGCACCCGTCATCGCGCGCCGCGAGGAAACGGACAGCGCAGAGCTTGTTGCCGCCGAAGCTCCGCAGACGCGGGCGCAGGACGAAACCCCTGCAAGCCTTCTGAACATCGCGCCCGATGCCCAACTCGTCGAAGAGATGGAACAAGCGGTGGCTGCGGAGCATGATGCGGAGGCCACGCCGCTTGCGCTAGCCGAGGAGCCGGATGAGTTTTCGGTCGCATCCGTGGCAGACTATCTGGTGGAGCAGGGCGCACGGATCGCTTTTGCCATCTCGCCTTCGGGCGATGACGGTTCAATTGGAACTGTGGCGCTGGCCCGCGAGCTTGCCGATCGCGGCCACCGTACCGTGCTCGTCGACATGACCGGTTCTGCCTGCCCGAGCCGTCTGATGGCCAACTGGAGAGACCTGCCGGGCGTTACCGATCTCCTCACAGGCGAGGCCGCCTTTGCCGATTGCATCCATTCGGACCACTCGTCCGCGGCCGATATCGTGCCTCAGGGGAATGCAGATATCCGCCAGGCCATGCGCGGCGCGGATAGGCTCTCGATGATCGTCGATGCTCTCGCGGACGTCTATGACATTGTGCTTGTAGAATGCGGTCCGGCGAATGCCGAGGGTGTCGCGCGCTTGAGTCGCAACGGCCACCACGAGATCATCCTCTCGGCGCCTGAACCGCAGGCAGAAGAGCTGGCCGAGATCATGATCGCCTTTGAGGATGTCGGCTACAGGGATCTGGTTCTGCTGTCTGTCAAGAACCCGCCAGCGCGCCGCTCCCGCGACGCAGCCTGATCACAGGCAAACGGCCTGTTCAGTCGTCGGATTTCGCCGGCTGCTGTCCGCTCGTTCCCATGGCCCGCCATCTTTGAATGAGCGCGTAGAGATGCGGATTCCCCTTGATCAAGGTCTTCGTTCGCGTCATGCCGCGATGGGTCATCGCCGCCAGCCGGCCAGCCGGCCGGATCGGCAGCAGGATGTCATGGTGCACCGTCTGGATATTGCACCACCGCCGCTTGTAGTCCTGATCGCCGATTCCGAAGTCGAAAACCGCGGCGCCTGTGAGCGCGCTGCGTTCGATCACCAGCCAAAAGAGCAATTCTCCGGGGCTCGCATCAGGCACAAGGCTGTCGTCGATCGAGCCGAACTGGCAGATCACGTGATCGCCCTTGCGGGACAGGCCGGTGATCGCGGCAATCTTTCCCTCGTATTCGCCCTTGAGGCGGATCGCGTGAAGTTCGAGGGGCACGTCGCTGCCGCCCCTGTCGCTTGCGAGCAGCATGCGGAAGAAGGCCTGCGTCTCTGCCGGCTGAAAGACGTTCGGCAAGCCGACGGCCGCGAAACGGGCGGCTTTTTGCTGGAAGAAACACTCGAGCAGGGCCTGTTGCTCGCTCAGTTGTGTGGGGCGGATGTGCTCGTAACCACCGGCGGCCTCCAGTTTACGCATCTGGGCACGGTACTTCTTGCGGCGGCTTTTGGCATTGAGCGGCGCAATGCTCTCTTCCATGGTTGCGCAAAGTGGCAGCTGGAACGACGGGTTCTGGTTCTGCACATGGGTCAGTGCGGCCAGCGGATGGCGTTCGCCCCGCCAGTCGAGCGGCACATGGGTCAGGCTGAGCAGGTCCGCGTGATCGTGCAGGGCGTGTATGAACAGCGTTTCGAGGTCATGCGGCGCGATCTCGGCGGCGGCCTGCCGGAAGGTGGTGCTGAACAAGCCGCTGTTGAAATTCGTGAATGGTGATCCGACCAATTGTGCCCTGCGCAGCAGGAATTGTCGGTCGATTTCGAGCGGCAGCAGGAAAGCGGTTTGACTGTTGAGGCGGCCTTCGACAATGGCAAGCGGATGGCCATGGGTCTGCACCCAGGCCCGGCACCAGTCAAAGCTTTGGTGGAGAGAGTTCCACGGATCGGCTTCGAGCTCGCGCCAGCTGTTTTCCACCGGCTCCATCTGGTGGTGGACGATAAGCGAAAGCCTGCCCGCCGGCGTGTCGAGCCCAGCTCCTCCGTTCACGACGGCAAGGCCGTCTTCGGGCAGATCCTCGGCAACTGCCATTGCATCATGGCGCATCTGGGCTCGCATGTCCCCATCCCGTCCGGTTTTAGAGATGAGCGGCAGCTTAGGCAGACACTGCGAACAAACGGTTATCGATCCGAAGCTTTGGGCAGCCGCCGCATGCGAGGGTTAAGGCCGGGTTAATCGAGGGGCTTCTTCTTGAGCGGTCCCGCCATCCATTTGATGACCAGCATTGCGGGGATCACCCAAAGCAGGCCGGTCAGAAGGAAGTAGAGAAGGTGCCCCCACCAGGGAGCCGTGGCGAGCGTCGCCGTGGCGATCGTCGTCGCCAGAACGGCATAGATCGATACGATCAGGATGATCAGGATCGTGCCGATGAAGGATCTCAGTTTCGGGCGCCTCGTCATGCCTCATTCCCGTTCGACATCGCGCACTCTGTGACGCGACCGCTTGCCGCAAACCGGCGGGCTTGTTTTGCACGGCTGACTGATGCAAATCAACGGTCGAAAAGAGGATTGACGAATGAGTGCTGTATTGACCGGACCCGAGGTGCTCGTGCGCAAGGAAATCGCCCGCGTGGATTCTGACCGCAAGGCGATCCGCATCTGGCTCGGCGTGGTGATCCTTGCCTTGTTCTGTCTCGTGCTCGTCGGCGGCGCCACACGCCTCACCGATTCCGGGCTGTCGATCACCCAGTGGAAGCCGATTCATGGCGTCATTCCGCCCTTGACGGTCGCGGAATGGGAAGAAGAACTCAAGCTCTATCGTCAGATCCCGGAGTATCAGCAGATCAACAAGGGCATGAGCCTCGACGAGTTCAAGTTCATCTTCTGGTGGGAATGGGCGCATCGTCTGCTCGCCCGCATGATCGGCCTGATCTTCGCCCTGCCGCTCGCCTACTTCTGGATCCGCGGCAAGGTCGAGCCAGGCATTCGCGCACCGCTGGTGGGCCTTCTGGCACTGGGTGGTCTGCAGGGCTTCATCGGCTGGTGGATGGTCTCGTCTGGCCTCAGCGAGCGCGTCGATGTCAGCCAGTATCGCCTGGCCGTGCATTTGATGATGGCCTGTTTCATCTTTGCGAGCTGTGTCTGGATTCTCCGCAGCCTCAGTGCACACAGCAACGACATCGCACCGACCGGCAACAGCCGCCTTTTCGCGGCTGTGCTGCTTGTGATGACCTTCGTGCAGATCTATCTAGGCGCGCTCGTCGCCGGTCTGGATGCTGGCTACAGCTACAACACCTGGCCGTTGATGGACGGTGCGTGGGTTCCGCAGGGCCTCTTCGTCCAGTCGCCCGCCTGGATCAACATCTTCGAAAACCCGAAGACCGTTCAATATATCCACCGCATTGGCGCCTATCTGCTGCTGGCGGCCGCTCTCGTCCACATGATCCAGTCTCTGCGGGCTGCACCCGGAACGACCCATGCCCGCCGCAGCGTCGTCTTCTTCGCCTTGATCAGTCTCCAGGCTGTGATCGGCATCGTCACGCTCGTCACGCAGGTTCCGCTGCATGCCGGCGTCACGCATCAGGGCATGGCGCTGGTGGTGCTGGCCTTTGCGGTCGCCCATCTGCGTGGCTTCTATGGCGAGCGCCCGAAGCCGGTGCTGGTCGAGATCCGCGATTGATTTAGCCGAAGCGATAGGCGGAATAGGGTTTTCCGAGAAATTCACCGCGGAAGACCTGCCGTCCGCCGTCAACGCCCGCCGCGCCCGATGCCACGAAGAGCGGCACGAGATGATCGTGGTCGGGCACGTGGCAGGCGAGCGCGTCCGGATTCTGGTCCCATGTCGAGAGCAGGTCTGCTCGCTGGTCGCTGTCCGGGTTTGCCACAGCCTTGGTCAGCCAGTCATCGAAGCGGATCGCCTGCTGAACATGATTGGGCTCTGCCTGCCGGAACATGCGCATGTTGTGGTAGCTCATGCCCGACGCGATGATCAGCACGTCTTCGTCGCGCAATGGTGCGAGCGCTCGGCCGATCTCAACATGGCTTTCGACATCCAGTGTGTTCTTCAGCGAGATCATCGTGATCGGCACATCCGCATCCGGATAGACCAGCATGAAGGGAATGAAGACCCCGTGGTCGAAACCACGCTTGTCGTCCTCCGCGCTGTCGATGCCAGCATTAGCAAGCAGCGCTCTCGCCCTTGTAGCAAGCTTCGGCGATCCGGGGGCAGGGTAGGACAGCTCGTAGGTGTGAGGCGGGAAATTGTAATAGTCGAAGAGCATGCCAGGCTTCGATGCCGTGCTCACCGTTGGAACCGGTTCCTTTTCCCAATGACCGGATACGACGAGCACGGCCTTCGGCCGCCGCCCGATTTCGGCATCGAGACCTTGGAGGAACGCGCGAAGATCATCCCAGGGTGCCTTGCCCTCGGCGTCCCGCGGGAACTCCATGAACGGCCACGGGCCTCCGCCATGCGGAATGAAATAGACGGGGAACCGATTGCTCATGGCGTGGCCTCACTTTCAGAGCGAGACTAGCACCGACAATCATCCTCCATAACCGCTCTGATGAACGACATTTCGTTCGACAATCGTGAACGCCCGACCTGCAAAGTTGACAAAGTCAAACCTGGCAGGTCGCCACAATCAACCCCTTCAAGCCGAGAGCATGAGGTCCATGTTCTGCACGGCGGCACCCGATGCGCCCTTGCCAAGATTGTCGAGCAGGGCGACGAGATTGACATGCGCACCGCCGGCCGTGCCGAAGACGAAGAGCTTCATCGTGTCCTTCCCGACCAGTTCTTCGGCATCGACGCGCGGTAGCTTGGCGCTGTCCGCGAGCGGAACGACGCTCACGATGTCCTGACCGGCATAATGGGCGACCAGAGCCTGATGGATGCTTTCGACCGTGGTCCCGGCAGCAAGGTCTTCGAGGAACAGGGGGACCTGAACGATCATGCCCTGCGCAAAGCGGCCAACCGAGGGAGCAAACAGCGGTGTGCGGTCGAGCAGCCCGTGCGTCTGCATCTCCGGCACATGCTTGTGCTTGAGCGTCAAGCCGTAGAGGAAGTTGTTGGCGCTCAGGTGCTCAGGATGACCAACATCCTCCATCTGCGCGATCATCTGCTTGCCGCCGCCGGTATAGCCCGAGACCGCATTGACCGAGACCGGATAGCCGTCGGGCAGGATGCCGGCCGCGCGCAGCGGCCGGATGAGGCCGATCGCACCCGTCGGATAGCAGCCTGGATTGGAAACGTGGCGCGCGCCTCTAATCTTCGCCTTCTGGGCCTTGTCCATTTCGGCAAAGCCATAGGCCCAGTCGGGATGCACGCGAAACGCCGTGGAGGCGTCGAGCAGGCGGACATTGTTGTTGGCGGCCGTCATCTCATAGGCCTGCTTCGACGCATCGTCGGGCAGGCAGAGGATGGCGATGTCGGCGCTGTTGAGCATGTCCTCGCGCATCTTCTCGTTCCTGCGCTCCGCTTCCGGGATCGACAGCAGTTCGAGATCACGGCGGTCGGCCAGGCGCGTGCGGATCTGCAGACCCGTTGTGCCGTGTTCGCCGTCGATGAAGATCTTCGCTGCCATTTGTCTAGTCCCGTCAGAGGTTTGGATGAGAATGCGGAATCTGTGTGTGAGTGTGATCAATCAATATGTCAGGCGCGTGTCGCAAGCTTTTCCGCGCGCAAGCCCAGCATATACATCGCAACCGTCGCACCGGCAATTGCGGTGATGTCGGCATGGTCATAGGCCGGCGCAACCTCGACGATGTCGGAGCCGCGGATATTTAACGCACCGAGCTTGCGCAGGACCGACAGCATCTTGGCCGAGGATGGACCGCCTGCGACCGGTGTGCCCGTGCCGGGCGCATAGGCCGGATCCAGGCAGTCGATGTCGAAGGTCAGATAGGTCGGTGCCGCGCCGACATGCGCAAGGATCGCATCGGCAATCGCCTGCGCGCCCATGTCCTCGACCTCGTAGCCCGGGATGATCCGGATGCCGAAATCCTCGGGCGCTTCGGTACGGATGCCGATCTGAATCGATTTCTTCGGATCGATGACGCCTTCGCGCACGGCGCGGCAGACGAAGGAGCCGTGGTCGATCCGCTGGCCGTCATCGTCCCAGGTGTCCTGATGGGCGTCGAAATGCACAAGCGCCAGCGGGCCATGTTTCGCGGCATGGGCTTTCAGCAACGGCCAGGTGACAAAGTGATCGCCGCCGAGGCCGAGCAGATAGGCGCCGGAGGCGATGATCTTGGCCGCTTCCTGCTCGATCAGGCCCGGTGTGTGCTGGTGATTGCCGTAGTCCAGCAGCACGTCGCCATAGTCGATAACGGCCATCTGCTCGAAGAGATCACGGGCGAAGGGATATTGCGGGTCATTGTCGAAAATCGCCGATGCGCGCCGGATGGCCTGTGGTCCAAAGCGTGCGCCGGGCCGGTTGGAGACGGCGGCATCGAAGGGGATACCGAGCACGACGGCATCGACGTCGGTGAGGTCCTTGGAGTATTTCCGCCGCATGAAGGACAGCACGCCCGCATAGGTCGGATCGGTCGCCGCACCGCGCAAGGTCTTTGCGGTAAACGCGTTGTCGATCGATTTGCTGGCCATGATGCGCTTCTCCCACTCACGATTTGATCAAATTAGTCGGTCGGCTTGCCCGGTCAAGCCTCCATCCGTGGCGACACGGTTGGGCGTCCGAGGAGAACAAAAAAAGGCGGAGCCGAAGCCCCGCCTTGATTTCCGTTTCCGGTTGTCCAGCGATTAACGCTTGGAGAACTGGAACGAACGACGGGCCTTGGCCTTGCCGTACTTCTTGCGCTCGACGACGCGGCTGTCGCGGGTCAGGAAGCCACCCTTCTTCAGGACCGGACGCAGGCCCGGTTCGAAGTAGGTGAGGGCCTTCGAGAGACCGTGACGAACGGCACCAGCCTGACCGGACAGACCGCCACCGGCGACCGTCGCGATGATGTCGAACTGACCATCACGGGCAGCTGCGACGATCGGCTGCTGCAGAACCATCTGCAGGACCGGACGGGCGAAATAGGTGCGGAATTCGCGACCGTTGATGGTGATCTTGCCGGTGCCCGGCTTGACCCACACGCGGGCAACAGCGTTCTTGCGCTTGCCGGTGGCGTAGGAGCGACCCAGGGAGTCGACCTTGCGGACGTGAGCCGGAGCTGCGTCCTGTGCCGGGGCAAGGTCCTTCAGGGAAGAAAGATCGGCCATACTTAGGCGCTCCTTGTGTTCTTGCTGTTCAGCGAAGCGACGTCGAGAGCGACGGGCTGCTGAGCTTCATGCGGGTGGTTCGTGCCGGCGTAGACGCGCAGATTCTTCATCTGGCGACGACCGAGCGGGCCACGCGGGATCATGCGCTCGACGGCCTTCTCAAGAACGCGCTCCGGGAAGCGGCCTTCGATGATCTGGCGAGCCGTACGCTCCTTGATGCCGCCCGGATAACCGGTGTGCCAGTAGTACTTCTTGTCGGAGTACTTCTTGCCGGTCAGAGCGACCTTCTCGGCATTGATGACGATGACGTTGTCGCCGTCGTCAACATGGGGGGTATAGGTGGCCTTGTGCTTGCCACGCAGGTGCATGGCGATGATGGTGGCGAGGCGGCCGACAACGAGCCCTTCGGCGTCGATGAGGATCCACTTCTTCTCCACCTCTGCAGGCTTCTGAACGAAGGTAGACATGAGGGTCTCTTTCAGTGTGATCCTGCGGTCCCGTTTTGCGGGAGCTGCAGGCGTTTCTTGTTGCTTGTTTCACGCGTATTTCGCGCAAAAAAGAAAGCGGTCCCGAAGGGCCGCGTTCCGAGGAGGGGTATAAATCCGGAGGCTCGAGACGTCAAGATGGGTGCGCTTGGTAGAGGTGGTGAAAATCACTGTGAAATCAATGCGCTAGAGGTGTGGTGCTATTTTACCTCACGAAAAGACGTGGAATCGGGAGTCCACGGGACCTCGAATGAATGGGCATGCAGGACCAAGCAGATCATTCCACGTTTGCAATGAAATGGAACAAGCGTGTTGCGGCCCCGCGTCGCAACCTCTGATTTGTCTAATATTCGCATGAACATAATGAAAACATAAACCGAACGTATCGGCAGGCGCCCCAGATGGAGAAAACAATGTCGCTGGAACGTCGTATCTCGCTCATTACCCTCGGCGTCGCAGACGTCGCCCGCAGCACGGATTTCTACGCAAGGCTGGGCTGGACAAAATCTTCGGCCTCCAATGACGATGTCACCTTCATCCAGTTGAAAGGCACGGCACTCGGTCTCTTTTCCCGCGCCAATCTTGCCGAAGATGCCCATGTCGAGAACACGCCTTCCGGCTTTTCCGGCGTGACGCTTGCCTACAATGTCACGAGTGAAATTGGCGTCGACGCAGTGGTGAAATTTGTCGTTTCCTGCGGTGCGACCCTGGTCAAGGCGCCACAGAAAGTGTTCTGGGGCGGATATTCCGGCTATGTCGCTGACCCTGATGGTCACCTCTGGGAGATTGCTTTCAATCCCTTCTTCCCGCAGGACGAACATGGTCATGTGGTGCTGCCCGAGTGATCGGCGGCATTTGAGTGATCCTCCGATGGGGTCGTTAACCCGCCAGCGCTAGAGTTGGATCGGGACATAGAAGGACGGGTGAACCAAGGCCCCCGCGGGCCGGGAGGAACGCCATGAACCACGACACCTATCCGAACAGCTACCTCGCCGATATCCTCGCGACGGCCAAGAACGTGGCCGTGCTCGGCGCCTCGCCGGACGACAAGCGCCCCAGCCACTGGATTTCCGGGTTCTTGCTGGGCAAGGGATACCACGTCTTTCCGGTCAATCCCCTGCACGGCGGCGAACTCATCCTGGGACAACGCGTCTACCGGTCACTCGCCGAAATCCCCGAGCCCGTCCATCTCGTCGATGTCTTCCGGCGGTCGGAACATCTTGACGAGATCGTCGACGAGGTTCTGGCCATGAGCCCCCGACCGATGGCGATCTGGTGCCAACTCGGCGTCCGCGACGATGCGGCTGCCGCAAGAGCGGAAGAGGCCGGTATCAAGGTCGTTATGGACCGTGCGCTGGTGGCGGAATATCCGCTGGTCTACGAGCGCATGCATCCGGGTTCGGCGCAGGGCCATGCGGCCTGAAGACCATCGTCAGAACCGGATGACGGGCTTGCCGAAGCCGAAACGACGCGTTTCGGGATCGTAATCCTGGCAGCTCAAGACCGGACAGCGATCGGTGTCGCGCGTCGGCACGTAGGCGCGCTCCGCATATTCGTGTGGAGCGCACATGGCGTTGCGGGTCACGTAACGATCATAGAGCGTCATGCCCTCCACCCGCGTCGACGGATAGCGCAGGATGACCGCACGCTCGTTGATCACCCGCTGGCGCACCTGATCGCAGGTGAGGGCGGTCGAATTGTAGCGCGAGATCGCAAGCGCGGGCTCGGCCAGCGTCATGGTGGAGATCGTCATGATGGCAAGGTGAGACAGTCGCATAACCTTCCTCCTTCTCGGCGTTCGATCAACGTGTGGGTGGTCTGGGCTGTTCCCGGCCTTGTTGCCGGCGGTCGCAACCCCATCTAGTTCTCAATCTACGACGAAAGAGGAGATGCGGATGGCCGATCACGATCATTACACTGCCGACTACCTGAAGGGCATCCTCGGCGAGGTGAAAACCATCGCGCTGCTCGGTGCATCCCCCAAGCCCGACCGCCCGAGCTTCGGCGTCATGCGTTTCCTGCTGTCGAAGGGTTATACGGTCTATCCGGTCAACCCCGGTCAGGCCGGCAAGGAAATCCTTGGCCAGACCGTGTTCGCCAGTATGGCCGACATTCCAGACGCAATTGACATGATCGATGTCTTCCGTGCGCCGGAATATCTGGGTGAGGTCGTTACTGAAGCGCTCGCCTTGCCGAAGCCGCCGAAGGTGATCTGGGGCCAGCTTACTGTGCGTGATGACGACGCCGTGAAGCCGGCCGAGGAGGCGGGCATCCGCGTGGTCATGGACCGTTGCCCGGCGATTGAAATCCCGAGGCTCGGTCTCTGACGGCTCAGGCTTCGATCAGAAGGTCAGGATTGGCCCTTAGCGCATTCAGCGTTTCGGCATTGCCGCAATACTCCACGAAGGTCTGACCAGCCTTGCCCTGGCGCAAGTGCTGCTCGCAGGTCTCCTTGGACTGACATTGTGCGCAGGTGATCTGCATGTCGCGAAAGACCCGGCGCATCCGGTATTCGACTTCCGCCGGATCGATGTTGAGCACCCGCATCATCGCCGGCATTTCGTCTGCGGCATGCGGGCCGGCCTGCACAAGCGCCAGCAGTTGATGGGAACTCATGCCGCAGTCTTCTGCCAGCGCCTCTATTTCGGCATCGGAAAGACTGGCGAGCATGTCGCTCTCCGAGGCATGTTCGAAACCCTGGGCGAACCATGAGAGGATTTGCTGCACGGTATGGCGGATCGGATCGGCGATCGTGACGGTCATGGCTGTCTCCTTCGACTGTGAAGGAGAATGTCATCGCGCCGAACATCCGCATTGACCTCGATCAAGCACGAATTTCCGCAAGCCACGCCGACTTTGGAATAATGCAGGCTGACAAGCTGCCGCGAGCGATTATGATCCGCCCCGAAGTCACCAAGGGAGGACCAAACAATGTCGGAGAACAATCCGGGTTTCGCCACGCTTGCCATCCATGCCGGCGCCCAGCCGGACCCCACCACGGGCGCCCGCATAACGCCGATCTACCAGACCACGGCTTACGTCTTCAACGACAGCGACCATGCCGCAAATCTCTTTGCGCTCAAGGAGTTCGGCAATATCTACACCCGCATCATGAACCCCACCCAGGGCGTTCTGGAAGAGCGGATTGCGGCGCTCGAAGGCGGCACGGCAGCGCTCGCGGTCGCCTCGGGCCATGCGGCCCAGCTCCTGATTTTCCACTCGCTGATGCAACCCGGCGACAACTTCGTTGCTGCGAGGAAGCTTTACGGCGGCTCGATCAACCAGTTCGGCCATGCCTTCAAGAATTTCGGCTGGCAGGTCCGCTGGGCAGACCCTGCTGACCCCGAGAGCTTTGCAGCCCAGATCGATGACAAGACCAAGGCCGTCTACATCGAAAGCCTTGCAAACCCCGGCGGCACATTCGTCGATATCGAAGCGATCGCCGAGGTCGCCCATCGCCACGGTCTGCCGCTGATCGTCGACAACACGATGGCGAGCCCCTACCTGATCCGTCCGCTGGAGCACGGTGCCGACATCATCGTCCATTCTGTCACCAAATTCCTCGGCGGCCACGGCAACTCCATGGGCGGCGTCATCGTCGATGGTGGCACCTTCGACTGGTCGGCCAAGCCTGGCCAGTATCCGATGCTGTCCGAGCCGCGCCCGGAATATAACGGCGTCGTCCTGCACCAGACCTTCGGCAATTTCGCCTTCGCCATCGCCTGCCGCGTCCTCGGCCTGCGTGACCTTGGGCCGGCAATTGCGCCTATGAACGCCTTCCTGCTGCTGACCGGCATCGAGACGCTGCCGCTGCGCATGCAGCGCCACTGCGACAACGCCATGAAGGTCGCCACCTGGCTGAAGAGCCATCCGAAGGTCGAATGGGTGAACTATTCGGGCCTTCCCGACGATCCGAACAACGCGCTGCAGAAGCGTTATTCGCCGAAGGGCGCCGGCTCCGTCTTCACCTTCGGCATCAAGGGCGGACTTGAGGCCGGCAAGGCGCTGGTCGGTGGCTTGAAGCTCTTCTCGCACCTGGCCAACATCGGCGACACCCGCTCGCTGATCATCCATCCGGCGTCGACGACCCACGCCCAGCTCTCCGAAGCCCAGCAGATCGCAGCCGGTGCCGGGCCTGACGTTGTGCGCCTGTCCATCGGCATCGAGGACGCCGAAGACATCATCGCCGATCTTGAGCAGGCGCTGGCCGCTGCCTGATCTGCCCTTTGAGCGGCGGTGCAAAACACCGCCGCTCGTTTACCTGGAGACCATGATGAGCCTGTCCCTGCCATTCGATCCCTCCACCGTCACGCCGGAAGAGGGCGCTCCCGCCGCCGACCGCCTAATTTCCGGCGACCCGCGGTTCACCACCTGGAACATCGAGGAGGCAGACGGCGGCATCTATGCCGGCATCTGGCAGTCGACACCGGGCAAGTGGCGGATCGTCTACGATGAATGGGAGTACTTCCACATTCTCGAAGGCCACTCTGTTGTCACCGAGGACGGCGGGGAGCCTGTTCACCTAAAGGCAGGCGACCGCCTGATCCTCAGACCCGGCTTCAAGGGAACCTGGGAAGTCCTTGAAACGACTCGAAAGGATTATGTCATCAAGCTCTAGCTTGCGGCTTTCAACCGGGCCGCTGCCGCTTCGTGTTCGGCGACCATGACGGCATCCTCGGCCGAAACCTGCTGGATACTCGCACGACTGCCGATGCGGTTCATATAGGCCTGGAAGGCCGGCCGCTCTTCGACAAGGCCGAACATCGTCGTCCAGCGGAGTGCGATACCCCAGAGCAGATCCGCTGCGGTGAAGCGCTCGCCGAGCAGATAGGGGCCCTTTTTCAGCGTCTCCTCCAGCAAGTCGATGAGGGAATCGTAGCTGGCATAGGGCGTTTCGTTCATCGATCCTGGCTCGCGCTTCATGTAGCGATCGACGACCGCCGGCTCGAAGCAACTGCCATAGATGAACAGCCAGCGCACATAGGCGCCCCGGTGCGGATCGGTCAGGGCAGGGGCGAGACCCGCCTCGGGGAAGAGATCCGCGAGATAGAGGTAGATCGCCCCCTGCTCGGTGACCAGCGTCTCGCCGACGCGCACAGCCGGGACCTTTCCGAGCGGGTTGATCGCGAGATAGGCGGGTTGCCGCTGCTCGCCCGTCTTCATGTTCAATACATGCAATTCGTAGGGCACCTTCAGTTCCTCCAGCAGCACGCGCGCGCCGGTGGCGCGGGTCTGCGGCGAGTAGAAGAGGGTGATCGGTGCGTTCTTGGTCATCTAATGTCTCCCTTTGAAATGCGCCATGCCGTGAAGGCGATGAAGGGAGAATGCAGCACCATACCTGTCAGATTGTGTCAGGTTGGTTTAGTATTCTCGATGAAGCGAGGATTTTTTCGATGCGTGCGAGCCGGTTGATCAACATTCTGACGACACTGCAGGCGAAGGGGCTGGTGACGGCCGAGGCGCTGGCCGCGGAAAACCAGGTCTCTGTGCGCACCATCTACCGCGACGTCGATGCCCTCTCCCTCTCGGGTATCCCCGTTTACAGCGAGCGTGGCTCCGAGGGCGGCTACCGCCTGCTGGACGGCTATCGAGTCCGCCTGAATGGTCTCACCCCTGCCGAGGCGGAGGCCATGTTCCTGTCAGGCATCCCCGGAGCCGCTGCCGATCTGGGCCTCGGCTCGCTGATGGCCGGCGCGCAGAAGAAGCTCACCGCTGCCTTGCCCGAGGACCTGCGTGAAAGCGCGCGGCGCATGCAGTCGAAGTTTCATCTCGACGCGCCGGCCTGGCTCGCCGAGGGTGAGCAGCCGCTCCATCTCCAGGCGATCGCGGACGCGGTCTGGAATTCCAAGCGCATTCGCATGCGCTACCGCTCCTGGAAGGCGGAAAAGAACAGGGTCGCCGAGCCGCTCGGCATCGTGATGAAGGGCGGCGCCTGGTATCTGGTCGCCCGGGTCGACGGCACGCCCCGCACCTACAGGATCTCCCGCGTCCTCGATCTCCTGGTTACCGAAGAGCGCTTCGACTGGCCGAAAGAATTCGATCTGGCTGCCTATTGGGGCGATAACACGCGTCGGCTCGAACTGGAACTCTATCCGAACAGCGCGACGATCCGCCTGTCGCCTTGGGGCCTCAAGGAAATCGAGCACATGGCGCCGCCCTATGTGCGTGCCAATATCGAATTCCTCGGAGAACCCGATGAACGCGGCTGGTGCATGGTGCGGCTACCTGTGGCCCACGAACGCATGGCCGTGTCGGAAATGCTGAAGCTCGGCAAAGAAGTTGAAGTTGTCGATCCGCCGGACCTGCGTCTCGCCATGCGCCAGGCCGTCGAAGCCCTGACGGCCCGTTATGCCGACGTGGCCGACCTCACCAGGTGAGGTCGAGCCGCTCCAGGCCGTGAAAATGATAGACGTCCTTGACCGTTGGCACCTCTACGATGTTCAGACCCGGCAACCGCTTGAAGAGCAGCGGCAAAACGATGTTGAGCTCAAGCCTCGCAAGCGGCGCGCCGATGCAGAAGTGGATGCCGGCACCGAAGGAGAGATTGGCCCCTTCGTCGCGATCGGGCTTGAAGGTGAGCGGATCGGAGAATTTCCGCGGATCGAGATTGGCCGCCGCCAGGATCAGGCTCACCTTGTCGCCACGCTTGAAAGACACGCCGTCGATCTCGCAGGGCTCCAGGCACCAGCGCTGGAAGATGTGAACCGGCGCGCAGATCCGAAGCGTCTCCTCGACAGTCCGTTCCGTCGCCTTCTCGTCAGTGAACATCGTCGCCCGATCGATCCCGCTTTCGAGTATCACTCGGACTGAATTGCCGATCTGGTGCACGGTCGCCTCGTGGCCGGCATTCAGCAGCACGATCGTCGTCGAGATCAGCTCGTCCTCGGTCAGGAACTGTCCCTTGTGCTCTGTATGGATCATGTGGCTCAACAGATCGTCGCGCGGCTCGGCCTGACGTTCCGCAATCACCTGTCGCACATAATCGGCGAATTCCTTTGCCGACCGGTCGGCGGCCTCCTCGTCGGCGCGGGTCCGTTTGAACATGTACATGCCGACATAGTCGTGGCTCCATTTGAGGAGCTGCGGCCCCATCTCCTCCGGGATGCCGATCATGCGTGCTATCATCGTCACCGGAATGATGTCGGCAAAGCTCGACAAGAGCTCCGTCTTGCCGTCCTTTTCGAACTCGTCGATCAGGCGGTTTGCCAGCAACTCGATCTCTGGCGTCATCTTTTCGACATGGCGGGAAACGAAGGCGCGGTTGATGAGCGTCCTCAGCCGCGTGTGCTCGGGCGGCTCGATCTCCAGCAGCGAGTGTTCTTCGGCCTTGTCGAAATGACGGGTATGCTCGGCGGGTTCTGGCATGCCCAGTTCCTCGCGCGTTGCGATATGTAGGATCTGCCGACCGAATCGGCGATCCCGCAGCAGCGCGTTCACATGGTCATAGCCGGTGAAGAACCACTGCTTCTGTTCTTCCCAATAGAAAGTCGGACATTGCGCATGGAGCGCCGCATAGGTGCGGTTCAGATTGCCGTAGAAGGCCGGATCGCGGGCGTCGAGCGAAACGCGGCGTGTGGCCGGATCGATGGAGAGGAAGGAGGACTGTGTCATGACGTCCTGTTTATCCTCTGCATTTCCTCACGCAAGTGGACGGGGCGCCGCTCAGTGATCCAGCTTGTGGGCAACTGCGGAGATGCGCTTCAGGATGGCCACCTGCCGGTCGGCCTGTCGGTCGACTTCCTCCGGTCCGCTTTCCTCGCGCGCTGGCGGTACGGTCACAGTCCGGCTGCCCGAGCGCAGCGAGGTCCTGTTTCGACCTTGCGCCTTTGCCGTGTAAAGCGCGAGATCGGCCTCGGACAGGAGCTTGTCCAGATCTGCGTCGCGCAGTGAACTGATCGAGATCCCGACGCTGGTCGTGACGGAAATGATGTCGCCTTCGGTCACAATGCTGCGATCTGCCAGCGCCAGACGCACGGTTTCGGCAAACAGTGCCGCATCTCTCGGTTCCGAAATCGCCAACACGGCGGCAAATTCCTCGCCACCGGTCCGCGCGAAGACCGCGCGCTGCGGCAGAAGCGAGCGGCAGACGTCGGCGAATTCCCTAAGGACCTTGTCACCGACAGTATGCCCATGGCGGTCGTTGATCTGCTTGAAGTGGTCGAGGTCGAAGATCAGCACGCCGAGCGTATCGAGCGGGGAACTGTCCACCAGTCCCTGATAGGCCTCGGAAAAGCCCCGCCGGTTGAGCGCTCCTGTTAGAGGATCGGTCCTGACCAGCGCCTGCAGCTGTTCCTGTGACCGATCCATTGTAATCTTGGCGAGGATCATGACAGCGGTGATGAAGCCTATGACGGCGATCATCCCCATCCACATGCCGAAGAAATTGTCGGCAAAGCTCTGCGGCCGGTGGAATAGGACGAAGACGGCGAAAATCGATCCGGCGATCGCCTGGGCAGCCCAGACGAATGTTAGCAGGGCGCGGTAACGGTTGGAGCTGAAGCGCGCGCGAGCGGCGGTGAGGGCAAGGGTCGCAAAGCCAATGGCTGCTGCCGCATTGTAGAGCGACACGCGAAAGGCGAACTCGTCTCGGATCGGAGGCAGTAGGTTTCCGGCCAACCACAGCAGGGGCGGAACCCAGATCATTTGCGCGGCCCGCCTGTGATCGAGTGCTGCAAGCCCCTTCGCCCAGAAGCTGAACCCGAACAGCGAGATGGCATTCGCCGCCTGGATCGAGACGATGTCAGGGATCTGTCCGCGCAGGCCCACCAGGCCGAGGCCACTGGCATGCAGCAGGAAGCCGATGCCGAACCAGAGGAAGTGTCTCTGGTCGCGGGCATGCAGCCAAATGGCAAGGAGGAGAATCGCGAGCGTATTGGCCTGTATGACCCAGAGCAAAAACGCTGTCTTCACGTCGATCACGATGCCATTCCTGAAATCAATTCGGCAGACTATCGCTCCAGAATGGCTCAAGCGGGTTAAACAGTCACTATGAAAAGCCGCAGGATCCCGCTTGCAGCCGGGACCTTCACACGACAGACTTACCGAAATTTCACCATGTTAGCCGTTTCTTGTGCAAGGATGACAGGCTAGCTCCGACGCGGTCCCGACGACCGGCCGGAAAGTCAGGATCTACAGCGCCGAGCGCATTCTGACCATTAAGGATATCCGGTCCTCGTGTCTTGAATGTCGGGGTGCGGACACTCTATGTAGGGATTGACAAAGATTACGTGATTCCCGCCACCGATGTGCCGGGGAGAGGCTGAAAAGGACCGACATGAGAAATCCCGTTGATACCGCTCTCGCTCTGGTGCCGATGGTCGTCGAGCAGACCAATCGTGGCGAGCGCTCCTACGACATCTTTTCTCGACTGCTCAAGGAGCGGATCATCTTCCTGACGGGCCCGGTCGAAGACACCATGGCCTCGCTCGTCTGCGCCCAGCTCCTCTTCCTCGAAGCCGAGAACCCGAAAAAGGAAATCGCCATCTACATCAATTCGCCAGGTGGTGTCGTCACCTCTGGCATGGCGATCTACGACACGATGCAGTTCATCCGTCCGGCCGTGTCGACGCTCTGCATCGGTCAGGCCGCCTCTATGGGCTCGCTGCTGCTGGCCGCCGGTGAGAAAGGCATGCGCTTTGCAACCCCGAACGCCCGCATCATGGTCCATCAGCCGTCCGGCGGCTTCCAGGGCCAGGCTTCCGATATCGAGCGTCATGCTCGTGACATTATTAAGATGAAGCGTCGTCTGAACGAGGTCTATGTCAAGCATACTGGTAAGACATATGACGAAGTCGAGAATACGCTTGATCGCGATCATTTCATGGAATCGAGCGAAGCCAAGGAATGGGGTCTGATCGACCGTATCCTGACATCGCGCGTCGAAATGGAAGGCGTCGCACCGTCGGCTTGATCCACGCTTACGCCGCCGGCATCACCAGATGCCGGCAGACGTGATGGCAGGCGGGGTTTAAAGTCGGCGTAAAAGCGCTAATAGTGTGATTAAGGCTATGTTGAATCTTTGTGACATAGTCTGCCGAGACTGGGAGTTTTCGTTGCCGCCGCTCCGACATGGTCGGATCGGCTAGTAGCTCCGGATCGGAAGAGGTTCCCCCCAACGGCGGCGGTGGGAGCCGGACAGTGTGAGTGACCGCCCTGCCGTGACTGCGGTGGCGCGGCGTGCTGGAAGGATAAAGACATGAGCAAAGTCAGCGGAAGCAACGGCGGTGACTCCAAGAATACCCTTTATTGTTCCTTCTGCGGCAAGAGCCAGCACGAGGTCCGCAAGCTGATTGCCGGACCGACTGTGTTCATCTGCGATGAATGCGTCGAACTCTGCATGGACATCATCCGCGAAGAGAACAAGTCTTCGATGGTCAAGTCTCGCGACGGCGTTCCCACGCCGCAGGACATCATCAAGATCCTCGACGAATATGTGATCGGTCAGAAGCAGGCGAAGAAGATCCTGTCGGTGGCCGTGCACAACCACTACAAGCGCCTGTCGCACGCCTCCAAGGGCGGCGATGTCGAATTGGCGAAGTCGAACATCATGCTCGTGGGACCCACCGGCTGCGGCAAGACCTATCTTGC